>Ga0256404_1000060_pt1 | contig 236865 bp, 187 predicted proteins | sample RumenRJG_01DNA_FD_185990 | JGI IMG/M metagenome (GOLD analysis project Ga0256404, IMG submission 185990) | Bovine rumen microbial communities from Lethbridge, Alberta, Canada - RJG_01 | ecosystem: Host-associated > Mammals > Digestive system > Stomach > Rumen | place: Canada: Alberta...
AAGGTGGTATAAAGAATGGACACAAAAAGAATGCCCTTGAAAAGGTATGGAATGAAATGGAGGCTAAAGGTATGTACGCTTTCCAAAAGTCTCATGCTGTTTGCTACACTTGGTTGGCCTATCAAATGGCTTATTTGAAAGCCCATTATCCAGAAGAGTTCAAGCAAGTTATCGAAAAGTATAATTCAGACTAATTCCATTTTAATTTGCTGTCTTTGTAGATTGCAAATTGCAGGCTATCTGCCCCCTCCCGAATATTGGCATGATAAAAGGGCATCCTCGTTTGAGAATGCCCTTTATCTTGTTCCGTCCCTATAGGGGGATTGTCTTTTTACTTTGTGAACTTCTTGCCCTTCTGGATGTATATTCCGCTTGGGAGGGTTTCTTTTGATGTTCCTACATAGCGGCCGTCGAGGGTGTAGATGTTGTCTGGGTGTTGGGTGTCGGAGGTTAGCTCCGTGATGTCAGTGGGTAACTCAACGGTGACTTTGTAGGTTGCCTTTACCGTCTTCTTGCCATCGCGATAGGTGTAGGTGGCGGTGATGGTGGCTGTTCCGTTGGCTACGCCATTTACCTTGCCGTTTGCATCGACGGTGGCTACCTTGGTGTTACTGCTCTTGTAGGTTGTCTTGCCGTCGTCGTACTTGTTTTCTATCTTGAGGGTATTGGTCACGGTTGACTGTGCATCGGTCTTTATCTCGCTCTTGGCGAAGGTGAGGACTGGGACAGGGAACTTGACTGTTACCTTGTAGGTGGCTGTTGCCTTTGACTTTCCGCCGTTGTAGGTGTAGGTGGCGGTGATGGTGACTGTTCCGTCGTCAACAGCTGTTACCTTGCCGTTGGCATCGACGGTGGCGATGTTGGTGTTACTGCTCTTATAGGTCGTCTTGCCGTCGGTTCTCGGATTCTGTATGGTGAGGGCGTTGGTGATGACTGTCTTGCCGTCGGTTGTCATTTCCTTATTGGCAAATGAGAGCGCTGGCACACCGCCCATGAATGCGAAGGTGACGTCGCCGTTTGACTTCTGCACTATGTTGGTGATATCCTTTGACATCGTGCCTGTGGTATTGAATGGCTTCCAGTTGGTCAGGGATGTGACTTTGCCTGTTCCGGGATATGTGTTTCCTGCCCAGTTGGCCTTTACTTCCTTCTGTGTCATCTTGTACTGGTCGGCTATGCCTTCCTTGTAGTGATAGGAGGAGTAGATGGTGCCGTTTGCCGGAAGGATGGTGATGCGTGGAGAGCCGGCTGAGTTGTTAGGGCCGTTGAAGTTGGAGAAGGCATTGGTGTTGTAGTTGATGTGTGTGACGAGCATTCCATCGCCTGGCATCTTGGAATACCATCCCTTTTTCTGTATGCTTTCGAGGATATAGTATTCGTTGCCTGAGGTTTCGTTGTCGTTCATGACGCGCAGTCCCTTACCTCCGTTTACGAGTGGGGTGAGGGTTACGTTGGCTGGACTCTTGAGGGTGTCCATCTTCGCAGTCCATCCCATGAGCTCACGTTCCCATGCTGTGTATGGGGTAGGGTAGAAGCCGTTGAATGTGTTCTCGCCTCCGTCCATGAGGTCCCATTCCTCCATGCTCTGGTTGTCGTATTTGGTGATGTTGCTCCATTCTACTGTTGGGTAGAAGTCGGGGAGTCCCATGGTGTGGCTCATCTCATGAAGGAATACGCCTATGCCTGAGAGGTATGGCTTGAAGCCTTCCTGTGAGACATCCATATCCTTCCATACATCGGGATAGAAGGCGAGCTCGTTGTTCACGCCATAGCGATAGACCTGCTTGCCGTTGTATGTGCCATAGCTGCCGGTTCCTGACTTCGGCCATATCGCGTTAGGGTTCTTTGCCTCGCCCCATTGTGCGCTGTAGCCTGCATAGATGATATACACGAGATCTACGTAGCCGTCGTTGTCGGCATCGTATTTGGAGAAGTCCACGCCTCCCTTTGCGCTTGCTATTGTGCAGACATCTCTGATTAATGAGTTCACGTCATCATCGCCTTGTCCATATACAGCAGCGTTCTTCTCGAGGTGGAAAGGTCCTTTTACATCGAACTTCGGACGGAACTTGCCGTTGCTGCAGTCGTTGAAATACTGTGCAGCAGAGCCATAGCCGTGATAGCCTTTGCTTTCGTCGTATTGCTTTCCGTTCAGGAGTGAATCGACGTTAGCCTTTGTGTAGGTGAATTTCACGTCCTTGAAGTCCACCATTATGACCAATGCCTTTGGAGTGCCGACGTGTGGGAACGGGCGTGTGGCCGTTATCTTCTCGTTAGCCTTGCGCCTCTTTGCCACGGCATTCTGTTTCATTGTCAGCTGAAGCTTGTCGGCCTCAGTTGCCATGCGCCATGTGTTGTTCTCGAAGATCAGGAGTTCTCCGGATGTGGTTGTATAGAAACTGAAGTGCTCGTCGCCGTGAATCTGTGCCATGACGGTAGTGCCATCCTGCAATGTTACCTGGAATGGCGTTGTTATGGCTTTTGCGGCGTATGCGCCTGTAAGGGTGGCACATGCCAAGAGGCATGAAAGAAAGAATTTTTTCATTAGTAATTTTTGTTTGCGACTCTACTAAGACCTCCCCCTGTTTTATGCCTTAGTTGTGACTGTGGATAAGTCGGGATGAGTGTTGTCTTCATTAATAAAAATAGGTCGTCTGGTTTGATTAATCGCTGCAAATTTACAAAGAAAAACGGATATTGCAAATAAAATATCTACGTTTTTTGTATTTTTAATACGCAGACTTATGCTTTTTGATGAAAATATATTAATTTTGTACCGAAATTCGCGGAAAGGCGTGTTTCCCGTTAATTTAAGAATCAGTTTTAATGACTACAAGTCACGATAATAAACTTCGCCTTACTGATGAGGAAGAGCGACTGCTTGGTGAACGAATTGCACAGGGAGATCAGCAGGCGCTCGAGAAACTGGTCACTGCAAATCTGGGATTTGTGGTGAGCGTTGCGCGTCAGTATCAGGATAACGGTCTTTCACTTGACGACCTTGTAAGTGAGGGAAATCTCGCCTTGATGCTTGCTGCCGGTAAATGGAAGCCTGAGAAGGGAATCCGTTTCGTGCAGTATGCCGTATGGGACATCCGCAAGGCTATTGAGCGTGCCATAGAGCAACAGGGTAATATAATCCATGATGCTCCTGCATCGGTTGGTTTCACCAATTCACGTGTGGATATGGCTGTGGCTAAGTCGAACAGGAATGCGGATGAGAGCGTTGCTTTCCTTTCTGCGGATTCTGAACTGGCTGGAAGTCTCGGCTGTCTGAATGAGCGTGAGCGCAAGGTCATCGTGCTGTATTACGGTCTTGGAACCGATGCCCTCACTATGATGGAGATAGCCAATGAGATGGGCTTGAAGCGTGAGCGTGTGCGCCAGATAAGGAAGAAGGCGGAACGTAAGCTGAGACGCCCATTGACTATGTTGAACAATGAAAAAAAGTAATTCGTAACGATTTAATGAATAGGATAATAGTTGTATTTTTGATGCTGGTAGGCTTATGTACCAGCGTGTCTGCCCAGAGGAATAAGCGATATTTTGCGCCTCGGGATATGTATATGTTCGGAGTATGTTTCTCCGCTACTGATTCTACAGTCTATTTTACAGACATCAACCAAGTGCCGAATACCTCTGTAGAAAGAGGAAGCGGTTTCCTGTATTCACGCAATAACTATTCATATCAGTTGCAGCAGTATTTCAAATCCACATCAGGAACCAACTATACTGCCGTTACCTGTTATAACCAGAAGCGCACAAAGCTTGAGAAGAAGTATGCCAAGATGCGCCAGAAATACCAGAAGAAGCATTTCACGGTGAAGTACGTTCACGATTTCGCATACAATCCTATTACATATAATGAACTTGACGAGGTTGACCTGCCTACTGAGGATAAAAAGAAATCGGAGTCTCCCAAGGGAGCATCAGAAGGAGCTCGTTAAATGCTATATGTAATAGCCGAACATAGGGTGCGTGTCAGCTTCCTTGATGACTATCAGGATGCGAAGATGCTGTCGTCGCTTGTCTCATTCCAGACTGATGATGACGGCTCTGCCGTTTTACTGGATATCACCGTGGACGACTCTTTGCGCCCTGTGAAAAAAGAAGAGCGCTACCTTATCCGTGATGTGGATACTGGTAACGGAATGACCAAGGTGTTCCGTGTGGAAAAGGAAGTTGACGGTCAGAAACAGAAAGCCGGATATCAGTTCATCATCCGTGATATTGACGGTCATGAGGTGGCTTTGCTTATAGCCGATGAGGACTTCCATGTATGCAAATGTGCGTTAAGGGGTAACTATGGTATGCGTTCATACGGACTTAACTCCGTCATAATGCTGTGCTATGCCTTTGCAACGGCACCTCTCGACACCTGTCTCATACATGCCTCTCTCGTTAGGAACGATGGCAAGGGATATGCCTTTACGGCAAAGAGCGGTACGGGAAAGAGTACTCAGGTTAGTAACTGGCTGAGGTTCATTCCCGGTTCGGACTTGATGAACGATGATAATCCTGTTGTGCGTATCATTGACGGTAAGGCATTCATCTATGGAAGTCCGTGGAGTGGAAAGACACCGTGCTATCGCAATATCAAGGCTCCGCTTGGAGGTATAGCCCTGATAAAGCGTGCGGAAAGCAATAGTCTGGAGCGTCTGCGTCCGATAGATGCCTTTATAACCCTTCTCCCAGCATGTTCTACAATGAAATGGGATGAGAGGATATACCGTTGTAATGGCGATACGGTGACAAAGATGATAGAGACAACCCCTGTCTATACCCTGCATTGCCTTCCAGATAAGGAGTCGGCAGTCGTGGCTTCGACAGGGATGAAATCTGGAGTAATGTAGATAGTGTAAAGAGTAAAGTTGAGTGTGGAAGAAAAGGTAAAATACATGAACAATGCGGAGTTCCTTCCGGAAGTCATTGCATTGGCAAATGAAGGGCACGATGTGACGATACCACTTCGTGGCTTCAGTATGCGTCCGTTCCTTGAGGACGGTCGTGACCTTGCGATTCTCACGAAGATAGACCGCCCTTTGAAGGTGGGGGATATAGTCCTTGCGGAGTTGTCTCCCGGACGTTATGCCCTACATCGTATCTGGCGTCTTGACAATACGCATGTGCAGATGCTTGGCGATGGCAATCTCCGTCCTGACCCTGTGATAAGGCACGAGGATGTAAAGGTGTTTGCCAAGGCTTTCTTGCGCAAAGGCAGTAAGACTCCTGACTATGTTGACGGCAAGAAGTTCCAGCGCTACTCCAAGTTCTGGATGAAGGTGAGACCGGCAAGACGTTGGTTCCTCGCTATATGGAGAAGGTTGCCGATGGGGGTTAGGAATAGGTTGGTATAAGCCCCTTACCCCGTCCCTTTCCCCGCCCGGGGCAAGGGAGTAGATAGTATTTCTAATCATTTGAGGTGAAGAAAAAATAAACATTAATATATAAAACAATCACCGATAACGTCCAAATGTAACAACTCCCTTGCCCCGAGCGGGGAAAGGGTTGGGGTTAGGGGCTGGGTGGCTATTTTATTAGATATATTTTATGAAAATAAACGAAGGATTTGAGGTTCGCTCTGTTTGTGGCGAGCACATGATGGTGGCAATGGGTGAGAAGAACATTGATTTCTCACACGTCATTGCGTTCAACGAGACTTCTGTGTTCATCTGGAATCAGATGCTTGCAGGAAAAGATACCATTGATGATGTGGCAAAGGCTGTTACTGAAGAGTATGAAGTAGATTTCGAGACCGCTCGTAAGGATGTTGAGACTCTCGTAAAACAGCTTGCAGAATATGGGGTAGTGGAGCTATAGAAGCCTAACCCAATGGCGGCCTCTCCCCCCGCCCTCCCCCGTAGGGAGGGAGCCGGAAGGGGCATACCTAATTAAATGAATAGTTAATAAATGAATAAAGAATAATTAAACGCCTGTCGCACTCCGGCTCCCTCCCTACGGGGGAGGGCGGGGGGAGAGGCCGTTTTGTTTTTTTAAAAAACGATGTACAGAACAAAGACTTGTGGAGAACTGCGTATCTCCAATGTTGGCGAGACCGTTACTCTCGCAGGATGGGTACAGAGCGTACATAACCTTGGTGCGCTTACCTTTGTGGATCTTCGTGACCGTTATGGCATCACACAGCTTGCATTCAATGAGGATGCTGCTGAGGATCTGCGTCAGAAGGCTGGCAAGCTCGGACGTGAGTTTGTTATTCAGGCAACAGGCGTTGTTGCTGAACGCTATTCAAAGAACAAGAATATCCCAACTGGTGATATTGAGATTATCGTAAGCAATCTCAATATCCTCAATACTTCTGAGGTGCCTCCATTCACTATCGAGGATGAGAGCGACGGCGGTGATGATATCCGTATGAAGTACCGTTACCTCGACCTTCGCCGTTCATGTGTACGTAAGAACCTTGAGCTTCGTCATAAGTTCGCATTTGAGGTTCGTCGCTACCTCGATCAGCAGGGATTCCTCGAGATAGAGACTCCTATCCTCGTGAACTCAACTCCAGAGGGTGCTCGTGACTTCGTGGTGCCTTCTCGCATGAACCCAGGACAGTTCTATGCTCTTCCACAGTCACCTCAGACATTGAAGCAGCTCTCTATGGTAGCAGGTATCGACCGCTACTTCCAGATTTGTAAGTGCTTCCGTGACGAGGACCTCCGTGCTGACCGTCAGCCAGAGTTCACACAGATTGACTGTGAGATGTCTTTCGTTGAACAGGAGGATATCCTCCAGATGTTCGAGGGCATGAGCCGTCATCTCTTCAAGACAATCCTTAACATAGATATCCCAACCTTGCCACGCATGACATGGGCTGACGCTATGAAGTATTATGGTTCTGATAAGCCAGATACACGTTTCGGCATGAAGTTCGTTGAACTGAAGACAACTCAGATTGACAACGCTTCAAAGGAGATTGTACCAAGCATCTTCCCTGCAGGCTTTGCTGTATTCGATGATGCTGCATACATCGGTGGTATCTGCTGCGAGGGACAGGCTGTACTTACCCGTAAGCAGCTTGACCAGCTCACAGATTTCGTTAAGCGTCCACAGGTGGGTGCAAAGGGACTCGTATATGCTCGTGTTCAGGAAGACGGCAGCGTGAAGTCAAGCGTTGATAAGTTCTATGATCAGGCTGCACTTCAGGTGCTCAAGGATAAGATGCAGGCAAAGGCTGGCGATCTCATCCTCATCCTTTCTGGTGACGATGCAATGAAGGTTCGTAAGCAGCTTTGCGAGCTTCGTCTTGAGATGGGTACACGCATGGGACTTCGTGATAAGTTCAACTTCTCTTGTCTCTGGGTTATCGATTTCCCAATGTACGAGTGGAGCGACGAGGAGCAGCGTCTCATGGCTATGCACCACCCATTCACATCACCAAAGCCTGAGGATATCCCACTTCTCGATACCGATCCTGCAAGCGTTCGTGCTAACGCATACGACATGGTTATCAATGGTGTTGAGGTTGGCGGTGGTTCAATCCGTATCCACGATGCCAAGCTTCAGCAGAAGATATTCGAGATCCTTGGTTTCACACCAGAGCAGGCACAGGCAAAGTTCGGCTTCCTGATGAATGCCTTCAAGTTCGGTGCACCTCCTCACGGTGGTCTCGCTTACGGTCTCGATCGTTTCGTAAGCCTCTTCGCTGGTCTCGACTCTATCCGTGACTGCATCGCATTCCCTAAGAACAACTCTGGTCGTGACGTAATGCTCGATGCTCCGGGTTACCTCGATCCAAAGCAGTTGGAGGAGTTGCAGATAAGTGTAAAGAATAAAGAGTAAAGTGTAATGTAGAATGTACATAGAACGCTAAGGCTACAAGTTTTGAACACGGAATTCACAGAATAAACGAAATGTTTTCGTTTCTTTCGAGTTTTCTGTGTTCAGAAAAATAAAAACTTAATTTCTTCGCGTTCGTAAAAAATTGTACATTGTACATGGTAAATTGTAAATGACAAGATGTTTGAAAATCTATCAGAAAGACTTGAACGCTCGTTCAAGATACTAAAGGGTGAAGGTAAGATCACCGAAATCAATGTAGCAGAGACTCTCAAGGACGTGCGCCGTGCGCTTCTTGATGCCGATGTAAACTATAAGGTGGCTAAGACCTTCACTGACTCTGTGAAGAAGAAGGCTCTGGGTATGAACGTACTCACAGCTATCAAGCCAGGACAGCTCATGGTTAAGCTCGTTCATGATGAGCTTACCGAACTCATGGGTGGTCAGGCTACCGAACTCAAGTTGCAGCAGAAACCTGCCGTTATCCTTATGTCAGGTTTGAATGGTGCGGGTAAGACAACAATGTCTGGTAAGCTCGCCCTCATGCTCAAGAACAAGATGAACCGTAAGCCTCTCCTTGCTGCCTGCGATACATTTCGTCCGGCTGCTATGGAGCAGTTGCGTGTTCTTGCTGAGCAGGTTCAGGTGGCTATTCATATTGAGGAAGGTGCCAAGGACCCAATAGCTGTTGCAAAGAATGCCATTCAGCAGGCAAAGGCTGAGGGGTATGATGTGGTAATCGTCGATACTGCCGGTCGTCAGTCAATTGATGAGGAACTGATGAAGCAGATTCAGGACATCAAGGCTGCTGTTAATCCTGACGAGACTCTTCTCGTTGTCGATGCCATGACAGGTCAGGATGCTGTCAATACTGCCAAGGAGTTCAATGAGCGTCTTGAGATTGACGGTGTTATCCTCACAAAACTCGATGGTGATACTCGTGGTGGTGCTGCTCTCTCTATCCGCAGCGTTGTTACAAAGCCAATCAAGTTCATCGGTACAGGTGAGAAGATGGAGGCTCTCGATGTCTTCCATCCAGAGCGTATGGCTGACCGTATCCTCGGTATGGGTGACGTCGTGTCACTCGTTGAGCGTGCCCAGGAGCAGTTCGATCTTGAGGAGGCAAAGAAACTGGAGAAGAAGATTCGTAAGAACCAGTTTGACTTCAACGACTTCCTCAATCAGATACAGCAGATCAAGAAGATGGGTAACATCAAGGATCTCGCTTCTATGATTCCTGGCGTAGGCAAGGCTATCAAGGATGTTGAGATTGGTGATGATCCATTCAAGAATATCGAGGCTATCATCTATTCTATGACTCCAAAGGAGCGTCAGCATCCGGAGATTCTTAATCAGTCTCGCCGTAATCGTATCGCTAAGGGTTCTGGTACCAACGTACAGGAGGTTAATAAGCTCATCAAGCAGTTCGACCAGACTCGTAAGATGATGAAGATGGTTAGCGGTATGGGCCCTGCAAAGATGGCCCAGATGGCTAAGATGATGAAGCAGCCACATTAAAAGTGTAAAGAGAAAAGTGTAAAGTGTAATGTAGAATGTACATAGAACGCTGAGATTCCGTGTTCAGGAAAAAAACTATGCGTTCGTGAAATTGTACATTGTACATGGTAAATGGTAAATGAAAAGATGACATTAATCGACGGAAAAGCAACCGCAGCAGCTATCAAGGCTGAGATTGCAGAAGAAGTAAAGCAGATTGTTGCAGGTGGTGGTAAGCAGCCACACCTTGCAGCTGTTCTCGTTGGTCACGATGGTGGCTCTGAGACTTACGTAAAGAATAAGGTTCTCGCTTGCGAGGCTTGTGGATTCAAGTCAACATTGATTCGCTATGAGGACAACATCACAGAAGAAGAACTCCTTCAGTGTGTTGATAAGCTCAATAACGATCCTGATGTTGACGGATTCATCGTACAGCTTCCTTTGCCAAAGCATATCAATGAGCAGAAGATTATTGAGGCTATCGACTATCGCAAGGATGTTGACGGTTTCCACCCAATCAATGTTGGTCGTATGGCAATCGGTCTTCCTTGCTTCATCTCTGCTACTCCTCTTGGCATCGTGACACTTCTCAAGCGTTACGGTATCGAGACATCAGGCAAGAAGTGTGTTGTGCTCGGTCGCTCAAACATCGTGGGCAAGCCAATGTCACAGCTCATGGTGCAGAAGCAGTATGGCGATGCTACCGTAACGGTTTGCCACTCTCACTCTAAGGATCTGAAGAAGGAGTGCCGTGAGGCTGATATCATTATTGCAGCTATCGGTCAGCCAAACTTCGTTACAGCCGATATGGTGAAGGAAGGTGCCGTTATTGTTGACGTTGGTACTACTCGTGTGCCTGACGCAACTCGTAAGAGCGGTTTCCGCCTCAATGGCGACGTGAAGTTTGATGAGGTTGCTCCAAAGTGCTCATTCATCACTCCTGTTCCTGGTGGCGTAGGTCCTATGACTATCTGCTCTCTGATGAAGAATACCCTTGCTGCAGGTAAGAAGGAGTATTACAATTAAGATTAAGGAATAAAGATTAAGGAGTAAAGAATAAAGATTAAAGCGTAAAGAGTGTTGGGCTTGTATATTGCTCAACACTCTTTTTAGTTTGTGTGAATTCTCGGTATTACTTATTTCCTCCACTAATCTTTGAGGTGAAGATATCTGTCTTTGCCTCCCACTTCTCGATAGAGTACTTAACATCACCATAGCGTGATGAGTAGTTAACAACAATCTTATCGTCATAGCCAGACCCATTGTAGTTCTGTACGGCATAGAACTCGGTAAGATATACCTCGCCATCCTCGAACTCATAGACTGCATATACGCGGAAGTAGCGGTCAAGGATTCTGCCAAGGCTATTGCGGGTATATGACCATGCATCTTCTCTTGTGCCAATCTCAGCCAACTTAGCCTTCAACTGTCCCTTTCTTGCATTATCTGGTGTAGGGTATTTCTTCTCGATAGCAGCCTTTACACGAGCCATGAATTTCTTGTCCTCCCATGCCTGTCCTTCGAATGCCTCGTATGATTTAACTGTATAGCTTGCGGGAACTATTGCCATAACCTTCTTGTCTGTACCAGGCATCTTGAATGTCAGCATAGTCTCGTTCTTTTTCAATGGATAGTTCTCGTCGTATGCTATTACCTGTACCGTCTTCTTCTTTTCAGGAATAGCTTCTTTTACTACATTCTTCAGCAGTCCGAACTGTGCGTTAGCAACTGTGTTGAAAGTGAACATGGTAAGAACTGCCATAAGGATTTTGATTGAATTTTTCATAAATGTGATTTTTTTTAATAGTGAATATTATTGTTTATTAATCATCTTGATTTGCCTTGCAACCTCTTTCTTCACCTCTTCTTTCACCATATCGCGCATACAGAGTAGCATTCGCATCTGTTCCTCTGTGTAACGCTTAGCCTCGCGGTGTATGATGGTGTTCATGTGGTCGGTAGGTTTCATATTTCTATGCTTTTGATTTCGGTTGCAACGTGTGAAGCATCCTCGCACGAGAGAAATAGTCAACGTCGGCTGCAAGCCGGTGGACGTCTCTGATTTCCGAGTGCAAAGGTACAATACAAAACACTAAAGGCGTTGTGCAGAATCTGTCAAAACTTGTGCAGAATCTGTCACAACGCCTTTTGAGGCTTTTTTTTCAAGGAAATGGTATAAAATCGAAAGTTTTATGTTACATGGTATAAAATGCCGTTATGATTTTAGTTACTCCTCTGCTGATATTCGCTTGGAGTAATTCCGAAGAAGCGCTTGAATGCTCGGGTGAAACTTGACTGATCGTCGTAGCCACATTGTAGGGCTACCTCTAAAACAGTAAGGTTTGGATGTGTGTCGAGCAGATGACGGGCTTTCTGCATACGGATGTTGGTGATGTAGCTCTGCGGAGTCTCGCCTGTCAGAGCGTTTAGTCGACGACGGAACTGCGAGGTACTCATGGCAAGAGCTGAAGCGAGTTCGTCAACGTTCACGCGATTATCCTCTAACTGCTCGGTGATAGTGCTCATCGTCTTTGTCAGGAATTCCTTATCCTGTTCTGATAGTACGTCATAAGGATGTCCGTTCTCGTCAGTAGCCGTTAAGTTCTCATAACGCTGTCGCAATTCGTCAAGAGTCATGCTAACCTCGCTTAGACGTTTGCGTTGTAGGGCTGTCAGCTTGCGTTGGCGTATCACAAGAATGATAGCCACCAAAAGTAGAATAGCACCTACAATAACGATGTAGATGCGTGAGCGACGCACAGACGTGTTCTCTTCCTGTAACTCGTCAACACCGAACTCTGCATTATATTTTGCCAAAGTCTCAGCCGATGCGTTATTATAAAGTGAGTCTTTAAGAAGGTTGAAAGCCTCCAGCTCTATTCGTGCACTATCGGGATTGAGCGTCCAGAGAGCCTGATAGAGTCCGCGACGTGCTTGCATTTCATTATAAGGATTATCCATGTTTCGGCATAGCTTGGCAGACTCACGGAAATACTCGGTAGCACGTCGTTCCTGATTCTCTTTCTCCTTGGTGCTTATGCCTTGGGCATTACTCATGTCGAGAAGGGTCTGTCCTGCCTTATTTAGCGAGATAGCCAACGACTGGTAATTGCCCGTTCTGCGGAAGTATGGAATGATACTGTCGAATGTTTCTACAGCCTCCTTTCTCTTGCCGATACCTGCAAGGATAGTAGCTTTCTGAGCCAGACGTATGCGGAGTTTTGCCTCACGACCTTCCTTGCGCTCCAGTTCAATAGCCCTATCAATATAGTTCATAGCCTCCTTGTTGTGATTGAGCGCGAACTCGGCTTCTGAAAGAGAGCCACAAGTGAGGGCAATACGGGAGTTTTTGCCTGTCTTTTCGGCATATTGCAAAGCCTGTTGCAGATATTTCAGTCCTTCTTGCGGCTGCTTTGCTGCCACATAGATGCTGCCTATGGTGTTAAGCGAAGAACTGATACGCTCGGCATTACCGTTCTTGCGTTCGAGTTCGTTGCACGCCTTGGCATATTGCAGAGCCTTGTCGTAGTCGGACTGCCTCATGCAACAAACGGACAGGATGCTCAGCTGTTCAGCCTCTTCGGCCTTCAGTCCTTTCTGTTGCAGAAGTGGCAACGCCTGTTCGCCCACGATTACAGCACTATCGTATTTCTGGCTTTCGTAATACCGAGTGCTTGCCTCGTAGAGTTGCATAACCTTATCGCTCTGCGCTGTAGGCACCGATAATAAAAGTGAAAGAAACATTACCTTCATATCAATCTATACTTTTACCTTATAAAACAAAATGCCTACAAAATTATTCATTTTTTCTCAGAAAACGGCATAAAATGAATACATTAACTAAGAATAATGCAAAATTTGAAGATTTGTTTAATAATAACGCTCGAAGTCACGTGATTAGAGCAGATAAGTGAAGGGCTTGGATTGTATATTTGATGATGTTGTACCATCGCTCTACCTTCGCTCTTCCTCCGTACCAAACTCGATGATCCTCCGCTTCCTCACCGACTTTGCACCGAGTTTGCACCGACTTTGGTACGGAGGAAGAGCGAAGGAAGAAGGGAGGAAGAACGAACCTAAAGTATAGACACATTACTCCCCTAAAATATAGTGGGTTTTATAAATCAGAAGTTAAAGTTATGTTTAATTGCAAGAATGAAATATATTTGGACAGTAATCCTTTGTCCATCCAACAATTTTCTTTTTGTCTTTAGTTATTACCGTTTTTATCCAGTATCTTCCATTATAAAATTTATAATCAAGTATTGGAACTGCTTTGCCATTTGTATATTTCCTAAAATCGTCTGCGTACTGGTCTGTGATTTTCAGGAATGGATATGGTTGATCTGGCATAAGGTATAAATTGACTATACTAAGGTTGGGGTTGATAAATCTGCCATGAAGCCATACACCACATTGCTCTTTATCAATCCATCCGTTTATGGGTGCTTCATCTTCATCAATGCACGAAACTATACATACTTTATACCTTTTGTCTGATTTTTCCAATATATCTATACAATGCCAATTTTCTTTTGAGGAGAATTCCTTGATATTAGTAATAATGTCATTATCTGTATCATTGGAATAAACGGGAACGCTATTTGTTTCGGCATCCCCAAAAAATACCGATAGGTTTTCTTCTTGTGAAAATATAAATTGGCATTTAGCCAAAACGATTATAATGACAAGCAACTTTTTCATATCTCTCTTTTTTTGAGGGCAAAAGTAAACAAAAATCCATACAACACCAAGGAAATGTTATAAAAAGAGGTGATTTCTTTGGTGATGTCATTTTTTTTGTCTATATTTGCACTCATCAAATCAAAGAACGTGTGCAAGTCCTTTTGGGGAGCTGATACGTGCTTTTGATTTAGTGCGAATTTTTAATTTGCCACCCCAATAACCCTACCTTCAGAAAGGCAGGATTGGGGTGAATTTGCGTAAAAAAGAAGATAAAAAATTAAAATAACTAATTTCATAAGCATGAAGCGAATTCTACTGACTGCAATGGTTGTGCTGGAGGCTTTTGCTGCTAATGCACAACAAGAATGGCTTGACGTAACAGAAAAATATGTCAAGAATCCTACTTATGCAAATAACAATTATTCTTTTTGGGAAGGTACTCCACTTAGCGGTTATAATCCGGTGGAGAATGCAGAGCATTTCAACAAGACTTATGATACCTATCAGGCAATTACAGGCTTAAAGGCTGGTAAGTATCGTGTGCGCCTCAAGGGTTTCTACCGTATGGGTACTGCATCTGAAGACTATGCACTTTATAAAAGTGGAAATTATTCCGCTAATCAATATGCAAAGCTCTATGCCACATCATCTGTGGATGACTATAGTGTAGCTATCGTTCCTGCAAGTGCCGGAATCCAGAAATATGGACTTGGTGGTAGTATCGCTGGTGTAGGAAACAAAACGGAAAATTGGTGGGGAGGAACCTCATACCAGTTCTATATACCAGACAATATGGAGGCTGCCTATTATTGGTTTAATGCCGGCTATTACAATAACACCTTGTCATTTGAAGTAGGCGAGGACGGCAAGCTGAAGATTGGTATTCGCAAGTCTGAGAAAGTTAATAATGACTGGACCTGTATCGACGATTGGAAACTGGAATATTGGGGTGAGCCTATCAAGGTGAAAGAAATCACACTTAGTCCATCTGAGATAAAGTTGATTCCTTTGGAGACAGCACATATTTCTTATACCCTTGCACCAGAAGATGTTACATATCCAAGTGTGACCTGGTCATCAAGCAATACAAATGTTGCTACCGTGGATAAGGATGGAAATGTGACGGCTGTTAGCGTGGGAACTGCCACTATTTATGCAACTGCGGTTGACAAAGGTGGTGCGCATACGTCATGTACAGTAACTGTCGAGGCTCCTGCGAAGGCTTCTTCTGAGAATATCAAGATTAATGAGATAATGGCTGCTAACGTGGATGTATATCGTGACCCTTCAACCAACTTCGGTTCATGGGTGGAGCTTTACAATCCTACGGATAAAGGCATAGCACTTGGCGGTCTCTATGTTACTGATGATGCTAATAACTTGAAGAAGCATCGTCTGGTAGATAACTATGGTCCGCTTTCTGCACATAGCTTTGCTGTTCTCAATTTCGACCACTTTGAGGTGTTCACGAAAGAGTCATATCGCCAGATTGATGACAAGCTCGATTGTGATGGCGGTACGATAATCATATCTGATGGTGAGAATATCTTGGCAGAGGCAACATATCCAGAGGCTATCAGTCGTGTGTCATACGCTCTTACAAAGGATGGTGGTAGCGAATGGGGAACTACAGATGCTCCTACACCTGGGGCAAGCAACTCTACATCGGTATTCAACACAAAGCAACTCAAGAAGCCGGAGGTTGATACCCCAGCAAAGCTCTTTACAGGTTCGCTTAATGTAACTGTTACTATCCCAGAGGGCGCTACACTTCGCTATACAACTGACGGTACTACTCCAACCCTTACAAACGGCAAGACTTCTACAACCGGCAAGTTCTACGTAAGTAATTCCGGATGCTGTCGTTTCCGTCTTTTCCAGGATGGAATGCTTGCAAGTCCTGTTGTTACACGTACCTATATCAAGAACAATAACAACGAGCCATTCCCAATTATCTCTATCGTAACTGATCTGGATAATCTCTTTGGTGCTGAGGTCGGAATGTTTGAATATTCTAACTACGGCCGTCCAGGAAATGGTCAGGACGACAAGTACAACGGAAACATGGACTGGGACCGTCCTGTAAACTTCGAGTATATCACAACAGATAACGAATGTGTTATCTCTCAGGAGTGTGACCTCTCTGCCTGTGGTGGATGGAGTAGGGCATGGAGTCCTCATTCTTTCAAGCTGAAGGCAGGCAAGGCATACGACCTCAACAATACGTTTGCATATCAGTTCTTTGGAACAGAGAAGGATAATCCTGCTGTAGAGAACGGCAAGAGCTATCTCAAGCATAAGACTCTCCAGATACGTAATGGCGGTAATGATAATAGCTGTCGTATCAAGGATGCAGCTATGCAGCAGATTGTGGCTTCAAGCGGTTTGTATCTGGAGCATCAGGCATGGCAGCCAGTACATGTGTATATCAATGGTGCGTCTTATGCTGTGCTCAATATGCGAGAGCCAAACAACAAGCATCATGCATATGCCAACTACGGTATAGATACTGACCTTATGGATCAGTTTGAGATTTGTGCCGATTCTGGCTATGTTCAGAAGGCTGGTACCAAGGATTCATTCAACAAGTGGTATGAGCTTGCAAAGACTGCTTCTTCAGAGGATTCATACAACGAGATATGTAAGCTTGTTGATATCGATGAGTATATCAACTATATGGCAACAGAGTTCTATCTGGGTTCTGACGACTGGCCACACAATAATGTGAAGGCTTATCGTGACCAGAATGACGGTAAGTTCCGTTTCGTGCTCTTCGACGTTGACTTTGCACAGAACAGAAACAAGCCATTCGATGATTTCTTCAAAGAACAGAATTTCAATTTCAATGAACTCAAGGGCTTTGACTATTCTAAGAACAAGAATATAAACGGCACTCGTCTGTACAAGGAGATAGAGGTTGTTACCATCTTCAAGAATATGCTCCAGAATGAGACATTCCGCAAGAAGTTCATTGATGCGTATTGTGTTATTGCGGGATCTGTATTTGAGCCTAATCGTGCAAAGAAGATTATCAATGATATGGCTGACTATCTCAGCACAGGTGGTTATGTTGATCCTACATGGAGTGTTAACGAGCTTATCAACGGATTGTCATCACGTCAGTCTAACATGATTACCCAGTTGAAGAACTGCTCTTATATGAATCTTGGCAGTAAGGTGGCTCAGAGCGTAACACTTGCAAGCAATATCGAGGGCGCTTCTATCCTTGTAAATGGCATGGAAGTACCTACGGGTAAGTTCTCTGGCAAGCTCTTCGCACCAATCACTCTCAAGGCTGCAGCTCCTGCTGGATACCGTTTCGTAGGTTGGAAGTCATCTGACGGCAAGAGCGTATCTGGAAAGATGGAGTACGAGATGCCAGCAACAGGCACCATCAACCTCACCGCAGTATGGGAGAAGGCAGAGAAGGAACAACTTCCTGATTTCGCTGATGCTCCTATCAAGATCAACGAGGTGAGCGCAGGTAATGACATGCTTGTTAATGAGCTTTTCAAGAAGGATGACTGGGTAGAGCTTTATAACACTACCGACTATGACCTCAACGTAAACGGTCTCTATATCAGCGATAATGAGAAGAAGCCTGAAAAGTACCAGATTGCTGCTCCAACGAAGGAGGCTGCTATCATTCCTGCTCACGGTCATCTCATCGTATGGTGTAGCAAGCGTGATGCAAAGTCTCAGATTCATGCAAACTTCAAGTTGGAGAATAAAGGTGAGGCTCTTGTTCTGATCAGTTCAAGTGATGAGTTTGTAGCTAACAACGCTGCATATTTCGATGCTAATCCTCAGATGAAGGAGTTTGCCGATACCATGCATTATAGTCCTATGGCATACGATCAGACTGTAGGTCGTTTCCCTGACGGAGGTAACAACTACTATCTCTTCAGACATCCTACAATCGCATACGCAAACTCTATTCAGCCATCTGACGTATTCATGGGTATGGATGTCATTTCTGGAGAAATCGAGACTGGTATCATAGAGGTTGCTGCTAACAACCAGCGTACAACAACTACCGCTTATTACACTCTCAATGGCGTATTTGTTGGTAAGAGTCTCAACTCACTTCCTCGTGGCATCTATATCGAGGTGTCTGGGGCAGGAAGCAGGAAAGTTATGAAATAAGACCCACCCCCAGCCCCTCCCGAAAAGGGAGGGGAGTGAATAGTAATCTTCGCTATAGGGCGTGTGTCTCATAAAATGTAAATTATAATTGTTATAATCCACTCTGAGGGATAAATACAAACTACTCCCCTCCCTTTATGGGAGGGGTATGGGGGTGGGTCTTTTATTATGACAAAAGAACAATGCGATATATTCAACTCTCGGTTGGTAGGAACCATGAACCATATGCTTGGTATCAGGTTCCTGCCAACTGATGATGAAACCGTACTTGGCGAGATGCCTATCAACGAGAATACGGTACAGTATTTCGGCATTCTTCACGGAGGTGCTGCCCTCGCTATGGCAGAGACGCTTGCCGGTGCTGGAAGTCTTGCCATCGTTGGTGAGTATGCCCGTATCTGCGGACTTCAGGTTTCTGGCAACCACATAGGCATGTCGGCTAAGGAGGGTAAGGTGATAGGCAAGGCAACACCAATCCATATTGGGCGTACCACCCATATCTGGAACGTAGAAGTCAGAGGTGAGGATGGTCGTTTGCTCTCAACGGAGAGGGTTACGAATATGGTGTTGACCTAACCCCAACCCTTCCCCAAGGGAAGGGAGAGTTTAGATACTAAGATATCGGTTTTGCTAATAAAATATAAAGGATTAATACTATAAAACATCAGGTCACATACTCCGATGTTATCAACATCGGACTACCCATTTGGGAAGGCTTGGTTAGGTTTTAGTTAGGCTTTTTATGGTTATATACAGACTACCATACTCAAGTGAAGCGATAAGGATAGAATGTGATAATGTCATTCGATTGCAGTCTATCGATGACATACGAGGCAGGAAAGGCTTCGTAATGATTCCCTATGACCTTGAGTCTGGGCATGACGTGCTTCTCTTTGAAGGACCTCAACACCTGACACCTATCACCCAACAACTGACACCCAACACCCAGCCTCCCGCACAGATCACCCAGAATCCATCCTCTTATGCCAAGGCATTTGCCGCATTCATGAGTGCCCTTCAGAAAGGGGAGTTTACCAAACTCGTTCTTTCGCGTTCAAGTGAATGGGAGTGGGATGGTGATGGGGCTGAGCTTATGGAGGCTTTCAATCGTGCCTGCAGCCTTTACCCTCGCATGATGATTTATCTCGCACAGATACCTGGCGAGGGCGTGTGGATGGGCTGTACCCCTGAGATACTTGTCTCTGGTAGCGGTACTCACTATCGCACAATGGCACTTGCGGGCACAATGTCGGTTCCTGATACCGTACCTGTAAAGAATATCGTCTGGAGTCAGAAGAACCGTAAGGAACAGGAAATCGTGGCTGACTATATCCGTGAATGTGTCAGTCCTTATGCCCGTATTCTTGAGGAAGAAGGACCTTACACCTCTCGTGCCGGCCAACTCGTTCATTTGAAGACTGAGTTTCATCTTGCCCCAAAGCCAAATGAAGGTGAACAATCAATTGTCAATTATCAATTGTCAATTATCAATTTAATAAAGGCTCTTCACCCGACTCCTGCCGTATGTGGCTTGCCTGCAAAGGAGGCTGCTGCTTTCATAAGAGAGAATGAAGGCTATGACAGAGAGTATTATTCTGGTGTCGTGGGAATGTTGGATGAAGAGAATGAGACAAATCTCTTCGTAAATCTCCGTTGTGGGCATTTCCATGAAGGAAAAGCCACCCTCTATGGTGGAGGTGGAATCCTCAAGGACTCAACCCTCGGCTCTGAATGGAATGAGACAAACTGGAAGATGAATACAATCCTTCAGATTTTATAATCGACCCTCTAAATCCCCCTGCATAGGGGGACTTCCATCGCCTTCCAAGTCCCCCTATGCAGGGGGATTTAGGGAGTCTTCTTTAATTCTCTTTTTATGAAAAAATCAATCTTAACCCTAATGACAATTACGAGTCTTAACGCATCGGCACAAGCCCCTAAGCTTACAAAGGATAATATCAACGAGGTAATATCCGCAATGACACTCGAGGAGAAAGCCAAGCTTCTCGTTGGTGGACTCTTTGATTTCTTCTCGCCTGTTGCTGTTGCAGGTTCTGCTGCACGTACCGTACCGGGAGCTGCTGGCACTACTGTAGCCATTGAGCGACTTGGTATTCCTGAAACGATTCTTACAGATGGTCCTGCCGGAGTTCGTATTGACCAGACACGCCCGGGAACTCAGAAGACATTCTATGCTACAGGCTTCCCTGTAGGCACTTGTCTCGCCTCTACATGGAATATCGACCTTGCACAGCGTGTGGGTAAGGCTATCGGTAATGAGACAAAGGAATACAACTGTGATGTTATCCTCGGTCCTGGTGTGAATATTCATCGAAATCCTCTCTGCGGACGTAACTTCGAGTATTATAGCGAGGACCCTCTCCTTACTGGCAAGATAGCTGCAGCCTATATAAATGGCGTGCAGAGCGAGGGGGTGGGCGTTAGCATCAAGCATTATGCCGTGAACTCTCAGGAAACAAGCCGTACACGTGTTGACGAGCGTCTTAGCCAACGTGCTGCTCGTGAGATATACCTTCGTGGCTTTGAGATTGCTGTTCGTGAGAGTGATCCTTGGACGGTAATGTCATCATATAATCTTGTTAATGGCGTCTTCTCTAATGCCAACAAGGACCTCCTTACCACTATTCTTCGTGATGAGTGGGGCTTCAAGGGAATTGTCATGACTGACTGGTTAGGAAAGCGTGAGAGCCAGGGCCTCTTTACCGTTGATGAGGTTATGGCAGGCAACGACCTTATGGAACCGGGTTCACCTGAGCAGGTTAAGGATATCGTTGATGGCGTGAAGAATGGAAAGCTCAAGATGGAGGATGTGGATAAGTGCATCCGCAGAATGTTGGAATATATCGTTAAGACTCCTCATTTCCGTGGCTATAAGCCTTCTGAGGCACCCGATCTTAAGGCTCATGCAGCCATCACCCGCGAGACTGCTGCTGAGGGTATGGTGCTTCTCAAGAATGCCAACAACACCCTTCCTATGCACAATATCAAGAAGGTGGCGCTCTTCGGAACTGGCTCCTACAACTTCCTTTCAGGTGGTGTAGGTTCTGGTTGCGTTCATACTCCTTATATCATCGACCTTGTGGGGGGCTTGAAGAATGTAGGTATCGAGACTACTGCCGACCTTACGGAACTCTATCAGAAATATAATGCCTTCGCTAAACTGAAGTTCGAGGCTGACCGTCCGGCTGACCGTTGGTTTGAGGCTCCATATATGGGTGACCAGAAAGTGCCTGAGGTCGAGATTAGCGACCTCTGCATATCTCGTCAGGTAGCCAATTCTGATGCTGCTATCTTCACTATATCACGTCAGGCAGGCGAGGGCGTTGACCGTAGCATCGAAGGTGAGTTCTCTCTCACAGACCTTGAGAAGAAAATGCTCCAGAGCGTTTGCTCTCAGTATCATGCTGCTGGCAAGCCTGTCATCGTGGTAATCAACTCAGGTAGCGTTATCGAGACTGCTTCTTGGAGTAATATCCCTGATGCTATCCTCGTGGCTTGGCAGCCTGGTGAAGAGGGCGGAAATAGTGTTGTTGACATCCTCACGGGTAAGGTTTGCCCTTCTGGCCGCCTCACTATGACATGGCCTATATTTGCCACCGACCATCCTTCAACAAAGAACTTCCCACAGGATATGCCGCTCTTCAGCTATGAGGCAATACAGAATTATAGCGATGCAGGTGTTCCTGGACGCGACTTCACCAACCACGAGGAGGATATATGGGTTGGCTATCGCTATTTCGACACATGGAACAAGGATGTAGCCTATCCATTCGGCTATGGCCTGAGCTATACCACATTCGAGTTTGGCAAGCCTACTGTCAAGAAGGTGGGCGACAAGATTACTGTCAGCGTTAGTGTGAAGAATACCGGTAAGGTTGCCGGTAAGGAAGTTGCACAGGTTTATGTAGCTGCTCCTAACGGTTCTATTGAGAAGCCAGAGAAGGAACTCAAGGCATTTGGCAAGACGAATCTCCTTCAGCCGGGCGAGACTCAGACCTTGCAGATGACTATCGCTCAGCGTGACCTCGCAAGTTTTGATGAGGCTAACAGCCGTTGGATAGCCGATGCTGGAAACTATAACTTCATGGTAGGTGCCAACATCGCGGATATCCGTGGTACTGTCCAGTTGAAGCTTACGGAATATACTGAGAAGACCAACAACGCCCTTGCTCCAAAGGTAAAGTTGAATCTCCTCAAAAGAAATTAATAAATTAAGAGATTAAGATTAACACGAATCTGACGAAATTAGAAGGTATAGCAGCAAGCTGCTTTTAACTGACAATAATTACCAATCTGCGCAATCTTTTTCCATAAATACTCATTTCTTATTGGTTGAAGATTGGTAATTATTGTCAGTTCAAGCACCAAAGGTGCGCTTATATCTTGTAGAAAAAAAATCATACTCAGAAAAAGTTTTTTCAAAAAACTCGTCACTCATCACCCGCAACGCTGTAAGTAATTGTATTATTGAGATTTATAGCGTTGATTCACTCTATCCACTCGTCACCACACTCATCACCAAAGCAAGTGTATCTTGTTGAGTATGTGAATATTATATGCGTAATTTACCCGCATCCCACTCGTCACCCTAAAAAAGTGACGAGTGAATTAGCCTTGCAACTTGTTCTATATCAGAATGATATGCTACATAATGGTGATGAGTGGGTGACGAGTGGAATGAAATGAATCACCCGTGTAATTCTCTGAGCCACACATTATTACAGCGCTAAGGGTGACGAGTTGACGAGTAGTGTAAAAATTCTTTTTTTCTTTCTGTGAAAGTGAGTGACACAATTCAAGGGCTGTTCTTCCTTCGCTTCTCCTTCGCTCTTCCTTCGCTTCTAATCCGCTTCTCCTCCGTTCCTGAACTATAGGATCATGGGAGGTAAATGGGAGGTAAATGGGAGTTACATAAGAGTTACATGGGACTAACAACGGACTTGCATCGGACTTGCAAGGGAACTACAATAAATCCACCATACGAATAGCAATATCGCTATTCGTATGGTGGATTTGTTATTTGATGAAATACGTCAATGATAGCATGATATAATTTGGAATCATTGAGTGGATGATGGTTTCTGTATGTCCTTGAGCATCTATGCTCATCTTTTTATTAGATATCTGATGAAGAATATCAAAAGCGGTGAGTTTGCAAGCTAACTTCTTTTTTATGATGCCATAGTTGATAGAAGCATTCCATATTACATCATTGGTGTTCATATCTGCCAGATTATATCCTCGACGACTGAACATATTGATGTCTGTGGAAATACTCATGTCAAGTGATGGAATGGTTTGTTGTAAGGTTGTACCATAATGATATTCGTAAGCGTTGATGTTACTGAAATCCTTGCGTTGGCTGGTTGTGTAGCGCCAAAGGAAATCACCTTTAATATCGATAAAGAAATTCTTGTAACTATATTTAGTAGTTAAAGAAGTCTTTGAAAGTCGTGAATTTACAGAACTCAATTTTGTGGTAGGTATGTCATAACATATTTCATAATCGACATTATGAACGAAACTCATATCTGTATTGAAATCCGTTGATATTGCGCGTTTCTTCCCCCAGTTCAGATGTAGATTAAAAGCAGTTCCCCAATCATAGCTCGTTGCATCTACATTAGCCTTCTGACAAGTATATTGACCTGTTTTGCTATCATAAAGCATGCAACGACCTATCGCATCTTGTATGGTATTTGCATGTACTCCCAAAGACCAGGATCTGCCTGTAGAGTGTTTTGTATGTCCGATTCCGATATTACCAGTTCCCTGTAAACTATTCTTTAGCATAGGGTTGCTTTTGTACACATATAATGGATCAAAGCTATTTATGACAGGTATAATATCTGTCATGTCAGGAGGTACAATCCCAATGTCGGCATTAGCATTGAAGATATATCCCTTTCGAGTTATCTCGATATAGAGATTTGGAAGGAAGTTGTGGTAATTTTTTGTTTTATTACCTGCGAATTGATTGCTATGAAATCTCAGGTATTCATCGGTATATGTCAGCGGAAATGAGATGCTGATATTCTTCATACCGTTTTCTGATTCGTTATAGTATGATACTCCGCAAATGGCGGAATATTTACGAGCCATATTTTCAAATGAATGACTGTTGAAATCATCGCATCTGTTATCTATTTCATAATGGTTATCTGCATGACGATATGTCTGCTGATACACTAACTTGTAGAATAATGTTACATGATTCTGAAAGTGCATGATATAATGTGCGGTAGTCGTGTAGTCATAGTTATCTGAAGTGTTACCTATAAACTCTGAACGCTTATATATAGAATCGAGTAGGGAATAGGAAATACTATCTCTGTTGTTGCTGTAATGTGGAGTGTTCCTACCCATTTGAGCTTCAACCATAATACTAAGGTCGTCGCCGGTAGGCATTTTGGTCATGTAATCGGCTGATCCTGACAACGTGAACCTGCGATGACTATAAGCATTATACTTGGATTCCTTATTGCTTTGCGAAGAGCGGAATAATAAACTACTACCCTCACTATCAAAAAATGATAGTTTGGTAATAGTATTCAGTACAAAGGGTTTCATAAGTCTAAAACGGTTAGACAGATTAAAACTATTGTTCTTGTCATAAAACGAATTAGTCGTATTTTGCTCAAGAGTTTGAATTGTTGTTTGTTCATGCCTGAGAGTTTCTTCTTCTTGAGTATTCTTGTTATGACCAATATTTGCAGATAGTTTCTCTGTCCATCTTCGTCCTGCATCCCGAATGTTCAGGTCAAGACCAACCTCTTTTGTTACACGAAGAGCACCACCCATATCGCTCGGTTTCCAGTCACTTCCATTACCTAATGCCCCCGCATTGGCATTATCCATATTGGCATAGACAGACAAAGCACTATGATGGGTATTTCGCAAACCGAATGCCCTGCCCAGATATCGATCCTTCGTTCCTGCGCCTATAGTGATATTAGAAATGATACCCGTGACATATTCATGTTTTAACGATATATCCATCACATAGTCTTTTTTGTCGACAGCATAGCCTTTCAGTTGTGATTCCTCGTTTTCCGTTTCAAACACTTTTAATTCTTTAATGGTATAGTAAGGTAGATTGTGAAGTAATAGTTTATTCTTGCCTTTGAACAGGTCACGCCCATTCAAGGTCAGATAATCAATCTTTTTACCATTGATATAGATATCTCCATTCGTCTTGAGTTCGCTTCCTGGCAGTTGTTTAACCAAATCTTGAAGCATTGAGCCTGATGGGATTTTGAATGCGCTTGCATTATATACTAATGTGTCACCACGATAGGCAAAACGAATCTGGGTGCCTTTGACTTCTATTCCGTCGATATCAACGCTCTTATATATGTCAGAATTAAAATCCTTTTCAAGCAGAATATCAGGAACCGAGAAACTCGTATTTCTGGCAATATGCTTAATCTCATATACAATTGTAGTGTCAATATAACCTTCTGATGAAACCTTGATTATATATTTATGCTTTGTTGCTGGCACTCTAAACCTATAAAAGGCATTATTCCTTACAATTCTCGTTTCTACGGAATCAATCGTTTTTCCATTTTCGCATAGTTTTACCTTTGCCTTTACACCTGTTTTCGTAAAACAATCGAGGACATAACCATTTAGATTTACTTGCCCCAAAACTTTTTCCTGTGCAAAGCCGATTAATAGAATAAGAAATATGTATTTTTTTAGTAGATTCCAATAAATGGTTACATTCTTCTTCATAAAGTTAGTATAAACACATTTTTTGCCACGAATGAAATGAGACATTCAATGGTATTTACAGATAACATTTGCAAAGATAGCAAAAATATTTTATTCCACAAAATGGAAGAGGGGAGTATATGGTGGTTTTTGTTAAAAATGTTGGTCGAAAACATTTTTTCTTCAGAAAAATTTGTTAGAATGATTGTTTTTTTGTAACTTTGCACTCGCAAGAACCCGCCAAGCCTCTCAACGATGCTCAAATGTGCGGGTCGTTTTTTTTATATACCAGTATAAATATGACAACAATACCATTTGGAAAATCTCATTCAAGTCCTCATGATTTAGTATCGCTGTTGAAATCAAGGGGACTGTCAATTACAGACGAGAAAAAGGCAGAACATTATTTGGAGCATATTGGCTACTATCGGCTTTCTGCTTATATGTATCCATTTCTTAGGATGCCCAAAGAATTGCATCTTTATAAGTCTGGAGCATCATTTTCTAAGGTGATGATGCTGTATCGGTTTGACAAAAAGTTTAGGTTGTTTCTTTTCAATGAAATTGAGAAAATAGAAATAGCCGTCCGTAGTACGATTGTAAACATAGCATCTTCAATGATTGGTGATCCATTTTGGATGTCAGATGGGAGGAACTTCATCGATCAAAATCGTTTCAATAGAACCATGTCTCTTATTGATAATGAGCTGAGGCATACACGAGAGGATTTTATCGTTCATTTTAAGGAAACTTATAGTGACGCATATCCACCTGCTTGGATTCTTTCAGAGATACTTCCTCTTGGTGTGATGACCAATATTTATAGTAATATCAAGAGCAAGAAAATAAAGAAACGTATATCCCAGACTTTTGGCTTACAAATAGATCCATTTGAATCTTGGCTTACCATTATTACTGTTACTCGTAACTCTTGCTGTCATCATTCTCGCGTATGGAACAAAGTGTATTCCATTCGGGCAACATTACCAAATCATATGTCAAGACCTTGGATTTCTTTGCCGACTGATTGCTTGCGCATATATTTCACTATCTGTGTTATAAAATATTTTCTTGATATTATATCTCCGAATAACGATATGCTTACTAAGATGCGTTGGCTTTTTGTGGATTTTCCTGAAATTGATCTTAATGCTCTTGGCTTTCCCAAAGGTTGGGAGATGGAACCGCTCTGGAAATAGATACTATAATATAACAAGGGGATGTGTCAATTCTGACACATCCCCTAACTTTATACTTTACTCTTTACTCTTTCGAGGGTCTATTTCACGACCTTCTTTCCATTAACAATATAAATGCCGGAAGGAAGTTCGTTGAGTGATGTGGTTGGCATACGCATACCGTTGAGGTTGTAGATGCCCTTTGAGGTGTCAATCTTCTTGTCTGCCTCAACCTTGTCAATACCTGTCTGAAGAACGCCACCAAGACCGCGTACAAAGCCTGCATAGGTGTGCTTGCGGTAGTAGTTGAGATCCCAGATGCCTACAGGCTCACCACCACGCCATCCGCTATTTGTAGGTGCGTCTGTGCCACACCATTGGCAGATACCCCATTGCTGCTCTGGAGGTATGAGACGGAAGTACTCCTTGAAGATCCATTCGTAGAAGTCTGCCATCCTCTTGTGCTCAGCCTCGGTCAGTTGACTGGTTTGGAGTGCTTTTCCCCATCTGTCTGTACCACGTACATAACCCATATCCAACTCGCTGACACGAACAAGTTTGCCTGATTTTGCCATGAGTTCGAACATCTTGGTGATGTGTTTCTTGATGTTATTCAGAATGCTTTCGCTCTCAAAACAGCTGATGTGCATCTGAGTTCCGATACCGTCGATCTTGGTAACACCATCAGACTCCCATTTCTTTATCCAGTTGATGAGTGACTTCAGTTTCTTGTTGTCATCCCACTCAGACTCAAGGTTGTAGTCGTTGATGAAGAGAACGATATCCTCTGGGCCGTATTTACGAGCCAAACGGCAAGCCTGACGAACGTATTCAAGATCGCCCATATAGTCCTGCCAATAGAAATCCTCACCACCTACATCCCATGTAGCATCAGGGTTGTAGCCCTCTGAGTGCTGAAGGGCATAGTTGCCTTCACCATCATTACCGCCACCAGAGAGAGCCTCGTTTACGAGGTCCCATGCCTTTACCTTACCGCCACAGGCATTCATCATGCCCTTGATCCACTTGTCCATAGCATAGACGAGGGTGTCGTGGCGCTCCTGCTTTGATAGAGGAACGGTGCTTGGAATAAAGACGTATGTAATGCCTTCGCTGATAGTAGGATCAACGACATTACCACTATTCTCCTTAACCTTGAACGTGCTTACCTCGGTACCCTCAAAGTCGCCATTCTTCATCTTCTCAACACCGCCAATCTTCAGACTCACGTTGTCGAAGTAATAGTTGTTCTCGTCAGCCAGTTCGCTGAGGTTGAGGGCTATGCTCTGTCCTGCGTTGCCGAACTTTCCGCTTAAGACAATAGTCTTCCACTCGGTAGTGAAATTGATATTGCCGATACCGTCGCCAACGTATGAGCCTGGGGCTTTATGAATCTGTGTAGAAGCGTATGCAGGCTTGTCGGCACGAACATCTGCCGTGAACACATAACTTGCTCCAGAAGAGAATGAACCAGGAACGAGCCACATCTGATTGTCCCATACATCAGACTGTCTTGCTGTGGCGTGAGCCTTGATACAGCGACGGTCTTCTTCGGTAGTGGTCCTACCCATTGTCTTTGACTCAATCTTGATGCTCTTGATATAGACATCGCCAATGTAGTTAGGAACCTGCAGAAGCATGAAGCTACTAACCATAGTTGGCTTGATGTTTATTTCCACATCCTTCCATTCTGTGGTAAATGGAACGTTGATGCTTGCACCTGTGCTCCAGTCTCCGAGGCGACCGGAAACCTTTCCTGCCTTAGAGCCCTTAACGGTCATGGTCATCTTGTAGGTCTTGCCCTTTGTGAGGATGATGTCGGACATACCAACAAACTGCACTTCGTATGCGCATGACTTTGTCGCATTTACGTGTAGACCGTCAGTAGCATCAAATGTGATTTTAAACCCATTTTTAGTTTCATCATCCTTCCACCCCACGCTCTGCGTCTTGCGGAAGTCCTTACTTGCAGCTACTGTCACTATTTCTACATCGCCATCGGTAAGATCTGGTGCTGCCTTATCGGCAAGGAGAGCTCTAAGCCAACCAGTAGGCTGTTGTGAGTGCCATGCAAGGGTGTGGCCATAGACGTTTAAGCCTGCCTTTGTTGCAGCATTCACATAGTTCTTCACCGTGGTGAAGTTCATGTTGCCATTGCCATCCACGCAACTTGCCATTTTCATGGCATTACCAGCAACAGTCTCCGTAAAGTTCTTGTTTGTAAGATTCTTAACTAAAGAGTTGTTGAGATAGTCGTTTACGGTAGTTCCAACGCCGAGTTTGAAGTTTGGGTATTTGGAGTAGTCGATATACTCCTTTAGGGCATGATACTCATCCAAGTATCTGTAGTCATCATTATTAGGCTTTCCCAACTCGAATTTTTCCTGTGCCATAGCAGAGACGGAAAGTCCGGCTGTAAGCATGAATAAGTATAATTTCTTCATAAATATTATGGTTTTAGTTTTTGGAATTCAGATATTCACCGCAAAATTAATAAAAACTTTCCAAAAAGCGATATTATAAGAACTAAAACTTGCAGTTTTGCTGAAAAATTTGTACTTTTGCATCTTAAATGGACAAAGGACTAAGGTCTAAGGACTAAGGTCCAAGGATTAAGGACTAAGGCTTTGACCTTTGACCTTCGACTTTCGACTTTCGACCTTTGACTTTCGACCTTTGACCTTTGACAAATAAAAATAAAACGTAAACAGTGGAAATGCAACAGACTGCTATATTATTGCTACATTGCCCGGATCAGTTGGGTATCATCACGGATATCACCAAGTTCATTACCGATAATCACGGTAACATCGTTTACCTTGATCAGTATGTGGATAAGGTTGACGGCCGTTTCTTCATGCGTGTGGAGTGGGAGCTTGCAGAGTTCTCCATTCCTTCTGAGAAGATTGAGGAGTATATCGAGACATTGTACGGTTCACGATATGAGATGGAGTTCGACATCTATTTTAACTATGTGAAGCCTCGCATGGCTCTGTTCGTAAGTAAGATGAGCCATTGCCTCTACGATCTTCTTGCACGTTATAAGGCTGGCGAACTCGACGTTGAGATTCCATGTATCGTCAGCAACCACGAGGATCTTCGCTACGTGGCAGATCAGTTTGGTATTCCTTACTATGTATGGTCAATCAAGAAAGACTGGTCAAACAAGCAGGAGGTGGAGAAGGCTGAGATGGAATTGCTGAAGAAGGAGCGTATCTCATTCATCGTTCTTGCCCGCTATATGCAGATTATCTCAGAGGACATGATAAAGCGCTATCCTCATAAGATTATCAATATCCACCACTCATTCCTTCCTGCTTTCATAGGAGCAAAGCCTTACCATCAGGCTTACCAGCGTGGTGTTAAGATCATCGGTGCTACAAGCCACTACGTTACTTCTGAGCTTGATGCAGGTCCTATCATTGAGCAGGATGTTGTACGCATCACTCATAAGGACACTCCTGAGACTCTTGTTCTCAAGGGTAAGGACCTCGAGAAGATTGTCCTCTCACGCGCAGTTAAGAAGCATATCGAAAGGAAGATTCTCACATATCATAATAAAACCATCATTTTCTCATAAATAAAAAGCCTAACCAAGCCTTCCCAAAGGGAAGGCTTGGTTAGGCCTCTATTCTTCTGCGTCCTCTGTTATTGTAAACTCTTTCCAAAACTTAGCTTTTGAATATTTCTTCTTGCAGCCCTTTGGTACATGAAGAAACATTTCATTTTTGACGTTTTTACCATGAAAGAGATCCTCATATTCGGTTATACGAATTGGAAAAGCATAGTCATTTATAGACTGTGGTATCATTGAGAATGTAGTGACATCTTTCAGTTCGATGCAATCTTCGAAAGCATTTCTGCCGATAATCTTCAATGAAGATGGAAGAGTTACTGATGTCAGACTACTGCAAGCCCTGAATGCCTCTTTTCCAATCTGTTGTACGGACTCTGGGATTACTATGGTTTTGAGTCCATTGAGAAATCTGAAGGCATAGTCCTCAATTCCCGTAACGGAATTAGGGATTATGGTGCTGTTAAAGCCTAAGGCAAGCTCGTTTGTCTTCTTATTGATGATGGCATTGCAATCATTTCTGCTGTCGAAGTTTGGATTGTCCTTGTCAACGGATACAGACTCGATGTTATCACATTTTGTAAAAATATTCTTTTCAAATTTTTTCAAGGACTTGCCTATATGCACGGATGTTATATTTTTGCATCGTGTGAAAGCAAATGCTCCTATGCTTACCACGCTATTAGGGATTCTAATGGATTTCAAAGACTCGCATTCTTGGAATGCGCTCTGTCCAATACTTGTAACAGAATCAGGAATGGTAATAGAAGTCAATTTACTGCATTTTGAAAATGCATGATTTCCAATGCTAGTAACTGATGTTGGAATGATTATAGAGGTGAATTCTTCGCATCCCCAAAAGGTGTAATTTCCTATATTCCTAATCCCTTGAGGAATATATATAGATTTGAGTTTGCTGCATTCATTGAAAGCCCCATTTCCGATACTCTTAACCGTTTGTGGGATGTTTATTGAAGTCATTTTTGAGCAATGAGCGAATGCATAATCTTCTATTTCTGTAACAGATTCAGGAATGACAATTGTCTTGATACTGTCACAGCCATGGAATGCCTGTTCTCCGATGCTTGTTATATTATCGGGAATAATAGTTGTTACGCAACCAACGATCAGTTTGTTTGTCTTTGTTTCGATTATTGCGTTACAATTGTTTCGGCTATCATATACGGTGTTGTCCTTATCTACTACTATTGAGGTTATAGGACTGTACATAAACGCTCCGCTTACAATGTTTGTTACTGAGCGAGGTATGATGATTGATGTAAGTGAATGGCATTCTGCAAATGCTCTCTTACCAATAGATGTAAGGGAGTTTGGAAATGTGATAGTAGAAAGACTATCACAATGCGCGAAAGCACGGTCTGCTATGGTTGTAAGCGATTCTGACAGTTTAATGGATTTAAGTCCATGACAATAAGTAAAGGCATCTTCCTTTATGCTCATTATGGAATTAGGCATTGTTACAGAATGAAGTTTACTGGCATAGAATGCATTTTTTCCAATACTTGTTATAGTATTGGGCATCGTTATTGAATGAAGTTCTTTTGCATAATGGAATGCCTTGTCTCCAATACTTGTAACGGTGTATGTTGTATCGTTGTATGTTATGGTTGATGGAATCACGATGTTGCCAGAGTAAGGTGAGTCATAATCCCTGTCATCATTAGACACGGATGCTTCTTTCTTTGTTCTGTCAAGGGTATAGTAGATGCTATCCACTAATACGTGTTTGCTTTGTTTGCAGTATTTCTTGTGAAGAGGCGTGAAGCGTTCCTTGTTCTTGTGGCTTTTATATACAGTACTGAAGTATTCTGAATAATATTTGCCCATAGGATGCTTTAGGTAGCGTTCTATAGTTTGGTATGCCCAGTCATTATCAAAGTTCATCATTATATTCATCATTTTAGTTGAACCATGATAATGCTTTTTGTCAGCGAGTTCTTTGCTCTCTATATATTTCTCTAAAGTCGTGATAAATGCGGGGTGTGGCCATCGTTCAATGGCATCAAGGGCGTATGCGGAATGTTCCGTTTTGCGTGGGTGCTTTGGCTTGAATTTCTTGGCTTCTTCTTCGCCACTATCTTCTAATACAAGTTCATAATAGTTCCATTCATCATTGTATGTCTTTATTTTGTATTCATTTAGCGTTTCAAGAATCAACTTAATGTCCTCGTCTTTTTTGTACGTGGCAATATATTCAAGTGCACTCCAATGCCCTTCATTGAATATCTGGCAGATACGGTCGTAGTATTCGGGTTGGGGTACAGCTCTTTCAAGTGCTTCATAGAGGTATTTACACTCTGGGAAGTTGGGAGTAAAGATGACGAGCGAGTCGAGATTGGCAATCTGTGTACTATCAAAAATGCCCGCCTTGTTTGTCTCGTAGGTAATGTAATTGTTAACGTAGCTACTAGTAAAAACATCACAGCTACGATATCCAACTTCACTGTCATCCATTAACATTTTCTTGAATAAGTCAAAGCATTTGTCGCTTTTCCTTTCCACGAGGACGGTATAGGCAAAGGCTCTTGCCTGTGCGCTTTTTGATTCCAAGGCAAGGCGTGCAAGATCATCCTCAGTTGCAAGTGCTTTCAGTCTTTCTTGCAATTTCCAGCTTATGGGTACTCCGCCCCAACCGTCATTGTCAGATTCACTGATATATTTGATTTGCTCAACAGAGTCGATAACAAGTTGAAGCTCCGTCTTTTCCTGTGCCAAAGAAATATTGGCGCAGAATATTGATATAATGAGAATTATGATATATCTTGCTTGTTTCATACGTTTGTTTTTCTTTCTATTGCAGAGGTGGTAAAACTTCTTCTTTCACACTACAAAGATACAAAATAATCGTGAGATATGCAAGTTTTCATGGTGCTATTTTTAGCCTAACCAAGCCTTCCCAAAGGGAAGGATGTTCAATACAATTATTCGCCTAAAAATTGAGCGTTTATTACTATCAAACATCCTTCCCTTTGGGAAGGCTTGGTTAGGCTTCTATTGGGCTATTCCTCTACTTTAAACAACGGATCGTCATACGGAATCATAGTCGGCTTCTCGTCCTTTATCTTGAGAATGTTCTCTGGAACGTATTTCTTATCTACTACCAGACGGAACATATACTCCTTGAACCAGTCCTCGGTCATGATGGCGTAGCCTTGCTGTCCAGAACCTTCTCCCCAACTGTTCTCTACCTTCCATTTCTTTGGTTTGCCGTCCTTGTCGAGGTCAACGGCGGTAAGAGTCATGGCGTGTGCAGACATACTCTCGAAAGTGGAGATGCGCTCAGCTTTGGTCATTGGGAACTGTAAGCCGAAGAGGGTAGAGTAGTCCCAGAGATCGAGATCCATATATCCGCGGCTCCTGTCCATCTGTGGGAGGTCATACGAACTGTACATCTTACGGCCGTCCTTCAGGGATGCAATGGCGATAGACTCGATATCCTCGATAGGGAGGTTGATATATCGCCAGTTGTGGCCATCGTATGTGTGACGGTCGTATTCCACCTCATACACCTTATAATAAGGGTGTCGTGGGTCGTTCATGAGCATGATGAAGGTGTCTTCTATCGGCTCTTTAACGGTCTCCTTATAGAACTCCATAGGAGTGTATGTCTTCTCCTCGCCCTTGATGTTTCCGCTCTTGTCGCGATGAGCGTATTTGAACTCCTTGACTGGCTCGCCAAGAGTCATGGAGAGGATGCGATATACCTCTGCGAGCATCTCCGTCTTACGGCTGTTTATGGCTGCTGTCTTTTTCTTTGCAGCAACCATAGAACGCAGTTCAAGACCGTATTCGCGCAGTTTTGTCTCGATGATATTTGACATCAGACGAGTGTTCTCTGCCTGATAAGTCTCTGGACGTACAGACATAGGCACAAGACCGTATTTCTTTGTCAGGTCTATTATTCCGCAGAACGTACCGCCGTCGCTGAGCGGGGAGCGGAAGAAGAACTTTACATCGGAATCGTCTATTGATTTTGAAGCCGTCTCTATTACGCCTTGCAGGAAGAGGTTTGCCTTTTCCAACTGGTCGTAGAAGAAGAGGTAGTCCTGTGAATATTCCACGGCGAGGGTGTCCTTGTGCTCAAGTGCAAAGCGAGAACGGAGTACGTTCATACTTGAGAACATCCAGCAACGGCCAGATGACTTCTGGTTATGGATATTCTGCTTTGGTGTCTCGATGCTGAACTTAGTATCAATCTTTCCCTGTTTGGCAGCATTCTTGGCAAGGTCGTTGATGCTCATTGTCGCCATAGCATTGACAAGAGCCTTCTCCGCATTGCCCTGCGGACGAGTCTGCTGAATCTTGGCAAGCATCTCTGGGGAAATGCCGCCATCACCCTGAGCCATTGCTGCCATGCCGTTAAGCATAAGGATGGATGAACAGAGGATTATGTGTTTGAAATCTTTCATTTTGGGGGGATTAAGTGGGAATTTAGTTCGTGATTTTAATGTAAGCAGTAAACTGCTTTTAACTGACAAAAATTACCAATCTTACCAATCTTTAGCCATAAATATATAAATGTCATTTTATTGGAACAAGATTGGTAAGATTGGTAATTATTGTCAGTTCAAGCACCAGAGGTGCGTTAAAAAAAACTTTACTCAGCCTCTTCAGATGAAGCTTCTGCCTTTGAAGAACTCTTCTCTGGCATCTGCCCGTTGTTCTCTGCGAGAGCCTTACGAACCTTTGCCTCGATTTCCTCTGCAAGCTCTGGGTTGTCCTTGAGGATGGCAATACCCTTGTCACGTCCTTGAGCAATCTTTGCACCGTCGTATGATAGCCATGAACCGCTCTTCTGGATGATGTCGTACTCTATTGCGAAGTCGAGAATCTCACCGACCTTAGAAATACCCTGTCCGTACATGATATCAAACTCGCACTTTCTGAAAGGAGGAGCAACCTTGTTCTTAACAACCTTAACTCTGGTAAGGTTACCAAGCTGTGTGTCACCATCCTTGATGGCTGCAGCCTTACGGATATCGATACGTACAGAAGCGTAGAACTTCAGAGCGTTACCGCCTGTTGTGGTCTCAGGATTACCGAATGAGATACCAATCTTCTCGCGCAACTGGTTGATGAATATACAGGTTGTATTTGTCTTTGATATCGTTGATGTGAGCTTACGCAAAGCCTGTGACATAAGACGTGCCTGAAGGCCAACCTTATTGTCACCCATTGTTCCCTCGATTTCAGCCTTTGGAGTAAGGGCTGCTACTGAGTCGATGACAACGAGGTCAACGGCAGCACTTGAAATGAGTTGGTCTGCAATCTCGAGTGCCTGCTCACCATTGTCAGGCTGTGAGATCAAAAGGTTTTCTACATCCACACCGAGAGCCTCTGCATAGAAACGGTCGAAAGCGTGCTCTGCGTCAATGATTGCTGCGATACCGCCAGCCTTCTGAGCCTCTGCGATAGCGTGGATAGCGAGGGTTGTCTTACCTGATGACTCAGGACCGTAAATCTCGATGATACGGCCTTTTGGATAGCCACCAACACCGAGGGCGATATCAAGACCGATAGAACCGGTAGGAATGACTTCCACCTTCTCCACCTTATCGTCGCCGAGTCTCATTATACTTCCCTTACCGAAGTCTTTCTCTATCTTGCCGAGTGCTGCCTGCAATGCCTTCAGCTTTGCCTCTTTTGCATCGAGAGGCTTCTCGTCTTTTTCTTTCTTTGCCATATTATTTACAATTATGAATTATGGCCTCTCCCCCGCCCTCCCCCGTAGGGAGGGAGCCGATTCGACTATGGGGATTGGCGATGTTATTTATTAGAAATACTTATTTCCTTCGCCTTCCGGCTCCCTCCCTACGGGGGAGGGCGGGGGGAGAGGCCGCTTTTTTAATCAAGTTCAAGATCCTCATTGAAAATCTCATGCCAAGGGAGACCCTGGGTGTTGAGCTGCTCCATGAATGGATCTGGATCGAACTCCTCAACGTTGTGAACGCCTGGCTTTGACCAGATGCCCTTGAGGAACATCATTGCACCAATCATAGCAGGAACACCTGTTGTATAGCTTACACCCTGCATTCCTGTCTCCTGGTATGCGTCCTGATGCTTGCAGTTGTTATAGACGTAGTATGTCTGCTCCTTACCATCCTTCAGACCGCGGATACGGCAACCGATAGATGTCTCGCCCTCGTAGTTCTCACCAAGCTCCTGTGGGTTTGGAAGAACTGCCTTGAGGAACTGAAGAGGAACAATCTTTACCTTCTCAACGCCTGTTCCGTCAGCCTTTGGTGCCTCGTACTCAACCTCGTCGATGCGTGACATTCCGATGTTCTGTATTACGTCGAGGTATGTGAGATACTGCTGACCGAATGTCATCCAGAAACGTGCACGCTTGATTGTTGGGTAGTTGATAACGAGAGATTCTATCTCCTCATGGTGGAGAAGGTATGACTCGCGAGGACCGATGTTAGGGTAGGTGAGAGGCTTGTGAATCTCCATTGGCTCTGTCTCGATATACTTGCCGTTCTCGTAATACAGCCCCTTCTGGGTAATCTCGCGGATATTGATCTCAGGATTGAAGTTTGTAGCGAATGCCTTATGGTGATTACCGGCATTACAGTCAACGATGTCGAGATACTGAATCTCGTCAAAGTGATGCTTTGCTGCGTATGCTGTGTAGATGCTTGTCACACCTGGGTCGAAACCGCAACCGAGGATAGCACAGAGACCAGCCTTCTCGAAACGCTCACGGTAAGCCCATTGCCAAGAGTACTCGAAGTGTGCCTCGTCCTTTGGCTCGTAGTTGGCTGTGTCGAGATAGTTACAACCACAAGCAAGACATGCGTCCATGATTGTGAGGTCCTGATAAGGCAAAGCGAGGTTTACAACAATCTCTGGCTTGTAGTCGTTCATGAGAGCCTTCAACTGCTCTACATCGTCAGCATCAACCTTTGCTGTTGAGAGAACAGCCTTGCAGTTTGGCAACTTCTCGTTGATGTATTTCACGATGTTATCACACTTTGCCTTTGTACGGCTTGCGATCTTAATCTCCTTGAAGATGTCGCTGTTCATTGCCATCTTCACGATAGCTACGGTAGCAACGCCACCGGCACCGATTACTAAAACTCTTCCGTTCATATCTTTTTTATTTATAATTTTCAATATTTCGTTTGTTTTTTTTCCGAAAAATCTTCAATTTTCAATTTTCACTTGCTTTAGCTTGTTGAGCTTTGCGAAAAATTTTCAATTAGTTGTTAGTTTTAATTTCTTCGCTCTTTATTCCGAGTGCTGACATCAACGAGTAGCCGAGTATCTCTTGTCTGAAGTTGCCTCCCGCAAGCGGTTGCATACCGAATACGGTAATTCTCTTCTCGTCGTCAACATCCTTTAGGGCATGTCGGAGATAATCCACCATAGTGCCGTCATCGCAGTCGGCAATAATCATAACGCGCTTCACGTCCTTGTGGTTGGATGCTGTCTTTACAATGTCAATGATGAAATCATCCTTGCTAACAACCTTTTCCACAGGGAAGCTGCTCATGGTGAACTCTCCAAGATTGTCGCGAAAAGCCTTGCCGTTCATGTCTTCTTCGTATTGTGAAGGACGGAAGTTCTTCATTGCCTTCTTCTCTTTGTCATGGATGAAGATGACCGAGGTCTCTGATTCTCCCTTAACTCCTCCGTCGAGGGCTATGCAGTCAAGCCAGTGTGCAAGATCTGCCTCTGGTATATGACGGCCTATCATTCGCTCAAAGTTTACTATGAGGTTGAAAGCAACAGAATCAACGTAGTCACCATCTACGATGATTACGTTCTCGCTCCATTTCTCGGTTAAGTTGCTGTTATTCATTATTTATAGATTTATGACTGCAAATTTACTGAAAAAAAATGAGAATACTTGTTTACTTTCGCATTTTTTACGTTAAAGCATAAAAAAAAAGTTGCCAACCTTGCGGTTGACAACTTTATTATGTCTAAAGTTAGAACTCGATTACCAGTTATCAGAGCTGTCAATCATGTAGTTACCAGTGAGGATACCATTGATGATTGCATTGAACTCCTGCTCGGTATAAGCAGCCTGATCGGCATACCTAGCCTGAAGAGTAGCCTCCTGATACCATGAACGAACAAGCTTAGAGAAGTCCTTGTCACGTACACCATCCTTAGATCTTGTAAGGTTCTCGTCCACGATAGGAGCGTCAACCTTTACCTTACCGTCCTTTACCTCGAAGTTAAGGTTGTAGTAAGTTCCAAGATACTCACCTTCCTTTGCGTAAGTCAACTTAGGGTCGTATGCACGAATATTAATAGAAGCACCATCAATTGTAATGATGACCTTCTGCTTAGGGTCTCTAAACACCTCAGATGCGTTTGTGAAGAGTGCTGTATAAATTTCGTGCGCAGTCTTCTTGTCGAAAGGTACAACTGCGAAGTTTCGACCGTCCCTCATATGGAATGTTCCATCTGATGTTAACTTGAACTCTACCTGTGCGTTTACAGATAATACTGCTGACAGACACAGAACAGCAATAAATAAAAACTTTTTCATGTCTTTTCTATTGATTATGTTAGTACTTTTATTCAATTATACTCTTTATACTCTGTTAGTGCGTCTGACAGGACTCGAACCTGCACATCGTAAGACACTAGATCCTAAGTCTAGCGCGTCTACCAATTTCGCCACAGACGCAACAATAGTATTTACTTATCGATTATACATCTACTTATACTATATTTATCATATCTGTGGCAAAGGTAATAAAATAAATTGATTTCCTACAAGTAATTTGACCAAAATATTCTTGTGTTTAACTTTTATTAACAAATTATGCGTGTTTTGCAATTATTCTGTTAATATATATGCGCGTATTTAGTGGTAAATAATCGTCAAAATTGTCTATACAGGACATCTTGAAATCGCTTTTCCCGTAATGTTAAAAAAAGTAGGGTATTATAGTTGTTCTAAAGTATCATGTTTGTCATACTTTTTTCTGTCCTTATGCCTTGGTTATAATGTCGTTTCTCCATTATTGTAGGAAGCGAAGGTAGAACGAAGGCATAGCGAAGGCAGAACGAAAGCAGAATGTCCCATTCTTGGAATTCGTTTTTGACTATGAATAGACATCGGAAAATACAATGGATATCCAGATAGAAATGGGAATCGCATTGGAATAAATCCAAATGTCTTTTTTGCCAAAGGAGTGCTAACGTTTTTGGGGACTTTTGCGAAGCCTAATTTTATTTCGGAATCACCCGACTTTAATTGACTGAAAATGCAGTTTCGATTATTGTATCGACTTGTTTCTGGAAATCCGAGCTCTGTATGTCAACTTTTATCGTTGGCTCAATACCGAATTCCGTACTGTTATGTTGGTTGTCGTACATAGGGCAGGCAGAAAAACGTACCCCCCATCCATTAGGCAGTTCACTTGAGAATGGCATTCCTGCACCTCCTCCAGTCTTGTCGCCTATGATGGTTGCACCAAGAGTTTTCATGTATTTCACAAACTCGTTAGCGGCACTATAGGTCGAGCGGTTTGTAAGTACGCAGACCTTCTTTTGCCATCTTATTCCCTTTGCTGGTTCCAGATATTGTGCGTTTAATTCCGAAAAACTATTGTGCGCTGTGCCTGTCTTGTGCTGCATATATCCGACCAGTACATTTTCGTTCGTAAATCGGGCTGCAAGAGTCTGGGCTGACGTTATCATTCCACCACCGTTGTTGCGTACGTCAATGATAAGTGAATTGCATGGAGCGAGGTATAGCAGAATCTCGTCAAGATTTCCTGCTCCGAATGAGTTTTCAAACGTTCCGCAATATATGTATCCTATGTTGTTTTCAAGGATTCTGTATTTCAATCCGCAGGCAATCTTATAGTCCGTACCAAGATATTTCCTCTGAATAGTGTCTGAGAAATTGGTTGGATAGTCTTCCTTCCATGACCAGTTTCTTCCATAGTCGAATGATGCTGATAGGTTCACGTGTCCGTCTTTCAGTTCCCCGATCATATTGCTTAGGAACTCAAAGAGCTGATCATTAGTCATCTTGTCCGAAACCTGTGACGCATATCTTGCATGTACATTATTCCAGTCAACACCTAATTCCTTCTGCTTCAGATCGAAAAAGCAGTAATGCTCATCCATTATATGCCATAGAGCCTCGAAGTTTCCTGTCGGGGTATTGGCATATTCTTCCTCCTCCACACATGATGTGAATGTGAAGAGTTGAATGATGAGTAGGAACAGTATGCTTAGGTGTTTCATTTCCTTGTACATGTGTTTCATTTCCTTAATACGAACCCGATAAGGAAGGAATTAGTGTATGTATGCTGCTTGAGCTCGTTTGGTTTGCTTTGACGATAATCACCAAGATAGCCTATACGGATATATGTCCGTTCGTTAATTGGATAGTCTATGGATAACTGATGTCTGTACTGTGGTACAGCTATTGATGTCACCACTATATTATTATCGTAGTTCCCGTTATTGAACAACTCGTAATATGACTGTCCGTATGCTGGTGAGAACATTATGCCGACAAATGGCAAACGTGCTTCATAGTTTATTTTAAGTATTTTATGCCTGATTAATAAATCATAGTGGGCTTTTATTGCTCCTCCAATAGAAAGTGATGCATATCCCTGTGCTGGATTATTCGCAGTATTACGCATGTTATATGCAAAACCAGTATAAAGGTCAGTCATGAATCCTGCATGAAAACTATATTTGTTTCTGTGTTCTATAGCTTTCAGCATAGAGAATGCAAAATCATAATGACCAGCCAAGGTGTTTGCATTGTCAACTCTATTGTGTGTGTAGTCGATGGCACCCTCATGGGTGAAATTCAGGTCCCATATGTCGAGTCTTATTTTGTACAAGTCTGAAATAAAACGAAACTCTGTACCATTATATTCTTCTTGCGAAAGATAAGTGTCCAATCTGTTTATATTGCCTATTGCAAAGGTTGTGCTTTTTTCTATCTGACGAGTACTAATGATGTCATATTCATTAGTCATCCTTTCAAGAGGTAGTAAAATGTCAATAATAGGTTTCTCCTGTGCTTTGGCATAGGAAACAAATAATATTACTATTATAATAAGGAACGTGCGCATGTAGGGGAATTGTACATTGTACATGGTAAATTGTACATGGGATTATTCGTCACCGAAGTCTAATGACGTCTGTCCGGTGAGTTCATCACGTACCTGCTGCTCGCTCTTATCTGCGTCTGGATCAAGATTCTCTTCCTTATCCTCTTCATTATCGTCAGAGCTATCATCCGTTGGATCTGGGAAACGAAGTGGCTCAAGCTCCTCAATCTTGGCAACCTCCCATGTGGCGAGTCTCTTTCCGCGAGCGTCATATCCCTTGATGCCGATAAACTGCTCTGCATCAATCTCCATCTGTGGACGGAAAGCATCAGCACCACCGAATGTAACGAGAAGGCGAGGATAAACGGTATCAGTCAACAGAACCTCCTCCGACTGTGGGTTGCCCAAATAGTTATGGTGGTTCTTTGTCGCCTTATCGAGCTTGAAACGCTTGATATATGGAAGGTTCTTGTTGTCCTTGTCGAAAAGAACACAGGTGTAAACCTTGTCAGGATCAAACTTCTCAATACGCTTCACATTCTGCTCGAAGTGGTTATCCACATTCGGAGTCGTGACATAGAAATCGCCGTCGCTCAGTATTACGAGTATCTGATCATCGTCAGTAAACTCGCCAAGCAGTTGTCCGTGCTCTGTATGGTTCAGACGGTTCACGTCTGGGTCATACCATACCTTCTGACCGCCCAATGTAGAGTGACCATGTGACTTGAGCGAAATCCTATGTATAGTGTTCTTGGTCAAGAGATTACCACGTGATGCTCTTCCCTTTACAGCGAGGGTAGAGAAGTCATAGTCGATGAAAATCTTCTTCAGTTTCACGTTTGGCTCAAGAGTAACCTTGATAACCTCAGCCTCGCCATTCGGATTGGCTGTGAAGTAATGAACCTTTGAGCCTGCTGTACCCATCGTGAGGTCATACTCCTTATCGCGAGTCATACCTGTCACGTTGAATCTCTTCACGTAGTAGTTGCCCTGCTTGCCGTCGCGATATACCATGTTGTATGTAGTACGAAGGTCGTTCTTCTTCCATACCTGCACATGGATAATGTTCTTGCCAACGAATATCTTATCCGCAACACGGATGACCTTATACTTACCGTCCTTGTAGAAGAGGATGATATCGTCAATGTCAGAACAGTTGCACACGAATTCGTCTTTCTTCAGTCCTGTACCGATGAATCCCTCTGCACGGTTGATATACAGTTTCTGGTTTGCCTCAGCCACCTTCGTTGCCTCGATAGTATCGAAAGAACGTACCTCTGTAAGGCGTGGATGCTCTGCGCCATACTTCTCCTTCAGATGCTCGAACCACTCGCACGTTACATCTACCATGCGGTTCAGATCACGCTCTATCTCCTCAATCTCAGCCTGAATCTTTGCCATCAGCTCGTCAGCCTTGTCCTTTGAGAACTTGGCAATGCGCTGCATCTTAATTTCGAGAAGACGGAGGATGTCTTCCTTCCTTACCTCACGAACAAAGAGGTGATAGAATGGTGTCAGGCGTTCGTCGATATGCTCGCAGATGCTATCCACACTTGTGGCATTCTCGAATTTCTTATCCTTATAGATGCGCTCCTCAATGAAAATCTTCTCCAGAGAAACGAAGAACAACTGCTCAAGTAACTCGCCCCTGCGAATCTCCAACTCGCGTTTCAGGAGGTTGAGAGTCTGGTCTGTGCTTGCACGAAGCAAATCACTAATGGTAAGGAACTGTGGCTTTCTGTCCTTGATGACACAGCAGTTTGGTGATATGCTAACCTCACAATCCGTGAAGATATAGAGTGCGTCCAATGTCTTGTCTGATGAAACGCCAGGGGTGAGATGAACGAGAATCTCCACGTTAGCAGCAGTAAGGTCTTCTACTTTACGTACCTTTACCTTACCTTTCTCCACCGCACGGGTGATAGAATCGATAAGCGACTCTGATGTGCGTGAGAATGGGATATCGCGTATTACAAGTGTCTTGTTGTCAAGCTTTTCTATCTTTGCACGTACCTTTACCGTACCTCCACGCTGACCGTCATTATACTTTGACACGTCTATTGAACCGCCAGTAGGGAAGTCTGGGTACAGATGGAACTCTTCGCCACGCAGATATGCTATTGCTGCATCACATATCTCGCAGAAGTTATGTGGCAGAATCTTTGAGTTAAGACCTACGGCAATACCTTCCACGCCCTGTGCAAGAAGCAGAGGGAACTTAACTGGCAGGGTGATAGGCTCCTTGTTACGGCCGTCGTATGACAGCTGCCAGTCGGTTGTCTTTGGGTTAAAGACGGTCTCAAGGGCGAATTTACTGAGTCGTGCCTCTATGTAACGTGGGGCAGCGGCACTTGAGCCTGTGAGGATGTTACCCCAGTTACCCTGAGTGTCGATGAGAAGGTCTTTCTGGCCCAACTGAACGAGGGCATCACCTATGGAAGCGTCACCGTGAGGGTGGAACTGCATAGTGTGGCCAACGATATTCGCAACCTTGTTGAAACGTCCGTCATCCATACGCTTCATTGAGTGCAGGATACGACGCTGTACAGGCTTCAGACCGTCCTCAATATGTGGCACGGCACGTTCAAGGATTACGTATGAGGCGTAATCCAGAAACCAACTCTGATACATACCGCCAAGGTGATGTACCACAGAAGCATCGAAACGGTTGGAACTCACAACACCAACGCTTTCACTCTCGTTGGTGCTGACACTTTCGTTTTCGTTCAGGTTGTCGTTTATTATCTCGTCCATGTGTTTAGAAAAGCATTTAGCGCGGTATCTTTTTTGTTGAACGCAAAGACGCAAAGACACAGAGGTAATATGAACTTTGCGACTTAGCGTCTTTGCGTTCGAAATTTTACCGTTTTTCTATTGATTTTAGACTGCAAAAATACAAAAAAAATATGAAATATCCGAATTTTATGCTTATATTCTTTCCATTTTTAGGGAATAATGTGTAATTTTGCGCTCGAAATGAAAATAAAAAACGGTTCTGAGGTGGTAAAGAAGAGTATTACCACACTCAATGCATTTGAGATTGTACTCATGGCCTGCATCATGCTGCTGGCCTTGTCTTCCTTCTTTATTAAGGGCGAATTCAGTTGGCAGAATTGTATTGCAGCAATTTCTGCAGTACTGGGTGTGTTCTGTGTCGTACTGGGTGCAAAAGGTTCTCTCGCCAATTGGATATTCGGAATGCTTGAAGGCTTCCTCCATATCATTATCTGTTTCTATACACACATGTATGGCGATTTCCTTCAGCGTATCTTCTGGAATCTCCCTATGCAGTTCGTCGGGTGGAAGAGCTGGCGTAAGCGTGAGCTTGGCGACCATACCAACCGCGTAAAGACCCGCTATATGACTTGGAAGCAGCGCGGGCTGACATTCATCACCGTTGCTGTCATGACTGTTCTGCTCGGCATCTTCCTCAAGTCGTTCGGTCCTTGGATGATTGACACGCTCCACGGCATCCTGCCTGATATGCAGTTCAAGACCTTGAAGATGGATTATGACCAGGAGGCTCAGCTCTGGCTTGACGCCTTTACTACAGTTCTCAGCATCGTTACCCTCTATATCTCCGTAAAGGCATTCGTAGAGCAGTGGTATATGTGGCTCGTCATCAATATCTCATACATCACCATGTGGCTGATGTCCGATTCTGAGTTCTCTTTCATGACCGTTGCAAAATACTCAGTCTATCTCATCAACACCTTCTACGGCATTTGGATGTGGAGTAAGTTGGCAAAGAAGTGATTCACGTCATTCCTTCTGTTACTATAGCAGAGAGGTGATAGGGTAAATGCGATGTTTCTGCGAAGGCATCAAGAAAGGTAGAATAAGGGCGTATCAAAAAGTTTTTCATTTTCTGATACGCCCTGTTTTTATGATTCAATTATAATGTCGGGGATGCGTAATAAATCTCATGAATTAATTACTTATAAGAAAAAAATCCTGACTGATCAAGATAACATACCACACTTGGGTATTCCCTAGTGTTGAGTGTTACGTTATTGTAAGTGTATTTTTCACCATGGCACATAATCCATATCACAATAGCTCCACTTATTTTATAGGATACGCCTCCAAGACCAGGTGTAGTATTGAGATATCCAACGGGAAACTCTTCTGATCCTATATTACAGAATTTTCTGTCTTTCTCACAACTTTTGCAGGTGAGGCCATAGAGGTCAGAGTTATTATTCGCTTTTATAATGTAGCTATTTTTGTTGGATGTTGTTTGTGTACCTGTATTAATGTTGAAACCGCTAATATTAATAGGCATAAAATAGATTTCTCTGTTTGTTCGTTTAGAGCCATACCACATTTTCTTTTGTGCACCGAAATGGAATTCTACGATACCAGCTGCAGGAGCTATGCGTATAACATTGCATGAGAAAATAACTTTAATCCCACAATCCAGCCATGGCGAATTTATGCCATTCTTTCCTTCTCCTTTAATATTCCAAGGCATATAAGGGATTGACCAAGGTAAACGGTCGTCACTACGTGTTATAAGAGTGTTATCGTTTCCGTTAATTTCAGGAGACAATACTTGAACGTTGTCTTTTGTACCATACATTTTCTTGTCTTTTGAATTCATGTCATTATGGAAGTTTATCTTGCGAGCATTGCCGTTGATGACAATGGTCTTACTTGCACCTACAATGTATGGATCAACTTCTTCGTCCGCAGAGGTAGGGACATAAAGGGACAAATCTAGAGAGTCGTACTTGTTCGTTGTAAGTACATTTGCATATTTACTTACATAGCTATTGTACTTGTTCCTGAATTCAGTTTCGCTGTTGCTGGTCTCTCCAATAGAATCAAGTTCTGCATCTGCAATTTTAACAATCTCCTTAAGATTCGTGAAACCTAACTCCTTAAAGGTGTTCTCTTTGTTTTCGTTAGAGAGATTCTTCAAATTATTAACAAACTCATTGTATTTTGCTTCAGATGCAAAGCATAATACCTGGTTCTTCACTTCACCGCTATTGGTAATATTACCGTTATCATCGATGTAGGCAACCTTGATGATTTCTTCGTTACCTGAATTGTTTGAAATGTTCTCGATATCATCAGAAGAACAAGAGAACAAAGAACATAAAACACATACAAAAGATGTGATTACCTTGCTTTTTTTCATTTTTTTTGTTTTTCGTTTAAAAAGTTTTAAGTAGGTGATTTGTTTTTTGAGAAATATTATTTTTCCCCACATTTTCGATTGCAAAGATACAAATAAAATATGAAAACACCAAATGCAATGCAAACGTTTTTTCTTTTTGGTAGATACTTGCTAAAATGCATAAAAAAAATCGGTGGTACGCCTATCCTGAATGAAATTCAGAACGATGTACCACCGAGTCTAGTTATATGTTATAATGGATTGTTCTTACTGGAAAAGAGGAAGAGTTTCTCCTGCATGAACAAAGTCAACGAGAGTAACGTCGTAAATCAATGTACTACATGCAGGTACAGGTGAACCAAGAACTGTTTGACTTGATGAGTTGTCTGTTGGTGTGAAATTGTAAACTCCATGACCAAGTGCGTATGGTATGTAAACCGTCCAGCGATCACCCTTGTGCATGTTCATCAGGGCAGTAGTGAAACCTGATGTCGAGTTTTTTGCATACCCGGTATAACCCACGTTAAGAATGAAATCTGTTGGTTTCATGGTCTTCAGGTTGTAATCACCAGTCCATGAAGAATTGAACTGAAAACCATCCGTATAGCTGGTGCTTGGGATTATTTTCCCTCTGTGGTGAACACGAACTTTATCAGTAAAGATCGGGCATTCCGTACCAGTTCCCTCAGTCTCTACGTGAACGACAATGAAGTCACTCTTAGCCTTTGCTGCAAGAGAGTCCTTTGAGTAGACACGGATAATCTTCCAACTGTCGTCACCAGACTTGATTGCTGTCTCTGCCTGAGAGTAGATGTCGTTGAAATACTTGTCGTTACGATCCTGCCAGTTCTCAAATTCGTCTTCTGTATCATCGCTCTCGCTACATGAAGTCATACTGATGACTCCTGCGAAAGCCATGAGGAAGAGAAAATATTTGCCGGCAGCAGAAATACTGCCGGCAATAATATTCTTGATACTCATTACTGAAGTTTCTTAAGAAGTGAAGTGATAGAAACCTGATCCTCGATGATGCCCTGAAGCTCAGAGATTGCTACACGCTTCTGCTCCATAGAGTCACGGTAACGGAGAGTTACTGTGTTATCCTCGAGAGTCTGGTGGTCAACAGTTACACAGAAAGGAGTACCGATGGCATCCTGACGGCGGTAACGCTTACCAATCTGATCCTTCTCCTCGTACTTACAGTTGAAGTGGAATTTCAGCTGATCCTGAATTTCACGAGCCTTCTCTGGCAGACCGTCCTTCTTTGTGAGAGGGAAGATAGCGAGCTTAACTGGAGCGAGGGCTGCTGGGAGGTGGAGAACTGTACGTGTCTCACCATTCTCAAGCTGCTCCTCCTCGTAAGAGTGGCACATGATAGAGAGGAACATACGGTCAACACCGATAGAGGTCTCGATAACGTATGGGGTGTATGATGTGTTCTCTTCTGGATCGAAGTACTCGATCTTCTTGCCAGAGAACTTAGCGTGCTGGCTAAGGTCGAAGTTGGTACGAGAGTGGATACCCTCAACCTCCTTGAAGCCGAATGGCATGCGGAACTCGATATCTGTAGCAGCATTTGCATAGTGAGCAAGCTTGTCGTGGTCGTGGAAACGGTAGTTCTCTGCACCGAAGCCAAGGTTCTGATGCCACTTCATACGTGTTTCCTTCCACTTTGCGAACCAGTCAAGCTCTGTACCTGGCTTGATGAAGAACTGCATCTCCATCTGCTCGAACTCACGCATACGGAAGATGAACTGACGTGCAACGATCTCATTACGGAAAGCCTTACCGATCTGGGCGATACCGAAAGGAATCTTCATACGGCCGGTCTTCTGTACGTTGAGGTAGTTAACGAAGATACCCTGTGCTGTCTCAGGACGGAGGTATACCTTCATAGAGCCTTCTGCGCTTGCACCCATCTCGGTAGCGAACATAAGGTTGAACTGACGAACGTCTGTCCAGTTCTTTGTTCCAGAGATAGGACATACAATCTCCTCGTCGATGATAATCTGCTTCAGGGCCTCAAGGTCTGGTCCCTGCATAGCTTCATGATAACGTGCATGAAGGTCGTCATACTTCTTCTGGTTCTCGAGGACGCGAGCGTTGGTCTGGCGGAACTGAGCCTCGTCAAAGCTGTCACCGAACTTCTTCTGAGCCTTTGCAATCTCCTTAGCGATCTTATCCTCGTACTTTGCCATCTGCTCCTCGATGAGCACGTCGGCACGGTAGCGCTTCTTTGAGTCGCGGTTGTCGATGAGAGGGTCGTTGAATGCATCAACGTGACCTGATGCCTTCCAGATAGTTGGGTGCATGAAAATGCTTGAGTCGATACCTACGATATTGTCGTGAAGGAGAACCATTGACTGCCACCAATACTGCTTGATGTTGTTCTTCATCTCCACACCATTCTGAGCGTAGTCGTAAACTGCGCCAAGACCATCGTAAATCTCACTTGAAGGGAATACGAAACCATACTCCTTACAGTGACTTACGATCTTCTTAAAAACGTCTTCTGCCATTTTTTTGTTGATTATATTTAGTCGTTTGTTATTTACTCTAATTTATTGCGTGTCGCATTTTTAGAGTGCAAAATTACACTTTTTTTTTGAATTATCCAACATGGAAATGTATTTTTCCGATGTTTTCGTTTTTTTTAGCATAAAAAAAGGAAACAATAGTTCGAAATTTTGGATAAATCATGGGATTTTATTATCTTTGCAAAAGTAATGGCTAAAGACAGAAGGCAATAAGGTAAAAAGACTTTAGCCCTTTGAGTTTAGGTTTAGCCAATTAAAACCATTCAGAAACTGACCTATAAAAATTATGAGAAAGACCATATTGATGATTGCCGTAATGCTTCTGGCTTGGGGTAGTGCGTCTGCTAAAACCTGGAAACCGGAAGAGGTGAAGGCTATCATTGCAAATGTCAATAATAGTTGGCAGAAACACCATCCGGCAAATCGTGACCGTGCTTTCTGGGACCCTGCTGTCTATCATACGGGCAATATGGAGGCGTATTTCCTTTTCAATGAGAGTACTGACGAGAAGGAACGTAAAACGGCTGACAGATGGCGTAAATACTCCAAGCAATGGGGAGAGCGCAATTTCTTCCAGGGAGCTTCTGAAATCGACCCTGCCAAGTGGAAATACAAGAACTATGGCGAAGGTCCTCAGTATGTGCTTTTCGGCGACTGGCAGATATGCTTTCAGACATACATCGACCTCTACAACGATGCCCTCACAAAGAAGAGTTTCAATCCGAGGTATATCCATCGCCCAAAGGAAGTTATGAGCTATGAGAAACGTAGCAGGGCAAACGATTACTGGTGGTGGGCTGATGCGCTCTATATGGTTATGCCTGTCATGACAAAGATGTATCTCCTTACTGGCGATGAGGGCTATCTCGACAAGATGTACGAGAACTGGAAATACTGCAATTCCATTATGTACGACAAGGAGACAGGACTCTATTTCCGTGATGGCAAGTATGTATATCCTGCCCATAAGACAGAAAGCGGAAAGAAGGACTTCTGGGCTCGTGGCGATGGTTGGGTGATTGCTGCCTTTGCCAAGGTCTTGAAGGATCTCCCAAAGAACTATAAGCATCGTCAGGAGATAGTGCAGTACTATCAGAAACTCGCTGCAGCCCTCGTTTCCTGCCAACAGGAAGAAGGCTATTGGACACGCTCTCTGTTAGATCCGAAACAGGCTCCGGGACGTGAGACATCTGGAACAGCCCTCAACTGCTACGGACTTCTCTGGGGTATCAATAACGGCATTCTTCCAAAGACATATCTCCCTGCTGCGGAGAAGGCATGGGAATATCTCGCAACCATAGCCCTTCAGCCAAACAACACCGTGGGATATGTTCAGCCTATAGGCGAAAAGGCTATCCCTGGACAGGTAGTCGATCAGGAGTCCGTCACCAACTTCGGTACAGGTGCTTTTCTCCTTGCTGCCTGTGAATACTATCGATATATCGCCAAATAATTCCGGCCTATCCGGTCTTTCCGGAATGTCCGGCCTATCCGATTCCCTCTAAAAAAACAAAAAAACACCATAAATGAAAAAATCAATCTATCTTGTGGCTTCGGCCCTAATGCTTTCTGCGGCTTCTGATGCCGCTGTTAAAAAGACAGTTGCAAAGCAACAGCAGCCTGCAACGACACCCGGTATCGAACTCATCGACAAGTGTTGGCATGATCTCCAGATCAATGAGATCAACCGTTTCCCAATGCACACCGACTTCTTCGTGTATAAGTCGGCTAAAAAGGCTTTAGCTGGCGATATCACCAAGTCTCGCAATTTCCTCAGCCTTCATGGCGATTGGAAGTTCAACTGGGTAGAGAATGCCGACAAGCGTCCTACCGACTGCTTCGGCGTGGATTATGACGATTCCCAGTGGAAGACAATGCCAGTTCCCGGTATCTGGGAACTCAACGGCTATGGCGATCCTGAATATGTCAACGTGGGCTTCGCATGGCGTAGTCATTTCGACCAGCAACCTCCTGAGGTGCCAGTAGAGGACAATCACGTAGGTACATACCGTAAGACTATCAACATCCCTGTTGAATGGCTTGGCAAACAGGTTATCGCCCATTTCGGAAGTGTTACCTCATGTATCTATCTCTATGTGAATGGTCGTTTCGTTGGCTATTCCGAGGATTCAAAGGTAGCGACCGAATTTGATATCACCAACTATGTAAAGGTTGGTCAGAACCAGATTACATTCCAGGTAATGCGCTGGTGTGACGGCTCATGGACTGAGGATCAGGATTTCTGGCGTCTCTCAGGTGTGGCTCGTGATTCATATCTCTTTGCACGTGATAAGAATAGGAGTATCGAGGATATCGTTGTTACTCCTGATCTTGATGCCTCTTATACCGACGGTTCTATCTGTGTAGAGACGAAGGTAGGCAAGGAAATCGGACTTGTAAATTATACTCTCTATGATGCCAACGGTGTTGAGGTTGCCAAGCAAGAGGTTAAGGTAAAACCAGGTCAGTCATTTGTTTCTGCTGATATCCGTGTCAACAATCCAAAGAAATGGACTGCCGAAACCCCTTACCTCTATAAACTCCTTACCGAGGCAGTTGCTACCCCTGTTGATAAAAAAAGCAAGAAACCAATATATGTTGATGAACCTTCTTGCTATGCTGTGACAAAGGTCGGTTTCCGTAAGGTGGAAATCAAGGACTCTCAGCTCCTTGTCAACGGACAGCCTATCTATATCAAGGGTGTGAATCGTCATGAGCTTGATCCAGATGGTGGTTATGTCGTTTCCCGTGAACGTATGATTCAGGACATCAAGCGCATGAAGGAGTTCAATATCAATGCTGTTCGTACCTGCCACTATCCTAACGATCCTGTATGGTATGACCTCTGTGACGAATATGGTATCTATATGACCGCTGAGGCTAACGTGGAGAGTCATGGATTCCTTTATCATCGTGACCCTATCACGAATAAGGAAATGTTTGCAAAGCCTATCCTTGAGCGTAATCAGCATAACATCGACACATACCGCAACCACCCTGCAATCATCGTCTGGAGTCTTGGTAATGAGACGAGCTACAGCCAGAACTTCAAGGCTGCATACGACTGGATAAAGACCGTTGATCCAAGCCGTCCTGTTCATTATGAGCCGGCTCATGGTAGGGAAGGAACTGATATTTTCTGTCCGATGTATTTCTCTCAGTGGAGTTCCGAGAAATACTCACAGGACGAGAAGAACAAGAAGCCTCTCATCCAGTGTGAGTATTCTCACGCTATGGGTAACTCATGCGGTGGTTTCCGCGACTACTGGAACCTCGTGCGTAAGTACCCTAAGTTCCAGGGCGGATATATCTGGGACTTCATCGATCAGGCTCTTCACAAGAAGCTTGCCGACGGTACTCAGATCTATGCCTATGGTGGCGACTACAACAAATATGACCCATCCGACAATAACTTCAACTGTAACGGACTCCTCCTGCCTGACCGTCAGCCAAGTCCTCAGATATATGAGGTTGGCTATCACTATCAGAACATCTGGAGCACTCTCAGCGATTCTACCTTGACCGTATTCAATGAGAACTTCTTCCGTACCCTCGACTATGTTGACCTCTACTGGCAGGTTGTCGCTGATGGTGAAGTTGTTCTCGATGGTTCTGTAAAGGATATCAACATCAAGGCTCAGCTCAAGGGCTCATATCAGCTTCCTATCGCTCAGAAGGTTGCAGAACTGAAGGAGACACAGAAAGAGGTATTCCTCAATGTGTCTTATCGCAATAAGGTTGCTGACGGTCTCCTTCCTGCAGGCTATGAGGTAGCACATCAGCAGCTCCTTGTCAATGCAGCTAAAGCCTCTGGTGTATGTTCCGATGAAAGTGCAAAGCCAAAGGGCAAGAAGGCTAAGCTTAATGTAAATGATAAGGATAACTCTTCCATCATCGTTAGTGGCGATAACGCCGATCTCGTCTTCTCTAAGTCAAGTGGCTTCATCACCTCTTATTCCGTTGCTGGAAAGGCTATCCTTGGCGAGAATGGCAGCATCCGTCCGAACTTCTGGCGTGCCGTAACCGATAATGATATGGGTGCCGGACTCCAGCGCGACCTCAAGGCATGGAATATGCCTGCTATGAAGCTTACTAATGTCAGTGGTAAGAAGCAGAAGGAAGGTAACGTTATCGTTGTGGCTGAGTATAACATCCCAAGCGTTCAAAACAACCTCACCCTTACCTATGACATCAAGCCTTGCGGAACTGTTGTCATCACCCAGACTCTCGAACAGGAGAACGACAGCATTGCACAGCAGCTCCTCCGCTTCGGTATGGTTATGGAACTCCCATCATCTATGGATCAGAGCAAGTTCTATGGTCGTGGTCCTATCGAGAACTACAACGACCGTAACGATGCCCAGAACGTTGGTATCTACGTTCAGAATGCTGACGACCAGTATTTCCCATACATCCGTCCGCAGGAAACAGGCTCAAAGACCGATATCCGCTGGTGGCAGCAGTCAGACCGTTCAGGTGAGGGCTTCATGATTTCTTCTGCTGATGGTCAGCCTCTCGGCGCTATGTCTGCTATCCGCTATTCCGTAGCCGATATGGACGAAGGTCTTGAGAAGAAACAGCGTCACCAGTGTGATGTTAAGAAGTCTCCATTCGTCAATCTCTACATCGACGGTGAGATGGCAGGTGTCGGTGGTGTCAACTCATGGAGTAAGGAAGGACAGGCTCTGCCACAGTATCGCGTGATGCACAAGGGCAAGAAGAGCTTCTCATTCGTCATCAAGCCTGTAAAGTAATAAAGTGAGAAAAATCTATATGGTTATAATATCATTCCTTTTAATCAGTGTGGGGGTAGCGTTACTCCCACACTTGGTTTATCTTATTGCAAAGGCAATATCCCTTATCAACCATCATCCTATAGCCTATAAGCCATTTGGCTGTGTTGCTCTCGGCATGATGGCGGTATGGCTAATCCTCTTCTGCTGGGGCTATTTCTTCGGCAGATACTTCCATGAGGTGAAGTCTGTCACAATCGCTTGTAAGGGGCTTCCAAAGGCGTATGACGGCTTCCGTATCGTTCATATCTCCGACCTCCACCTTGACGGCTGGAAAGGCCATGAGGACGAGCTTCTCGGTATCGTCAACGAGATAAACGCCCTCAAGCCTGATGCTATCGTCTTCACAGGCGATCTCGTCTCTCTCGATGAAAGCGAGCTAAAGCCTTTCATCCCTATCCTCAGTAAGCTTGAGTCTCCTAATGGCGTGGTGAGCATCATGGGCAATCATGACTATATCCCTTACAACCGCTCCCTTTCCGACAAGGATCGCGCCTACAAAATCTCAGACCTCCAGCGCATGCAGCGAGAAGATCTCGGCTGGCATCTCCTCCTCAATGACAACTGCCCCGTCTTCCCTCATAAATCCAGAGCCGAGTTCGGCTCTGGCTCTGCCGAGTTCGGCGCTGATTCCGCCGTGTTCGGCGGCATCCCTGGTGGGCGCGGCGTCTATTTCATCGGCTGTGAGAACCAGTCCATGGGCATCCACCACATCATCACTCGTGGTGACCTGAAGAAAGCCTCTGAGGGCACCGAAGGCCATTATCCTATCATCCTTACCCACGACCCGACCCATTGGCGTGGTGAGATTGTGAAAGGCGGTCCTTCACTCACTCTCTCCGGCCACACCCATGCCGGACAGTTCCGTGTCCTTGGCTGGTCTGTTGCCCGTTTCATCTATGATGAATACGACGGTCTCTACACCGACGGCGACCATAACCTCTACGTGAACATCGGACTTGGCGGCACCATGCCAATGCGTATCGGTGCCACCCCTGAAATCACCCTCCTCACTCTCAAATCAAAGTAAATAATGAAAAGACTCCTGTTATTCCTGGCATTCGTGCCAATGCTTTCCTTTGCAAAGAAACCACTGCCTCAGAAAACCGACCGTGAGGTATGGGTGGATATCATGTACCAGATGGCGGAACCCGTGATGAAGAACATGGCTGAGGGTAAGCTTCAGCAGGTCATGGATACCGCCAATGGCTGTAAGAACCTCGAACTGTCTCCCACATGGGACAACCGCGACAAGAAAGTTGCCTATATGGAGGCTTTCGGACGCTTGCTTGCCGGACTCGCTCCTTGGCTCAATCTCCCTGATGATGACACACCAGAGTCTGCCAAGCGTAAACAGCTCCGTGAGTGGACGCGCAAGGCTATCATCAATGCTGTTGATCCTAACTCTCCCGACCGCCTCGGATGGGAGAATGGCGGTCAGACTCTCGTCGATGGTGCTTACGTCGTGGAAGGTCTTTTCCGTGGCTACGACTCCCTCTGGGTGCCACTTCCAAAGGCTACCAAGGACCTCTACATAAAGGAAATAAAAGGTCTCCGTCGCTATGACCCTCCATACACTAACTGGCTTCTCTTCGTGGGCATGGAGGAGTGTTTCCTGAAACTCGTAGGTGCCGACTACGACCCATACCGCATCAAACTCTCTCTCTCAAAGGTTGAGGAATGGTATATCGGTGATGGCGTCTACAGCGACGGCCCTTCCTTCGCCTTCGATTACTATAACTCATACGTCATCCAGCCAATGTACTGCGAGTGTCTTGAGATGATAGAGAAGAGTGGGGGAAGTGGTGGCTATCAGATATTCGATAAGAATGGTAAGCGTCGTGGCTCAAAGAACCGTCTCAACGAGGTTCGTAAGCGTATGCAGAAATGGAGTGTCATCCTTGAGCGTTTCATCTCTCCAGAGGGCACTTTCCCTGTCGTTGGCAGAAGCATCCCTTACCGCATGGCTACCCTCCAGCCTCTCGCTATGCTTGCATGGCAGAAAAGACTCCCGAAGGAACTCTCCGAAGGACAGGTACGCTCTGCTCTCACAGCCGTTGCCAACCGTATGTTCTATGGTCAGGTTGAGAACCCAGCCAAGAATGCCTCTCCTCTCTCAAAGAACTATAACTCTGGCGGATTCCTCACCATCGGTTTCGTTGGCTCCCATCCAAACGTAGCCGACTGGTACACCAACAACGGCTCTCTCTACATGACCTCTCTCGCCTTCATGGCTCTCGGACTTCCACCAACCGATTCTTTCTGGACCGCCCCATACGAGAAATGGACCTCCAAGAAAGCCTGGGAAGGTGATGACTTCCCTAAGGATCACAAATGGGATATCAACCGCGAAATCCTTTATTGGGAATAATGTTAATTGTTAATTATTAATTGTTAATTCTCAATTATCAATTATCCATTATCAATTAGCCTTGCTTTACCGTCCCCATAACCCCGGCCATGATTATTACGACAAAGGCATATACCTCATCACCCTTGTGGTGGGGAATCGTGATAGTCTCCTCAGCGAGCTGAACATGGATGCCCATAATCCCTCCGTTCACCTCTCCGCCCTTGGTTCTGCCGTTATGGATGAATGGCACAAGACCGCCGCCATTCAGGCCTCCAAAGGCCGTAACATCACCCTCCATGCCGCCGTCTGCATGCCCGACCACTTCCACGGCGTGATAGAAGTGGGGGAGAGGATGGATAAGAGCCTTGGCGCTATTATCCAGTATTTCAAGTCAGCGTGCACGGTTCGCTATCGTGAGCTTACCGGGGCTGTTGTCAGCTCCAGCTGGGGCAAGAAAATCTCCAGCATGGGAAAGGAGCAGCGCGCCATTGCCTATCTCTCGGTAGAGCGCAAATATCGCCCCCTCTTCGATGACAACTACGACGACACCATCTGCCTCACCAACCCTGACGGCAGCTACGACCGCCGCCACCTCTCCGCCATGCTCAACTACGTGAGCGATAACCCTCGCCGTGCCGTCATCCTCCGTCTCAATCCCACCTTCATGCAGCGATGCCTGCATGTCGTCATCGGAGGGCGCGACTATGCCGCCTTCGGCAATCTCTTTCTCCTGCGATGGGCAAGGAAGGTGCAGGTGTTCTGTCATCGCAAAGCACCCGACGGCCGTACCCCATACGAGCTGACAGAAGCTTATCGCCGTGAGTGTGCCCAATGGAAGGCACAGGTCATGCAAGGTGCAACCGTCATCGTCACCCCAGGCATCTCCAATGGAGAGCGCCTTATCAAGAACCGCTGCATAGAGAGCGGTTATCCGTTAATCCATATCCAGAAAGAGCCTATCGGCCGTTATTGGAAGCCCGAATCCTCCCGTTTCCATGCCTGCGAGAACGGCTCCCTCCTCATCCTCGCCCCTTGGTCCCCAGAAACCATCGGCGATGTCAACGGCATCCCTAAAGACACCGACTACAGCATCTTCCATAACCTTAATAAAATAGCCGAAGAGATATGCGCCTTCGAAGGAAAGGCAGTAGTGAAGAGAGAATAGAAAAAAGCCGATCTCTGCTCTTATAAAGCAGAGTTCGGCTTATTATTCATCCCCCGTCGCGTTCAGCGTTTCCCTTGTCTCTTATAAATCAATAGAGGTATATAGCCCGAAAGCCATGCCAACCAAGAACAGGGCAATAGAAATGGATATCACAGCCCAACCAGGCACATTCCTATACAACGAACTTGGCTTGTATTTACGTCTAAGCAAATCTATATCCATGCGGTGGTATCTCCGATCAAATATTATTATGATTAGGAGCGAATATAGTGCAAAAACTATAAGCAGCCCGATCAAGTACGACTCAATATCAATATTATTCCAAAAAATGAATTTATAAATATTTATCGGAATGAATAATGTTACACCGAAAACCGGGAAACTGACAAAATGATCAGGATGTGCTCCCGTGTAAAATTTCTCTGGTCCGATAGGTCCAAGTCCACGGCGTGCATATATCTCCGCAACCCTATAATATATGAAGTCGAGAATGTAGAATATGTTCATAACACGTTATTGTCAAATCCCAATTCTTTGCAAAGATATCAATTTCTTTTAGGATAACAAAAAATTCACGAAATAATTTGGAAATTCTGTTTTTTCTTTGTAATTTTGCAGCTAAACAAAGATCCTAAAATTATGACTATCTCGTAAGAGAGAAGAGAATCTAGAATCAGTCATAAGGATTCCTAATTTTTACGATTCTTGTGACTTATTTCCTGGGTAGTCATAAGTACCCCGAACAGAAAGAAAACAAGAGTGAATTAACGTTGGGCTCTGATTTCATAATCAGATTTCAGCAAGTATTAACCTTTTAAAAATCTCTATAAAAGGATGGAGATTGTGAGCAGACATAAGAATGTTTTGGAACTCATACGTAAGGAGTATGGGGAACACAACTATTATGCTCAGCTTGAAAAGATAGAGATGTTAATAAAGTTGGAACCCGACGAGACACTAAAGTTTCTATTTGAAAGTGAGAGGGAGAAGCTGCTGTTAAGGATTGAGAATCTGCAGTTGAAGCAGTTATCAGACAATGAGCCATTGTATATCGTTACTAATACTGACAATGCCAACCTTCTCACAATAGAAAGGAACGGCATCAAGTATTCGGTATCTTCCACCAAGAAGAACCTCCTATGTTTTGATGCTCTGGAACTATGTGTCAGAACGAACAAAACTTTTGACGAACTAAATTCAAAGGACTATGAAGTTATTGGTATCAGAACCGCTACCAATAAGGATAGCGTAAGGAGCACGATAGCAAGGATAAAGAATGGCGGACTTACCGAGCCTGAAAAGAAATTCTTCATCGAACTTCTTGTCGTTTTCGGCTGTACTGTCGGTGCTCTTGATCGTTTCCCCTTCCTCAAAACCAATCACGCCTCCGCAAGTTAGTTGCCCCCCGATTCTTACTAGAATTTCTATTCTGGGGCAAATCTGAATGAGTTTTATTGATTGTATGTTAAAAAATATGATATTTACATGAAAACGTTTTTTTTTTATTTACTTTTGCAGTAAATGAAACTTTTTATACATTTGCAGTAAACTCATGAAAAAGAAACAGACTTGTAAAAACAATTGCTGTAAACACATGAAAAAGAAACAAACATATCTAAGGGCAAAAGATCATTTGCCTTTGTATGCTAATATATCAGCCTTTTTTTCAATTTCATTATTGGCGTTTGTTGTATATCTTTTGGTTACTCACGAGTGGAATAATTATCCCACAGACAACTGGTTTATGTCCTTAATGTTTATATTTGCAGTTGGTGCATTGGCAGGAATTAGCCATTCATATTGTCTTTATAAAGCGAAGGATGATTGTATAATAATTGATACTCTGGGATTAGAATATTCGTTGACAGTTAGTTTCCTTTGGTGGAAAGTTGAACATAACTACATACCATGGGAACAAATAGAATATTATGCAGTTTGGACTAAAATTCATAGAGGGGGTATGGATAAAATGCTTACTTTGAAACTCTGGAATGAAAGGAGTGCCAGGATATTGAATATTGATATCTTAGAAGTTTTGATGCTAGAGATTCCTGCACTTATGAAAGCGCATGGTATGTATAGGCAGAAAAAAGTACCCGCTTATCAAAGTTGAAGAGATTTATTTTCTGGAATAAATTTTCTGGCCATCGTCGTTACTTGCTTTAGCTTGATGAGCCTTAGCGAATAATTTTCTTGAAAGCCTCAAGCACCGCAAGGTGCTTTTTTTTATGGAATCTGTTATGGGAAAAATCCGTAACACCACTTGTAACATGCCGTAACAACCTACTAAAATCCGTAACATCATTTCTTTTCTTGTTTTAGAAGACCATTCTCACTAATTTTGCTCTCGGAATTCTAATCCAAGCATTAACTCGGCATGGGCTTGGAAACGGGCGTGAAGGATATTGCCTATACGATCCGTTAGTGCAAGGCAATGCTTTATAAACTAAAAGCAATGAAAAAGCAACCTACAAAGAGTGCCGTCTTTGGCACTCCATCCACCTCCGCTTTGGAGGACTGGATCGACAACTACGAAATCATGACACGATATCATGTGTCTCAGCGTACATTACAGACCCTGCGCAGTAGTGGGAAACTGCCGTACACCATCTTCGCGAACAGGTGTTTCTATCGCCAGACGGATGTGCAGATGGTGTTCCGCTCACGTTACCGTATTCGTAATGACAAGAAATGAAAGTAATGATGAACAGCACTATCAATTCTAACGAGATTGGCACCCAGGGCGGTGCCAGTCTCCCTAAGTTCTCCGAGTTCCCCTGTGGCTGTAAGAACCGCGCGGGTGAGGATGTGATGGCTAAGACTCCCTGCGGCACTATGTCGCTTGTGGATGCCTATAACTACATCACGGGCAAGCAGGCTATGCACGCCACGCAGGAGCTTCGTCGTATCAAGGAACATAAGGAGGCGCAGCTCTACAAACTGCGTAACTTCCGTATTGCCACCTTTGCAGGAGTCTTCAGCAAGCGAAGTGCTAACGCCTTGGCTACGCCTTCGGGGTATATGGTCATAGACATTGACGGTCTCAAGACGAAGGCCCAGGTGCAGGCCGTGCGGTATATCTGTATCAACGACAAGCGGCTCCGTCCGCTGTTGGTGTTCACCTCTCCAAGCGGATACGGTGTCAAGGTGGTGATTGATATTGATACCACGCGAAATCTGTCTTTCAGGGATTATTTCCGTTGGGTAGCGATGTATATGCAGTTTGAGTATGGCATCGACGTTGACCGTAGCGGTTCTGACATCTGTCGCGCCTGCTACCTGCCTCACGACCCTGAGTGCTGGATGAAGACCCTCTAAATCCCCCTGCATAGGGGGACTTTTATTCACTCCGACTTTCTCCCTTTAAGGATTTCTTTTGGGCTATCCGGCTCTCCCCCTATGCAGGGGGAGCGGGGAGAGGGTCTATTTTTTAAGATTATGAACAAATTTGATAATACAATTTCTCGTCTCACCAAGGTGGTGGACGAGATCAAGCAGCGCGGTATCGACATCACCGCGAAGTATGATGAATGGATGCTTGAGGGCTTCGCATTGGGAAGCCTCGGAGAAGAGGGTAGGGAACCGTTCCATGCCATCAGCTCCATGCATCCTGAGTATGACTATGACAAGTGCAACGCGAAGTTCGACAATATCCTTGCCACAGCGCGAAACACGGTCTCAATAGGCTCTTTCTTCGATATTGCCAAGCGTTACGGCATCGACATCTCTATGCCAAAGGGACGGCATCGCAAGACCGAACAGCAGCGTGAGGAAGAGACCGCTAACAAGATGCAGAGGGCGTGCGACTTCATCGCTGCCAACTATCAACTCCGTTACAACGAATGGACGAAGCGATGCGAGATCTGCGGTGAGAAAGGGTGGGTGCCTATCAACGACCGCGAGTTTCATAGTATCTACTGCGAGATGAAGCTTCGGGGCATCAACCTCTCGGAGAACGACCTTCAGGCTCTTCTCAGCGCGAAACACGTCATAAAGAGCTATGACGCGGTGCGTGAATACCTCGATTCGTTGCCCGAATGGACTCCCCAGGAGGACGATGACGTGGAGAACGAACGGTTCAAGGATGACCCCATACGCGAGTTCTTTGAGCATATTCAGTTTGCCGACGAAGAGAACCATGAGTTCTACATCCATTACATGCGTAAGTGGTTTGTGGGACTCGTAGGACTGATGCTCGGCACCATCGAAGAGCATAACCTGATGATAGTGCTTTCGGGCACTCAGCACATCGGAAAGACGTTCTTCGCCCGCCACATACTGCCCCCAGAGCTTCGCGACTATCTCTATCAGGCTAACCCCTCACAGCGCGTGGATAAGGATTTCGTGATCTCGCTCTCGGAGTTCATCCTCGTGTTCCTCGATGAGTTCTCCTTCGGCTCTAACGCCAAGAGCGATGCGTATAAGTTCATCACCACATCCACCACGAGCAACGAGCGCGACTCATACGCCCGATTCCGTGAGCGTCGCACACGTCGTGCCGCCCTCATTGCTGCCACCAACAACAAGCGGTACATCAAGGATGCGGAGGGCTCTCGTCGTTATCTCTCCGTCGATGTGGCCGGAACGCTAAACATCTACGAGCACCCTCTCTGCTATGCCCGTGCCTATGCTATGGCGAAGTATCTGCTTGCCAATGGCTACAAGACCAAGCCAACGGCTGACGAGAGTGCTGAACTCACCCGACATAATGACGAGTACATGGAGATAACTGATTGTGAGGAAGTTATTCGTGCATTTTTCCGTCCGCCTTTCGAAGGCGAGAAATGCCGGGCGCTAAGTGCTGCCGAGGTGATGCAGATGATGAGGGTGAGAGGATTCTATGGAAAGGGGTATGGCACAACGGAAGTGTGGCGTTCTCTCAAACGCTTAGGCTTTCTGCCACACATGATTAGGGGTATCAATAAGTATCTTATAGTTGAAAAAGATACTGATACTCTGAAAACGGAAGGGGCAAGTGATGCTCTTACTATACTTCATGATTCACAACCGACATCTAACGCCGTTAGTGATAATGACGAGATAGAGCCATTCTAAAATAAACGCACCTTTGGTGCTTAAACTGACAAAAATTACCAATCTGCGCAATCTTTTTCCATAAATTTTCATTTTTATTGGTTGAAGATTGGTAAGATTGGTAATTATTGTCAGTTAAAAGCAACTGGTTGCTTATCATTATTATTCGCAAAACTGACATTAAATATGAAAAAGTGGTGTAAAGTGGTGTAGTGGTGTAGTTGCCCCTATAGGAGGTAGGAAAAAAATCAAAAAATAACTTGTAATAATGCAATTCTATTTTCTTATTTTTTTTACGTATATATAGGAATCAACTACACCACTACACCCCCTATTTGTGATATTGACAATTTTCATTTACGCGATAGGCGGGCTGAAAGCCCAACAAGCACATAGCCCAGGGCATCGCCCTGGGGAATAATACACAAATAAATACGCCCTGAAAGGGCAAAAGCTCTAACATGAATCTATGCTTTTGCCCTTTCAGGGCGAATGAATACTATGGGGCATAATACCACAGGGCGATGCCCTGGGCTATGTGCATACCTTGCCCTTTCAGGGCGTCACTCGATGTTATTTATGAATTAAGCAGATCCTCCCACCCCTTTTTGAATGCAGCCCTTATGCGGTCTGTCAGAGGCTTGAAATAATCTGACTCATCATGAATATTCGTTGTAACCTCCTCAATATCCTCCTTAATCTTTGCTTCGAGCAAGTCGTAAGCCCATTTCTTTTTATAGGCAAGCAAAGCATATAGATCGCTATTGCCGATAAGATATTCATCTTTCATTATGTATTCATCGTTCTTTTTTGCCTTTATTGCAACATCCGTGTTTAGCTTGAATAACGTTGTCATTATCTGCTTGACATAAGGCTCAAACTCATTCTCTGGATGCTTTGCTACTAAATCAAGGATATCGAATCTGTTTCTGGCTTCAGACCAAGAACAGTCGCTGTTATTCAGTTCTTCAACAATCTGCTTCAGTTTGTCAATGATTAGTACTCTGTCCTTGGGCTTATTGTACTTTAGTATAGCCATAAGAACATTGTTGTTTTTAGTCTTATTGTAGTATTCCTTGAAGAATTGATAATATTCAGGCTTGGGCTTTATAGAATCAATCATCCAACCGCAGTTTTCTACAAAGTATTCAAAATGAGGTGATTGAACCATTGCTTTCTCAAGAGATTCTCTTTCCTCATTTGTAAATCTTTTATTAAAGTCCTCATAACTGTGCAGTTCTGCGTAACGTGCACAAGATAGAGGGCTTATACTTCCTTCACATCCTGATAATGTTCTGACAGAATCAAAATCATTGGCTTTTCTTACCGCAATCTTTACGGCTTCGTGAGGATATTTGTCCGCAACATGCATAAACATCGCCATTCTGACGATAGGTGACGGATGATTACAGCTGATATGTATCAGTTCTGGAAGTGTAGCTATGTTCATCACGCTATCAAGTTTTTTCCATTGTTCAGATTCCGAACCAGCAACACCCACTATTCTGTGGTAAGCTCTCCTGTCTTTCTCCACCTCAGAAAGTATTCTTGAGATTTCTCTGTGTCTCTTGAAGTCGTTACATGAGTTTAACGACAATACAAGGGCGATGAATAGGCATAGTTTGATATATTTCATTTCTGATATTGTTTTTAGTGTTTATGTCTGCAAAGATAAGCGTTTTTATTAAGATACACAAATATCCCAATGATTTTTTTCTTACCACCAAATTCTTTCCATCTCTCCACTCAATTCTGATTACTTAGCGTGAGCTCGACTAATTCGCACCTTTGGCGCTTGAACTGACAATAATTACCAATCTGCGCAATCTTTTTCCATAAATTATTATTTTTTTATCAAGAATTAGAGAATTAGAGAAAATTGAATTAATGCGAAAGAGAGAAGATTGCTACTTACGTAGCATTTGGAATTGGCTCGTGATTGGCAGAAGCGCAAGCGCCCTTTCTCAAATTCTCGTCAATTCAAAAAAATCTCTAATTACTTCCCTGCGGTCAGTGGGTCTTCGACAAATCTCTCTAATTCTTGATAAATATATTATTGGATTAAGATTGGTTAGATTGGTAATTATTGTCAGTTAAAAGCAGCTTGCTGCCAGACAATCAGGTACAGCCTTCCAGGCAATACAGAGTTTCCGAAACTTGATTATACTATGCCGTTCCTACGCAACCCTACGCATCTTGACGCAAACGCTTGAAAGTGAGTGAAATAATGCTTGATTGGCTTGCATGATTCATGAAAAATTAGTATCTTTGTAGTGTTTAAGGGAGCACCTCGGACGCGAGGTTTACAGGGGCAAAACCATGGGTAAGGTACCGCCTTGGTGAGTCTTATGTAGCTCTTATGTGGCTCTTATGTAGCTCTTATTCCGGAAGAGAGCAAGAAGGGTATCATAAGTGGCTTCCCGAGAACCTACATTTCCGTTATTAACAATTAAAATCCGTGATTCCCTCGGCGGCTTTCTTACCCTTTCGCGGTTGGCATACTGCGCCAGCCTCTTCCCCCCTCACGGGGGAGGATGTCCGCAGGACAGGAAGGGGTCGGTTAGGAACTTGAGGGCGTTATATTATGGCAATACTCAATGGAATTATCCGTAAGATGTCAGGCTCTGCCGGCGATCTTACCTTCAAGACCCTCAACGGTCAGACCGTGGTCAGCGAAAAGGTGGTAAGGATGACTAATCCGCGTTCTGTTGCTCAGATGCGTGTGAGAACGCGCTGGAGCAACGTTATCGCGATGTATTCTGGCATCCGTCCTCTGCTCAACAACGGCTTCGAGAACCGTCCTCTCGGACTCTCCGACTACAACATGTTCGTTAAGGTGAATATGCAGCGCACTCCTATCTACCTCACCAAACAGGCGGTGGCTGGCGGTGCATGTATCGCAACGGCGTATCAGATTACTCAGGGCTCGCTCCCTGCAATCGTTGTCACAGGCTCAGGACAGGGCGGCAGCACTGACATCCGTCTCACTGGTCTTACTATCTCAAACAGCACCACCGTGGCAGAGTTCTCACAGGCTGTTGTGAACAACAACGCTGACTACCGCTACGGCGATCAGATCTCGTTCTTCCTCGTTAAGCAGCTTGTCAACGCAGCTACCGAGATTCCTTACTGTCAGTTCTCTGCAGCAAAGGTGATTCTCGATGCTGCCAACACCGAGACACTCGCAAGCGTGACTGGTGGCTCTACTGGTTTCAAGGCTGTTGACGGCAAGCTCGGTCACAACGGTAACGATGGCGACTGTGCCTACACTTGGGTACACTCCCGCAAGTCCGTCGGTCGCACCCTTGTCTCCACTCAGGAGCTCCTCTCAGCCAACACGCTTGAGGCAGAGTATCAGGGTGATGCAGCCTACACTCTCGCAAGCACCAGCTACGGTCATTCAACTGGCTCTTTCCTCACCCCAGATTCTGATGCGAGCGGTGCCGCCTCTGGCGGTGAAAGCGGTGGCGGTGACGAAGGTGGTGGCGGAGGACTGTAAGCCTTCGGCAATTGAAAATTGAAAATGGAAAATTGATAATTGAAAATTTTTCGCAAAGCTCAACAAGCTAAAGCAAGTGATAATTGAAAAATTAATGAACGCAAAGGCGCGAAGTCGCAAAGTTATTTATATAACCTCTGTGTCTCAGCGTCTTTGCGTTCTGTATTGTAAAATTGAGTTTGCATTTTTAGGAAAAAACATTGTAATGATGAATGTTTTTATTGTTGATTTTTTGTGTAAAAAATAAAAAAGAGTATCTTTGTTGCGAATCTTAAGTTTTACTAAACTAACAAGAAAGAAACATAATGTATGAGGGTATGAAATAGAGTACCTCAGGCATCTTTACTAATTCATGTTAATGAACTGTGTCATAGCATTAACTTGAATCTTAAGAAATTAATTAAAGTCATTGAACATGAACAAAACACAATCAAAACACATTAAACCGAGCAATCCTACATATGAGGAATTGTTTAGCAAAGAATTAGGTGGATACACCTTGTGTGTTCCACCTTATCAACGTCCTTATGTATGGACTCTTAAGAAAGCTGAAACTTTGTTGAATGACTGGAAAGAATATCTTCAGTCCGTCCAATATCAAAAAGGCATAGATTATTATATGGGTACTATCATTATTCATAAAGATGATGAGAACCATAAATTAAATATTGTTGATGGGCAACAGCGTATAACAACTTTGCTTATTCTCGATTATGCTCTTAATGGCAAATCATCGGTTATAATTCGTTACAAGAAACAAATTGAGATTGACGTAAAAAATTATAATTCGAAGAAAAACATTAACGCAATAACCTCCTTTGCTGCAAAATGTTGCAAAAAAGCAGGGCGTTATGAACTATTGAAGCAGAACAACATTTTTCAACATCTTCGTTTTACGGTTATTATGACGGAAAATGAAGATGATGCTTTTACATTCTTTGATTCACAAAACAATCGTGGAGTGCAGCCATCTGCAGTGGATGTGCTAAAGGCTGTTCATTTGAGAGCGATTCATGCAGATGAGAAACTACAAAGAAAATCAGCCTGTTTGTGGGAAAAGACACAAAATATTGGTGAAAACATTTTCCGCAACAAGTCAGAAGAATATCTCAATAATTTGATAGTCATTGCTCTTTGGCGACTCAGAACGTGGAAGGGCAGTTCATTTTATTATGACGCTTCCTATGAAAGTGTCATGCATGAATTTGCAGAAAAACTCGAATATACAGGTAAAAACAACATAAAGGTATATACTGTTCCATCTTCATTCGAATTGCTAATTGACAGTGATATGAAGATTAAAAAGGAAACACTTTCCGATACGAATACGATAAAATCTTATCCCTTCACGGTTCGTCAACCGTTGGTAAAGGGTATTTGTTTCTTCACTTTTGTTGAAACATACCATCAGATTGCGACAGAACTATTTCTGAATGATAGTAAGGATAGTGAAATCATGAAAATGCGTAAGCTATTCAATGACCTCTACATAGAAACAGAGAGTACACACTATATGAGCGATTATTTCATCATGCTAATGATTTTCTATTTTGATAAATTCGGCTCAGAAAATCTTTATTATTTTGCATTATGTATTGACTACATTATTGGACAATGGAGAACCGAATATTATTTCTTTAGAAGGGAAGCCATGATGAAAGTAACTCAAAAGAATAACATAATAGACAAAATCCAAATCAGTTATGAAACAAAAGATATCATTAAGGATTTACTGGAAATACAAATAAAACGCGAGCATGAGGTGGCTCCCACTAATTCGCCTATTCAAAGATATAAACAGGCGAATTTTGACTACTTCAATCAAAAAGAAACGGAAGATGCAGAGTTTGTGAACAATAAAAAAGAATGGATTAAAGATATTATTGAAAATGGCAAATAAGAATTATTTATCAAATAATATCACTCTATGTGATATCGTTGAGAAGAATATTTGTTTTAATATTCCAATCTATCAACGTCTTTACGTTTGGAAAGAACTTCAGGTAAATAAATTACTTGAAGACATCTTTGATGCATATAGTAGAAATGAGGATAATTATTATCTTGGTGGAGTAGTAACTTATTCAAATGGTGAAAGATGTGATCTTATAGATGGTCAGCAGAGATTCACGACATTGTGGCTTATATGTATGGTTATCTCTTCTATGGAGCCAAACGTTTGTGATGAAATGAAGAAATTCTGTGGAAACAAGCAAGAATTACGCATACAGTTTGCCATTAGACCACAAATAACAGAGTTTCTGATGGGACGTCTGGAAAAAGCAAAAAGTGGAGATGATAATATCAATCAAGTATCTGATGTTAAAAACATGATTGATGCCATAGGTAATATAGAAACTTTTTGCCAAAATGACGAACGAAGAGAAAGTATGACCGGATTTGCATCATTTATAATGAAAAATGTGATTCTCGTAAGAACAGAAATACCAGAAGAAACCGATTTGAATAAATTATTTGAGTTGATAAATGGTAGAGGCCAGCAATTATCGCAAACCGATATTTTGAAGTCTCACATTTTGAATCTTATTAGAGAAGAGACTGACAAGAATGAAGACCTGCTCATACGATATGGGCAAATATGGAATGCTTGTGCTGACATGAATGAATATGTAGAGCACAATATTCAGCAGGAAGATCCTTCATTGACATGGAAGGATAGACTATTATATGACAAAAAATCTGATGGCGATGAAGAGGGCGTGATTGCAGATTTTGGTAATGATTTCTTTGACAATTATATTCAGAATCCTGTAAAAGACGAGCCTATAGACCAACAGGAATCTCTTCTTAACATCGTAAAAAGTGCTCTTGTAGAAGAAGGAAATAAAGATAATAATGATGATGGACATGAACACACAACTTTAAATGGTAGAGAAGTCAGAAGTATCGTTTCGTTTCAGATGCTACTTCTCTACACGCTTCGAATATTCCTTATAGAGAAAAAGTTGCGATTGTATGGTGAAAAGAAACGCTACGATATAGAATTCTTCAATGAGAAGAAGTTGCTGAAGATATTTGCCCCTGCCGTACAACAGATGAAACAAGACAAATCTGCACATGACTTTATTAAAAAGTTGTGGATGGTGAGAGTTTTATTCGATAAGAATGTTGTAAAGTGGGTAAAAGAGGATGGAGAAACAGACGAAGTTTTAACCATACGCGCCTTACGAATTTCAACGGATAAGCGTACTGGGAATATAAGAGTTCATCGTGATAGTGCAAATACTGGGAATAGCATTACCGAGATGACACAATTACAGAGTATTCTCTATTTCTCTCAGCCTCGTATCTATGAATTATGGATCTGTCCTTTCCTTTATCATTCATTTACGGAAGATGACCCAAGTGATCTGCTTAAGTATCTGAAACAACTTGATAACGTACTCTTATGTCTTCCTTATAAAAATGATGAAGACATGCTTTGGCGTACCTATAATGTCATGATAAATGGACTTGGCAATTATAAGGAAGAAGAGTTCTATGATTATTTCTGTCAACTAGCAGAGCAGGAAGACGGATGTAATTTTTCACATTATATCTTTTATAAAATGGAGTTTATTCTATGGTGGGATAATAAACGCAAAAATTCCTATCCATATTGGAATACTTATAGACTTACATCTAAAAATTCGGTGGAACATATTAACCCACAAACACCGAAATTCAATAAATCTCAGATTTCATATCTGAATTCCTTTGGTAACTTAGTATTAGTTTCCAGAGAAGTAAACTCTTCGTATAGTAATAAGTCATTTAAGGAGAAACAAGCCCAGTTTATTGATAAAAGAGATAATGGGCATCAAATTGATTCGCTGAAATCGGATGTAATCTATTCAACTAAAGTTGAAGAATGGAGAGATTCTGAATGTGAGAAACATCTTCGCGATATGGAGAATATCGCTAATGATTATTTCTGCTCTACTACAGAAGATTATCGGGCTATATCCGATGAAAGAAACTTGATACGTAAGTGGGTAAGCAAAGAATATAGAGACAATAGGATTCAACTTCTTGCAGCAGTATTTGCTAAAGCTAAGGGAGATGAAATCAGATTTGATGCTGGTTCTGGATATTTCCGTCTCCCTAACGAGGATGAAATCTTCAAACTTCCATTTATTGGTAGTCTTTACGAGCAAAGGAATTCTCTGTCAGATAGTTTGGAAGGAATAGATTTGGATGAATATTTATATCCAGAGAATTATTATTTTGCACGTTATCCTGATATGATTAATTATATCATGCGAGGGAAATACTATAGTGAAGGCAATGGTCATATAGTAATGGTTGAAGGACAGAGAATTGGTAATTACAATTATAAAGAAGCATTGCTTTCTATCCTTTATGCTCAATTAAAAGCCGATTCATTTGAGGTGTACCATTGGGGAAATACTCTATTCCTATATATTTACTTTGATGGAAATAAATTCACTACTACAGAACAGGAGGAATATATAATCTTCAAATGTTGGTATGACTATAATAACTGTTGTATGCTCTATGAGATAGAGGTGAATAACGACATTAATCATCGAAGCAGACGCACACGCATACTTCGAGAAAATAATTGGGAATTCAACAACAATAGGAATCTGTATTTAAATTCTCGACCGGAACTTCATCGCTTCCGTAATCAGGATTTAGAGAGTATTTCGATGAAATGTGAACGAGATATTAAGGATATAGTAAAAAAGATATTAAATTACGAATAACAGAAATAGCCACCACGTTGCGAAAACGTGGTAGCTGATTTATTAGAAATATTACTTGCTCCTTTAATGAAGGTATGGCTATCGCTATTATCGTGAGAAAGATAAATAATCTTTTCTTCATGAATATGATGTGTGGCCTTGATGTTTTTTATACCAATACTTCCCAGTGTCCTCCTTTGTCAGGCCCTATACGGCGAATGATACCTTTTGTTTGCATAAGTTTGAGGTGTTTGGAAATAGCACTACGGTTTATACCAAGGGATTCTGCCATTTGGGTTGTTGTGATATTTTGATTGGCAGAAATGAGGGAAATGATAGCATCGCGCGTTTCCTGTCCACTTTTTCTGTCCACCTTCTTGGCTTTCTGTCCACCTTTTCTGTCCACCTCATCGGATATTGAAAGAATATACTGGTCGATATCATTCTTTAGGTGGTTGCAATGCAGATTTGCCATGCAATCAAGGAAGATGTTAATGTCTTCCGCTTCTCTTGTATCAATCAAAGATTGGATATACTCAGCTTTGTCTTCTTTTAGTACCTTTGTTGGCAATACACCATATTCCATTTGGAGTAGGTTCATAAGCAAACGACAGGTTCTGCCATTTCCATCAGCCCATGGATGTATGGTGACTAATTCAAAATGCGCCCAGAAACTAAGGTCGTAGATAGCAGCAATATCATTTGCATTGATGTTTTTTCTCCTTTTGTTTAGCTCTTCACAAAAGGCTTGTAGCTTCATAGGAACTTTCTGATAGTGCATGTACGACTTGCCGCCAAAGCCTGCGGTTACATTAAGTTTGCGCAGTTCCCCCTTAGAAGCATCAAAGTCGCCTCCGAGAGAATGATACTCACCGCCAGTATGTTGCATAACCTTAGCAGAAAGCGAGATGAGCCAATCTATGGTTATTGGTTTATGCAGTTTTATCCATGTCATGCCATATTCGTATGCAGCCTTCAGGTCAAGGTTCATCATTTGCTCCACCATGGTACGTTTGCTTGAGGTGATGCCTTCATCAAACAATAGTTGAGCCTCTACTTCTGTTACGGTAGAGCCCTCAATAGCTGTGGAATGGGTAATAATAGAGTACAGATAGAATTTCTCATAATCTATCTGGTCGGCAATACCTAATTCCTTGTATTTCTGGAGGTATTTGTGAAGCAAATCCTTATATTCCTGTTTCATACGAATGAATATTATTCCGTTGGCAAAGATAGTAACTTATTTCGGAATCGCCAAATATTTGGGATGGAAAATGGAAAGGAATAAAACGCAAAGACGCTGAGACGCAGAGTTATTATTGATGTGTTCGTAAAAGAGAATCTCTGTTTCTCAGCGTCTTTGCGTTCGAAAATAATAAAAGAAACGGATGTGTATGATGTATCTGATTGGCTGGCGCAGTAATGGCTTGAGCGAATGGGTTTCAGATACATCGGATAAATCCGTTTCGTTATTATCGTGCGAAGAAATTTACAATCTTATCTTCATGTATTTGATAAGATTATTGATCCTATTACCAATGCGCTGGCGATGAATACTATGACATAGATGCTAATTGCAACCAATACTTTCGTTATCTTGTTGTAGCCATGCCAGTTTTTTGATTTGGAAAATATCGTAATAATAAGGCTTCCAAACAAAAGGGTTAGTATTGGTGCGAAAAAGAAAAAAATGACAACCCCCATAGTTGTTTGCTTTATGGTTTAATCTTGCGAAGTCAGTTCGTTGTATAAATCTACGGGACCAAGATTCCACATTTTTGTGTCTTCTTGTTCCATCTGCTTGTATAGATTGGACTTATAGACTTCCTTGATGGCATCTACAAGACTAATGTGCTTGTGCTTCTGTATCAGTCCTGCTAACCAACTTACTTTCGATGGTAACAACAGATACAGATTGCCTTGATTTATCTCGCCTATCATCATATCCTTACCTCCTTTGCTTCAATGAATGTTAGACTGCCGAGTGAGCGTTCTGTGTGGAACAGATATTGGTCAACCAATGTGTAGGTACGCAGTTCGGCAATGAGTGCTTGTTTGCTGATGACACGCCCTTCGTAGAGGGCAAAAGCTGTATATACGTGGTCGTTGGCAACAGGACCAAACACTATGTCGTAATCGTGGCTGAAACCTTCTTGTGTGCGGTTTGCCATAACGAAATCAACCCATTCTTCGGTAGGTGAGTGGAACGCAATAGATTTGTATTTCTGCATGGCATCAGGATTGAACTCATACACGTTTATATAGCCGATGTTAGCTTTGTTCTCGCGCATTCTGCGACGTACCCATCGCTCGGCTTGTTCGTATGAGCTAGTGGCATAGAATCCGTGGCCATAGTCAAGGGTTCGACGTGGCAAACGGATTTCAGGCTTCTCCACCTTTTCTATACTACCGTGATAGAGTTTCATATTGCGTTCTCCTTTCTCCTGATATTGATAAACTCGTCAATGTCTTCAAGAATCCATTGATGGCTTTGTGTGTGGAGTATCTCGAAGTTTTCCTCTAAATATTCGAGCACACCATATCTGTCAAGGGTATTCATGGCTTCCTCACCAGTAATACCTTTGGCATTCTTGTATTGTTCTATGCAGAACGACACGAAATAGGCGATATCTTGCAGTTTTCTTTCTTCCATATTGCTATTCCGTTGGCAAAGATAGTAACTTATTTCGGAATCGCCAAATATTTGGGATGGAAAATAAATGGTGGAAGGTTAGAGGTTAGGGTGGAGGGGGAAAGAGGTTAGAGGTTAGGGGTTAGGGTGGAGAGGGGGAAAGATGTTAGAGGTTAGGGGTTAGAGGGGAGAGGAATGAAATTCTTTGTAAATGTGCTTTGAGTGAAGAAAAACGACGGTTTTTCTGCTATTATTGACATAATAACGTCTTTTGAATGGAGAAAAACGATTTCTTGTTTGGAATGTCAGTTTTTTTATTTATTTTTGCATGCAAAAGTCAAAAGGATGATGGATGAAGGTTGAAGGATGAAAGATTAAGGGTTGTTTGTATTAAACCTTATTCCTTATTCTTTCCAACTTTATTCCCGACAAAGACCTTAGACCTCAACCCAAACAAAAAATATGAAGAAGATAATCTCAACTATTATTCTATGTGGCGCTGTTCTGGGAATGAACGCACAGGACGCAACATCACCAAATGGTAAATTGTCGGCAACAACAGCCGATAATAAGTTGGTAATCAGTTACGATAAGAAGAAGGTTCTGGAATTAGCCGATGTACAATTCTCTAAGTTGGATCTCGCGAGCAAGGTGAAGACCGACTATAAGATGCTTGAGGGTAAGCGTTTGCATTGTTCAAACGAGGCAAACGAATATCAGGCTTCTATAGGTCAGAATGCGAAGATTGTGGTGCGTCTCTATAACGACGGCATCGCTTTCCGCTATGAATATACTCATTTGAAGAATCAGAAACACCCGGAAGAGAATACTGTGTATATGATTCCTGAGGGAACGAAGCGCTGGTTCATGCAATGGGCGGAGTCTTACGAGGGCTTCTTCCCTGAGAACACCACATACAAGGAAACACCAGTACCATCATTCAGCGGCGTGTTCAAATCGGCTGACGGCTGGTGCAATCGTTGGGCATATCCTGCCCTGTTAGAGCCTGCCGACGGAGTGTTTGCCCTTATCTCTGAGGCAAACATCGAGCGCAGACAGAGTGCTTCAAGCCTGTATAACGACGGGGAGCGTTATAAGGTGGTGCAGGATAAGAACGAGCTTGAATTGACTGGCGACTGGCATACACCTTGGCGTGTAGTCATCATCGGTAGTCTGGCTGATATCGTACAGTCAACACTCGTAACGGATGTTAGCGAGCCTTCAAAATTGAATGATACCAACTGGATAAAGCCCGGTGTGGTGTCATGGATTTATTGGGCATATAACCACGGCTCAAACGACTATGAGATTATCAAGAAATATGTGGATATGGCGGTAACGTTAAAGTTGCCATACGTGCTCATTGATGCTGAGTGGGATGAGATGAATAAGATAGAATCAAACAAGGGCAAGACCATTGAGGATGCCGTGGCATATGCTAATTCAAAGGGCGTGAAGCCTCTGATTTGGTATAACTCTTCTGTTGGTTGGATAGACGGCGCTCCTACTCCTAAGTTCCGTCTGAACAAGCCGGAGGACAGGGAAAAAGAGTTTGCATGGTGTGAGAAGATAGGTGTGGCAGGTGTGAAGATAGATTTCTTCAGCGGAGATAATCAGGCGAATATGGACTATTGTCAGGACTTGCTTGAGAGTGCTGCCCGTCATCATCTGTTGGTTAATTTCCATGGTGCTCCAATCCCTCGCGGATGGCAGCGTACCTATCCAAATCTGCTCTCAACAGAGGGTGTATATGGTGCTGAGTGGTATAACAACGTGCCAACCTTTACAAAGAAGGCTGCAAGCCATAACGCTACTCTGCCTTTCACACGAAATGTAATCGGTCCTATGGACTATACCCCATGTGCCTTTAGCGATTCACAGCATCCGCACATCACTTCCAAGGGACATGAGCTTGCACTCACCGTACTCTTCGAGAGTGGTTTACAGCATCTTGCCGACCGTCCTGAGAGCTTCCTTGCACAGCCAAAGGATGTTCAGGCATTCTTAGGCGAATTGCCAAGCGTATGGGATGAAACACGCTTTGTGAGCGGTTATCCGGGCAAGAGTGCGGTATTGGCTCGCAGAAGCGGAAATACATGGTATGTGGCAGGTATCAACGGATTGGACGAGGCTCAGAAACTCGCTACCGACCTCAGTTTCATCAAGAATGGTAAGGCACAGCTCTTCACCGATGATGCCAACGGAGAATGGAAGATAACGACCACCGAACTGCCTAAGGAGATAGAGTGCCAGGCTCGCGGTGGGTTTGTGATAGTGGTGAATGTTAAGTGAATAGTGAAAAGTGAATAGTGAAAAGTGAATAGTGAATAACGAATAGTGAAAAATACTTAGAGAATAATACTGCTGTCGCAGAATAGGATTGCCCATAACATTCCTTACGTTCTGGTGGCCACCAGTATTAAGTATTATTCACTATTCACTTTTCACTTTTCACTATTCACTTTCATGTAAAGCTTGAATAATCATGGCAAAGAGATATGTTCAGACATTGGATCTTCGTGATGATCCTGATATGATTCGTGAGTATCGGAAATGGCACTCAAAGGAGTTTCATTGGAAGGAGATACGCGATGGAATAAAGGCGGTAGGAATACTTGAAATGGAAATCTATATCCTTGGAACTCGCCTCGTGATGATAGTTGATGCTCCTGATGATTTCGACTGGAAGGTAGCTATGGATAAACTTGCCACTATGCCACGTCAGGCAGAATGGGAAGCGTTTGTTGCGAAGTTGCAAGGATGTAATCCCGATGCCCGAAGCGATGAGAAATGGCAGATGATGGAAAGGATGTTCTATTTGTATGAATAAATAAATGAAGAGTGAATAGTGAAAAGTGAATAGTGAATAATACTTAATACTGGTGGCCACCAGAACATGGGGCTGTGATATGCAATCCCGTATGGCGACAGCAGTATTATTCACTAAGTATTTTTCACTATTCGTTATTCACTATTCACTTAAAAAGTAATATGAAGCATATTATTCTTGTAATATCCCTGATGCTGAGTGTTTCAGCACAGGCACAGCAACCTCGTGACTGGGAGAATCCGCACGTATTAGGCATAAATAAACTGCCGTATCACGCTACGTTGCAACTGCCTTCAAAGGAGGCGGAATGCAAGGAAATCGTATCGCTTGACGGTCAATGGCAGTTCCATTGGTCGAAAGACCCGGAATCGCGTCCTGTAGGCTTTGAGCGTGACGACTACGACGTGAGCAAATGGGATAAGATAACCGTGCCTGGTAATTGGCAGTTGCAGGGCTTCGGTAAGCCTATCTATGTCAATATGCAGTATCCGTTCCATCGTGACCGTCCGAGTGTGACGGGAGAGCCTGACCGTGACTGGTATGCCTATGACCACCGCAATCCTGTGGGTTCATACGTGACGTTTATAGACATCACGAAGGAGATGCTGTCGCAGAATCTCATACTACATTTCGGAGGTGTTCACTCGGCTTTCTATGTATGGGTGAACGGTCAGAAAGTGGGGTATAGCCAGAACTCCATGTCTCCAGCTGAATTTGATATTACGAAATACGTTCATGAGGGAAAGAACCGCCTTGCCGTGGAGGTGTATCGCTGGAGTGACGGCAGTTATCTGGAGTGTCAGGATATGTGGCGACTGTCGGGTATTTTCCGTCCGGTACAGTTGTGGGTTCGTCCGCTTGTGCATATAGCCGACTATAAGGTGGAGGCTGTTCCTAATAAAGATTTCTCACAGGCACAGGTAACGGCAGACATCGCCGTCTGCAACGTGGGAAAGGCTCGTGCAAAGAATCTGTCCGTAGCCCTGAATATAGACGGAAAGACTATCGAGGGTAAGCTGAAAAGCCTTGCTGCTGGCGATACAATGCATGTGCGATTATCGCATACTATAGACAATCCGAAACTCTGGTCGGCTGATATTCCTAACCTCTATCCGTTCAGCATCGAACTGCCAGACGAGCATTTCGACTATCACCTTGGAGTGAAGCGAGTGGAATGCGTGGGAGAGGTGCTGAAATTCAATGGCAGGAATATCAAGTTGCGTGGTGTGAATCGTCATGATCATCATCCCGTTACAGGCCGATATGTTGACCGCAAGACCTACGAGCAGGATATAATGCTGATGAAGCAGGGAAACGTGAACTTCCTGCGTACCAGTCACTATCCTGATGATCCTTACCTCTATGAGCTTTGTGACCGTTGGGGCATATACGTGATGGACGAGGCTAATCAGGAATCACACGGCTACGGATATGCCAACAAGGTGATGGGAGAAGATCCCGAATGGCGTGATGCACATGTGGACCGTGCCATTAGTCTGGTACAGCGTGACAAGAACCATCCGAGCGTTATATTCTGGAGTCTTGGCAATGAGGGTGGGGTAGGCCCTAACCTGAAGGCGATGCGCGAGGCGGTAGTGGCACTCGATACTATTGCCCTGCCTTTCTGCGATACAGACCGCGCTCAGAGCGATGTATATGACGACAGTTATCTTACTCCAGACAAGTTCGCAGAAGAGGCACGCAAGGTGACGGACCGTCCTTTCATTATGCGAGAATATGCCCATGCAATGGGAAACTCTGTGGGTAATTTTCAGGAATACTGGGATGTGATCTATGCCGATAGCAGTATCTGTGGAGCAGCTATCTGGGACTGGGTGGATCAGGGTATTCTGAAGAACGAAAACGGCAAGGAATTCTGGGCTTATGGCGGTGATTTCGGCGATAAACCAAATGACGGACCTTTCTGTCTTAACGGTCTCCTTGCTCCCGACCGCACACCTCATCCGCACTACTATGAAGTGCAGCATGTGTATCAGCCGTTCTTGATAGAGCGTGACGGTGATAATTTGCATATTACACCTCGATACACATTCGCTAATATTGATGAATATGATATTACTACAGATACCGTTACTATTGGTCCGGAGCGCCTTCTCAATGTCTATGTACGCCTGAAAGAGGATAGGCCATGGGCAAAGAAAGGCTTTGCCGTGGCAAGCGAGCAGTTTGTGCTGCAGCCATATCAGTTTGAATCATCATTGGGCGGTAAGCCTGCCAAGGTACAGAAAACCGCTAACGGACTTGTAGCCCATACAAATCGTGGAACGATTACCGTCAACAGCATAGGCGCACTTGCCAGTTGGATAGTAGATGGTGAGGAGATGCTCAATAGTCCTTTGGAACCATATTTCTGGAAACCGGAGAACGACAATCAGCATGCAGCCCATTTTGCCGAGCGACTGGGAGCATGGCGTGATGCCTTAGGTAAGCGTACAAATAAGTCTTTCCGTGCAGAGGCGGCTTCTGACGGTGTGAAAATAATCAGCGAGACAACACTTCCGATAGGTGCGGAACTGACGATTACGTACACGATAACAGACGAGGGACGTGTCAAGGTTGATATGGATTACCGTCCTACTGCCACTGACCTTCCGCTTCTTCCAAAGTTTGGTATGCGTATGCGTATTCCAAGCAACTATGCAAATATTGCATATCATGGTCGCGGTCCGTGGGAGAACTACCCAGACCGTAAGCGTAGTGCCTTTATCGGACGATATGAGATGCCGCTCAGTCAGTTTGAGACCGAGTATATACATCCGCAGGACAACGGCTGTCGTACTGATGTGCGTTGGTTCAATATCAGTAATGGAAAGAAGAGCCTCCGTATTGATGGTTGTCAGCCTCTCTGCATCCGCGCATGGGACTATGGCGAGGAAGACCTTGAACCAGCCCAGCATCCGCATGAGATACAGCGTGGCCGTTTCGTGAACCTTAATATAGACTTGAACATCCATGGTGTAGGCGGTATTGACACATGGGGGCAGCGTACCCTTCCGCAATATACAATAGACGGTAACAAACCATATCACTACGCATTCGTTATGAGTGCGTTATGAGGTTAGTGTTTAGAGTTTAGTGTTTAGAGTTTCGTGTTTAGAGATTAGAGTTTAGTGATTAAAAAGAGCACACGGGCGCATTAAATGGTATGCGTCCGTGTGTTTTGATTATCGATAGAGGGGTATTACATTAAATGTTTCTACAGACCAAGGCTTCAAAGTTATGGTACGTTTGCTGGTTGGAAGGTGATAGGTGATTGTGACTGTGTCACGAGAGTTGTTGAGGGCTACAATGACGATTTCTGAGCCATTAGGAGAAATAGCGGCGAGGGTTTGGCGGTCATCCACGTTGAGAATGGTGTACCCTTTCTTAATGTGTTTAGTGACATGCTGACGGACATAGTAGTTGCTATGGCGATGCATTGTCTGGGATTTGAAATCTCCCGTTACGTGGCACCATTGTGTGTCGTGCTCACCATAATACTGCCAGTCGAGCCATGCAGCAGGCTGAAGGTATCGCATATCATCAAACAGGCGTTGCAGCATCTTCAGATTACCCTTGATGCCACGACCACCATCGCCAGTCTCGCTTTGCCAGAGGATTAGTTTAGAGTTTAGTGTTGAGAGGTTAGTGTTTAGAGAGAGAATACTATCACGAAGTGCGGCTTTCTCTTCATTACTGCCGTAGTAGGTGTGGGTGTTCCATTGTCCTATCATTGGCATGATACCAGCCTCAGAGTATGCCTTGAGGGCGGTGAGAGAGTGTGGGAGACAGGTCTCGTCAGAGGCTGAGATAACGGTGTTGAGACCGCTTGCCTTCAGTTTCGGATACAGAACCTTGATGAAGGCAATCTGTGAGGAAGTATCGAAATGGCAACCTTCCTGTGAACCATTCTGATACCAGTAGTCGGTTAGTGGTTCGTTGAAAGGTTCAAGGGTGCGGAATTCCAGTCCGTAGGCATCCTTAAAATGCTTGCAGACATCTATGAGATAGTCGGCAAAGGCCTCGTAACAGTCGGGACGGAGGTTATCCTTATTCTTGTCCTTATGACCTCCTACGCAGCCGGAAACGGTCATATACCAAGGAGCGGAGTTGCTGAAAGCCTCGAAAATGGCATCAGGACGACGTTCACGAATCTTGAGCATGATCTTAATCTGTGCAGAGTCTGCTTGCCAATCGTATGCGGTATCTGTGGGATAGTGCTTGAAGCCTGGCATCTCTGCACGTATGCCTTTGCCACGCGCCATGTGATGAAGGTCACAGTTACGGTTTTGCGGGTCATCACCGCCACCTATGTTATAGCGGAAGATGTTATAGTTGAGCCCGTCGGGAGAGACGAGCCAGTCAACGAGAGAATCAATCTTGCTCTCTTCCCATTTGCCGCACATGTGTGCCCACCAGCATAGTGATACCCCCCAGCCCTCTATGGTTTGTAAACGGTCGGAAGTATCAATAGTGACCTCGCGGGAAACGTTCTTCCCGCTTTCTTCTGGAGCGGAATTTCTCTGAGCCATTAGGGGTAAGGATATGAGGAGGAGAAAGAGCCCCACCAATCCCCCAAGGAGGAGTTTTTTATTTAGTATGAAGTTCATTTAAATATTCATTTGCTTGTCTGCTTCTTCCCTTCCTTTATCACCACTCCCTTCTGATTCTCATTTACCCTGCGGCCTGAGAGGTCGTATGTTGGGGTAGTGGTTAGAGTTGAGTGGTTAGAGGTTAGTGAGCTGATGCCTGTTTCCACAGCCTCAGAGAGTGGGAGGGTAGTGCCGCTCCATTCATTTACTACTGGCAACTGTGTTGTCTTGTAGATGAAGGCGGCGAAGTTTGCCTGGGCGAAACGCTCTGTAACCTTGTTCCATACGCCATTCTGGAGCACGAAACTGTTGAGAGGGTATCTGCTTGCTCCAGATACTGCGAAGTTACCACGCAGACCGTTGGCGTTAGTCTCGGCTGATGAAGCCGCCTTACCTATTTCGTAGAAGGATAGGGTAGCGGTGGTGTTGCTATGGAAAACGTATGGGGTGCCAGCCTTTGGTTCGGTTACTTCCTCAAGGCAAATCTTTGTGCCGTCCTTACTGATGCCGACGAACTGATAGAGCTTCACTCCGTCAGGAATGATGAATGAATAAGGCAGACAGATAGTTGCCCAACCCGATGCGTCGGTAGCGGTCTGATAGACAGGGATGAAACGCAGACGGAAATCGGTTGCGCTCCACCAGCCCTCGCGGTTGTCGCCCTTACCCGAACCTTTGCCGTACTCCATCCATTGGCCGTCTTTCGCGCCCTTCTTTGAGCCTGTGAAGCCTACGGTGATACTGCCTCTTTCATTGACATACATATAAGATGTAGCGAGGGTAGTCCATTTATCCTCGAAGCATGGAAGGTCGAGCTTACCTATTGGGAGGTTCACCGATACGAGCGTCTCATTTGTCTCATTATTAGTGAGATATGCATGTTGGTCGGTCTCGCAAAGATGTTCCGTAAGAGCCTTGCACTCAAGAGCATAGAGTCCGTGGGAGAGTAGGGTGGTGGCATCCGATGAATTATATGTAACTGTCTGCTTCACCTCCATTGTCTGAGCCTCGTTGCCTGTGGCAGAGATATTCCACCACGCATTCCAGCACTTCTTACCGTCGTGTGTGGCTGTGCGCTGATCACCGTTCTTGTAGGTGCCGCACTTGGTAGTCCAGGAATAAGTGCTTCCGAAGTCACCATCCTTTATTGCCGTGGTGTTATACACATACTCCAAGCCCTCTGGAATGGCACGTTCCGCATCACTTCTGATAGCCTCGTATGCCGCATCGGTATTGCGCGTCTTGATGGTCTGAAGAGCCGCGATGATAGCGTTCTCAATCTCGTTGGCTGTGGCATTGCTTGCCAAAAGACCGTCAATCTCCTCGTTGAGGTCGTTGTATTTTGTGTTGAAAGTCTTGAATGCCTCCGCACGTTTCTTCTCCCAAGCGAGGGCATCAGCCATAGCCTCCTCTTGGGTATCGAAGAGCTTGCACACCTTGAAATCATCAAACTGCGCCTTACCGCCAAGCTCGAATAGGGTTATCCAGAGATATTTCTGCGTGGTGGTGGTGAACGATGTTGCGAGCTTTGCCCATTCCGTCACGTTCGGGAACTTCACCCTCGCCAGAGTGCCAGGGGCGGTGTTGCTTGTCGAAACGCTAATCTGCTGCTTATCCGGATTGTTATAACATCCCGCAGCACCCACGTAATATGAGGTGTTCTCCTCTATGTCGATAACCTTGCGTATAGCCATGGCATCAGCGTTTGAAGAGCCGTTGCCGTAACATTGCAAGAAGGCTGAGTTATTGATTCCTGCCTCTGGAACAATCTGGAAATAAGGTGCGGTAATAGCCTCGCCTTTACCATTAGTCCAGTCGGTTGTCCCTAGCTCGAAATCACCGTTTATCAGCATATTTCCACCGAGATACATGGTCTTAACGTCCGAGCCGTTCACTACCGAAACCTCATCGCCGTACTCCTGTTTCTCGTTTACGGCAGTAGCCTCGTTGGTGTAGAGAGCCGTCTTGTTGAGGTCGGTAACACGAATCTTATACACATTGCCTGCGATGCCGTCAACGGTTACGCTATAGTCTGCCTCTTCTTCCTGAAGATCAACGGTTTGCAGTTTTGTGAATACCACGCTACCAGGAGTCTTGACCATGATGTCCATCGCCTGATTATACTCACCGTTCACCTCATGCCATTGCAGGGTGACCTTCTTCGTCGCCTTATCAAATGAAGCCTTCAGATTGCGCGGTGCCTTCATCGGAGGATTCTTCGGAATGTACTCATTGGCTGGGTTATATCCGAGGTCATCGCCCATCGTTGCATAGTATTCTCCGAGGGTGGAAAGCTGACCGTCGAGGTATATCTTTGAACAGTTAGCCTCTGAGTTCCAGAAAGCGTAACGCTCCACCTTTGAATTGGCGTTGAGCACTTCGAGAATAGGCTTCGTGCCGTTATAGTTGTTCTGCCAGTTGCCCTTGTAGTCATCGCGGTTGCTTACAGCAAACGCACCGTTATTACTCCAGCTTGCACCCCAAACCCATTCTGAAATCCAGATAGGACGACCGTTGCCGTAATGGCTGCTGTACCAGTCGAGGTTATTGAACTTATCTGTAGGCCAATAGCAATGCAGGTCGAGGAGGTCGCATCGCCATCCGCGTGCGTCGATAGAATCGATGAACGCCTTTAGATGCCCCATGCTTCCGTCGTGTGAAGACTCTGAGCAAAGGCGCATACCCGTGCGCATCAGGTTCTCCCAGTTGGCAAGCACGGTAGCCACATCCTGTGGGGTATCGTCGGCTGAGTTGCCAGGCTCGTTATTGGTCTTCATGTGGCAGGAATAAGTCACACGACCACATTCCCTCGATGTTGGCCAGTCTTCCTTGATATGGTTTGGCACGCACTCGAAGTCAGGGAGCATATTCTCGCCCAAGCCCCAAGTATAGCACCAAGAGGAGTTCACGGCTGCGTTAGCTTCCTTGCGAGTATCGCTTGCCAGACCAGCCTTCTTCGCATTCTGCCACACGAATACGCGGTAAGAGCTTATTTTCTGGTCGAGAATGGCAGGCAGGGTGCTTATTTCGAGATCTTCCTTGTCGGCTATGAAGCAACGGCTATATCCGCGTCCTTCCTTTCGGGTGGAGAACGTGACCATATATCCGCGCTTCAGTTTGAAGGAGCGAATCTTATTGTTGAGCTTCGCATCCGTCAGCGTGTTCATATATCCGTCGCTGTTCTCAAGTCCGAAGTCATTGCACGACTCGCCCTTGAAGTCCTGCTCTGAATATACTGTAAGCGGCTTTATGTTCTTTGCGTATGGCATGATGATAGCACCGCTTGCATACATCTTCACCTGACAGTTAGTGCCGTTTATAGCCTGATCTCCGTTGATGAAAACGTGTGTCTTCAGCCATGAGGAAATCACCTTACTCGGCTTTATGCTCTTTATGATGACTACCGCATGGTCGGTGTTCTGTATGTTCACGCTACCCGCCGTGGTGAACGGCGTTGCATCCGTGATGACGTAGTCCACGTTATCTGTCAGGGTGACGCTCTGCGAAACCTGAGAGACGGTGGTTACGGTATTACGGCCTTCAGCCTGAGACATCGTGAAGAGGGATAAGAGCAAAAGACCCACCCCCAAACCCCTCCCATAAATGGAGGGGAGTAGATACCTCTTTCCGCTCTTGGGAGAGATATTATTATTTGATAGTTTTTTACGCATAATTCTATTTTCTTTATTAAAACGCAAAGTCGCAGAGACGCGAAGTTTTATAAAATAACTCTGTGTCTTTGCGTCTTCGCGTTTATATTTGTTTTTAGGGTTCGTTACTAACTACTCCCCTCCCTTTATGGGCGGTGGGAGACGCCTTATCTGGTTGGCTTTACGGGGATGATCTTCCCTGCCTTGTCAAACGTCATCCTGTCGATGCACACCTGACGATGGGTGCCCGGTGAAAGCTGACGCTCGCGGAAGTTAGGGTTGATGCGGTGATAAACGATATACCACTCATCCTTGCCTGGAATCTGAAGTACGGAGTTATGCGCCGTGCCGTAGATTTCCTGCGAAGGGTCCTGCTGTATCACGATAGGCTCTTCTGCCACCGTGATTGGACCGAGGGGCGACTTCGACGTGCCGTAGGCAACGTGATAGTTGTCTGCACCTGTGTCGTCAACCGACCAGAGGAAATAATACGTGCCCTTGCGCTTGAAGACGTAAGCACCCTCACGATAGGCGTAGTCCTTCAGCGTGCCGCCCTTCGGAGTGAGGTTCACCTTTGTCTCCTGCTTTATGCTCGTCATATCGTCGTTAAGCTCCGCACCAGCCATGAAGCCATTGCCCCAGTAGAGGTAATACTTCTTCGTGGCTTGGTCGTAGAACACATCCACATCAATAGCCTGACCTCCCTTTGCATCCGCAGGACGGTCTGCATCCGTGATGACTGGATGCCCGCAATCCACAAACGGACCTGTTGGACTGTCGCTTACCGCACATCCTATCTCCTTGCGGTTGCTCTTTGGGTTATGAGCCGAGAAATAGAAATAATACTTATATCCATCCTTCTGCTTACGCTCAATGATACATGGTGCCCAAGCGTTTCCGTTAGCCCAAGCCACCTGATCACCCTTCACGTTCAGCATCTTACCCTCATCCTTCCACGATGCAGGGTTGCACAAGTCCTTGCCCGGATTCTTCGCATCTGCCTCGCACGAGAACACGTTGAAGTCATAGCCGCCCCAGCCAGGAGTTCCGTCGGTGGTGGAATAGATGTAGTATTTCTTCGTGAGGTTAGAGTAGAGCACCTCTGGATCAGCGTGGAAATCGGGTAGGATAGGGTTCTTCCCTGCACCCCACTTTGCAATGAGACGGTCTTTCTCTTCCTGAGTGATAGGCATGATAGTTCCGTGGCGAGGTGTGAACTGCCCGTGCGTCTTCGTATCAGCCACCCACTCGAAGGTCTTCAGGTCGGCAGACTTACAGAACTGATAATGCCCTGCACCATAGCAGTCGTACATCACCACCCACGACTTTCCATCGAGGCTCTTGCACACGCCAACGCCCTCCACGGCCTTCTTGCACACCTCCACATGACCGTCAATCTTCGTCCATTGAGAGCCATTAGGCTTGCCCGGCTCAGCGGTCAGTTGCTTTGCCGTTGCCTGGAAGATACCGCCGTGAGCCTCACTCTTATAGAAAAGGTGATAGAGTTGGTCGGCATCGTTATACACTATGTCGCCGTCGATGGTAGCCGAACCGCTATCGAACATATATACAGGCTCGCCCTCAAGGTCGGTGAAGTCCTTGTTCACGTATGAATAGAAAATCTTGTCGTAGTTGCACTTGCCGTCGTTCGTCAGCAGCGAGTAGAACACCATGTACTTACCCGTCTTATGGTCGTAGATAGTCTCAGGAGCCCACACGCGCGTCACGTTCTTCCACAGCTTCGGATACTTCGTAGGGAAGTTGATGGCAGAGTGCGTCCAATGGATCAAGTCGGTTGACTTCATCAGCACGATACCACGGTTACTTGCCCATCCGAGGCTTGACTTCATGTCCGTCACCACCATATAGAACGTCTTGCCGTCTTCGCCGCGAAGGATATGCGGGTCACGCACACATTGCGTATAGGCAATGGAGTCCGACTTAATGACAGGCAATCCCTGGTTCAGCAGCGTATAGTTATAGCCGTCGTCACTCAGGGCATAGCAAATCTGCTCCTGTTCGGGAGCGTTTCCTGTAAAATACGTGAAGAGAAACGAAACTTTCTCCTGTGCTGTGGCAGGGACGATGCTCAATGCCATAGCGATGGTTAGCAGTTGTTTTTTCATTTAGTTTTTTTGAGGCCTTTAGGTTTATAGGTTATAAGGTTTTCAGGTCGGAGAGCCGTTTTAAGGGTTTTCTGGTTCTATGGTTTTCAGGTCGGACTTGCTTTTGAAATTAAGATATTAAGAGATTAAAAAATTAATTTTCAATTCTCAATTCTCAATTGCTTAAGACCTTACAACCTCCTAACCTATTGATTTCCTTTGCAAAAATATAAAAAAAAGAGGAAAGAAAAGCATGAAGGGCAGAAAAAAATAGAGAAAAGCGAAAAAAAAAGGAAAAAAGAAGGGAAAAAGTTCAACCTGTACGGTTGAAATATTAATGTTTCAATTAATGTCCTAATTAACGTCCAAATTAATGTGTTATAAAAATACCTTACGGTGAAACATTAATTAGGACACAAATTAAGACGTTAATTCTGACATTAATATTTTTCAGAACGCTGAAAACAAGAATTAATGCGAGATTAATGTGGTATTAATGAGCATTATATGTTTTCACTCTGTGAACATTAATTCCCACGAACTACACATTAATTCCGCATTAATTTTTTTAATTTACTGAAAATAATTTACTTTCCAAGCAATAGGCGTGAGCCTTTTCTTGGTGTAATAGTTGGTGTAATACTTTTTTTCTAAAAGTTTTTAAGGCTGAGTATTACATCTTTGATGATTTGAGTGTGTTAAATAATTGAATGTCAGTTTGTTCTTCTTGGTGTAATACTCCCGAAAGTATTACACCAAAGATAACGTGCTGATAATCAATAAAAATGTTGCACATAACATCAAAAGGTGTAATACCCTCTCTAAAAACTTTTTGTTTTTTTCTTTTCAAGAGTATTACACCTGATTGTTTTGCCTTCGCTATGCCTTCGTTCTGCCTCCGTTGTAGGTCCGCTCTTCCTTCGCTTCAAGTCCGTTGCAAGTCCGTTCCTATGAATGGGAGGAAAATGGGACTTACATAGGACTTACAAGGGAGTTATATTGGACTTGCATTGGAATTGAATAATCCTTGTTTTAAAATACAGAAGATTACATTTGCTAAAATATAACCTATCAAAGTTTGAAGTTATTTTTCTTTATAATCGAATATGAAATGCGTTTTGTTTTTTATCTGCTGAGAGTATATTTGTCCACCAATGCCTTTGTACTTTCATCAGGGTACTTCTCTAATCTTTTCTTTACCCAGCAAATGAAATCAGGCTCACTTGTAAACTGGATGTTGAAAAACTTGGTAGAACTCTCATTATATTGTTTCTCAATATTGGTTATTACATCGTCCTTGATTCCCTGTTCCAGTAGTCGCAAGGTCTCCTCGCTCAACATTACTACATTGGTCTCGTTAAAGTACTCTGTATTTGCATACCCTCCAAAGTTGCCAATAATTTGCCTAAGTACACTCATATCCTTATTTGTTCTGTTTGGAACATATATTTCCAGACCATAAATAGGATTGCCATCACCATAAACAAGTGGAGATGAACAACGAACTCCTGTACCTTCATCATCATCTTCTTCATCATTAGAAAAGACAGGTGGCACCCAATTATAATATGACATGTCTATGCTTATCTGCTTTGTCGGAACAGATGGCGTTTCATATCCATTATTATGCCCCTTGAAAATATCCTCCAGTTCTACTTCGTTTATCTTTAAGGGCTTCCATCCGTCATGTTCATAGCATAGCAGGCGATTCAAGACATCTTGTTTTGGTTCATTACCAATGACAAGGATTTGAGTGTCGCGAGTTAGACCTTCTTTACTTTTTGGGGATGCCCCCAACTCTTTCACTTTTCTTACAAGAGCTGCACGGTTCTTGAACTTGCCTATGAATCCAACACGACGGTCGGTCAAAGGATTATTCTGGATAATGGCATTGTTGCCAAATATGTCTTGCTGTATCATAACTGTTTAATTATTTCTTTGTATTCATCTTCTGATATAATTCGAACACCCAACTCTTGAGCTTTCTGCATCTTTGATGGACCTGCATTGTAACCTGTAATGAGGATATTCGTTTTTTTATTTACGCTATCTTTTATAATGGCGCCAAGTTCATTTAACTTATGCGCGTATTCTTGACTATCTGCTTTTGCAAAACCAGTCAACACAACAACTTGATTCTTAAAAGGATTGTCGCATATATTTTCCAAGTCTTTACGTTGAATTTTATCCTCAGGATTAAACTTCTGCCTTGGTGTCGTAGGTGTTTCAGCGACCTCAACAGTCTCCCCCTCACTTATGATCTTTTGGAACAGCACCATCAGATTGCCACACATTTCTGCATCAGCCAAAGCATTGTGGTGATTATTGCCCGAGATTCCAAACCTCTTGCAAACTGTATCAAGTTGATGAGTTCCTGGTCCTTCCTCATAAATGCTGAGCTTTGCTTCTGCTTGTCGTGATAGCGTTAGAGTATCGAACATATTTTCGTAATCAAGTTTTGTCTCCACACCATAGAATGCACTTGCATCTCTTATACAAGCTCTTTCAACGCAGGCATTATGTGCAACAAGAGGCAAACCCTCAACAAAGTTTTCCATTTCAGGCAAAACTTCCTCAAATGTTCTCGCGTCTTTCACCATATCTTCTGTCAATCCATGAATCCATGTCAGGATATTGCCACATTTTCCGGGATAATCGAATGGCGGACGAATGAGAGTGTAGAATCTATCAACGATTTCACCATCTATATACTTAACCATACCCACAGCACATGCAGATACACGTTGGGGATAAAGCGTTTCGAAGTCTATCCCTACAAAGGACTTGGGAAGATTTTTTTCGGGAATAGGTGTTCTATATGAAAAACTTCTTTTTGCACCTACTCTTCGAATCGTAATATGCACAGATCGCCATCTCCTTTCAATATGAACTTTATACCCATCTACAACGTATTCCTCACTCAAATCGCTAAAAAAAGAAAAATCTTCTTTTTTATATTCGTATTTGGCTTTTATATCTTCCAATAAGAACATTTTACCTTTAGTGCAAACATTCTCGCATACTAAAAGAACTTCATCAAGTAAATGATCTTTGGGGTCTTCACAACATATTGAGAAATTTGCTTTGAAGAGAGAGCCATCTTTTGCTTTAACCTCAATATGATTAAATGGGTAATGTGATTTGTTCGATTCTACATAGTATGACTGGCCATATATAGGTTGTCCGTTTTCCATTTGAAGGTTTGTAAAGTCATATCCAAAGAAATCCTTGTACCATGCTTCCCCATCATATCCTTCTCCCGATTGGATGCTTTGAATTCTTTTTGCCCAAGCATTCTCTATTTCTTCTTTCTTTTTTCTTTCTATCTCAAGTTTTTCTTGTATTTTTCTTTCTTTTTTCTCAAGATAAACTTGATGTAAAAGTTCCTTTCCACATTCAGGACATCCACAATTAGAAGACAAAATTTGATTTGGTAATCTCAAAAAGGTTCCATGTGTGGGGCATATCAAAGTAACGGGTGAAGTCGAACTTACATATACGAACTTTCCTAAGCCAAATTTATTACCAAACTTATCCTTTAGTTTAGCTATAAACTTGTCTCCTTTCTCACACTTGGGACATCCTTTGCCATCAAGATGTTCACGGGCAAAAACTTGGAAATCGCCATGAACAGGACACGTTACCACTACACGATGATCACGATTCTTATAGTCTACCTTGCTATAGTCATAGCAGTCGCCATAGATCTCCTTTGCTTCACGTATGAGCGAGTCTGTGGTAACTACTCTTCTACAAAGTTCAAGGCTTCTGTTACTTTCACTATTACTGTTTTGGCTTTCCATAAAACTGATTTTCAAAAGATTTGTCAAATTATTTGGAGAATTCAATAATTATGCATATCTTTGCAACGGAATCCCCTGAAGTCCCTGAGTAGCAATATTCAAACTTCGGGGTTTAGTTTTTATATGACATTGTTCAGGTATAGCAATTTGTTTTCCAAGACATTAATAATTGTATGGGGTGCGCATGTGTTCTGATTGCCATGACTGAATGGTCTCGTTACTTAAAGTCCCATCCTCGCATAGTTTATCCATAGCATCAAGGGCTTTGTTTGAGAAAGACTCAGCTATGTGGTTCTTAATGTCACAGAGTTCCTGATTATTTGGTTTATCCATATTTTTCAGATTTTGATGTTCTGTGTGCAAAAATAGTGATTCTTTCCCATTTCACCAAACATTTACTTGATTATTTCATAATTTTAGCGTACACCTAAAATAAAAATGGCTTTTCGCTTGAACATCGTATAATATATTCAGCCCTCGCTACAATGCTGTAACGAGGGCTGAGTTTTTTACTTCACCGTCACCTTCTTGTTATTACGAAGGTAGATGCCCTTTGGCAGATGGGTGATGTCTGTACCAACGTACTTGCCGTCGAGAGTGTATATCTTGTTTGAATCTGAACCGTCGGCAATGGATGGGGTGATGATGCCAGTAGTATCTACTGTCTTGACAACGAGGATGCCCTCTGAAAGGCGCGTGGTGTCGAAGGTTACATTGGCACCCTCGCAAGTGATGGTAGGTGTACCTGCGAATGACTTGACACCAGTCCATAGGCGTAGCTCATCGCCAACGGCTGGGATGTAGTCGAGAAATCTCAGGGCGATAGTGCCGTTGATGGTCAGCGTACCGATGCTCCTGATGTTGTCACCGCTCATGATTGTTGCTCCTGTGGAAGCCTTGGCTATGTTGAGGCTCAGCTTACCTGTTGATGATATGCTGACATCCTGATTGTTGAACACAAGCTTGCCGAGTGCCGTTGTCTCGGTTACGAATGGCTTGATGATGCCGTTGATGGTGACGCTTGAGTTCTTAAGGGCAGAGGATGACGAGCCTGTGAGGGTAGCACCTTCTGCCACGGTGAGCGCACCTGTGCCGAGTGACAGACCGCTGCCTGAGAGCTTCACCGTGCCTTCGCTTATCTTCACCGTTCCGCTATTGCTCCAGCCGCCCTTGACGGTCATAGTGCATGAGCCTATCTTCTCAAAGTGTGCCTTGTTTGAGCCACCGCCGTCGGTGATAGCTCCCTCGAAGGTGAAGTCGCCGTCCTCCAAGCTATTGCCCACCTTCCATGTGTTAGAGCCTGAAGGTGTGCCCTGGCTCTGGAAGTTGGAGATAGGATGTGCGAGAGAGCCCTTGCCTGTGAGACGTCCGATGGTGAATGTCTTGCACACGTTGGTGGCAGTACATCCGTCGGCGAGGTCGAGCGTTGCGTTAGGCAGACCTGTGGAGTTATCGAAAGGCAGCCAGATAGACTTGGTGGTGTGGCGTATGGTGCCTGTGAAGGCTCTCCAGTCGCCTGTGATGCGGACGCGGGAAACGGTGTTGCGAGGCACGATGGTGAGTGTGCCCTCGCCAGTCAGCTTATTGGAGTAGGCTGTGTAATAAACGCCTGTGAGCTGCCATGAAGCAGACTTGCCCTTCGGTACGATGATGGCGTGGCTCGTGTTCTGGGCATCGTCATAGAGAGTGCCGCCCTGAAGCTCTATCGTCTTTGGCTGAGAACTTGCAGAAAGTGCTATCGAACCAGCCTTCATGATTATCTTTGATACCGAGTTAGTGGCATTGAGGTAGAGGCATCCGTTTCCACGCTTGGTGAGGAGAGTACCCATGAACGACTTGTCCATCTTGAAGTCGGAGGCATTGTTGATAACGCCACCCTCTTCGCCAATCATAGTCATGTGTGAACCCATCTCAACGGCTGCGGTGGTCTGGAGCTCTGCTCCGTTCTCCATAGTGAACTGTGAGCCGAGTTTGGTGATGCCGCCGAGGTTTCCGTATTCAGAATACAGATTTGACAATAGGCTGACCTTCGTAACACCGCCCTTGAGGTAGTTGCCGCCTGTGTATGAGTTCTCGCCCGACATGGTGACCGTGCCGCTGCCTTCCTTCACGAATGAAGCCGTGCCGCTGATGGCACCTGCACCTGTGAAGGTGTAGTCGGATGAGGCATTGACGGTGATAGTGTCGGGCATGATGTCCTCGCGCACGTTGACAGTCTTATTGACCGCATCGTCGTTGAAGAATACCTTATCGCCTGATACGAAGACGGTTGACTCGGCGGTCTGACCGTTGTTGAACGTGAAGTTCTGGGCATCGGCAAGATTCCATGAAGAGCTCTTGTCGCCTACCCATGTGATGGAGCTTGCATCGCGGAGTCCGATGATTTCGATAATCAGTTTGCCATCCTCTATGTAGAGTTTCTTCTTCGTGGCGTTGAGCCCCTCTATGCGGATGTCTTCAATCTTGCCCTTAAGTTCAGCAGGAGCAGTACCGATGACGTACTTGCCAGGGTTCATCTCAGACTCGCCCACAGGCATGTGTCCTACGAGTTCGATGACAGGGCATAGATACTCTGGTCCGCCCTCTACCCATGCGCTTGAGGTCTTGGTCTCTATCTCAAGATACTTGTCGAGATTGATACGGTCGGCTGTGAGGTCGTTGGAATAGAGGTCGAGGATGATGCGTGAGCCGAAGCCGAGGGTGAGGGAGTCGGTTGTGAGGTCGCCCTTCGCATCAGCGCCTCCCGGACGGATAACGGATGCGTAGTCGGCCTTTATGCTCATGAACTCACCGCCGTTGGAGTTGAGTTCGGCAAAGCGGTTGAGCCACAATGGCGACTTCTTCATAGTGCCGTCGAAATTGAGTACTCCAGCCCAGATGTTGGTCTCGCCCTTATGGGTGAAATCTGTCTTCGGGAGCGTGAGGATGCCGTCGCCCTGCTTTATGAGGCGGGCATTGCCTGAGATACCGCCACCCTTCACGTTGCAGGTGTAGGTGGTGTAGGTTATCTTCGGACTTGTAGCCGTACATTCGCTTGCGCCATTGCCTTGCACCCATGTAGGAACGTTGAAGGTGAGGATGTATGGGCTTGCGCCGCTTTCTATCGTAACCTCAGAGTTATCGGTCTCGCACACGATGACGTGCTTATCATTGAGTGCGGAATTGATAGTGCCGCCGTTGCTTACTTCCTCACGACCTTCCATCATAAGCGGTGGAGGGGCGATGGTGATGTTCTCTAGCTTTCCGAGGAAATAGCTGGTGTGAGGAGGCTGGTTGTAGCCGCACATCTGCCAAGCCATAGCGTTACGGTACTGGTGGTCGTGCCACAGCGTGTAGTTGCGATATGTGGTTGGGGTAGGGGTGGAGTAGATGCGGATGTTATTGTCGGCTGTTCGCATGATGATTTCCTCACGCCAGTCGCCGAGGATATCGCCCTGATAGCAAGGCGTACACTTGGTGTAGTTATTGGTGAGAGAGCCGGCACAGGTGTAGATAGGCGCCCAACTGCCGTACCTCGCAATAACACCCTCTGAATCATGGTCTTTAAGACCGTTGAATGTCTCAGAGCACAAGTCGCCGTCCCAGTAGATGCGGAAGTTGGAATTGATGCCTTCGTTGACGATTCCATTGACATAATCATTCTTCACGCTACTTACAGGATTACCCCATGCCACGCCGATGCTGCCAGGGTAGCTATCGGAGAAATTACCCATCATTGAGCGTCCCACGTCCTTGCCCACGTGCAGTTCGCACTTGTATATTTTGCTTGTTGTGGCATCACGATAGTTGTAGCCTTGCGCTTCCTCGTTGCAGGCAAAGACTTCCTGTCCGTGAACGTATGGGTTGAAGTCGCCACAATGCATGGCATCACCGTGTCCGAGACCTGTGGTTGAGAGTCCCTTACCGTTATCGTCGATAACCATTGAGCCAAAGACAATCTCATCACGTCCGTCCCAGTCAACATCGGCAATGATATAGTTATGGTAGCCCTGTCCCTTCCACACACCGTCGGTGTTGTTATACCATTTCCAGCGCACTTTCAGTTCGTGAGTGGCAGGATCAACATCGTAGGCAATCATCTTATGACGGGTGTAGATACCACGTGCGAGGAAGATGCTGGGCTTTCGTCCATCGAGATAGGGAGCACCAAAGAAGAACTTTGAGCAGCGGTGACCGCCGTCCTCCTTGCCCCATGCTTTTTCGAGAGTGCTTTCACCAGTCTCGAATCGTGCAAGAGGGTAGGTGATGCATTGGTACGGCTTACCTGTCTCGCCGTCCATATATACAAGATATTCTGCACCTTGGTACATGAACCAGTTCACACCACCGCCTGTGGCAGCACGATAGTTCTTCGTGGCATCGCCAACGGTGTAGGTAGAGCCGTCGGCACAATGGATGACTGTACCATCGGCAGCACGCATCACAGCCTCTGCCTTGCCGTCACCGTCCCAGTCGTAGGCTATTATGTTCTGCTCGTTGTTCTGGAAGTCGCCCATGTTAGGACCGCAGTTCACCCACCATAGGCGTGTGCCGTCCTGTTTCAAGACCTCGAAGATGGAGTATTCGCCTGTAGCCTTGCCGTCAATCTTAGGACCGAGCTTTGGGTAGCTCTGCTGAATCTCGCTATCGTTATCGAACTTCATCAGGATTTCGAGTTCGCCGTCGCCGTCAACGTCGGCACAGCACGCATCATTAGGGATGAGGGTTGATTGTATTCCCTCATGCTTTAGCTTTATCTCCTTGTAGCTTGTGCTCCATACGGAGGCCGCCTTGCTCTGTGTCTGTTCCTTGCCACGTACAACGGCAGAAACGGTGTAGGTACTTGTCTGACTGCCCGATGTGTCGGAGAAATTGGATACTTTCAGTCCTGACTTTATGAGCGCACCATCCTTATATACGTTATAGGTAACGTCATAGTACTCAGAGCCGAGTATTCGCCAACTGAGATACACGCCAGAGCTTGCCTTCATGGCTATGAGGCCGCGGTCGAGCTTATCCGTGGTGCGCTGGGCGAAGGCCATCCCTCCTCCCATTGCCATAATCATTATGATTAGTAGTTTCTTCATTATTCTTTACTTTTAGTTATATCTTATTAGGACGCACCTTTGGTGCTTGAACTGACAATAATTACCAATCTTACCAATCTTTTTCCAATAAATTTTATTTTACAAATTTATGAAGATTATCTTTGGTGATAAGTTCATAACGATCGGTTTGTTCATCATAAGCATATCGTTCGGAATGAAAGTTTGCTTCTCCATAATTAACCAAAATACCTCTGTCTTGTTTCGTTATACGAAGATAATTGAATAGTTGTGCTCTGTGATCTGCTGTTATTCTATTGACAGACTTAAATTCAACAACTACATCTTCACATACAAAATCAGCTTGATATACTTTATTGAGCTGAATACCTTTATACCAAGTATGCAATACAACTTCTCTTTGGTATTTCAAACCTCTAATATCAAGTTCCTTTTCCATCGCTTCTTGATATATTGGTTCTTCCATCCCCCGTCCAAGAACATTATATACTTCTTGTGCGGCTCCAACAATTTGATACATGTGCATCCATTGTTCTTTTGTCATATTTTTATGGATAAAGATTGGTAAGATTGGTAATTATTGTCAGTTAAAAGCAGCTTGCTGCTAAAAAGTTAATTGTTCACCACCTTTTTGCCATTCTTGATGATTAATCCCTTAGCATTGCCATTGATGCGCTGACCGTTGAGATTGTAGGTGGTGCTTGGGTGTTGGGTGTTGGGTGATAGGTGTTGGCTGATCCCCGTCGTTGCAGGCCAATATTTCGCAATCTCGTCCTCGGAAAGGATTATCCATTGCTGCTTGGTGGCAGAATCGGAGAAGTCGAAGGTTACGAATGAGGCGTTGGAAGTATAGTTTGAGGTATTGGCTGAAAGGGTGGAAGTACCCGTAATCCAATAGCCGTGGGTAGTGAAGTTATCTGTAGCCGTGGTGATGGTGACATCGGTACGGTCGGGCATGAGCTGGAACTTCTCCGTATCAGCAGGCTTTGTGGTGGTATAGAGCATATAGCCGCTACGCTTGGAGAGATACTTGTTCTTAGCCACGTTTTTGAAGAGATACATACCTGTCTCTGGCTCGTAGGTCAGCGTCCATGCAGCCTCGTCAGGAATGCCGTTGTTACCAGAAAGCATATCCTTCAGGGCTATGGTCTTTGAGCCGTTGGCATAGAGAAGAGCCTCACCGAGTCCGCTGGCAGAGTTCTTGCACATGAGATAGTATTTCTTCGTTTCATCAAAGTTGAATGTGTAGCCAGCGAGTCCGTTTGTGTAGGCTGTGGTAGGGCAGAGGCCATCGATGAACATCGCATAGAGCAGACAGCATCCACCGACATACTGAAGCTCGAGGTGTTTATCCTTGTCTGCACCGTTAACGAACCAGTCGTAGGTTGCGCTTGAACCCCATGCGTGAGTGCCGTCGCCCACCATACAGAAATCAGAGGTGTATGGATTTGCCTCCTTGTTCTCAAGGAATGAGTACATCTTGTTAGCCTCACGACCATACCATTTCCAGTTATGGAGGTTGGTGTCAGCATAGCGGTCGGAAGTGCCTACGCCCACACCGTGACCAGTCTCGTGGAGCACCGTACCAATAGCCTGATTACCTGAATTAGGTCCGATGCGCATCCATCCGCCATAGCTGCAATCGGCTGTCTGGGTACTTGCGCCATAGTGACCAGAGAGCGTGAAGCCCTTGATGCCAGTCCACTCGTTGAAATATTCTATGGTCTGGTTTATGGCGGTGCGGCAACGGTCGTTGGCCTCTGCCGTTGGAGCACCATTATCCCATGAGCCTGTGCAGTTACCCTTCGGGTGGGTGACAATCTTGACCTCTTCGCCATACGCCACGGTGTATGTCTTGTTCATGACGTAAGGACGGAGGTAATACACGGTGGCAGGTTCAAGGTTGGTGATGTGGTAGATATTTCCGTTGAGCGTCCAATACTCTGTGGTGCGGTCATCGAGCACCGTAGGGTTATGTTCCTTACTCCAGCATACACCACGCTCAAGGATATTCGTTCCTGTCATCGTGGCACGCATAAGAGCCTGTGTAGCACCCGTAGGGACGTATGTGTTCGTCTTTGTTACCTTCGGCTCAAGTCCATCGCCAGGGGTAGCGTTTGCAAGGTTAAGGGCAAATTCCGCCTTTGAAATGGTGGAATTAAGGGCAAAGAGAGCCTTTTGCATAGCCATGCTCTCAGAAGTCTCGGTGATAGTCTTTGCCGTCTGAATGGCAGAGAGAAGAGGCGTGAGAGCCTTTGCATCAATATCCTGTGAGGCGAGACCTTCGGCTTTTGTGATGCTTTCTGATAGCTTTGAGAATATGACTGCGGCAGATTCTGCCTCAATGAGCGTAAGGCGGAAATTATCAATGGCGAGCCAGTTTCCCTTAGCCCCTTTTGCTATGAAACCAATCTCCACCTCACCTGTGGTGCATGAGAAATCCACGCTGTAATCATTCGGGGTGAAGACATCGGTCTTCTGGTCGCCAGCATAGATGTATGCACCAGAACATTGCTCAGAAGTGGAAGCCTCGTTCAGGTTTTGCGCTGCTACCGTGAGGGTATATTTGCCCAATGGGAGGTCACTAATGACCTGTGAGACGCTTGCATCACCAACATTACTCCCCTTCGATACCCATTTCTCTACATACACGCTGCCATTCTTCTTCGTGAAAGAAGAATTTCCCTGTACCTGAAGACCGCTTGACTTCCATTTTGAAAGTCCGCCAGTCTCGAATGACGGGTTGCTAATGTATTGCGTGGCATCGGTCTGGGCTGAGATAGAGCCTAACCAAGCCTTCCCAAAGGGAAGGATGTTTGATAGTAATGCCAATAAAAGTATTCGTTTCATAGGGGAGAGGCTGTTTTTACTTTATTCTCTTCTTTCCATTCTGGATATATATACCCGATGGAACATTCTCATTATTCATCTTAACGCCCTGAATGCTATAAATAGCATTTGGGGTGATGGTTGATGTGGGTTGGGCGATGGCTGTTATCTCACCGCCGTTTTTGATAGTCTCAACCTCATCGGCAGAGAGGGCATAGTTATAGATGCGCAGGTCGTCGATATATCCGACGAAGAATGGGTCTGCGGTATATTGACTGCGACCAATATAGTTACGCTTAGGGTGGAAGTCGGATGGGCGCAGGGTGATTGACGTAGAGGTGGTAGCGTTTCCGTCAACATAAAGCGTAACGACCTCTGGTGCAAGCGTAACGGCAATATAGTGCCAACCAGTGGTAGCCTTTGTGGTAGAGAGAATCTGCTCATCGCCTCCGTTTTTGAGTACAAGGCGCATCTCACTTCCATTGCTTGGGGTAAGGAAGAAATACTGGTCTGTGCCATTACCGAAGTCGAAGATGCGCTGCCAGTTACTGGTGTTGTTGATGTTCACCCACATTGCTATCGTCATCTCTGAGAGATTGCCGACAGAAGGAGGGAGGGTAAGATAAGCGTCTTTGCCCTTGAGGTAGAGGCTCTTCTTTCCGCTTTTCTTCATCAGAGCACTATATGATGTTGTGCCTGCGGTAACAGCATCAAGGATATTTACGGTTGCATCGTTGGTATTGTCCTCGAAGTCATAATGCGCTATGAGGGCTTTGTCTGCATTGGCTGTTATACTTATCTCTGAAGAAGCTTCCGATTGATTGCGTGAGTTGTCAACAGCCTTTATCTTATAAACATAGTCCATGCCCGGAGTGATATCGTTATCGATAAACTCCGTACCATCTACCATGCGACCTATCATGTCATAGGTGTCGCCAGTCTTGCGGAAAATGTTATATCCTAAGATGTCATCCTCTGAATTGGCATTCCAAGAAAGCTTGATAGAACCGCTCTGAACCTCCGCAGATACATTCTTGGGGGCAATAGGGGCATCAAGTTCGAGCTTCGGCTTTGCTTCTACAGGCATGAAACGCCATTTCTGTTCTGGATTGCCTGTAAATTCAGCCTGCTGTATGTATTTATTTACTGCTGTTTCTGCATTCTTAACCTCAAGATACAGACCGCTATGACGTGAGCGGATGTACCAGCTATCATTTCCGGCATATTCAAGGAACCATTGCTCGTTAGTTCCTTTACCGCCTTGTGTGTTGATGATTGAAGCGCCAGCTGTAGTGCTCCAGTCCTTTACATCCATGAGCATGTAAGGATTCTTCTTCCAAAAGAGCCAGAAATATCCGAGGTCGCCCTGTCCTGTGGTAGGTACCATCTCAAGATTCCATTGGTATGCATCATTGATGTTTGGAGTAGTGGCATTGATGGTATATTTCCTCAGAGCAATACCAGTGTTATTTGTCGTGCTGCTATTGTATGTTCCGAGACATAGCTTGGCATTCATGTTCATGATGACATAAGTGCCATTCTTGATAGGGTCGAGTGGGGCATCCTCACCGCTATGGATGAGTACCATTCGCTCTGCGTTGGTCTGACCTTTCTGATAGCCTGTTCCGCCAGGCATTTCTACGGAGTATGAGTATGTAGGGCCGTAGCCGTCGAAGAATACAGGGCGGTCGGTTGAGATGAACTCGTATGATGACTTTGTTGCCTGACGCTCGGATGTTCCGAGGAAGGCATCCATACGGCCGTCTTTACGCTTGTATACTGTTGCTGCTGACCATGCATCACGATTCTCCGCATAGCCTATTTCCTTGCCATAATATGAAGCCTTACAGTATTCTCCGCGAGCAGCACCGTCCCATCCCCACCATACGCCAGACTGCATTCCGTAGTGGGCACCGATGAATGCTTCACCTACATTGTGCAGCTCGTCGGCTGTGGCATAGTTACCGTCATTCCTCACTTTTTGCCAGAAATCAGCATAGTTCTTGAAAGAACCTGCAAGCTGATGGGTATTACCCTCGGTGGCATAAGGCAACATATAGTTATACCACTCAAGAGCCTTATCGCAGTTGAGGGTGTTACCTGCGGAAATGCGTATTCCTGCAAGGTCTGGATCTTCGGAGATAAGTTTGGCAATAGCCTTGAAATGATCCTTTGTTCCTTCGCCCCATCCATCGTAGTCAGGTTCGTTGAATGGGGATATAGTGATTACATTAAAGCCTTTCTTCTTGGCATAGAGAACGGATGCCTTGATGACCTTGTACCACTCTTCGGGCTTACCATAGTAGTTATCCTTGTTCAGAGCCTCATGGTCACAGTTCAGGATGACATTATGCACACCGCTGATAGCTATATGGTCAAGGCGCTTCTGAAGAGCTGCCTGTTGTGCAACAGAGAGTTCTCCGTTTTCATTCACAAGGTCGCTTGGCTGGAATGAGATACGTCCAGTAGCCATCACGTCCTTGCCGATATAGTTGGTTCCGCGCCTTACGTTGTCATCATTATCCCATGCCACATCCATACCCCACTTGATAGGCTCTTGTGGTATTTGGTACTCGCTGATATCGGCATCAGCCTTGAATGGGACTGCAATAGCATCGCTTTTGCCACTTGTCACCCACATAGAAGAGTGGATGGTATTTTGCGCAAACGATGCTGCCGGGAATCCCGACAACATCGTTGCTAATATAATCACTTGTTTTTTCATAGTCATATTATTGGATTAAGGAATAAGGATTTAAGATTAAGGGTTGTTAGTATTAAACTATATTCCTTATTCCACCAACCTTATTCTTGTGTCCTAGAAGCCGATTCTGCCTTTCCAACGCAGGAACCAGTTGTTCTGGTCTTTCAGGTCAACAGAGACACCGCTTGGAGCATTTCCGTTTCTGCCTTGAATCTTTTTTTCAAGCCATGCAGGGTCATTACGGCGGAGAGCCACACGGAGAAGGTCGTAGAAGCGGTATCCCTCAAAGGCGAACTCAAGAGCTTCCTCGTCGATAATCATCTCCTCAACCTTGTCCTGCTGCCATGCAAGCTGCTCGGCAGGATCTGTGATATTAGGATTGTAAGGCATCTGGTAGTACTCGTTTGCAGGAGTAAAGCCACAACCACGGCTATGGATACCTATGGTATTTACGCTAATATTGCTACTTGCGTTAGTGTTGGCAATGTAGCCACTGCTTAGAGATGATGAGAAACGTGAACCAGGGAAGTTGAAGTTATCCATAATCTTGAGTGAATCAGCCCTGTAGCGTGGGATTATGCTGTCTTGAAGGACATCGGTGTTCACACCAGAAGATAGAATCTGGAACGCATAACGAGGATATCCTGCACGGTTAAGAGCTTCTGCCAATCGGAGATATACAAGTGTACGGCGATAGATGTGGACGTGCTTTGTTAAGTGTTTTTGTATTATCTGCCTTGGGTATCTTGTGCCATCAACGACGTGGTTTCCATAATTAACCCATGCCTGTGAAAGACGAAGATCTCCGTTTCTGTGATTCGTAAAGTTTTTTGGCGCATATTTTACATCGCCTTGGTCGTTGTAGCAGTAAACCTGACTCTCGGAGAGATTGATAATTTTATTTGAAGGTACGAGACTTGCTTGATAGTTGTTTTGTGAACTGGTGTTGAAAATGTCACGAAGTTGACTGTAATGTCCTTCTGACGGGATAGAGTCCATTGGAATCATTGTAATCAATTCGTTATCAATTGCAGTGCTCAATTCTACTTCTGAACCGAATGAATACTCTAACCATAGTTTATCTGAAGTTAATTCTTGGTCTGTATAATTCCATTCCACAAGATCATACCATTCTGCGGCATAATTCGTAGTAGGATAGATAGAATTCCTTCCATTACGGGTGTTGAGGTAGTCGTGATAGTATTTAGCTGCCTCGAAATAGTTCTCGGACCAAAGATAGAGGTCTGCAAGCACAAGGCGAACAGGGAAAAGGAAGTTCTTGGATGGGAGACTTTTTATGGGACCATAGTTTGGCAATTCCTCGGGAAGTTCCTCGTCAACGAGTGCCGAAAGATTGTCCTCGTTGATGAAGTAGTTACATACCTGCTTAATGTCATACATTGGATATGAACGTTCTGACTCCTCCTTTGTCATTATCGGCTCTGTGACGAATGGTACACGACCATAGGTTGTAACCAATTGAAGGTAGGTCCATGCACGAATTGCCTTAACCTCGGCATATTCTTTCTTGAAGATGAACTGGTTACGGCTGTTCTTCAACTCTAAGTCTGCCTTAGCAATGAAGTAGTTGCAGTTGTTTATGATAGCATAATAGTCCAATGGATTATTATACATATTGTCATCACCGATAGTGAAGTTGGCAACAGCGCGAAGGTCGGCTGGTGTCACATCTGTAACTGTCATAAGATCGCCGCGTGCCTCTCCGAGAAGGACAGTGCGGTCGGCAATAGCCTGAACCTTGTTCAGAATACCGGTGAGAGAGTATATCGTATCTGTGGCATTGTTGAGATGATCTTTCTTCGCATCAACGATATAGGTTGAATCCTGATCGAAGAAGTCGGAGCAAGAGGTTAAAAGCCCCCCCAGTCCCCCGAGGGGGAGCAATATAGACAGTAATACTGTCAGAGGATTTTTCTTATATTTCTTAATATTCATAATATTATCAATTACAAATTTAAAACCATAAATTTCAGCCTTTCTGCCCCCTCCCTCGGGAGGGCGGGGGGGAGGGGCCTTACAGATTAATCTTGATACCAGCCATGAAGCTTCTGCTCTGTCCAATATAGCCGAGGTCGATGCCTTGACCTATTACGGATGGAGTACTTGAGAACTCAGGATCTGTACCGAGATATTTTGTGAGCGTGAGTACATTGTTTGCCTGAATCCAGAACTGGAGTCCCTGAAGGTATGTTGAGTTGATAGGGAGGTCATAGCTGAGGGTAATAGTTTTCAGCTTGAGGTATGAGCCGTCCTCAATCCAACGGTCAGAGAAACGTGAATTCTCCATTGGATCCTGGAATGTTGCCTTTGGCATGTCGGTTACATCACCTTCTGCCATCCAGCGTCGTGTCATGGCTGTTGTCTGATTCATAAAGCGTGATCCAGACTCCAACTGTTGACGCATATAGTTATATACATCATTGCCAAGACTATATGATAAGTTAGCATCGAGTCTGAGGTTCTTCCATGAAACAGAAGTGAAGATATTTCCGTAGATGTCAGGATTAGGATCACCGATGACAACTCGGTCATTCTCATTGATCTCGTTATCTGCAGAATAGACATTGTCAAATATCATGTCACCAGCCTCGAAATAGTTCTTCTTTACTCCGTTGGCATCAAGGACATACAGACCTGCATCCTGTGCCTGTTTGGTGGTAGAGAACACTCCCTTAGTGCGATAACCATAGAACAGGTTGGCTGCGCTGCCCTCCTGAGTAAGGATGGTGGCACCGTTGATGTCTGTGGTGTACCATGTCTTGCCGTCTTTTAGTCCAAGACTTGTAATCTTGTTCTTATAATGACCAACACTTGCGCCAAGTTCCCAGCCCCAGTCCTTTGTTGCTATGATTTTTCCGCGAATGTTAGCGTCATAGCCATTGTTTGCAAGTTCACCGCAGTTAGCCCAGTTCTGCTCTATACCAGAGATGAAACCGAGTTCCTGAAGTGCAAGTAGTCCTGTGGTTGATGACTTGAAGTAATTGAAGCCAACAGAGAGGTGGTTGTTGAGGAAGTTTCCTTCAAAGCCAACGTTAAACCTACGTGTGGTTTCCCACTTGATGGCAGTATTTCCAATGCCAGCGTATGTGAGTCCCGCAATTTCGTTCAGGTAGAGTGATGATGCGAAATATGATTTGGCTGCGAATACGTCGATGTCATCATTACCGCTCATGTCGAATCCTGCAGTAAGGCGCAGATAGTCGATGCCAGGTATTTTTGTGAACCAAGGCTCGTTGGTTATTACCCATGAACCCTGAATAGATGGGAAGAGCCCCCATACTGTGCCAAGCATCTTCAGACCGCCAATAGCATCTTTACCAAAGCGAGAAGAACCGCTTGCAGTGAGGTTTACCTGTGCAAAATAGCGACCGAGGTAGTCATAGTTGCCCTGAACGTACATGTCTAGATTGGTCCAAGATTCGTCAACACCCGTGCTTTGTCTGTTGAGAAGTCTTTCACTCATGAATGGCGTCTTGTCTGAACCAGTGTTGTAGCCAAGTTGCTTACTACGAGTGTAGTTCTCGGAATTAATGCGAACACCGCCGAATACTGCAATGTTGTGAGCATCATAGCGGTTATTCCAAGACAGACGAGTGTCAGTCTGTACGGAGTTCTGCTTTGTTGCAAGTGAACTTACAAGATTCTCACGATAGGCAGATACGCTTGCAACATAGAATGCAGGTACACCGTTTACTGGCAAATAGTATTTGTTATTTGTGTTCACGAGGTTATAGCAGAAGTGCTCGCTGAGTGAAAGGTGCTCGTTGAACTGATATTTAGGAGTAACAGCGATGTTGAGCAGTGAATTCTCAAAGTGGTTTTTGTTCTCAGCCTCTGCATACTCGTTGAAGGCTACAGGGTTTCCCAACTGGTAGTTATAGTTGTAATAGCGTGCGAGTGCCTCGTTGAGGTAGGTTTCATCGGTGATATCAAGATATGTGTCGGAAATCTTGCCTGCACCGTATGAGTAAGGACTGAGGAACGGAGCCTTGACGTATCCGAGGAATGAAGGTGCGGTTGGTGTACCCTCATCGTATGTTATTGGTGCTCCATCGTCGCGTATGTCTCGTGTAAGATTTGAGAATGAGGCATCAAATCTTACGCTAAGCTCATTTGTAATCTGAATGTCCGTATTGAAGCGTATGTTAAATCGAGCCATGTCATTGCATTTCATGGTGCTGTTGGCAAGGGTATAACCTACGGATAGATTATACTGCGCAACTTCATCACCACCTTCTACATTGATTCCATAGTTCTGTGTTGCTGCAGAGTGGTATATGTACTTTTTCCAGTCTGTATTGTTATGATACTGGCGGTAATAGTAATACTCCTCGTCTGCATTTAGGAACTTGAAATCGTTACGAGGGGTATTGACGGTTTTCAACAGGGTAGAAGAGTAGTTGCGATACTGTTCTGCGCCCATCATATCATAATACTTTGGCTCTGTTGTGACCCCAGCAGAGATGCTTGCCGTGATGCGTGTTGCAAGACCTGCAGAGCGGTGTGTCTTAATCTCGATAACACCATTAGCACCACGTGCGCCATAAAGGGCTGTTCCATTACGGATAATGGATACGCTCTCAATGTCGGAAGGGTTTATATTGGTGAGAATGTCGTTAACGAAACCGCTATGAAGCATTTCACGACCATATTGCTGTTCTATGATTACGCCATCAACCACAACGAGTGGCTGTGCGTTGGAATTAAGGGAGTTTAATCCCTGAATGAAAATGTTAGAGCCGATACCTGGAGTACCACTGCGCTGTGTGGTATAAGCGTATGCACCAAGCTGTTTCTCAATCTCCTCCTTGATGTTAAGGGCATTTGAATACTTATAGTCGCTTGTCGAAGCAGCGTTGATGACATTGGTCTCCTCTGTATATTCAGATTTCAGTGAAGAACTGATGAGACGGACTGGACGCTGTGTGTCCCCCTCTGCAAGACCGATGACTACTGAGTTGTAACTTGGTGTTGATACGTAGATTGCAGACGTGAACCGTGGTACGTAGAAAACATAGTTACCATTCTCATCGGTCAAGGCACTATACCCTTTTATGCCTTGCGCCTTGACAATGGCACCAGCGAGAGGCTTGCCTGTAACGGCATCCACTACGGTTCCTCTCACGATGCGTGTATCGTATTTTTTCTGAGGTTTCCTTACCTTACGTACAATCGCCTGTGGCACATCTTCTGTATCTTCTGTATCATCATCTTGAGCAGAGACACTCAGAGGACATGCCATAAGCATTGTAAGTCCATATAATATATATCGTTTCATAAATTCTATTAATAGAGCCCTTTCCCCCGCCCTCCCGAGGGAGGGAGCCGATTCGGTAATGGGGGATCGGCTATGTTAATTACTAAGTTAATATTATCAATTCCTTTTGCCTTTTAAAGACGTGGAACCAACTTAATGCAGTCCATTCGCAGGGTTTTCGTGTAGATACCTTTATTTACATCAGAGCTTCTTACGTTAATGTTGATGAATGCCTTGACCTGTGGTTCCTGAAGTCCGTAGGAGCATGTAGGGAACTCGAATGTTCCGATATGAATCTCATGAACTTTTGTCGGGTCGGTAAGGAATGTCTGCTTTCTTGTTGAACTGTCATAGCTGATATCTCCACCATCCTTGTCGCTGACTTCCTTTGACACTTCTTTTCCATCCAGATCATGCCAGTAAAGAGTCACGCTGAATCGGGTAGGGAGGGTATCTGTTGCCAGAGTATTACCTGCGGTGGCTGGTACTGTCACAACGTACATATCGTATTTCTGGTTTGACAATACATCAGGTATTTTGAGCAGTACTCCCATATCCCTGAGGTTTGCAGGGATAAGAGTTTGATAATCATGATAATGCAGCTTATTGTAGAATGGATTGTCGGTTTGTACCGATGTGTATATCCAGCTTGGCTTTGCATCTGGTGTTTCACCTGCGAGGGAGTCCATTGCGACGTCAACATCCCTTATTATCAACTGATTGAAACCGTCTCTGTACTTTATTTTCCAGTTGTCGGTTTTCAATATAACTCCATTACTACATACCTTTTGTCCTTTGATGTCTGTAAAAATTCCATCAGGCTTTGCATACGGTTTGTAGTACAAATAAGGATGTATGTCGTATGAACCATAGGTGTTTCTCCTATCAGAATAGGATATTGCTATTGGTGATACGATAGAGTCTATAGCTTCTGTTGTTCCGAGTAGTGGATTGTTTGTTTTGTTGAACTGCATTCCTCTGAGAATATTGAGACGAGGATATAAGTACATAAGGGAGTCACGTCCAAATACCTGTTTGTCGTATTGGAACAAAGGCACGTTCTTTTCATACTGCTCCTTCCATGCCTTATTTGTTGGCATAAGTGCATAATAACAGCTGTCTTCATTGTCAAGACGTGCATACAACCTATTACTACTATAGAGGATCTCGTTCTCCGTGGTAGTTACGGAGTCGAGATAGTGCTGCTGACCTTTGATGATTTCACCTGGAACAGATGCCTCAGAATCGAATATTATCTTGTGGAACTGATATGGGTCAGACATATAGAGGAAGTTGCTTACGCTGTCAAGCTCGGGATCACTCTTCACATACTCAAAGAGATTGTATATGTAATCGGCTTTTTCTCCTAAGGTGAAAAGAACGCCATTGCCTGTTATGGTGTTTGTGCTTGTAAAAGGCTTACCAGAGAATGTGCTGTTGGTGAGTCCGAGATACTTGCCGTTCATCATGCGAATGGTGGTATCTGGTGACTCGTTTGCAATGGAATAGTTGTACAAGGCGATGTGGTTCATTACAAACTCCTTAATGGCAGCATTCTTCTCGCCTTTCAAACCTTTGGCAAGTTCAGCCTGATACTTGTTTATGATGTCATTTGCATCAGCATCAGTGAAGGCATCATTTGTTGGGGCGAAGACAGTGAACACCTGACTACTAGAAAGTGACTTGTGATAGCCTGTTGCCTCAATGACCCTTGCGAAGTTTGAAAGCTGCTGATTATTCTTGATAGACTCCCATAAGGTGCCTTCTCCCATGGCACCTTGCTGGTAGTGCTCGTCCCATGTGTCAGTACATGAATTGAGGCCGAGTGAGCTTAGTGTAAAGAGTAAAGTGTAAAGTGTAATGTAGAATGACACTTTACTTTTACTCTTATTTATATGTCTCTGAATTGAACTTTTCATATCGTATATGCTATATACATTAACTCATTAATCTATAATCTTTAATCTTTTTTAGAGGTCATCCTCGGATGAACCGCTATCGGATACACCATAGACGGACTTAGGCACGAGCTCAAGGTAGTCAAGTGTTGCTTCCTTTTTCTTTGGAAGAATTGTTGATACGTTCTTGATGCGAAGGGTATGAGTCTTGCCAGCTTCTATATATACCGTACAGAGCACTTTGCGTGCACAGTTTGCGATTGTTGACAAAGCACTACCCTTGGTTGCCATTGTTCCGTCAGAGCTTACAAACAGAGAGTGAGGACCACGGTAATATCCCTTGTTCTTCAGGATCTTGAAGTCTTCCTGACGCTTTTCGTCGTCGTCGCGGATATTTGCATAGTCAGGGAAGGTCGTAGAACCATAAACGCTCTCATCCTTGATGCGCTCTGCCATATTCAATGGAATACCTGTAGCTTTGTTGTCGAAATAAACCTGCATCTGACCACGCTCGGCACGGTCATCCTTCTTATTCATTGGAGGGAAACCGAGACGAATTTGCCATTCGCCTGAGAATGGAACTGGAGGTAGGTTGAATGTGATGTCGAATACCTCCTGAGCATCCATCTCATCACCATGACTACCCCAGTAGTGTGAACGTGGATACCAATATGTGAGACGGCTGTCACCTCTAAGGATTACGCCTTCAAGGTAGCCCTGTGGGAACTGATAGTTCTTACCACCTACACCGCCTTGAGTGATTGTTTTACCATTCATACGGATGTTGTTGGTCATGATTTCAGGGAAGATAGTAGAGAAGTCCATACGGATGCGACAGTTATGTACATTATCACGTGTGTCCTCATCGAACTTCAGAAGGTCGTCGATATAGAAGTAGATTCCGTTTATAGCATTATTGTCATACTGTTCAGGAACAGTTGGCAATACGTGTACGCCTGATATGCTGTGTGTGTCGTCATAGCGACGGTTGAGGTATCTGTCACCTACTACGCCTGTAGCACCTGCCCACTTGCTTACGGTGAGTTTCTCCACCTTTAGCATTGTGTAAGGGAGAAGTGTGGTGTACCAGTCGGTTGGATTGACGATATTGATATCTATACCTGCATCCTCACGTACTGTAAGGAAGTTATATCCCTGTACGTTACGGTCAAGGATATGATACTGCATAAGACGCTTCAGAGGGTTGATTGAGTCTTTGAGGTGCTCAAATGACCAGCCTTCCTTGTCAACGTCTTCCGGATAGACTGATTTATAGATTTCCACAGCTTTATTGTAGAGATCCTTGAGGTTCATTATACCCTTACTGTTGAGAACTGCGTCTGGTACAACGAAGGCTGTGAAGCCATACTTCTTTGACTCTGGATAATATACAGCCTCTGCAGAGCGTGAACCTGTGGTAATCATCTGCATTGCCCACTTTGAGTTCTTGTATCTCTCATAATCCTTGGCATACTGACGATCCTCAACGCTATCCATTCTCTCGTCAAGACCTGTCTCATGGATTGCATCGGCAAAGATTTTCACCTCGTCATTCTGCATGATAAGAGAGCCGACTGTCTTTGTAGAGTTTTCAAGTACAACGTCAATCTGGTGTACAATACCGTTTTCCACAGAGTCGTCCTGGTGTTCGAAGTATATAGTAGAGTTACTGTTTACTACAACTACAGAGTTGTTGTTTGCATCACTCTTGTGTTCAACCTGAACATTACGCTTAATCATGTTCTGGCTTGAAAGCATACCGTCTGCCATGTCAGAGACTGAGAAAATCTCAGGGATGAGGTGTGTACGGGCAATGGTATCACACTGAGAATCTGACAAGTCGTCAAGAGAAGAATAGTTATACTTCCTAAGGTATGCGTTCACCGCATCATTGTTAGGCAGGAAACATGTGTAGTGACCATAGGCTGAAAGCTGATCCATGAGTCCGGCACGTTGAACGATGGTGGCAAACTGACTGAATTCCTTGTTGTCTTGTAGATATTCACTCATCATCTTACCTGTGAATGTATAGTAGCTTCCTGCATCCGGCTCGTCAGAGCAAGAAGAGAAGGTGCAACTGAGTGTAAAGAGTAAAGTGTAAAGTGGAATGTAGAATGATAGCTTACTCTTTACTCTATACTCTTTACTCTTTAAACTTTTAATATGTTTTTGAATTGATTTTTTCATATCGTATATACTATTTACATTATTCGATACTCTTTAATCTTTTAGTTAGCCTCGATACTGCTGCTTTCACCGCTTCCGAATGCAGAATTCTGATGCAGATTAGGATTTACCTTTATCTCATCAAGATTGTATGGCCAGTAGATGGCATCCATCTTCTTCATCTTGCTCTGAATGATAGACTGAAGGTTTGTGTCCTTGTTTGAACATTTAGATGCGAGGTACTCGGTGTTGCCGTCACGCTGTGACCTGCGGACAAGGTCATAGTAGCGTTTACCCTCGAACATGAGTTCGCGATGACGCTCCTCATACACGAGATTCGTGATAGCCTCCTTTGTCTTGTAGTTTTTCAGAGCAAGGGTGTCCTTAAGAACCTGCTCACCGATAGAACGCTTGTTGACGGCATTTACGAGTTTGAATGCATTGTAGAGATTCTTGACATCAGCATCGGATGTAACGTCACCAGACTCCTGTGAAATCAACTGGCTGTAAGCCTCTGCTGCAAGGAGCATGATGTCTGACAGACGATAATATATGACATTTGCCTTGTTACGTGAGTCGTGGTTCATGCCGAATGTAGAATACTGACGGCTCCAGGTGGAAGAACTCCAGAAATCATTTGCAGTAGGAGCTATTAATCTGCTATTTGTACTGGAAGCCGTGGTCTTGTTGATGTAGTCGGGCTCCTCCTTGCCTTTCCATGCAATATTCTCGTATGCACGCATATCAAGTCCCTTGTTCTGCTTGTCAAAGACCTTATAAGTGGCATTCCATTCGTCGAGGGATACGTATGATGAAACGTTTACCCATGGCTTGCGGTCTTGTCCTCCGTAGAAGTTACCATAAGGTACATTAGAGGCAAGATTGTCATCGCCCTTGATGAATGTAAGCTCAAAGATGCTCTCTATGCTATTTCCTTCAACGAATATCTGATTAAAGCCTCGACCGAATTGTGTGCTTGATCCTCTGTATCGTGTACCGATGAGAGGATAGCCATCCCAGTTTGCAAAGTCGTCTTGGGTGAATAATGATTTCATACTCTTTACTTCCTGCTTTTTATGCTCAATAATCTTATTGGCAAAGTCTATACATTTGTCATAGTCTTTCTGCCAAAGGTACATTTCACAAAGCATGGCATAGATAGCCCATTTCGTGATACGTCCAGTGTTAAAATAAGATGAGTATGAATTCGTTGTGAGTGGATATCCCTCAAGAGCATCCTCCCTCACTGCTTCGAGTGATGAAATCAGGTTTGAGAGCACTGTATTGAAGTCTGTGGCTGGAAGTGCCATAGGCTGCTTCCCCTCTTCCTCGCTGTCATCCTCGTAGCAGGTCTCCGTGTAAGGAACGTCGCGGAATGTGCGTATGAGATAGAAATAGCAAAGTGAACGGATGGCTGTTACCTCCGCAATGTCTGCCTTTAATTGTGACTCTGTGTATGAAGGATCAACCTTGGCAACGCCTGGGGCATATTTCAGGATGGTGTTACACTTGTTGATGACACTATAGAAATCTTCCCATTTTGTATAGCCGTTGTTTGCTGTGAGGTTTTCCTTCAGTACCTTTTCCAGATTAGTATCCTTATGGTCTTCATCGGTATATACAACGTTCTCAGAACGGTACTCGCCCCATATCATCATACGGCTGATAATGGCTTCTGACTGTAGCTGAGAGTAGCATCCGGCGATGACAGATTCTACGTCGCCCTTTTCATTCCAGAAATTCTCAAGGACAGTTTCGTTCTGTGGGGGAATATCAAGGAAATCTCCGCAGCTTGTCAGCATAGCAGGACTCATAACGCCTAATGTAAGTGCCATTAGCGAAATGCTGTTCTTGCGTATTTTATTTTTTATATTGTTCATAGAAATTACAAATTGCTAATTACAAATTACTTTGTTATAATAGTGTAATCTAACATCCTTCCTTTTGGGAAGGCTTGGTTAGGCTTTTAGAAGAATACCGTAGCGCCCAATGTGTATGAGCGTACACGAGGGAGTTTACCGTTATCTTGTGCAGGACTATAACCTCCAGCAGAGATATCTGGGTCAACACCTGTGTATTTTGTAAGTACGAAAGGATTGTTAGCACTTAGATAAAGACTAATCCTGTTGAGTCCCAGAGGCTTGAGCAAATCCTTTTTCAAAGCGTATGAAAGCTGGATATAACCACAACGCAGATATGAGCCATCCTCTACAAAACGGTCTGAGATAAGAGTGTTGTAGTTGGTTTCTGCACCGTACATGGCACGTGGAATGGTAGTAACATCACCTTCCTTACGCCAACGGTAATTTACTGCCTGACTCTGGTTGTTGTTATTAGTCATAGCCTCTGCATCGAGACGTGCAAGGTTAAGAATATCCACACCGACACGATATGTGAACTGGGCGGTGAGTTTCAGATCCTTGTAGTTTGCAGAGAAACCGAATCCACCAGTAAGTTTTGGCAATGAAGATCCGAGGTACATGATGTCGAGAGCATTAATCTGACCATCATGGTTCACATCCTCATATATGGCATCACCGCCACGGAAGCTATAGTTCTTACCTGTACCGTCGTTGGTGTAGTTGAACTTCATCTGGATAGGATCACCATTGTCATCATAGATAATCTTGCCTTCAGCATTGAGGGCTACAGGTGCAGTGTTGCCAGCATCGATGAATGCCTGCTGCTGTTCTTTTGGCATGTTCTTGACTGTCTCGTACTGGTACATATACACGCCCTTTGAGCGGAATCCGTAGATGGCGTTAAGAGGGTTGTTTAGCTGAACTCGTGTGAGCACCTCGCGGTTACCGTTTTTATAGGTTGAGTTCATTGATTTCAATACACTTGCATCCATCTCAAGCAATTCGTTACGGTTGTTGCCGAAGTTTGCATTGAGGTCAAGTGAGAACGCTCCCTTCTTTATGAGCCTGTTGGTGTTGATATGGAACTCCCATCCAGTGTTACGAGTCTTACCAGTGTTGCGCGTTTCAAGACTGCCGTAACCTGAGCTTGAAGGAATACGATAATTAGGCATCAACATGTCAGAACGTGTGATGTTGTAAATCTCAAATGTAAGATTTAGGCGATTCTCAAGGAAGCCAAGATCGAAACCTAAGTTGAAGTTCTGTACTTTTTCCCACTGAAGGTTTGTCAGCTTGAGGTTCTTAGGAGACATGGCACTGATGCCAAGATACTCCGATGTACTTCCATATTTTGATACATAGAGATAGTTTTGGTTAGGTGCATTACCTACCAAGCTCCATGATGGACGTACAGAGATCATTGTTACTCCCTTGTCTTTGATTCCCTTCATGAAAGGCTCGTCGATGATATTCCAACGGCCTGAGAACTGTGGGAAGTAGCCCCATCGCTTGTCTGGTCCGAACTTGGTCGTACCATCCATACGCAATGTGGCATCGAGGTTATAGCGGCTCTTATATGAATAGTGAGCTGTGAATGTATAGTACAATGAACGCCACTCGTTGTAATCTGATTTGAGGCCTGTTATGAGACCACCAGCATTTGGACTCTCTATCCCAGTAGGAAGGCCCTTGCCATCTGTTGATTGAGAGTTTGAGGTTCCTGTTGTTACTTCCATACGTGCCATAGCCATTAGTGAGTGGTCTTTATTCGGCAGGGATGGAACGTATGTCAGAGAGTGTTTCGTGGTGAGTGATACATTCTTAGAACTTTCATCTTTTGAGGTGTTGTGTCCTGCGTTCCATGATGTCGTGACAAGTTCTGACGGATAGAACTTGTATCCGTAGTTGTAGTAGATGTTCATATAAACCTGGCCCTTATAGGTTAGGCGGTCGTGATCTTCGTCCATACCCATGAGTTCATACTTCATTATAAGTTCTGGAGTCAGGTCATATTTTGCCTGGTCGTTCTTTGCCAGATGAGCACTTGCAACAGGATTGACGAATGTACGCTGATCCTTTTCGAATACGTTATTACCCATTGACATACCGCTCTGAAGCATGTTGTAATAGATATTCGTATCATTACCATTGTCATCCTCTTCATATACGCTCATATTTGGCATTTTCTTTAGAGCGATATCGTAGAGGTTGTCATAGTTATGATTGTACTTTGTATAGGTAAAGGCGAAGTTTGTCTGTACGAGGATACGCTCACTGACATTATAGTCAAGGTTCACACGTGTAGAGAGACGCCTCATCTTATCTTCAATAGATGTACCCGTCTCATGGTCGAAACCACCGGAAATACGGAAAGTCGCTTTCTCACCACCACCGTTTACGGTTATGTAGTGGTTCTGTCGGAGTCCGACCTGAGTAACTTCCTTCAGCCAATCCGTATTATCGTCGTACTGCCGCCACTCAGAGAAATTATGATCGTAGTTAATCTCGCGGACATTGCTTGAAGCATCATTCTGACGTGGATTAAAGTAAGCCTCTTTTAGGAGCATGGTGTAGTCGTCACCATTGAGCAACTCCATACCCTTTGGCTGATATGTTCCTGTCAGTTTGAGAGAGTATGATACTTGTGGTTTGCCACGGCTACCACGCTTTGTTGTCAGCTCGATAACACCGTTACCACCTTGTGATCCATAAAGTGCAGAACCATCCTTCAACACATTGATGTCTGCGATATCCTCTGTGTTGATGTTAAGCAGTTCGGCAAATTGTTCGTTACTTGCAGTAGTTGTATCAAAGTTTGAGAGGTCAAGTTCACGCACGTTACCATCCACTACGATGAGTGGGTTCTGGTTGGTGAGTGTTGACAATGAACCACCACCACGGAGACGCATGGTAGAGCCAGAGCCAAGGGCACCGGAGTTACCTACGATGTCAAGACCTGCGATACGTCCCTGAAGGGCTTCGTCAATGGTTGTAATTCCGAGACCTTCAAACTCTTTGGTGCTGATAGATTGCTTGGCGTATGAAATCTCATTTTCTGGGATTGCAAGACCATTACCCTTTGCACGGTTCTTTGACTTTACAACAACTTCGCTAAGAGTTGTCGCATTTGTCATAGTTACGTTATATGTAGTCTTGTCGAGTTTGAACGTTTGGGTCTTCAGTCCGACGTATGAGATGCGGAGCTTATCCTTTGGATTCTTCACCTTCATGGTAAAATTACCGTTCATGTCGGTGATGGCAGACTCAATGATACGGCCTGTGCCGTCAATCTCACAGACGGTTGCTCCCATCAGAGGACCGAGGTCGTCACTGACGGTACCATGTACCTGTGTGATATCTTGTGCCATAGCTGCTATGCTGCAAAGCGACATAGCACATGTCAGCAGTGCAACCCGACATTTATGGCCTCCTATATTGTTTTTCTTTTGTATCATTCTGATAAATTACAAATTACAAATTACAAATTACCTTTGGCTTTTGCACTCCGGCTCCCTCCCTGTGGGGGAGGGGGGGGGAGAGACCGTTTTACTTCCATTTTGTCTCCTGACTCTTGTCGTAGAGAAGCACGCCGTTGATTTTGTGAATTACGGCATTGGAAGAAGCTGCGATAGAGCATCGGAATGAATTTTCACTAAGATTGTCCAACTTTACACCAGAGCCCCATTCAACCCAGTATTCTCGACTGCACTTGTTGCTTGCTGCCACGTTAGCGGTACGGGTATTGCCCAACTGATCCTTAACAGTCAGACTGTTTCCGTCCTGAGTTACGTAGATAGAATAGAAACGGTTGTTCTTTGGATTCAGCTTGCCTGACTCATACTGGAAGTTTGAGACTTTGTCACCTCCGATATACACAGAGTTATCTTGTATGTGATAGCGTACAAAATTGTGTATTCTGTCTGCAATGACCTTTTTCTCGTCTTCAGAATCAGTGTTGTTGTAGTCATCCCAAGTTGGGAGATAACCATTGTCAATCATCTGCTTGATAGCTGCATCTGTAGGAACATAGATTGTATAATTGTAGTTGTCAAACACGGTTAGGTTCTTATTCCCCGCAGGGTTTAGGCAATAGTATTTACCGTCCTTTGTTCCAAATAATCCCTTACCACTTTCGTCTGCAAAGATCAAATCGTAGAACAAATGGTCGCCTCCCTTGTCGCACTCTTCTTTCAATATTTCATATACGGACTTAGCAGAAGTCATAGGAATTTTTACCTTGTACATTTCAGCGTTTTCCGCATCGTTTACTCCATAGGTTGTTCCGTTACCGTCGCTGCCCATGTCGTATATATATTTGCTTGAAGCCTTGATCTTCTCACCTGTGTGAAGCTGGAGACCGCCCTGGAAGTACATGTCATTGCCTTCCTTGAATGCCTTGATTACACTACCAGCCTTTGTCTTGTACATGGTCTTGTCTGGTGTGATATCCTCAAGAAGAATTGAATTGTCAAGATAGTCATAGAGACGATTTACTGCAATATCAGGTGTGAGAGGCAAGCCTGTAAGGTCTTCTGCATATTTCCATGAACCGTCTGAAGCCATGATGACAGGGATTGCAATACCGTTTATCTGCTCCTTGTAGTAATAGAATATAAGGAGATGTTGCTGTGGTAAACCGTATGAGCAAGGGTCGATGAAACTAAGGAATTTGATATCTCCTGTATTAAATTTCAGCCAATCCTCACTATTGAAAGGAATAATAAGACTGAACTTTGAATCCATAGCCGTGAGGTATGGGGTGAAGTCCTTTCCTGCACCGTTATTCGATACGTATGTTGGGGTGTAGTTACTTGTAAGAGCGTGATATATCACACTGTAGTCACTTGTACTCTGAACAAGTGCAGGGAACATTACAGATGAATACTCAGAAGGAGCAAACACCTTATTAGTTATATATACAACTCCATTACATCCCATGATACATGAGTCAACATCTGCAATAGTTACGCCCATAGAACGCTGTGAGTCATCAAGTATGGAAGCGAACTTTGAAGGAACTGATGCCACGAATGACTCCTGCATGTTCACGTTGAGAAGCTTGACGAGTGTCTCGTATGGAATATTATCCCATGTATCGAACTTGTCTTTCAGAACTTTACCAGAGCCATTGTTAAACCATTCGGTCAGGGCTTTGTCGTTTGGTACGAGCATGCTTGCTGCATCATTCTGCATGATTATAGTGGTATTGTCTGCCATATACTGATTCCATCCTGGGTCGAATTTAAGCAGACCACTGGCATTAAGGACATCATCCCTTCTGCCTGTTGGAGTGTATAGTTCGTGATTTCCGCTATAGTTCAGATAGCGGAGATTATATAATGAATCAGAATTCTCATATTCACGATGCAGATACCAGAATTCTTGCTGGGCATCCTTGTCCATCGCAACAGGAACGCTAAACCTATTGAGCAGTTTTGCCCATAGCGTGGTATTGCTGTTTGTGTTGATAATCTCTGCCATATTAGGTGTTGACTCAATTACTCCGTCAACAACATATATGTAGCCATTCTTACAGGTCTGCTCATTGCTGATTACCTTCCTGCCATTCACCCATGAGTCTTGAACAGATTCTGATGCATGATTGGATATTACATATAGGTCATTATCCTTGATGTTGTTCTTTTCCATGAACTGAGGGAGAAAGTGAATCATAGGTGCAGAGGACTCATCCTTCATGATGTGGATGTTTTTCCCCTGATTGCGTACACTTCCCCATGCCCTGTTCACAGGGTCGTCAGAAATTGACTTGTTAACAGGGAAATCCTCAACCTTTAATACTGGAATATTATCAAGGCTGCTTGCTGCGGTCACACGGCGCATACACATACCGCTTTCCGGCAGTTTTTTGTCGTCAGTTGATGGTACGTTTGACATGAGTTCAAGAAGGTACGCATTATTGATCATCGTACCATTGAACAATTGTTTCTTCTGATCTAGGCTCAGTTCATCGTATGATCTTACGCCAAAAATGTTGTTAGAATTGAACCATGCCTGATAGGCATCATCAGATGCGACGAATAGTGTCTTAGAACCCGTCTTTGAAAGTGTCTCCTTGTAGTCAAGGTCATCAATGAGTCGCAGTGTTGTTTTGAAAGTCTTGGTTTGTCCATCTACTTGGATACCTTCTTCAAGGCGTTCATAGATAGAGTTGCCCAACCACTCAGGCTGACCTGTTAGGATATCCTTGTCGCAAGACTGCATCATGGCAGCACTTACAACAAACCCACCAACGGTCAGCATGTGAAGTGAAAGCTTTCTTGCCCACTTACACTGCGTTCTCTTGCGTTTAGCAATTTTTCTAATCATATTTAGGTTTCGTTTATAATGGTTTTAATGTTTCACTTTTATATATTGTTCAGGCGTTTAGCCTTAGTTGGTTTCATTTCCTTGAGTTTGGGTTTTATGTTTCCGCAATACGCTTTACACTTACCCCCAAATGTTCTTTCCTCTCTTCTTACACCGTCTTCTTTTTTTTCAGGTTCTTAGGTTTTAGGTTTTCTGGTTGGACTTGCTTTAGCTTGATGAGCCTTAGCGAATAATGCATATTAATGATGCTGACCTCTAACCTTCTAACCCTCTAACCTTACAACCTATGAAGTTGAGTTTACGAAACTTCATTTTTTTTCACTCAAATACTGGGGTGGGTATATTTCAACCCACTCCAGTATTGTTATGTTAATTATGTACGTTCATTACTTCTTCATAATCTTCTTTACACCATTCTTTGTGCGGATGATGTTGAGACCGTTCTGAAGTGTGGCAACCTTGACACCGTTGATTGTATAGATGTCGATTGTCTCAGATGTGGCAATGATATTCTCTATGCCTGTTTCTGCAGAAGTTTGCTTGCTGCTGTTCTTACCATAGTAGAAGAGCTGGAATCCATCAGCCTTGAACCAAGACTCAGAAGCAACCTTGATAGAAATCTTATCATTGTCGTTCGCAAGCTTGAAGACTACGCTTACTTCCTCACCAGTTCCCTTGTCGTTTGTTGTAACCTCTGTTACATTGTTGTTTACGATAACCTTCTGTATGTTGTTTGCATCAGAAGCAACGAGACACTTGAGTTCGTATGTACCAGCAGGAAGATTGATGTTCTCGACATCCTGTGCAACGAAGAAACCACCTTCAACAGCAGAACCGTTCCATGTGTTGAATACGTATGAACCGTCTGCATTGCTAATCGTATAGGTTCCGTTGCTGTTTTCCTTAGAACCTGTATCTGATGTGCCACTAGCTGTTGTCCAACCTGTGAGGTCACCAGTTTCGAAGCTTGGGTTAGTGATCACATTTGTGATTTCTACAAACCTTTCATCGGTAGCTTCATCAATTGTTGCAGGAACAGCAAGCATCTTTGCGAGCTTTGTCATGTCTGCGATAGCCTGTTGAGCCTGAGCATCTGTGTAGGTCTTGCCGTCGATTGCTAAAGAAACCTCTGTGCTGAGTGTAGAAGCCTCAGAGATTACAGACTGACGAGCATCCTCAGAATTGCTGAGAGTCTCAATGAATGTCTCTGCCTGAGCTACGAGATTCTTGAAGAGCTTCTCTGACTCTGCTGCCTTGTCCTGAATTGCGAGGAGGGCTGCGAGAGCCTCGAACATAACCTTACCGTCGGTCTGAGCAAGAGCTGTATTACCAGCCTCGATAGCCTTCTTTGCCTCACCAGCGATGTCAGAACCCATAAGAGCCTCTGTATTGATGCTTGTTACTGCCTTTTCAAGCTCTGGCTTGATAACATCTGCATCATATCCCATGTAGATGAGCTTGAAGCGTGTGAAGATACACCATGAAGTACCCTCCTGAGTATTACCCTTAACACCGATACGGAGAGGATCACCCTTCTTTGCAACAAGACCTACAGCACTCTGGACGTACTGATTGTCATCAAATGCACGACCTGCATTACTCATGTCGTTAGGATACCAGTACTGCTTGTTTGGATCAATGTAAGGTGCTGGATTTGCATCTTTTTTGTAGTATGTATCATCTTCGCTATACTTTCTCTGGAACTTATAGATGTTGTCAAGAGAAGTCTTGGCATCGTTCAGATAGATGTATGCTGGAGAGTTTGTGATGAACTCGTTCTTGTCAGTTCTCTCAGTACCATCCTCGTTGAAGTAGTACAACCAACCTGTATCATCGCCATTGTTGTAGCGATAGAAGCCCTGAACCTGAATCTGATATACACCTACAGGAGCATTTGATATGTCCTGGTGGATATCGAAGTCCTTTGAGTTCCATGCCTCTGCACACTTGGCTTTTTCATTAGCTACTACATTGCCGCCAGTGCCTTTGTGCTCCCAGCCTTCCCAGCCTTGAGCGAAATCAGCATTCTTCAGCATCTTTGTAACGTCTGTACCAGCAGGAGTTTCTGCCTTGGCGTTATCGTATAGTTCCTGAAGAGTTGCAGTCTCAGCCTTAATCTCCTCTGTTGAAAGCTCAAGCTTCTCAACGAATTCGGTATAGTCGTATGCTATATAGTCAGAGAGGTCACTTGCGATACTCATGTATGTTCCATCATTGAGCATATGCTCTGCCTGCTCTGCAAGAGCCTTAAACGCAGCCCATGCTGCAATGTTCTCCTCAGCTGCTTTCTTTGTTGCATCGATAGCCTCAACTGCTGCCTTGTAAGACTGATAGTCGGTAGCTTTTGCCTTGCTTACTGCATCGTTGAATGATTCAATGATGCTCTTTGTCACATTACCCTCTGGAAGGGTGGCATTGGCTGTGTAGTCCTTCATCAAGGCCTCCCAAGCATCAGCACCATTTCCATAATAGGTAAGACCAAAGTTGTCAACGATTGTCCAGTCATTGTTCTCCTTTGTTGACTTCTTGACACCAATCTTTGCTGTGCCTTCAGATACAGGGAACATTACTGAATTGGTTTTGTAAAGCTCTTTGCCTTCAGCAACTTCCTTTGTTGTACCATTGAGGTTTGTGAAGTCAAGCATTGTGTTTGGGATATAGTAAATGGTTTCACCATCCTTATATTCCGTAGCACCAATAACTTCACCATTCTTGTCAAGATGCTGCTCACCTGGCTTGATTGGATCAAAGAGGTGCATGATGCTTGCTGTTGCGATGTCCTCGCCGTTAGCTGTAACGTTGGCACCATAGATCTTGGCATAGTATTTTGCCTTATCCTTTGTCGCTGTGAAATCATTGGCAATCTCACCTGCACGATAGAAACCGTCTGCGTTTACCTTATAAACACCAACAGGAAGATCCTTGATTGCCTGATAGGTGTCGTAGTTCTTGTTAAAGTGCTCAGCAGCGGTACTTGCTGTACCTCCTGCACCGAATTTTTCTCCTTCCCAACCTGCAAAGTCGCCCTGCTTGTCGAATGAACGATTCTTTATAAGAGTAGAAACGTCTTTCGGATTAGCAAGTGTTGCGCTTGCCATATCAGCATCAGCAGCAGCCTTCAACTTTGCTGGAATAGCATCGATAGCAGCCTGAAGTTCCTCAATCGTGCTTGCCGTATTGTTAAATACTGTCTCCTCTGCAGCCAAGTCGATTGAAGGATAAAGCTTCTTCGCTTCTTCGATGTCTGCTTTGAGCTTCATAGCGGCAACATACACATTAATTGATGGGTTCCCATTCTTTGTATGCATCTATGCTAACACCTGTCCACTCATAATCTGCTTCAATTGCAGGCTCTTTTGATGTGAACCATGATGTCAGATAGAGTCGTGTGTCAACAAAGTCTTTTGCAATGCCGAGGTATTCATCGGCAAATGCCTTATTACCAATCTTGTACTTGCCATTTCCAAGATCTGTAAGAGTCCAGGTGTTGCAGTTAGCACCATTGTTGTTGTCAACCCAGATACCAGCGTTTGAGTCAACAAACGTTTTACGCCACTCTTTGAATTTGGCAACTGAATCTACTAGAGCATAAGTACCATCGGTCTGTTCTTGGATTTTCCAAGGCATACCCTTGTCTCTACTTGCAGAGCCACGTGTTTCATAGTCGTTAGCACCGAGCATGAACGACCCAGTAGATACATTGTACAGATATTGGGCTGTAACGCCATCCTTAACGATATCTTGCGTCGTCGGAACCGGTCTTACCCAACCATCAGCAAAAACAGATGAAGTCATCATCATTGATGTACCTAAAATGAGTAATGTTTTTAGCTTCATAATGATACGTTTTTAAGTTAGTGAAAGAAATTATTTAGGTATATTACCTTTTATTGTAGTTAGTTTAGTGTCTTTGTTTTAAGACATTTTAGGTTGGCATCTATTTTGCTTGCAAAGATAGCAATCTTTAGTTAAAAAATGGAAATAATTGTGTAAATAAATGTTAAAACTTCTGTTTTTAACTATAAAAGACTATTATTATTGTGTTTATAAGTGTAAAACGGACAACATAACCGAAAAAACGGTCATTAGGGTAGGGGATATTTATTGCAAATTATTTCGCTCCTGGGGCAGCATCGTTTCCTGCTCCTCCGTCCTGTTTCTTCGCTGTTGATTTCTTGAAGATGTCAGTCTTTATAGCATCCTTTGGCAGACGGTCACGTCGCAACTGATCGATAATCGGTTTGGTGAGACCTTCTACCTTTGCCTGTGTAGGACCTGTGATATCAAGCACTACAATCTCGTTCTTACCCTTCTTTAACCAACATCCTGGCAGATAGAGCGTCTGCTGAGGACCTACCTCCCAGAAGCGGCCTATACAATGACCGTTTACCCATACGAGTCCCTTGCCCCAACTACTCATGTCAAGATAGGTGTCGCCTGTCTTTGTGAGGTTGAAGGTTGCTTTGTAATAAGCTGGCTGTTCGCATTTTACGAATGGGATATAGCTAAGGTTTTCGTAATCAAGCTCATAAGGATAGAGGTACACCTTCCAGTCCTTGAGGTTGTATGTAAGGTCATTCTTGCCGTCTGTCGTAAACACCTCAACCTTATCAGTTATTCCCTTTGGATCGTGAATGAGCTTTGAGTAGTTGATACGTCCCATAACTTCGATAAAGATTTCGAGTTGAGCACCAGCCTTGACATTTTCCTTTAGCTGAAGTGTTGTCTCATAGCCGTTGCCACGATAGAGCTGTCCGACAGGATTTCCGTCTATAGTCACAATGGCATAGTCGCACATATCGCTAATACGGAGATATGCGCCTGCCTTGATGTCGGGTAGGGTAGTAGTATATAGGATATTGCCATAGCCTTGGTTGTATTGTTCAACAGGAAGAGCATCGTGTGACTGTATTGGCTGTGGCATGTTACCTGCACGGAAAAGTGGTGCCATTTCCTTAAACTTAACTTCCGGGATGGAAATTATAGGTAATGGCTTTGGAACGGCAGGTAATTTCACGTCTGAGTGCTTCTGAAGGAGTTCGCGAAGCTGATAGTATTTTTCCGTAGCAGCTCCCTGTTCGTCTATTGGGGCATCATAGTCATAGCTTGTACAGTCAGGTGCGAAGCCTGTATTATTTGCTCCTGCCCACCAGCCGAATGATGTACCTCCATGAGTCATATACAGAGAGAAGGATATACCGTTGTCGAGCATTGTTGATATGCCATTTACCATATCTGTAGCAGGACGAGTTTCGTGAGCACGTCCCCAACCGTCAAACCATCCGCTCCAGTATTCTGAGCACATACGTGGGGCATTAGGGCGGAGTTCGCCGAGTTTCTTGAACTGATCAAGCACATTGGCACCTGTTCCGAAATTCATCGTCCAAACGAGGTCGTCAAGGGCGTTGTCTGTAAAGTTACTTGACCAGTCACATTGGAATAAGGTTGTCTTATCCCAACCGGCTGCACGAAGGGCATCACGCATGGCGCTAACGTATGGCTTGTCCTTCGCGTATGAGCCGTATTCGTTCTCTACCTGCACCATAATTATATTACCGCCATTCTCAAGGCGATAAGGAGCCAGTACCTCTGCCACCTTATTCTCGAAGGCGATGGCAGGCTTCATGAATTTCTCATCCAGAGTCCTAAGTTTTATACTACGATCCTTCAACAGCCACCAAGGCAGACCACCCATTTCCCATTCGGCACAAACGTATGGGCCTGGGCGTACTATTACCCACATTCCGTTTTTCTTGCATAGTTCCATAAAGGCTGCAAGGTCGTGGTTCCCTGAGAAATCCCACACTCCTGGCTGTGGTTCATGGTAGTTCCAGAATACGTATGCACATATTGCATTCATACCAAGTGCCTTACACATCTTGATACGATGATCCCAGTATTCACGTGGAATACGGGCATAGTGAAGTTCGGCAGCCTTTACGATAAATGGCTTTCCGTCCAATAGGAATGTTCCCTCACCTTGTGTGAAGGTATGGATTGTCAGTGATTTAGGCTTTGCGCTTACCGAAAGTGCAAAGGCGATAATTGCCAAAAAGGATAATAGTCTCTTCATTATTGTTTAGTGGTTAGAGTTTAGTGGTTAGGGTTTAGAGTTTAGGGTTAGAAAACGGCCACAACGGCGAAAACCGAAAGTGTGGCAAGTACTGTCATTGCAGGAATCCATTCCGTTATGGAAGGACATTCCCTTACCTCTGGAACTAATCTCTTTGGCAGATACTTCTGGTATAACCATATTATTATGCCAACGACGATTGTTGAGTATATTATACCTCCGAGAAGGTCACCCGGATAGTGTACGCCGAGGTATGAGCGTGAATAGCATACTATCAAAGATAGCAGGAACAGGGAGTATAGCACTCGTTTTGACTTCATGAAGTAAGCCACGAGCAGGGATAATCCCCAATAGTTGGCTGCATGAGCCGAAGGAAAGCCGTAGGAGCCTCCACGATAGTCGTTCACAATGTGAACGTATTGTGATAGCGGATTCTCAAGATTTGCCGGACGCAGACGATGGAACCAAGGTCGGATGACCTGTGAGTTCACCATATCAGTCATCAGCATCATCACTCCCACTAATAACAGAAGGTGTAAAGCACCTTGCCACCCTCTTTTCTTGTATATAACAAAGAGGGTAATTAGATAAAACGGAATCCACACCAGTTTACCGCTTATGAGCCACATGAGTTGGTCAAGGTACTCTGTGTGGAATCCGTTTATCAACAGTAGGAATTGAGAATCAATTTCAACCATCTTACTATTTACAATTGACCATGTACAATGTACAATTTAGCGTTTCGTACATATTGTACGTTGTAAATGGTAAATTGTACATGAATTTATCCTATAAAGGTCTTGATTAACCAGTAGCAGATTATACCAGCAACATATCCCACGAAGGCAATCCAAGTTACTTTCTTCAAGTACCAGCCGAATGAGATATGCTCAAGGCCCATTACCACTACGCCGGCAGCACTACCAATGATGAGCATAGAGCCGCCAACACCTGCACAATAAGCAAGCAACTGCCAGAACACACCATCTACAGCGAGGTTAACTGACGTTGGGTCAATAGCGTACATCTTCATTGAAGCTGCAACGAGCGGTACGTTGTCAACGATAGATGAGAGAATACCGATGGCACCAGTGATGAGGTAGTCGTTGCCTACAGTTTCGTCAAGCCACTTCCCCATCTGTGTGAGTACGCCGATCTCAGAAAGCGTAGCCACAGCCATGAGAATGCCGAGGAAGAACATGATTGTGCTCATGTCAATGCGTGAAAGCAATTTGGTAACACGCTTTGCCTTAGGGTCTTGCTCTGTACGACCACGATAGAAAATCTCAGTTACGCACCAGAGGATGCCTAACACACCGATAATGCCCATGAAGGCAGGGAGTTCTGTAATTGTATGGAACACAGGAACCAAGCAGAGACCGCCCACACCGATAGCGAAGATAATCTTCTTCTGGCGTGAAGATACTGCGAGTTTTTCTTTTGAACCATTATCTACAGCCTGTGGGAGATCACCCTTGAGGTGCATCTGCAGAACGGCTGTAGGAACTATGAATGCAACGAAAGAAGGAACTATAATCTCTTCGATAACGCCGAGAGCAGTAATCATCTTGCCATTCCAGAGCATGATTGTCGTAACGTCGCCGATAGGAGAGAAAGCACCACCGGCATTAGCTGCGATGATAACGCATACGGCATACCAGATGCGGTCGTTCTTGTCCTGAACAAGCTTACGCAGAATCATGATCATCACGATGGATGTTGTAAGATTGTCGAGAACGGCTGACAGGATAGCTGTCATGAACGCAATCTTCCAAAGCAGCGAGCGCTTTGTCTTTGAAGCAAGGGCACCGTGTACCCAGTTGAATCCCCCGTGCTGGTCAACAATCTCCACGATTGTCATAGCGCCCATAAGGAAGAATAGGGTAGTACCGGCCTCACCGAGATTCTTCTCGATAGCCTCACCCAGTTCCCAATGCTCAGGCAACGCGATGCCTATAAGGTCGCCATGACCTACAGCAAGGAGTGTCCAGCAAACTACACACATCAAGACTGCAATAGCTGCCTTGTTGATTCTTGTTACGCTCTCAATGGCAATGAAGATATAGCCAATGATGAAAGCCAAACAGATAGTTGTTATCAAACTCATTATAAATTATAAAAGTTGAATTACGGCCTCCAGACCCTCTGAATCTCCCTATGTAGGGAGGCTTTTGGCGAAAGGCATGTTAATTGTTAATTATTAATTTTTAATTTTCGACCACAAAGTTACTAAAAATTATTCTATTTCCGTTCTTATATGTGAAAAAATGTTCATTTTTCAACGAAATGTTGCATTTCCGACAAAAAATGAAACAGATAGTTCTTTGTTATGGATATTTTTAGTATCTTTGCAGAACTAACCCATAAACTAAAACTTAGACAATATGAGCGATAAGTATTTCTTTGCTGTTGACCTTGGAGCAACCAGCGGACGCACCATCGTAGGTGGGCTGACCGATGGCAAAATCACTCTTGAGGAACTGACGCGCTTTGACAACAATCTCATAGAGGTGAATGGTCACTTCTACTGGGATATATATGCCCTTTACTTTGAGGTTGTCAAAGGTCTGAAGGCTGCCAGACAAAGGAATATCGAAATCTCCTCAATAGGTATTGACACTTGGGGCGTTGATTTTGTGTGCGTTGCAGAGGATGGCTCTGTCAGTCAGCCACTTGCATATCGTGATCCTCATACCTTTGAAGCTATGGACGATTATCTGCAGAATGTCATGTCTCGCGAAAAAGTATATGATATTACTGGTATTCAGTTCATGAATTTCAACTCAATATTCCAGCTTCATGCCATGAGGCGTTCTGGCAATTCTGCTCTTGCGAATGCCAAGAAGATTCTCTTCATTCCTGATGCCTTGAGTTATATGCTGACTGGCAAGATGGTGTGTGAATATACCATAGCTTCTACCGCTCAACTGCTCAATCCACGTACCAAGCGTTTGGATTCTGTTCTCTTGGAATCTTTGGGACTTACGGAATCCCATTTTGGGACGATGGTAAATTCTGGGGATACTATCGGAACTCTGACTCCTGAAATACAGAAAATGACAGGTCTTGGGGCTATTCCTGTTGTTGCTGTTGCTGGTCATGATACGGCTTCTGCAGTTGCTGCTGTTCCTGCCAAGAACGAGCGATTTGCATATCTCTCAAGCGGCACATGGTCGCTTATGGGTATTGAGACTAAAGATGCTATTATTAATAAGGTGTCATACGACCGTAACTTCACCAATGAGGGTGGAATTGAGGGCACGTCCCGTTTTCTGAAGAATATCTGCGGAATGTGGTTGTATGAGCGTTGTCGTAAGGAATGGACAGATGCTCCCAAGTCTCATGCCGAGCTTATCGCTAAGGCTATGCAACAGCCTGCATTCCAAAGCGTTATCAATCCGGATGATGCTATGTTTGCTAATCCTTCTTCTATGGTTGAGGCTATCCAAGACTATTGCCGACAGACGGATCAACATGTGCCTTTAGGCTATGCAGAGATATGCCGTTGCATCTTCGATTCGCTTGCCTTGCGCTATCGTCAAGTGTTCTCTTATCTTACGGAAATGGCAGATTTCCCGATAGATGTGCTTCATATCATAGGTGGAGGCTCGCTAAATAATGACCTAAACCAGTTTACGGCAAACTCTTGCGGAGTTGATGTCCTTGCCGGACCTCAAGAATGTACGGCTCTCGGAAACATAATGGTACAGGCAAAGGCTGCTGGTGAGGTTAAGGATCTTTGGGAGATGCGAAAAGTGATAGCGAATAGCATAGAGCTAAGGCATTTCTCACCCAAAGACAAGGCTCTATGGGATTCGGCATACGACAGGTTCCTTGAGATTCTGAAAAAGAAAGGATAGAGGTAAGTCCGTTATAGGTCCGCTTCTCCTTCGCTTCAAGTCCGTTCTAAGTCCGTTGCAAGTCCCATGTAAGTCCGTTGTGACTCCTATCTTCCTCCCATCTCTATTCTTCGCTTCGAATCGAAGAAATAGCGAAGGCAGAACGAAGGCATAGCGAAGGATCAACGAAGGTAGGGGAATCTCAAATAGTAAATTGTAAATGGTAAATTGTAAATAAATCGATGAAAGCAGAACTAATCAAAAAAGCATACGAGGTAGCGAAGGCTCGCTATGCGGAAATAGGTGTTGATACAGAGAAGGTGCTCAAGCAACTTCAGAACTTCCATCTCTCGCTCCATTGTTGGCAAGCAGATGATGTGAAGGGCTTTGAGGTTCAGGCAGGAGCTATGTCCGGCGGTATTCAGTCAACTGGTGATTTCCCAGGTGCTGCCCGCAATATTGATGAGCTTCGTGCAGATATTCTCAAGGCAAAGTCTCTCATCCCTGGCAAGCATCGTCTTAATCTTCATGAGATCTATGGTGATTTCAAGGGAAAGGTAGTGGATCGTGATGAGGTGACTGTTGAGTACTTCCAGTCGTGGATTGACTGGGCGAAGGAAAATGATACTCTCCTTGACTTCAATTCATCTTCTTTCTCTCATCCTAAATCTGGCAGTCTTAGTCTTGCAAATCCTGATGAGGGCATCCGTCAGTTCTGGGTAGAGCACACAAAGCGTTGTCGTGATATTGCAAATGCTATGGGTGAGGCTCAGAATGATCCTTGTATCATGAATCTTTGGGTGCACGACGGCTGTAAGGATGTTAGTGTGAATCATGCCCTGTATCGCAATATCCTAAAGAAGTCTCTTGATGAGATTTTTGAGAAGAAACAGCATATGATGAAGGATTGTATCGAGGGTAAGGTGTTCGGCATCGGACTTGAATCCTTTACCGTTGGTTCGCATGACTTCTATACTGCCTATGCAGCAAAGAACGGGCAGATATTGACTATCGATACTGGTCATTATCACCCTACGGAATCACCTGCAGACAAGGTTTCTGCTGTTCTTCCTTTCATTAATGAGCTGATGCTTCATGTCTCTCGTCCTGTTCGTTGGGATTCTGATCATGTCACAATCATGGATGATCCTACACAGGAGCTTTTCTTTGAGATTGTACGTGCTAATGCCCTTGAGCGTGTTCATTATGGTCTTGACTTCTTCGACGGCTCTATCAACCGTATAGGGGCTTACGTCATAGGTTCTCGTGCCGCTCAGAAGTGTATGCTTAGGGCTTTGCTTGAGCCAAGGAAGATGATTTCCGAACTTGAGCTTGCAGGTGAGGGCTATAAGGTTCTTGCCATTATCGAGGAACAGAAAGCTATGCCTTGGCAAGCTGTCTATGATGAGTTCTGTGTGCGTAATGATGTGCCTGTAGGTCAGGACTTTATCCTTGATATAGAGAAATATACGAGTGAGGTGATAAGTAAACGGTAAGGAAAAAGTAGAAAGTAAAAAATAAAAAGTAAAAAGTGGAAAATCATGCGTGTTAGCTGAAATACTAATCATACTTTTTAATTTTTACTTCTTCCTTTTTATTTTAGGCTCTATGACAAAACATTCTTCTCTCAAGAGCACCCTCGCGGTGTCTCTCAACAACTATCTTGATGCCGGGGCTATTGTTGCCGGAGGAAGTGGTATAACGCTTTGGCAGAGTTATCTCGGTCTTTCTGAGATGCACCTCGGATGGCTCAACGCCCTTAGTGCTAATGCCTTGGGCGCAGCTATAGGTGCTATCATAGGCGGTTTCCTTGCTGATAAGTTCGGCAGAAAGTTCATCTTCACCTATAACCTCCTTGTCTATATGCTTGGAGTTCTTGTGGTGATGCTTTCCGTAAACTTCCCTATGCTTCTTGCGGGATTCCTCATTACGGGAATCTCGGTGGGTATTGGCGTTCCTGCCTCTTGGACGTACATTTCTGAAAGTTCAGAGGTGAACAATCGTGGACGCAATATCTGCATCTCTCAGATGTCGTGGGGATTTGGTCCTATGATTATCCTCCTTATGGGCATGCTCTTTGCCCCTGGAGGCTATCTCTATGGTCCTGTTGAGGCTTTGGCTCATAGCATTATAGGTGCTGATGCTGCTCAAACGGCTGTTGAGGTGTTCAGTTCGCGTGTGGTATTCCTCACGTTGTTCATAGTGGCTTTCATCGCATGGACAATTCAACGACAGTTGGATGAAAGTGCTGAGTTTGAGGCAACTAAGGAGGCTGCAAAGGAAAAGGGAGAGGATACAGGAGTCCTTCATTCTTTCGGACTTCTGCTATCAAATAAGGTTGCTCGTCGTAGTGTGTTATTCCTTGCTGCTATCTATCTCACATGGAATCTCGTGGCAAGTGTTATGGGATTCTTCTCTCCTCATATCTGTGAGACTGCTGGTGGCGTGAGTAATGAGTATGCCAATTGGATGAACTGTATTCAATGGGCTGTAGTTGTGGGTGTTACGTTTGTTATTTCGAATATAATTGATCGTACAAGTCATAAACTTCTTTATGTCCTCGGACTCGTCTTTGCTCTTGGAACATGGTTGCTTGTCGTGAGTGTTGGTGTGAATAGCATAGCCACTCTTTGGGCATTCGTAATCCTCTGGGGTTTGAATGGTGGTATCTCCGTTCAGATATTCTATGCTCTCTGGGGCTCAGAATTGTTTCCTGCCAAGTTCCGTGCTGGTGCTCAGGGATTTATGTTCTTTGTCGTTCGCGGCCTTTCTGCTGTCTGGGGACTTGTCTTCACAGGCATCTATGGAGATAATGGTGAGGGCTTCACCATTGCTGCCTATTGTATGATTGCCCTTCTCCTTGCCTCTCTCATCATAGGCGTTATAGGTTGCCCGAATACAAGGGGCAAGAGCCTTGAGGAGATAACGAAGGAGAGATACGGGTAAGCGGCCTCTCCCCCCGCCCTCCCCCGTAGGGAGGGAGCCGGAGAGTCTGTATTAATTGATAATGAGTAATGAATAATTTATAATCGAGAAGCTTTACGCCTTCCGGCTCCCTCCATACGGGGGAGGGCGGGGGGAGAGGCCCCAATTTTTATGAGTATATTAGATAATCGTCTTGGCCTAAAGGCCGTTATTGATCAGATTGCTGAGGTTACGAGTTACCTCTGGCAAAAGGGATGGGCAGAGCGTAATGGCGGAAACATAACCGTCAACGTTACTGAGTTTATGGATGAGGAATGTAAGGCTATGCCGGCTATAGCTCCTGTAAGGCAGATTGGCATGACTCTTCCTTATCTCAAAGGTAAGTATTTCTATTGCAAGGGTACGGGAAAGCGTATGCGTGACCTTGCCCGTTGGCCTATGCAGAACGGCTCTATCGTCCGTATCTGTGATGATTGTGCCTCATACGAGATTATTGCTGATGAACCTGTCATTCCAACCTCTGAGCTTCCAACTCATCTTGCCCTTCAGAACTATCTCCTTGAAACTGGTTCTTGTTATAAGGCAACGCTCCACACTCATCCTATCGAGCTTGTTGCGATGTCGCACATACAACGTTTCCTCAAGGGTGATGAGATGACACGTGTCTTGTGGTCTATGATTCCTGAGACCCTTGCCTTTGCTCCTCTTGGCATAGGCATAGTGCCTTATGGGCTTCCTTCTTCCGTAGAACTTGCCAAGGACACCCTTGAGCAAATCAAGACTCATGACGTTGTGCTTTGGGAAAAACATGGAACTGTGGCTGTAGGACAGGACATAATGGATGCTTTTGACCAGACGGACGTTCTCTGTAAAGCTGCTAATATCTATATGTGTGCCCGTAGCATGGGTTCTGAGCCTGACGGAATGACAGAAGAGGCTATGAAGGAAGTTCAGAATGTGTTTAAACTCCCAAAGAAACGGCCTTGCTAAGTATTGTAGGAACCTGCCATGTGCCAGAATACTTGACGCATGTGTGGGGATTCTTTTATTTGAGAAAAACAACGATATGAAAACAATAAATGATATTGACGAAAAAGGAAGAAAAGTTGCTATAGACCTTCTAATGGCGAATATCTTTGCTGTGGCCATTATGATTGTGGCGGCAATAGTGTTGATCGTGCCGTTTTTCCTTATTTGGGGAGGACGTAAGCCGACAATGGAGCTTATTGGTAGCCCGACTCAATGGGCAATTGTTGCTATGACCTCGATAGTCGGCATTGTGCTACATGAGCTGATTCATGGAATTACGTGGGCCTTCTATGCGCCAAGCGGATGGAAGAGCATTAGCTTCGGTGTTATGTGGAAGATGCTCACTCCCTATTGCCACTGTGATGAGCCGATGCACATTTCTGGCTATATGATGGGAGCTATGATGCCATGTGTCGTGCTGGGTGTCATCCCGTCGATAGTTGCTTTGTTCATAGGCAACCTTCCATTGCTCGCATGGGGAGTTTTCTTCATCTCAGCAGCTGCTGGTGACATCTGGATGACGTGGCTTCTGACAAAGGAGAATCCGAAGAGCATGGTACTCGACCATCCCTCAGAGGCCGGATTTTACATTATTGATTAAGTGATTTATCATTCCTGTCTTTTTGAATTCTCACCCCAATAACAGCGGATTTTCCTTCCAAGAAACTCCGCTTTTATTTTGTTCTTCATCCGAAGATACTCCATACATACTCCATAGATACTCCATACATAGTCCATAGTTTTGATGGAGTATCTATGGAGAATTGATGGACAAGTAATGGAGAAACTTCGAAGTTTGCAGGAAGTGGGATGTATGTATTTTGATATATTTTTCGTTTGTTTTTCACAATTTGCTCAAATTGTTTGGAAGTTTCAAAAAAAATACATATCTTTGCACTCATAGAATATCATAAATGTGCGAGATACCCTCGTACATTTCAAAAACTAATAACTTTAACTTGAATAATAACCTTAAACAACTAAGAGTATTATGATTCTAATGATTTTGCAGTTGCTGATAGTATTATTGGCATTGTATGTAGGCTCACGCTATGGTAGCCTTGCTCTTGGCGCAATCTCTGGTATAGGATTGGCCATTCTCGTGTTCGGTTTTGGCATGAAACCGGGAAATCCTCCTACGGATGTTATCTACATCATCATAGCAGCTGTTACCTGTGCCGGTATGATGCAGGCATCGGGCGGTATGGATTGGCTTATCCAGTTGGCTGAGAAACTTCTCCGTAAGCATCCTGACCATATCACATTCCTTGCTCCTCTCTGCACGTTCTTCCTTACCGTGCTTGTAGGTACTGGTCATGTTGTCTATACCCTTATGCCTATCATTTGTGATATTGCCTTGAAGAAGGGAATCCGTCCTGAGCGTCCTTGCGGAGTGGCTTCTATAGCCTCTCAGGTAGGTATCACGTGTTCTCCAATTGCTGCTGCTGTAGCCTCTTTCGTGGTAATCTCTAATGCCTATCACTTTGATGTGAACAACCTTCAGGTCATAGGAATTACTATTCCAGCATGTCTATGTGGATTGATGGCGGCTGCCGCTTTGTCATATAAGCGTGGCTTGGATCTTGAAAAGGATCCTAAGTTCCAGGAGCGTCTTAAAGATCCTAAGATGTATGAGTATATGTACGGCTCTTCTGCATCTGTGCTTGACAAGAAAGTTGATAAGGGCGCAAAGATGGCTGTATATATCTTCCTTGGAGCACTTGGAATAATCGTTCTGTTTTCTGTAATGCAGATTGTGGGGTATGACATCCGTCCTCGCTATAACACGTTGCAGCTTGTGAAGGGCGTGGAGGATACAGCTAAATTTGATATTGGTGGTGCTATGCTTACGGCAAAGCAGATTCTCAACGCAAAGCTTGAGATAGCAGGATGTACGGAGTATGTTCAGAAACCTCTTGCCATGAACCTTATCATCCAGATAGTAATGATAGCTGCGGCTGCATTCATGATTATCTTTGCAAAGGCAAGTCCTAAGAAGGCTGTTAGTGGTGCTGTATGGCAGTCTGGTATGGTTGCTGTTGTGGCTATTTACGGTATTGCATGGCTTGCAGATACATATTTTGCTGGTTATATGACGGAGATGCAAGGTGCTTTGAAGGGCATAGTTACGGAATATCCTTGGGCTATCGCCTTTGCATTCTTCGCAGTATCAGTTCTTATCAATTCTCAGGGTGCTGTAGTGGTGGCTATGCTTCCGTTGGCATATTCTCTCGGTATCTCAGGAGTGGTGCTTCTTGGTGTTCTTCCTTCTGTATATGGATATTTCTTCATCCCGAACTATCCTTCAGATATCGCTACTGTGAACTTCGACCGTTCTGGAACTACGGTCATTGGAAAGTATTTGCTCAACCACTCATTCATGATGCCAGGACTCGTTAGTGTTATTGTATCTACACTCGTTGGTCTTGCACTCACTAATATCTTTTACTAATGAATAAGAAAGTTATAATATATTGTGCTCTTGCCGTTATGCTTGCTTCCTGTGGAGGGAAGAAGACAAGTGGTGAGGAGGCTGCTGTGGAAGATTCAGCTCCTCATTCAGAGTTGAATCTGTCACCCGAACTCGTATCGCATCTTGACAGTATTGCGGGAATCATTTCCTCTACGGCTTCAAATGTCGATTTCAAGGCTCTTGTTGAGAACGGGAAATTCAGTCTTACGGATCAGCAGAAGAAGGTGAAGCCCGATTACCTCCTTTCGAAGGGTGATATAGATGATCTTGCCACTCTTCAGGAGAAATATGTGGCATCTGCATATCTTGCCGTAGATATGACGGTGGCAGGTCTTTACGGACTTGATGATGATGATTTCTATTCAAACACGATGCAACGCCTTGCAGCTGAGACTGACGAGGCTAATCAGAAAGCGGCTGATGAGGCAAAGAATGCGGAGTTGAGTTTTGCAAATGCCCAGCAGTTCTATCTGGACATGAAGAAGCGCAACCGATTGGATAAGTTCTATGCGGCTGAGGCAGCATACGCGGTAGAGGTCCTTTATATACTCTCCCGTAATCCGGATCTCTATATGCCGGTTATGACAGATGTGGCAGCAATGGATCTTTGCAAGCAGGTCAACATGGCTTATGATGGATTGGAGGCTCTTTCCGGGGAATATCCAGACCTCAAGAAACTTGTTGATGCCCTAAAGCCTATTGCAGACATCAAGGCTTCAGGTTCTGAAGAACTCCGTCATCATCTGAAAAAGAAGAATGAAGAGTTTGCAAAGGCTCGTGCTGCATTACTGAAATAACAGAACTTCGAAAGTGCCTTTATGATATTTTTTTGATAAATATTTGCAATAATTACAATATGAACGTAATTATTACGTTAGATATTAATGTGCATATAATGCATAGTTAAAAATTGAATTATGAAGAAAATAACAGTTTGGGCACTTGCAGTTCTTATGGCTGTGCCTGTAATGGCTGACACAACAAGCGAGAATGTCGGCGAGAACAAGGAAAACACTCAGGATAACTCTGAGTTCATGTCTGATGAACGTACAGAAGAAGGTTTCATCACACACTATCTTAACAACGCAATCGCCTCTGGTATGCAGCAGGCAGACCAACAGGCAGAGAAGGAGTATGGTCGTAAGGTGACATCCTTTGTTTCTGCTCCTAAGTTTGGTGGTTATTTCATCGGTAAGTATGCAGCAACCAATCAGGATGGCAAGCACTCTGGTGATGGATTCACACAGCGTCTTGTACGTCTTTATGTTGACGGTACTATTCTTGATGATTTTGCTTATCGTATTCAGGTTCAGACCAATAACGCTTCTTTCCACATGAAGGATTTCTTCGTTGAGTGGAAGAAATATCCTGAGTTCAAGGTAAAGATTGGTCAGTACAAGCGTGCTTTCGGTCTTGAGAACCCAATGAACCCTTGGGATGTTGGAGTAGGTGATTATTCTCAGCTTACAAAGAAGCTTACTGGTCACTCAGACTTCATTGGTGCAGAGAATACAAGTAATGGCGGTCGTGATCAGGGTATTCAGTTCCAAGGTGATCTCTTCCCAGCAGAGGATGGCCATCGCTTTGTTCACTATCAGCTTATGATCAGCAATGGTCAAGGTATCAACACAGCTGATGCAAACTCTCAGAAGGATATTACTGGTACAATCCAGATTCAGCCAATCAAGGGCTTGTTCGTTGGTGCATATGGTTGGACAGGTAACTTCACAGCTACTAATGGCGTGACCGTAAATCGTAACCGTTACCTTCTCTTTGCAAAGTATGATGCTAATGATTGGTCATTCCGTACAGAGTTTGCACATTCTACAGGTCATAAAGTGAGCGATTACAAGGTAGATGAATATACAGGTGAGTCTTATTGGACAGGTACAGGTCGTGCAGACGGCTGGTATGCTACAGTCGGAATCCCTTGTACTCCTTGGCTCAAGACTTGGCTCAAGTATGATGCATATCGTGATAATGGTCAGTGGGGTTCAAACAAGTCAATTTATTCTATTTGTCCTGTTATCAACCTTCACAAGAACCTTATGTTCCAGCCACAGTTCAACTATGTTCATGACAGAAACAGCGTTTCTGATCCAAACTATGCTGAGTTCTGGCTTGAGACATACGTGAGATTCTAAGTGAAAGAAAAATAAATAAAAAAAATACAGGTTGGTGTTCAGAAATTTGAAACTAACCTGTATTTTTCGTTTTATGACTATCACGTTATTGTAAACTTTGCTTCACCTCCGTTTCTCCTTCGCTTCTAATCCGTTTCTAATCCGCTCCTAAGAATGGGAGTTACATGGGACTTACAAGGGACTTGCTACGGATTTGCTTCGGACTTGCTATGGATTTGCTTTTACGGATATTTTTTACGAAGAAGGTTGAACGACATTGTTGCTAAAAGTTGAATGTTTTCTTCAAATAAAGAGACTTAATAATAGAAAATATTTATTAGGATGGTCATCCTAATAAATCAAAAATCCAGGCACAATGCTCTAAAATTGCCAATATGGCATAAAATAAAATCTGGGTACTTTGTAAAGCAAAAACATTTAATGTCGAAATCAGGAAAAAAAGAATTTTAGAACAACTCTGCAACTCGTCACCCGTAGCGTTGTAATAATTTGTATGTCAGAGAGTTGTAACGGTGATTCATTTTACCTCACTCGTCACCCACTCATCACCCTTGCGCGTGTATTAGCTTGATAAATAGAGATTTACGCAGATATTTCACTCGTCATCATTAAAACGATGATGAGTGGTGATGAGTGAATCAGCCTTGTATTTCTCACATTCTCAGTAAGATACAAAGATTTTGGTGATGAGTGGGTGACGAGTGCTTTAAAATGAATCACCGCTGTAACGTTAAGAGCCACAATAACTTGCAGCGTTGAGGGTGATGAGTTGCAGAGTTGTTCTAAAATTCTTTTTTCTGAATTTTTATATTTTTCATGATTTACATCCACATCTTTTTTAACTTCACACCCATATCTCCCGAATGAGAGATATGGGTGAAAAACTTTCATCTCACTTCTTTTTTGCTTTCCTTATATTTCAGCCAATCTTCTTCTGTTTTCCACATCCATTTCCTATCTTTAATGAATTTTGCACGTGGATAAACTATATTGGTGCAGGGGACAAAGTGGAAATTATAATCATGATTTTTGTCGCACTGTCTATTACTTTCCAATGTACAAGAATCTTTAATCGCGAACTTACACACTTCACATTCCGTATTAATATGTAGCAAGTCTGTCCAACGATACATTTCGCAATACACAGTATCATTACGTACTTCATAAACACCCCTCATGCCATACCATCGTTTTGGATACAATATATCTTTTGATAGACTTAGACTATTGCCAAAATCTATTCTGCCATTATCTCTTTTAGCTTTGTCAAAGCCAAATTCTGCACATATCCCATCTGGATAAAAAACATACCCTCCAACACTTACAGAATCCATTCTTTCAACAGAGCCACAAATATAGCATCCATCAATACGGAAACGACCTTGGTGTGCATTTTCTTCCCCATAGGTTAGATGATTATCAGCACACTTCTTCACCCAATTGCCAACAACAGTATGGCAACTACAAAACAAAAACAAAGATAATAATGCAACGATTATTATATTTTTCATAAAAATAATTTTTGGGGAATAAATTTTCTGGTAATTTCGGAGAACTTGCTTTAGCTTGTTGAGCTTTGCGAAAAATTTTTGTTCCGAAAACAGCAGTTTGCTGCTAAAATGTCAACGTTTTAATTCATGGAATTCACGTTGATTATTGTCAGTTAACAGCCACTTGTTGCTAAAGGGAATTTATTGATGGCACATTAGTTTCGCTATCATCCGTCTTGCAGCATTCTCAGGAGCAGATACATTTCCGAGTCTCTCATCTATGATATCATATTCAGCAAGCATCTTTGCCCTTCCTTCTCCATTAGGGAGTATTTTCCCGAGTTCTTCTTTGATAGTCTTTACTGAGAAACGATCTGCGAATAATTCTTGAACGACTTCCTTGTCGGCTATCAGATTAACGAGTGATATGTATTTGCACTTGATGATGTGGTTGAATGCCCATCTTATGAAGTGTGGGACAGGAGTCTTGTAGCAGACTACTTGTGGAACATCGAAGATTGCAGTTTCGAGAGTTGCCGTACCGCTTGTGACGAGGGCAGCGGTAGAGTGGGAGAGTAGGGCATAGGTCTCGTTGTGAGTGCGTCCTACGATGTTATTTCCTATATATTTATTGTAATAATCCTCGTCAATACCTGGGGCACATGCGAGAACTGGCTGATACTCAGGATATGCCTTTACGGCCTCTAGCATAGCAGGAAGGTTATCTTTTATCTCCTGTCGTCTGCTACCTGCCAAAAGGGCAATAATAGGCTTGTTCGCATCAAGGTTATTCCTCTTGCAGAAGTCCTCGTAGGTCTCTTGGTATTCTGAACGGAAAAGCCTAACCTCATCTGCCGTTGGATTACCAACGTAATGAATAGGATAGCCATGTTTTCCTTCAAAGAACTCCTTTTCAAAAGGCAATATTGAGAACAGTTCGTCCACATCCCTCTTGATGTTCTTTATACGGTATTCCTTCCAAGCCCAGAGTTTAGGTGCAATATAATAGAATACCTTTGGCTTCTTCCCGTTATCTTTTCTCGCTTTAAGATACTTTGCGATACTAAGATTGAAACCTGCATAATCAACCAGTATTACCACGTCAGGTTGCCACTCGGTAATGTCTTTCTTGCACATTGCCATATTCTTGAATATGGTTGGCAGATGCAGAAGTACGGGGATGAACCCCATATATGCAAGTTCCTTATAGTGGCGTACGCGCTCTCCTCCCTCGGCGGTCATATTGTCACCACCGAAGAATCTGAACTCGGCATCTTTGTCTTGTTCCTTGAGCGCCTTCATAAGGTGCGAGGCGTGGAGGTCTCCACTTGCCTCTCCAACTATAAGGTAGTATTTCATAAAAATGCGGCCTCTCCCCCCGCCCTCCCCCGTAGGGAGGGAGCTGGAGAGCGAAAGGCATGTTAATTGTTAATTGTTAATTTTAGAGTCTTTAAGTAGTCAAAGTCGGTGATATCCACGGAGATAGGCGTTATGGCTACATAGTTGTGAAGCAATGCCCATGCGTCTGTGTCCTCGGCCTCAGGCTCGTCATTCTGATAGTATCCGCACATGAAATAATAGTCATATCCGCGACTTGGATGAGTGCATTTCTCTACCTCGTTTCTCCAATGTCCGTGAGCCATTCTGCAAACCTTTACACCAGCAGGCTTTTCCGTCTTCGGGAAGTTGACGTTCAGACATGTCATTTTCGGCATTCCGTCCTTCAAGGCTTTCTCTACAAGTGACCTGACAATATTGGTCATTGGCTCAAAGTTGGCATCCTCGGCATAGTCGCATAGAGAGAACGCTATGCTTGGAATGCCTTTGATAGCACCTTCTGTCACTACTCCCACGGTACCGCTATAATGGGCATTGGTACTTGCGTTGTCACCATGATTTATGCCGCTAAGGATAAGTGCAGGCTTTCTTGGACATACCTGTGAATATGCCATCTTTACACAATCTACGGGAGTGCCAGAACAAACCCATGTCTGGACGTTTCCTTCTGTTTTCTGAAGGCGTAGAGTGAGAGCTTCCATAGAGAAAGAACAGCTCTTTCCAGAGCGTCCTCCGTCAGGTGCACATACAATTATGTCTCCGTAATCAGCAACCATGCGGACAAGTTCGTTGAGTCCTTTTGACTGGTAGCCATCATCGTTTGATATGAGAATTAATGGTTTCATTTTGGCTGCAAAAATAATAAAAAACTATGTAATTAGTCATTAAAATGCAAAAAAATGTATTTTATTTGAGACAAAATCCTCGTATTTGGAAAAAAAATAGTATCTTTGCAATCTAATATGTACATATCAGTAAGATCATGAACAAAAAACTCGGTAAAATAATCGCGCTCGCTAATCAGAAAGGAGGCGTTGGCAAGACAACAACAACCATCAATTTGGCTGCGTCTCTTGCTACATTGGAAAAGAGCGTACTTGTGGTTGACGCCGATCCTCAGGCAAATGCTTCGAGTGGTCTTGGAGTTGACCTCCAGCAGATTGACAGCTCTCTATACGAGTGCATCATCGACCATGTTGATGTGCGTGATGCAATCTATACCACGGATATCTCCGGACTTGATATAATACCAAGCCACATTAACCTTGTCGGAGCAGAAATAGAGATGCTTAACATACAGAACCGTGAGCACGTCATCTCAAAACTCCTTGCGCCAATCCGCGATGAGTATGACTATATCCTCATTGACTGTAGTCCTTCACTTGGACTTATCACCGTCAATTCGCTTACAGCGGCTAATTCTGTTATTATCCCTGTTCAGTGTGAATACTTTGCTCTCGAGGGTATTAGCAAACTGCTCAATACTATCAAGATAATCAAGAGCAAGCTTAATCCGCAACTTGAGATTGAAGGTTTCCTTCTCACGATGTATGATTCACGTCTTCGCCTTGCTAACCAGATCTATGACGAGATTAAGCGTCACTTCCAGGAACTTGTGTTCAAGACGGTCATTCAGCGTAATGTGAAAATCTCAGAGGCACCTTCACACGGTCTGCCAGTCATTCTCTATGATGCAGACTGTACTGGTACCAAGAATTTCCTTGCCCTCGCAAAGGAGATTATCTCTCGCGAGAAGTAATTTGATGTACAATTTTCCATTTACAATGTACAATTTGTATTAGGTGTGATTTTTTGATTTCAACCTTCATACTTTTGAATAAAAATGGCAGTTCATAAGAAATATAATGCCCTTGGCCGTGGTCTTGATGCCCTTATCTCTACTGAGGGTGTACGTCCGCAGGGCTCTTCTACTATAAACGAGATTCCTATATCTCAGATTGAGGCTAATCCTAATCAGCCTCGTCGTGAGTTCGATTCAGAAGCTCTTCAGGAACTCGCAACCAGTATTCGCGAGATAGGTATCATACAACCTATCACCCTTCGCCAGATTGATGATAATCGCTTTCAGATTATTGCAGGTGAACGTCGTTGGCGTGCGTCTCAGATTGCTGGTCTTACTGCAATTCCTGCCTATATACGCACGATTAGCGATGAGAGCATCATGGAGATGGCTCTCGTTGAGAATATCCAGCGTGAGGATCTCAACGCTATCGAAATAGCACTTGCTTACCAACATCTCCTTGAGAACGATGGTATGACGCAGGAGAAAGTTAGTGAGCGCGTTGGTAAATCACGTGCGGCTATCGCTAACTATCTCCGTTTGCTTCGTCTTCCTGCGCAGATACAGCTGTCGCTTCAGAAAAAGGAGATTGACATGGGACATGCTCGTGCTCTCCTGTCAATAGATTCTCCATCTCTGCAGATAAAACTCTATAAGGAGATAATGAAGAATAACTATTCCGTTCGTAAAGTGGAGGAAATGGTTAGTCTTTTGAAGAATGGTGAGGAAATACCAACGGGGACAAAGAAGATTGTTGCTAAGCAACAGCTTCCAGAGGAGTTTAATGTCCTCAAGAATCGTCTCTCGGAATTCCTGAACACAAAGGTGCAGTTTACCTGCAATCCGAAGGGAAAAGGTAAAATCTCCATACCTTTCAATAGTGAGGAGGATTTGGAGCGTATCCTTACACTCTTCGATAAGTTGAAGTAAAAAGCCTCCTTACCCAATTTATGGGATTTTGATCATAGGAGGAAAATACAGTAAACATCCTTCTCTTTTAGAAGGCTTGGTTAGGCTATTAATTGCAAATAAATAACAAATATCGCTTTTTGATAATGGTAGTGAGCTTATGGTTCTCTGCCATTGTTGCGTATGCCCAGAAGGATTCTGACACGATACAGTCCGTATCCGTTGAGCCAGAGTTAATAGAAGGGAAGGTCATACGGGACCTAACCCCTGCCGACTCTATAACTGCTCTAAAAATGGCTGGGAAAAAGGCAAAGCGTGATTGGAGTACGTGGAAACCGGATCCAAAGCGTGCTATGTGGCTTGCTATTGTTCTTCCTGGTGCCGGACAGATTTACAACCATAAGTATTGGAAACTCCCAATTATCTATGGAGGATTTGTTGGTTGTGCTTATGCCATGCGTTGGAACAACCAGATGTATAGCGATTATTCGCGTGCTTACATCGACATCTCGGATAATGATCCAGAAACAAAGAGCTATGAGAAGTTTCCGTATCTTATCATGGCACAAAGTGATACAGAGCGTTTAAAGGCACAGTTCAAAGCTCGTAAGGATCGTTTCCGTCGTTGGCGTGATCTGAGTTTCTTCTGTATGCTGGGTGTCTATGGACTAAGTATCATTGATGCTTATGTTGATGCCTCATTATCACAGTTCGATATCTCAGATGACCTCTCCTTGCATGTGGAGCCTGGCTTTGTTGGGACTTCTGGGAAGAAATCTGGGATAAACTCAGAGGTTAATCCGTTCTCAACTACAGGAATAGGCATTAACGCAGCTCTTACTTTCTGACCTCTAAGGTCTATGGCGTGTTTACGCCATGCATAACTAATTGAAAATTATGAACAAAAGAAATACAATTCTCTCGCTTGCCATCTTATTTGGCAATATTACTTCCCTGTATGCGCAGGATGTAAACGAAACTACAACAGAAACAAATAACTACGATGACGAGGAAATCGTGATCGGTAAGGATAATGGTGATGAGGAAATAATAGAGGTTCCTGAAGGAATGCTCCTCGAACTTGACTCTCTCGTACAGCAATATAATGCAAAGACATATCTCATGGCCGATACATCATGCCAGATGCGTGATGTGAATCCAGTTTATGACGTAGAGGTGTATAAGGATCGTCTCAAGCGTCTTCCAACAGCTATGGAAATGCCATGGAATGATGTTGTGCAGAAGTTCATTGACAGATATTCAACCCGTCTGCGTCGCTCTGTTGGGTATATGCTTGGTGCAAGCAATTTCTATATGCCTATCTTTGAGCAGGCTCTTGAGGTGTATGGTATTCCTCTCGAACTTAAGTATCTGCCTGTTATTGAGTCTGCACTAAATCCAAATGCTGTATCTCGTGTGGGAGCTACTGGACTCTGGCAGTTCATGGTGGCAACAGGTAAGCGCTATGGATTGCGCATTACAACCATGATTGACGAGCGTCGCGATCCGGTAAAGTCTTCTTATGCAGCAGCCCATTATCTTTCTGACTTGTATAAGATATTTGGTGATTGGAATCTCGTTATTGCAGCCTATAACTACGGACCGGAGAATATCAACAAGGCTATCCGTCGTGCTGGTGGTGTACGTGACTACTGGCAGATATATCCATATCTTCCTAATGAGACTCGTGGTTATGTTCCTGCGTTTATCGCAGCCAACTATATCATGAACTATTACTGCGAGCATAACATCTGTCCGATGCTCACCAAGCTTCCTGTACAGACCGATACCATTATGCTATATCGTGACGTACACTTCGAGCAGTTAGCCAATGTCGTTGGTATAAGTAAGGAACAGCTTCGTTCACTAAATCCACAGTATCGTCGTGACGTGGTGACTGGCTATAGTGAGCCAACCGACCTCCGTCTGCCTATAGAATACATCAATGCGTTTATCGAGAAAGAAGACTCTGTATATGCCTATAATGCAGATCAACTTTTGAAACGTGCAGAGGTTGCGGTTAATGATGATGCTCCAATATATCGTGCTCCAACAGTTGCCCAGCGTGCGGCACGCCAAAGTGCACGTGCCAGTCGTAAGGCAAAAGCAAGACGTGCGCGTGGAGGCAGAAACGTGACCATCAGAAATGGTGACACACTCTCTGAAATTGCAAAGAGAAATCACACAACTGTGGCTAAGCTCAAGAAACTCAACAAAATATCCGGTTCGTCTATCCGTGCCGGAAAAAAGATTAGGGTTAGGTAATCCACACGGATTACCAACCCTTTTATTTTCTATTTTTTATTTACCTTAAATACTAACTCCATCTGTTATGCAGGAAAAACAAGCTGAACAATTATATCAGGAACTTATCGATTCCTATCTTGCCAGTCCACACCGCAAGAAGGTGGATGTAATACAGAAAGCATATAACTTTGCCTGTCGTGCTCATGAGGGAGTGAGCCGTCCGAATGGCGAACCATATATCATACATCCAATTGAGGTAGCGCTTATTGCATCACGTGAGATGGGACTTGGCTCTACTTCCATCTGTGCGGCCTTGCTGCATGATATCATCGAGAATACCGACTATACTGTGGAGGATGTGGAGAATATCTTTGGCTCCAAGATTGCGCAGATTGTCGATGGACTTACCAAGATATCAGGAGGAATATTTGGCGATAAGGCTTCTGAACAGGCAGAGAACTTCAAGAAACTGCTTCTTACTATGTCGGATGACATACGTGTCATCCTAATCAAGATATGTGACCGCTTGCAAAATATGCGCACCCTTGATAATCTTTCCGATGGAAAGAAGACAAAGGTGGCAGGTGAGACTTTGTATCTCTATGCTCCATTGGCAAACCGCCTTGGACTCAATAAGATAAAAACGGAACTTGAAGATCTCGCATTTCGTTACGAGCATCCTGATTCTTATGAGAATATATGCAAGAAACTAGCCCATACGCAGGAACAGCGTGATGAGCTTTTCGCAAAGTTTACCGATCCTATACGTGAGGCACTCGATGCCATGGGCTGTAAGTATGTCATAAAGATGCGTGTTAAGTCGCCTTATTCTATTTGGAATAAGATGCGTAATAAGCATGTTTCTTTCGACGAGATTTACGATATCCTTGCCGTGCGTATCATCTTCGAGTCTCCAGAACCAGAAGATGAGGTCAATGAATGCTTCCGTATATATGTGGCTATCACTAAGTTGTATAAGTCACATCCTGATCGTCTGCGCGATTGGCTATCTCATCCTAAGGCTAATGGATATCAGGCTCTCCATGTCACCCTAATGAGTAATCAGGGACAGTGGATAGAGACACAGATCCGCTCAAAGCGTATGGATGAAATTGCGGAACAGGGATTCGCTGCCCATTGGAAGTATAAGGAAGGCACAGATGAACCTAATAATGAAGGAGAGCTCAACGACTGGTTGTGTACCATTAAGGAGATTCTTGATGATCCGCAGCCTGACGCTATGGACTTCCTTGATGCTATCAAACTTAATCTTTTTGCATCTGAGATATTCGTTTTCTCTCCAAAGGGAGAGATTATCACACTTCCATCTGGGGCAACCGCCCTCGACTTTGCCTTTTATATCCATACTTTCCTAGGCTCACATTGTATTGGAGCAAAGGTAAACCATAAGCTCGTACCACTGAGTCATGTGCTTCAGGGAGGTGATCAGGTGGAGATTATCACCTCCAATTCACAGCATGTCCAGTCGGAGTGGCTGTCGTTTGTTACTACAGCAAAGGCACGTAATAAGATACAGACACAGCTTCGGCGTGCTAATCGTGACACCCAGCAGAAAGGACTTGAGATGCTGCGTCAATGGTTGAAGTCGCATGACCTCAGCCTTACTACGTCTGCCATACGTGCTCTTTGTGAGGCACATGGTATGGAGAAACAAGAACACCTTTTGCTTGATATCGGTAACGGCATTATAACGTTGTCGGAACAGGATCTAGACCATATCCTTGGTGTGGTCAAGAAGAGTAAAAAAGGTCGTTGGCGTCGCTTCGTGCCATTCTTGAAGTCAAAGAATGACAAAGACGATGCTGATGAATTCCTCACGGTACAGGAAGGTTTCGACAAGGATCGTGCATGTGTCATCTCAGAGGATAATATCAACAAGTATGTTTTCTCGCATGATTGTTGTCATCCGATTCCGGGTGATGATGTCGTAGGATATATTGACGGTAATGATCATATAGAACTTCACCATCGCTCATGTCAAGTCGTTAACCGTCTCCGCAACACCTATGCACACCGCATTCTTGCCGTACGGTGGAATATGCGCAACGATAATGATGATCTGCTTTTTGATGCTGTCATTGTTATCAAGGGTATTGACCGTAAGGGAATAGCACGTGATGTGGCACTTGTAATTGCCGACCAGATGGACATTAACATTCATAAGCTCTCCATATCTTCTGACAAAGGTATATTCGAGGGACGTATCGAGATGCGTGTACATGATCGTGAGGAACTTACGGGAATAATTGATGCACTCAAACAAATACCTGATCTCACCACGGTGATAAGGGAGTACTAAAAAACAATAATAAATTGAAATACTTATATTTCCTTTCTCATATACTCTCTACCTACACCAGCTATTTCATTATAGCAGTAGCAGTAGTGACGTTTTTCTGTCCAACGGTCTTTTCATGGGTACATGGTGATATCCAGTCATTGATACTTGGATTCATAATGCTTACTATGGGACTCACCCTCACGTTAGATGATATGCGTGTACTTGCTGCACGTCCATGGGATATTCTTATCGGCACATGTGCCCAGTTCTCGTTAATGCCACTTATTGCATGGTCGCTGACCGTTGGGGTAGGCTATCTTGGCATAGAGATTCCGAAACCTGTTGTGGTGGGTATAATCCTCGTGGGATGTTGTCCTGGAGGAGTGTCAAGCAATATTATGTCGTACTTGTGTAAGGGTGATGTCGCTTTCTCTGTAGGAATGACTACTGCAAGTACATTGCTCGCCCCTGTTGTTACTCCGTTACTTGTGTTGTGGCTTGCGGGGGAGAGGGTAGAGGTTGATGCCCTTGGAATGTTCCGTAACATACTCCTCGTTACGCTATTGCCGGTTACAATAGGTTTTTTCTGCAATCTTTTCATGGGTAGAAACGAACGTTTTCGTAAAGCACAGTCTGTGATGCCAGCATTCAGTGTTATTGGACTCGCATGTATCGTAGGAGGTGTGGTTTCCGCTGTTCATGACAAACTCCTGATGGAGGGTTTAACTTTCTTCCTCATCGTTTTGGTTGTAGTATTTTTCCACAATGGCCTGGGTTATCTCCTTGGTTATAGTGTGGGGAAGATTTTCCATTTCTCAGCTGCCAAAAACCGTACTATTTCTATCGAGGTCGGTATGCAGAATGCAGGTCTTGCCACTGTTCTTGCTTCCGAGTTTTTCATAATTTCCTGTCCGCTTGCAGTCATTCCATGTGCCGTAAGTTGTGCATGGCATTCTATATCAGGTACGATAATGGCACAAATTCTTGCTCCTAAGAGTGATAGTGATGAAAGGGTGTCGAACGATTGTGAATGTACTTCGATGTAAGGAGGTATATGTTATTTGATTATTGCCTAATATTGAAAAAATGTGTAAATAATGTTGGACAAATGAAAAAAAATATGAGATAAATCGAAAAAAAAACAGATTCTCAAAGAAAACTCTTTTTTTCCTTTTTGTTTTCATTTTTTTTCATTACCTTTGCAAAAATCAACGGGAAAAACGTATTGCGGAAAAATTCCCAAGTTGTGTGTTTTTGATAGGTAAATGTATTATCTTCAGGTAGTTAATGCTATTTGAAGTGTTTTTTGATGTGTTGTTAGGATATTTTTTAGAATAAGCAAAGAAGAATCCTCATTAATTTTATGTTTATAAAAGGTATTTTGAATCGTGTTTAATAATAGACTTGCCATAATCGTTCCTTGTTATAATGAAGAGTCTGTACTTGAAGAAACAACAAATCGTATTTCTGAGATGTTGGATTCATTAATAGATGAGAATCTCATATCCAAGGATAGTTTTATTCTTTATGTCAACGATGGAAGTCGTGATAATACGTGGTCTTTAATCTGTAAATTCCATACTGAGAATAAGTTTGTTAGAGGAGTAAATCTTGCAGGAAACGTGGGACATCAGAATGCTCTTTGGGCTGGATTGACTGTAGCTAAAGACCATGCAGATATGCTCATATCTATTGACGCAGACCTTCAAGATGATGTAAATGCCATTCGTGACATGATTTGGAAACATCAAGAAGGTTGTGATATTGTATATGGTGTTCGTAATGAGCGCAAGACGGATTCTTGGTTCAAAAGAAATTCAGCGCTTGTTTTCTATAGGGTTATGGAGATTATGGGGACTAAGACTATTTATAATCATGCCGATTTTCGCTTGATGACTAGACGTGCTGTAGAATATCTATTGCAGTTTAAGGAACGCAATCTGTTCATTAGGGGATTAGTTCCACTTGTTGGTTATAAGTCCGATATGGTGTATTATGACAGAAAAGAACGTTTTGCAGGTGAGAGTAAGTATCCTTTTAGTAAAATGCTGAATTTTGCAGTTGATGGAATTACTTCATTTTCAGTAAAACCGATTCGCTTGATACTCATATTAGGCATTATGTTCATTATCGTCGCTTTTGCTGTTTTGATTTGGATATTATGGTCATATTTTACGAATGACGTAGTCAGAGGATGGTCATCATTGATGCTTTCAGTCTGGTTTTGTTCGGGTTGTGTATTGACGGCACTTGGTATAGTCGGAGAATATGTAAGCAAGATATATGTGGAGTCTAAGGAGAGACCGAGGTATAATATCGAGCAACTACTTTTAGAAAACAACCTGAAATAAAAAATGTTTTTGTGTAATTTGTATTATCCTAAGAATAGGATATTTTTTTTCTTTGCATCTATATTTATCATCGCCTTTATTCCATTCGTTTTTGATGTATATTATACAACACCTGATGATCCAAGATATATTGCTCTTGTTTCTGGAGCATATACAGGAATACCCGAGAAAGAACTTGTATATGAGGGCGTGATTCTGGGTTTATTAGAAAGTAAGCTTTATTCTTTAGTTCCTGGCTTCGAGTGGTATAGCATCGTTTATTATTTTTGTACACTTTTTGCCTTTGCCACAATCCTTTGGCAAGTGCTGATATGTGATTTTACAAGATGGAAGAGAATTGCGGTCATTTCACTTGTTTTGATAACTCAGATTTATCTGTCACTTACGCCTCAGTTCACCACTCTTGCCACACAATTAAGTTTTGCTTCATTCATCCTTTTGTATTCGAAGAATGGTGGCAGAAAGAGGTTCGCGTTGAGTTTGTTGCTATTCTTCTTTGCTACGCAGGTGCGTTTTGCAGCAGCTTTCATTCCGTATATGATTGCTTGGCCATTATTCTTGAAAGATATGAATTTAAGGTCATCGATGTGGTGGAAAGAGAAATTATGCCTTATATGCATAATCCTTGTTGCTCTAGTAAGTTTTAGCGCAGATAGATATACTTATCGTTCAGAAGGATGGAAAACGTTTAATGACATTAATGATGCCCGTGGTTATATGGCGGATAATCCAATGGCTGTTACTTACTGTAGTGAGATAAAAAATGAAGAGGATCGTCTTGCCTTTGACCTTTACTATAGATATCGGATTTTTGATCTGAACATCCTCACACCTGAGAAATTTGATGGGTATGAGCAAGTGTTTAAAGCACGGGTGTTTGATACTATACGTTATAATGGACGTGATTATCTAAGGAAATATTGGAATATGGGTGGATGGATGGTCGTATTATTGTCTTTATGGCTATTATATGAATTTATACGCAAGCGTCATTGGTTTGCTATATTCCTTTTGGGGGCATCTATAGGTATGTTCGCGTTGGCTAATCTAAATATGATGTCAATGAGTTTTGCTAAGGAACGTGTGATGCTTTGTTCGTATGTTGCATTGCTATTTTCTATGCTATGTTTGGTATCTGTGTATTCACGCAATTCACGTGTGATAATTATAGCCGTATGCGCCATATCATCCATTCAATATATATGTAAGGACTATGAATGCATAAGGGATACCACCACTCCGCGTCCAATTATTGCAGAAACGGAAATGATGATAGAAAAAGTCAAGGACTCAAAGGTTATGCTTCCTGTACCTACATATCTTACCCCAGAAGCTTTTCATACAAGCAAGAGTCCTATCTATACAAATTCTATTATTCAAGGATGGATGCACTTTTATCCGAAAGCCGATTTCCATTGTCAGCCATTTACTGCATTTACAGATGGACTTCCTATTTTGGTTCGTAAAAATGCGATGGAGCAGTTGGATATTATACAAAGACTTCTTAAACTGCATTATGATATAGACTCTCGCCAGGATATCTTGGATGAGTCGGAGAATTATTATCTTGTAAAGATTGCAAGAACCTAATTCCTTGAACAAGTTCATTCAGGTGGATGGTAAAAATAGACAGAAACACTTTTAATGGCCGAAGATCTTAAACATAAGACAAAGGTAGGAATGTATTGGACATTCTTCAATAGTGCTTCAACGCAAATCATGCAGTTTGTCGTTGGAATTATCATGGCACGATTGTTGTCTCCTGAAGATTATGGAATTACGGCTCTTCCTGCTGTATTCATGGCTATTGCTGGAGTTTTTATGGATGGAGGATTTGGGCAGGCATTGGTACGTAAGGAGATGGTAAGCGACGATGATTTGTCAACATCGTTCTTCTATAGTTTCGGGATGGGGATACTGATGTACCTTGTCATGTTTTGTCTGTCCCCATATATTGCAGATTTCTATAACACACCGATTTTGACACCTCTGATAAGGGTAACAGCTTTGGGGTTTATCTGGGGACCCTTAGGTACAGTACAGAACATTATACTTAAAAGAAAACTGGATTTTAAGACTCCGGCAAGAATTGCAATCGTCAATATGATTGTTGGAAGTATTGTGGGAATATCCGCGGCATATGCAGGCTATGGGGTATGGGCGCTTGTACTGTCAGGCCTAGTATCTAGTGTCCTTGGTCTTGCCCTGACTTGGGGGGTTGTAAAATGGGTACCTAGAGCGAAATTTAATAAGGATTCTTTTAAATATTTATGGAACTATGGTAATAAACTTATAGGGGCAAATCTTATAGATATTACTTATAATAATGTTGCACCTGTTGTTATCGGAAAGTTCTATTCTCCAAGTGACCTTGGTGTTTTCAATAGGGCGAATGGATATGCCCAGCTTCCGGTATCTCAGATTTCGAATATTTTGGCAGGAGTAACCTTCCCGATATTAAGTAAAATGAGTTCGGATATTGACCGATTGGCTGTAATATATCGCAAAATGATGAAGATGACAGGCTTTATTTCTTTTCCTGTTTTGTTTTTGCTATGTGCACTCGCAAGACCTCTTGTCATTGTTTTGCTTTCAGAAAAATGGGAATCTTGTGTTGTTATGTTACAAATAATGTGTATAGCAAGAATGTGGCATCCGTTAATGGTATTGAATAGAAGTGCATTGCAAGTTACGAAACGAACGGATCTATATTTAAAAATGGAAGTGATAAAACGTGCGGTTAATTTCATCTTGATGTGTGTATCCTTGAGATTTGGTATTATTGCATTCTGTTGTTATCAGATAGTAGAAACAGTTATAGCAATGTGTTTTAATACGCATTATACAGGAAAGTTGCTCGGAGTAGGATTGATTACGCAGACAATGGATGTCTGTAAGTTTTATATCCTATCCCTGATTATGTTTTTCCTGGTTATTGGCATCAATAGCTTAATTGATAATATGTTGCTTCAGATAATTGTTGGGGGGATGGTTGGTGTGACATTCTATGCAACTTTCTCATATATATTTAGATTCGAAGAACTGAAGGAAGTCAGATACATGCTTGACAAAAGCAAGTAATTGTTGTAATGAAAAGTCCCTTGATAATAAATAATCCAAAGGAGAATTGTTGTGGATGTGGTGCATGTGCACAGATCTGCCCCAGACATTGTATTGAAATGGTCAGGGATACGGAAGGTTTTCTGTATCCTAAACTCAGAAAAGAAGAATGTACGGGGTGCCTGAAATGTGAAAGTGTTTGTCCTTGGCATGGAAATACATCGGAAAGGTTGCCATTATGTGACTATGGAATAATAAACGAAAACGAAGAAATCCGAGAGAAAAGTAGTTCTGGGGGAGTCTTTTACGTCCTAGCTAAAAAGATTATAGAAAATGACGGCGTGGTGTTTGGGGCATGCTTTGATGAAAACAATATGGTCCGTCATGATTTATCTGAAGACTTGGAGGGCATATTGAAGTTTTTGGGTAGTAAATACGTTCAAAGTGAAATAGGTTCTGTATATTCTCAAGTAAAGGAATACTTATTAAATGGAAGATACGTACTTTTTTCTGGTACACCATGTCAAGTGTTAGGGTTAAGGAATTATCTGAAGAAAGACTATGAAAAGTTATTGACAATTGATTGTATATGTCATGGCGTTCCAAGTCCTTTGGTTTGGGAAAAGTATTTGTCGGAAATTGTAGATACATCAAAAAAAATAAAAGTTGTATTTCGGGATAAGTCTGAAGGATGGTATGGATATCATGTCTGTATTCGTTCTATAGATGGTGCAATTTTGTATAAGCAGAAGTGGACATCAGATCCTTATATGCAGCTTTTTGTTTCCGATTATTCATTGCGACCATCTTGTTATAATTGCCCTGCAAAAGCAGGTAAATCTGGAAGTGATATAACGTTGGGAGATTTTTGGGGAGTAGATAAGACGCTTCCTGATATGTACGATAATAAAGGAACCAGTCTCGTGCTTGCCAATACCCAGAAAGGAAAACTTTTCATACAAGGTATTGAGGGCTTAAATAGTAAGGTTGTTCCTCACGAATCATCAATTATTTATAATCCTGCATGGAGTAATAAGGCTCAAAAGCCTAGTGAAAGGGATTATTTTTTTAGATTGATTCAGAAAAGAAACATATGGAGTCTATATGTTCGCTTCCTGCATCCTGAAATGTTGCTTAAGAATGTTATAAAGGGAAAAATTGCACTTCTTTTGCATAAATTTAGATTAGGGAAGGGATAGGAGTTCACAATAGATGAAAATCGGTATTATTACATTCTGGCAGTCGCAAGATAATTATGGACAGATTTTGCAAGGTTATGCTTTACAGCAGACATTGACAAATATTGGGTACAAAAGTTTCATAATTAGATATGGGTTTCATGAAAAATGTTTTCCTGAATCCTATGATGAAAGAATTTTTGCCAAGTTACATGTGTTTTTTTATTACAAAATAGTTAAGGATGCATTAAAAACTTTTTTCTGTAGAAATAATAAATATAGCAGAAATTTCAATGCTTTTCGTTATAAACGGATGAATTGGTCTCTGCGTTTTTATAATTATCTTAATGAGTTAGTGATTAATCCTCCGAAAGCGGAGGTGTATATTACGGGAAGTGATCAGGTTTGGGCACAATTATTGTCAAACAATGAAAATAGGGTGTTCTTTCTTGATTTTGGCTTGAAGGAAACAAAACGTATAGCATATGCTCCAAGTTTTGCAGTTAAAGAATATCCGAAAGCTTTAAATCAAATATTGGCAGAAAAGTTAAGCCGGTTTGATGCAATTAGTGTTAGAGAGAAAACAGGTGTTGAAATATGTAGGAATATAGGTTTTAATGCTGTAGAAGTTCTTGATCCTACATTATTGTTGCTAGGTTCTTTTTATAGGAAAATTGCAAAAAAATCAAAGGTGGATAATTATGCATTTGTATATCATGTTAATATAGAATCATCAGAAGATATATATTGGGATTCATTTAAGATGTATAATGAAACGCATAATTTGAAGACTATAGCAACTTATGCCAATCCTGATAAAGGTGTGAATATGGAGTTCCTTGATGGAGCGCGATATTATTATCCCTCTGTTGAGGAATGGATAGGATTGATTGATGCAGCCTCCTATGTTTTGACATCATCATTCCATGGAATGGTTTTTTCTATTTTATTGCATAAACCTTTTGTGGTATGTTTGAGAAAGGAAACACTATTTTCGGGAAATGATAGAATCACTTCATTATTATCGAAATTGAATCTTGAGTCTCAAATATATGCATTAGGGCGGAATGTTGAACAGATTATTTCTAATCCGATTGATTGGAAGACTGTTGATCGAACGTTAGATGCTTTAAGATCCTTTTCTGTTGATTATTTAAAATCTAATATTCATTGATGCGTGTACTTTTTGACCATCAGGCTTTTTCTATGCAGTCACATGGTGGCGTGTCTCGTTGCTTTGCAGAATTATATAGATATTTACCCGAAAGTGTAGAAGCATATATTTCTGTCAAAGAAACTGATAATGTATATCTTCGAGATATGGCAGTTGGTGTCCCTGTAGGCTATAACTATGAACATTTTATATTCCCTTTCAATTTTCCTTTGAAAAGTCGTTTGTTTGGTATTTATAACCATATTGTTAAAGGAATGCCTTATCAATCGGATAATTACAGTTATTTTCATGAACATGAGTATAATCGGCTATATTCGATTGCAACTTTAAAACGAGGAAGATATGATATTTTTCATCCAACGTTCTTTGATGATTATTTCCTACCGTATCTTGGCAATAAGCCTTTTGTTCTCACCATTCATGACATGATTCCATGGATCTATTCAAACATTGACAATAAAAATTGGAAATGGCAGGTAGAAAAGATGAAAATCCTTGCTCCCAAAGCAGCAGCTATAGTTGCTGTTAGCGAGAATACCAAAAAAGACATAGTTCGCTTACTTAATGTGAAAGAGGATAGGGTACACGTTATTTATCATGGTTGTTCATTTCTACGTATAGATCATTCTAATCCATTTCTTTCACAACCATACATTCTTTATGTTGGTGATAGGAAATATTACAAGAATTTTGACTTGTTTGTTGAGAATTTAGTTCCGGTATTGAAGCGGCATCAAGAACTCATGGTTGTATGTACAGGAAAATCCTTTTGTGATGAGGAACTTCGACTGATGGAGAAATATAGTATAAAGGATCGATTTATCCAACAATGGGTTGCTAATGACGAAGATTTCTATTCTTTATATCATCATGCAGTTTGTTTTGTATATACAAGTGAATATGAAGGATTTGGAATCCCCATACTAGAGGCCTTTCAGTCAGATTGTCCTGTGATGTTGAACAAAGCCAGTTGCTTTCCTGAAATTGCAGGAGATGCAGCCATATATTTCGAAATGAATAAAATGGAATCTAATTTTGCCGAACAGTTTGAGAAAATGTATTCCATGACTATTCAGCAGCGTTCTTTACTATTAAAGAAACAAAGAAAATGTTTGGAAAAGTATTCTTGGAAAAAATCGGCTATGCAGTTGGCTCGTGTTTATAATAGCATCTCATGAAACTCTCAATAATTACAATAAACTATAATAATCTTGATGGGCTAAAAAAAACAGCAGAGTCTGTCTTGGCTCAGTCGTGGAGAGATTTTGAGTGGATAATCATTGATGGTGCAAGTACGGATGGTAGTAGAGAGTATATTATAGACCTTAATGAAGAACTAGCTCAAAATGGATGGAATCCTATTTCGTATTGGTGTTCAGAACCGGATAAAGGCATTTTTAATGCGATGAATAAAGGTATTGCCAAAGCAAAGGGCGAATACCTTAATTTTATGAATTCTGGTGATTATTTCCTTGATAAGGATACTCTGGGTAAGGTGGCTGGTTTAATAGCAGCAAACAATGCTGATGTGTTCTATGGTGATTGCGTTTTGGACTATGGGGAAAGGAAAGAGACAAGGGTACATCCGTCATCTTTAGATATATATGAACTTATTGTACTTCCTTTGTGTCATCAGGCAATGTTCTTTAGTCGTAGCGTCTTTAAAGACGAGCAATATGATGAGCAATACAAAATCTCATGTGATTGCGTAAAAAACATCAAACTGATGCTTGAGGAGTATACATTTAGAAAGATTGATGTTGTAGTTTGTGTGTTTGACAAGCATGGGATAAGTACGTCTTCAATTGATCGGAATGTGGAGGAATATCATAATGCGATAGAAGAAATTGTTCCCAAGCATATTATGTCTCTCGTATCAAAATTATACAGGTATGACAAAGGACATATATATAATAGGGTTAGGACTATTGAAAATAAAGGGGGATTGCTTGTTTTAATCTTAAGATTGTATCTAAAACTCTTTGGTTGATTCCTTGGAATGTTGTATACCTTAATTAAGTAAGAAATATAATATGCAATTGTTGAATCGTATTAAATCCATATATTTCAATTTTAGGTATCTTCCCTTTAGGCAGGCTATATATATGCCAGTATGGATTACGACAAACTTTAAGATTATGAAATTGAAACGTGGGCAGATTATTTTGGATTACCCATATCGAAAGAATTTCTTTTTGGGAGATTGTGGTAGCGTAGGATTTCAGGAAATGCAGGGTGGTATTTATATGGAGGAAGGAGCAAAACTTATTATGAATGCTATGTGTGTGATAGGACAGGGAACGACTATTCGTTGTGATAAGAATGCTGTTATAGAATTGGGAAAGAATTTTATTTGTAATAAAAATTGTCACTTTAGATCTGCAGAACATCTGAAAATTGGTGATAATAGTCTTGTTGGATGGAATGTCCAAATAAATACTGATGATGGTCATTCTATATTGCATGATGGTAAAGCTGTAAAGCGTGTAGGTTCTATTGAAATTGGCAATCATGTTTGGTTGACTTCAAATACTATTGTTGCAAAGAATGTGAAGATTGCAGATGGTTGCATTATTGCTCAAGGGGCGGTGGTTACAAAATCTATTTCAGAATCAAAATCACTTGTCGGTGGTATTCCAGCTAAGGTTATCAGGCAAAACATTGAATGGGAGAAGTAATAAAGGTTTCTTTAATAATTCCTGTTTATAACACGGGTGAGAAATTACATCGTTGTCTTGATAGCATTCTAGCCCAATCTTATCAGGATTATGAGTGTATTGTAGTTGACGATGGTAGCACTGATGATTCATCTACGATTATTGATGAATATGCTACTCGTGATGTAAGGTTCAAAGTAGTCCATAAAGAAAATGGTGGAGTAAGTTCTGCAAGGAATTACGGGCTAAATATTGCAAATGGTGAGTGGTTGGTCTTTATTGATAGTGATGATTTCCTTATGCCTGACCATATTGCTTCATTGATGGATGCAGCTACAGATGATGTGGATCTTGTTATGACAGGTTTCCGGTTCTTGCATCCTGATAAGACGACTGAACATGGATATAATATAGGAAAATATATAGGAATAGAGAGCATTAGGAAATTCATTTCAGAAACTGTGTTCCTGAGATTTCAAGTACCATGGGATAGAACTTACAGAAATAAGAAAAACTTGTTTTTTGATGAAAAATTGTCTTTGGGTGAGGATCGCTTATTCTGCTATCAGTATCTTTTAAATTGTAAAGGTATAGCAACGATTGGTAAGATAACATATATTCACGATGGAACAGATGAGACAACGCTGAGTTATCGTACATATCCGTCAAGTATGAACAAACATAGGTTATCTGTGTTTAAGGCTGCAATTTCTGACTTAAACAACCATCTGGAGATTAGTAGAAAAAATACATCATTGCTGGATTCTTATTTAGATTCAATATATACGGACTTGATAAACTCATATTACAAAGAAGGGAAATGTATTGATTTTTACATGGCTAGGATATTACATAAACTTAATTTGTTGTGAAAAAACGAATGGAAGTAAATAAATCTTCGAAGGCATATTCATGAAAATAATAAAAAAGAATATACAGATGCTCCGTGATGGAACTATCAAGAAGCAATTGGCTCTTCTTAAGGAGGATATAGATTTATATGCTTGTCGTTTAGAATATGATCTAGATTTAGCGAAGGGATATAAGAACTATTCTTATACCCGTAAGTTCTTAAAGCTATTTTTCGGAAGAAACTGTTTTAGATATGTTTTATATTTTAGATTAGATCCGATTACCCGTTTTGTTAGTTTCTTTTTCCCACCTCCATATGATAGTACTGCAATATGGAGCAATAGGGACGGTGTAGTTGGTGGAGGAATTTTTCTTATGCATGCATGGGGCACAGTCCTTAATTGTGAGCATATCGGCAAAGGATGCTCTTTCCTGCAGGACACGACATTGGGTAGTAAATCTAATAAAGATGGTGTGTATGTTCGTCCATGGCTTGGTGACAATGTAGATGTCGGAGCCAATGTTGTTGTTATTGGAGGCGTCCGTATAGGAAATAATGTTAAAATTGGTGCAGGATCAGTAGTTACGAAGGATATTCCTGATAATTGTATTGTTGTTGGCAATCCTGCAAGGGTTATTTATAAAGACGGGCAACGTGTGGATATTTCATTATGAATACACAGATAGTATATGTATTAGTAAGTTCAGAAAAGGATGTATTCTTGGAAGAACTATGGGCTTCGGCTTGGTCGTTGAGGCTGTATGAGCCTGATGTGACCGTCAATGTCGTAGTTGATGAACCGACGGCAAAGCGTGTTAGGGCAAATGCCGAACTGATGGCTTTGATTACCAATGTGGTAGTGGCTGATGTTCCTGAGAAATATACTCCAAAAGAGCGTTCACGTGAGATAAAAACAAGAATCAGGGAACTTATTAAAGGCGATTTCTTTTATATAGATACTGATACTGTTATTTGTAAGCCTCTTGGTGAAATTGATAATTGTGAGTATGATGTAGCTGGTATTCCTGACTCAAACGTGTTCTTGAAGGATAATCCCTTCGGTGGAGGTATGATAGGCTCTGTAAAAGGGATATTTGGATCAGACGTGTCAAACCGTGAGTATCTTATTAATGGTGGTGTAATCTATGCCAAAGATAATGAGGTAGCTCATGAGCTTTTCAAACGTTGGAATAAGAACTGGACATATTCTTGTTTTGAGAAAGGAAACAGTCAGGATCAGCCTGCATTATGGCAGAGTGACCATGAGATGGGCAATGTGATTAAATTGCTTCCTGATGTCTATAACAGTCAGGTAGCAATGAGTTTGCAATATTTTGCTGATGCTGCCATCGTTCATTTCCTTCACATGAATTATATTCCAGATCAAAGTTATTCGCCATATCTTAGTCTGAAGATATACAAGGATATAAAGGCTGCTGGAACTTTAACGCCAGAAATAAAGAATTTAATTATAAATTGCAAGTCTTCTTTTGCCCCACTAACAATGCCTGTGGGAAGAGATCAGTTGTTGTTTCTCTTCACGTCAATGGGAAAAACTTTCGTGCAGATCTATAAGGAAGGAGGAGCTGCGAGCTGGCTTCTGTTGAAACTTTCAGGGTGGTTAGAGAAACTGCATAGGTTTACAATAAAGAACAAGTCTTAATATCCATTTTCCTCCCTTATAAGTTCCTTGTAAGTCCCATTTTCATCTTTTATATAGCGGTGTTTTAGCTAATTTAGAGTGGTGTTAAAGCGGAAGTAAAAGTTCTCATTATATGCTATATTTGTCAATATTATTATTGTTCTTTTTGTCATATACTTTACTTGGTCGTCATAGTATTGGTCGTTTTTCTAAGGATGCGACTCTTCCATTAAGAGGATTTTTAGCTTTATTTATAGTATTACATCATCTATCTTTGAGACTAGCATATATAAAACCTGATGGATATTTGTTGGATTTTGCAGAATTTATAGATTGGGGAGAACCTATAGTTTCTGTTTTTTTCTTTATGTCAGGATATGGTATTATAAAAAGTTATCAAAATAAAGGAAAAAGTTATCTGGATGGCTTCATTACGGGAAGATTATTAAAAATTGTTGTTCCTTATATTATATGTTGTATATTATATATTCCGTTTAATAACTTTTCTTTTTCTTCTATAATTTGTTTGGAAACATGGAAACATGATTGTCCCTTTTTGCCTTCATCATGGTTCGTTATAGTTATATTTATAGAATATTTGTTTTTTTATTTTGTAGCAAGAATTTTTTCGGAGGTAAAGAATACTATCATATCAAATTATTTTCTTTCATTAGTTCTTGTGTTTGCATTGATTTGTTTAGACTTTAGATCGTGGTGGTGGAAAGATCTTATATGTTTTAATTTCGGAATGAGCATTTCTTTTCATGAAGAATACCTTCGAAGATTATTGTTGAATAAGAAAATGCTGTTGGTATTGGGGGGCTTATTGTTATTTGTGTTAAATTTACCAGAACTTATAAATATATCAAGTAATTTTTTGTTACCTATAAGAGTGTTTTTGTTGCCTATATTTGTTTGGCAATTGGTATGTTATACAAAATATACTTGGAATTCTATCCTAAAATGGTTAGGAAATATTAGTTATGAGATATATTTAGTGCATACTGCTATATTGATATATTTATATAATACACTTGGCATAAATTCCTTCTTATTAATCATATTAACTTATACCTTTACAATAATAAGTGCTTTATTGTTAAATATATGTGTAAAAAAGTTGGGGTGATTGCTGAATTTATGATTATTGAAATTGTTGATGATTAGATGATAAGCGTAGTTATTCCTCTTTACAATAAAGAACCGATCATAGAGAAGAGTCTTAGGAGTGTTCTATCACAAGATTATGATGACTTTGAGGTTGTCGTGGTTAATGATGGTTCTACAGACCGGAGTGCCGAGATTGTCAAGAATATTGATGATTCTCGAGTTTGTCTGATTGAGCAAGAGAATGGTGGTCCGTCAAAGGCTAGGAATACAGGCGTGAGGAATGCAAAAGGTGAATGGATCGTGTTTCTTGATGCTGATGATGAGTTCTTGCCTGGAGCATTAAATTATTTTAGCGCATTGATAAATTTACATCGCTCATATAATTTTTTCGCATGTCCATATTATAGTTATAATGGAGTGAATCGACAGTTATGCTTTCGATATCATGAAGGGGAACTTACAAATCCATATAAAGCAAGTTTTAAAGGGCTGTTTCTTCCAAGGGCAGGTGCTTTTATATGTCAAAAGGATTTGTTATTATCTAATCCATTTAATGAAAAGATTAGAAGGTTCGAAGATCTTGAGATGCTTTATAGAATATATCCTAAAGCAAGTATTTATTTAGGAACAACTCCTGTAATGGTTGTTAATCAAGAATTTGCTGCTGCAAGTATTGGAAGGGAAGATATACAAGAGGATTTTTTAGGACATCTTTTTTTTAAAGGAAAGTCTTTTTGGGAAAAGATGTGCTTGTATAAGTTCTATTTAGGAGAAAGACCTTATTATTGGGAACAATGCAATAAACTATATCCCAATTTAGCGAAAAGATTAGACATTTTACTACTTTCAAAATTGTTAAGTTGATAAAAAACATGTTGAAGCATTTTTTCTTATACTTGTATCATAAGCGTAAGAATGGAAATTTGGTAAAATTTTTCCCTTCTTCATATATTAGTTATCGTTCTTATTTTGAAGGAATGAATATGGTTGGAGATAGGGCTGCATATCATGGAAAAATGGGGCTGGGGTCATATATAGGAGAAAAGACTTGTCTTAATGCAGATATAGGTCGTTTTTCATCAATTGGGCCTAATGTTAAGGTTGTGAATGCAAATCATCCAATGAAAGAACCATTTGTAACGACTTCTCCCATGTTCTTTTCTTTAGACAGAAGTAAGACTCCTCTTGGAAAAACTTTTGCGCAAAAACAGATGGTAGAGGAATTTCGTTATTATGATAAAAAACGAGGAGTTGACATTAAAATTGGTAATGATTGTTGGATTGGTGAAGGTGTTACATTTATAGGAGGTGTTGAAGTCAACGATGGAGGTGTCGTATTGGCAGGAGCTTATGTTGTAAAGGATGTTCCTCCTTATGCAATCGTTGGTGGTGTTCCTGCCAAGGTTATAGCTTATCGTTATGATGAAGAGACCATTGCATTATTATTGAAAATAAAATGGTGGAATAATAATGTGGAATGGTTTGAGAAGAATTGGGAGTTGATGTGTGATATGGATAAATTGAAAAAGATATATGAAACATAGATTTCTTGTTTTTGTATTTATAATTCATTTTAAATAGTATTATAATGGTTATAAGGAGTATAATTGATAGAATTAAAGCAGAATGGATATATTCTAAGTTAGCTTTTTATACAAAAACAATCTATGGTAGAGGTTGTAATGATGCAAAATTGGCAGATACTCCCAAATGTGATTTTTGTGATTTGGCTGTCGTGACCTTTAACAACTCAAAGGTTGTAGATTATCAGATTCGCTGTCTAAACAGATATTTTAAGTTCCCTTTTAGGTTTACTGTCTTTGATAACTCTACTAATGAGAATATTGCAGCAGAGATAAATGAGATTTGTAAAAAGCATGAAATCGTATATATAAAACTGCCCAAACAGAACTTTATCCCGAAAGGTATGGGAAGTTATTCTCATGGAATTGCGTGCAATTACTTATTTGAGAAGTATATTCGTCAAGGTGGTGCGAAGTATTTTGGCTTGTTGGATCATGACATCTTTCCAGTAAAAGATTTTGATATTTCAGAATACTTAGAAGAGCAGTTCTTCTATGGAGTTAAGCACCGATTCTATATATGGCCAGGCTTGTTTTTTATAAGGATGGATGCCATTAAGGATAAGAAAATAGATTTTCGTCCTTCTCTTCATCTTCATGGTGATACAGGTGCATGTAATGGTCCTTTGCTTTTCAAAAACATCAAATGGGAGGACTATATTTTGATAGGCGATGAGAAACGTTGTTTTGAAGGCTATGATGACATCTTTGAATATGGATATTCTTATTTCACCTGTGGCTGGATTCATTGTTGGAATGCTTCCAATTATATGGGGAAGAAAAATATCGATTTCAAGATGAATATGATATACGAGATGTTGGAAGAAAAGTTACGTTGATCTATGAACATGGATATTGATGTTTATACGTCAAAGATGTTATATTGATACGCTTATCAATTTTTGAGAGTCATTTAGAAAAATGTTATCAAAGCAGAATACTCTACAAATCAGAGGTGGAGCAATTATTATGATGGTTGCTTATCATTTATGTGGATGTCCAGAGAGATATAATGAGGTGCATCCTGAATGGTATGGTAGTCCGATAACAAAGGCTTTGGTATTGTGTGTGCCAATATATTTGTTCCTTTCAGGATATGGATTGCAGTGTGGAGGTGCATTTGGGCTTGAGAAATTATGGAAAAGGTTAAGAAAACTATATCAGACTTTTTGGTGGGTTTTTATACCTTTTGTTAGTGTAGGGATGTTTGTTGGTTACTATTCCTTGCCGAGTTCTGTTTTCGATTTTCTCATGAATTTTTTAGGACTGACCTATCGATATAACGCGGAATGGTGGTTCTTTTGTATTTATTTAGGTCAATTGTTGGGTTTTTTATTGCTTTCTCGTTTGAATGTAAGATGGTATTATTATTTATTGATAATGATTTTTGCATTTGGAGGAAGTCGCCTTATATTGAACAAGGCTATTAGCTTGAATTTCTGGGTGGAGATGTTCTTGATATATCTTAACATCTTTATGCTTGGTGCTTTTTTCTCCAAGTTCGATGTTTTTAAAATCATGGACAGTTTTTTGCCGAGCAATAAATTCTGGATATTGATATGTGGTTTGGGAGGCGTGATTCTATCAGTTGTAATGCGGGCATATTCTCCAAGTGTAGGAATCATAGAGTTAGTATCTGTACCATTGTTTGTTTGGAGTATAAATTGTTTTTCGGATAGATTATTGATTCTAAAAAGATTTTTCGCTTTCTTTGGGAAGCATTCTACAAATTTGTGGTTGATACATTCTTTCTTTATTTTCTATTACTTAAATTATATCACCTTCGCTTGTAATAGTTTTATAATATCTTTTTCTATTGTAATGATACAATCTTTGGCATGTTCATTAATATTGGAATATTGTAAAACAAAAGCAAATATCTTTATCTCATTAGTTAAACGACATGATGAGAAATGAAGATAGTATCGGTGTATGTAGAATTTGGAAAGAAGCTTAAATGCGCATAAAGCTATTTCTGTTATATTAATCTATAATGCATAATAGAATAAAAGTAATACCGCCATATATTCACCCAGGACATCTAAACTTTAAATATCCTGCATTTGAGGGATTATCTGCTTGTGGTTTACAAACAGGGAAAAGTTATTTCCCTTGGAAGATTCTGCATCATTGGGCTTTCTTATATGAAATGCCGAGGATTTGTGTAGAGAAAAGGACGGCAATGCTGATGTTTGTAGAACCTGTATCTATAAGATTTGATACATTCCCTTATTATGCTACTCATGAGGTAATACCTTTCATTTGGGATTGCTGGCCATGCTATTATGATAAAATGGAGTCATGGTTTAATCGGCATAAAACACGTACTGCTATTTTCACTTCTCGTATGGAGATGGAGGAAATGCAGAAACGATATCCTCAGGCGAAGATGCTTTGGTGTCCAGAGGCTGTTGATGCTACTCTATATAAAAAATGGAAGCCTCTTGCGGAAAGAACTATCAATCTGCTGGAATTTGGACGTTCAAATGAACGAGTATTAGGCAAAATATCAATAGACAATCATGTTTGTACATACGTGGATGGTAAGTTCATTTATTCAAATGAAGAACTATACGAGGCAATGGGAGATGCAAAGATGACTATCTGTCTGCCCAAAAGTATGACTCATCCCGATGTTGCACAAGGTGTAGAAACATTGACTCAGAGATATTGGGAGGCAATGCTTTCGCGGATGTTGATTGTTGGTCATGCTCCAAAGGAATTGATTGATGTTTGTGGCTATAATCCTGTATTAGAATTACCTGATAAAAAGGAAGAAATAAACACATTTATTCTTGATATATTAAGTCACATTGAGGATTATCAGAATTATGTGGATTTTAATAGGCAGACCGCTCTAGAAAAAGGCTTGTGGTCTATTAGAATGAAGGGAGTTGTAAAATGGCTTGGGGAAATCGGATATTCTCTATAGAAGATAGTTTTTGACCTTGACTTTATTTGAGGAACCACAGAATGCACAGATCCAAGAGATTTTCTCGCTTATGCTTGTGATTGACGTTCCTAATACCTTTGGAATAAACTTTATGCGTACAGGTTGAATCTTTTTCACGAGAAAAATGTAATAAACTCTACACTCTACACCAGAGATGGGATAAATGCTTGTTCCTTAGTGAGATAGGATGGTGTAGAGTTGTAATGAGCTCTACACCGACTCTACATCTATACACCATTTTAGGCAGCAGTCTTTATCAGAGAATAGGTAATACCACGTTTTGAACGCATTTTCTTGACCTTCAGTTCCTTGAGGGCAAGACCAATCTTAATTGATGAGAAATTACTTGCAGGAACTTCAGGGTACTCCTTACATAAGGATTTACGGATATCCATGGATGTTAATCCTTCACATACTTCTCCATTTTCTGGCTTATGGAAGAAACTGTTAATCATGTGTTCAAGGTCGAGTGAAGCCTCAAATGGAGTATTAAGTTTCTGAATACGAGCTATCTCTTCATTAGTAAACCAGTAACGCATCTGTTTTACCTCTATCTCGTACTTGAGTTGAGCAAAGAGTTGCTCATAATCTATTGCTGACTTATAGTCAACAATTTCTCCGTCAGGAATGCTGATTGTGAGATATCGACGATTTCCCGTCTTGTCCATAAGAGGATGACGGTTGTTGGTCGTGGCTATGAAAGAGGCATAGCGTTGACGATGGTCTATTGTACGACCATAGATCTTGCGACTATTCACAGACACTTTGGATAGTGCTTGCTTGAGTTCGGCAATCTGACCTTTCTTATATTGGTCAATTTCGTCAAGGCAGATGATAAGAGAATTGCTAAGTGCCATTTCTTTGTCAAACTTGTTGCCAAGGTTGAAGTGGTCAAGATAGTAACAGCGAAGTTGTGGAGGAAGGATATGCAGACAAAAAGTGCTTTTGCCACATCCTTGATTTCCAATGAAAAGAGGCACGGTTTCATTACCATGTTCCTCGTCCTTACCCATCCAATGAACAACGGTTGACAGATGCCAGATGTGAAGGAATTCTATCTTTTCATCCGAAAGATTAGGAATTCGTTTCCAGAAATCTGCAATACGGTCAACTCCATCCCATTTTGGAAGGTTGGCAAGATACTCTTTCACTGGATTGTGAAGAGGAATCATATCGCTTTCAAGATAGGTTTTAATATCCGACTTCAGGTTAGCCTCTTCTGGCATATCCACCTTTGCCTTAATTATTAAGGTGTTGAGACCTGCATTGGTTAGTGGATGGAAAGGTATGTCATCCTCTCCATTTTTCTTGTACTCAATCATGCCACTGAGTACATTGTGGCGAAATTGGTAGTTCTGCTCAAGAAAACAGATGGCAGGAAGTAGGTTCGCATTCTCTTCTTCCTGGCTTTCAGACTTTGTAGATGATTGATCATAGGTCTGTTTTTGAGTCTCATTAGTTGTTTCAGAGCTGATAATGCCCTGAGAGAAAAGATTTTTACTTTCCATTGTGATTAAAATTTAATTGTTAATACTTAGGTTTGAATCGTGTCCTCCTTGTTAAGGGGATTATGCTTGCAAAGGTATAAAAATATTTTATTATTTGCAAATATAAACCAAAATTTTTTCACGAAAGATGTATAGAATGTAGAGTTGGTGTAGAGTGAGGCAAAACTATACACCATTGTATATTCTTAAAAATCAGATATTTAATACTTGTGTGGTGTGGAGTGTAAAGTTAAACGCTTTTTCTTTTTCTGCAATAAGGTATTAAATTCCAAATATGGTTCAGTGTAGGTCCGCTTCAGGTCCGCTTCAAATCCGTTGTAAGTCCGCTCTTACATTCGAATTATATAGCTGGGTTAGAGCGTAGGTTTAAGAATGAATTCACTTGTTTGATGGAAGTGTTTTTTTGTTGATTCTGAAGTGGCAATATTTTCTATGGGTGAGGATATTTCTATAATTGTAAATTATAATAGACAAAAATATCGCACTCATATATTTATAGTATATCAAATTTTATAATACAGAATATTAAGTTATGATATCATGTGAGGTTTCTGGTGGATTAGGTAATCAGTTCTTCCGATATGCTTATGCAAGAGCACTCCAAGAAGATCGCAAAAAGCGGGGGGGAGATGATGTATTGGCTATTAATTATGGGGCGATAGAAAATCATGGTGCTATTGGCGATTTGTCTGATTTTGATATAGTTCCACATGAAGCCTATAATTGTAGGAGGTTATTATTGATTAAAGGTTCTTGGCTGCAAAAGATTATATATACTTTATTTACGAGATTAGGTATATTTAGTAAAAACTATCGAAAAAAAGTTCGTTTATTAAGTCAAGTAGGAATTGTGATTTCAGAAAAACCTGATAATGAAGTTATATTTACTCCACCATATTCTCAGAAAAATATATTTACTATTGGTAGTTTTGAAAATGTAAATTATTTCTCAGATGTAGCGGAGAAGCTAAAACATGAATTTACTCCGAAACATGATATGCTACCTGAAAATAAGAAATTGTATGATGTTATTCTGCAAACTAATTCTGTATGTCTTGCTGTAAGACGTGGAGATTTTATGAAAGAAGAATTTAAGAAAACTTTTTACGTATGTGATTTGGTATATTTCAAAAATGCAATTTCTTATATAAAAAAACATGTTGAAAAACCAACTTTTATTGTATTTTCAAATGATATTGAGTGGGTAAAAGAAAATATGAAAATTGATGGAGATGTTTATTATGAGTCAGGTTGTGATCCTGTTTGGGAAACATATAGACTGATGTATTCGTGTAAACATTTTATAATAAGCAATAGTACATTGCATTGGTGGGCTCAATATAAAGGAAACTATTCTGGGAAAATCGTTGTTTCACCAGAACGTTGGTACAATGCACCTGGATGGGAGAAACATTTGCTACTTGATTCATTTGTAAAATTACCAGTAGGGGTTCGTAATCCATATGCAACAAGTAAGGACAATCATTAGTTTTTTCCTCTATACATAGAAATATTGGAATGATACCAAAGATAATACATTATTGTTGGTTTGGAGGTAATCCTTTACCTCCGCTTGCGTTAGAGTGTATCGCAAGTTGGAGGAAATATCTTCCAGATTATGAGATAATGCAATGGGATGAAAGCAACTTTGATGTTAATATGATTCCCTATACAGCGGAGGCATATAAGCAGAAGAAATATGCTTTTGTAAGTGATTTTGCCAGATTTTGGATCCTCCATAGATATGGAGGACTGTATTTTGATACAGATGTTGAAGTAATCAAGCCTCTTGATGATATAATATCCAAAGGTAATTTTATGGGATTTGAAATAGATCCTGATGGAGACAATACACCTGGGAAATATGCTCCGAGGTTTTGTTTTGCTGTAAATCCGGGTGTTGGCTTTGGTATGGAGAAGAATCATTCTTTCATGGGTAAAATGATTAATCTTTATACAGATTTGAAATTTGAACTTCCACCAGCAAATATTGCATGGTATAAGACAATTGTTGCCTATACGACGGAGATGCTTTGTGAAGATGGATTGAAGAATATAAAAGGAGTTCAGGTTGTTGATGGAATAAATATTTATCCTCATGATTTTTTTTCTCCGATAAATATGATTTCAGGAAGACTTCATATAACTCCTAATACCCATACCATTCATCGGTTCATGGGGTCATGGGGAGTTCAGAGGAAGTCTTTAAAAGACATTATTAGAGATGTACTTCCTGAGTGTTTTTTTATTATTAATAATAGGATTAAACGAAGAAAATATAGAGTGAATGAATAACATTGCTCGTTTCTTTACTATATATTGGTGCATATATTTTCCTACATGTATAGCATATAATGAATTGCCAGGATTCAGTTCAATTGATGAGGTGATGACTGGTATTATTGTGATTTATACCTATGCAATGAAGAGAATATATAGTACAAACAAGAAGCCGTGGAAAGAGTTTAATTTCTTTCTTGGGCTTTTGGCGTTTTATATTGTATATTCTTTGATATTTGGTGTGAATGTACCAGAATCTGTAGCTTATGATCTTATGCAGCAGGTAAGACCATGGTCTGTGATTTATTGTACTTGGATTTTAAATCCTCAGTTTACTGAATCTCAGAAGAAATGGATGCGTGGAACTATGTTGCTTACAGTTATAACTTTCATATTATACCATCCAGAATTAGGAACTGGAGACGAATACCGTAGTGCGCCATTTGGACAATTGGCAATATGTACTTCAATGGCATGGTATTTGTTTTCTGATAAATCCATGAAAAATATGCTAATAGCTGCTCTTATAGCTGTTGTTGGTCTTTTGGGAATGAAATTCAAATATTATGGTCAGTTTGGCGCTTGGATGTTCCTTCTTTTCTATATGAAAAAGAAGTTTAATTTCAAGTCAATGAAGGTCGTGTGGCAACTTGCAGTCTTAGTATATGTTGTTATTTTATTAGGATGGGATCGTTTTAATACATATTACGTTGAAGGAATGGGCAATGATGATCTTGCAAGACCGATGATTAATAAAGCTACATGGGAGATCCTTTGGGATTATTTCCCATTTGGATGTGGCTTCGGAGGATTTGGAACGGCTGCAGCTGCTGTATATTATTCTCCATTGTGGAGAGTTTATCATCTTAATACAATTTGGGGACTGAATTTTGGTGGATCTGTTGGTTTCCACTGTGATTCTTTCTTCGGATGGTTTGCTGAAATTGGTTTTTTTGGAGTATTTTTCTTTGTTCTTTTTTGGAAAAGAAGGATTATTGAGATAAACAGAATTGTTGATGACAGATACTACAAAGTTGCTATTATGTCATTTTTCTGTATGTTTATCGAATGGTTTGGTGATCAGTCATTCTTCTCTGGAAAGGGTATGGGGTATCTAATGCTTCTTGGACTTTGTCTTAATGCTAATTATAATCAAAATATTATAGATGAAGAAGAGGAAGATATTGATGATAATGCTCCTAAGAAAAAGAAGAGAATGGGCTTGATACATTTAAGTCATAATTTTAAGGCTATGATTCCGAAACGTTAATAAAAGGCATATTATAATTAACAAAAAGAAAAATATGGAGAATATAAAAGTTTCTGTAGTTTTACCATGTTATAATGTGGAGAAATATATCCGTAGAGGGCTTGACTCCGTATTAGCGCAGACATTGTCAGAATGGGAAGCAATTTTGGTAGATGATGGGGCTACAGATAGTACTGGGAGCATTTGTGATGAATATGCCCAAAAAGACAGTCGTTTTCACGTCATCCATACACAGAATCAAGGGGTGTCATGTGCCAGAAATACAGGAATGAAAGAAACTCAAGGAGAGTTGCTTTATTTTATGGATCCTGATGACTGGATTGAGCCCAACTGTTTTGAGAGATGCTATGAAACTTATAAGAAGTATGGATGTGAGATCGTACATTTTGCTCACTACTGGTGTTCTGGGAAAGGAAGGACTGCAGACAATATTCAATTCAAAGTAGTAGAAGGAAAAGAGATTCTTAGGGAATATACCGGACCTATATCTGGGTTGAGCCAGACGGCACTTGATCATTATTATAAAGGAGAATTTATATGGAAGTTCAAAATGTGCTGCGCCATATGGAATTTTATCTTTGATCGTAAATTTATATTATCTATAGGGCTTGAGTTTGTTCCTGGCTTGCGGATTTTTGAAGATGTTATGTTTGTTGAAGAGGCTTCTCTGAAAATCCAAAAGATAGTTCGTATTCCTGATGTCTTATACAATTACAATATGAGAGAGGATGGTGCTTTATTAAAGCGCAAATCAAGTCTTGCCATATTTGAAAACAAATACAATCTAATACAACATAGACATAGATTACGTGAAATGGTTACAGATTTTGATCTTCATGACTATTATCTTGGTTCTCATGTACTTTCCAGTTTGCAGTTAGCCTTACAGATTTCAGACAAGTGGAGTAACTATACATTATATAGAAAGTATGTATTACATCCTGATGTTCAAGAATCCATCAAAAAGGTAAAAATAGGGAATGCCCCCCTTAAATTTTCTATACCAGTCTTTTTACTAAAACTTCATTTACAAATCGTGCTATTTGCCGCTTGTAAACTGCTATATATATTTGGGGCGTCAAAGAAAATTTCTATGTAAAGAATAATATATTCAAAAGGATAAAAAGTATTAAATGTGTATTAATAATATGAAGCAAAGAAATGAAGCGATAGATATATTGAAGGGCATAGGTATTGTCTTAGTGCTAACCGCTCACTCTTTGGAAGGATTCGTATCTCAGTTTGCCTATACTTTCCATATGCCTCTGTTCTTCATTGTGACGGGACTCTTCATCTCCGAATATGTAATGGCAGAAGGTGTTAGTTTTACTATGTGGTGGAGACATAGGATAAGGAAAGACTTTACAAGGTTGATATATCCTGCTTTATTCACTATAGGTGTTATTCTAATTGTGTCAAGTCTTTCATATATATTAAAGGATTCATATTTGCAGGATCCTATTGAATTGATATGGAACGATGCCTCTGATGGAAAACAGAATCACATTAATATGTTGGGGAATCTGTGGTTCCTTTTTGCTCTTTTCTTTGCCAAACAGTTTTTCTTTTTACTCAGATATCTGACAGGGGAAAAATTGTTACCAGTTGTATGTCTTGTAATCGGATTTATTTCTGTTGTTCTCCGACAATGGTTTGATTTGTCCTTTGAGGTGCTGGGAGGTGCAAGTGTGCTGCCATTTGTATGGGGGGGATACTATCTGAAAAGACATGGAGGTGTGGATAACGGTATTCCACGCTGGTCTTACCTAACAATTCTCTTCTGGGCTACTTTTATATTCTGGGGAAAGGGAAGATTGGGAGCGATGCCTTCAGCTTATTATCTGCCTTATATTGTTTCTGCCTGCGGAGGAACTTTGTTCTTCTATCATGTGTCAAAGTTGATATCGAACAAAACCAAATATCTGAGGAGGATCTTGGCGTTTTTAGGTGTGTACTCGCTGATTCTGATCTGTGCTCCGAGTATTGAAACCTATTGTTTCCCAATGCAGGAGATAATTCCGCAACTGCCATTCCGTTCTGTCTTTGTAATCATTGGTAAGGGCGGTTGGTGTGTTATTGCCGTATATGCTTGCTTGAAAATACCTTTCCTAAGTAAAGTGTTTGGCGTGAAGAAATAGTTATGTTAAGAATATTGATTAATGCATATGCATGCTGTCCGAATATGGGCAGTGAGCAAGGAATGGGGTGGAATTGGATTTCGAATATCGCAAAGACATGTGAGGTCTTTGTTATTACGGAGTCTGAATATGAAAATGTGAATTCAAGACTTGCAGAGTATTGTGAGCAATATGGCATAACGAATGAACAATGCGATAGAATGCACTTCTATTTCGTTCCTGCAGGTGAAACAGAGGAAGAATCTGCAAAGATAAGAAGTATGTGTTGGAATCAAGGCACGTGGGCGTTCTATCTAAAATATGCTAAGTGGCAGGAAAAGGCATTGGCGGTTGCAAGGAATATAATTGATGAGCAAGAAAAGGCAGGTTCAGAGATTGATGTTATGCATCAGTTGAATATGGCAGGTTTCAGAGAACCTGGTATGCTCTATAAGATAAATGATGAACGTAAAAAACAAGGAAGAAAACGAATTCCACTTGTTTGGGGACCTATGACTGGTTATGGTAGTATACCTTTCCCATTCATGCTTCCTGGTGGTTTGAAATTTACAGCTTTTTACTCATTGAAGAATACGTTGAACCTCCTTCAGTTGATATTTCATCCTAGAGTAAGGAAGATGGTTAAGTCTTCAGATAAGTTGATTGCTGCTACGCCAGAGATGAAGAATGGTTTGGATGCTTTCTATAAAGCAGATATTATACATATCAATGAAACGGGCTGTGTTATCAAAAGTGATGAAACTACTATTGTAAAGCCCTTTTCTAAGGATTGTTTCAAAGTTCTTTGGGTTGGCAGGTTTATGTATACCAAACAACTTGAAATTGCCTTGAAGGTTATGGGTAAGTTGACTGGACTCAAAAACATAGAATTCCATATTGTTGGAAAAGGTTTCACGGATGAGGAAACTCAGTCAATGAGAGTAAAGGCAGTGGAATATGGGGCTGAGAGTATTTGTCATTGGCATGGGCAGATTCCTAATAGCGAGGTACATAAGTTGATGCAGGAAAGTGATATTTTCTTCTTTACTAGTATCTTTGAGGCAACTTCAACAGTTATCCTCGAGGCTATCCAGAATGGTCTGCCTATTGTTTGTTTTGACAGATGTGGCTTTGGACCTATTGTGGATGATAGAATTGGTATTAAGATTCCTTGCAAGAGTCCAAAGCAGGCAGTTAAGGATTTTGCTTCTGCAATTAAGTACTTGTATCATCATCGAGAAGTTCTTCCAGAAATGTCTGTAAACTGCAAGAGTAAGCGTATGGAACTAAGTTGGGATAATAAGATGACAAGATTGATGTCTTTTTATCAGAAGTTAGCTTAGGGATTAGAGTTTAGTGTTTAGAGATAAGAGATTTGTATAAAATGATATTGTCAATACTTCAGAAATTAAGTCTTGTACCTTCATATATTTGGGATGCTATTTGGGCACCAGTCTATAAGAAGTGTATGAAGCATTGTGGAAAAGGCGTGTATTTACGTCCAATGTCTTCTGATATTAAAGGATTGTGGAATCTCTCTGTTGGTGATGGCACGTCTATTCCGAAGGGAAGTACGATATATTGTACTGATGCGCCTTGTACTATTGGCAAGAAGGTGATATTCGGTCCTAAGCCAACTATCATTACTGGTGATCATCGGATAGATGTCATAGGCAAGCATTTGATAGATGTTACGGTTAAGGAGAAATTCGTTAATGGTGTTAATCCATACGACCAGCCAGTTGTTATAGAAGATGGTTGCTGGATTGGTGCTAATGTTACAATATTGAAAGGTGTTACTATTGGTCGTGGATCAATTGTTGCTGCAGGAGCTGTGGTTAATAAGTCTTGTGAACCTTATTCCATAATTGGAGGTATTCCTGCGAAACTATTGAAAATGCGATTTACCCCAGAGCAGATCGTTGAGCATGAATCTATTTTGTTTAGAGATTAGAGTTTAGTGTTTAGAGATTATGGAGGTGAAAAGAAACTCATTTCGTGATTTAAATGCATATAAGGAAAGCAAAGTATTGGTTAAGATGACGTACCAGTTGCTTAAGAAATTTCCAAGCGAAGAGAAATATGCTCTTTGTGAACAAATAAGAAGAGCTGTTATTTCTGTTACCTCAAATATTGCTGAGGGAACAGGGCGGATTTCCGTAAGAGAACAAATGCATTTCCTTGAGATAAGCTATGGATCTTTAATGGAAGTTTTAAGTCAAATGGATATTGCATTGGATCTAGGTTATATAGATAGTGATGATTTCTGTAAATTTGAACAGCAATGTAATAATTGTGCCTGTTTAATCTCTGGGTTGCGATCTTATCTGGAACGCTCACTAAACTCTAATCACTAAACTCTAAACCTCTAAATAAAAATGAAAGTACTGATAGTTGGTGATTCTCGAAAGATGAAGGGAGGAGTCTCTACTGTGATTAAAAGCATGGAGGCTAATCCTATATGGGACAAGTACAAATGCTATTGGTTACAATGCCAGATTAACAAGGGTATGGCGTGGAAGGTGCTGTATCTCGCTATGGGACTGCTTAATTCGCTGTTCCGTGTGCCAATGTATGATATCGTTCATTTCCATACAACTCCCGGACCTGGAATGAAGGTTGTCCTGCCTATTATTCTATACACCTTGCTGTGGAGGAAGAAGATAGTTCTCCACCTTCATATGGGAAACCAGATGAGGGATTATAAGGACAGTAAGATATTCAACTGGGTTATGGCTCATTCGGACAAAGTTATTGTGTTGGGTAAGACTTGGCAGCAATTCTTAGTAGAAGAAATGAAAGTCAAGACAAGTGTGGAGTATCTTTATAACCCTGTCCCAGAAAATAATGTGCCAAGACGTAATAATGCAGAAACATCAAAGTATTTCTTGTTTGCTGCATTCTTTAATATAAATAAAGGATATGATATTCTTTTGAAGGCTTTTGCGCAGGTTGTAAAAAAGTATCCAGATTGGAGACTTGTGATGTGTGGTGTCGGAAATGTTGAAGAAGTAAAGTCTTTTATTTCCGAGAATGGAGTAGGGGACAATGTTGATCTCCCAGGATGGGTTGAGGGAAGTGAACGTGAAAAGTTCTTCAACAACGCATATGCATATTGTATGACGAGTAGAAAGGAAGGACTTCCGATGGCTGTATTGGAGTGTCTTTCTATTGGTGTCCCTGTTATTTCAACGCCTGTTGGTTGTCTGCCTGAATTCTTGACAGACGATGAGACGATTATGTTCTTTGATTTTGAGGATTCAGAAAATCTTGCCAAACAGATGATAAGGCTTATTGAAAATAAGGATTTGTATAATCGTTTGTCTGAGAATGGTGTTCAGGTGATTGCTGACAGTTTTACGAGCACTAAGGTGTTTGAGAAATTGGATAGGATTTATCAAACACTTTAGTGTTTAAAGTTTAAAGTTTAGAGATTAGAGATTAGAGATTAGGGTTTAGTGGTTAGGGGATAGTGTTTTGAGAGAGTGATTGTATGGAAGTAGAGAAACTTTTCATAGAATTATTACAAGTAGCATTAGGGAATAGGGAGAAATTCTCTGTGTGTCCTTCTGCTGAGGAATGGGAACTTCTCTATGATATGGCGAAGAAACAAGCACTTGTTGGTGTTTGTTTCTTTGCACTTAAACTCTTGCCTATAGAGCAGCAACCTCCATTGTTGAGAAGACGACAATGGGCGGTAAAGGCTATGCGTTTGGAAGAGAGGAACAAGCAGGTTACGCAAGAATGTAAATATGTCACTTCTTTTTTTGCCAAAGGTAATTATGAAAGTTGTGTATTAAAAGGGCAAAGCAATACGTATCTATATCCTAAAGGATTGAGAGGATTAAGAACTCCTGGAGACATAGATTTGTGGGTATGGGAGAAAGGGCACCAAAGCCTATATGACAAGAAAAGGCTTGTAGAGGCATTATGGAAGGCGTCTGGTAAACGATTGGATGTTGCTGTACATCATGCGGAATGTGGGATTTTGCCTAATACTCCTGTCGAAGTGCATTTCGTTCCTTCATTTGCGATAAATCCAATTACGGATTATAAAATGCGTCGGTTTTGGGCTAAGCATAGTGATTGTATTAGACATACAGATGATGGATTTTATATCCCTACGGATGGTTTTAATCTTATTTTCCAGATGTCACATATATTCAGGCATGTTCTATTGGAAGGTATTGGCTTTAGGCAGTTGATTGATTATTATTTCGTGTTGAAGAGTTTCTATGACCATATGTCTTTAGAACCAAAAGGAAAACTTTCTGATTCAAAGGCTGTGATGAAGGAAATAGAGCATCTTGGGATGAAGAGAATCACTTCGGCTGTAATGTGGATTATGAAAGATGTCTTTGCTATGAAGGATGAATACCTTCTTTGTAAGGCTTCGGAGAAATATGGTCATGAATTACTGAACGAGGTTCTTGAAGGTGGTAACTTCGGTCATTCTTCTGATGAACATGCTAAACAGAAGGTGGATGATGAGGGGAAGGAGACATTTGTATCAAAGATTGAAGGAAACTATGCTACGATAAAAAGAGGCATGAAACTTTTCTGGAGTTACCCTTCAGAATGTTTTTGGGTACCTTATCTTTGTCTTAGAGCATCTTGGGTGAGGAACTATTGGAGAAAAGTAGAAGTCCCTTCAAGCCACTATGGAGAGGGAGTATCTTAGATAGTATAAAGATTCACATCCAAAATGCAAAGACGCAAAGTTTCAGAGTCTTCTCTGTGACTTTGCGTCTTTGCGTTTAATAAAAGAGCGGTAAGCGAGGCTCGAACTCGTGACCTGCGGCTTGGGAAGCCGCTGCTCTACCAACTGAGCTATTACCGCGTTGAGATATAGAAAAATGATAACTCGAAAAGTTATCATTTTTTTGTTTCTTGAGCCGATAACGAGACTCGAACTCGTGACCCACGCATTACGAATGCGTTGCTCTACCAACTGAGCCATATCGGCTTGATTTATGAAATCAAGTGCTTCTTCGCACTCACAAAAAGCGTATGTCAGTTTTCAAAACTGAAGCATATTTCATTTTTGCGAGTGCAAATGTACGATTTTTTTTTTACATATCTTATATTTGATAGAGAAAAAGTCGCTTTGTTAACGAATTTTTGGATATTTATGGAACGAAAGGGAGAATAAGTCGGATATTTTTAGTACCTTTGCATGCTGAAAAATTGTAATTGAAGATAATAAATATAAATGGAAAAAGTAATTCTTACAGGTGATCGCCCAACTGGCAAGTTGCATATTGGTCACTATGTTGGTTCACTTCGTCGTCGTGTTGAACTACAGAACTCAGGTGAGTATGATAAGATATTCATTATGATTGCCGATGCTCAGGCTCTCACAGATAATGCCGATAATCCAGAGAAGATTCGCCAGAATGTCATAGAGGTGGCTCTCGATTATCTTTCTGCCGGTCTTGACCCAAATAAGTGTAATCTCTTTATTCAGAGTGCCGTTCCTGAACTTACAGAATTGACATTCTATTATATGAATCTTGTTAGCGTTCAGCGACTTCAGCGTAACCCAACCGTAAAGACAGAGTTGGAAATGCGTAAATTTGAAGGCGGTACACCAACAGGTTTCTTCTGCTATCCAATTTCTCAGGCAGCTGATATTACTCTTTTCAAGGCAACAACGGTTCCTGTAGGTGAAGACCAGAAGCCTATGCTTGAGCAGACTAACGAGATTGTTCGTCGTTTCAACAATATCTATGGTGAAACACTTGTTGAGCCAAAGATTCTTCTTCCTGATAATGCTGCTTGTCTCCGTTTGCCTGGAACTGACGGTAAGGCAAAGATGTCAAAGTCACTTGGTAACTGCATCTATCTTTCTGATACTCCAAAGGAGCTGAAGAAGAAGGTGAACTCTATGTTTACCGACCCTCTCCACCTAAATATCGAGGATCCTGGTCATCTGCAGGGCACATATACTGATGCTGATGGTAATGAGCAGAGTTATCAGAATACTGTTTTTGTATATCTTGATGCATTCTGCGAGGATAGCGACTTTGAGAAGTTCCTCCCAGATTACAAGAACCTTGATGAGATGAAGGCTCATTACATCAAAGGTGGTCTTGGGGATGGTACTTGCAAGAAATTCCTCCTCAACGTGCTCAACGACCGTCTGGAGCCAATCCGTCAGCGTCGTAAGGAATACGAGAAGGATATTCCAGGTGTTTATGAGATCCTTCGTCGTGGTACGGAAGAGGCACGTAAGGTTGGTGCACAAACACTTGCAGAAGTTCGTCACGCTATGCGTATCGACTACTTTGATGATAAGGAACTTATTGCTGAGCAGGCAAAGAGATTTGCCCAGCAGTAAACTCTGCAATACATAATTTTGCTTCTAAGCAAAAACAACAGAAGTCCAATTCAACGTGCGTTGAATTGGACTTCTGTTATAAAATAAGAAAAAGAAAATGACTGGGGATCCGACGGAGCAAGTCCTTATGAACGCCATATCATCTTCTTTTCTTTCTGTTGCAAAGATAAGCAATAATTCTTGAATCTGCAATCTTTTTATGTTAAATCTGCAATAAATAGCAAGAAAAATGTCTTTTGTAACTCCTATGTTCCTCTTATGCTGCTCTTATGTAGCTCTTATTGGGAATGGGAGGTTGTAGGGAGTTTACAATAATCTTATGGCAGACGCACTTAATAGAAATTGGATTTAAGTTCAAAAGTAAACTCTTCCATCTCTGGTCCGCTTCTCCTTCGCTTCTAGTCCGTTTCTAAACTGTTCCTTAGAATGGGAGGAAGATGGGACTTACAACGGACTTACATGGGAGGAAGAACGGAGGTAGAAGCGAGTAGAATTATTTCAGTTTGCTTTGAATATACTCACTTACAGCTTTTGCGTGACGTACAGGATTACTAACCTGTTGCCCAACCTCTGATGTGAGGTGCTCCATACCATTCTTCACGTTTTGTAACTCGTTGAAGAAATTGCTAAAGGCACTTTGAACTCTGTTAGGGCGACGACGACGTTTGTCAGCATTTGGGTTGACAACAATACGTATGCCTTGGTGTACAAGTTCAATATCGAGGTCGGCTGGTGCTTCTATAGGATCGCCATCATAGTGGATAACACCAGGTTGCTCTCGGTGTATATGGAGCTTGCTCGTCTTGAAGCATTTAATCTTGGAGTTCTTGTCCAAAGTCTTATTGAACATCTCAAGACTAATACTTGGAGCCTCTATGATGTCGAAAGGTTCGATGATGACAACATCCATCAGACCATCTTTCATGCTTGCTTGTGGGGCAATATAGGCGTCATTACCATATTGTGAGGCATTAGCGCAAGACACGAGGAATGCCTTATAGCTTACCTTTGCATCATCGAGCGTGAGGGTGTAAGTCTCTGGCTTGTAGCTCAGTCCTTCCTTCAGAATGTTCTCTGCATAGGTGATAGGACCACGCTTGCCAGCCTCTGCAAACTTGGCACTTATAAAAGCATCAAAGCCCATTCCACATGTGCAGAAGAAAGGATGACCGTTGATTACACCATAGTCAAGGTCGTGGATTTCGCAGGTGTTGATGACCTCAAGAGCACCTTTAGTGTTGAGAGGTAGCATCAGATGACGGGCAAGACCATTGCCAGAACCGCATGGGATGATACCAAGGGCTGTCTTACTCTGGGTAAGGGCACGTGCAACCTCGTTTATGGTTCCGTCTCCGCCCACAGCTACTACGACATCTATTCCCGCCTCTCTAGCTTCTTTGGCGAGAACAGACGCATGACCAGCATATTCGGTAAACTTTATTTCTATATCAAATCGGTTCTTGTCTATGTACTTGTCAATAAGAGCCGGCATGGATTTTTTGCTTGCTGTACCGGATATGGGGTTTATGATGAAAACTATCTTTTGCACGATTAAATGAATTTGAATGCAAATTTATAAAAAAATGCATATATTTGTAGATGTTATAATGAATTTTTAACGAAAAAGAGATTTTTATTGACTTAATTGTGCCATATTAGGCAATTTTTTTGTATCTTTGCATGCTGAATGGATAACTATGTGTTGTCGGTTCGCTGTAAGAAGAATAAAAAATACATTATATTATAATGGGACAGTTACAAGAAAAGTACAAAAATTATCGTTTGCCGCAGAAATTGCAGGAAAAAGGATTATATCCTTATTTCCGCTGTATCACAGGCAAGCAGGGCACTGAAGTGGAAATGGGCGATCATCATGTATTGATGTTTGGCTCAAACGCCTATACAGGACTTGTTGGTGATCAGCGCATTATTGATGCTGCTAAGGCTGCAACCGATAAATATGGCACAGGTTGTGCGGGCAGTCGTTTCCTGAATGGTACACTTGATATCCATGTTAATCTGGAAAAGGAACTTGCTGAGTTTGTTGGTAAAGAAGAGGCTTTGTGCTTCTCTACTGGTTTCACTGTAAACTCAGGCGTTATTGCTGCAATAGGTGGTCGTGAGGACTATATTCTTTGTGATGACCGTGATCATGCAAGTATTGTTGATGGGCGTCGTCTTAGCTTCGCTCATCAGTTGAAGTTCAAGCATAACGATATGGAGGATCTTGAGCGTATTCTGAAGACTCTTCCTTATGATGCTATCAAGCTTATCGTTGTTGATGGTGTATTCTCTATGGAGGGCGATCTTTGTAAGTTGCCTGAGATTGTAGAACTGAAGAAGAAGTACAATTGCTCAATCATGGTTGATGAGGCTCATGGTCTTGGTGTATTTGGTAAGCAGGGCCGTGGCGTATGTGACCATTTCGGCTTGACAGATGAGGTTGACCTGATTATGGGTACATTCTCTAAGTCACTTGCTTCTATCGGTGGTTTCATTGCAGGTGACTGGGATACAATCAACTACCTGCGTCATTCTGCTCGTACTTATATGTTCTCTGCATCAAACACACCTGCTGCTACAGCTGCAGCTAAGTGTGCTCTTGATATCATTAAGAGTGAGCCAGAGCGTATTAAGGCTCTATGGGATGTAACCAACTATGCACTTAGCCGCTTTAAGGAAGAAGGATTTGAGATTGGTGATACAGAGTCGCCAATTATCCCACTTTACATTCGTGATATGGAGAAGACCTTCGCCGTTACATCTATTGCTTTCGAGCGTGGCGTGTTCATCAATCCTGTTGTGCCACCAGCATGTGCTCCATCTGATACCTTGGTAAGATATGCTTTGATGGCAACTCACACAAAGGAACAGGTTGACCGTTCGGTTAAGATTCTAAAGGGTATCTTCACAGAGTTGGACATAATAAAAGCCTAACACTACCTTCCCTAAGAGGAAGAATGTTATATAGTAATGCCGCTTATGGAATGACCATAAGCGGCATTAGTCTTTATTAATCCTTTGTTAATTCTTTAATCGAATATATTCTTCTCTTTGTGAAGGCTTTCGTTAGGCTTCGAATTCTTTATGCCATTTCTTGAAACGTTCAGCTCCTTCTTCACCGAACTTTTCAATACTCTTTAAGGCACGTTCGTATGATTTCTCTACTTCAGGATGTGTCTTTGAGAAGAACTTGTCTGCATAACAGATAATCTGTTCTGCCAAGGTTTCTGGTAAGAAATCCTCATGTGGAAGGGGGAGAGATTGAGCGATAATCTGCTGTTTTGTAAGTCCTGCACCTGTATGTCGTTCGCAAACACGTGCGTAAGGTTCTATTTCTTCTTGTGATAATCCAAACAGATGCGCATCTTCACGTAGCATCTGTGCTCCTATTCGTCCATGACAGATATATGGTTCTGTACCGTTGCATTCTATTCCTGCAGCATCACATCGGATGATACCAATATCGTGGAGCATGGCAGCCGCCTCAATGAAAGGTAATAGATCTGGATTCTTGCAAACTTTGATTGCCTTATCTGCTACCATTCTACTGTGCACCATCAGTATGTCGCGAAGTTTGCCAGGAGCATAATAATGGTCTATTATCTGCTGGTAGTTCATGGGCGTAGCTTTTCAATTAATGGTAGTACAACTTTACGAAGCACTTTCTCGTTGAGACGATGTTCGCCTTCAAATCGTTGTGCATTTGGATAGTACTTATGAAAGAGATCGTATGTCTTGACTACAGGATCATTTATGCCAAATAATCCGTAGCATTTCTCGCGATCATCATCTGTAATGTCCTTGAATTGCTGTCGTTCTATCTGGTTATGATGTTGGATGAGTTCTCGCGTAACCTTAAATTCTTTCTGGTTATCCTTACGGCGATTGAAGAACTTATGAATACCTGTCTTGAGTCCTGCTCCTGTTGACATGTTCAGAGCTGGATTTACACAGATACGTTTGAAACCTTTCATCTGATGGGCATACATTCCTCCCATGCTTGTACCTATGATGATGTCTGGTTGCTGCTCCTCGCAATATTGCCTTAGGTATGGAAGTGCCTCAAGAGGTTCAATTGGTATGTCTGGTGCTATGATTTCATCATCGGGAAATATTCTGCGTAGAATCTCAACGGTTCCGCTTGCGCCAGAAGAACCGAAGCCGTGAAAGTAAACTATTTTCATTGTGAGTGTTAGTTGGTTGATGATAGGTGTTGGTGTATGGCTGCAACCGTTTTTTTATTTAGTGCCTTGTGTTCAAATGCACGTTGAATGGCATGATAGGAATGAGCATCTGAACCGCTATAGTTATAATAACCTTCATTGAGAAGGTATTCTGCCCGTTCCATTACTTGTTTTCCATACGCCCCAATTAAAGATGTTATATTCAATTGGAATTTTACTCCCATTTCCTTTATGTTCTCATACTTTTCTGCATCCATGTATAGGTATCGTTCCGGATGTGCAAGAACTGGTGTGAAACCGGCTTTTTGCATATCTCTAAGAATGCCTTCCATACCCATTGGGGGTTGAACATATGATGTCTCTATGAGCAGTTCGTTTTTGTTGTCGCCGTATGGCATGAGAATACCTTGTTCCAATCTCTTTATGAAAAGTCCGTCCATCATATTCTCGGCAGATAGTACAAGTTCTATGTTGCCTTGATATGCAGATTTCAGTTCTTCAAAACGTGTTTTTATTTTTTCGGGAGTGTTGGGGCAGTCTTCCATGATATGAGGTGTTAGCCACACCTTCTTTACTCCCATTTGTTCATACATCGAGAGTATCGCAAGAGACTCTTTAATGGATTGGATTCCATCATCCACACCAGGAAGAATATGTGAATGACGGTCTGTCCATCCATCAAATATTTCTGATTGCTGCAGATTATATTTGCTTGAGAAAGGCCACATAATTTAGAAATCCTTACTACTATATCCTTCTGAATATCCACTACCATAGTAGCCGTAACCACCGTAGCCATAGCCGTAGCCATAACCATAGCGGTAGCCATAGCGACGATAGCCATAGCGTGAATTTGCCGTAAGAGTACCATTAAGGATGACACCCATGTTGTTGAAACGCTGATCATCGTAATACTCTTCGATGATAGGTAGGAAGTCAAGTTCCATAAGACCTACACGGATAACGAAGAGTGAGATGTCTGCATGTTTTGCAAGAATACTTGTGTCCGCTACAATTTCAACAGGTGGGCAATCAAAGAATACGTAGTCGAACTCTTCACGAATCTCGTTGATAAGTTCCGTGAAACGGTCATAGCTGATAATCTCTGCTGGATTTGGAGGCAGGGTGCCGGCTGGAAGAATGAAGAATGTATCAGAACCTTCACCAGGAATAAGTACATCATGCCAGTCGGATACGGCTCCGTTGATGTAGTCTGAGACACCTTGGTCTGGTTTTCCAACATAGTCAGAAAGAGAGCGACGACGAAGGTCAAGGTCGATAGCACATACTTTTTTGCCTTTGAGTGACATACATTTTGCAAGGTTGTAGCTTATGAAGGTCTTACCGGAACCAGGATTTGCAGAGGTTGTCATAATAACCTTGAGATCTTTGTTCTGACCTATCATGAACTCAACATTAGTACGAAGTACACGGAATGCCTCATTAATGATGTTACGGCTTCCTTGCTTAACGACGATATGTGCTTTCGACTTTACACGTTTCTTGCGGTTTACGCTACTATTACGCCTGAGATTCTTAATCTTTTCAGAAACAGTCTTAACGTATGATGTACTCTCTTCGTCAGGGAATTCCAGTTGTGGAAGCTCGCCGACAAAAGGAATAGGGAGTTTCTCAATGTCCTTACGTCCACGAACCTTGGTGTTTAGGAACTCGCGAAGTACAATGACAAGGAATGGGAAACCAAGGCCAATTCCGAGAGCAATCAACCAAACCTTTCTGTTGTTTGGATATGCCTGCTGACTGGAACCACTTGCTTTTTGCAGTACACGTGTATTATATGCATCAAATGCCTGGTTCAGGTTGTTCTGCTCACGAGTTTGCAAGAGATATGTGTATAGTTGTTCCTTAATCTTGCGACGACGTTCGATTTCTGCGTATTTTTTAGCCTTTGAAGGGGTTTTGTCTATTTCTTTATTATTGCGCTGATTATTTGTTTGAAGCATCTGAACCTGTGTTTTGAGCATGTTTAGATGTGTGTCTAGTGTTGCTATTATTCCTCGGCGTTGTACTTCCATCTGTTTCATAACATCACTAACCATAGGATTTGATTCTGATGAAGCAGAAATAAGGTTACTACGCTCAAGTACAAGGGCGTTATATTCATTTACTTGCAACTGAAGTGCAGGATTGTTTATACCAGCACTAAGTGGAAAGGGATGGTCATATCCTTTTATCTTGTTTATATAGTTTCGGAAAGATTGGGTGAGAGCAAGCTCGTTTTCATATGACAACCCTTGATCATCATAGTTGTATGAGCGTTGCATGTAGCGTTGACCTTCATCGGCCAGATTGAGGGTGTGATTTGATATTTGGTAGCTACTCATCTCATCCTCAACATCATCAAGCTCTTTCTCCAAACTAACAAGACGTTCCTTAATGAATTGGTTCGTGGAAATGATAATTTGATTTCGGTCTTCTATCCATTGTTCGTTGTAAACAGCAATAAGCTTGTTGAGAACATCGTCCGCACGCTCAATGTTCACGTCTGTCAGAGAAAGATCAATGACAGATGATCTTTCGTCAGTGTTGGCAACATACAAATTCCTGAGATAATATTGTGTTGCTGCATTTACCGTAGTTTTTATTACGGTTATGCGTTCGTTTGAACGCCATTTGAAAACTTTTGAAGGTTTAATTGTTATATATCCGAAAGGCGTTTTTATCGGTTTGTTGAATTCACCTTTATATTTGAGTCTGCCGTGTCCTGCGCTATGTTCTTTGTCCCATTTCAAGACAATCTCTCTGTCATTTTTGATTTCAACGTCAAATTCCGTATTGATTTTGTCTGAAGAGAATTTTGCGACAATTGGAAGACTTGAACCATAGAGCGCTGTATTGCGCAAATGACCTTGGACTTCATATCTTGTGCTAAGATCCAACTGCTTAACCACTTTTTCCATAAGGTCTGGCTTACGGAAGGCAATAATCTCATTGTTCAGTGAAGTGTTTGGCATTATGCTCTTTCCATTCCTGAACTTTGTAAAGACATTGTCCATAGCTTCACTTTCTTTGGCATCTTTAACAACGAGTGAAGCACTACGAACAAATATAGGCTGTGTAATTCGTATGTATATAAATGCTGCAGAGCAAGTGATGGTAACACAGAGTACGAACCAAAACCAGTTGCTGATACACAAACCCGGAATGGCTGAGAAATCAAAACTGCTTCCTCCATCCTGCTCATTGAGCATTTGTTTCGCTTTATTCTGAACTTTATTCATAGTTTACTTAGCAAATAGGTTTATGATAGAGTATATGGTCATACCAAGACCGGTAAGTCCAGTCCAGAAACCCCATGTCTGGAAAAGATTTCCATTAACTGTTGAATTGCGCTTGGTCTTGTCGTTTGGCTCTATATATACGATATCATTCTGATGAACATAGTATGCTGGAGAGTCATAGACGTTTTGCATCTTGGTAAGGTCAATCTCATATTGACTGCGAACTCCATCTTCTTCACGTATTACTAGGATATTTTTACGTAGAGCGTCGATGTTAAGGTCGCCCATTAGAGCAAGGAGCTCAAAGAATGTAAGGCGATCCTTGTCTATGTTGATGCGTTTGCCCCCACCTTCTCCAAGAATGGTTACATATAGACCTGTGTATTCAACTTTTACGATGGCGTCATCTACAAGTTTACTATTGCGGAGAATGCTAGTGAGTGTATCTGTGATTTCCTTACGGTCTAGACCTTCGAGTTTTAGTTTTCCAAGTACAGGGAAATCAATCTCTCCATTTTCGTCAACTAAATATCCGCTTTGGCCATTGCTTAAGCCCAAATTACTCATGTTATTGCCACTATACATGTTAAACTGCTGTGACAATTTCTCGTTACGTGACTTGACGTATATACTCACACGATCACCAGGACGAACCTTGAACGGTGTAGAGTTCCTGATTATTGCCGGAGCAGATGTACCAGGTTGACGATCTTGGAAATATGCAATATCTTGAGGCGTGCTGCATGAAACCATAAGCACTCCGAATAATAGTATCAAAATGTATTTTTTCATAATTCAATAATTCTTAGGTGGCAAAATTAATAAAAAAAACTAATATGTGCAAATAATGTGGCTTGAAATTCATCTACAGATGATATTATAAGAATGATATTGGCAAATTTTACGGAAAAGTTTGTAAATGTCATGAAAAATGTGTACCTTTGCAACGTTTATATGTACCATAGGGGCTTTATCCCCGATTTGATTCGGGGCTGACTGGATTTGACAGCGGGACGAGATGGTACGTAAGCATGCAGAGTAACGGCTGTGAACTCTATAATCACTACGGTCGACAATTTAATTGGCGAAAACAACTACGCTCTCGCTGCTTAATCGAAGTATAGTAGATTAGCTTTATTCCCTTGCTAGGCGAGGGAACGGGACATCGCTCAGAGCCCTCTTCTTGAGGCTGACTGGTCAATGCGGTGCAATAATATCAGGAATAGTCAACGGCTTGTCTCGTGTCGGTGATGAAACTATAGAGAATAAGGCAATAGTTGGTGGCTTGGGTCTTGCTGTTGCACGAAAATGAAGGCCAAGATAAGCATGTAGAAAGCGTATGGTTTCCCCGTTTGGACGAGGGTTCGAATCCCTCCAGCTCCACTTAAACAAAAAAGAGCGAACATTAAAATTGTTCGCTCTTTTTATTTGTTAGCATATCAAAAATGTTATGATTTATACTATCAAATATATTTACTCGTTGTCGAGATTTGTCTCTTCGAGTGTGTATTGGCTGCTACCATCAAAGCAATGTGTGCAGACCATATCCTTTGGTAGTCCGATGGCTTTAATCAAAGTTTCTAACTTTGTGAATTTCAGAGATGTAAGTCCAAATCTTTCTTGGATGATGCTAACCATCTTTTTGTACTGAGGAGAGTCGGTTGTTGCATAAATCTTGAGGATCTCAGGATCTTGTGCCTTTTCTTCTCCTTCAAGTTCCGCAATAATACGACGTGTTATCAATTCCATCTCACTTTTTGAAGATGTGAAGTTGATGAACTGACAACCATAAACCAATGGTGGGCATGCAATACGCATGTGAACCTCTTTTGCTCCTGATTCAAAAAGACATTTCGTGTTGTCTCTGAGCTGAGTACCGCGAACGATACTGTCATCACAGAAAAGAACCTTCTTGTCCTTAAGTACAGACTTGTTCTGAATGAGCTTCATCTTAGCCACGAGGTTACGCATACTTTGGTTTGAAGGTGTGAACGAACGAGGCCAAGTTGGGGTGTATTTGCTGATAGCACGCATGTAAGGACATCCGTGACCTGCTGCATAACCTATAGCCATACCGATACCTGAATCTGGAATACCACAAGCGCAATCCACCTGTGTGTCATCCTCCTTACCCATTGCAAAACCTGTTGCATTACGCACGTCCTCTGTATTACGATGCTCGTAGTCAGAAGTTGGGAAACCATAGTAAACCCATAAGAAAGAGCAAATCTGCATCTTCTTATTAGGTTTACGCAACTGCTCTATTCCATTGGCTGTGATTCGTACAATCTCTCCAGGACCGAGGAAACGCTCTGTCTCATATCCGAGATTAGGGAAAGCTGTAGATTCAGAAGAAACAGCCCATGCGCCATCCTTTTTACCTATAATAATAGGTGTGCGTCCCCATGAGTCGCGTGCTGCGATGATACCGTTCTCTGTGAGAAGAAGCATCGTACAAGATCCCTTTACCTCACGGAAGACATTCTCAATACCGTCAACGAAATTCTTACCCTTGACGATGAGAAGACCAACAAGCTCTGTCTGGTTAATCTTGCCAGAAGAGAACTCTGAGAGGTGCATATTCTGTTCGAGAAGAGTATCTGCAATCTGCTCCATATTGTTGATTTTGGCAACAGTACAGATTGCAAATCGACCAAGGTGGGAGTTGAAAAGAAGTGGCTGGGCATCTGTGTCGCTGATGATACCTATACCGGAGTTGCCATCAAATTCATCAAGTTCTTTCTCGAACTTAGTGCGGAAATATGTATTTTCCAGATGATGGATACTGCGTTTGAAACCTTTCTCTTCTGAGAATGTTGCCAAACCACCACGACGAGTGCCAAGGTGGGAGTTGTAGTCTGTTCCGTAGAACACATCAGTAGTACAGCGTGATGTGCCTATGGCACCAAAAAATCCAGCCATTTTGTTATCTAAATAAGGAGTTTAATTTTTTCCGCTTGCAAAATTACTAAAAATCCTCGGAATATACAATACCAAGACCGTATTTTTTCTATTCATTTTCAGAAGATTCATCAGTAAGAAGTAATTCTTCGTCAGATTTCTTCAGTTTATACTTCCGTTTAGGATTTTCCTGCGCACCAAACTTTATCAGTTTCGTAGCTGCAACCTCAATACTCTTTCCCGAAGGACTGCTTATGTTTTTGAGTTCGGTAAATGCTTCACGTGTCTTGTCGAGTTGTTTCTCAACCTCCAAAAAGCGCTCATAGAAGCTTTGCACGCGATCCACAATCATATTGGCGGTCTTCATCATCTCTTCCTGATTCTCAATCTGTCGAACCTGTTTCCAAGTCATTTCCAGAACGCGTAGTAATGAGTATAAATTCTGACTGCCAGTAATGATAACGCCTTTGTCGTATGCCTCTTTCCATAGGGTAGGGGCGTTGGTGAGAGCCAACTGAAGCGCGCTCTCGGAGAAAACATACATAAGGACGAAATCAAGTTTTCCTCTACCTTTTTTTATATATGCATTATAATTCTTGCGTGAGAGCTCCATTACATGCTGCCTTACAGATGCAATATGTCTTGTAAGGGCATCCTGACGCTGTTCATCTGTTTCTGCATTATGATAGTCTTCAAAAGCCTTGAACGACATTTTTGAGTCGATGATTACATCACGCTCGTCTGGGAAATGCAGAATCACGTCAGGAATCATGCGCTTGCCTTCTTCCTCATCATAGATTGTGCGCCCAGCAGAATCTTTCATTGTTGTCTGCTCCTCGAATTGAAGTCCTTCCTCAAGTCCCATATCTTCAAGAAGTTGCTTCAGACGAAGTTCTCCAAAGTTTCCTTGTGTCTTATTCTCGCCTGTAAGTGCTTGAGCCAGTTTGTCTGCACGTTCACCAGCCTCTTTACTTTGCTGAATGCTCGTTTTGATAGTGGCATCAAGTCGAACCATAGTCTCAGAGTGTTCTCGACCACTTTTCTCAACAGCCTCTTTCATCTGCGAGATACCTTCTTTCAGAGGATTTAGAATAGCACTTAACTGTTCCTTGTTCTGTGCGGAAAGTTGTTCAGAACGTTCCTTGAGAATCTTCTCAGAGGTGGTTTTTATCTGTTCTTTCAGAAGGGCCATTTGCTGGTCTTGCTGAATTTTATGCTGTTGCTTGAGTTGTTCAATCTGCATCGAATGTTGTTCCTTCAGTTCGTTAATCTGAATGGAATTCTGCTCTTTGATGCTCTCTATCTGTTTGTTATACTGCGCTTTAAGTTCTGAAATCTGTGCAGATTGTTGTTTCTTCGCATCATCTAATTGAAGCATAAGTCCCTCGACCTTTGCTTTCTCTACGTCGCGCGAAACCAGAATCTCATTGCCTTTGTTCTTTGCAATGAGATACCCTATTAAGCATCCGACAACTAATGCGATAATGATGTAAACAATTTCCATAATACGTATTGTTTCTTGAGTGCAAAGTTACAACTAATCTTTCGATTATACAAGAAAAATCCGTATTTTTCGTTTATTGAATATATGACAATAGAAGAACATCCGTTACAACCTTTTCTTCCTGCCAATGGAAAAGTACTGTTCCTTGGCAGTTTCCCTCCTCCGAAAGCCCGTTGGAGTATGGAGTGGTTCTATCCTAATTGGATAAACGACTTCTGGAGAATTCAAGGCCTGCTTCATTTCAACGACAAGTCGTATTTTGAAGTGAAAGGAGAGAAACGCTTTGATAAAGAGCGTATTGTGTCTTTCTGTGAGGAAAAAGGAATGGCATTCTTTGATACAGCAAGAAAGGTATGTCGGTTGAAGGATAATGCTTCTGATAACTTCCTTGAAATCCTTGAACCTACAGATGTTTTTACCTTGCTTGAGCAGATGCCTTCTTGCTCGGTTGTTATCACCACAGGCGGAAAGGCAAGCGAGGAGATATGCAGTTATTTCAGTTCACAAGGTGTTAAAGTCGATATTCCGAAAGTAGGGGAGAGCGTTAGCATTAATTCTGACCGTTGGAACGGCACATGGTGGAGAATGCCTAGCAGTTCACGCGCTTATCCTATGAAATTAGAAAAGAAAGCGGATTATTACAAACGTCTGTTTTGCAAATAACTCGTATTGCCCCATTATATTAAATTATGTGGTATCTAATTTGATATTTTATGCTATAATTCATGCCTATAAAACAAAAAAATATCAAAAAAATGTTTTATTTTGCGTGTTGCGGATAGCGTTGTCTAACTTTTTTATTAATTTTGTGCGCAGGATAAATTTATAAAGATTGTAACATGTCATAAACAATATGAAGAAAATATACTTTACAATAATTGCGCTCGTGGCAACTCTTGCAGTATGTGCGCAGACGACAAAGGAATATGTTGACCTTGGCCTTCCTAGTGGAACGCTTTGGGCAACTTGTAATGTTGGTGCTAATGCACCAGAGGAATATGGTAATTATTTTGCTTGGGGAGAAACCAAACCCAAGCAAAAATATAATGTGAGCACCTATAAGTGGTGTAACGGTTCAATCATTTCTATGACCAAGTATAATACCGACATTAATTATGGTATTGTTGATGACAAGACGGAACTTGATCCTGCGGATGATGCAGCTACAGTCAACTGGGGTAGCGAATGGTGTATGCCTACTGCCGAAGAGATTGAAGAACTGTATAATTTAGATTATGTCACCAGCGAGTGGTCAATACAGAATGGTGTTAAAGGACGTCTGATTACAAGTAAGAAGAATGGTAATTCTATCTTTTTGCCTGTTGCGGGATACCGTCTTGATCTTAGTAATGGCTCGCTCTATGAAGCAGGTTCAAACGGCTATTACTGGACTAATAGTTGCCGTACGAATTCCGCATGCATACTAAACTTTGGTATGACTGCAGTTGGTGAAATGCAATATTTCAATCGTGCTCAGGGATGTAGTGTTCGTCCTGTACGTGTAGAGAAAGCTGTTACCGCATCAATAGATGACGTAACAGATAGTCAAAAGGCAACAAAGGACGGGAAATACATTTCTGATGGTAATCTTGTTATCGTAAAAGACGGCAAGTTGTATAACGCTAACGGAACAAAGGTAAAATAACAATAAATAATTTATTTCTGTTAAGGAGAGCATCTCCCATGCGAGATGCTCTCCTTGTTTTATACCGTTCCTTTGATGTTTTTCCGTTCATTCTTCGTTGTTCCTCCGAACCAAACTCGATGAAACTCCCATTTTTACTGGGAAAAAGCGAAGGTTCATCGAGTTTGGTTCGGAGAAAGAGCGGAGGATCAACGGACTTGCATCGGACTTACTACGGACTTTCACTAAAGAAAAAAGCCATCCCGAATGAGATGACTTTTCCCTTATAATTACATTTCTACGAGGATTCTGAAAACCTTACCAGGATTCTTACTCCACCATTGCATGGTCTCAAGACATTCCTCTGGTTTAACAACCTTTGTTATGAGTTTGTCCGTTGGGCATGTTCCACGCTCCAGATAGCGTATTACCGCGCGGAAATCGCTTGGGTTGGCATTACGTGAACCGCGGATGTCGAGTTCCTTCTGAACGAAATACTTTGTCTGGAAGCTAACCTCAGACTTTGCATAACCGATACAAACTACACGACCTGTGAAAGCAACCTCGTTGACTGCGAGATTGTATGTGATAGGACTACCTACAGCCTCAATAATTACGTCAGGACCAAATCCGTTGGTTATCTCCTGAAGACGCTCATGAACATCCTCGGTCATAGTGTTGATAGCGTATTCAGCCCCCATTTCCTTGGCAAGGGCAAGCTTCTCGTCGTCAATATCGGCAGCTATTACGGTAGCTCCACGTGTAACCGAGCGAACGATAGCGCCCATACCAACCATACCACAACCGATAACCACAACTACGTCAATATCTTTTACCTGACCGCGATCAACAGCGTGGAAACCTACTGACATAGGTTCAATCAAAGCACTTGTCTTAGGATCAAGAGTACCTGCTGGGATAATCTTCTCCCAAGGCAAGGTGATGAACTCACGCATAGCTCCATTACGCTGAACACCAAGGGTTTCGTTGTGTTGACAGGCATTCACTCTGCCATTACGACAAGATGCGCACTTACCGCAATTTGTGTAAGGATTGCAAGTAACCACCATTCCCGGCTTTAGATATTCTGGAACGTCAGAACCTACAGCCTCAATAACGGCACCTACCTCATGACCAGGAATCACAGGGTTGAGAGCCATAGTGTTTCTGCCCATGAATGTGTTGATGTCTGATCCGCAGAATCCTACATAAACCAACTTTAGGAGAACCTCACCAGCCTGTGGCTGCTGAGGATCCTCCAAGTTGATTATCTGCAGTTCCTGATTGTGTGAAATCTGAATTGCTTTCATCTTAATATTTAACTCATTAACCTAAAATTTTCAAAGCATAGCCCCACCTTCTCCAAAGGAAGGGCGTTTATTCCGACATGTTCTTTATATAAGGTAGTTCTGGTAAATTACCAAAACCATAGAACGTTTTTGCATTACCACCAAGGAAAGCCGTCTTTTCATCCTCGGTCATCTCCTTACTCTTGATGATAAAGTCGTATGACATACGATAGGTGATGGCTGTAATGGTGCGTGGGTAGTCGGACCCCCACATAAGCTTGTCCATACCTACAAGGTCGGCAGCCTCACGAATAGATTTTACGGCTGAAGGGAATGGATAGAACTCTTCATTATAGAGCCATGTGATGCCTCCTGATTCTATCATTACGTTCTTACCGCAATTAGCCAGTTTCACCTGACTGCGAAAAGAAGGTGTTGTTACCATACCGAAATGTCCTATGGCAACTTTCAGTTCTGGACATTCCTTGATGACCTCTGCCATTTCTGCAATCTGTTCTTCGTCATCGGCAAGGCACATTGAGAGTATCATTTTCTTTTCTTCCATAGCCTTGAACAAAGGCATACGCTCAATAAGCGAACCCTTGATTCTGTGGCCTGGGATAGCGATTCCGCGGAAAGTCTTGCTTAAGGCATTAACCTGTTGGGCAAGGTCTTCCTTTGTGGATAAATCCGTCAGCATACCCATGCAGAAGAATCTGTCAGGATATTTGTTTTGTACTATGGCGAGATAGTCATTCTGATTACCGTCGATAATCTCCTGAACGACCACAGCCGCACCAACCTGAGCGTAATCCATATTTGAAAGGAATACCTCAGCCGTATTACGACCGTCAATCATAAAAGGAGGAAGCATCTGCCTTTCCTCGCCGAAGAACTCAGAGCGGGACTGATTACTTGCCAACGAGCGTATTGGCTGCCCGTCAACAATTGTATTCTGATAAAGCCACAAATGGCTATGTGCGTCGATTATTGTCATAGTGTAGATATTAATGGAGATTGGAACGTGATTTGGAATACTATCTTGCTCTCTTCTCCCGAGCGAGGGATGGGTTCGGGTTAGGGGTTATGAATTCTTCCACCTAACCCTCATCTGATCTCCGATAATCTCCTGAACCTCCTTGACGAGATTCCAGTCGATAGGAGCCTCTGCATACTCGATGTTCTTCTTTACGTTGTCAGGATTTGCAGAAGAGAATAGGGTAGTAGCAATACGAGGATTGCTGATAGCATATTGAATGGCAAGTTTCTCGATTGGGTAGCCCTTTGCCTCACAATGTTTAACAGCCTTCTGACATGCCTCTACAAGAGACTTTGGAGCAGGATGCCAATCTGGTACACCACGTGAAGAGAGCAAGCCCATAGAAAGAGGTGATGCGTTAATGATGCCCACGTTATTCTGCTCGAAGAAGTCGAAATACTCGTTGAGCAATTCGTCGTTAAGGCTGTAGTGACAGAAACAAAGGGTTGACTCTACAGTTCCTGCTGGTACATTCTCGATAACCCATTTGATATTTTCTGGCTGAAGGTCCGTGATACCCACGTGACCAACAACGCCTTTCTTCTTCAGTTCTACGAGGGCAGGAAGAGTCTCTTCTGCCACCTTTTGCAAACCGCCAGGAAGAGAAGCCTGAAACTCGATGTCATGAACATTTATAAGGTCGATATACTCAATGTTCAGGCGCTCCATACTCTCGTAGACGCTATCTGTAACGCGCTTGGCTGAATAGTCCCAAGTGTTCACGCCATCCTTGCCGTAACGTCCTACCTTTGTAGAAAGGTAATACTTATCGCGAGGAATTTCCTTGAGAGCCTTTCCAAGTACGGTTTCTGCCTTATAGTGACCATAATATGGAGAAACGTCGATGAAGTTCATACCACCTTCTATGGCAGTAAATACAGCATTTATGGCTTCTGACTCGTTGATGTTGCGGAATACTCCGCCAAGAGAAGAAGCACCGAATGAAAGGGCTGAAACCTTCATTCCTGTTTTTCCGATTTCGTTGTATAGCATAAGAGAGTTTTTTCTGTTTTGATGATTATCTAATTGTTTTTATTGTGAACGCGAAGTCGCCGAGTCGCAAAGTTTTTGTTTTCTCTGTATCTTCGTGTTTTTGCGTTTGTATTTTTCTGAGTGCAAAGTTAAGAACATTTGTCATAATATCCATATATTTTTCCGTCAATTAATAGGATAAAACCGACATGTAGGCATAAAAACGTAGAAAGTAGTAGCATTTTCCCGATAATTATTTGGATAATTCACGTTTTTTTATTTACTTTGCATCAACAATAATGGCTAAGACGGTAAATCTTTTCAATGCATAATTCAATAGACGAGTTACATATTTTCACTTTGAATGTCGGTTACGCTTATCACAATGCTGATTGGAACTGGCAGAACGTACGAAGTCCTTTCGCGCGTTTGTATTATGTGACCGAAGGTGAGGCTCAGATAGACATAGACGGAGTTGTCCACACGCTTACTCCCGAACATCTATATTTCATTCCGGCTTTCACCAAGCACACGAATATTTGTACAGGAGTCTTTGCCCACTATTACCTTCATATATATGAGGAGGCTGCAACGTCTATGCTTGATGAATGGCAGTATCCTGTGGAGATTCCTGCCACACCTGCAGATTTGCATCTTTTCAAGCGTATGTGTGAGCTCTTTCCAGATTGTGCCTTGCCTGCGTCAAATCCGTCAACATACGACAATCACCAAACGTTGTCCCAAAACCTTCATAGCAATCTCATACGTCCGTTAGGAGAAAAAATGGAGTCACGAGGCATAGTATTCCTATTGCTATCTCGTTTCATTTCATTAGGCACTCCAAAGTCGCATGTCAAAGATAGTCGTATTAGCGAAGCTATCAACTATATCAGGAATAATATAGGCAGTCGTATAGAAATAAGTAAGTTGGCAGATATGGCCTGTATGTCAAAGGATCATTTCACGCGAATGTTCCGTAAGGAGACTGGTGAGACGCCAAACCAATACATCATACTCAGGAAGATGGAGAAGGCTGAACTTCTCATAGTTACTACCGAAATGTCGGTCAAGTCAATTGCCAATGCCTTAGGCTATGATGATTCTTCATACTTCAATCGTCTGTTCCGTAAACAGACAGGAGTTACTCCACAGCAATATCGCGACAGACAGGTGTGAATCTCTAATTCCCAATTTCTAAACTCTAAACTTCAAAAAGACAACCAAAACAAAATAATGAACGAACTAAAAGTTAAACTCGTAGAACGTAAAAATCTCGTTACGTTCATTCTTGTAACCTCGCTCTTTTCTTTGTGGGGATTCGCTAATGATATTACTAACCCTATGGTGGCAGCATTCCAGACGATAATGGAACTTTCTGCATCTAAGGCATCTATGGTTCAGTTTGCATTCTATGGCGGTTATGCCACAATGGCTATTCCTGCAGCCCTCTTCATTAAGAAATATAGTTATAAGGCTGGCATTCTTGTAGGTCTTGCCCTTTATGCCATAGGCGCATTCATGTTTATTCCTGCAGCCGAATATCAGATGTTCAGCTTCTTCTGTATTTCTCTATATGTGCTTACTTTCGGACTTGCATTCCTTGAGACAACGGCAAATCCTTATATTCTTTCGCTTGGTGCTCCAGAGAATGCCACTCGTCGTCTAAATCTCGCACAGGCATTCAATCCTATGGGCTCTCTCTGCGGAATGTTCATAGCCAGCAACGTCATCCTCTCTTCTCTCGAAAGTGATACAGAGGCTGTTCGTGCGGTTGGATTCTCTACTCTCGACCAGGCAACGAAAGACTCAATCCGCCTTCACGACCTTGCTGTAATCCGCGATCCTTATGTAGCGCTCGGTTGTGTTGTCGTATTTGTTCTTGTTGTCATCGCTTTCTTTGTGAAGAAAGACAAGAAAGAGGAAAGCGAGGAACCAAAGGCTATGGATTCTCTTCGTCGTCTTGCTGCCAACCCACGCTATCGTGAGGGCGTTATCGCTCAGATGTTCTACGTAGCTGCACAGATTATGTGCTGGACCTTCATCATTCAGTATGCTGACCGTCTTGGCATAGACAAATCAACGGCTCAGAAGTATAATATCGTGGCTATGAGCATGTTCCTTTGTAGCAGATTTATCAGCACATTCCTTATGAAATATGTCAACGGCAGTCGTTTGCTGATGATATTTGCCATCTGTGCTATGTGTACTACAACTGGTACAATCCTTATCGACGGTATGGGCGGTCTCTATTGTCTTGTTGCAACATCTGCATTCATGAGTCTGATGTTCCCTACAATATATGGTATTGCGCTTGAAGGAGTTGACAAGGACAAGACTCTTGGAGCTGCCTTTCTTGTGATGGCAATTGTGGGAGGAGCTTTGATGCCTCCATTACAGGGAGCAATTATCGATCTTGGAACAGTAGCAGGCATGCCTTCTGTTAATGCCTCATTCATTCTCCCATTCATCTGCTTCTGCATCATAGCAGTTTATGGTTTCAGAACGATAAAGCCAGCTTTGAATATTGAATAGAAATACTATAATCTAAATTCCGTTTATGAGAATGGTGAATTCTCGCGCCCTCGTTGCTGTAGTGCTTCGAGGGCTTTTCTTTTTATATCATCTTGAAGTTAAAGCATTTCTCGCCTCTCTTGTGCTTGAAGTAGATGGTAGCTCCAATAGCAAGAACGATTGTGATAGCTCTTCCCGCGTTGGTTGCCATATTGCCTGCTGCCCCATACCCTTCTTCGCCAACAGGGAGAATCATCCAGGCTACATCCATAAAGGTGTGTAGGGAAATGGGAATCCATAGACGGTAGTTCCATTCCACGTACATCCAGCTATATAGTATTCCGCCCAGACCTGTTACGAGAACGGCAAGCAAACTTGATGTGATGTCGTATCCTTGATACAGGTGCAAGAGTCCGAATAGCAATGAGGTTATAAGCGAGGCAGGAATGAATCCCCAGCGGCAGTTGCGGAATAGTTGTCCGAAAAAATATCCGCGGAAGTAAACTTCTTCGCAAACGCCTGCCATAAGACTTATCCCGATGGCTGTCCATGTGAAGTCTAGCTCTCCGCAAATGGCATTGACGATAAACATCGGTAAGGTGAAAAGAAATCCGATGCCTATGCTTTGGCAGAATCTTTTGTCTGCCAATCCTAACTCTCCCCAAATCTTGTTGGGCTTATGCATCAGCAGCATGATACCAATCATGAGGATGAAGGCAACAAACCAATTCCACAGCATGCGGAAATCCGTGGCGTCAAGGAATGCAGGACGAGTCATGTGATAAAAGGAATGTTTTTGTCCGTCAGCACAAGGGAAAATGGCTAACCTACCGATAAAGTAGAGAGCGAATCCCAATAGCATCAACAAGTTCTTACAGATATTCGATTTCATTTTTAGTATAGCTTTTTTCGGAGTGCAAAAGTAATAAAAATTCTTTAAACCACGAAAAAAACTACAATAATATTGATATGCATTTTTTTTCCTGGACTTATCTAGTGTAAGACAGAAGAACATCTTTGTCACGTGTATTTCTTGCATATATCGGTAGTTTTTTATATCTTTGCACTTGAAATTCAATTCAAACGGAGATAATGTCAGAGAACTGGAGCATATACGCCGACTGGAATCCCTGGCACGGATGTACCAAGATAAGTCCAGGTTGTAGGTATTGCTATGTATATCGTCAGGATGAGATGTACGGAAGTGATACTTCGAGTAGTCTGTGCCGTAAGACAGCCGCTTTTAATCTACCTCTAAAGCGCAAGCGCGACAAAACATGGAAGATAGATAGTGGTAAGGTCGTTTTTACATGCTTCACCTCAGATTTCCTCTTGAAAGATGCAGACCCTTGGCGAACTGAGTGCTGGAAGATGATGAAGTTCAGAAAGGACTTGTGGTTCTATTTCTTCACCAAACGCATAGACCGTTTTATGGAATGTGCTCCCGAAGACTGGGGCGACGGCTATGATAATGTGCTCGTGGGATGTACCGTTGAGAATCAGCAGATGGCCGACTATCGTCTTCCAATCTTTAAGTCGTTGCCCATAAAGCATAAGAGCATTATCGTGGCACCTATGATTGAGGCAGTTGACCTTTCCGCCTATCTCGACGAGACGATAGAGGAGGTGGCGGTAAGTGGAGAGTCGGGTGTCTATGCCCGTCCTTGCCATTATGACTGGATTCTCGCTGTTAGGGAACAATGTATTGCTCACGACATTCCTTTTCGTTTCCATCAGACAGGTGCCTATTTCTTTAAAGATGGCAAAATGTATCGCATTCCTCGTCGTTTTCAACTTTCTCAGGCTCACAAGGCGAATATCGACTACCGTATAGACGAATATATGGTGCCAGAGAAGATTAAGTTCGAGTGGAAAGACGATGATTATCACGAATAGATAAAACAATTAAATATGATTACAATCCGTACTGCAACTGTGGCAGATGCCGAGAAGCTTCTCGCAATCTATGCCCCATACGTAGAGAATACAGCTATTACGTTTGAATATGATGTTCCTTCCGTGGAGGAGTTTTCTGAAAGAATCAAGAATACCCTTGCGGAATATCCATATCTTGTGGCTGAGAAGGACGGAGAGATTCTCGGCTATGTCTATGCCAGTACTTTCAAACCTCGATGTGCCTATCGCCATTGTGTTGAGACAAGCATATACGTTGCACATGAGGCTCAAGGTCAAGGTGTTGGACGAATGTTGTATGAGGCTCTTGAAGAGGAACTGAAGAACAGAGGCATAATAAACCTTAATGCTTGCATAGCTTGGATAGAGACTCCAAACTCACATCTCACACACCAAAGTCCTGACTTCCACTCAAAGATGGGTTATAAGCGTGTGGCGCATTTCCATCGCTGTGGCTATAAATTCGATGAATGGTATGATATGATTTGGATGGAGAAACTCCTTGATATAAAATATTTCAAGTAACAATGTTTATTGGTCAAAGGACGAAGGCTTTTGTTTTTTACTTTAAACTTTCGTCCTTAGACCTTTGACTTTTGACCTTTGACTTTAGACCTTATGAAACAAACAGAAAGGATATTACTTCGTCGTTGGGAATACTCTGATGCTGAGGCTCTTTTCAAATATGCTTCTGATCCCGACATAGGAACACGTGCCGGATGGCCTCCTCATCAATCTGTGGAGGATAGCTTGATGGTTATCAAGGAGATATTCCGAAATGATTCTACTTGGGCAATTGTGCTAAAGGACACAAATGAGCCGATAGGCAGTATCGGTTATCTTTCTCAATCCGTTAGCAACATCCCAATTGGTGAGAATGACTGCGAGGTTGGCTATTGGGTGGCAAAGCCATATTGGAATCAAGGTATTTGTACGGAGGCATTACGTCTTTTGCTCGACTACTTAGTCAACGAAAAGCATTTCGATAATGTCTGGTCAAGTCATTTCACCCAAAATCCTGCCTCTGGGCGTGTAATGCAGAAGTGTGGTTTTAAGGATACTGGCAAGCTCCACCAATGTGGCAATCTTGTTGGAGGAGACAAGGATAAGGTGAGAATCTATAAACTTGAAACAAACGAATAGAATATGAAACAATACAGATATATAAAGAGTAATGCCTTTACTTCGGGGGTATCCACAGGCAATCCTGCTGCTACTATTTTCATTGATGAAGGTAGTCTTTCACCAGAACAGATGCTTCAGATAGCTGCTGAGCATAAGGGCTTTGTGATGGAGACTGTTTTCTGCTCGCCTTCAGAAACGGAAGCCTGTAAGCTTACCTATTACTCGTCTGAGTGCGAGGTGGATTTCTGTGGCCACGGAACTATTGCCACTATGTATTCGTTTGTTAAGGATGATGATTCATTTAGGCATACAAAGGTCCTGTCTGTTGAAACTAATAAGAAAGGTGTCATTAGTGTCTATAATGAAATAGATACCGAGGATGCTGTATATATTGAGGCTCCTTCGCCTATTGAACATGCTATGAACCTTCCTATAGACAATATTGAGCGCATACTCACCCTTCGCAAAGGAGGTATTGACCGAGAGGGTAGGGCTATAAGGATTATTGATGCAGGACTTAGAACTCTCATCGTGCCTGTCACTCGTTTTGAAGACGAGGTGTCTGTCTATCCTGATTTGTCTTCACTCAAGGCTTTCTGCGAGGGAAATGACATTGACATCATTCTTATCTATTCACTTGAGGTTGCAGATGCCTCAAACTTTGCCCACACTCGTGTCTTTGCTCCTAAGTTCGGCTATCTTGAAGATCCTGCAACAGGTTCGGGTAATAGCGCTTTTGCCAACTATCTCCTTTCTGAAAAGATGTGGGATGGTACTCCTATTACTATAGAACAAGGCGGTAACGACCGTATCTTTAATGCCGTAAAGCTCAAGACTCTTAACGGTAAGGTTCTGTTCGGAGGTAGGGCTACTACAAAGATTCAAGGATATTATTGCGTATAGGGAGTAAAAAGGGCTCTCTATCGCATAAATCCGTGTAAATAAACAATGTGCGTTTTTGATATATCCAAAAGATTTGGTGTTATAGTGACACTTGTCTGATTGAAAATGAAAAATTAGTGGCTAATCTGTAAATTGAAATTGTGTTCAAATAAAATCTGAAAAACCGACAAAAAGTTAAAGAAATCTTAAAAATAGTGGAAAAAGTACACTTAATTGTTATTTTTTAGGAAATTTTGCTCAAAAAACTAAGAAAATCAACGAATTTTTTTGTTTGTTCATTTTTTTTGCGTACTTTTGCACCAAATTTTTTTGATACAGCTCTTAATCGGATAACTAATATTACAAAAGTATTCAGAATGACATCATAAAATGATGTTTGAAAGGAGACGGTATTTGATATTTTGATTCAAATTAGTAATAGTGAGTAAGAATTAGAGTTGATGTTAAACCTATATGTTGTTTATAACAAGTAAAAACTAAAAAAATTATGAAAAAGTACGAAGTACCAGTTATGAAGCTTCACCAGTTGAAGTCTGGTAACATTTTGCAGGCTTCTGGTAAGGAGTTTGTGGACAATTCTTCTGTTAACACAGAGAAGTATGAAATCGATAATGATTATAATCCTAATAATCTCTTCGATGAGTAATAATTTGGATAACAAATAATAATAGACGTAATGAAAGCATTTAAATTTCTTTCAAAGACAGCCTTTGTATTTTCATTGGTTCTTTTAGCTTCTTGTTCTTCAGATAATGATATCGAAGAGACTAACGAGGCAAAGACAATTGCTAAGAAAATTGAATTCAAAGCTAATATCAACTTGGGTGATGATTCTGATGATGTGACACGCGCAACCCTTGAAGAGGATTATAGCGTTAATTGGGAAGATGGTGATCAGATATTTGTTTATTGTGATAATGCAGAGGAGGCTGTAGATTTTGCTATTACTCCATCTTCAATTGATGGCTCAACTGCAACCTTTACAAACTATGGAGAGGTAATTCCTGCATGGTTCGATCCAACCGAGTCTTATTATGCATTGTATCCTCATGCATCTTCGACATTCAACACTCAGCTCGGAATGATTACTTCTGTTTTGCCTACTAATCAGACTGTATCTGCAGGTCGTGCTTACGACAAGAAGGCTTTGTTTATGACTGCTTGTGCAGATAAGGACGAAAGAATATTCAACTTTATGAACATTCCTGCACTTATAAAGGTTACCCTCAAGAATAATGGTGACGGCAAGGTGAAGTTCGTTGAGATTGTTTCTGATTCTCAGACTGATAACCTTTCTGGTAATTTTAGAGCTTCTGCAGTTTATGCTAGAAATAGAATTAATTTCGAGGCTATTTCTGGCGCAGAGAAAAAGCATACTGTTAGACTTCAGATTACTCCAAGTGCAGAGAGCCGGGATTTCTTTATTGCAGTACTTCCTGGTACAATAAATGGTTTTACTCTCAAGTTTGAAGATGGTAGCTATAAGGCTGTGTATGAGCGTGAAAGCAGTAAGAAACCTCTTTTGAAGCGTTCTAAGATTTATGACTTCGGAAGCTATGATGTTGCAGAGTTCCATCCAGAAGTAAAATAATCAAATTTGGCATAAACCCTACTGATTTGAAATAATTCTCTCTGCTCCTTCTCTTAGGGGCAGAGAGATTTTTATTTACCTCCGCTTCTCCTTCGCTATACCTTCGCTTCTCCTCCGTACCAAACTCGATGAAGGTCCGTTCTATGTCCTATTCATGAATGGGAGGTTCATCGAGTTTGGTTGGGAGGAAGAGCGGACTTGCAACGGACTTGGAACGGTATTACAACGGACTTACTGCTTATGAAGGAAATACCGAATTGCGGTGTTAAATCTTGTTAATAATCTTTCTAAATATAAGATGTAAGGCTCGTGTTTGGGAAAAAATTTGTAACTTTGTGCCCGATTTAGTCTGTTCGGGCTCGAATAAGTGGTAGTGAGTTGCTATCCGCCTGGCAGAAGTAACAATTTTATACATAAAAAATAAAATGTACGCAATTGTAGAGATCAACGGTCAGCAGTTTAAGGCTGAGGAGGGCAAGAAGCTCTTCGTGCACCACATGAAGGATGCACAGGAAGGTCAGACCGTTGAGTTTGAGAAGGTACTGCTCGTAGATAACGACGGTGCTATCACAGTAGGTGCTCCAACTGTTGATGGAGCAAAGGTAGTATGTGAAGTTGTACAGCCTCTCGTTAAGGGTGAGAAGATCATCATCTTCAAGATGAAGCGCCGTAAGGATTCTCGCAAGAAGAACGGTCATCGTGCACAGTTCACACAGGTAGTAATCAAATCAGTTGTAGCTTAATCAAGGAGGAACTAAAGAATGGCACATAAAAAAGGTGTAGGTAGTTCTAAGAACGGCCGTGAATCAGCAGCTCAGCGACTTGGTGTTAAGATCTTCGGTGGTCAGTCTGTAGTAGCAGGCAATATCATCGTTCGTCAGCGTGGTAACAAGCATTTCCCAGGTGCTGGTGTAGCACAGGGTAAGGACGACACTCTCTATGCTCTTATCGATGGAACAGTAAACTTCCACAAGGGTAAGTATGACAAGAGCGTGGTTTCTGTAATACCTGCTACAAAAGCTGAGGCTTAAACTTATTCAAACAAAAATTTATTCCAAACAAACATAAAAGGCTCGTCATTTTGACGGGCCTTTTTCCGTGTGGTAATAAAGAGTAAAGGAGAAAGTGTATAGTGTAATGTAAAATGTAAATAGTATGGAAAGAATAAAGCCACTTAAGGAATAATCCTCAAGTGGCCTTTATTCTTGCAAATGTCGATATTTCTATCTACATTATACTATCTGCTTTACTCTTTACACTTTACTCTTTACTCTTTGCACTTTCTTTACCTGATCCTATCCGCAGCTCTTACGAGGCGTTCATCATCCATAATACCCTTGTGGGCAAGTAGGAGGAAGATCATAGCGATAATAGGCGTACAGAGAGCGAATCCTGGGCGGAATGTGACTTCCTTGGAGTCAATGCTTGTGTAATATACCAAAGCAGCGCATACGATTGTCTCTACGATTATTGCTGCAAGCTGTATGTAGCAGTTCAATGCTTGTGTCTTGCGGTTCTTGTACATGAAGATGATAGCAAAACTCCAGAAAACATTGAGAGCGAGAAAGAACATTGGAATGGCGAAATAAGGGTAGGAGAGGGCTCCTGTGTCTCCGTCAATAATGCCAATGCTGTTTACTGCTGATGAAAATTCTCCTATACCGTTTGGCTGGATAACTCCCAATGGTGCTACGGCGCAGATGATGAAGCAGATGATGCAGAAGAAAAGATATATTGTCTGTTTTCTCTGAATCATGGTTTAGTCCTCATCCTCGAACTGACGCTCCTTGGCAGGATCACGCCAATAGATATTCTTTTCAATAAACTCCTGTGTAGCGAGAAGGGTTGGCTTTGGGAGCTTCTCGTAGTAGCGGCTGATCTCAATCTGCTCACGGTTCTCGAAAACTTCCTCGAGGCTGTCGTTGTAGCTTGCGAACTCAGCGAGCTTCTTGCTGAGGTCCTGCTTGATTTCAGCAGCTATCTGGTTAGCGCGTTTGCCGATGATAGCGACGCTCTCGTAAATGTTGTCTGTGTCTTCACAGAGATCCATGATGTTGCGTGTTACGGTATTAACCGGAGCCTTTGATTTCTTGTAATCCATTTTGTTATACTATTATTTGATGATTGTTTTTTATTCCGTTACGTTCTTTGTGACTTTCTTACACTTTTCAATGTATTTCTCAGCAATAGGGCGTTCCTTTGAGTCGGGATATTCATTGATAAAGCCATAGCACTCATCCTCGGCATCTTGGAAACGGTCGAGTTTCTTTGCCTCGACACTCTGCTGTGCCAGCTCGAACTTGCTTTTCATAATGAGTGAAGCGAAGTTTTCGCGGTATGCGGAGTAGGGATAGTCCTTGAGGGCGTTCTGAGCTGTGATAATACATGCCTCGTAGTTGTTACCGCCACTTGTGCAGTTTCCGAAGTATGTTCCGAGGTTGTAGTAGAGCTTGGCGTTGATAAGCTCTTTCTCTACGAGCTTGTCCTGAAGTTCATACATTCTGCTCTGTGCTCTTTCCTTCATGCTTGAGAAAGGATAGAGGTCCATGAAGTCCTGATATGACTTGATGGCGTTGTATGTGTCCGACTGGTCAAGACGAACCTCTGGAGAACCCATGTATAGACTTTCACCAACGAAATAGCTTGCGCTCTCTGCGAATATTCCCTTTGGGTATGTCTGGACGTATTTCTTGAAAATGTCTGCGGCTGACTCATAGTCGCCTGTATTGAAGGTTGACATACCGTAGAGGAAGAGACACTCTTCGCCGTTGTCAGTTCCCTTGGTGATATTTATCAGGTCACCGAAAAGAATAGACGCACGAGAGAATTTGTGGAGGGCATAGCTCTCCTTGGCGTATTCATATCGGTATGATGTGTCGTTTGTTTTATAGACTGCGTTGAATTCTGATTTGCAACTGCATAGAAGTAATGCAGCTGATGCAACAGAATAAAGAAGTTTTTTGTTCATCAAAATGAATATAATTATATTTCGGACTGCAAAATTACACATAATTCTCGTAATATCAAAGTCGTATATATTATTTTTCACAAAAAAAATGTTTTTTATAACATTTATTTCAAAGAAATGCGTAATTTTGCACTTAATTAGCGAAATTTCTATGAATATAGTGCTGCGCTTGGCTACGTGTTTTTTATCTTTGGAAAAAGTATTAATGACAAATTCTTGTAGCTTTGCGTAGTGGAAAAAATATGAACGAATTTAAATTAACATCACGATATTCTCCGACAGGCGATCAGCCAGAGGCAATAAGGCAACTTACCGAAGGACTCAAAAATGGTGAGCGTTCTCAGGTCTTGCTTGGCGTGACAGGTTCGGGAAAGACTTTTACTATGGCTAATGTCATAGCGAATGTTAATCGCCCGACTCTTATCCTTAGCCATAATAAAACCCTTGCTGCACAGCTTTATGAGGAGATGAAAGGCTTCTTCCCTGATAATGCCGTAGAGTATTATGTCTCTTACTACGACTACTATCAGCCGGAGGCGTATATCCCTCATACTGACACATATATCGAGAAGGACCTTGCCATAAACGAGGAAATAGACCGTCTGCGACTCTCTGCCGTTTCCTCGCTTCTTAGCGGTAGAAGGGATGTTGTCGTGGTGTCTTCCGTATCGTGTATCTACGGTATGGGAGGACCTTCTTCCATGCAGGGAAGTATCATTAGCGTGAAGCGAGGCGAGAAGATTGACAGAAACGCTTTTTTGAGAAAACTCGTGGATGCTCTCTATGTCAGAAATGATATTGCCTTGGAGCGTGGAAACTTCCGCGTCAAGGGCGATACTGTTGATGTCTCTATGGCATATAGCGAGAATGTAGTTCGCATAACATTCTGGGATGATGAGATTGACTCTATAGAAGAACTTGACGGCTTGACATTCAAGCGTTTGGAATCTTTTGATGACTATCAAATCTATCCTGCCAATCTCTTCGTTACTTCCAAGGAACAGGCGGATAGAGCTATTCATGACATACAGGATGATCTCGTCAAGCAGATAGAGTATTTTACGGAACTTGGCGATGGCATTAAGGCTCAGAGAATCAAGGAGCGTGTGGAGTATGATATGGAGATGATCAAGGAGCTTGGGCATTGCTCTGGCATAGAGAACTACTCGCGTTATTTCGATGGTCGTGCTCCTGGCGAGCGTCCTTATTGTCTCTTTGATTTCTTCCCTAAAGACTACCTCCTTATGGTTGATGAGAGTCACGTTTCCGTACCTCAGATTAGGGCGATGTACGGAGGTGATAGGGCGAGAAAGCAGAACCTTGTAGAGTTCGGTTTCCGCTTGCCTGCAGCCTTTGATAACCGTCCGTTGAGATTCGAGGAATTTGAGGAACTTATCAATCAGGTGATCTATGTTTCTGCCACTCCTGCCGAATTTGAACTTGAAGAGTCGGAAGGTGTTGTCGTTGAGCAGGTTATCCGTCCTACAGGACTTCTTGACCCTGAGATTGTTGTCCGTCCGAGTGAGAACCAAATGGATGATCTCTTGGAGGAGATTCTTGTCAGAATTGAAAGAAAGGAACGTGTACTTGTAACCACACTCACCAAGCGAATGGCAGAGGAACTTACGGAGTATCTTCTCAACAACGGCATTCACGCTAACTATATCCATTCTGATGTCTCTACGCTTGACCGTGTGAAGATATTGAGTGACCTGAGAGCGGGTGTATATGATGTCCTCGTTGGCGTGAACCTTCTGCGTGAGGGACTTGACCTTCCAGAGGTTTCGCTTGTTGCCATACTCGATGCTGACAAGGAGGGATTCCTTCGTTCGCACAGGAGTCTGACACAGACGGCTGGTCGTGCTGCCCGTAATGTCAACGGACTTGTGATAATGTATGCCGATACTATCACGGAGAGTATGCAGCAGACCATTGACGAGACCATGCGTCGTCGTAAGAAGCAGATGCAGTATAATGAGGAGAATGGTATTACTCCTCAGCAGATTGTCAAGAACATCAGCGGCTCGTCACTTGCAAGGGCAAATGCAGAACAGACAGAGGCTAAGAGCGTTGACATAAAGAAGGGCAAGGCTTATCAGCCGTATATAGAGAAAGAGCCGGCTATGGTTGCTGATCCTATTGTCGGCAAGATGTCGCGCAAGCAACTTGAAGACTCAATACAATATACCACAGAAAAGATGAAGGAAGCCGCCCGTAATATGGACTTCCTGCAAGCTGCCCAGTACAGGGATGAGATTGTAAGGCTCAAGGATCTGCTCGCTATTGAAGGCAAGTGATAAGCCTCTTCCTCCTATGATCCTCCGTACCAAACTCGATGATCCTTCGCTTCTTCACCGACTTTGCACCGACTTTGCACCGACTTTGGTACGGAGGAAGAACGAAGGAAGAGTGAAGGAGCATAGGAGGCAGAACTAAGGATTGGCGAAAAAAACAGCAATAATATTTGGTGGTATCATGAAAATTGCTTATCTTTGCAAACAATTATATATAAAAACTAAATACAATAACTAAAACAAAATTAAATCTATGAGAAAAAGCGGAATATCATTATTGCTCATGCTCTTTGCTATTGCAGGATGGGCACAGGAATCAAAGACTGAGAAAAATGATTATTCTTTACTTCCAATAATTGTTGAAGGTACCTTAGAGCGTGTGCCTGATGGTACTGTCATTTCGATAAAGGAACGTTATGGTGGAAGCATGGGATATTTCAGTAGAGAAAAAGAAGGAATTGATACTCTGAGAAATGGAAAATTCAGAATAGTTTACCACCCACTAACGGATGTTAACCCACAAAAGAAAGTTGATGATTATAGCATTTCGGCAATGTATAACGGGGGCAGATTCACGGGTTGCTTTAGTTTCTATGCATCTCCTGGTACAAAGGCTACTATAACAGGTGTTGGAACAAACCTAATGAACTGGTATGCAAAGAGTGACAATCCAAAACAAATAGAGGCAAATGAATATCGTGCCTACTTTGATGAGAAACTTCCAGGGTACTGGGATCTGCATAGAAGAAACGAGTTGATTGATGAAGAGGATGATGACTATTACTCTGTGAAAAAGAAAGTGAAAGAGTCAGATTCTATATATATTGAGTACATGGTTGATTTTATGAAAGACAGAAAATACAGTTCTGTTTTCGCAAAGGAACTCCGTAGTATTGCAGGGCTTTTTTTAGATGGTAGAAATAAGGGAATAAGAGAAAAGGCTGCTAAGTTATTGGCGATAGTTCCAAAGGATGAAGAAAAGAATGATGAATTCGTTTTATACGCAAAAAAGATTTTGTTGCCTCCTAAGTATGAACCTATTAAGATAGGTGAGAAATTGCATGATTTTGTGCTCTATGACCATCAGGACAAGGAACATCATCTGACGGAATTTAACGGAAATGGCAAATATCTTCTGCTTGAGTTTAATTCAAGGACCTGCATTCCGTGTATGGAGCATCGTCAAAATGAAGCCCTTAATGCTCTCTACAAGAATCATTCTGACAAGGTGGATATGCTTATGGTGAATTGCGATGCTAAGTATTTTTGGGATATAGAATGTAAAGACCCGAATAAATATGGCAGAGATCCTTGGCATGAGTGGAACGACAAGAAAGATGCTGAAGATATAATGCAGAGATACGGAACGGAGTCAGGTCCAAGCTATTTCTTCGTTGATAAAGATGGCACAATACTTGGAAGGATAAGCGATACGGAGAATCTGCAAGAAGCAATTGATAAATACTTCAAATTATAAAAAGAAAAGTGAAAAACAAAGTCATGTACAATTTACCATTTACAATGTACAATTTGTGACTCTGTTTTTCACTTTTTTCATTATATTATTTAACCCTTATCCGTTCATTCCGATAAGGAATTCCTCGTTAGAGTTAGTGCGCTTCATAAGGTCTCCGATCATGTTCATAGCCTCGATAGCGTTCATGTCAGAGATATGCTTACGCAGAATCCACATGCGGTCGAGGGTTGTCTTGTCGTGGAGAAGGTCATCACGGCGAGTACTACTCTGAACAAGGTTGACAGCAGGGAAGATACGTTTGTTGGCAAGTGAGCGGTCAAGCTGAAGTTCCATGTTACCTGTACCCTTGAATTCCTCGAAGATAACCTCATCCATCTTAGAGCCTGTATCAATAAGGGCTGTTGCGATGATTGTGAGTGAGCCGCCACCCTCGATGTTACGCGCAGCACCGAAGAAACGCTTTGGCTTCTGAAGTGCGTTGGCATCAACACCGCCAGTAAGCACCTTACCAGAAGCAGGAGCAACGGTGTTGTATGCACGAGCAAGACGGGTGATAGAGTCAAGGAAGATGACAACGTCATGTCCGCATTCTACCATTCTCTTTGCCTTCTCAAGAACGATACCTGCAATCTTCACGTGGCGCTCTGCTGGCTCATCGAATGTAGAGGCGATAACCTCGGCATTTACTGTACGAGCCATATCCGTTACCTCTTCAGGGCGCTCGTCGATAAGGAGCATCATAAGGTAGGCCTCCGGGTGGTTAGCTGCAATAGCGTTGGCAATATCCTTCATGAGGATTGTCTTACCAGTCTTTGGCTGTGCCACGATAAGTGCGCGCTGTCCCTTACCGATAGGGGAGAAGAGGTCAACGATACGTGTAGAGATGTTCGTGGTACGGCGGTCGCCTGTGAGGTTGAACTTCTCATCTGGGAAGAGAGGTGTGAGGTGCTCGAATGAGAGGCGGTCACGTATCTCGTTAGGCATACGGCCGTTAATCATCTCTATGCTTGTCATAGGGAAGTATTTCTCACCCTCACGTGGAGGACGAACACGGCACTGTACTACGTCACCTGTCTTCAGAGAGTATTTCTTTATCTGCTGAACAGTAAGGAAAATATCGTCAGGAGAAGAAAGGTAGTTGAAGTCGCTTGAACGGAGGAATCCGTAGCCGTCAGGCATAACCTCGAGTACGCCGTTAGCAGAGATGATGTCTGTGAAGTCGTACTTCTCTTCCTGTGGAGTTGCAGGGCGCAGCATAGATTGAGGTGCAACCTGTTCAACGATAGTCGTTGGGTTGTCGAGCATATCGTATGACACGCTTGCGTAGTGATCCTCTACAGGGAGGTCCATTACTACTATGAAGTCTGTGCCGTCGCCTGGATCTCCTTCCCATGCATCACCTAATGCGTTGTGGGCATTTACTTTCTCCTGGAACTGTGAAAGGAGATTACCTGATGCCATATCCTCACCCTCAGGCATTTCGCCTTCTGGGATTTCGTCGTTGGCGTTATTGTCATTTATAAGGAAATCTGGTATTTCCGCATTGTTTGCCGGAACAGCTCCTGTTTCTGTGAAGGTCTCGAGCTCGTGCTTCTTCTGGTTGTTGGCAGCAAGAGCAGCAGCCTTAGCCTGAGCAGCAGCAAAGATTTCCTCCTTACTGCGACGTGCACGCTTCTTCTTAGGGGCGAGTTCGTCAACTGCAGACTCAGCATTGTCGGCACTTGCCTCTTGTGCAGCAGATACGCTTGCGTCTGCGGCAGTTGTATTCTCTACCTTTGAAGATTCTTCTGTGAAGTTTATTGCGAGTTCTTCCGGTTTTTCTGTGCTTTCATTATCTGCGTTGCTTAGGTTCTTCAGGGCTTCCTCGGCAGCTCTTGCTGCAAGGTCGGCTTTAGAAGGTCTTCCACGCTTCTTCTTGACTGCAGGTTCCTCGCTTTCAGGTGTTTCCGCCTTCTTTGTGGTTGCACGCTTCTTCTTATGCTTCTCCTCTTCCTGAGGGAAGTCACCAATGATGAAGTCTGCCAGAGCTTCCGCACCATCTGCGGCAGAAAGCTCTGAGCCTAAAGCCTTTGCTATTGTCTCAAGCTCTTCTACAGGCTTGGACATGAGTTCTTCTTTGCTATACATATTCAAATGTGAATGTATTTGGTTCAAATAGGAATTTCTTGCGAAAAAATTCTGGGAGTATGTTTCTAAAATACAAAACTATGAATTTTGAAACACTTTGGATTGAAATCGAGTGCAAAGATAATGCTTTTTTCTTGAAGCGCAAAATTTTAAGCGGAAAAATTTTGCTATTTCATGAAAATTTTGTACCTTTGCACCCGCAAAATCGAGGCTTAGGCCGAAATTTCTGCAAAAATAACTTATATACATTATTTAATTAATAAATTCATTTCAAAAAATGATGAATCATTACGAGACAGTTTTCATCTTGACTCCCGTTTTGTCTGATGAGCAGACAAAGGAAACTGTTGCAAAGTTCACAAAGGTTCTCACCGACAATGGTGCTGAGATCCTCAATGAGGAGAACTGGGGCATGAAGAAGATGGCTTATGCTATCAACAAGAAGTCTACAGGTTTCTACTTCCTCGTAGAGTTTAAGGCTGAGCCTACAGTAGTAGCTAAGCTCGAGACTGCTTTCCGCCGTGAGGAGAAGGTAATTCGCTTCATGACTGTTAAGCTTGACAAGTATGCATCTCTCTATGCAGAGAAGCGCCGTAACAAACTTTCTAAAAAAGAGGAGGCTTAAACCATGGCAGAAAATTCAGAAATCCGTTATTTGACTGCTCCTTCTATTGATACAAAGAAGAAGAAGTATTGCCGTTTCAAGAAGAGCGGTATTAAGTATATCGACTACAAGGATCCTGAGTTCCTCAAGAAGTTCTTGAACGAACAGGGTAAGATCCTCCCACGTCGTATCACTGGTACATCTTTGAAGTATCAGCGTCGTGTGGCACAGGCTGTTAAGCGTGCTCGTCAGATTGCATTGCTTCCTTATGTAACTGATCTTATGAAGTAAATTTAAAAAGGAGAAGATTACACAATGGAAATTATACTTAAAGAAGATGTTATCGGTCTTGGATACAAGAACGATATCGTGAATGTAAAGAACGGTTACGGTCGTAACTATCTCATTCCAACAGGTAAGGCTGTTATCGCTTCTGCTTCTGCTAAGAAGGTTCTCGCTGAGAATCTCAAGCAGCAGGCACACAAGCTCGCTGCAATTCTCGCTGCTGCTGAGAAGGAGGCTGAGGCTCTTAACGGTGTTGCTCTCACTATTGAGGCTAAGGTTAGCTCTACCGGTGCTCTCTATGGTTCTGTTACTGCTGCTACTGTAGCAGAGGAGCTCGCTAAGAAGGGTATCGAGGTTGACCGCAAGAAGATCCTCATGAAGGATATCAAGACTGTTGGTGAGTTTGCTGCTACTGTAGTATTCCACAAGCAGGTTAAGGTTGAGGTTCCTGTTACTGTACTCGCTGAGGGTCAGGATGAGGTTGCTGCTCCTGCTGTTGAGGCTGCTCCTGTAGTTGAGGAAGCTCCAGCTGATGAGGCTGCTGAGTAAATCTTAGTGTAAACACAAGAAAATTATATAAGTCCCGATTGTCATTTTCAATAAGTGGTAATCGGGATTTTTTAAATGAAACTCCGAGTTGTAATTAACAATTAAAAATTAACAATTAACATGCCTTTCGGAGCAAGATTTTTCAGCGCGAGCCTATGTTAATTATTAATTGTTATTTATTAATTGCTTCTTTCATTTTATAATTTAATCTACAACAATAAACTAAACAATTAATCAGATGAAAGCATTCGTATTCCCTGGTCAGGGCGCCCAGTTCACAGGTATGGGTAAGGACCTTTATGATACAAATCCTAAGGCAAAGGAACTCTTTGACAAGGCTAACGAGATTCTCGGTTTCGAGATTACAAAGATCATGTTCGAGGGTACTGCTGAGGAACTCAAGCAGACAAAGGTTACACAGCCTGCCGTTTTCCTTCACTCTGTAATCAAGGCTATCTGCATCGGCGATGAGTTTGATGCTGATATGGTTGGCGGCCACTCTCTCGGTGAGTTCTCTGCTCTCGTTGCTGCTGGCGCACTCAGCTTTGAGGATGGCTTGAAGCTCGTTTCAAAGCGTGCTATGGCTATGCAGAAGGCTTGTGAGGCTGCTCCTTCAACAATGGCTGCTATCATCGGTCTTGAGGATGCTAAGATTGAGGAAATCTGTGCTGGTATCTCTAAGGAGGGTAACATCGTTGTTCCAGCAAACTACAACAACCCTGGTCAGCTCGTTATCTCTGGTAACAATGAGGCTGTAGCAGAGGCTTGTGAGGCTATGAAGGCTGCAGGTGCAAAGCGTGCTCTTCCTCTCCCTGTAGGTGGTGCTTTCCACTCTCCACTCATGCAGCCAGCAAAGGATGAGCTTCAGGCTGCTATCGAGGCTACTGAGTTCTCTAACCCACGCATCCCTGTTTATCAGAATGTAGATGCAAAGGCTCATACAGACGCTAATGAGATCAAGCAGAACCTTATCGCTCAGCTCACAGCTCCAGTAAAGTGGACCTACGAGGTTCAGGCAATGCTCGCTGCTGGTGCTACCGATTTCGTTGAGTGTGGTCCTGGCAAGGCTCTTCAGGGCATGATTGCCAAGATTGCCAAGGACGTTGAGGGCGTTACAATTAGCGGTATCGCATAATTACGAAAGGAATAATTCCTTTGGAATTAAAATGATTTTAGGAAAGTAAATTGGCAATAAATTATAATCAGTAAATTATAGTCGTGGCATTCGCCACGGAAATTTTTTTAATTAATTTATTGGATGTAATTTACTGGTTTAATTTACTGCTAATTTACTTTCCAAATATATTTATCACCGCAAGGTGTTTTCTAAATTTATGACACACAAACCAATAATCTACCAAGTATTTACGCGATTGTACGGTAATCGTAATACTACCCGAAAAGAGTGGGGTAGTGTTGAGGAAAACGGTACAGGCAAGTTCTCTGATTTTGATGCAAAGACGCTGAAGGCAATAAAACAGATGGGTGTTTCGCACATCTGGTACACAGGCGTTATACGTCATGCCTCACAGACTGATTTCTCTAAGTTCGGCATACCTACCCAGCACCCTTCTGTTGTCAAGGGTAAGGCTGGTTCTCCATACGCTATTTGCGATTATTATGACGTTGATCCTGACCTTGCGGATAACGTTAATGACAGGATGAAAGAGTTTGAGGCTCTCATCTCCCGCACTCACAAGGCAGGCTTGAAAATGTTCATCGACTTTGTGCCTAACCACGTTGCACGTCAGTATCTCAGCATCGCAAAGCCAAAGGGCGTTGTGGATCTCGGAGCAGACGATGACCAGAATCAGGGTTTCAATCCACAGAATAATTTCTACTATTGCCCAGGTCAATCTCTTGATTTATCTTCCATCCTCGAATCGGCTCCCTCTCTACGGGAGAGGGCGGGGGGAGAGGCCGAAACCTCCTTCTCTTCATATTCAGAATACCCAGCCAAGGCAACTGGCAACGACCATTTCGACAATCGTCCGGGCATGAATGACTGGTACGAGACCGTAAAACTGAACTACGGTATTGACTACTGGACTCATTTCGGGCATTTCGACCCACTCCCTGACACTTGGAAGAAGATGACGGAGATACTCCTTTTCTGGGCTTCTAAGGGCGTTGACGGCTTCCGTTGCGATATGGCTGAGATGGTGCCAGCCGCTTTCTGGGCATACGCTACCCGTGAGGTCAAGGCAAAGTATCCTGAAATCCTCTTCATGGGTGAGGTGTATAATCCTGCTGAATACCGCAACTATATCCATTCTGGCTTTGATTGGATGTATGACAAAGTGGGTATGTATGACACTATGCGTGCCGTTACCTGCGGATATGCCTCTGCAACAGCCATTACAGGCGCATGGCAATCGGTTGATGACATAAAGGAGCACATGGTTTATTTCCTTGAGAATCACGATGAGCAGCGTGTGGCATCCGATTTCTTTGCGGGCGATGGCAAGAAGGGAATACCTGCTATGGTGGCTTCCGTGCTTATGAAATCCTCTCCTTTCATGCTCTATGCAGCCGAGGAATATGGTGAGAAGGGAATGGATAAGGAAGGTTTTTCTGGTAAGGATGGCCGTACTACGATTTTCGACTACTGGAGCATCGACACGCTTTGTCGAGCTGCCTCTGATGAGCTTACCGAGGATGAGAAATACATCTATCAGATGCATGAAAAGACCATGCAGATAGCCCGAAAGGAGAAGGCTGTTGACGGCGATTTCTATGATATGATGTACGTAAATCCGTGGTCAGAGCACTTTGACAACAACAAACAGTATGCTTTCCTGCGCAAGAAAGAGGATGAACTGCTCTTCGTCGTGGTCAATTTCGATGATAAGGATGTGGATGTGCAGGTGAGAATTGCTCCACACGCTATGGAATTCTTGCAGATTCCTGAAGGCAAGTACAAGTCAAAGGATCTTCTTTCCGCTGAAAAACAGACCATTGAACTCGCTTCTGACGCTCTCGTGCCTATGACTATCAAGGCAAGAAGCGCAAGAGTTTGGAAGTTCACCCTATCTCCCTCTCCCTTGTTTTCCTAACAGATGTATGTTAGATAGCTGTAAGTCCGTGTCAACCATGCGTGTGCAAAGTTACTAATTTATTTTGGGGAACTGCAAAGAAAACGCGGAAAAAACACGACAGGTAGCATAAATGTTTAGTTGTGATGTCTAAGATGTTGATAATCAGAGGTATATTTTCGGAAGACAGTCCGTTTGAATGCTACCTAACATTTAACTGTTATATAAAACACACACAGGGGGAGTCTGTATTTTTACCCAAATAATATATAATATAATAATTATTATATTATATATTATTTGACCATAGGACACCCATACCCCCTGTCCCTTGTTTATCCAACGGTTATATGTTAGGTGGTTATCTTCTGTAAATGCTTTCCGAAAATAAGTTTCTGATTGTTAAAGTGTTAAGCCGTGAATGAATGTTTTTTTTGAGGAAATAACGTGATTTTTGCATTTTTCTTACATTTCCTCAGAAAATATTCTTACCTTTGCACCATGAAATCAGGTGGTTGGTGTTAGGTGATAGTTGATGGCGGTTACAAAAAGTTTCTCTGTGCAGAGATATTTAGAGGGGCTTCTGTCGTGAGTCTGTCGTGAGTCCGTTGTGATACCGTTGTAAGTCCGTTCCAGGTCCGTTTCAGGTTCGTTCGTGTGAACGGTCATCAATAAGAGAGACATTATTGTTATGAATATGCTTTATTACATTGAAACAAAATGACTAAAGAGGAATATCGCAATTTACTTCAATCTGATTATTGGAAAGGTTATTCTTATTCGATAATCAAGGAGAGAAATTTTACTTGTGAAGATTGTGGCCGTGTTTTTCTTAACGAGCGTAACAAACTACAAGTTCATCATTTGGTCTATAGAGATATTATGCCTTGGTCTTATAAACCTGAAGAATTAGTAGTTCTATGTAGAGAGTGTCATGAAAGAAGGCATGGGATTACACCAGTTGAAAAAAATGTGTTAGAAGATACGGATATGAGAAATAAAGGAATCAGTAGGCTTTTCCTGTATTTTTCAGCAATCAAAAACTTTATTTTGCATAGGGTTAAATGGAAAACAATGGTAAAAATGTTTTTCTGCGTTTTGACGATATTGGTGTTTTATCTTATAGCAAAAACGATTAACGATAACAATGCGATACGAAATCGTTATTCTTCGGAAAACAGAAAAGAAAATGTTAAATCCGTTAGGAAAGTAAAGAAGAATAAGAAAAAAACAAAGAAGAAAGCGAAAGTTGAGAAAGATGTCGAGACGGATGACTTTGTCCCTGTAGATGAAGATGTATATTCATTAGAAGAAACTGGGAATGTTATTGAAAAAAGCGACGAGCAGATATTAAATGAATAAAGGCTCACCCAATATATGAGTGAGCCTTTACTATCTACATTATACTTTACACTTTACACTTTACTCTTTACACTATCTACTTTACTCTTTACTTGTAGAGATAGCGCTTGATACTCTTCTTCGGAGTCTTCTCAAACTCTTCTTCCTGAATCTCGATTGCAGCAAGTTTGCAGTACGCTGGCTGTGTCTCATTGAGCGTCTGACGGTTCTGCTCCATGACCTTCTTGATCTGCTCCATGTTGTAGTTCTGCGTCTTTGCCTCGTCGAAGTCTGGATAAACGAGACCTACGAGCTTGTCATCACGCTGGACGACGAGACACTCAGTAACCAATGGTAAAGAGTTGAGAGCATCCTCAATCTCCTCTGGGAAGATGTTCTGACCGCTTGCACCGAGAAGCATGTTCTTTGAGCGTCCCCTGATGAAGATGTTGCCGTTTGTGTCGATAACACCGAGGTCGCCTGTGTGATACCATCCTTCTGCATCAAGAGCCTGCTTGGTAGCCTCTTCATTCTTGAAGTAGCCGAGCATCACGTTCATGCCTCTTGTGAGAATCTCGCCTGGAATCCTGTGAGGATCTGCAGAGTCTATCTTAACCTCCATATTCACAGCAGCCTTTCCGCAAGAGCCTGGCACGTGTTCTTTCCAGTCATTGTATGAGATAATAGGGGCACACTCTGTTGCGCCATATCCCACAGTGAAAGGCAATCCGATGAAGTGTAGGAACTGCTCAATCTCCTGATTGAAGGCTGCACCGCCGATTATGATTTCGTAGAAACGTCCACCGAAAGCCTTCTCTACCTCTGCACGAATCTTTTCACGAACCTTTAGCGAAACTAACGGAGTCTTGAGAAGTATCTTCATAGCAGGTGTATCAAGCTTTGGCAATACTTTCTTCCTGATAATCTTCTCGATGACCAAAGGTACTGCAACGATGACTACAGGCTTTATCTCTGCAAATGCCTGAGCCACAACGGCAGGAGAAGGGATACGGGTGAGGAAGAAAATATGACAACCTGATGCAAACTCCTTGATGAACTCGAATGCCATTCCGTACATGTGAGCCATAGGCAGGATGCTGATAGTGTTGTCGCCAGGATGCAGACATCTGTCAAGTGCCTCGTTGGCAAATAGCAGATTACTCCACATTGCGCGGTATGGAATCATTACACCTTTTGAGAAGCCTGTTGTGCCTGATGTGTAGTTGATAAGTGCCAATTCATCGGGACTCTGTTCCTTGTAGTAGCTCACCATTTCCTTGCGGAAGAACTTAGGGAACTTCTGACCGAACAGCAAGTTGAGGTTCTCTCTTGCGTATGTGAGTTTGTCGGTGCGAGAGACCATAAGGGAATAGTCGGGTATGTTGACGATTCCGTGAAGGTCAGGCATCTTATCAGGGTCAATCTGGGTAGAGACAACATCGCCCACGAAGAGAAGCTTTGCCTCAGAGTGGTTTACGATGTTATGAATCTGGTCGGCAGTAAACTCATGTAGGATAGGAACAGCGACTGCTCCGTATGTGAGTGTGGCAAGGAAGGCAACGGCCCAGTTGCTCATATTGCGTCCGCAAAGGGCAATCTTGTCACCTCTCTGGATTCCGCTTTCCTCGAACAGGATGTGTAGTTTCTCTATTTTACGGGCAACATCCTGATATTGGAGTGTAACTCCCTTGTAGTCAGTAAGTGCATCGAAGTTCCAATACTTCTTAATGCAATCTTCTATACAAGCGTTAAAACTATTTTCCATATTCAATCTATTTCGCAATGAAAATTGCTCAAATTTCCTTTCGGTGTGCAAAGGTACAGACTTTTCTGCACATTTCAAAATCTTATGTGCAATTTTTTTACTTTACACCATGAAATTGGGGAAATAAAACATTTTATTGTTCATTTTTGTTATAAAATACCTTATTTTATGCATTTTTTGTCTCTATATCAGTAAAATGTCATTTTTTTTTCTTAATTTTGCAAGCAAGTTTATTTTTATAAGAGAAAAACGTTATTATGGGATTTTTCGGCTTTTTTAGCAAGGAAAAGAAAGAGACGCTTGACAAGGGTCTTGAGAAAACCAAGACGGGAATGTTTGACAAGCTTGCTCGTGTCGTGGCTGGCAAGAGCAAGGTTGATGACGACGTACTCGATGACCTTGAGGAAGTGCTCATTACAAGTGATGTAGGTGTGGATACCACTCTCAAGATTATTGAGCGTATTGAGAAGCGTGTGGCACGTGACAAGTACGTTTCAACGAAGGAACTCAACGGTATCCTCCGTGATGAGATTGCGTCTCTTCTTGCAGAAAACCATTCCGATGACCTTGAAGACTGGGATCTTCCGTCAGACCATAAGCCGTATGTCATCCTCGTTGTAGGCGTGAATGGCGTAGGCAAGACCACCACTATCGGCAAGCTCGCTTGGCAGTTCAAGCAGGCTGGTAAGAAGGTGTTCCTCGGTGCTGCCGATACATTCCGTGCAGCTGCCGTTGAGCAGATTTGTATCTGGGGTGAGCGTGTAGGCGTTACCGTTATCAAGCAGCAGATGGGTTCTGACCCTGCTTCTGTTGCCTTTGATACTATCTCTTCTGCTAAGGCAAATGGTGCTGACGTGGTGATTATCGATACTGCCGGTCGTCTGCACAACAAGGTCGGTTTGATGAACGAGCTGAAGAAGATCAAGGATGTAATGAAGAAAGTGATGCCGGAAGCACCTGACGAGGTAATGCTCGTTCTTGACGGTTCCACCGGTCAGAATGCCTTTGAGCAGGCTAAGCAGTTTGCCGCTGTCACCCAGATTTCAAGTATGGCAATCACCAAGCTTGACGGTACAGCAAAGGGTGGTGTGGTGATAGGTATCAGTGATCAGTTGAAGGTGCCTGTTAAGTACATCGGTCTTGGAGAGAAGATGACCGACCTTCAGTTATTTAACAAGAGGCAGTTTGTTGATTCACTATTCGGCGAATGAAGAAAAACCAAATAGACATAATAACCCTTGGGTGTTCTAAGAATCTTGTGGATAGCGAATCTCTTATGCGGTTGTTTCAGCGTAAGGGATTTGTTTGTAAACATGATGCGGAGCGTGTAGAGGGTGAGTATGTGGTGATAAATACCTGCGGTTTCATCGAGGATGCCAAGCAGGAAAGCATAGATACGATACTTGAGTTTGCTCAGGCTCGTGAGGAAGGACAGATTGCGGGATTGTACGTTATGGGCTGTCTGTCACAGAGATACCAGAAGGAACTGGAGACAGAGATTCCGCAGGTGGATAAGTATTACGGCAAGTTCAACTACAAACAGTTGCTTGAAGACCTTCCTGCACCGACACAGAAGTCTGACGACAAGGCTTCTGTAAAGCAGAACACCACACCTTCACATTATTCTTATATAAAGATAAGCGAGGGTTGTGACCGTAATTGCGCTTATTGTGCTATTCCTATCATTACAGGCAAGCATGTGTCACGTCCGAAAGAGGAGATACTTGACGAGGTTCGTGCACTTGTGGCAGAAGGTGTGAAGGAGTTTCAGATTATTGCTCAGGAGCTGACATACTATGGCGTTGACCTGTATGGCAAGCGTAAAATTGCTGAACTCATCGATGAAATGGCACAAATTAAAGGTGTGAAGTGGATAAGACTTCATTATGCCTATCCTAATCAGTTCCCTATGGAATTGCTTGACGTGATGCGTCGTAATGATAATGTTTGCAAATATCTTGACATCGCACTTCAGCATATCTCAGACAGGATGCTTGACCGTATGCGTCGTAACACGACCAAGCAGGAGACTATGCAGCTGATTGAGAAACTGCGAGAGGCTATGCCTGGAATACATCTTCGCACAACGCTCATGGTGGGTTTCCCTGGTGAGACGGAAGAGGATTTCAAGGAACTCATGGAGTTCACACGCTGGGCTCGCTTCGAGAGAATGGGCGCTTTTGCCTATTCTGAAGAGGAAGGAACCTATAGTGCTGAGCATTATGAGGATGATGTTCCGAAGGAAGTCAAGGAGGCAAGACTTAGCAAGCTCATGCGTCTGCAACAGGGTATTTCCGCCGAGATAGAGGCCGAGAAGATAGGCAAGACGATGAAGGTGATTGTTGACAGAAGGGAAGGCGACTATTACGTAGGCCGTACCGAGTTCTGTTCACCTGAAGTCGATCCTGAGGTTCTCATACCAGTTGCCAACCGTCGCTTGCGCAAAGGATGTTTCTATGACGTGAAAATAACTGGCGCAGAGGAATTTGACCTCTACGGAGAGGTTGTTTGATTTGTGAATCTTAATTTGTCATTTTTAAAACCTAAGTCGAAATATAAATTTGTAAGTTATGACGAATAAGGAATTTATATCACAGATAGCCAAACAGACAGGCTACAAGGTTGATGATGTCCAGAGAATTGTGCGCACGGCGTTCAGTTCGATTGCTGATGAACTCGCAGAAGGTGAGACTGCCAATGTTACAGGTCTCGGAACCTTCGAGGTTCGTAAGCGTATGGAACGTGTAATTAAGAATCCTTCTACAGGACAGAAAATGCTCGTTCCACCGAAGCTTGTTGTGAATTTTAAACCTTATGGATCATTAAAAGAAATGCTGAAGTAATATGCTTACAATTAAAGATTTGGCAGAGATACTGGTGCAGAAGCATCAGTTGGATTCACGTAGTGCGGAAGCATTTATAAATGCTGTTATCGAGACTATTCATGAAGGCTTGAAGAACGACCGTGTTGTTAAGGTCAAGGGCTTCGGAACATTCAAGCTGACAGCAGTTCGTGAGCGTGAGAGTATTAATGTAAATACCGGTGAGCGTGTGGTTATCTCCGGTCATGACAAAGTGTCGTTTACTCCAGATGCCGTTTTGCGTGACTTGGTGAACAAGCCATTTGCTCAGTTTGATACTGTTGTCCTTGCTGATGGCGTTGACTTCGAGGATATGCCAGAGATAGAGACAGAGGATGCTGATATTGCAGCAGAAGAGGCTGCGGAGATTCATGTTCAGGAAGAGGCAAAGGCTGTTTCTGAGCAAGTTGAGCAGGAGCCAGAACCAGCCCCAGAACCAGAACCTGTTGTTGTGCCTGTAGCAGAGCCAGAACCTGAGCCTGAGGTGAAGGAGGAGCCAGTTGCTGAAGATGAACCAGAAGCTGATCCTGAACCAGAACCTGCTGTTGAAGAGCCTGTTGTCGAGGAGCCAGTAGCAGAAGATCCACAACCTGAGGAACCGGTAGAGCCGGAGGCACCAGCCACTCCAGAAGTTGAGGAAGAAGAGCCGGAAATGCCGGAATCTCCAGTAGTTCCAGAAACTCCGGAAACCCCAGAAGTTCCGGAGACTCCAACCAAGGAACCTGAACCAGAGCAGGAAGAAGAGCAGGAAGACTATATCTCTCAATTCTATGAGGATGAGGAGAGTGACAGCAAGAGAATGTTCCTGATTTACGCAATAATCGTGAACGTTGTTGTTGCGGCATTGTTCTTCGTGTTCGGATATTATGCACGCTCATCAAATCTCCTGGGTATTGAGAAAGAGCCTGTAGTAGAGACTCCTGCGGCTCCAGCTGTTGAGCAACCTGATACTACAAAGCAAAAGGCTGTTGAGCCTGCTGCTCCTGCTGAGACAACAGAAGAACCTGCCGTTGAGAAGACGGAAGAGAAACCTGTTGAGGAAAGCAAGCCTGTTGCTGAGCCAAAGAAGGAGGAAAAGCCTGAGGCAAAGGTTGAGCAGACTTCAAAATATGATAACGACCCACGTGTAAGGACTGGTGCGTATCGCATTGTCGGAGTTGCCAATACGGTGACTGTTAAAAGCGGACAAACAATTAAGTCTATTTCAAAGGCTTATCTCGGTCCTGGCATGGAATGTTATGTGGAAGCCTTCAATGGCGGTATTACCGAACTCAAGGAGGGACAGACCATTAAGATTCCGAAACTTCAGCACAAGAAAAAGAGTGCGAAAGCAAAGAAATAATACTTTTACAAGAGCGGCGTGGTGTTGGCATCATGTCGCTTTTGTGTTGTAGTGTGTGATGGTTTTCTTGCCTCATCTCAAAATCCCCCGTTTCATGGGAATTGCATCTGCGTTTTAGGGCGTTTTTGCTGTGCTTTAGATAGGGATTGAACAGGCTTTTCATAAGGCTATTTGTTGAACTGCCCGTAAATCGTCTTTGTGAAACGTTAAAAAGTTGAAAAGTATATGAAATGACAAGAATTTTATGTATCTTTGCACTCTAAAATTAGAGAGGTGTATCGCCTTTCTTTAGTCGCTGCACTTTGTGAAAGCATGGCAAGCTGACAGACACTTGTATTTTTGAAAGTAAGAAAAATCATATACAAATCAATGAATAAGAAATTTACGGAACGTAAAGGCCTGAATCTCGTAGAGACAAACAATGAGGTTCTTGCTGAGTGGGAGAAGAAAGATTTGTTCCACAAGAGTATCAGCGAGCGTGAGGGTTGCCCTCAGTTCGTGTTCTTTGAGGGACCTCCTTCTGCAAACGGACATCCGGGTATCCACCACATGATGGGACGTACCATCAAGGATACATTCCTCCGCTACAAGACAATGAAGGGCTATCAGGTTAAGCGTAAGGCTGGTTGGGACACTCACGGTCTCCCTGTTGAGCTTTCTGTTGAGAAGAGCCTTGGAATCACAAAGGAGGATATCGGTAAGAAAATTAGCGTTGATGACTATAATGACGCTTGTCGTAAGAACGTGATGATGTACACCGACGAGTGGACACAGCTCACAAACAAGATGGGTTACTGGGTTGACCTCGAGCACCCTTACATCACTTACGACAATAAGTATATTGAATCACTCTGGTATCTCCTTAAGCAGCTCTACAACAAGAATCTGCTCTATAAGGGATATACCATTCAGCCATACTCACCAGCCGCAGGTACTGGTCTTTCTTCTCACGAGCTTAACCAGCCTGGTTGCTATCGTGACGTTAAGGATACAACGGTTACTGCGCAGTTCAAGGTGCTTGACAAGGTTGAGTTCAACAAGTCAGAACTCCCTACATACATCCTTGCATGGACAACAACTCCTTGGACACTTCCTTCAAACACAGCTCTCTGTGTAGGTCCGAAGATTGACTATGTTGCTGTTAAGGGAAATAACCCTTATACAAACGAGGAGGCTATCTATGTACTTGCTGAGAGCCGTCTCTCTGCTTACTTCCAGCCAACAAAGGATGAGAAAGGCAATGAGCAGCCAATAGAGATACTCTGGAAGGGTAAGGGCTCAGACCTCGTAGGTACTCATTATCAGCAGCTCATGCCATGGGTAAAGCCATGTGCTCTTGAGGGTGATAATGTTGTAGTAAAGGAAGCAGAGGCATTCCGCGTAATCCCTGGTGACTATGTTACTACTGAGGATGGTACAGGTATCGTTCATATCGCACCTACATTCGGTGCTGATGACGCCAAGGTGGCTAAGGATGCTGGCATCCCATCTCTTTTCGTAATAGACAAGGCTGGTGACACCCGTCCAATGGTTGACTTCACAGGTAAGTACTTCGTGAAGGAGGATATTGATCCTAAGTTCCTTGAGGCTTGCGTGAACGAGTCATATTGGAAACATGCAGGTGCTTTCGTGAAGAACGCATACGACCCTAAGTATAATGTAGGTGGTAAGTATGACGAGAAGGCAGCATCAAAGGATATGGACCTCAACGTGATTCTCTGCCTTGAGATGAAGGAAGAGGGTAGTGCTTTCAAGATTGAGAAGCACGTACACAACTATCCTCACTGCTGGCGTACAGATAAGCCAGTGCTCTATTATCCTCTCGACTCATGGTTCATCCGCTCTACTGCAAAGAAGGAGCGTATGGCAGAGTTGAACAAGACTATCAACTGGCATCCTGAGTCAACAGGCTCTGGTCGCTTTGGTAAGTGGCTTGAGAATCTGAACGACTGGAACCTCTCACGTTCACGCTACTGGGGTACTCCACTTCCTATCTGGCGTAATCGTGATACTAAGGAGGAAATCTGCATAGGTTCACTTGAGGAACTCTATAATGAGATAGAAAAGGCTGTAAAGGCTGGCGTAATGCAGAACAACCCACTCAAGGATAAGGGCTTCGTGCCTGGCGATATGAGTCAGGAGAACTATGACCGCATTGACATTCACCGTCCATACGTTGACGACATCAAGCTCGTAGGCGAGAGCGGTAATGTACTTACCCGTGAGCTTGACCTTATTGATGTATGGTTTGACTCTGGTGCAATGCCATACGCACAGATTCACTATCCATTCGAGAACAAGGAGGTTATTGACGATCGCAAGGCATATCCTGCTGACTTCATCGCAGAGGGTGTTGACCAGACACGTGGCTGGTTCTTTACCCTCCACGCAATAGCTACGATGGTATTCGACTCTGTTGCCTATAAGAACGTAATCTCTAACGGTCTTGTACTTGACAAGAACGGTATAAAGATGTCAAAGCGTCTGGGTAATGTGATCAACCCATTCGACTGTATCGGCACATACGGCACAGATGCAGTTCGCTGGTACATGGTTACAAACTCATCTCCATGGGATAACCTCTCATTTGACCCAGAGGGCGTAAAGGATGTTACAAGTGCATTCTTTGTAAAGCTCTATCAGGCTTACTCATTCTTCACTCTCTACGCAAATGTTGACGGATTCGCATACGAGGAGGCAGATGTTCCATTCGCTGAGCGTCCAGACTTCGACCGTTGGTTGCTCTCTGAGCTCAACTCTCTCGTAAAGGATGTAGATAAGTACCTTGCTGACTATGACGTTACTCCTGCTGGTCGTTTGATCCAGAATTTCGTCATCGACAAGCTCTCTAACTGGTATATCCGTCTGAACAAGAAGCGTTTCTGGGGTGGTGGCATGACACAGAACAAGCTCTCTGCTTACCAGACACTCTATACTTGCATCGACACTATCGCACGTCTGATAGCACCTGTTGCTCCATTCTATGCTGATCAGCTCTTCCTTGACCTTAACACAGTTACAGGTAAGGATAAGTCAGAGAGCGTACATCTCGCTAAGTTCCCAGAGGCTCAGGAGAATCAGATTGACAAGGAGCTTGAGCAGGCTATGCAGCTTGCAATGCAGGTTACATCAATGGTTCTTTCACTTCGTAAGAAGGTGAAGATTCCTGTAATCCAGGCTCTCCAGACAATCTCAATTCCGGCTTCTGATGCAGAGATGAAGTCACGTATCGAGCGTATGGCAAGCGTTATCCTTGCTGAGACCAATGTGAAGGAACTGCAGTTCATTGAGGATGGGGCTGGTATGCAGCTCGTCAAGAAGGTGAAGTGTAACTTCCGCACAATGGGTAAGAAGTTCGGTAAGCTCATGAAGAGCGTGAACGCTGCTGTTATGGCTATGAGTCAGGAGCAGATAGCAACTCTCGAGGCTAACGGAACAATAGATCTCGTTGCTGAGGGACAGAACGTAACAGTTGAGGCTGTTGACGTTGAGATTATCTCTGAGGATATCCCAGGCTGGACAATAGCTCAGGAGGGTAAGATTACCGTTGCCCTTGACATCGAGATTACTCCAGAACTCAAGAACGAGGGTATCGCACGTCTTATCATCAAGCGTGTTCAGGCTCTCCGTAAGGAGCAAGGCTTCGAGATAACCGACAGAATACGTGTCGTACTCCAGCAGAATGATCAGCTTGCCGAGGCTGTTAAGGTGTTCGGCGACCATATCTCTGCACAGGTTCTTGCCAACTCTCTCACCATCGGTGATGCAGAGGGCGGTTCAGAACAGGAATTCAATGACTTTAAAGCTCTTGTTAAGGTAACCAAGGATTAATTCCTTTGGTTACTTTAACCCAAGATAAAAACAATCTAAGTATCTAAAAACTTAAAATCTAAAACAACATGGCAGAAATAAAGAAACGTTATAGTGACGAGGATCTCGAGGAGTTCCGTCAGATTATAGAAGAGAAGCTTGAAGTAGCACGTCGTGACTACAAGCAGATGATGAGCGTATTGCGTAATGATGATGGCAATGACGTTGCTGACACATCACCAACATATAAGATTCTTGAGGAGGGTAGCATTACCCAGACAAAGGAGGAGATGATGATGTTCGCTGCTCGTCAGGAGAAGTTCATCCGTGGCCTTGAGGCTGCTCTCTTGCGCATCGAGAACAAGACATACGGTGTTGACCGTATCACTGGTGAGCTGATTCCGAAGGAGCGTCTCCGCATTGTTCCTCATGCAACACTTAGCGTTGAGTCAAAGAACGCACGAAAGAAATAATGACAAAGACACAGAAACAACAGGCAGTCGTTTCCGTATTGATCTTTCTTGTCATCCTTATCATTGACCAGGTTATTAAAATCTCGGTCAAGACTGGAATGACTCTTCACGAAAGCATACGAGTAACAGACTGGTTTTATATTTCCTTTATAGAGAACAATGGAATGGCATGGGGAATGTCCATCATGCCAAAGATTATGCTGAGCCTCTTCCGCCTCGTGGCAATCACGGCAATAGGCTGGTATATCTACAAACAGATACAGAAAGGCGCAAGGTGGTTGTACATTGTACTTCTTTCAATGGTACTTGCCGGAGCCGCAGGTAATCTGATTGACTGCATGTTCTATGGGATGATATTCTCTGGGGCATCTCCTAACTATACCTCTTTCTTCGTTCCTTGGGGAACAGGCTATGCTCCTTTCCTTGAGGGCAGGGTAGTGGATATGTTCTATTTCCCTCTCATAGTTACGAATTATCCCGACTGGTTCCCCGTATGGGGTGGCGAGAAGTTCGTGTTCTTCAGTCCTGTGTTCAACTTCGCCGATGCGAGCATCAGCGTAAGTGTCGTGGCATTACTTCTTTTCTGCAGAACAGAAATTCAACAGCTGTTTAAGTGAAAAATTTACTATACATACTCATATTTATTGTGGGCATGACATCATGTTCCTCCGACTCCTCCGACGTTCTGTCAATGGGTGAGATGGAGGACATCTTGTATGATATCTATTTGTCGCAGAATATAGAGGATGATAGGTATAGTGATCAGAAGAAGTCTAATGAGATTACTAACCGTGAGGCTATATATCGTAAATATGATATCACACAGGCTGAGTGGGATTCTTCGTATAACTATTACTGTCGTCACGCAGATAAGCTGCATACTATATACAAGAATCTCTCAGAGCGTATCCGTAATGAGGTGATTGAGCTTGGAGGCGACGTGTCTCTTGATGAGGCAACTCTTTCTGGAGATACGATAAATATCTGGAATTCAGAACGCAACTTTATCCTGATGCAGCAGATGCCTTACAATCTTAATCTGTTTGCTATCTCAGGCGACTCTACATTCAAGGCTGGTGATGTGCTTACGCTTCAGTTTGACAGTAAGTTCATATTCCAGGAAGGTTCTCGTAATCTTGTTGCCGTTCTTACCACTACTCTCTCTAATGACAGTGTTGTTACCAATACTTGTCATGCAAGTTCCGACGGAAGGTTTACGGTTTCGTTCAATGATTATAAGCGTCTGGGCATCAAGAATGTAAAGGGATATTTCGTCTTGCTCCGTAATAATAACGAGCAGGTTTCTACGGCCTTCCATCTGGCTTCTGTGGAGAATGTTCGAATGATTCTTGCACATTCAAAGGAGACTTCCGAACAGGCGGCAGAACAAACCCCTGCTGTTGAAAAGGATTCGCTGAAAAAAGACTCTATTCGTACTCTCGGACCTGTAGAAATCTTTGACCGTCCAGGTGATAATAATTCACGAATCCCACCTCCTAATGTACGTAGAAGCTCCGACATGACTCCAAAAAGAATAGTAAGGCTTAAATAAAGCAATAAGAATAGATGCTACCATCAAGGTTACTCGATAATGCGGTTAATCAGTTCTCACGCCTTCCGGGGGTGGGAAGGAAAACCGCACTCCGACTTGTCCTGCACATGCTTCGTCAGGATGATGAGTTTATGGACGAGTTCACAGGTGCTCTTACGCAGATGAAACGTGAGATAAAGCATTGCCGTGTATGCCATAACATCTCAGATACCGATGTGTGCACTATCTGTTCCGACTATCGCAGAGATCCAAGCATTGTGTGTGTAGTGGAGAATATACAGGATGTGATGGCAGTTGAGAATACTCAGCAGTTTCACGGACTTTACCATGTGCTTGGCGGTGTTATCTCACCAATGGACGGCATAGGACCGTCGGATATTGAGATTGACTCACTTGTAGAGCGTGTATCTAAGGGAGATGTGAAGGAGGTGATTTTCGCTCTTGCAAGTACAATGGAGGGAGATACCACTAATTTCTATATATCTAAGCGTCTCCAGCAGTTTGATGTGAAGCTTAGCGTCATTGCCCGAGGAATAAGTGTCGGTGATGAACTTGAATACACCGACGAACTCACCCTCGGACGCTCAATCGTAAATCGTGTTCCGTTTGAATAATTATCACCCATCACCCATCACCTAACACCCAACACCCAAATGTTATACTACATTCAGATTTTCTCTCTTGCCCTCTCATTCATTGCTATATATGCATGTCTGAAGTGGCTTCGCAACAAAACACTGTATCGTATATCCTTATGGGCGATAGCTTTAATTGTTGATGCTGTCGTTTACTTCGTATATAAATATACAGGTGCGGGATATCTGGCTTTGATGCTCCTTGTGTGCATCCCTTTCATATTCCGTAAGAAAGACAAGAACCCAGAAGAATAGATATGATATGCTGAAACTTCGTGCCCTTGAACCTGAAGACCTGGAGCAGCTTTATGCCATAGAGAATAATCTCGATGACTGGGAATATTCTTGCATGAATGCTCCGTTCTCGCATTACGCATTGCGCGATTATATCGCTAATCAGCATTGCGACCTCACTATTGACCAGCAGGTGCGCCTTGTGGTTTGTGATGACGAGAATGAGCAACAGGTTATCGGACTTGCTGACCTCTTTAATTATGATGCCCGTCATCGTCGTGCTGAGATAGGGTTGGTAATTGGAAGTGCTTTCCGTAATAAGGGGTATGCAACCGAGGCTGCGAAGTTATTGGTTGATTATGCAAGCAGAACTTGTCTCTTGGATCAGATTTATGCTTTCATATCAAAAGATAACGAGCAATGTTGTCGGATTTTTGACAAAATCGGCTTCAATAGAGTATCAATTCTCAAAAACTGGTTCAGAAACGCAAATTCTTTTTCTGATTCTATTATTTTTCAACTTTTTTTGAAAAAAGCATAGTAAAAATTTGGCAAATTCAGAAAAAATGCCTACCTTTGCACTCGCTAAAAAGAAATAACGATTTTGGTGCGTTAGTTCAGTTGGTTAGAATGCCAGCCTGTCACGCTGGAGGTCACGAGTTCGAGCCTCGTACGCACCGCCTAAAAATCGTGAATCTTACAAGCAAAACTGGTGCGTTAGTTCAGTTGGTTAGAATGCCAGCCTGTCACGCTGGAGGTCACGAGTTCGAGCCTCGTACGCACCGCAAAGGTTCTTACAGAAATGTGAGAACCTTTTTTCGTTTTACAAGATTGTACATTATTCGCTGAAGCAAGTGTAAATGGTACATGGTAAATTGTACATAATATGATACAAGACATTCAACTTCGCGTATTGCCTCAGATAGCATCTGACTCATCGCTTATCATCAATTATATTGCTGAGGAGAAAGGCATTGATGCACGTACCATCAAGGCTATCCGTATTGTCCGTCGTAGCATCGACGCACGTCAGCGTCAGGTCTATGTCAACCTCACCGTGCGTACATACGTCAATGAGGAGCCGACCGACCTTGCATATACCGTGACAGAATATCCTGATGTGAGCAATGGCAAGCAGGTTATTGTGGTAGGTGAGGGTCCTGCGGGACTCTTTGCTGCCCTACGTCTTATAGAGCATGGTCTTCGTCCTATTGTTATAGAACGAGGTAAGGATGTGCGTGAGCGTAAGAAAGACCTTGCACGTATCAAATCCGAGCAGAAGGTGAATGATGAGTCTAACTACTGTTTTGGCGAAGGTGGAGCTGGTGCATATAGTGATGGCAAACTCTATACCCGAAGCAAGAAACGTGGTAATATAGAGAAGATTCTGAATGTCTTCTGTCAGTTTGGTGCCTCCACCAATATCCTTGCCGATGCACATCCGCATATAGGTACAGACAAGTTGCCTCTCGTCATCGAGAATATGCGAGAGCAAATCAAGAAGTCGGGTGGTGAGGTGCATTTCCAGACAAAGATGACGGAGCTCCTTCTTAAGGGAGAGGAAGTAGAAGGCGTTCTCTGCCGAAATCTCGTGACAGATACTGACGAGACCTATCTCGGTCCTGTCATCCTTGCCACAGGCCATTCTGCCCGTGATGTATATCGTTATCTCGCTCATGCCGGCATACACATAGAGGCAAAGGGAATTGCCGTGGGCGTGCGTCTTGAGCATCCATCACAGCTCATTGACCAGATTCAATATCATAACAAGCAAGGTCGTGGCAAGTATCTTCCTGCTGCTGAATATTCCTTCGTTACGCAGGTTGAGGGTAGGGGAGTATATTCTTTCTGTATGTGCCCTGGTGGCTTCGTAATTCCTGCTGCAACGGGGCAGGAGCAGATTGTGGTAAACGGTATGAGTCCAAGCAACCGTGGAGGCAAGTGGAGTAACTCTGGTATGGTCGTAGAAATCCGCCCAGAGGATATCAAAAGTGAAGAGTTAGGCGATACTAACGATCCGCTTGTAGTAATGCACTATCAGGAGAAGCTTGAGAAACTTTGTTGGCAACAGGGAAATATGAAACAGACCGCTCCTGCCCAGCGTATGGCTGATTTCTGCAAAAGCAAGCTCAGTTACGACCTTCCAAAGTCAAGTTATGCACCAGGATTAGTAAGTTCACCTCTTCATTTCTGGATGCCGAAGGAAGTGGCTGGCAGGTTGCAACAAGGCTTCCAGTACTTTGGCAAGCAGCGTCACGGTTTTCTCACAAACGAGGCTTGTCTGATAGCAACAGAGACACGCACATCTGCCCCTGTTAGAATCACTCGTGATGCAGAGACTCTTCAGCACGTCACCATCCGTGGGCTCTTCCCATGTGGTGAAGGTGCCGGATATGCAGGAGGCATCGTCTCTGCTGGCGTGGATGGAGAACGCTGTGCGGATATGCTGGCTGCTATATATAAAAATGAAAAGTGAAAAATACAAGACCCTCTCCCCGCTCCCCCTTAAAGGGGGAGAGCCGGAACGCTAAAGAAGTCTCCCTTTAAGGGAGATTTAGAGGGTCCTGTATTTTTATTTTATAATTTTTTATTTAAAAAAAATATGAAAAGTCTCTCCCTCGCATTCATAATAGGCCTGTTCGCGGGTAGTGCTATTGCTGAGGAATTATCGGTTTTATCGCTATACATCCTTCTCGTAGTCCTATTATTTGCAGGAATATTCTTCAGTAGGGAGAGTCTTCGCACAATAGCGTTTTTCTTTGCGTTTTTCGTGGCAGGCATACTCCGTATGACCATTGCTGACGTTCCTTTGCATCTTGACGGTCTTGTGGAGTTTTTTGAGCCGTTGAGAAGACAACTGAGCGATGGAATCGCGCATTTTGGCATTTCGGGCGATGAGAATGCGGTTGTCACGGCTATGTCGCTCGGAGATAAGAGCGGTATAAGTCCTGAGTTGAAGCATGTGTATTCCCAAACAGGAGCCTCGTATGTCCTTGCACTCTCGGGAATGCACCTCACAATTATCTATTTCATTCTTTCGTGGGTAGTGATGCGGACAATGTTGTGGCTATACGTTGTTCCTGAATTATTGTGGGAGAAACTGCCTGTGGAAAGCGATCTACGCTTGCGAAGAGTCATAAAGACGTTTCTTCGCTTACAGCCTTCAGAACAACTGTATCGCAATATCATATCCTTTGCAATATTGCTGTTAATCTGGCTCTATGTCATACTCGTAGGGATGTCACCCTCAGTTGTCCGTTCTGCCATGATGCTTTCAATATACGGAATATCACGAATGCTCTTTAGGAAACATGACGTGATAACCGTACTTGCCCTTACCGCTTTCCTTACACTTATGATAAGTCCCTTGTCGCTCTTCGATGTGGGCTTTCAGATGTCATATCTCGCGGTATTCGGAATAGGCGTGTATATGCCACGTCTGATGCAGCTTGTTTATAAGAATGATGTCAATTGGTCGGAGGATGCTCCTACGTCCATACTCGGACGCTTCCTTATGTGGGTGTATGGTAGTCTGGCACTCTCATTCTCTGCACAGATAGTGGTTCTGCCCTTGGTGGTATTCTATTTCCACACATTGCCTTGCTATGGTTTGGTTAGCAGTCTTGTGGTATCAGTTACGGCAATGCTCATTGTCGGTCTTTCGTTCGCTTTCCTCACCTCCCTGTTCTTGCCGTTTGTCGTTGCAAGTGAGGTACTTGCATATATGCTAAATGCGATGGCACACTTTCAGAACGTATTCCTTGAGCATGTCATCGCACTTCCATATTCTGTCATTGCCGATGTCAATATAAACATCTGGCAACTCCTTATCATCTATGTAATCATCTTTTGTCTAAGTCGAATCGCGTTTATCTTAATGCGAATTCGATGAAATTAAGATTAAGGCACCTCCGGTGCTTGGCTTTACAGAAAATTATTCGCTAAGGCTCATCAAGCTAAAGCAAGTTTTTCACGATGACCAGAAAATTTAATTCAGAAAATGATTAATCCGCAATTACGTGATAATGCCCTGAAGGGGCAAAAGCTACTAGCTCAGGGCATCGCCCTGTGGTAAAATGGAGGGAATAACTAACGCCCTGCAAGGGCAAAAGCTCTAATATAATAATGCTTTTGCCCCTACAGGGCGAAAATTGCCAATCTACCTCCACCTAGGGCGATGCCCTAGGCTATGAGTTTATTGGGCTTTCAGCCCGCCGCTGATAATCATATTCAGAAAATTTTAATTTTCTGGTATTTTTCTAAAAATTTTTGTTCCGAAAACAGCAGCTTGCTGCTAAAAATTCATCGAACTTACTTTATTTTACTGCAATCTTCTTGCCCTTCACGATATTGATACCCTTGCTAACAGACTTCTTCTGTATGCCATTGATATCATATACCTTGTCATTAGCCTTGTCTTCTGCTGAAATCTTGTCGATAGCAGTAGTGTTCTTGGCATTATGAACAGGGATGAAATTCACGTCCTTGTCACCATCAACGGTAATGTAGCAGCGTGTGGCATAGCATCCTGTAGCCTCACCGATCTTCGCGAACTTAGAATCAGCATTGTCTTTTGCAAAGATTCCGTAGATGTTATCGCCGCTCATGATCTTATCCGCACCGTTAAGTGTTACGGTATATCCGTTGGAAGAGAATGTCAGCTTTGACTGACCAGCCTTGATTGTTGACTCCGCAATAATCCTCACGTTCTGTGGCTCGCCTGTGAAATAGAGAATATATGGAGTGTTAGCCTTGATGCCTTCAGACTTCACGTCCTCGAAATAGAGGTTCATAGCATTACTGTCACCTGAAATGCCAGTAAGAATCTCCAGACGGCAGTCATTGCCGAAGAACTCGTTAATCTTATCCGTTGAGAGGTCGAATGGGAAACTCACGGTATTCCAGCCGGTAAACATATAGCGGTTCATCTTGACATCTGCAACCTGACCGTCATACTGCTCTACGTTAGTGCCATTGATAGAGCTTATTGTTACATACTTTGACTGAGCCGAAGCGAAGAGGCTCATAGATAGAAGCACAGCTGCAAGAGTAAATTTTTTCATCATATAGTTTATGTTTAAGTTGTTATTGTTTATGGTTGATTGTATTCCGTGGCAAAAATACAAAAATGTTTTCACACATCCAAATATTTTCATGGAAAAGTGCATATATTTAACGTGAGCTCGATGAATTGCTTTGTTTGGTGAGTATTAGCGAAAAATAAATTAAACGCAAAGCCGCTAAGTTTTTATTTCTGAACACAGATAGCACAGATCAAAGGGATTATCTCGCTTACGCTCGTGATTAATATCCCTATTATCCCGAAAATCTGTGGTTGAAAAAATTAATGTTTCAATTAATGTCTCAATTAACGTCCAATTAATGTTGCAAGAAAAAAGCCTTACGGCGAAACATTAATTATGACATAAATTAAAACGTTAATTCTGACATTAA
>Ga0256404_1000061_pt1 | contig 235868 bp, 196 predicted proteins | sample RumenRJG_01DNA_FD_185990 | JGI IMG/M metagenome (GOLD analysis project Ga0256404, IMG submission 185990) | Bovine rumen microbial communities from Lethbridge, Alberta, Canada - RJG_01 | ecosystem: Host-associated > Mammals > Digestive system > Stomach > Rumen | place: Canada: Alberta...
TTGACCCCGTGATAGTTTCCCTTTCCTGTCGGCCTTTTCCTCCTTCTGACAACAAAGGTAAGGAATTGGCCGGTATTGAGCAAATTCTTCACTGATATTCTCTATCAGAGTGCAAACTTAGAGACCCAATGATCCTGAATTAAGAGTTCCCATAGTGCGCTATTGTCTCAAGCAAGATTTTCTTCATTTCTTCTCTGACACTATCAGGACTCAACACTTCGATTTTCTCCCTATGCCAAAGCAGTTGCTGATAGAAATTAAAGCAAGGAACCAACCGATACTCAAAGATGCTCCATTCTTCTGTTTCCTCCACCTCATTCTGAGATTCGTGAATAGGAAGATGCCTTATATATTCTACCTGTTGGCCAAATACCTTAATACGAATCACCTCAGGCTTTTGATCATCTGAATGGTTGATTCCAAAACTACCATCAAAATAGTCTTCTATTTTAATGTCTGACGATGGCAGCATCTTTTCCTTCGTCAGACATATGTTGTCCATGCGCTCTAAAGCAAACAACGATAGTCCATGATGGTGATTGTCTGGTTCAGCCACCAAATACCAACGCTGTTCCCAAGTCCTAAGAAAATATGGAATCAACAACTGATGTTTAACAGTCTTCTTGTTAAATGAATAGTAGTCACATTCTATTCCTCTTTTCTTGTCAATCGCTTCAAGGATTATCTGGACATTCTCAACACCGGTTGGTGCTTCTGTCAGCATAATCTTTTCTCGATGTTTCAATGCAAGTTCTGTCATTCCCTCAATATGATAGGCCGACAGCAAATAGTCATAAAGAGAATCATCCTCACCATATAGAGACTGGTGACGGTGTAACTCATACTTACCTGTTCGCTGATTGAAATCAATATGGCATGGAAATGTCTCGTCAATGTAGTCTTTGTATCTAAGGAAAGTGCGAGGTTGTATTTCCTCACCTTCATAGAGTGTGGAATACTGGTAATAGTCATTAATCTCCCTCAGAGTCATCGGGCCCTTTCGTTCCATGAGATTAATCAGATAAAGGCATTTCTTCAGTTTCGACATATTGGTAAATTTTTGTGCAAATATAGGAAGATTCCTTCATATTACAAAATATTCATTCCCTTTTTATTTTATTCGTTGTTTTCTTTTATTATTGATAGTAAAACCAAATCAAGCATAGTCATTAATGCTATTTCGTGTTCTGGTTTCCTATCTTTATACTCAACAGTATATGCATTAAATCTGTCCGTAACAATTCTTGCAGCAAAGTAATATTTCGCAACGTCTTGCTTGTTAACTGTTATTTCAAATTCGGTATCATAAACAACAAGTTTAATCTTTTGTCTGTTTTCGCCTTTTAGTATATACATATTATACCATCTTCTCCAAAACTCATCCGCATAAAGCTCTTGCATATTGGATTCGAGTTTATCCAATATGAATCTACTATCTACTTTTATTTCTAACGTCTTGTCATCCTTTTCCTTAAGAAAAACCCTATTATTTTTTATAAACTTAGTAAGAGCTTTACTGTTTAGTTGCTTGTTACATACCTTTTCACACATAGAATAATCCTCACTATCAAGAATATCATGATAGATTATTTGTTTCCAATCAGTCCTAGGGAACCTTAAACCATCATGCAATAGGTACTCTTTTCCATCTAGCAATACACTATATTGCCCATCAGGATTCAGTTTGCCCCGTACGTCTTTGTATTCATACTTGACACACTCGCCATTCTTTTTCATGAGATACACACCAAACCTTTCATCTATAGGTATTGGTAGCGTATCATTGTTGATTACATTTTTTTCTTCTGCCATAATTAACTCAATTTTTAACTTATGAATACAATATAGTCTTGATGCCATATTTGAAATAGGCTTCGTCTGACGCTCTGTTATAATACTCTGTGGCTTTCTTTTCTTCTCCGTTGCTTTCATACATTTCGCCCAATTTGCAGAAAGCTATAGGCAAACCGCAATTAGCTGCCATCGTATAATATTTGATAGCCTTCTCCTCATAACGTACTTCATAGAGGTCTTCTGCAAGGTCTTGAAATATAGTACCAAGTTTATAATATGCGGCTTGGGCTATGACTGCATTTTCACTCTGGTCATGTATGGCGGCTCTAACAAACCATTTAACAGCCTTCTTGTAATTCCGAAATCGATTAATTCGATTATTCCTCCTACTCCCCAACTTTATAGAGCGTGAAAGCCCTTCTCCTTTACGATAGTATTCTGCTATTTGATATTCTGATAATGGGTCTTTCTGGTCAGCTTGTTTCAAAAGCTGAAGAATGTTGATAAAGCACGAGTCTACATCCTCTCCATTCTCTTTTGCTTTTTGAAACCACTCCATTGCTTTTGTGGTATTTCGTTGGCAACCTACACCATCAAAATAGAAATAGCCAAGATTATTCATCGCTTTAGGATTATCTCTAAGAGCAGATTCCATAATTAATTGAAATGCTTAGTTTTCATCTTTTTCCACACCAAGGCCTCTCACATATTTCATTCCTAAGTTGTTCATCGCTTCCGCGTTTCCCTGTTTACATGCCAGTTGATACCATTTCACAGCCAATTTATAATTTTGTGGAACCCCAATGCCATATTCATAATCAACCCCTACATAGAATTGTGCTTCAGCAAATCCATAATAGGCTACTAATTTGTACTGATAAAAGGCCATAGTCTCATCTTTCTCCACATAATATCCCTTATCGCAGAACACGCCAAGCATAAAACCAGCTTCCAATTCACCATTAGTTGCAGCTTTCAAAAACCAATCAAAAGCAATTTCATCATCATGTCCTTCATATTCATCATCATGATACAAATAACCCAAAGCTGTCATTGCATACACACATCCCATTTCTGCTGCTTTTTCAAGAAGAGTACGACCTATTTCACAATTCTCATTGACTCCTTCTCCAATGCAGTAATCACACCCTAGATTAGCAATATCTTCTGGAGTGTTGAAGCAGTCTGGATGCATTTCTTTTATGACTTCCAAATCGATAGTTTCTTTCTTTGCCATAATAATGTTCTTAATTGTTATAATTCATTTTCTGGCTGCAAAGATAAAAAGAGAGGCAGACATTTTGTGTCCGCCTCCTGAATTTATTTCAGTTGTAGATTCTTATATTGCCACCATTACCCAAATAACAGCCTCCCATAGGTATCTTGCAAACTCTCTCTCTTCAGTTTTGAAGTTAATAGTTTGTAATCAACACTCGCTAAAGTTTCTGTATAGGTTTCAAAATCTTTGAAGCGTTTCAACTTCTTGTCTTCTTCACTCCCTGGTTCAATATAAGGTTTAAGCAGATAGTACGAAAGGATTTCACAGGGAAGCTTAATCGCAGTAAAAGGAACCGTCACATCATATCCTCCTTCGTTGTTCTCATACCATTGGCCCTTTCCCAATAAGCTAACACTGCATTTCCCCTTTGGCAATTCATTGTCGTTTAGAAGATTCTCATAAAGCATTGGGAGATATTTCTCAGCAACTTTCGGAAGCATATTGTTGATGTATCTGGTCAACATACGCTGGTTTTTCAATTCAAAAGGCAAAGGCTTGCCCCAGGTTGAAGGGACAGTAACAATCCAACAATTATCTTCTTCATCCCATCTATTTGATACTGTTGTGGCACCATCTTCCATTTCAATCCAGAAAAATGCCCCATTAAAATCGAAATAATCATTATTGTAAAAAAGATGCGTGAAACCTCTAACATTGTCAGGATCTTCTCTAAGGAATACCACTGCTGGACTGTCCTCAGTTTCTTCTACATCACACAATCGTATCCCTGCCAATAGATTCGTCCTCTCTTCACCCACCTTGTCACAGATACATTTCATGACATACCACGTAGGCAAATAAGGTACTACATAGACATCAATTCTATCATCCTTGTCAAAAATCTCTATTTGTTTTTCATACCAATCCACACAAATACGAATAGAACCTATTGCATTCCATCCCCTACAAACATAGCCAATCTGATCAGCTTTTGCCCACTCGCCGTCATTATCATAATAGAACTGGGCATATTTCATGGAGTTCACGTTGACATTCTGAAAAGGATATGACTTTTTGTTTTGGCTCAATATTAATATGTCATCAAGCCATGGATTTTTTAACTCTTCATGTACCATACTTTCGCCAGCCCACAATAAAAGAGTAATACCCAAATCAAAATCCTTGGAAGACCTAGAATCACAAATTAAGTGCAGCCCAAACAAAAGTTGAGCAGAGCAAAGCCCACAAAAAGCAGCGTTTTTTATCTTTTCTGCACCACTTTCCTTCTCTACATCATCACTGTTCTTATCTAGAATAACAGATATGCCATCTTCAAACATATCAGACAAATCTCTAGAATCTATAGAAAAGTCATTCTCGACATTACCATAATCAAATTCTGTTTGTTTGTCAATCACTCTTAAGTCGTCGACGCACTCTGCCACATCCGCAATGAATTTGGCAAAAGAAGCATTCGTCACTTCTTTGTATTCCGGCTTATAGTTAGAATCTGTTAGCCGAGATTTGCAGTAATCAACAAAAGTCTATTCATAATCTTCGATTTTATCATTATAGGTGCAAAGATAGAGTAAGGGACAGACAAAACAGTCCCCTCTATGTAAGCTCAGAATTATAAGATAATTCCATATAATATTGATACAATTGATACAGCTAGAGCAATAATTGATACAGTCTTATAAATCTTCAGTTGTTTTTTCATCTCTTTTAAGAGAGTGTTTTGGTTCGCCATAAAGTCATTTGATTGCTCCTTACTTTGAGAGATAAATTCTTCCTGCGACTTTACCAAGGCATTTGATTTCTCTTCTGTCTTAACGAGATTCTCATTAACTAGTTTATCTATTCTATCGAGTGATTCCTTCTGCTCTTTCTGCATTTCCATAGTATCGTCCTCTCGTTTCTTAATTATTGCCTCAAGAGCATGAGAGGTCTGCTCCTTGCTTTGAGATATAAAATCATTCTGCGATTGAGATAATTTTTTTATACATAAATCAACTTTTTCATTCAATGACTTTTCTGCGTTGTCAATTTTATCTTCAACCAAGCCAAGAGTTTCATCATATTTATTTCTTAATTCCTTGTTAAGATCATTAAGGAAGTCAAATTTCCCTTCTATATCAGCTGTAAACTCTCGCATTTTTTGCTGTATTCTCTTGCGTCGGTTCTTTTCCAACTCGCCAAATTTTGTCAAACCTTCGATGTTCTTTCCATCAGCTGACAAAAGCTTACTCATATCGGATATTTTTGAAGATGATTCTTCGGACACATCATATAAGTCATCCTCTATTTTAATTATCCATATTAATGCTTTACAAATAGCATCTATCCACGTGTTTGTTGCAGAAATAGCAGTGCCAATATTATCAAATGCACCTTTATTGTTCTCATCGATTTTTTTGACAACATTTATCAACTCTTCTTTGCTCACTTTGGTGTCTACAGAATCCAAGAACTTATTTAACCACTCATATTTTGTCTTGTATCCAATTTCACTAACTGGTGCTGTTACATTTTTTATCTTTTCTAACGATTCATTTAACGTCTCTTCTGCCTTCGTTAGTTTTCCTGTTATTGTATCAAGTCCTTTTTCTGCAGCTTCTTCAAGTTGGCGTCTTCGTATTTCCTCTGGAGACATCAAATATTTAGGAGAGTCAATATAGTTTTGAATAACAGTACTGAGTTTTAGGACATTTCCTGACGAAGTAATCTCCCCTACTATTGGGTGAACTCCAAAATTAACTATAATACATTTTTGTAGTTTATCAATATTTCTAGTATCATCATCTACAATATCTTTAATCAATGTTTCTGATGTAATGTCTTTATCAAACACATCACATAAAATTGAACAAAGTTTTTCTATAGAACACTCATCCATTTGGGTAAAATTTACATTTTCTTCCATAATCATTATTTATTTAGTTTCACTCATTTTCATCATCATCATCCAACAAGGCATATATCTGGTCGGAAACATGTTCAGCGCGGATTTCTGCCTCACGAATAACACTTCCTCCACCTTGTAGATTTTCCTTAATTCTTTTGCTCTTTCCACCCATTTCAACAATAGAATTTCCAGTGTATTCCATAGTTTCTCTAACAATGTAGCCAGTTTTAATTGAAGAAACCAAAGCTAAAGAAGAACTTGTATAAATCATCTTAGTATTCAACAAATCAATTCTAAGTTTTGGGGATGTAATTTGCAAATTTGCCTTAAAGCGATCAAATAAACATAATACTACAGATGACGTGACGCATGAAACAAACCCTGAAAGGGCATCAGCAATGAAAGGGGCCACACCAGCAAGAACTGGTATGCTTGTGGTAATAAAGTCTGTTATAACTTCGTTAAGACCTAAACCAATGAGAGCGGTCATACCTGCTGCTAAAATCTTCAACGCCTCAAACAAACGTTCTTCCCAAGGACGATTACCGTCAAATATTATTTTCAGAGCCCTAATGATAGAGTTGAGCATCAGTCTAATCATTTTGGCGAAATTTTTGAAAGAATGGAGTAGGAAGTCAACAATGGCATTCAACCCTTCCATCGCAATCGAACCCGCGACATTCGACCCAAAATTCTTTGCGATGTTTTTCCATTCCTCTTTTAGCCTTTTGCACCAGTTCTGAAATACGTTTTTTATATGGTCAATAAAACTACAAACCAGCTCCTTTCTATGTATAAATTCTTCTTTTATCTCTTGAGCTAGGATAACTATGAGCTGTTTGCCAATTGCAATTGCACCATCTTTTACTGCTCCTATTGCAGCCCTTGTTCCTCTTACCTTCAATTCTTGAATTTGGCGTTCCCGCTTGGCTTTCTTCTCCCACTCTTCATATTCCTCTTTAGTGATTTCACCTTTAAGATAAGCATGTATCTTAGATACTTGCCCTGAATGCTGTTCAAGTCTATGCACATCTGATGGTACAAGATACATACCATCTGGGCCTTCGTGAATAGTAAGCTTATTTTCCCTTCTCCATTTATCAAACTCTGTTTTATTATTGAAACCGAACTCCTTGTACATTTCATTATTAAAATGACTGAAATTGGTATCTCTCATCCATTTAGCCATATTATCTGGAGAACCAGCAGCTTCATACATTCTCTTATATTCTTCTGGGGAATATGCAGGAATACTTGGTCCTAGACGATATGACTCAAGTCCGGACAAAGATTCGAAATTACTTTTTTCGTTCGTCTTGTAATCTTTTGGATGACGATCTACGGTCTTTATCCTATTTCTATATTCTTTTTCATACTGTTCCAGGCGTTTCTTTCCTATCTCTGACATGTTTGAGTTGTCTCGTGTCGCATCTTTAGCATATGGTGTGTATCGTGCTTCTTCTAATGTCCTATAATGTCTGTTAGAGTTCTCTTCTGGATTAGAAGAGGTTGCTGCGTATTGTATTTCTTGTTTATCGTTGTCTCTGATTGATTGAGAATTTTTCTGATAGTCTCCAATCTCTGTAATGTCAATAAATGAATAAACATAGTTCATTGAACCTTTTATTGAAGCATCAATTAGGTCAGACAACAAATCCTTATCTTGTGGAATACTTTTTGAGAGCTCTTCCACCTCAGCTAGCATTTTTTCATCTTCTTCTGAGAGTTGAAATTCAATCTTTTCAATCTCTTTCAGTTCGTAATCATCCATGATTCTATTTTTTTAGTTACTTATTATCCAAAAAAGAGAAGGACACGTCCTCTCTACATACTTGCCTAGTAAGGTTCTGGAAAACCCGGTGTCACAAATATAATAAGACAGTCCGCGCCCTTCATCAGGGTACAAGACTGGCTTGACTAAACTCGATTTGACTTCTACAGGGTTAAATTTTCCAGATTTAACTAGGTCAAAACTTGTCAGCCTGTCGTGCAATATGTCAAATAGAGCGTTGCCGCTCGTCTTCTCTAAGATTGCAGTGGCAAAGATAGGGAATATTTCTCAGACGGCAAAATATTTATACACATTTTTCATATTATGGATTGCATTTCGTTTCAATTACAAACTACTATTGCCATCTTTCAGGCGGTAGATAATGTGATTGATTATTCTGCCTACTGTATTCAGTGTGCGACGATCTGCCATAGAGAGGTATATGTGGTAATCGTTGTAAAGATGCTGGTTCAACATGTTGAAATCAATTTCCGTAAAGGCAGGATTACTGTCAAAGCGCAACTTCTTCTGTTTGTTGCAGAAAATGATGAGCTCCAAGATTTCCTGTTTCATTCTATCGATGTGTTCCTTCTCGATAGCTAACATCATTCTGTACTCAAGTTTCGTTTCTTTCTCGATACGTAGCATCAGTTCCTTCATACTTTCGAGTGTCCAATCAGCATCGTGTTTAACTTCAATGCCGAAATTGTGACGAAGGAGGAATAGAAATTTGTCATTGTCAAAATCATAGCCAACAAGATTATCGAAATTAAACTCTTCTATATAACGACGACGGCAAAATTCGAATGTGTACACAAAACTACGCATAAGGGGTGTAATTGGTACTTCTTCCGAATGTAACAATTTATAAGGAATATCCTTCAAATACGGTGTTGATAGTACTTCCGCAAGTATTTCTTCTCTTTTGGACTGTATTTCTTCTTTCGTCATGATTCTTTATTCATTAAATTAAACACTCTGTGAAATCATATAGCATACTCCCAAGCCAAACAGATGTCTGTATCGCCATAAGGAGGGAAATTCCAAGTAGAACTCTTCCTCAGTGAGAGAAATTGACATGATGCCACATGCGCCCCAGAGCAATGCTGTATAGGAAAAGATTCTGGGAACACCAGCAAATACCATGACTGTAACAATAGCCATGTGGAGGTATGGAATACCTTTGGTTATAATATCTAACGTCATATTAATACATTATTATTTAATAGGTTCATATTCTACTGCGTATATATTATATGCAAATACTTCATCGTTGTAATCGTATCTTCCTTGACAATTACATAATCCCAAATTATACTTCTTATTGAGGTGTTTGCGTATTTTAGAGAATAATGGACCATGTGGAGTCCTTTCTTTAACGTTCATAACCTTGTCTATATAACAATGAATCATTTCATGTATGATAGCCTCGCGGATTACCCAATCTGGTTCATATGTTGTCATAATATCAATCCAAATTTCAGGAATGTCCTTATATCCATAATATTGGCCCAAACATCCATAATATAGAGACATCGCATTAAAACGGAATTTACATGGTGGTAATTCGCCAGCAAAATATAGCTGGTTATATTCATAGTATTTCCTTTGGACAAATTCTTCTGTTATTGCCTCATAAGGCTCTACTGGAAATTTTGTGATAGGATGTTTCATACATTATAATGATTCTCTCAATCTCCTGTATTGCCAGGAGTTCTTCCAACGGTCTATCTCCCAAGCTCGTTCGCATGATTGGGGATGAGAGTAGAAGGCAATACGGCAATTTTGCTGAATAATATCCCACCATGATTCATGCTTCATCTTATGGTACTCACGAGCCTGTTCTACTAATTGATAAGGACTTCCTTCAATCTTTGATAAGCCACAAGTCAGTTTTAGAAGAGTTCGCTGATATACCTCATGGCCAACAACAGCTGCTTCGCAACGATCAGCAGAGAGTTCACTCTTTCGGCTCCAGTATTGCATAGCCATCAGGATAGGGCCTAAAGTAGAATAGGATATGATTTGCAACAGTATACCAAGTTCCTCTATCGTACGCAGTAACGTATTATATAAGGTGTGCTGGCAGAGAATATGGCCACACTCATGAGCCATAACAGAACGTAGTTCGTCAATTGACAATCTTTCTATCAACGAACTGCTGATAGCAACAAACGTATTTGTTTCGCCATAGGTATAGGCATTCATCTCTGGATCATTGTAAATGTAGAGTTCTGGCATCTTTATACCCACTTGCTTGACAACCCCTTTGAAAAGCTGATATATATCTTTGTAATTGTTATCGTTAACCTTCAGATAATCACCAAGATTGTCACCACGTTCCTGTTTTTCATAACCATTCTCCATCATCAGACGGATGAGGTCATCAAATCCCTTCAATTTCTTCAGCATCTGAAGTGCTTTAGCATCCTCAGGGTGCATAATATCCTTTGCTTGCATAATACTTAATTAATTTGGGGTAACAATGCTGTCTGACGGAAGCGCATAGAGGCTACCATGATAACAGCTGGAATCATCACTCGATAAGCTGGAGAGGCAATGTCACTGATTGTCCAGCCTGCCAAAAGAGTCCATCCAATAGGGCCTGCAGCCATTCCTAAATATCGACTGACAGCGCTCATGCCCATCATGCCAATCCAGCGACCTAACAGCATACTGGCAATTCGTGACGTAACATAATAAATCATCTCTGTCAGCAAATGGGTGTTTCTGCGAATAGCAAACAAAATGGCAGATACAAGCATCTGATGGTTCAAACTTTTGTGGGGAATACCTGCCTTGTCGGCCAGTTTTCTCAGTTCATCATCAGACAATTTACTGGTAGTCTGTTCGCAGATAGTAGTCAGCAGTTCGCATTCCATAGCTTGGGTGCTATCACAGTCATTCACTATAACGCCCATTCTTTTACATACTCGTCGTACAATGGTTTCATAACTGTCTGCTTCTCCCTTACGACAGAATGTCTTAACGGTGTTGCTTCCATACTTTCTCAACTCGTCTGCAATCTCTGCTGCCATCAGGTTCATTCTGTTTGGATAACAATTGAGATAGGCATTAGTATCTGTTAGTTGCTCACTCAACCTTATCTCACCTTTATTATTATAGGTGAGGATGTCGCACAATGTGCGAAGGTCGTCGTTCTGGCAGTAGGCCAAGAATAATAAATCTTTGTCTTGTTTCATATCTTTACCTTTCTATTTTAAGTTTCTGGGGGCAAAGGTATCGGGAAGGACGGACAAATCCTGTCCGATGGTCATTTTCTTTTTTAAATAAGGTGGAAGGAGTAAGGTGGAAGAAGGAAGAGGGAAGAAGGAAGAAGGAAGATATGACCACAGGCACAATGTTATATAAATAATTACGCAGGGGGTGTTGCCAGATTCGAGAAAAAGTAGTACCTTTGCATGAAATTTTAAACCGATATGGCCAAAAAGAATATTAAGAAGAAAGAAAACCAAGAGGAACCTATCACAAAATGTGACCAGTCCAATGAACTGGTCGCAAAATGCGACCGGTTAGATGATGTGGTTGAAATTTCCTCTGCAGAAGATATTGATATCACAAAATTGATAGTTGTTGTCAGAGACCAACAAGTGCTGATAGACAGGGACATAGCGATGCTATACAAGGTGGAAACAAAAGTTCTAAACCAAAAGGTAAAAAGAAACGTTGCTCGTTTCCCTGAAAGGTTCAGATTCCAACTGACAAAACAAGAAATGAAGGAACTGGTCACAAATTGTGACCGGTTCAAGAGCTTAAAACACTCTTCTTCGGCTCCCTACGCTTTTACAGAACAAGGTATATCGATGCTATCGGCAGTAGTGACTAGTCAAAAAGCTGTTGACACCAGTATTAGGATTATGGATGCTTTTGTTGGTATGCGTCGTTACTTGTCAGCTAATGCACACATCTTCCAGCGTCTTGATAGAGTGGAAAGGCAGCAGCTTGAGAACAAGCAATGGATGGAGCAGACTGACGATAAAATCAACCTTCTGATGAACAAGATGGACGATAATTCGCCTAAACTCCTACCAGAACAGATATTTGGCACAGGTTGCGTATGGGATGCATGGGCGTTTGTTTCTGATTTGGTAAGGAGTGCGAAACAAAGGATTGTGTTGATAGACAATTTTGTGGACGATCGTGTTTTATCGCTGCTAGATAAACGGGCAGAAGATGTTTTGGCTACGATTCATAGTCGCTATTATGAATCTTTCCAAGTTGACTTGAAGAAACATAATGAGCAGTATCGTGAAATCAATTTCGTGCAATTGCCACATAAAAGCCACGACCGCTTCTTGATTATTGATGATGATGTATATCTGCTTGGAGCCAGCGTGAAGGATATGGGCGTAGGCGTGTGCGCCATCACTAAAATGGAGGCTTCGCCAGAAGCAGTTTTACAATTGTTATAAGTATGAATTAGACACCTGGTTTATTCTAATCTATAAGAGCCACCATCGTGTGGCTCTTTTTTATATAATAAGGTGGGAGAAGTAAGAAGGAAGATGGAAGAAGGAAAATGTGTTTAAAAGCGTAACATTTTCAGATTTTGCCTACTATATAGTAGAGAAAGCTAGAAAATGTGTAACTTTGCAGACTGATATGGCAAAGAAAAATGAAATAATAGTAAAGGACGTCACCATTAGGACGATGAATGTCAATGGTGTCGACTATATCTGCATCTCTGATATAGCCAGGCAGAAAAATGTGATTGATCCCAATGGAGTCATTGGTAATTGGATGCGAAACCGTAATACAATTGAGTATCTTGGCTTATGGGAAACACTTCATAATCCGAATTTTAACCCCCTCGAATTCGAGGGGTTTAGAAAGGAGGCGGGTTTGAATGCCTTTACCTTGTCGCCTACACGATGGATAGAGTCCACTAATGCCATTGGCCTTGTTGCAAAATCTGGCCGATATGGAGGAACATACGCCATGTCTGACATTGCGTTCAAGTTCGCCAATTGGGTTTCTGTTGAGTTCGAGCTCTATCTGGTTATGGAATTCCAACGCCTGAAAGCCAATGAACAAGTACAGATAGAATGGACTGCTAAGCGCGAACTGTCGAAGATTAACTACCACATTCACACTGATGCGATAAAGAAGAACCTAATTCCTGAAAAGGTTACAACAGCACAGGCCAGTATCATTTATGCAGAAGAAGCTGATGTCTTGAATGTGGCCATGTTTGGAATGACCGCTAAACAGTGGCGAGAGGCAAACCCTAACCTTAAAGGTAATATTCGAGATTATGCTTCAACCAACGAGTTAATCTGTCTCTCAAATATGGAGAACATCAATGCTGTGCTCATAAATGATGGAACACCACAAGGCGAAAGACTAGTAAAACTGAATCAGATTGCCATTCAGCAGATGCAAGTGCTGGAGGAGCATAGCAACAGACTATTGTTGAAATAAGACACCTTGTCTATTCAAATCTATTAGAGCCACCATCGTGTGGCTCTTTTAATTGGGTAGTGTCGATATAGTCTTGCCCTCTCGGGATTCTGCCCGGATAGTCAAAAGTAAACCTTTGACGTTGCAAAGATAGGAACTATTTTTCAAAAATGCAAGTTTTTTGAGAGATTTTCTATAATAATCTACTAATGTTAAACTAAAACAAAAGGAAATATGAGCCCGTAAATACTAAAACAAATGATTGGGAAAGATGATATCTTTGGAATCCCAATAGAAAGCAGTAAGTGAACAAGATCTACGGATACCCCGTAAAAGGGTTATCCAAATACTAAGCAACTTTAAATATAAGTTATTATTATGAACACATATAACGTATACAACTGCCAATTCCAGGCAGTGCAGTTAAGTCTTGGGAGAGAGTGTTGTTTATCGGGCAAGGAAGCCCTTGCCCAAGTGATGAACAAGGACTTCCAAGAAGTGAAATGGAACTTTTTATCTGACCATAACCTGAATGCTCTCTATCATCATGAGTATGAAAACACGAAGCAGAAGGATATTTTTATGATGAGAGTGGCGAACAAGCGAGTATATCCAACAGCAAAAGACTTCATAGAAGACGATTCGCTGATTCGATTTCCATACCTTTATGTGATTTTGGATTGTAGACAGGAAACGCCCACCGTTATGATTGAGGATTATAAAGAGGTGTCTTCGTCGCTGGATGAGATAGCAGATGTGCTTACCTTTTCTATTAATAAGGCGATGAAGGTCAAGGGATGGAAAGTGAAGTTGACGAGAGTGGGAAAGGAGATGAGTCCACTGCCCTATAGCCTGCGCACCGTAATGGAAACCTTGTTGGACAAGCCCAGGACCATAGAGGAATTCCATGGGGTGGATAACATCTGCGAGTTGTATAAGAAGAAGAGAAAGCAAGAGCCTGCAGATTTCAGAAACGCCATCAAATATTCAGCAAAGGTTGATCAGATTATTGCCGTGCTGAAACAGATGATGGAAGGAAAGACTCAGGCAAGGGATATTATACGTCCTATAAGGGCTGCGATGGATATAGGTCTTATTCGCAGACCTACCTTTCGAGAATTTATAGAAACCTTTCATCCAGAGGTTCATATTGCCAAGTCGACATTTAGCGATTATACGAATCCTGACAACACCCCATTTGTAGGTGACGATTTGTATGACAATATAAAAGAAGAGCTTTTGACGATTTAATTTTATCCGCTCAAAAACTCGGTCTTTCCGGTCTTTTCCGAACGTTCGGAAATGACCGGATTATTTTTTTGTTCCTTTGATTCTGTCTCCCTAATTTTGCACCCCGAAATCATTTTTAATGTTTAACCGAGATTGTGGGAGTCTCATGAGTGAAAAGTGGCCCGTTCTCCTCTCTCACAATTCTTGGAAAAGATGAAAAAAGAAGTTGTATTACTGATTGAAGACAGTGTATATGAGAAATTTATGGGAATGGTGAGCCTCTGCCCACAAGTGGAGGTGGTGAGTGAGACAATGGATGGTACAGCTGATTTAGACGCAGACTATTGCATGGCATGTGCTATTCGCGAATTGAACCAATGCGACGTATTACACCGTTTCTACGACTATGCCTATATTATGGTTGCATTGAATGAAGAGGTGGTGAAAGGCGTTCCCTTTTTCTACACCCCGATGGAATATCTTTCTTATCTGAAATCGTTGGGCTTTGACAATCTACCAGGGAGAACATCCTTATATGATACTATAAAATTGATAAAGGGCAGATACCCGAATTGGACGTTCGCTGACAACCCGAAAGACGTGGAGGCAAGGCGTAGAATTAACGTCGTAAAGCGGTTTTTGAATGCTTTTGGAAGGGCAAGACGCGGAAAGTCGGACGGTTTTCCGGAAAAAATGGCATAATTCTGGACGGTTTTCCGGAATCTACGTTTTGCGTCCTTGGAATCCCTTAAAATACATGTTACCTTCGCATCGTCAAAAGACAAAAAACGCTTAAAGGTCGCACGAAGGATGCGACGTAAAATAATAAGGAATATGGATATAAAAGAGATGAAAAGCATCATTGAACAGAAGGACAAGGAGCTGCGGAAACTGAGCCACGAGCTGATGAACAGCAAAGCCAGATGCTCCCTGCTGAAAAACGAGGTGGACAAACAGACTGACATTGCAGACAAGTGCTTGCTGGCGCTGAGGGGTATGCTGACGAAATGGACGGACGAAGAACTGGCTGTAAAACTGGACAAGATGCTGGGATTCAACCCGACGAACATGAAAGTGGAAATGATGGGGGCGCTGATAGAATATATGTATTCGAAAGAGCGACACACGTTTAAAACTGAGTTTCAGCGTACCATGTTCAAGTTGATGTGTAAACGATTCGACAAATACCAACAGGAACAATTATCAAACAATTAATAACAACAACATTTTAAAAAGAAAAGAAAGATGAGAACATTTGTTTATGACAATTATGGTTGCGACTTGCTGCGCTGCATGTTTGCGGGTATGAACATGGATGGTAGAGCCCAATGGCTGTTGGACAGGAACCTGCCTAAGAAGTTGCTGGAGAAATACAGCAAGAAAAGAGTATACTAGATGCCCCTAACCTTGATAACACGCACAATCTTTTAAAATAACCATTATATCATGAAAAAATACATTGAAATTTCAGAAGAGTTGCTGCAGCGACTCGCATCAGGCAAAGCCATTGAAGGTACCATGAAACTGGACATGAAGACACGAAGACTGACTTTTAACGCCTTTAAGCGTAAGTCGCGCGAACCCGGATATGTTCGCCCTGCTGACACGCTAATTCACCAGTTGGAAAACGGGTGGGTGAAGGAGTCTGTCAAGAAATACAAGCTGTATCTTGGCGTGTATAAGAATCTGGGATTGCCTCGTATTCTGCACATCATTGATCGAGAGACCAAAGTGGCGAAAGGTGCTTTGTTTGACAAGGAACTGATAGAGAGCATGTGAACATTAATAAGTAGTTAAGAAAGAAATTAGGGGAAATTAAGGGAAATTAAGCTGCGCAGTCAATGAGGAAACAAAATGATATAAATTTCCCATCATTTCCCAAAATTTCCTTCCAAACCAAAAACCAGTAAATTATAAGATTAAATAATCAATAGACATGGAAGCATTAGTAACAATTATTGCGGTGGGCGCATACGCTGAGCGCCAGTATCAGAAGCAGGACGGAACAACCGAGTATTTCAAGAGTCGCGGGGTAACAATGAAGCGGGGCAGCGATGTGTTCTACGGGGAGATGACGGGCGAGTTGGCCTCGAAGAACCGAGACACGCAGTACCAGCAGGGCATGCCCTACATCGTGAAGGGTGCATGGAAGCACAGGATATGGGGCGAGAACAACGACCGCCATGAGAACGGATTTCATATCACTGATTTGCAGGTATTGTAGTTTTAAACATTAATTATCGCGTAATGGACCATATAATTAATCATTAATGAAAAATTAATGGGCAATTAATGGTAATTCGTGTTAAGAAAAGAAGAATTATATGTTTGCATATCAGAAGAGTTTTGCAAATCCTACTTTGCCCGTAGACGAAGCGCAGTTTTATGCGCTCGTCAGGGCGGAGCAGTGGAATGAGAATATTGACAAGTATCGAGAGACCCACGATGCTGCATTGAAACGAAAACTGCCTGCGTTTATCTTCCAGGCTACGTTTGACGAAACGGAGTCGAAGGCAGGAAAGATAGGACGATGGAGAAAGCAGAGTGCAACGAGGCTAACCGGACTGGTGGTGATGGACGTAGATCATGTGGAGAACCCACAAGAGGTTTATGAATCATGGTTTAAGGCTCTTAATTTCGAGGAGCTGGGAATCCTATTGGTCTATATCACGCCATCGGGTAAAGGCTTGAAGATCGTGTTCAAGGCGCGTCATGATTGGGGCAACCTGATTGACAACCAGCATGCCATGGCGAAGGTACTTGGAGTGGAAGTGGATGAGAGTTGCAAGGACGCTAGTCGCATGAGCTTCATCTGCAAGGAAACGGACATTATGTATTTAGACAAGGAATTATTTACGTATGAAGACAAGAAGTATGCTGAACGATATGATGCTGTATATCGAGACGGTCATAGCGCGGCTGAGAGAACGAACACGAAGAAGATTTTAACGAACACGAATCTCACTAATCTCACTAATGGCTGCGCACAGGAAAAAGATTCGTGCAATTCGTGCAATTCGTGTTCAGAAAAAGAATCGTGTTCAGAAGAAAAAGACGAAAACTTTAATTATCATGGAATTAGTTACAAAACAATCTGCGAAGCGTGGCAGACCGCGCAAGGTGGCGCCCCAGGCGTTGGAGACCGCCACAGAACAATGCTGCAAATGGCTCTCGACCTTAGGTATATCTGCGACAACCAGCCCGACATGGTCGCTCGGGCACTTAAGGAGTGCGGATTTGTACAGGACATCATCCGGGAACGAGGGGAAGAAGAGGTGCAAGGAGTTGCTGATACGGCTTGTGAGCGAAGAATGTACAAAGACATCCCCAAGCGAATGCAGGAGGTGCTTAAAAGTACAGGTGTATTGTCCAGCGAAACCCCAAGAAATGAGCGAGTTGTGGACAAAGTTAACATCCCTTACGAGCAGTACGCTGAAAGGCTGGAACCTCTCCTTAGCGCTCCTTATGCCGAAGCCTGTAGTGGAGTGAGCAGACACAATTGGTTGGGGGCTGTATTCGTTTCAGGCGCGATGTATTGCACATTGTTGACAAGATGTTGGTACAGACACTTCAACGGTGCCAAGCAGCGCATGAATCCGCAGGCATTGATTATTGGCGAGCCTGCTACGGGTAAGGGCTTTGCCAAGTCGCTGGACGACCAGATTATGTGCGCCATGCGCGAGCAGGATGAAGAGGTTCGTGCGCAGGAAACTCGCTACAAGCAGGAGCAGAAGAAGCGAGGTACGTCATCAAAGGCACAAAAGCAAGATGCGTTGGTAGAGCCAGAGGGAATGATTCGTTATCTGCCTACCAAGACTTCTAACAACATCTTCTTCCGAAGACTCAAGAGAGCCAAGGAGGTGGTAGATGGCGAACAGATGCCCTTGCACCTGTATATGTTCGATTCGGAATTGGACAGCAGTATCTCAGCACAGAGTGGTGGTGCATGGATTGGTAAGCACGACTTGGAATTGAAAGCCTTCCACAATGAGCTTTCAGGTGTGGATTATGCGAACAACGACAGCATCAACGACATTCTGCCCATCTTTTGGAATAGCGTCACGACGGGTACACAGGTTTCATTATACAAGAAGTTCACGCCTCGTAACATCAACGATGGACTCTGCAGTCGTGTCTGCATCTTCCCGATGGAAACGGCCCGCTATCAGATGATTAAGAAGAAGAACGTGGATTGGGAAGCGAATGAATCGATGAAGCAGTGGGGCTATAGGTTCGAGAAACTGCATGGCGAATTGCCACTCGAAAGACTGACCGACCATGTGTACGACCTCTGCGAGCAATCTGCACAAGAAGCGGAAGCTGCGGATGACCATGTGTTGGACTATCTCCGCAAGCGTGCGGTGTTCTACGCCACATGGCTCACCATCCCTCGCATCCTGGCTCGTCAATACGACGAGTTCAAGAAAACGGGGAAGCTGGAGATAACGGATGACGACCTCAAGTTCTCCACGCTGATGTACGACGCGGTGATCTACTTCCAAGACCACTTCTTTGGTCAGATGCTGCAGGACTCCTGGGATAATGCTGCAAGGGAGTATGTGCCCAGACGCAGAAACACCAAGAATGCCGATGCGTATAAATCTCTTCCCGAAACCTTTGGCGTGAAAGACGTTATAGAGGCACTGGATCTAGAAGACAATCCCGCTCGTCAGCAGTGCAAGCGCTGGGTGATGCATGGATTCGTTGAGCGAATTAAACAAGGTAAGTACAAAAAGATAATTAAGGATTTGATGATTTAAATGAGAAGTGAGAAATGAGAAGTGAGAAATGAAAATGAGAAATGATGAAATGAAACTCTCCGAGCACTTTACGCTCGGGGAGTTAATCAAAACGAAAACGGGAATTGATAACGTTCCTAATGAGGAACAAGTGAAGAACCTTCGTAGACTCTGCAAGTGGCTGGAGCAACTGAGGAGAAGGTGGAATAACCTCTATGGTGAAGGTGATGATCCGATAGTCATCAACTCAGGGTTCAGAAGTCCAGAAGTGAATAGGGTAGTGGGAGGGGCCACGCTGAGTAACCACTTAACAGGGTGCGCAGTAGATATCCGCTGTATCGGTATCGAACAGGCCTTGCGCTACGCAGCGATATTGCTCGATATCAGCGACCTGAATAACGAAGATTTTGATGAATTGCTGATAGAGCAAAAGGCGCACGTCATCTGGATTCACTTTGCAGTAAAGCCGAGTTGCAATCGTAGGCGCACCAATTTTAAAAGGTGATAAAAAAGGGCTACCTTTCCGGTAGCCCTTGATGGAGAGGATGTTACTCATAGTGAGTGTCGAGGTAAGTGACGTGGGTAACGAGGTATTCCTCGATGCCGTGCTTACCGTCAGCACCACCGATGCCGCTCTTCTTGACACCTGCGTGGAAGCCTTGCATGGCCTCGAAGTGTTCGCGGTTGATGTAGGTCTCGCCAAACTCGAGTTCGCGGGCCACGCGGGTAGCGGTGTCGAGGTCTTTGGTGAAGACGCTGGAAGCCAGACCGTATTCGCAGTCGTTGGCCCACTGGATGGCTTGGTCGATGGTGTCGTACTCAACCAGCGGGATAACGGGACCGAAGGTCTCCTCATGGATGATGTCCATATCCTGACGGCAGTTGTCGAGAACGGTGGGAGCGTAGAAGTAGCCCTTAGAGCCAATGCGATGGCCACCACAGAGCAGTGTGGCGCCTTGCTTGATGGCGCGCTCTACCTTCTCGGTAACGCTCTCGAGGGCACGCTGCTCTACCAACGGACCCATGTCGACGGTGTGGTCTTGGCAAACGTCGCCTACACGGACCTTAGACATCTTTTCGACGAGAATCTTGGTGAACTCGGCCTTGACATCCTTCTGAACATAGACGCGCTCGGCATTGTTGCAGATCTGACCGTTGTTGCCGATACGTGAGTCGACAATCCACTGGGCTGCCTTCTCCAAATCGGCATCCTTGCAGACGATGGCGGGAGCCTTACCACCCAGCTCGAGGCTGACTTTGGTGATGTTCTTAGAGGCTGCTGCCATGATGCTTTCGCCAGCACCTACGGAACCCGTAACGCTGACAATGTCGATCTTGGGCGAGCCTGCCATCTCGTTGCCAATGACGGAACCCTTACCGGTTACGATGTTGATGACACCCTTGGGCAGACCGACCTTGTCGACAACCTCGCCGAAGACGGTGCAGTTCTCGGGGGTGAGCTGTGAGGGCTTGATGACGATGGTACAACCAGCAATGAGTGCAGCACCGGCCTTGCGGGCGATGAGGAAGAAGGGGAAATTCCAGGGCAGAATGCCAGCAACGACACCGATAGGCTTCTTGGTGAGGAAGATGGTCTCGTTGGGACGGTCGCTGGGAATGATTTCGCCCTCGATGTGACGTGCGAAGGAAGCCATGTAGTCGAAATACTCAGCGGTAACATCGACTTCGATGGTGGCCCAGGTAAGGGTCTTGCCTTGTTCGTGCATGATGATGTCGATGAACTCCTCGCGACGCTCACGGATGCCGTTGGCCAACTTCTTCAGCCACGCTGCGCGCTCGATGGCGGGCGTCTTGGCCCATGCCTTCTGGGCAGCACGGGCTGCGTCCAAAGCACGGTTGACGTCCTCGATGGTGCCATTGGGCTGGCGGGAGATGACTTCTTCCGTTGAGGGGTTTAACACATCAATCCACTGGCCGTTCGATGCTTGGCAGAACTGGCCGTTAATGTACATCTTTAAATCTTTCATACGTGTATAGTTTAGTAGTTTAAGTAGTGAAAATTACATGGGGCAAAGATACGGCTTTATCTTGAAAAAAGCAAATTATTTGCCAAGAAATTTCGTGTCGAGGTAATTTTGGAACGTTTCCTTGTACATATCACCGATGGGAAGATAGGTGTCGCGGTCCATGATGACACGATTTTTGTTGACCTCCAGAATCTTGGTGAGGTTGATGATGTAGGAACGGTGGATGCGCATGAAATTCTGGGGCAGGCGCTCCTCCATCTTCTTCATGGAGAGCAGGGTGATGATGGGCTTGGTGTCGCCCTCTATCCACACTTTGAGGTATTCGCTCATGGCTTCCACATAGCGGATGTCGCTGATGGCTACCTTGACAATGCGATAGTCGGTCTTGAGGAAAATGGTGTCGGTGTCGGAATCGCTGGCCACAGGAGTGCTTGATGCAGGGGCGCTGGCTGTGGTGCCTTCCAAGCGCTCGCGGACGCGATTGGCAGCACGCATGAAGTCCTGCAGGCCGAAGGGCTTGAGCAGATAGTCGACAGCATTGACCTTGAAGCCTTCGACGGCATATTCGGCATAGGCGGTGGTGAAGACGACGAGTGGGGGAGCCACCAGCGCCTTGATGAAGTCCATGCCGTTGAGGTCGGGCATGTTGATGTCGCAGAAGATGACATCTACCGTGTCATTCTGCAGAAACTGATGGGCCTCGAGGGCACTCTGGCATTGGGCTGCCAATTCGAGGAACGGTACTTTGCCTATGTAGGCTGCTATCTGCTGGAGCGCCAGGGGCTCGTCGTCAATGGCCAAACATCTAATCATTTACAATTGGACAATTTACTATTTACAATTTATTTTATAATTCGCTATTTAGGGGTATGATGAGTTGAACACTGTAGATATCGGGGAAGTCGTGTATCTGAAGTGTGTAATTATTGTCGTAAAGTAATTTCAAGCGTTGCTTGACATTAACTAAGCCCACGCCACCTTTCTCCTCGTTCGACTTTTCGGCCTTCGAGTTCTGACAAGAGAAGTGGAGCTGGTCGCCCTCGACATGGGCCTTGATCTCGATGAACGAGGGATGCTGATAGGAAATGCCGTGCTTGAAAGCATTCTCGATGAAGGTGATGAGCATCAGCGGAGGAACCATGCGGTCGGGCACTTGTTGAGGCAACGATACTTGTATTTTCACTTTGTCAGTAAAACGTAACTTCATGAGCGTAATGTAGTTACGAATAAAGTCGAATTCGCGAGTAAGGGGCACGCCCTTCTTGTCGCCCTCGTAGAGAATGAAGCGCATCATCTTCGAAAGTTCAAGGATGGTAGACTTGGCTTTCTCGGCATCGATGTCCACCAGGGCATGGATGTTGTTGAGCGTGTTCATGAAGAAATGTGGGTTGATCTGATACTTCAGATACTCCAGTTGCTGTTCGAGATTCTCCTTCTGAAGGCGCAACAGTTTCTTCTGGTCGTCACGATTTTTGAAATAAAATTTCACACCTAGATTCATGCCACACATGAGGATGGCGATGACGATGGAAATGATGTCGTGTTCGGCTATGAAGACAGGAGGACGGTTGGGGCGATGAGGACGGAACTCGGGCTTTTTATCAAGAGGTGGGGGCTCGTGGTCGAAAGTGTCGTCCAGAGGTCCAGCCTCGTGATTCTCCATGAATCCAGCATCATGCATCTCCATGGGTTCATCACCATGCTGCTCCATCATGTGTTGCTTGCGCATCTCCATGCGATGGATGCGGCGCGCGCGACGGAACTCATCAGGGCGCTGCTGGCACTGATAGAAGGAAAACAGGCCTATCAGACAGAGCGTGAGCAACCCATAGAGCCAGCGCTTGTGGCGATGGATGAGTAGGGGAGCCAGTATGAAATTGTGGACCAGAAAAACCAGCAGATAGACGACGATATGGCGCCACACGATGAATACCTCCTGCCAATTGAATGACAGCTCGCTATCGCTGGCTGTGCGCACATAAAGGCTCAGCAGTGGCGCTGCGAAGAGGAGTCCCCACAGCGCCACGTAGGCCGTATTTTCGTATTTCGACTGTTTCTGCATCCACATAATTAACGGAAGTTTCTGTTATTTATTGTGTTAGATGCTGTTACAGACTGTGTGCTTGAGCCCAAAGAGAGCGTATAGCTGGTGCCACTCTGCATGCCTGGAGCACTGATGAGTATGGCGCCGTTGTTGTAAGAGTAGGGAGGCATGGCGAACGAAGCCAGTGTGGTAGAACCATTGGAGATGGTGACCGTAGCATTGGCGCTGACAGAACCCGTGAGGGTGACGATGCCCTGTGTGGTAGAGCCCAGCGAACCATCCACACGACCTCCGATGCCGAAGATCTTGGTGCCAGAGATGTAGAGCTTCTTCTGCTCGTTGATGTCGATGCCTGCCTCGGCACCACCGGCACCCATGGCGATGAGTGTGCCACCCTTGAGATACATGTTACCATTGGCGTCGATACCATCGTTGTTGGTGCCTACAGTTACCAGCGTTCCACCACTGAGAGTCAGGTCGCCACTCGAATTAATGCCGTCGTCGTGGGCTGAAATCATCACAGTACCGTCTGTCATTTCGAGGGTTCCCTTGCTCTCGATGCCTTCTGCATTGTTACCCGTGGTGCGTACCATGATGTCGCCACCTGTAATCTGCAGCACACCATGTACGTTCTTTGTACCAATCTTTATACCTTTGGGCGATGAGGTGTAGTTGTCGTCCAGATTATCCGTATTACCTGTATAGTTATGGTTCTCGGTAGAACCGTTGCTATAATAGAGTCCACCCGTGGTGATGATGCGCATCTTGCCTCCGCTGATGTAGGCTTCCCAGTCGGCTTTCAAACCCTTGCCACCACTGCCTGTAGCCATCGCGTAGATTTCGCCACCCTTGATGGTCATGATAGAATCGCAGGCAATGCAGGCAGGAGCCTTGGTCTCGAGGTCTTCGGGGTCCCACTCGCCATTACCCGTACAGAGAATGGTGGTGCGCCCGCCATTGATGGTGACGTCGTTGTCGCAGTTGATGCCCTTGGCACCATTGCCCGCAGTCTCCACGTTGATGATGCCTCCGTTGATGATGGCATCGGTTCCCTTGATGCCATGATTGGCAGCTTTCACGTAAAGATTCACACCTTTATCGACAAGCACATAGCTCTTGCTGTGGATACCATTGTTATAGGTGGCGTTGATGTCGAGTGAACCTGTGCCGCTGATGAGGAGCTTGCCCTTGCTGTAGAGCGCACTCTTATGGTCCTCTGTGGTGCCATCGGTCAACTTATTGCTGCCCGTCAGCACGAGATAGGCAGCCATCTTGCTTTGAATGTCGATGGCAGTACCCTTGGTACAGGTGATATTGGCACCATTCAGGTTCAGCATGAAGTTGGTCTTGCCATCAATGTACAGCATACCATTGCTGGTAGTGCCGCTGACGACATAGCAGATGCCTTCATTCTTGCCGTGATTGGCAATGATGCTGTCGCCACTGATGGTAATCTCCACACCATTCTCTGTCTTTGCCACGGGGTTGGCCATATCGATGGTTACCTGCTTGGAGAAGGTCTGTGTGCTGACATCGTCAGCAGCCTCAGGATAGAAGGCTGCAACGGTGCTGGTGGGTTCGGCAGTCGTCTTGTCGATGGCTACCTGATAGTTCAGTAGTTCGCCAGAGCCTGCCGTAGCCGTGCCCTCGCCACTGGATGTACCGCCACCCGGGAAACCTCCCTGGGTGCCAGGATTGTAATAATTGGTGTAATCGTCGTACGGACTATCCGTAGAACAAGCTGTCAGCACTACCAAGAATGCTGCGAGCGTCATCATCTTCATTGCTGTTTTCTTCATAATTCTATCGCTGTTTGGTTTTTATGCAGCAAAGATAGATGAAAAAAGCCAGCTCGCGAAATTCATTCAACGAACTGGCTGTTTTATTCAGCAAAAAACTTATTCACTATTCACTATTCACTTTTAAAGGCCGAGCGCCTTCTTAGTCTTGTTAGCAGCATTGTCGATGGCTTCGCCAGTCTTCTGCTTAGCAGCATTCTTCTGGTCTTCTATTTGCTTCTCAGCAGCAGCCTTGGTCTCCTCAACCTTCTGGTTGGCAGCGTTCTTGGCGTCTTCAACCTGCTGGTTAGCAGCATCAACAGCAGCGTCCTTTACCTCAGTGGCAGCATCGCCAACCTGCTCCAGCAGACCTTTGACAACAGCCTCAGGGTCTACCTCGGTAACAGCAGCAACAGCAGCAACAGCAGCCTCGCTATCGCCAGCAAGAGCCTTTACCTTGTCTGCATTCTCCTTCAGGAAATCCTGTACCTTAACCACATACTCCTTGGCAAGTTCGGGGTTCTCCTTGATCAGTGAAGCAATCTTCTCCTTCACAGTAGCCAAAGCTTCCTGCAACTTAGCAACATCGCCCGACTCAAAGAGTGCGCTGATAGCATTGATGTCTTCCTGAGCAACCTCAGAAGCGATAGAGTCTAACACAGCAGCAGAGTCAATAGCCTCAGCCTGCTGAGTCTTGTTACCACATGCGCTAAAACCAATGGCTACCATAGCCAACACAGCAAAAATGATTTTTTTCATAACATTAAATTTTTAATTGTTGATTATTAATTCCACAGGACAGTGGTCGCTGCCCAGTATTTCTGTATGTATCTTAGCATCAGCTATTTGACTGCGCAGGCGCTCAGAGGTAACGAAGTAGTCGATGCGCCAGCCTGCATTCTTCTGACGAGCCTGGAAACGGTAGGACCACCACGAATAGGTTACCTGCTCAGGATAGAGCGTGCGGAAGGTATCGATGAAGCCATTATTTAATAATAAGGTGAACTTCTCGCGCTCCTGATCCGTGAAACCAGCATTCATGCGATTGGTCTTGGGATTCTTCAGGTCTATTTCCTCGTGGGCCACGTTTAAGTCGCCACACAGGATGACGGGCTTCTTCTTGTCGAGCGAAAGAAGATACTGGCGGAAATCGTCCTCCCACTTCATGCGATAGTCCAGGCGCTTCAGTCCGTCTTGTGAGTTAGGCGTGTAGCAAGTGACGAGATAGAAGTCGGCCATCTCCAGTGTGATGACGCGCCCTTCGTGATCGTGCTCGTCGATACCAATGCCGTAGCTTACGCTGAGTGGTTGATGACGGGTAAAGATGGCCGTTCCCGAATAGCCTTTCTTGTCGGCATAGTTCCAGAAGGACTCGTAGCCTTCAAACTTCAGGTCCAGTTGCCCAGCCTGCATCTTGGTTTCTTGCAGACAAAAGAAATCAGCGTCCATCTCCTTGAAGATGTCGCTGAATCCTTTTCCTTCACAGGCTCGAAGCCCGTTAACGTTCCATGAAATAAACCTCATTATAGTTGAGATTTTAATGTTTCGTGTTGAGCGATGGCTAGAACTTTGCCATCTTGATGGCTACTACGGCGCACTCGTCGCCTTTGTTGCCCAGACGTCCACCAGCACGGTCCATTGCTTGCTGCATATTCTCTGTAGTCAGCAGTCCGAAGACAACGGGAATGTTGTTGGTGGCATTCAAGCGAGCGATACCTTGCGTAACACCCTGACAGATGTAGTCAAAGTGAGGCGTTTCACCACGGATAACACTTCCCAGCACGATAACAGCATCGTAACCATCGTTCAGTGTCATCTGACGGGCTCCGTAAATCAGCTCGAAAGAACCGGGAACCCTCTTTACGTGGATGTTCTCAGGCAGAGCGCCATGCTTTTCAAGAGTAGAGACACAGCCGTCAAGCAGTGCTCCTGTGATTTCAGGATTCCATTCAGCCACCACAATGCCGAAAATCATGTTCGACGCATCGGGAACACTGGCTGAGTTGTATTCTGACAGGTTCTTGGTAGCCATTGCTTATTTTGCTGATGCGCGCTCAATGTACTTGTCGATGGTCTGATACTGCATAGAGTTGAAATAGTTCTCCTTCACCTGCTGATACAGCTTCAGAGCCTCGTCCTTCTTACCCTGGCTCTCCAGAATCTCACCAGCCTGGATGAGGAATGTGGGAGACAGAGAGTTGTTGTCAGCCATCTTAGCAGCGGTGGTCAGATGCTTAACAGCCTGGTCGTACTGCTTCAGGTTGGCATAAGCATTGCCCAGGGCACCCTCAGCTGCAGGACTAATCATCTGATCGCCCTTACCACTGAAGCTCTCCAGAGCGTTTACAGCCTCCTGCCACTTGCCGAGGTTGGCCTGACAGAGACCGATATAAAGCTGAGCCAGATTGCCAGCATCTGTTGAGCTGTACTCATTGGCAACCTTCTGGAAACCAGTAAGGGCCTTGTCGTACTGCTGAGCATCAAACAGCTCCTGACTCTTGGCGAGCTCGGTGCTGGCCTCGTTGCTACGGGGCTCAAGATAATAGTTGTTCACGAGAATAGCGCATACGATAACTGCTACTACAGCTACTACGCCACTGATGATGGCCTTCTTGTATTTCTCGAAGAAAGCCTCGGTCTTGCTGACCTGCTGCTCCATCTCGGGAGCTGCTTTTACGTTTTTGTTTGCCATTATTTTAAGTTATTTTTATTGTTCGGACATAAATCGGGTGCAAAGTTACAAAATAAAAGTGAAAAGTGAAAAGTGAAAAGTGAAAAATTTGCTTAATAGCCATAAAAATAGTACCTTTGCACGCAAATGATACTCAAGAAGCTGTCTATACTCAATTATAAGAACATTGCGGAGGCTATACTGGAGCTTTCGCCCAAAATGAATTGCTTTATAGGTCGCAACGGCATGGGAAAGACCAATGTGTTGGATGCTGTCTATTATCTGTCGTTCTGTCGTTCAGCCAACAATCCCATTGATTCTCAGGTGATTCGTCACGATGAACCCTTCTGTATGATAGAGGGAGAATATGCTGACGAAACGAGAAATGAAGATACGCTCATCATTTCCTGTGGCATGAAGCGAGGCATGAAGAAGCACTTCAAGCGCAATAAGAAGGAGTATAAACGCTTGTCAGAACACATAGGACTGATTCCGTTGGTGGTGGTTTCGCCTTCAGATACCTTGCTCATAGAGGGAACCAGTGAGGAGCGCAGAAAACTGATGGATATCGTCATCTCGCAATACGACCGTAGCTATATTGACGCTCTGGCGCGCTATAACAATGCCCATCAACAGCGAAACACCTTGTTGAAGATGGAAGACCAGGAACCCGACCCTCTGTTGATGCAACTTTGGGAGGAACAGATGGCTGAGGCTGGCGAGACGCTCTACGAGAAGCGTGCTGCTTTCGTCAACGAATTAGAGCCTGTATTCCAATCGTATTATGAGCAAATATCAGGAGGTAGCGAGCAGGTGGGCTTGTGCTATGTGTCTCATTGTCAGCGCGGTCCGTTGCTGGAGGTCATTCAGCGCGACCGTCTGAAAGATCGTGCTGTGGGCTATTCGCTGCATGGTGTTCATCGCGACGATTTGGAGTTTACTTTGGGTGGACATCCTATGCGTCGTGAGGGCTCGCAGGGGCAGAACAAGACGTATGTCATAGCCCTGAAACTGGCTCAGTTCGACTTCCTGAAACGGACGGCTTCCCAGACGACACCCCTCTTGCTGTTAGACGATATCTTCGACAAACTGGATGCTGGTCGTGTGGAACAGATTGTGCGCTTGGTGTCCAGCGACAGCTTCGGACAGATTTTCATTACCGATACCAATCGTGACCACTTAGATCAGATACTGAGCAATAGTCATCTGGATTATAAAATATTCCACGTAGAAGAAGGAAAAATAAATAGTAAATCGTAAATAGTCTAATCGACCTTGGTCGCTTTGCACCTTGGTCAAAGAAATTGTAAATTAATAAGGTGTTTAAACGCGACGTACAATCTGTAAAAGACCTGATTATGCGCACCCTGCGTGAACAAGGTCTGGAGACACCCCTTCATCAGAAGCGGTTGGTGGAATCGTGGCCCCAGGTGGCGGGTCCTGCCATTATGCGCTACACCTTGAACACGTATATCTACAACCAAACGCTTTATGTGCGTTTGTCAAATCCTGCCTTGCGTGCCGATTTGTCTATGCGTCGTCAGGAGTTTACCCAAAAGTTGAATGCGGTGGTGGGCGAACAAGTGATTACGGACGTCAGGTTCTGCTGACGGTTCTTGGTTAATGGTTCATGGTTCGCGATTATTGAACGATGATTTCGTCCATGATGATGTCGTGCTCGTCGCAAGGCACTTCGTCCACCAATTGCCACGAAAAGCACAATCCAATCTTATAAACCTTCGGAATTTTTGCCAGAAAACGGTCGTAATAGCCTTTTCCCCTGCCCAGTCTGTGCCCTTGTTGGTCGAAAGCCATTCCAGGAACGATGGCTACGTCGATAGAATCATAGTCTGTAAACACTTTTCCGCAGGGTTCCATAATCCCAAATGCGCCTTGCTGCAAGTCGGCTTTACCCGTATAGTGGCGCAGTTCCATGTCCTCATCGCTCACCACTTTGGGCAATAGCACCGTTTTTCCTTGTGCTGTCAGCTTGTCCAAAAGCGTTTGCGTTGGCACCTCGTCGGGCAGAGCACTATATAATAATAAGGTGTGTGCCTTCTGAATTGCGGGATGATTCACGTCAGATAATTCGCCAACGGAATGTTGTTGTTTCCGCTGGCGAATCATCTTTCGCAATTCTTGTTTGCTGGTCATGATAAACAAGCCGTATAGGTTGTTCGTGCATGAGTGTCATGATAGTCGAAAGTGTTTTGTGCCACTTTCTTCTCTTTCTTTTCAGGAGCCTGGGGGAATGCCTTTCCCTCGCGGAATAGTTTCAGCGTTTCCAGGATGGCTGGGTCGTCGCTGTTCAGATATTCCATCCAAGCCTGCTCGCTCTGCATGTTATAGATGATGCGACTCAGGATAAAACGCTCCAGCAGTTTGTGTGAGCGCTGAATCATGAGGTTGCGACGCTTCAGTCCGTTCTTCTCTGCATAGGTGGCAAACTTGTCCACGAGGTTCTGCTTCTTCAGATAGTTTGCCAACTCCTCCATCGTGCTGTATTCGTTCAGCTTCTTTCTGTTCTCGTCCACATAGGTAAAGGCATACTGGATAATCAATCCGCTTAGTGAAGCCTGCTTGTAGTAAGAGGTCACATCCGTTGTATCCTCTGCAATGAAGATGTCGGGCGTAATGCCACCACCACCGTAAACGGGACGTCCGATGGCTGTATGATACTCCTTACCCTCGTGCTTGATGCTGTCCTGCGAGAAGAACTCACCATGCTGATAGCGTGTCAGCAAGTCCTCTTCATAGTCCTTGTTGTCACCAGCCACATAAGGCTTCTGGATACAACGTCCAGAGGGAGAATAATAGCGGGCAATAGTCAGACGAATCATTGACTGATCGTTGAAGGAAATAGGTTGCTGAACCAATCCTTTACCAAACGAGCGACGTCCGATAATCGTGCCACGATCATTGTCCTGAATGGCACCAGCCAGAATCTCTGATGCTGAGGCTGAGCCCTCGTCGATGAGCACTACCAAAGGAATCTGCTGGTAGGAACCACGTCCGTCACTGCGATATTCCTGGCGAGGCGACTTGCGCCCCTCTGTATAGACTATCAACTTGTTCTTGGGCAAGAACTCATTGGCTATCTGAACAGCTGATTGCAGATAACCTCCCGTGTTGCCACGCAGGTCGATGGTCAGATTCTCCACACGCTCCTGCGAAAGCTTTGCCAATGCGATGAGCAATTCAGGATACGTGTTCTCGCCAAAGTTCTTGATGCGGATATAACCCGTCTTGTCGTCCAGCATATAGACTGCTGTCACACTCTTGGTAGGAATTTCTCCACGCGTCACTGTGATATTGCGAATCTTCTTCTCGCCATAGCGCATTATGCCCAATTTCACCTTCGTGTCCTTTGGACCCTTCAGCGTGTGCATAGCCACCTCGTTGGTCAGTGTCTTACCCGTGAACGGCTTGTCGTCCACCTTCACAATCTTGTCGCCAGCTATCACGCCCGCCCTTTCTGCAGGTCCGTTGTTGATAACCTGTTGCACGTGCAGGGTGTCCTGACGGATGGTGAACTCGATACCCACTCCTGAGAACGAACCCCTCAGGTCGTCGTTGGCTATCTGTACATCCTTGGCAGCGATATACACAGAGTGAGGGTCCAGCTCCGACAGAATCTGGGGCATTGCCTTCTCCACCAAGTCGTTCACGTCTACGGTGTCCACATATTGTGCGTCAATAATGTGCAAGAGGTTGTTCAACTTGTTACTACCTGAGTTGATAATGCTCAGACGGTTGCCGGTAAAGTGGTTGGCATAAAACGTTCCGATAAAGATGCCGAACACCACGCATAGCGCCATGATAAGCGGCATATATCTGTTTCTCTTCTTCTCGTTCATTTCTCGTCAGGATTTATGTAAACGGTTTCTATATGGGCACGTTCCAAGAGGTCTACGCCATCAGTCAGACGATATTTCTCACCATATACCACCCGCTTGATGCCCGACTGGATAATCAGTTTGGCACACTCTATACAGGGCGATGCGGTGATGTAGATGGTGGCACCTTCGCTGTTATTGTTCGAACGAGCCAGTTTGGTGATAGCGTTAGCCTCTGCGTGCAACACGTAAGGCTTTGTCACGTTGTTCTCGTCCTCGCAGACGTTTTCAAATCCGCTGGGCGTTCCGTTGTAGCCGTCGCTGATAATCATGCCGTCTTTCACCACCAGCGCACCCACTTGGCGACGCTGACAATAGGAGTTCTTTGCCCAGATGCGAGCCATCTCCAGATAGCGCAGGTCAAACTTCTGTTGCTTCTCTTTATCCATAATTCTAACCTCTTACTTCTTCTTTCTTCCCGTTTTAATTCCATTACGCTTCAGCAAGGCGTCTATCGTGGGCGAACCTTCGCGGAATCGCCTATACAGCAACGAGGGGTTCTCCGTACCGCCTTTGCTCAATATCTCGTCGCGGAATCGCTGGGCTGTTTTCTGGTCGAAGATACCATTCTTCTGGAATACGCTGAAAGCATCTGCGTCCAGCACCTCAGCCCATTTATAGCTGTAATAGCCGGCAGCATAGCCACCCGCCATGATGTGCGAGAACTGCACCGTCATACACGTGTTGGGTAATTGCTCGCCCAGGATAGCCTTCTTCCAAGCCTTCTTCTCAAAGGAGATAATGTCCTTCGTGAACTCCTCGTGCTGTGTATAATAGGCCATATCCAGCAGTCCGAAGCTTACCTGACGAAGACAGGTTGATGCTACCATGAAGTTACGACTCTTCACAATGCGGTCTATCAGCTCGTCAGGCAAGGGCTCGCCCGTTTGATAATGGAAGGCGAAGGTGCGCAGGAATTCCTTCTCAATGGCATAGTTCTCCATAAACTGCGAGGGAAGTTCCACGAAGTCCCACATCACGTTGGTACCTGAAAGGCTCTCGAAACGGCTGTTGGCAAACATGCCGTGCAGCGAGTGTCCGAACTCATGCAGGAAGGTCTCCACCTCGCCCAATGTCAACAGCGCGGGCTTTTCCTCTGTAGGCTTGGTGAGGTTCATCACCACGCTGACGTGTGGACGCACATTGATGGTTTCTCCTTTTTCATTTTTTTCGATATGTTGTCCTTGATACTGTGTCATCCACGCGCCTCCCTGCTTACCCTTACGTGGGTGGAAGTCGGCGTAAAACACAGCCAGATACGAGCCATCCTTGTCGAACACCTCGTAGGCCTTCACGTCAGGATGATATACGGGAATGTCCTTGTTCTCCTTGAAGGTAATGCCATACAACCTGTTGGCTAATCCGAACACACCGTCAATCACCTTTGACAGCTCGAAATAGGGGCGCAACATCTCCTGATCCAGGTTGTATTTCTCCATCTGCAACTTGTGGCTGTAGAAACCTGCGTCCCAAGGCATCATATCCTCTTCAGGATTGAGCTTTGTTATTTGAGATTTATGAATACCCTGTTCACGATAGAAGAGTCTCTTCAGCGTAGCGCGCTCCTTGACAGCAGTGGGCTTGTAAGCATCTATCAGGCTGTTTAACAGATGATTCACATGACATTTGTTATAAGCCATACGACGCTTCAACACATAATCAGCGTAGGTGTTATAGCCCAGCAATTGGGCAATCTCGCGACGCAGATTGATGAGTCGCTTGCAAATCTCAAGGTTGTTCTCCGTATTGTCGTGCGTACAGATGGTGTTACGCGCCATGTACATCTGCTTTCTCAGTTCCCTTTGGGTAGAATACGTCATGAAGGGCGAATAAGAAGGCATATCCAGTGTGAATCGCCAACCCTTTGAGCATTCGGGGTTTGAACTCTGGGCTTCCTTCCACGCTAAGGCTGCAGCCTCGCGAGCGGTCTCAGGCAGACCGTCCAATTGCGCCTCGTCCGTGATGTCCAGAGTGAATGCCTTCTGCTCTTTCAGCAAGTTCTGCGAGAACTGCAACGACAACATTGAGGCCTCTTCCGTCAATTTTCTCAGCTTCTCCTTGCCCGCCTCGTCCAGTAGGGCTCCAGAGCGCACAAAGCCTTGATAGCAGTTGTCCAGCAACGTCAGTTCCTCTCCACTCAGTTTCCTATGGGCGTGGTGTACGAATTTGATGCGCTCAAACAACCTGGGGTTCAGTCTCACGTCGTTGGCGTGCTGAGTCAAGATGGGTTGTATCTTCTGTGCCAGAGCATCCATCTCGTCGTTCGTTTCTGCACTCAGCAGATTGAAGAAAACGGTCGAAACCCTCGACAGCAGGTCGTAGTAGCCCTCATCCTCCTCCGTATTAATAATGGTGTTGTCGAAGGTGGGTTTCTCGGGGTTGTTGATGATTTTCTCAATCTGTTCGTTATCCCTGCGGATGCCCTCCATGAAGGCCTCCTCATAATCTTCCATACGGATACGGTCAAAGGGCACCGTATCGTGCGGTGTGTTATAAGGTTCAAAAAATGGATTCTTACGATCGCTCATACTATACTAACGTTTTTTCTCTAAAAATCGTGCAAAGATACAATAAATGTACGAAAAAGCATCACGATTAAAAAGAATTAACGCTTTAGAAGCCTTTTTACATCAGCAATCGCTCCAACATGGGAATCTCTATTCTTCCTCTGTACAGATTCAACAGCCCGTCTTTTTCCATCTCGTTCAGCGCATTGCTAATGTCCAAACGGCTGTCGTTCAGCTCGTTAGCCAACTGCTTCATCAGGATGTAGAACGTCTTGGCCCCTGCGGGATAGATACATCTGGAGAAAAAGAAGCGTACTATGCGCTCACGCAGCGTCTTGGGAGCTGATCGCCACGCTCTATGTCTCATGCGCTGAGCGTCTGCAGCCAGCATGTTCAGCATGTTCAGACGAAACACCAACTGCGTTTCCAGCAGCAACATAATCTCCTGCTTGTCTATCGTGATGAAGTTGCAATCGCTCAGTGCCTTAAATGTCGACGTGTATTTTTGTGTCATTCCGAAGCTGCGCTCAGGCTGTATCATGTATGGAGCCACCATTCTCTCTACCACTCTGCATTGATGGTCGTCGCTGATGGTCTCGCACTCCAGCTCGCCATGGGTCATCAGTATCAGGGTGGAGCTGTCGTCTCCCTCCTTCACTATTCTCTTGCCAGCGCTTCCTTTCACAAAGCCCAGTCGGGTGTGAGCCACCACTTCCATGAGGTCGCTCCGGCTCATCCCTTGAAACAAGGTAAACTGCGTCAGCTGGTCGTATATAGTCATACTAGTGTTAAGTGATAAGTGAAAAGTGAGAAGTTATTTCTGTATTTTCTCTTTCAGCGAGGGCGAATACCACACGTCTAATTGTCCGTTCTTATCATAGATGAAATACACCATCAGGTCGGGGTTCTTCTCCAGCACTTTCTTTGCCTTTTCCATACCCATTACCATAAAGGCGGTAGCATAGGCATCGGCTCTCACACAACGGTCGGTCAGTACCGTGGCTGATAGAATGCTGTGCTGTACGGGATAGCCCGTCTTCGGGTCTATGGTGTGGGCATATTTGCGCTTTCCTTTGTAGTAGAAATTCCGATAGTTTCCACTTGTCGCCATAGCCTTGTCCGTCACGTTCAGAATGGTTTGCAGTTCGCCACTCTCCGACAAAGCATCGTCTGTGGGTTTGGTCACTCCTATTTTCCAGGGCAGACGCTTCTCGCTGATACCCTTGGTTACCACCTCGCCACCTATTTCTACCAGATAGTTTTTGATGTCCTTTTTGTCCAGCAGTCGTGCCACTACGTCCACACCATAGCCTTTGGCTATTGCCGAGCAATCCAGTGTGATGCGTGGGTCTTTCTTCACAATCTTCTTTCCGTTGTAATTTACCTTCTGGTGTCCCACAATCGTCTTCAGCGAATCTACAGCCTGCTTGTCGGGCATTTGCTCGTTCTTGAATCCGAAGCCCCATGCGTTCACCAGAGGCGCTACGGTAATGTCGAAGGCCCCATCCGTGTCCTTGCTGATTTCCTTTGCCAATTGAAACACCTCCACGAACATGTCGTTCAGCACGACGGGCTCATTGTTGTTCACTTTCGATATGATGCTCTCTTTGTTGAACATCGACAAGGCGTCGTCCACCTCTTTCAACTTGTTCACTATCTCTTCCTGCAGGTCTTCGTCATACTGATACGTGATGTGATACGTCGTACCGAATATGGTGCCTGAGTTCTTCTGATAAGGCGTGGACTGCTGTTGTCTGATAATGAGTATGGTACCCACTATCAGCAGTGTGAGGAATGGCAATTGCCATATTAGTTTTTTCTTTCTCGATTCATCCATAGTTTTGGTTTTCCGTTTTGGTTTTCGTTTCCGTTAAATATCCACAATAACGTTGAAGTTTGCGCCGAAGGTATCATTGTCGTTGATGCCGAATCCAGGCACATACCACGTAGCGCCCAAATCACCGTCGTTATGGGCTATTCGACGCTTATAGCGCACCATCCATCCTAAGTGCAAGGGCCCGAATATCTTGGCGTCAATGCCGAACACCGCTTCCAGCCAGTGCATGGAGCACCCCATGTCCTTCTTGCCGAATCCCGAGGTGTTCTTCCATACGGGGTCGGGCAACGCTTCGCGGATAATGTCCAGCTTATACGACGTGAATCCATAGCGGAAACCCGCATACAGACGGTTGTCAGCATGCTTGTTCTTCATGATGTTCCAGTCCATACCCACGCGGAAGTAAGGGGCTGTCGTCTTATACGTAATGCCCGTCACCTCGTCGTTTTCGTGGTTGGCACGTCCTAAACCCAACTCGAAGACGGGGAACCACTGGTCGTGCAGGTTGATGCGCAGGGCACCCTCAATCTCGCCATGGTCGCTCAGTGCCATCATCATCGGACCTACCAAGTCGAACGATACGGCAAAGCCTCTGAACAAGGGTATAGAGTCCTTCTCCATGCGAAACATTTTGGATTGCGCATGGGTAGTCGCTGAAACAATCAGTAGCAACAGCAGACTAAAAATCCGGGTTGATGTATAGGTAGAAATGATCTGGCGAATCTTTATCATAGTTTACTTCGGGGTTATTGATCACTACGGAGTCGATGAAATTGCCCAGCCATCTCACGTTGGTGATATGGTGGAAGAACGAAGCCTGACAGTCTACTGATTCGAAGTGCGGATAGTCCTCCTTCTTCACGCAGATGCTGTCATAGTAGTAGCCTACTGTCTGTCCCTCTTTGCGCATCAGCACCAAGAACTTGTCCTCAGGGTTGGTATGACTGATTTGCAGGGCAAACCCGTCGGCATCGTTGCCACAGAGCGCATTCAGCAACAAGGTATCCTTGCCGTCGCTTCTTCTGGTCTGTATCCACATGGTGTCCCCCTTCAGCGTATCGGCTACTCCGTCGGGCTTTAACAGCGTGTAGCGCGTGAACACAGTATTGTTCACGGGGCAGTCAATGCTCGTGCAGGCCATCATCGTGGCCATTATGACCAGCAGTGCGACGATTATTTTCCGCATCTGATTTCCTCCTCTATTTGGTAGTCGTTACGTCCTGCGCTGTTTCTGCTGATCAGGTCGCCCAGGAATCCCGCCAGGAATAGCTGCGTACCAATCATCATCATGGTCAGCGCGATGTAGAAGTAAGGCGAATTGGTAACCAATCGCATGGGCACACCGTTATACAGAGCCCACGCCTTCTCCACGCCCAGGAAGAGCGCCGACAGGAAACCAATCATGAACACGATGGTGCCCAGGAATCCGAACACGTGCATGGGCTTCTTGCCAAAGGTGCCCAGGAACCACAGTGTCAGCAAGTCCAGATAGCCGTTCACAAAACGGTTCCATCCCATGAATTTCGACTTGCCAAACTTTCTTGCCTGATGGTGTACGGGCTTTTCGGCTATCTTGTCGAAACCTGCATTCTTAGCCAGATAAGGCATGTAGCGGTGCATTTCGCCATACACCTCGATATTCTTCACCACCTCCTTGCGATAAGCCTTCAGTCCGCAGTTGAAGTCGTGCAGGTTCTTGATGCCGCTCACCTTGCGTGCAGTGGCGTTAAACAGCTTTGTGGGGATGGTTTTCGACAGCGGGTCGCCCTGCTTACGGTTTTGCTTGTATCCGCTCACCAGGTCGTTGCCGTCCTCTTTAATCATGCGGTACAGCTCGGGAATCTCGTCGGGCGAATCCTGCAGGTCGGCATCCATGGTTATCACCACGTCGCCCTGTGCCTCCTTAAAGCCACAGTACAGCGCCGGACTCTTGCCGTAGTTTCTGCGGAACTTGATGCCCTTCACGTGCTCCGAGCGGGCAGCCAACTCTTTGATGACGTCCCACGAATGGTCCGTAGAGCCGTCGTTCACGAAAATCACCTCAAACGAAAACTTGTTTGCCTGCATCACGCGCTCTATCCACGCATACAGCTCAGGCAGCGACTCGTCCTCATTATATAAAGGTATAATAACTGATATATCCATATTTCTTCACTATTCACTGTTCACTATTCACTTTTTCACTGGCTTCGCCCTCGCGCCTCATCAGCGCGGCGATGGGCAATCCCAGGAAAAATCCCGCCATGATGCTGATTGTCAGCATATTCACGGCAAAATCTATCGGGCGCATGTCGTATAGCGCCTGCATTTCCTGCTGCATCTGGTCCTTCATGCCATACAGTTCCAGCACCTTCTTACCCTCTTCCGAAGTCATTACCGAGCTCAGCACGCCCAGCAGATATCCGTTGTCCATGTATTCGAAATACACGTAGATGGCCACTGCCAGCAGCAGTCCCGCATAGAAATAGCTCATCACCGTGTAGGCATAGCCCCGCTTAAAGGTGATGAATCCCTCGCGCGCATAATCGCGGAAATGGCGCAACCTGTTGGCTGCAAAGAAGGGCGACATGATGGCCAGCAAAATGGCGGCCATACCCAGGCTGGGGTAGGTCAGTCCCTGTATATAGCAGGCAAAGCTTCCTATCCATAGCAGCGACAGCAACGCCCCGTCCTGTCGTGCAAACGCTCTTAATTGTACATATTCTATAGGTGTCATTACAGCCTGCAAAGTTACAAAGATTTGGGCGAACCTCAAAATTTTTTGAGAAACATTTGCGGTTTTGCTAAAAAAGTACTACCTTTGCAGGCGATTTTTGAAAAATCGTCTGCGAAATCAGGCTTCGCCTCAGCAAAGAACAAGTTCTCTGCATTCGGCTTGCACTGATTTTGTCAGCCCAAATGGGCAGTCCTGTACGGCCAGCTCCCTCGGAATCCCCCAGGATGGGAACATAGCAAGGGTACTTGGTTGTAGCGGCGCGATGCAGATAGCTGCCCACCCGCCTCTTTAGCTCAGTTGGCCAGAGCACGTGATTTGTAATCTCGGGGTCGTTGGTTCGAATCCGACAAGAGGCTCAAAAATATCATTTCTTTAATGATTTTGGTTAGAAAATGAGTAGCGGAGTAACCTTAATAAGGTACTTCGCTTTTTTAGTTCACCGTATCACCGTATCACCATAACATGAAGTATTGTTAGGATAAGGACTTATCTTTGTTTTATATATTATATCTTTTAATATTTATATATATTATAATATATATAAATATTAAGTGTAACATCCGTGCATGTTTGCAATGCGAGCAAGGTCAATGATACGGTGATACGCTGATACAGCGTGAAAGCATACGAAAATTATTTTTCATTTTCATAAAAATAATTGGGGGAAAGTATTGTTTTGCATCTATATTTTTTATACCTTTGCACTATCAAAATTCGAGAGGCACCACGGAGCGTGTGGGCAGCGGGCGCACAGCGGCTCGGCACACTCTACGGAAAGGCTCGGAACGGGATGCGGAGCGCGTGGGCGCGACATGCGCAACGCCTCGGGACAACCTGCCAAACGAGTGGCGACATGAGAGACAACTAACCTTTTAAATTAACCAAAAAATTGAACTATGAGTCAGAAACTTACTCGTAACTTTGACTTTCGGTCTTAGGCAGGCTGCATCTCGGAAATGAAAATAAATCTTAATTTATTTTGCATTTCTCTCGATTTGCACTACCTTTGCAGCCGTATTGAAAAGCAAACAAGAAAAAATACAGAATATGATGAAAAAAGGATTTATCAGTTTGTTGGTTTGCCTGCTGGCCTGTTGCACCATGGCCAGTGCACAGGCTGTTGAGAAGAATAAGCTGCAAAAAGATGCGGAGGCTGCGTATGAGAAGAAGACATTCATCACAGCTCGCTACCTGTACATCCGTGCCTATGAGGACTACTTTAAAAACGGCAGTCTGAAGCAGGGCGTAGAGTGTGTATCCAAGGGAAATGACCTGTATCTGAGAGAGGGCTTGTATCAAGAGGGCTTCGACCTGCTGAGCAGAGTGGACCAGGCGATAGAAAGCAAGACCATCAGTCCCAGCGAGAAGGCTGCATTGCACTACGAGGTAAGCAAGGAGCGCATGAAGATGTACATGAACATGCACAGACCTCAGAGCGCTCAGGAGCACCTGAACGTGATGGAGAACCACGCGAAGATTTCGGGCAACGACGACGTGATGAACGACCTGCTGTACAACAAGGCCATCTATTACTACACCTTCGGACAAAACGCCAAGGGCAACGAGGTGTTCAAGGAAATGGCCAATAAACTGACCGCCTCGAAGGAGTATGACAAGGTGGACAAAGTGTATAAAACGCTGATAGCCAACGGACGCAAGAGCAACAATGCCAGCATCGTGGCACAGTCGTACAACAACTACATGCTGTGGAAGGACTCTGTGAACGCCCTGAAGTCGGCCGACGAGATCAAGGCGCTGAAACAGCAGATTACGGAGCGCGACGAGACGATAGACGATATGAACAGTTCGCTGACCACCCGCATGGCTATCATCTGGGGACTGGCAATCCTGGCTGGTGCGCTGGCTGCCGCCTTGGCCGTCGGTGCGGTAGTGCTGATGCGGTTCATCCTGCTGACACGCAAGCAGAAGAAGACCATCAAGATGGCTAATGACAGCAACGCCCAGAAGGCTAAGTTCATCAGCAACATATCGGCACAGCTGGAGCCCACACTGCAGAAACTGGACAAGAAAACGCCTGAGGTGCAGGCCCTGCTGGACTTCTCGAGCCATATCGAGACGCTGTCGAGCCTGGAGAACTCGGACGAAGAGGTAGAGATGGAAGAGCTGAACATCAACAAGTTCTGCGAAGAAATAGCAGAACAGGTTCGCGGCAAGCTGAAGAACGACGTGACGCTGACCGTAAACGCTCCGAAGATGACGCTGACCACCAACAAGGAATATGTGGCACACATCCTGAACCACCTGTTGGAGAACGCCCTGCAATATGTGAACGAAGAAGGCACCGTCGTATTGGAATACAAGAAGCGTGGCGCACACTCACACCAGTTCCTCGTGTCGAACACGGGTAACCCGATGAGTGAAGAGCAGCGCGAAGAGGTGTTCACACCGTTCCGTGAGGTGCGAGACTTGACAAAGGGTGACGGCTTGGGACTGCCCATCTGCCGACAGATGGCACTGAAAATGGGTGGCGACCTGGAGATTGACCCCCAGTTTACGAAAGGTACACGATTTATCTTGGAACTTCACTCGTGAAGAATACTGTTTTAATCATCCTGGGTGTGCTGCTGATGGCAGCATGTGGACAGAGCTACGAGGAAACCAAGCGACTGACTAGGCAGCAGCGGAGGGAGGCAGCCCGAAAGGACTCAGCAGCCCTGAAGGTGGCTGTGATGCCTACGATGGACTGTCTGCCCCTGTTTGTGGCTCAGCACTATCACCTGTACGACACCCTGAGAGGGGGCGTGCGACTGAAATACTACAAGGCACAGATGGACTGCGACACCGCCCTGATGAGGGGTAGGGTGGAAGGTTCGGTGACCGACTTGGTAAGGGCCGCACGAATGGCTAAGCAGGGCATGAAGTTGCGCTATGTGGCTACAACCAACGCCTATTGGCAGCTGATAAGCAACAGAAACTCGCGCGTGAAGCAGGTGAAGCAGTTGGACGACAAGATGATAGCCATGACGCGCTATTCGGTGACGGATATGTTGGCAGATGCGGCCATCGACTCGGCCAAGTTGGACAAGGACCGCGTGTTCAAGGTGCAGGTGAACGATGTGTTTGTGAGGATGCAGATGTTGCAGAACAACATCATGGATGTGCTCTGTCTGACGGAACCGCAAGCTACATGGGCGCGCGCCATGAAGAACCCCGTGGTGATGGACACCAGAGACATGGGGTGGCAGATGGGCGTGATAGCCTTCCGCGAGAAGGAAATGCAGCGACAAGCCAGAGGAAAGCAGCTGGAATTGTTTGTAAAGGCATACAACCAGGCTTGCGACTCGATAAACAAACGCGGGGTGGCGTACTATCGCAACCTCATCAAAGACCGCATGAAGCTGAAAGCTGAATTGGTGGACTCGTTGCCCAAGAACCTGAAATATATTCATGCTCAAGGCCCCAGACAGGAGGATGTGGACCGAGCAGAAAAATGGCTGGAAAAGAATGGGAACAACAGATAAATCGCTGGAACGAATATTTAATCAACTGATAGCCGGCAACGTGGGATTGGCTATTGCAGAGACGGAGACGTATCTGGCTGCATGGCCTAATCCGCAGACACAGCAGAAACTATTGGACCTGAAAGCAGACTATCTGCTGATGGAAGACCACTGGAGACAGGGCACTAACGACCCGCAGCGCGAGGAGTTGTATCAGAGGCTGTTGCAACGACTCTACGTGCTGGCGGCTAACATCTCCATCTATAAGCACATGAACGGTTCGTCGTATCTGCAGACACTCTACAAGGGTGTAAGGCAGGAGGGCAAACGGTGGTCGATAGCCACCATCAAGGGCGAGATGGAGAACTTTGTGAGCGAGGTGGCTATGCTGAGTCTGGAGCCCGAAAACAAGCGAAAGGAGAAGAGCAAAGAGATATACAAGCAGCACCAGCAGGAGATGAACGCCCTCTTCAACTACGTGCTGACCACGCATATATGGACAGAGAACGTGGGGGAGGGGATGCAGGAGATGCTGCTGTCGCCCACCATTGATTCGAACGACCAGCAATTGCTGGTGTCGGCCATCACATTGTCGGTAATGAATCGGTTCGACATTGTGAAATTCCGCACCCTGACGAATGTCTATGTGCAGGCATTGGACGAGTACGTGAAACAGCGTGCGCTGGTGGGATGGACGTTGGCCATTGACGACGACTGGATAAGGGTGTATCCCGAGATGCAGGACATCATCAACACGCTGTTGCAGGACGCGAAGGTGGTGGATGAATTGACGGAGTTGCAGATGCAGCTGATATACACCACGGATGTAAGAAACGACACCAAGAAAATCAGGGAGGAAATCATGCCCGACCTGATAAAGAGCAATTCGTTTAAGCTGACGAACGAGGGATTGGTTGAAACAGAGAATGACCCCTTGGAGGACATATTGCACCCCGATGCAGCCGAGGAGCGCATGGAGAAAATGGAGGAATCAATGAAGCGTATGTTGGATATGCAGAAGCAGGGCTCCGACATCTTCTACAGTGGATTTGCACAGATGAAGCGCTCGCCTTTCTTCTACGACATGAGCAACTGGTTTGTGCCGTTCTACATGCAGCATCCGGACATTGCGGAGCATGTAGATAAGTTGGAGGGTTTCCACCTATTGGAGATAGCCATGTTGCGAGGACCTTTCTGCAACAGCGACAAATATTCGTTCGTGATAGCCTTCCAGCAAATGCTGCACCAACTGCCTGAAAACATTGTGCAGATGATGAAACGAGGCGAGCTTTCGCCCAGTGGTATGCAGGAAGTGCCCAAGGAGGAGCGCACAAACCCTGCGTATATCCGCAGAAGCTACTTGATGGATATGTACCGCTTCTTCATGCTGTTTCCCAACAACAAGAGTCTCTACAACCCGTATGTGCCCCAAAACAGGGAGGAGCAGTTTGCGGGCTTGTTTATCACCTCGGAACTCTTTCTGCACACGCCGATGGACGAGCGTAAGCCCTCCTTGGTGAAGCTATTGAAGAAACGCAAGTTGGAAAGGGCCTTCGAACAGCTGATGATGTCGATTCCACGCGAGATGCGCGACGTGAACTATTACTTGTGGAAAGGCGATTTCGAGCGAGCACTGGAACTGGACCCTGAGAACGAGCGGGCGCTGGCTGGACATGCGCGCAACCGATTTAAGGCCAAGGACTATGAGGGGGCGCTGGAGGCTTATGAGCACTTGTTGCTGAACTATCCCGAGAAGCGGAACTATATGCTGAACAAGGCGGTGTGCCAAGTGAGCATGGAGGATTATGAGGAGGCGCAGAAGGTGTTGTACCAACTAAACTACGAGCATCCTGAGGACATGAATGTGGCACACGTGCTGGCTTGGTCGCTGACGAGCGATGGGAAGATGGAGCAGGCAGAGGGCTTGTATCAGCAGCTGATGGCTCAGGAGAACCCCAATCCTGCGGACTATCTGAACTATGGCTATTCGCTATGGTTGCAGGGGCGCATTGACAAGGCTGCTGAACAGCTGAGGAAATATGCAAAGGCAGAAATGGAACAGGGTGCTTCTGCAGAGTTGCCATTGGACGAGGCCTGGCTCCAGATGCGAGGCATCAAGGAGACAGACATCCGCATGATGAAAGCGCTGGTTATGATGGGGTGAAAAAGAAGTCGCTGACCAATTAGAGGAAGGGCTGCAGCAAATGGGCAAACCATCCGCGGAACTTCTGCCAACCCGTGCGGAATTCGTCCCACGTCTGGTCGGTCATCTCGAAACTCTTCTGCTTATCGCGCCAGAACATATCGTCGAGCTCACGGGTGGTGGCTTTGTCGACAATGACGGCATTCTCCTCGAAATCACACTTCAAGCTGCGCGCATCAAGATTGGTGCTGCCAACGGTGCAATAGCGCCCATCAACCATCATAATCTTAGAATGGTGGAAGCCCGGCTTATAGAGCCACACACGGGCACCACGCTTCTGAAGTTTACGAGCCTGATACAAGGCACAATCGGGCGTCAAGGGGATATCACTCTTTGACGACAGCATGATTTCCACCTTCACACCACGACGGATGGCTCGTGTCAAAGCGCGCGTGACCGAAGGAATGAGCGTGAAATAGGGATTGATGATATGAATGGAGTCTTGCGCCTGATTGATGGCATTGATATAGAACGTGCGCATAATCTTGGGCGTGACGTGGGGCTCACGATTGATGATGCCCACCATCTTACGCCCTTTGGTATAGGTGGTGTCGGGCTTCAGGTCGGAGAACTTAGTGAGGGTGCCTCCACGGTAGTATTTCATGCCGCTGACGTTCTCGCCCGTAGTACGATTCCAGATGCGCATGAAGATGGCCTGCAGTTCGTTGACAGCATCGCCCTCAATGCGACAATGCATATCGCGCCATTCGCCCACCTGCTCCGTACCTTTTATATAATAGTCGGCTACGTTCATGCCTCCTGTATAGGCTATCTGTCCGTCGATAACCACAATCTTACGATGATCGCGTCCGAAGATGTGGTTGACCCACGGGAATCGGATGGGGGAGTACTCTACAATGTCGATACTGTCCTTGCGGAGGGCTTCCAGATGATACTTCTTCAGGGGTTGGTTGTTGGAGTCGTTGCCAAAACCGTCGAACATGGCGCGCACCTCGACACCCTCCTTGCGTTTCTCGCGCAGGATGTCGAAAAGGAGCGAGGCAATGGAGTCGTTGCGGAAATTGAAATACTCCAGATGGATGCTGCTCTTAGCCTGACGGATGGCTCGGAACATATCGTCGAACTTCTCCTGACCAGAGAGCAACAGCGTCACACTATTGTCGTGCGAGAAACGGATATTACTCTGGCGCAGGGTCTCAACGATGAGAGAGTCGGTGGTTTGAGCAATAACACCATTAGAAATAAGTAAAGAGTAGCTAGTAATGATGATTACCAGCAAGAATCGAAGATGTTTCATTTCCTATTTTTCAGTCTGTATTCCAATGGTGTCATACCAAACTTCTCCTTGAAGACGTTGATGAAATTCTCTGCAGTCATGAAGCCTACATTGATGGCCAACTCGCTCATGTTGATATCAGTGTTGACAAGCAGCGTGCAGGCATGTTTCAGACGCAATTCGCGAACCACCTCAGCGGGCGTCTTGGTGGTGATGCTGCGAATCTTATGGAAGAAGGGTACACGACCCATGCCCATAGCACTGGCCATCTCGTCGAGACTGATTTGTCCACGACTCATGTTCTGCAAGACGAATTGTTCGACATTGCGCATGAGCTGCTGGTCCATAAGACCGCTCATGGTATAGTCGCCAATGGTGTTGTTGTCGTAATAGCGTGCCAATATGTTGACTTGCTCCTGAGCAGGGGCTTCCTCAACCTCAGGCTGGACTTCCGGTTCGGGAGTCTCTGTGCCCTCAGCGCTCTGTTTACCCTGATAGATGCTTTCATCTTGGATGTTCTCATAGCTAATCGTCGAGGTGGTCATACTAGCATTCTGACCTTCGAGCATACGTGTCTCCTTACCCTCGATGACGTTCTGGTTGATCTCGATAGGAGCAAGACCTAACAGTTTGTTGATGCGCATCACAGCCTCCTGGATGTTGAAAGGCTTGGCGATATAATCGTCAGCAGCAAGCGTGATGTTCTGGTCGGCCATATCTTGTTCAGTCAAGACACCATCGGTAAGCAGGATGAACTTGGTCTTGCTGCGACGCACATCCGACTTGAACTGATTGCAGAGTTCGCTACCCGTCATGGTGCCCATATCCTGCTTACACATCACAATATCAGCATTGAGGGTGTCGATATCGGGCAGGGCGTCCTTCACATTATCGTAGATGTGAAAGTCGTAAACCTTATGCAGGTGTGCATTCATGAAGGAGAGGAACTCGCGGTTGTTGTCGATGAGTACAATACTGAACTTCTTCGACAGCTCGTCAATCTCAAGAGCCTTGATGTCTGTGGCCATATCGCTGGTGCTCATGGCTGTCAGAGCTACCTCACCACTATCATTCAGTTCGAGACGGTCCTTAGCGCTCGACTCTGCCTTCTTCTCCGGATTCTCGAGGGTGCTCTGCATTTCAGAGATGCGAGTGATAATCTGCAACATCTGGAAGTGGAGCGAGTTCAGCTGCTCTTGGCCCTCCATAGAGGTTTCGCGTTCGGCCATATTGCCGATAATGGTCGTCATACGAGCCATAGGTTGTCGAAGTTCGTCGCTGGTGAGCTTGATTTCCTCACGCTGGCGCACCAACTCGTCGATAACGGTCTTCTTGCGTCGCCAGATAGTCTTGAACTTCTTGATACCATAACGCCAGATAGCGATGATGATAATCAGGATGATGACATAAACGGTGAGCATCCACCAAGACAACCACCAAGGACGATCCACAATGATCTGCAAGGTGCGCTCCTGATTGCTGACAGCACCATCGGCACTGACAGCCTTTACGTGAAGGGTGTAGGTGCCACTGCCCAGTTCATGGAACTTTACACCATGCAAGAGGGCATCACCATTGCGCCAGTCATTGTCGAGACCTTCCATCCAATACATGAACTGGAGGCGCTCGCCCTGGTTGTAGTTACCAGCACCAAACTTGATAGTGAAGGTGCTCTGGTTGTTGTTCAGCTCTATCTTATTGCTCTCGTTGAGGGCTTGTGGCAGAATGACGTTACCGTCATACTCCATACCCGTCAGGATTTCCTTCTCACCGACAAAGAGCTGGGTCAGCATAACGCGAGGCAGCGATTCCTGCTCGTCTTTATTTCCATGACGTACCCAGTTGACACCATAGAGTCCGCCAAAGAGCACTTCACCATCCTGCTTGGTGAGGATGGCACCCATATTAAACTCGTTGCTCTGCAGACCGTCACTGATGTCGTAGTTGTAGAGACCGTAGGTGAAAGAGGCATCTTCGTGGTTACGCTGTACAACCACACGACTGATACCATTGCTGGTAGAAATCCAGATGCTATGGTTCTTGTCTTCTGCAATACCACAGATAGAGTTGTTGCAGAGTCCGTCTTTCTCTGTGATATAGCTCAGCTCGTCGTTGTCGGGGTTGAGGATGTTGATACCCTCACGCGTGCCTACCCACAGCAGACCACGAGAGTCTTCGAAAATCTGGGTGATATAGTTGTTGGTGAAGGTTGAAAGATTCGTGGAGTTTCCCGTCAGCACCGTCTTTTCACGCGTATTGAGGTCGAGGATGACAAGACCTTCTGAAGTACCAATCAGCAGGTGGTTATTCTTGCCATAGAACAGCGACGTGATATTGTTGGTGTTCAGCATACCGTTCTCACGGGTGTAGGACGAGAAGGATTCTACCTTCGGATTATACACCTGCAAGCCTCCGCTGGTGGCAATCCACAGATTGCCTGTATTATCGCAACAGAGTGCGTTGATATGGTCGTCGATCAGTGTTTTCATGCTGTCGCGAGCTACTGAGTAGAGGGTGCTTACGCCATTCCTGATGCGAGTAAGTCCGTTCTGCTTGGAACCTACCCACAGGCTACCATCAGGTGTGGTGGTCATTACAGATACCTTATGGCTGGCTAAGGCGCCGTCGTAACCAATAAGGCCCTTGTCGCCGGTACCATACCATACCTTTCCGTTCTTATCCTGTGCCAACGCTGTGATATCGCCACTGAAATCGGTGTCGAACTTATAGATGTTGCTGCCATAATAAGCCAGACCCGACTTTTCCGTACCAATCCACAATAGGTCGGTATCGTCGATGTAAACACTCTGGATACTTACAACATCCTGACCCTTCAAATTGCTGTTGGAACTGCGAGGCTCTACATATTCCATCTCGTGGTTGTTGACGGACGAGCGGATTAAGCCTGTGCGGTCGGTACCAATCCAGATGTTGCCATTGCGGTCGCCAGCCATTCCGTTGACACTATGGTCTACGCTGACAGAGGTCAGTCCCAGCTGGTTGCCAATGGTGGTGTTCCATGTGTTGGTGTTCTTGTTATAGAGCATTAGGGTTCCTTGTCCATAGAGCCAGATATTGTCCATCTGGTCAGAGAATACCTTCAGCGTAGGGCTCTTGCGCAGATGCTCACGGGCAATCTGGTCGTTTGTCCAAACGGTCTGCTGCTGGTGCATGATGTCACAGCAAACAATCATTCCGTCTTCATAGACAAGGATGGCACCATCGCGACATTCGCCAATGGAGCAGATATTGCCCTGAGGAATACCATGAGCATCATTGGTATAGCTGAACTCATAGCTGGTCTGTTGCTGCATGTTATAAGCTACCACGCCCTTGTTGGGAATGGAGGCCCATACATTCTTATGACTATCGATATACACAACGTTAGGAACAGCCTCGATACCCATACGACTGAAGGTCTGCTTCATGTCGCGCTCGAAGTTCTCTGACTGAGGATGATAGACACAATAGCCTGCAGAGGTCTCGACGAGAAGTGTTCCTTCCAGCGTTTCCTGAATGCTGATGATGTAGCTGTCGGGCAGCGAAGAGCCGTCCTGCGAGTTGCATTGGAAACTATGGAAGGTGTAACCATCGTAACGATAGAGTCCTGCTGGAGTTCCCAGCCAGACATATCCTCGCGAGTCCTTCATGATGCAGTTGATCTGACTGATGGTCAAACCATTGCGGGCATCCAGCGTCTTAAACAGATAAACGCCTGCAGCTGCCATAGGCAGTACAAGCATCAGGGCTAACAGTATCTTTCTCAGTGTCTTCATATATCCTAATTCCTCTAACTCCCTTTTTTTTATTTTTTTATCTTTTAATCTTTACAGCACACAAGCATAGCGGTCGACAATGCCTAAGAGATGGTTGGCGTCGTCAACAACGAGCACATTGTGTATCTTGTTCTTATTCATAATCCTCTGTATCTCTGATATCTTTGTCTGCGGACCTACCGTTTTCGGTGTCCGTGTCATGATGTCTGCCACAGTGCGATTGAAGAAATCTGCCTGCCATTTCTCCATAGCACGACGGATGTCACCATCGGTAATGAGTCCTTCTATCTGGTTGTCCTTCACTGCAACGCCCAATCCTAATTTTCCCTTGCTTACCAAAATGATGGCTTCGCCAAGGTGCATGTCTGACGACAGGATGGGCAGGTGCTCCGTAATCATCACATCCTGAGCCGTGGTGAGCAGGCGTTTGCCCAACTCGCCTCCAGGATGGAATTGTGCGAAATCCTGTGGCTGGAAATTCCGTTTCTCCATCAGGGCAACAGCCAAAGCGTCGCCCATCACCAATGCTGCCGTTGTGGAACTCGTGGGAGCCAGATTCAACGGACAGGCTTCTTTCTCCACGCTGACATTCAGATGGCAGGTGGAATATTTTGCCAAGAGGGATTGTGGATTGCCACTCATTCCAATGATGGGAATCTGCATATGCAGCACCATGGGGATAAAACGCAACAGCTCGTCAGTCTGTCCGGAGTTGGAGATGGCGAGCACCACATCACCTTTTGACATCACACCCAAATCGCCGTGATATACGTCGAGTGGGTTGATGAAGAACGAGGGCGTACCCGTAGAAGCCAGCGTAGCTGCTATCTTCGCTCCGATATGTCCGCTTTTGCCTACGCCTGTGACAATCAGTTTTCCTTTGCAGGAAAGGATCAATTCCACAGCGCGGTCGAAGTCCTCGTCCATCTGAGGTATCAGGTTCAGCACCGCTTGTGCCTCGTCCTTGATACATTGTATAGCGTATTCTCTACTTTTCATTATTATTCAATAGTTTTGCGACTAAATCGCAAAGCGCACTCAGTTCCAGCATATTGGCAGCATCGCTGAGACCTTGGTCAGGGTTGGGATGTACCTCAAAGAACCATCCTGTGGCTCCAAAGGCCTTTGCTGCCATTGCCATCTGGGGCACGTAGCGCCTGTCTCCGTCGGTCTTGCCATTGGCTCCTCCTGGATGCTGAACGCTATGCGTGCAGTCCATAATGACATTGTCGACAATCTCCAGCATCTCTGGAATGTTACGGAAGTCAACCACCAGATTATGGTAGCCCATCATGTTGCCACGCTCTGTCAGCCATACCTCTGTGGCACCAGCCTCGCGGGCTTTCTCTACAGGATAGCGCATATCCTCTCCACTCAAGAACTGACCTTTCTTGATGTTCACTGTGCGTCCAGTCTTGGCTGCTGCAATGAGCAAATCAGTCTGCCGACACAGGAAAGCGGGTATCTGTAAGATGTCGCACACTTGACCTGCTGGCTGTGCTTGCCAAGCTTCGTGAATGTCAGTGGTTACGCGCAACCCGTATTTCGACTTTACATCGCTCAGCATCAGCAGTCCGTGGTCAATGCCAGGTCCGCGAAATGACTTCAGCGACGTGCGGTTGGCCTTGTCAAACGAGGCCTTGAATATGATATCGGTCCCTAGTTTCTTGTTGATTTCCACCAACTCTGCAGCAACAGTATCGAGCAATTCTGCCGATTCGATAACGCAAGGACCTGCAATGAATGTCTGTTTCATATAAGTTGTTAGCTTTACATATTACCTTGCAAAGGTAGTAAATATTTTATATAACAGTATGTTTTAACCAATTATTTAACATATAATGTCATTATTGCTTGATATGCACATCCTGCTGTGGGAATGGAATTTCAATGCCGTTCTGGTTCAGCGTGTCATAAATGGTGCGCAGAACATCACTGATGACATCAGCCTTCTTGGATGCATTGGTCCATACGAACATCTTGAAATTGATGCTGGAATCGCCTAGCTCGCCAACCACCGACCTTACCTTCTTGGATTTGTCCACCCATTTATGGTTCAAGTTGTTCACAGCTTCGTCCACCAAGGTCATCACTTGTTGCAGATTGCTGCCATAGGCCACACCATAGGGAATGACTTGCAGCACATAACCATGATTGCGTGTCAGGTTCTTATAGTTCTTGGTGAACAGCTGCGAATTCTGGAAGGTGATAACCTCGCCAAAGACCGACTCTACAACGGTTGATGTATAGCTGATGCTGGTCACATTGCCGATAGTCCCGTCTACCTCAATTCTGTCGCCCACCTTGATGCGCCCAGCCATGAGGGTGATACCATAGTAGATGTTCTCGATGATGTCTTTCGACGCGAAACCGATACCCGTTGACAAACCTCCTGTAACAACCAATAGCCATTCCATAGCCACATCCAGTATGTTCATGGTGATGAGGAACCAAGCGCCCCATACGACAACCTGGATGACATTCTTTCCCATCACTTCGCGACTGGCTGCAGTAGATGCATCCTTGATTTCATAATGCATACGCATGAACTTCAGGAGTGTGCGATTGATGTAGGCAAAGAGGAACCACATGCAGATAACGATAGACAGCGTCAGAATGCTCAACTTCAGGTTTTCAAGATTGATGAAGTTGGTCTTGAAAATCTTCCAGCAAAGGTCGGAGAGGTTGAAGACTTTAGCAGCCCAATAGATGCTGATCATTACGGATGCTACGCCCAGCACGGGCAATATCACGTGATAGGCCAGATGATAGGCCCATGTCTGAGTGATAGGTCGTCCGCTGAATTTATGACGCACGCCATACAACTTGATATACTGCGATACGCATGTAATGGTGAGGATACAGGTCAACTGCATAATCCACCAAATCAAAATCTGTACAGCCAACAACGTGTAGCCCAACCAGGAACATACCACCGAAACGATGAACACCAGTAGCGAGATATAGGTATAGAACATATCCGAACGTGGAATGTTCTTGTTAAGGCGTCCGATGACGTTCCATTGCCACAACGCACAGATGAGCAATACGGGCGGAAATAGCATGTTTACCAATTCGCTGGGTATCAGGATGATGCGGAAGGCAATCACTAAGAAGCATACCGCCAACAACGGGGTGTAGATTCGGAAGGTGTTTTTTATCTGGTCGCCACTGACACGTAAGAGCAGCGAGATCAGAATGACACCCAACAACCAGGCAAACTCCACCAGCAGGTTGGAAGCCATGATGAAGAAGTTCTGTTGCGTGATAGCGAGCGTCAGTCCCAGGATGATAGCAAACGTAATCGTCGTGGTAGCCAACGTGATGCAGGTGCGTTTCTTCATGAATTCCTCTGTGCGCAGACGCTTAGGAACTACAAAGCGAATCACGACGAAGTTGAGCAGCGACGCGATGATGGCATAGAGAATGGTCGAGATGAGCAGTCCGAAAATCCAGCGACTATCCCATTGCGAATTTTCATTAGGCTGGTATTTCTTCTTGACCGTCTGCGACATGGTCTGCCAATAGTATCCCCATTTCTTCAGGATGTTCCAATAGTTGTCGCCTCCGTTTCTGAAGATGCTTGTCTGTATGTCGTTATAGCGTTTCTGCGCATAGTCGTTCAGATGGCTCAGTCGTTCTTCCGCCATGTCGTAATAGCGGATGTAGTCCTGCATGGTGGTACGGTTTTCCTCCAGCGAGTGGCGTATGTTGGTAGCCAGCGTCAGACAGATGTTTCGGTCCGTCTGTGCTTGTTCGCTCAGCATGGAGGCAGGCATTGCCCTCAGGCTTCCTATCAGCGAGTCGTAGCGCGCAATGTCGTTATTAGCCTTGTTCAAGAAAGTTTTGAAAGGCAATTGTTGGCGCTGGAACATACGATACTGATCGGTAGCCTCGTTGCACGCATAGGTCAGGTCGAACACGTATTCCTGCTTCTGCGAATAAAGCATCAGCGAGTTCTGGTTCGAGCGTAACAGCGTTTCCATCAGTTGGTTTCGCATGTTCTCGCTCTGTTTCTTATTCATCTCTACCATCTGTGACAATTCACGATGATAGTTCATAAGTTCTGTGCGCAGAATCTGCAGCGTTTGAGGCAGGTCTTTCTCCTTCAGCACAGCATGGGCGCTGAGAGTTATCAGCATGACCAGTAATATCGTAGCGAATCTTTTCATTGCTTTTTCTTTAAAATTTGTGTGCAAAGATAATCATTTTTTCAAATAAATCGTTATCTTTGCACACAAAAACGTTAAATATGGTATTAATTGCAGACAGTGGAAGCACAAAGACCGATTGGTCTCTTCTTCACATCGTAAATTCTCGTGTTGGTAGCGAAGTCATTGCCACTTTTCAAACCCAAGGAATAACGCCCATTCATCAGACCCCTGATATTATCCGTCAGATTCTGGGTCAGGAGCTTATGTCACAGCTCTCTACGTTCCCACGGAGTCAGCTGGTGAACACCAAGGCGTTGGAGATACCCCTGCTTTCGCAGATTGAGGTGTTCTTCTATGGCAGTGGTTGCACGCCAGCCCATGTGCCTATGATGAAACAGATGTTGGGTGAGGTGTTTTCCTCTGGCAAGATAGAGGTGCATAGCGACCTGATGGCTGCTGCCCGTGCCCTCTGCCAGCATGAGCCAGGCATTGCCTGCATACTCGGTACCGGTGCCAACAGCTGTCTCTATGATGGGCAGGATATCGTGCAGAACACGCCTGCCTTGGGCTATATCCTTGGCGACGAGGGTGGGGGTGCCGTACTGGGCCGCAACTTTATGAATGCCATTTTCAAGAATCCGCAGTTTGCCGCTTTGCGCGACGACTACCTGCAGAAAACCAAGCTCACACAGGCTGATATTATAAATAAGGTATATCGCGAACCGCTGGCCAACCGTTTCCTGGCGACTACTTCTCTGTATATACAGGAACATCTGGATGATCCTCTGCTTCGCAACCTCGTTGTGCAGAATTTCCGTCAATTCTTCCGTTGCAACATCGTGCCTTACCAACACAATGACCTGCCCGTGCATTTCGTGGGCTCTATGGCGCACCATTATGTGGAACAACTGAAGCAGGCAGCTGATATCGAGGGCTATCACCTAGGACATATCATGAAGAGTCCGATGGAGGGCCTTGTGACCTATCACTCTTATTAAGCGTCGTTTTACACCATTAACTCTGCAGACGAAATCTTTAAATAATATGGCTAACTTAAAAGAAAAAATCGGCTATGCTTTGGGCGATGCCGCTGCTGGTGGAATTACTTGGAAAGTAATGTCTATCGCCTTCCCGCTATTCTTTACCAACATTTTCGGATTAACAGTGGCAGATACGGCAACACTGATGTTGATAGCACGTATGTTTGACGTAGTGACAGACCCCATGATGGGAACATTGGCGGACCGCACACAAAGCCGATGGGGTACCTATCGCCCATGGCTCATCTATGGTGCCATCCCCTTTGGCCTGATCTTTGCGCTGTTATTGTATACCCCCGACTTCGGACCAATGGGCAAACGTATCTGGGCTTATTCGCTGTACCTGATGATGATGGCCGTGTACACCGCCGTTAATGTGCCTTACGGTTCATTGCTTGGTGTGATGACGGACGATGACAACGAGAAGAACCAGTTCTCGTCTTTCCGCATGGTAGGTGCCTATGCCATGGGTTTCATTACCCTGCTGTCATTCCCTTATCTACAGAAGTTTGTCGGTGGTAGTGACCAGCATCAGTATGCTGTGTTGGGCGTATTCTTTGGTGTTCTGGCTGCTGCTGGTACGCTGGCGTGTGGACTATTGACTAAAGAGCGCCTGAAGCCTATACGTGCTGAAAAATTCTCGTTTAAGCCCTTCGGCGACCTGTTCCGCAATAAGCCGTGGATTATCTTGACACTCATTGGCGTGTGTATGAACTTCTTCAATGGCTTCCGCTATGCGGTGGCAGGTTATATGTTCGAGTATTGTATGAATGGAGAAGTTACGGTCAATGGACTAATCATCAACTATACCGTCTTTATGACCTTTGGTGAACTGACGTGCATGATCTTCGGAGGTGTGTCGCCTGTCTTCACCAAGTGGGTGGGTTCTAAGCGCATGGCCTTCATCTGGGCCGGTGTCATCTGTGTAGCGACCTCTGTGCTCTATTTCTTCATCCCCATGGACCCCAATTACATTTGGATGATGGTTGTTGTCGTTATCCTAACATCTATCGGTATCGGCATCTATTCGCCCCTGTTGTGGTCTATGTATGCTGACGTTTCTGATTATGCCACTGAGAAGAATGGTACTTCGTCGACAGGTTTGATATTCTCGTCAGGAACGATGGCCATGAAGTTTGGTACAGCCATTTCTGGTTCTCTGGTGGCCCTGTTGCTGGGTATGGCAGGATTTATTTCAGGAACCGATGCTACAGGTCAGACCATTATCACCATCACGGATATTGATTCCGTACAGCGTATGATCTGGGCACTGTTCTCTGTATTCCCCGCTATTATTGCGGCAATTATGATAGGATTGCTTTATATTTATCCTATTAAGAAATGAAAGTAGTCGAAACAATAAGACAAGAAATAATGAGAAAGGCAATCGTTTTATTGGTATTGATGGCTTGTGCATGGACTCAGTTGCAGGCACAACAGAAGTTTAATGATCGTCCTAAATTGGTTGTGGGAATCGTAGTCGACCAGATGCGTTGGGATTATCTCTCACGATATTACGATCAGTTTGGAGAAGATGGCTTCCGTCGTTTGTTGGACAAAGGATATTCGTTTAATAATTGTCTTATTAACTATCTTCCTACGATTACGGCTATTGGACATACGAGTGCCTATACAGGTACTTCTCCTGCTTTCCATGGTATTTGTGGCAATACCTTTTATATTGATGGACGTAAGACCTATTGTTGTAGTGATGAAAATGTTAGTCCCGTAGGTTCTGACAATACGAAAGCAGGTTGTATGTCACCCGTTAATTTGTTGTCTACAACCATTGGTGACCAACTGCGTTTGCATACTGATTTCCGTTCAAAGGTTATTGGCGTTTCGTATAAAGACCGTGCAGCTATTCTTCCTGCAGGACGTTCAGGAAATGCAGCCTATTGGTTGGATACCAAGAATCGTCAGTTTATAACCAGTACCTATTATATGAAAGAATTGCCCGCGTGGGCTAGGGAGTTCAACAAAGAACTGGCTAAGGATAAGGAATTCAAGAAAGTGGGTAAGGATGTTGGTCTCTATCCGTTGACAGGTCATATTACCACAGGTATGGCTATTGCTGCCCTTGACGGTGAAAAGTTGGGACAGGGTGACGAAACGGATATGCTTTGTGTGTCCTATTCTCAGACAGATGTTATTGGTCATAAGTATGGTACTCGTGGTAATCATACTGATGAGGCGTACCTTGAACTCGACAAGGATTTGGCTCGTCTTTTCAAGGCGCTTGATGAGAAAGTGGGCAAGGGCAATTATCTCGCTTTCTTGACAGCCGACCATGGCGCAGCCCATAATAACCAGTTTATGCAAGACCACAAGTTGGCTGCGGGTAAATGGTCGTCTAAAGATTTGAGAGCAGAGCTGGAAAAATATATTGCATCGAAGTTGGGTAACACCCAAAACGTGATTATTGGTATAGCGGACTATCGCTTCTACCTTGATCATGACGGAATAGCAGCTCAAGGTTTGGAACTCCAAAGCGTGAAAGATGTGGCAATCGAGTATCTTCGCAAGAGTCCTAACATCGCTTTTGTCGTTGATTTCGAGAAAGCAGCTTCTTCTCCTATCCCTCCTGTTATCCGTGAACGTATCTTGATGGGATATAACTTCCATCGCTCTGGTGATATCATTATTTGTTTGGAGCCGGGGTATTATGAGTTTGGTGCTTGGTCGTCTCCTATTGGTACCACACATGGCGAGTGGAATCCCTATGATGCTCATATTCCATTGCTGTTCTACGGGTGGAAAGTGCCTCATGGAGAAAGTCCTTTAGAGGTACATATTACGGACATCGCTCCTACTGTTTGCTCGTTGATGAAAATTCAACAACCGAACGGGTGTTCTGGCGTTCCATTGAAATTTGATTGATTTTGACGAAAAATATTCAACGATAAAGTGCTGATATATTGAGATTTATTTAATATCTTTGCAGCCGAAAAGGAACCAAGTTTAGAAACTAAATAAGGCTGCAAGTATGAATATTGGCAAACATGTCGAAGACATTTTGAGAAAACAGGGCAAGTCCGCTGCATGGTTAGCAAGTCAAATTCCCTGTGAGCGTACTAATGTTTATAACATTTTTAAGCGCAAGAGTTTGGATGTACGCCTCTTGATGAGGATAAGTGTTGTTCTTCAGTATGACTTCTTTAAGGAGTTGTCCGAAGAGGCGTTTCCGAAGAAAAAGTAAATATTTTGAGCCGCTGCTTTTTTAAGTAGCGGCTTTTATTTTCCCTGTTGTGGAATGAAAAATGAATATTTTTCCAGAGTTATAGTAAATTTCTCATTTCTCATTTCTCATTTCTCATTATTTTTTTGTACCTTTGTGCCCACTTAGGCAAACAATATTATAATATTATAAATTTTTTATGAACTTTACTTTGTTAATTACCGTCTTGCTGACGGCTATTACATTGGTGGTAGCGGCTTACGTAGTAGCCAAGCTGATAGGACCAAGGTCCTACGCAAAGGTGAAAGGTGAACCGTATGAGAGTGGTATCCCCACGCGAGGCAGCTCGTGGTTGCCCATCTCGGTGGGATTCTACCTCTTTGCCATCTTGTTCCTCATGTTTGATGTAGAAACGGTGTTTCTGTATCCATGGGCAGTGGTAGTGAAGGAGTTTGGTTCGATGGCACTGCTGTCAATCGGCTTCTTCTTGGTAGTTCTAGTATTAGGCTTGGCTTATGCTTGGCGGAAAGGAGATCTGGAATGGAAGTAAGAAAGCCCCACATCAAGAGTGTCCCCTACGAGGAGTGGAACGACAACTCATCGCTGGAAAAGATTGTTGACGAGCTCCATGAGGGCGGCGTCAACGTAGTTACGGGCTCGCTTGACCAGCTGATCAACTGGGGCCGCTCAAACTCACTTTGGTCGCTGACCTTTGCCACATCATGCTGTGGTATCGAGTTTATGGCTTGCGGTTGTGCCCGTTACGACTTTGCCCGTTTCGGTTTCGAGGTGACTCGTAACTCTCCACGTCAGGCCGACTTGATTATGTGTGCTGGTACCATCACACACAAGATGGCCCCCGCACTGAAGCGTCTGTACGACGAGATGGCCGAGCCTAAGTACGTGATTGCCGTAGGTGGTTGTGCCATCAGCGGTGGTCCGTTTAAGTCGAGCTACCATGTAGTGAAGGGTATCGAGGAGATCGTGCCCGTAGACGTATTCATCCCTGGTTGTCCCCCACGCCCAGAGGCTATCATGTACGGCATGATGCAGTTGCAGCGTAAGGTGAAGATCGAGAAATTCTTTGGTGGTGCCAACCACAAGCAGACCGCTGAGGAGGCTGCACTGGGAGTATCAAACGAGGAGCTGACATTCCGCCAGAAGCACGGCGACCACCGTCGCGAGCCAATGGTTATCACAGAGGTTCCCCAGGAGTTTGTTGAAGAAATGAAAAAGTCTAGTGAGACAAGTGCATCGAGTGAGTCTAGTAATACTAAAGTAGAGGAGGACAAGGCATGAAATTAGAATTCTTATCATTCGATTTTGAGAAGTTCGCCTCTGAGATGCTGAACTTGAAGGACAAGAAAGGCTTTGACTATCTTGTTACCATCGTAGGCGAAGACTTCGGTGCTGAAGAGGGTCTGGGATGTATCTACATTCTAGAGAATACCAAGACCCACGAGCGTTGCAGTGTGAAGCAGATTGCCAAGACTCAGGTTTGTGGTGACGGCATGCAGAGCAACGGCGTGAGCGCACTTGAGGGACAGATGGTGCCCTACATCCCAACAGTATCTAATATCTGGAAGGTTGCTGACTTGCTGGAGCGTGAAGTATATGACTTCTTTGGCATTGTATTCCTGGGCCATCCCGATATGCGTCGTCTGTTCCTGCGTTCAGACTTCAAGGGTTACCCCTTCCGCAAGGACTGGAAGTTTAACGACGAATATACGCTGGAGGATGATGTAGAGCCCGACTACGGTCTGGAGTATTATCTGGACAAGGACGGCAACCTACAGAGCAAGCAGAACCGTCTGTTTGGTGCCGATGATTATGTAATCAACATTGGTCCTCAGCACCCAGCTACTCACGGTGTGCTCCGTCTGCAGACGGTGCTGAACGGCGAGACCGTTAAGCGCATCTATCCACACCTGGGATATATCCACCGTGCCATCGAGAAGATGTGGGAGGGTATGACCTATCCACAGACGCTGGCTCTTACAGACCGTCTGAACTATCTTGGTGCTATGCAGCATCGTCACGCATTGGTAGGTGTAATCGAAGAGGGTATGAACGTAGAGCTCACAGACCGCATCAAGTACATCCGTACCATCATGGACGAGCTTCAGCGTCTCGACTCACACCTGCTCTACACATCGTGTGTGGCTCAGGACCTTGGCGCACTTACAGGTATGTTGTATGGTATGCGCGACCGTGAGCACGTGCTAAACTGCATGGAGGAGACCACTGGTGGCCGACTGATTCAGAACTATTATAGAATAGGTGGACTGCAGGATGATATCGATCCTAACTTCGTCAAGAACTGCAAGGATCTGGTGAAGTATCTGCGCCCAATGATTCAGGAGTATATGGATGTGTTTGGTGATAACGTGATCACTCACAACCGTCTGGAGAACTGTGGTCCGATGAGTCTCGAGGATTGTATCTCGTATGCTGTGACTGGTCCTGCCGGACGTGCATCAGGCTGGAAGAACGATGTGCGCAAGAACCACCCATACGACATGTACGACAAGGTGGAGTGGGAGCAGTGCACACTCGACACATGCGACTCTATGGGCCGCTACCTGGTTCACATCAACGAGATGTACCAGAGCCTGAACATCATCGAACAGCTCATCGACAATATCCCAGAGGGCGACTTCTACGTGAAGCAGAAGCCGATCATCAAAGTGCCCGAGGGACAGTGGTACTACTCTGTAGAGGGTGTAGCCGGTGAGTTTGGTGTATATCTCGACAGCCGTGGCGACAAGAGCCCATACCGCATGAAGATGCGCCCAATGGGACTCTCGCTGGTTGGTGCCTTCGACCCGATGCTTCGTGGTCAGAAGATTGCCGACTTGATTGCTACTTGTGCTGCTATTGACGTTGTAATTCCTGATATTGACAGATAAAAGCGAAGGATTATGTTTGATTTTAGTATTGTTACACAATGGTTCGACGCTCTCCTTCGCGAGACACTCGGCTTGGGAGATTTTCTGTCGATATTGATTGAGTGCGTATTGGTGGGCACAGGTATCCTCGTAGGATATGCCCTCATCGCATGCGTACTGATATTTATGGAGCGTAAGGTTTGTGCCTACTTCCAGTGCCGTCTGGGCCCGATGCGAGTAGGATACTGGGGACTGCTTCAGGTGTTTGCCGACGTGCTGAAGATGCTCATCAAGGAGATCTTCTTCGTTGATCGTGCTGATAAGCTGCTCTATGCCGTAGCTCCACTCTTGGTGATTATCGGTAGTGTAGGTGCATTCTCGTTCCTGCCATGGAACAATGGTGCTACCATCCTCGATTTCAACGTAGGTGTGTTCCTGCTCACCGCCATTTCTTCAATCGGTGTGGTAGGTATCTTCCTCGCAGGTTGGGGTTCTAACAATAAGTACTCTGTGGTTTCGGCCATGCGTGGTGCTGTGCAGATGATTTCGTACGAGATGTCGCTCTGCCTCTGCCTGATTACAGCTGTCATCCTGACAGGAACGATGCAGATGAGCGGTATCGTTGAGGCACAGACAGGCCCTTGGAAGTGGCTAATCTTCCAGGGACATATCCCTGCTATCATCGCCTTCTTCGTATTCCTCATCGCAGGTAATGCCGAGGCAAACCGTGGCCCATTCGATATGGCTGAGGCCGAGAGCGAGCTTACAGCCGGACATCATACAGAGTATTCAGGTATGGGATTCGGTTTCTTCTACCTCGCCGAGTTCCTCAACCTCTTCATCATCGCAGGTATCGCTGCTACAGTGTTCCTGGGTGGTTGGGCTCCTGTAAACATCGGCGTGTCAGCTTTTGATGCAGTGATGAACTACATCCCAGGTATCGTATGGTTTATGGGTAAGACCTTCTTCCTGGTTTGGATTCTGATGTGGATTAAGTGGACGTTCCCCCGTCTGCGTATCGACCAGATTCTGAAGCTGGAGTGGAAATATCTCATGCCGCTGGCACTGCTGAATCTTGTCATCATGACAGTTGTAGTGGCCCTGGGCTTATATATTAAATAAGGTATAGCAATGGAAGATAACAAAACATATTTCGGAGAAATCGGGCACGGCTTGAAGACTTTAGCCATTGGTATGAAGACCACCTGGAAGGAATACTTCAAGGACTTCTTCACCAACAAGTCGACAGAGCAGTATCCCGAAAACCGCAAGACCACACTGCATGTGGCTAAGCGTCATCGCGGTCGCTTGACATTTAAGCGTAACGAGGATGGAAGCTACAAGTGTACCGCTTGCACATTATGTGAAAAGTCTTGCCCCAATGGAACCATCAAAATAGTAAGTCACATGGCTGAAGATCCAGAAACGGGTAAGAAAAAGAAGGTGCTTGACGATTATCAGTACGACCTTGGCGACTGTATGTTCTGCCAACTCTGTACGAACGCCTGCAACTTCGACGCTATTGAGTTTACTAACGATTTCGAGAATGCAGTGTTCGACCGCAGCAAACTGGTACTCCACCTGGATAAAGAGGTTTATCAGGGAGGCTCGCTGCCCAACCTCATAGAAGGTGGTGCTTCACTGACTATCGGTAAGTTTAATACAAAAACGAAGTAAAGACTATGGCAGATTTAGTAATGTTTTGCATTCTTGCTGTTGTCATCCTTGGCTCTGCCATCATGTGTGTGACAACAACTAGAATCATGCGAGCAGCAACATTTATGTTGTTTGTGCTCTTTGGCGTAGCAGGTCTTTACTTCCTGCTCGATTATACCTATCTGGGTGCTGCCCAGATATCCGTCTATGCTGGTGGTGTGACGATGATTTATGTCTTTGCCATCCAGTTGGTCAACAAGCGTACCTTGCAGGGTTTGACAGAACGTATGAAAGGTAGTCGCGTTCTTTGGGGCGGATTGCTTACCATCGTTGGCTGTGCCACAGTGGTATTGGTATTGCTTAAGAATCAGTATTTGTATGCCGCTATGGCTGCTCCTAATGTTGAGGTGCCGATGAAATCTATTGGAACAGCTCTCGTGGGTGCTGACAAGTATCAGTATGTACTTCCCTTCGAGTTCATTTCGCTGTTCCTGTTGGCTTGCATCATTGGTGGTTTGGTTGTTGCACGTAAAGAAAAGGAGGAGAAGTAAGTTATGGTACCTGTAGAATTTTATTTTGTGCTGAGTGCACTATTGTTCTTCATTGGCGTCTTCGGCTTCATTACCCGTCGCAACCTCATTGCCATGCTCATCTCTGTTGAGTTGATTTTGAATGCCGTTGACATCAATTTCGCAGCTTTCAATCGTCTGTTGTTCCCAGGCTCTATGGAGGGTATGTTCATGACCCTTTTCTCCATAGGTGTCTCTGCAGCAGAGTCGGCAGTAGCTATTGCAATTATCATCAATGTCTATCGCAACTTCAAGAGTGATGGCGTTGACAGTATCAAGAATATGAAATGGTAAATGGTTATGGAAACAGTTTATAGTTATTCATTTCTGATCCTTCTGCTGCCTGCGCTGTCCTTTGTGATTCTTGCGCTTGCTGGCATGAAGATGTCGCATAAGACTGCAGGTCTTATCGGCACGACATCGCTGGGACTGGTTACCGTGCTTTCCTATTGGACGGCCTTCGCCTATTTCGGTGCCGACCGTCTGGCTGATGGCACATACGCTACCATCGTTCCCTATAACTTCACTTGGCTGCCTCTGGGCAATCTGCATTTCGACATGGGTATCCTCTTGGATCCCATCTCGGTCATGATGCTGATTGTCATTTCGACAGTCTCGCTGATGGTACATATCTATTCGTTCGGCTACATGCACGGTGAGAAGGGCTTCCAACGTTACTACGCTTTCCTGAGCCTGTTCACCATGTCAATGCTCGGACTGGTTGTTGCCACTAACATTTTCCAGATGTACACCTTCTGGGAACTCGTGGGTGTCAGCTCTTATCTGTTGATTGGATTCTACTACCCGTTGAAGCCCGCCATTGCTGCCTCTAAGAAGGCTTTCATCGTGACGCGCTTCGCCGATATGTTCTTCCTCATCGGTATCCTGATGTTCGGTTACTACACCGACTCGTTCAGCTTCTCGTTTGCAGGAAACATCGTGATGGGCGAGGGTACTACTCCGTTCATCGCTGGCAATGCTGCTAAAGCCGTTGCTGCCGCAGGCTTTATCCTGCCTACAGCCCTCGTGCTGATGTTTATCGGTGGTGCCGGTAAGAGTGCCATGTTCCCGTTGCACATCTGGCTGCCCGATGCCATGGAGGGTCCGACGCCTGTCTCTGCACTCATCCACGCTGCTACGATGGTGGTAGCCGGTGTGTTCCAGATTGCTCGTATGTTCCCCCTCTGGGTTGAGTACGCTCAGCCTCAGTTGAGCATCGTTGTCTGGGTAGGTGTCTTCACCGCTTTCTATGCTGCTGCTGTGGCTTGTGCCCAGAGCGACATCAAGCGCGTGCTGGCCTTCTCGACCATTTCTCAGATTGCCTTCATGATGGTGGCCCTCGGCGTTTCGCTGCCTGGTCATCATGGTGTGCTCGACAATCACGCACAGCTTGGTTTCATGGCAGGTATGTTCCACCTCTTTACACATGCTATGTTCAAGGCTTGCTTGTTCCTCGGTGCCGGTTGTATCATCCACGCCGTACACTCCAACGAGATGGCTATGATGGGTGGCTTGCGCAAGTATATGCCGATTACCAACATCACCTTCCTCATCAGTTGTTTCGCCATTGCAGGTATTCCTTTCTTCTCGGGCTTCAGCTCGAAGGATGAGATCATTACCGCCTGCTTTGCTTACAGTCCTGTGGTTGGTTGGATTATGACAGGTATCGCTGCTATGACCGCCTTCTATATGTTCCGTCTGTATTATGGCATCTTCTGGGGTACTGAGAATGTGGAAGCCCACGAGCATCATACTCCTCACGAGGCTCCTGCTACGATGACCATTCCTCTCATTGTGCTTTGCGTCATTACGATGGGAGTAGGTATCTATACCACCATTGCAGGCTTTGCAGGGTGGGGTGGTTCCTTTGGTTCGTTCGTATCTGCCGAGGGTACCGACTACACTATCCACTTCGACACGCAGATTGCTGCTACCTCTACCATTATTGCCATCCTGAGCATCTGTCTCGCTACCTATATATATAAAGGTGAGAGTCAGCCCATTGCTGATCGCCTGTACAAGACGTTCCCCAAGCTGCACCGTGCAGCCTATAAGCGCTTCTATCAGGACGAGATTTGGCAGTATGTCACTCATCGCATCATCTTCCGCTGCATCTCTACGCCTATTGCTTGGTTCGACCGTCACGTTGTTGACGGCACGTTCAACTTCATGGCTTGGGGTGCTAATGAGGCTGGTGAGTCCTTGCGTCCCTGGCAGAGTGGCGATGTCCGTCAATATGCAGTATGGTTCCTCACGGGTACTGTTGCATTAACATTAATCCTGCTTGCAATCTAAATCGAAAGTACAATTATGAGTATATTAACATTATTCGTAGTAATCCCCGCCTTGATGCTTCTCGGCCTTTGGCTGGCCAAGTCGCTTAATCAGGTGCGTGGTGTGATGGTGGCTGGCGCTTCGTGTCTGCTGGCCCTGTCCGTCTGGCTGACCATCTACTTTGTTCAGCAGCGTGCAGCAGGTAATACCGATGTGATGCTGTTGACCTATAGTACCCCTTGGTTCAAGCCACTTAATATTGCCTATTCTGTAGGTGTCGATGGTATCTCTGTCGTGATGTTGCTTCTGTCGAGCATTATCGTGTTTACCGGCACCTTTGCCTCTTGGCAGCTGAAGCCCCTTACCAAGGAGTATTTCCTTTGGTTCACCCTGCTCTCTACGGGTGTTTATGGCTTCTTCATCTGCACCGATATGTTCACCATGTTCATGTTCTACGAGGTAGCGCTGATTCCCATGTACCTGCTGATTGGTGTCTGGGGTTCCGGCAACAAGGAGTATGCTGCCATGAAGCTGACGCTGATGCTGATGGGAGGTTCCGCCCTGCTGATTATCGGTCTGCTGGGCATCTACTACTTCAGTGGTGCTACCACCATGAACGTCAACGAGATAGCTGCTATGCACAATATCCCCGTCGACATCCAGAAGATGTTCTTCCCCTTCATCTTCATCGGTTTCGGTGTGCTGGGCGCCCTGTTCCCCTTCCATACATGGTCACCTGATGGTCATGCCTCAGCCCCCACGGCTGTGTCGATGCTCCACGCTGGTGTGCTGATGAAGCTGGGAGGCTACGGCTGCTTCCGCGTAGCAATGTATCTGTTGCCCGATGCAGCCAATGAACTGGCGTGGATTTTCCTCATCCTCACCACCATCTCAGTGGTCTATGGTGCCTTCTCTGCTTGCGTACAGACCGACCTGAAGTACATCAACGCTTACTCGTCGGTGTCTCACTGCGGTCTGGTGCTCTTCGCCCTGCTGATGATGACCAAGACCTCTTGCACGGGTGCTATCCTGCAGATGCTCTCGCACGGTCTGATGACGGCCCTCTTCTTTGCCCTCATCGGTATGATCTACGGTCGTACGCATACTCGTGACATCCGCTACTTGGACGGTCTGATGAAGATCATGCCTTTCCTTGCTGTGGGTTACGTTGTGGCTGGTTTGGCCAACCTCGGTCTTCCTGGCTTCTCGGGCTTCATTGCTGAGATGACCATCTTCGTGGGTTCGTTCGAGAATGTTGACACCTTCCATCGTGTCGCCACTATCATTGCTTGTACGTCGATTGTCATTACGGCAGTCTATATCCTGCGTGTTGTTGGTAAGATTCTGTATGGCGAGGTCAAGAATCCTCACTACCTTGAACTTACTGATGCTACTTGGGACGAGCGTGTCGCCGTTATCTGCCTCATTGCTTGTGTGGCAGGTCTCGGTTTGTTCCCTCTTTGGGCAAGCAATGTCATCTCTGACGCTGTAGGACCAATTCTCGCTAACATCATTTAATATAGGAGGACGAAACATTATGAATTACGGACAATTTTTACGTATGATGCCTGAGTTTTATCTCGTGCTCATATTGTTAGTTGTATTTGCAATAGACTTCATCATGCATCGTAGCGAGAAGAAGCACGACGTGCTGTCTGGTGTGGCCGTTGCCCTGATGCTGGTGCTGCCTTTCCAGATAGCCTTGCTGGCAGAGCCGGCGGCAGCTTTCGGTGGCATGTATGTCGCCACGCAGGCAGCCAATGTCATGAAGATTATCCTGAGCATTGGTACGGTGATTGTGATGATAATGGCAGAGCCTTGGCTGAAGAATGAGTGCAGCAAGCGCGAAGGCGAGTTCTACCTGCTGGTCATCTCTACGCTGCTGGGTATGTTCATCATGATGTCCAGCGGCAACTTCCTGCTGTTCTTCCTCGGACTCGAGACCGCGTCAGTGCCGATGGCCTGTCTGGTGGCTATGGATAAGTGGAAGAAGAACAGTGCCGAGGGTGCTGCCAAGTACATCCTGACAGCCACCTTCTCCAGCGGCATCATGCTCTATGGCTTGTCATTTGTCTATGGTGCTACTGGTACGCTCTATTTTGACGACGTGGCCCATCGCATCGGATATATGGCACAGTTCAAGAGCCAGTTGCCCATGCTGATCATGGGACTCGTGTTCTTCTTCAGCGGACTGGGCTTCAAGCTGTCGCTGGTGCCCTTCCACTTCTGGACGGCCGACACCTACGAGGGTGCTCCCACACCTGTGACGGGTTATCTGAGCGTAGTGTCCAAGGGTGCTGCAGCCTTTGCGCTGATGTTCATCCTCATGCACGCCTTTGCGCCGCTGATTGAATATTGGGAATACCTGCTCTACATCGTCATCGTGCTCTCCATCACCATTGCCAACCTCTTTGCCATCCGCCAGTCGGAGTTGAAGCGCTTCATGGCCTTCAGCTCTATCTCGCAGGCAGGCTACATCATGCTGGCAGTGATAGGCGGCTCGCAGATGGGCATGGCTTCGCTGATGTATTACGTCCTGGTATATGTAGTGGCCAACATGGCCGTGTTCACCGTCATCTCTACGGTTGAGCAGAACAACGGCGGCACCACGCAGATGTCAAGCTACAACGGACTCTATCAGACCAACCCCCGTCTGGCATTCCTCATGACCTTGGCGCTGTTCTCGCTGGCTGGCATTCCGCCCTTCGCCGGTATGTTCTCGAAGTTCTTCGTGTTCATGGCAGCCGCTCAGCAGGGTTCCTTCTGGGCTTACTTCGTGGTGTTCATCGCATTGATCAACACGGTAGTCAGCCTTTACTACTATCTGCTCATCGTGAAGGCCATGTACATCAAGCAGACCGACACACCGCTGCCAACCTTCCGCACCGAGCTCTTCACCCGTGTGGCGCTGGCGCTCTGCACGGCGGGCATCGTGCTCTTCGGCGTCTGCTCTTGTATCTACGACTATCTCTTTGCAGCCTCAGCCTCTGTCATGTAAGGTTTAGGCTTGTGCATATAAAAATAGGTGGGGTACTTTCGGTGCCCCACCTATTTTTATGATGATTATTTGCTTCGTTTCAGTTCTTCTTTCAGGAACTTGGGCGTGAAGCCCTTTTTCGATTTGGCTACCTCTTCTGGCGTACCCGTAGAGAGAATTGTTCCACCAGCGCGTCCACCCTCAGGACCTATGTCGATGATATGGTCTGCCAATTTGATGACATCCAGATTATGTTCGATGACGATAACGGTGTTGCCACGATCAACCAGTCGTTGTAGCACATCCATGAGGATGCGGATGTCCTCGAAATGCAGACCCGTGGTGGGCTCGTCTAGGATGTAAAGTGTCTTGCCAGTGTCTTTTTTCGACAACTCAGTGGCCAACTTGACACGCTGGCTTTCACCACCAGAGAGCGTGGTTGACGATTGCCCCAGTTTGATATACCCCAGTCCTACATCCTGAATAGTCTTGATTTTGCGTAGGATGTCGGGCACATTCTCGAAGAACTCGCAGGCTTGATTGATGGTCATGTCTAGAACATCTGCAATCGACTTACCCTTGAAGCGAACCTCCAGCGTTTCACGGTTATAACGTTTTCCGTGACATTCTTCGCAAGGTACCTGAATATCGGGTAGGAAGTTCATTTCTATAGTCTTATAGCCATTGCCACCACACGTCTCACAGCGTCCGCCCTTTACGTTAAACGAGAAACGACCAGGCTTGTAGCCACGAATCTGTGCTTCGGGCAAGTTGACGAACAGCGAACGGATATCGCTGAACACACCTGTATAAGTAGCAGGATTTGAACGTGGGGTTCGTCCGATAGGCGTTTGGTCCACATTCACCACCTTATCTATATATTCCAGACCTTCAATGCTCTCGTAGGGCATAGGCTGTTGGAGTGAACGATAGAAATGCTTTGAGAGAATGGGGTGTAGCGTTTCGTTGATAAGTGTCGACTTACCCGATCCTGACACACCAGTGACAAGGATGAGCTTTCCTAAAGGAAACTCCACTGTGACGTTTTTCAGGTTGTTGCCAGTACATCCCTTCAGTATTAGGCTATGCCCGTTGCCCTCGCGACGATGGGCGGGCAGGGGAATGGTCATCTTTCCACTGAGATATTGGGCAGTAATGGTTTGCTGCTTCATCATCTCTTCAATTGTACCTTGAAACACCACTTCGCCACCCTTGCGACCCGCACGAGGACCAATGTCTACGATATAATCTGAAGCCAGCATCATGTCACGATCGTGCTCTACCACAATGACCGTGTTACCCAGATCGCGCAAATCTTTCAATGAACGAATCAGTCTGTCGTTGTCACGCTGATGCAAACCAATAGAAGGTTCATCAAGGATATAGAGCACATTCACTAGTTGTGAACCAATCTGGGTTGCCAAGCGGATGCGCTGACTCTCACCACCCGATAGAGAGGCCGATTGGCGATTAAGTGCCAGATAGTCAAGACCTACTTCCAGCAGGAAATCCAATCGAGTGCGTATCTCTTTCAGAATCTCTGTGGCAATCTGTTGTTGTTGGTGGTCAAGGGTAGGCTCTACATCGTCCAGCCATTGGCGCAGTTCGGAAATGTCCATGCTTGCCAGTTCGCTGATGTTCTTATCACCTATCTTATAAGATAAAGCTTCACGATTCAGACGCTGACCATGACACTCCGGACAAGTACATTCAGCCAAGAACTGATCGGCCCACTTTTGTCCTCCTGAACTATCATCGTTTTCCATGACGGAGCGCAGGTATTTCACCACACCATCAAAATCTACGAAATAGTCGCTCGATGTATGCACCAGTTCCTTGTCAATGCGCACACTTTCCAAAGAGCCATAAAGAATTTCGTTAAGTGCCTCGTCTGGAATTTCCTCAATAGCGGTTTTCAGAGTACACTCATACTTATGAAGGATGGCATCTATCTGCCAGAAAATCATCTGGTTCTTATACTTTCCTAAAGGTGTGATACCTCCGTCATAGATGCTGTGTTTTCGATTGGGAATGACCTTGTTAAGGTCTATTTCGTTGATATATCCCAAACCTTTACAACGTGGACAAGCCCCTTGGGGCGAATTGAATGAGAATGTGTTAGGCGCAGGCTCACTGTAGGAAATACCTGTGGTGGGACACATGAGCTGTTTGGAGAAATGCTTCACATTGCCCGTCTCGTGATCCATAATCATCACTCTGCCTTCTCCCTGCTTCATGGCCATCTGTACGCTCTTCTTCAGTCGCTCATCAACGGTATCTTTGACAGCCATCCGGTCTATTACCGCTTCAATGTCGTGGTTCTTATATCGATCCACTTTCATGCCCTGTGTAATCTCATGCAATTCCCCATCAACACGAACATGGAGATATCCTTTACGACGCAAGCCTTCAAAGAGCTCCCGATAGTGACCTTTACGCGAACGTACTAACGGAGCGAGGATGAGAATCCGACGCCCAGCATAGTCGTGGGTAATCATCTCAATCACCTTTTCCTCTGTATATTTCACCATAGGTTCCCCAGTTTCATAGCTGTAGGCTTTTCCTGCTCGGGCAAAGAGTAGACGTAGGAAGTCATAAACCTCCGTAGTAGTGCCTACGGTTGATCGAGGATTCTTGTTGGTGGTTTTCTGTTCGATGCTGATAACGGGCGATAATCCAGTAATCTTATCGACATCAGGACGCTCCATGCCTCCCAGAAAGTTACGGGCATAGGCAGAGAAAGTCTCGATATATCGACGCTGTCCCTCTGCAAAGATGGTGTCGAAGGCCAGCGACGACTTACCACTGCCACTCAATCCTGTGATAACGGTTAGCGAGTCGCGAGGAATCTCAACGTCTATGTTCTTGAGGTTATGAACGCGCGCGCCCCATATATTGATTTTGTTGTCGTTACTCATTGCTGTTGTTTACCACGTTGAAATTGCGTATCAGATTGACGTCCTTTCGGATGTTATACTCCACACCATCGGCACCACGTGCTTTGACGTAGACATAATAGACTCCATCTTTCACAGGTTGACCCCTATAAGTGCCATCCCATCCCTTTGAAATGTCAGTCCAGTCGTATAGTTTCTGACCATGTCGGTTGAAGATATAGGCGTGAAATTCAACGATGCTCTTATAATGGCCAGTGGCTTCCGGATGACATGCGCCTTTCGCCCCATAGAAGTCGTTGTACCCGTCGTTGTTAGGCGAGAAAGCATTAGGCATTTCCAGATGGCTCTCTGTAATGGTAATCTCAATACTGGCAGAGTCAACAGCTTCGCCATTCTGCTGAGCGATAACGGATACATTATTAATGCCTGACTCCGTGAAGGTAAACGTGGTTTCTTCTTCGTATCGGGTCACGACGGCACCTGATGCCTTGTTGCTGATGCGCCATATAATGGAGGCACCTTCGTACAACTCCGTGGCATTGGAGCTGATGCGTGTAACAAGGGGCGCTTCGGAAGTGAAGTTCTCCGATGTGGTTATCTCAGTACCTGTATTATCGGTATAGGTAACTTTTATCTCTATGCCTGCGAAAACCATCAAGGTGGTGCTCAGCAGAACCAAAAGGCATGATATTTTTCTTAAATCCATGTTGATATGCGAATATTTGTGCAAATTTAGCGAAAAAAGTAGAACTTCCGCATTTTTTTTGTAATTTTGTAGCGCAAAAATAAAAAAAAAGAGGTGAAGATGAAAAGAATGATGAGATATTTCCTACTGCTAACGGTGTTGTCAGTGAGTGTTGAGACAGTCTTGGCGCAGGTGCAGAACTATAAGGAACTGCATCAGGTAAAGCGTAAGGAGACCATCTTTGGAATAGCCCGTGAAAACGGCATTACTATTGACGAATTGATTAAGGCCAATCCAGAGATGAATACCCCTGGATACGAGCTCAAGAAGGGCGATTATATTAAAATTCCCTTCCCATCGAAGACTAGTCAGACGAGTCAAACTACTCCTGCTAGTCAGCCCAGCCAACCAGTTGCCCCTTCTAACAAGGACTTGCGTCAGCGCGAAATCAGGGTGGGAGTGATGTTGCCTTTGAACGATAAGAGTACCGATGGCAAGCGAATGTTGGAATACTATCGTGGTGTGCTCATGGCATGCGACAGTTTGAGATCCATTGGTATTTCCACTGATGTGCAAGCTTGGAATGTTTCTGATGAAAGCGATATCAGCAAGGTGCTGTCCGATCCCAATGCTGCCAATCGCGACCTTATTATCGGACCCTATTACACCAAGCAGTTAAAGACCTTGGGCGACTATGCTTTGGCTCGCGATATCAAGGTGTTTGTTCCTTTCATTAACTATTCGCAAGAGATTTATAACAATTACAATCTGTTTCAGGCTCATCAGAATCAGAACCAGTTGAACGATGCTTATGTGCAGCGTTTCTACGAACGCTTCAAGGATTGTCATCCTGTGCTCATCGATTGCAACGATTCCACCAGTACGAAGGGTAGTTTTACCACAGCCCTGCGCAGACGCCTGGAACAGAATGGTATCCAGTATAGCATTACCAACCTGCGCTCCAGTGAGGCACAGTTCCGCAAGGCTTTCTCTATGAGTCAGCGCAATGTGGTCATTCTGAACACCAGCCGTTCTCAGGAGTTGAATGTGGCCTTTGCCAAACTGAACGGTATGGTGATGAACACTCCAGGCATGTTGATTTCGATGTTTGGCTATACCGAATGGCTGATGTATAATCGTCAGCATCTGGACAATTTCTATAAGTTCGACGTGTATGTTCCTTCTACCTATTATATGAATCCTCTGTCTCCAAGGTCAGACCGTATTAAGCTGAAATATCGCTGGAATTTCCATCAGGACATGCAGAACTATAATCAGCGTTATGCGGTGGCAGGTTTCGACCATGCTTTCTTCATGCTGAAGGGTCTCCACATGTATGGATCTCACTTCACTGGTGCTGCAGGCATGGTGGGCTATACTCCTTTGCAGACCCCTCTACACTTTGAGCGCATTGGAAATGGAGGATTGCAGAATCGTGCTGTATTGTTTGTACATTACACCAATGATAATAAGGTGGAAACTATCAACTTCTAAAGGCACATGAAACGGTTTTATCTATTATTTCTCATTTCTCTGTTCTCTGTTCTCATTTCCTATGCTCAGGTGGGTGAGTATCGTACCGACTTGGCTATAGGTGTCAATGGAGGCTACATGATGAGTTCTGTAGGCTTTGTGCCTGAGGTTCCTCAGAAGCAGTTGGGAGGCATGACGGGTGGTCTTACCATTCGCTATACTTGTGAGAAATATTTCCAAAGCATCTGTGCCATTGTTGCTGAGGTAAACATCGCACAGACGGGTTGGAAAGAGAATATCATGGACATAGACAATCAGCCTGTTTATTATATAGGCGATGATGCGAAGGCAAACCCGTTGTCGTATGAACGTCATATGACCTATGTGCAGATTCCCTTGATGGCTCGATTAGGGTGGGGACGTGAGCGCAAAGGCTTGCAGGGCTTTATCCAATTGGGTCCGCAGTTAGGTCTTTTTATGAACGAATCCACCAAGACCAACCTTGTTCCAGGATTGAAAACCCAGACAGATCGCTCTTCAAAGGTGGTGGCACAGGATACGATGGCTGTCGAGCGTAAGTTCGACTACGGCATTGCTGTAGGTGGTGGCATCGAGTTCTCCCATCCTAAGGTAGGTCACTTCATTGTGGAGGGTCGCTATTATTATGGCTTGGGCGATATCTTCAAGAATTCAAAGAGCGACTTCTTCGGACGCTCTAACTTCGGACAGATAGTCATCAAAGCGACCTACCTGTTTGATATCATCAAGACGAAGAATCCTAAAATTAAATAATTACAACTATGTTCGAGAATCAACCGAAAGGTCTATTTGCGTTGGCATTGGCCAACACGGGCGAGCGTTTTGGTTACTACACCATGCTTGCTGTTTTCGCTTTGTTCCTGAGAGCCAACTATGGATTGTCTCCCGCTTTGGCAGGCACCATCTATAGTGCGTTCCTCATGTTAGTGTATTTCTTCCCGCTCATCGGTGGTATCATGGCCGATAAGTTCGGCTTCGGTCGCATGGTGACTACGGGTATTATGATTATGTTCGCAGGCTATCTCCTGCTCTCTGTACCCCTGGGTGGCGATACGGTGGCTCTGGTAGTCATGCTGGCAGCTCTGTTGCTCATCGGCTTTGGTACAGGTCTGTTTAAGGGCAACCTGCAAGTCATGGTGGGCGACCTCTACAACGACCCGCAGTATAAGGACAAGCGCGACTCTGGTTTCTCTATTTTCTACATGGCCATCAACATCGGTGCCTTGTTTGCACCTACCGCTGCCATTAAGATTAAGGAGTATGCAGAGACCTCGTTGGGCTATAGCTCTAACGACGCCTACCACTTCTCGTTTGCAGTAGCTTGTGCTTCGCTCATCCTGTCTATCGCCATCTATTACATCTTCCGTTCTACCTTCCGTCATACTGAGGGTGGTACGAAGAAAACTGCTGCTGCCGATGCAACTCCTGTAGAAGAGCTCTCTAAGGAAGAAACCAAACAGCGCATCGTGGCACTTTGCCTCGTCTTTGCTGTTGTTATCTTCTTCTGGATGGCTTTCCATCAGAACGGTCTCTCTTTGACCTATTTTGCTGATGAGTTCACAGCCGATAGTGCTTCAGGTGTTCAGGCTATGTGCTTCAATGTTTGGAATCTGGTGGCTATTGTCTTCATTGTTTATGCAGGCTTCTCTCTGTTCCAGTCGAAGACCAGCAAGGGCAAGTTCATTTCCCTTATTGTTATTCTGGCCGCTCTTGCCTTCCTGTTCTTCCAGTATGATGGCGAGAAAGTGATTCCTGTTTCTGCTCCTATCTTCCAGCAGTTCAATCCCTTCTACGTGGTTGCGCTGACCCCTGTGTCTATGGCTATCTTTGGCGCTTTGGCTGCTAAGGGCAAAGAGCCCTCTGCTCCTCGCAAGATTGCCTATGGTATGATTGTTGCTGCTGTGGCCTATGCTCTGATGGCATTTGGTTCGTTCGGACTGCCTATGCCTCAGACGGAGATTGGTCCTGATGGCAATCCTATGGCTGTCCATGTGGCTGATGTTACCCCCAATCTGCTCATCTCTGTTTATCTCGTGCTGACCTTTGGCGAGCTGTTGTTGTCGCCTATGGGCATCTCGTTCGTATCGAAGGTTGCTCCTCCCAAGTATAAGGGCATGATGATGGGTGGCTGGTTTGTGGCTACTGCTATCGGCAATCAGTTGGTAGTTGTTGGCGGACTCCTTTGGGGTGCTGTTCCCCTTTGGATTTGCTGGAGCGTCTTCCTGGGTGTTTGTCTCGTAGCAGCTATCTTCATGTTTGCTATGATGAAGCGCCTCGAGAAGGTTTGCTAATTAATAAATAGGTATATTATAAATAAGGTATAAGGTGAGTTTTATCCCCTTTCTGGTACTCATCGTACTCATCACGTGTTGCGTTACCGTCTTCGGTAACGCAACATTAGATGGTGCCTCACAGGTCTCGCTGATGGTAGCGTCTGCGGTCAGCGTGCTGGTGGGTCATTTCTCGAAGCGCCTGAAATGGGAGAATCTGGAGAAGGAGGTTACCGATAAGATAGCCAGCTGTACGCCAGCCATCATTATCCTCTTGCTTATTGGTGCCATTGGAGGCACGTGGATGGTTTCAGGCATTGTGCCCACCATGATTTATTATGGTATGCAGATCATTCGTCCTGAGGTGTTCCTCGTCAGCAGCAGTCTGCTTTGCGCATTGGTTAGCTTGATGATTGGCTCGTCGTGGACTACCGTTGCCACCATCGGTCTCGCCCTGATGGGCATTGGCAAGGCACACGGGTTCGACGATGGATGGATAGCAGGCTCTATCATTACGGGTGCTTATTTTGGCGACAAGCTCTCGCCACTTTCCGATACCACAGTGTTGGCTTCCAGTGTGTCTGGCACCCCTCTGTTTACGCATATCCGCTATATGCTCTACACCACGGTGCCTACGTTCTGCATCTCACTTACCATCTTTCTGATTGCAGGATTCACGATGGATGTGTCTGGACATGGCTCCGTCAATGAGTTTATGGAGGGCCTGCAGCATACCTTTGTTATTTCTCCTTGGTTGCTCATTGTGCCCGTGTTGACGGGCGTCATGATTTCACGTCGCTGGCCTTCGATGGTGGTGCTTTTCCTGGCTATCCTTTTGGCTGTCGTTGTGGCCTTGCTGGTACAGTCTGATTTGGTTGCAGCCATATCAAGCAAATCAACAGGACTGCCTTATGTGGATATGTACGAAGGTATGATGCGTATTTGCTATGGCAGCACGGATATCGAGACTGGCAATGCGGTACTCAACGAATTGGTTCATACCAGTGGCATGTCGGGCATGATGCCTACCATCTGGCTCATCATCTGTGCTCAGACATTTGGAGGAGCCCTGACAGCTACGGGCCAGTTGCAAGACTTGATGCGCCTTGTGCTTCGCTTTGCCAAGGGCGCAGCTTCACTCGTGGCGTCTACTGTTGGTACAGCTATTTTCTGCAACATCGCCACAGCCGATCAGTACCTTTCCATCATGCTTTCCAGCTCGATGTTCAAGGATACTTTCCAAAAGTTGGGCTATGAGCCCCGATTGTTAAGTCGTTCGTGCGAGGATGGTGCTACCGTTACCTCCGTTCTTGTGCCTTGGAACACCTGTGGACTTACGCAAAGCACTGTGCTTGGTGTTGCCACCCTGACCTATCTTCCCTATTGTTTCTTTAACTATCTCTCGCCACTGATGAGCATCTTTATAGCTTCCATCGGGTGGAGAATCTTCAGGCGTAAATGATTCTTAGTCTATTACTTTCTGGCTTCTTGTCGCTTGTCGAGTTGAATTGCGAAAATCTATTCGATTGTCGCCACGACTCTCTGAAGCAGGATATGGAATGGACACCAGAAGGGCAACGAAAGTGGACGCCAGGGCGCTATTGGCGCAAACTGAACAATATCGGACAGGAGATTCTTTCTTGTCAACAACAAGGAGTACCCGACCTTGTGGCACTCGTTGAGGTGGAGAATGATTCGTGCCTTTTCGACCTCACCCGTCGTTCGCTGTTGCGTGGTGCTGGCTATGAATACCTCATGACCCAGTCGCCCGACCTGCGAGGCATTGATGTGGCATTGCTCTATCAACCCCTTTCCTTCCGTCCCATTTGTTACGACTATTTGCATGTCAATCCCTTGGAGAATATGCGTCCCACTCGCGACATCCTTTATGTACAAGGCGAAGTGATAAGTGGCGACACCCTGCACTTCTTTGTTGTCCATGCTCCCAGTCGTTTTGGAGGCGAGAAAGCCACTCGTCCCAATCGTCTGTTGGTGATGCAACGCCTTGTGGAAGCCATCCGTCTTTTACCCAATGATGCCAAGGTTATTGTGGCTGGCGACTTTAACGACTATGCCGATAGCCCTTCACTTCTGTTCTTGCAGGAAAATGGGCTCTATAACATGACTCACCAAGCCCAAGGCACTCATGGCGCAATGGGTACCTACCGTTACGAAGGTCAGTGGCGCAGCATTGACCATGTGTTGGTTTCTCGTGCCCTGTGCGATTCCGTCTCGCAGACCTATGTCAACGACGCTCCCTTCCTTCTTCAGGAAGACAAGAAATATGGTGGTGTAAAACCCCTCCGCACCTTTAATGGTCTGCGCTATCAGCGTGGCTTCAGCGACCATCTTCCTTTGGTTGTCTGCTTCCAATAACTTTTTTCCTATCTCTGCCAATAAATTGGCGAAGTTCTTTGACCTAAAGGTACAAAGTACTAAAGATATCCTCCGTCTCGACAAAAAAAGAAACGTGTTTCTTTGTTTTGTGCTCGACTTTTCGTAACTTTGTAAGAATTCTCAGTTTTTCTTTATATAAAGGCGGTCTGGGAGATTGAGGAAAATCTGGGTTACGAATTGGCAACCGTACTCAATTCCACATTCTTCCACCTAAAGGTAGAAGTGTGGCGTTGCAATCTGCTATAAACTGCATCAAAGAACACTCGACGGTGAGCCACCAGCCGTTTTATGACTCATCATCGAGTGCAAAGTTACGAATAAGTGAGCAAAACACCAAATTTATTTGAGTATTTTCGAACGCGAGAACTCGAACTCGTTCGCTTGGCTTGTCCAAGAACTTCGAGATGCAGTCTCAAAGGTAAACAATTCTTCTGAAAGAGCCAAATCTATTCACATCTTTTTCATCAGAGCTTGCTCAACGCTCTTGAACTGATTGTGGCATCTTTTGTGGCACCAGCCAGGAAAGTGCGTATTAGGCTACGTCCTTCTACCGTAATGATATGTCGATTATCTTACTCTATTACTATCCAATTACCGTGTCCTGTAGATCCATCACGGTCAATGAATCTCAATGATTTAAGTTTATTGATATGCTTTTGGACTGCTGTTACAGATATTCCGATTCTATTCGCAATATCACTTCTTGTGATATAATTATCTGCATATATCATCTTATATATGTTAGCGGCAGTTTCAGATAACCCTTTAGACAACTCTTTAGATAACTTTATAGACAACCCCTCAGGCAACTCTATGGATAACTCATTAGACAACTCTGACGTGCTTGACTTAACTGATGGCACAGGCAGTACAAGTTCCACTTCGTCAACATCCAGTTTATTCATCAGCTGTGGCTCACCCCAGTTGGTTTCTTTCCATGCTGCAATAATCTTGGGGAATCCAGAGCCGACATTCTCACCAAAACCAATCATCCGAAGCATATTCTGAATCTTTGGATTACGAGCCTTTGAGTTACCGCCCCGATAGATAGCCTCTACTGGCAACTTCAATAGTCCAGGATTGCGGAAACATAGACGGTCATCATGCTTCTCTATTCTCAGAATGCCAGCATCCATCATTAGGTCGCAGTGGATAATGGCATTGGTAAAGGCTTCACGAACAGCCTCATGTTGAGGTGTGTCGTCATTTCTCTTGCCGCCTTTCTCCAATTTGAAAGGTCTCGGCAGGTCGAACTGAACCTTTGGTGATACGATGCGGAAAAACTGATAAAGGTTGTTCTCCCATAGTCCATCGTATGTCAGTCGGTCATGATACCGCTCATCACCCACCAGATGGCTCATGTCTAAATAGTCCATGCGGAAGTTTGCAAAACGGTCTCTGATGGCAAGTCCCTTGCCAAACATCATCAGTCCGGCCAGCGTCAATCCCTCTCTGCCTGTCTGCCTGTCCTCAGTATAGCCACCAAGGTTTCTGAGGAAAGTCTTGTCATCAACCCTATTCCAGACATGGGAATTATTCTCCAGTCTGAACTCTGTACGATACTGACGCAAGGAATCGGGATCTATATCATCCATACCATAATACTCTATCAGGATGCTATCGTTTCCGTCAACATTGGAGTCACGTATCATCGCTTTCACCTGAGCCTCCGTACAATGGTAGTCACCTTCATTGTTGCGCCTATACGTACCTTTATATACATTTCCGTTCAGATAGATGGGCTTTGCTCTCCAGTCTGCCTGCGGAACATGAATGCAAACAATCTGCGCTCCATCCACATTTACCACCTCAACATCGTTGTCAAGGAGGATGTTCTCATTCACCTTGTCGCTGTTGAGGGTGTTCCAGAAGTCCGTGATAATCTTCATCGGCTCATCGACACCAATTATCTGGTAACGCTTTTTGATGTCCTTCTCCTGTATGTCTTCATTCACACCAAGCAGAATCAAACCACCAATTGTATTAGAGAAAGCCGAATAGGTCGCCCAAACAGATTTTGGCACCTCTGCCTTTGCCCGTTTGCATTCTAATGTCACCCGTTCTCCCTTCTGTAGTGCCTCTTTTATTGTTTTCTCGTCCATGTTTGTTTGCAAAGTTACAAATTATACTCCAATTATCACATACATCCGGCAAATCTTATTGCTGATGAACACATATTGAGTCCCTTTCGGATCTCCGTCTATCAAATATGTTGTTACTGTTTTGCCCATATTGTCCCATTCATTATATTCTAATAAAACGTTTCACAAAAGCGTTCTCTATCCAGAAGTCAATCACTTCGTCTGCCTCTCCATTTTGTTTCAGCGCTTTAGCTATTGAATGGAGATAATTGAATGCAAAACGCAAGTCCAATAAAGCCCATGATTCTGAGTCTTTATATACTGCTAAGAGTTTATGTAGTTTCTTTGCATATCCGAAACTGACTATCTTTTCACTAATGAATTTGATGCATCTCAAATTACGAGTCAAAGCAACAGGAACTTTCATAATGGCACGATCAATCAGAAAGTCTACATCTTCTTGATATCTTTCAATACCATTATGAATTATTCCCTCATAGATGTTTTCCATTGCCCGATTTACATCGGCAGGTTGTTCTGACACCATTAGATCGATGTTGTCTGCATATTGTGTTCTATCTAGAAGAAGTTTTTCAATAATCCCTCTCATAGGCAAGAGGGATTTTTGCCTTTCCGTCTTTAATCCATCAATAAACTTTATCATATCTGACAAATAGCGGACTTGAATACTTTTCATGAAAGAATCTTCATGTAGAGATTTGTGAGCCTTGTCATAAAGAGATACGTTTTTGATGAGGTTTTCTTTTATAATTTCAAATTCATCATCTGTCCAGGTTATTTTATCATATAGCAAATTCAATCTGATATACATTGGCTCAGTCCAACCGAATTCCTTGTCACTTAAAAAGCCACAATGCCAAATGTTCATCGATAAGAAGCATCCCTTTATTTTATCTATTGATTCCTTATCGTTTTTTACTAAATTGAACAATTGGAACAACATCACCCTATCGTGCGGAATCTCCTGAACATCAGTTTTGTGAATAACTTCACAGATTGAAGAGATTAGCTCATCTGATAGAAAACCTTCGTTATTCAGAGTGTCCAGTAAAAATAAAGTATTTCTGTCCAATACATTCGGGAACAATAGAGTGTTGTTAATCTTGACTTTTTCCTGAATGTTTTGTATCAGTAGATTATTGACGATAATGTCTGATACTACTCCATCGTTCATTGAATATCTGGAAATCAATTGTTGAAAAGCCCAATAAATATTATCTGGATTTCTGATACTTCCTAATGCGAATTTAACATTGAACACCAATTCGTCAGAATCTTTAATATCTTGTAATCGTAAAATGAAGGCTTTAAATACAGATTCCTTAAATAGTTCAAACCAGAGTTCTTCATCAACAGCAATATACATTGTTGCTGTCACATTTAGAATTCCATTCTTAAATGACAAAGGTGTCTCGTCCTTTCCAATGGCAATTAATGACTTGAGTAGAATATCTTCATTGAATTTCTGAAGCTTTACGTTGTATGCATAGTCTTCTCCGATGCGTCTTTGAACATCTCGTTCATTATATTGAATAGAATAAAAAAAACATGGATAAGGGAAGTACTCATACAGATTTCGGAACACAATGTACCAGTTTGCAACATCAAACATAATAAAACCTGGAAGCGAAACATATATGCCAGAGTCAATTATGAATTGGAGAATTCTCAAACTTTTCACATAATCCCCATGATTACTACCGATATTCCATGTAGATCCAATCCAACCTCGCCTTTTGGGCTTTTCCTTTTTATTACGGAGTGACGACATCATAAAATTCAGCATATCACCTTGCCCATCTAGGCCATATCTCCAAAATTTTTCTGTACTATATGGTTGTGGCCACCTTCGTGAAATGAAATTGGCAAGAATTACTTCGTATAGTTCCTCTGAAGGGTTTGTTTCTTTTTCGATGGTCGCATCTATTATGTTCTGCGCATCCTTTACCAGGTCTTCATGCATAGCCATACACATGAATTTGTTCTGTAACCAGTAGTCTTTGGCATTCCAGTTACAGGCAAGTTCTTTAGAACCAACAAAATCAAGATTAAATAGATACCGTTGTATTTGTTCGTAAATAGCCCAATTTTCTCTAGCTTCAGACAGTGAATCCGTTGAGCCATGAAGAGTTTTCTCACGTTCAATAAGTTGGATCCAAATTGGCTGTTTACTTAATTCTTCGTCTTCTTTATGATAGTTGACATAGTAACTGGGTATCTGACCAGCATCTTTGACAGCAAGAGCAAACATAAATGCTTTATCTTCCGTTAGAGGTTCTTTGGACATCAATTGGTCGATAAAGTTTTCTTGTGGAAATATTACTTTGCAGAATCTTACGACTTTACGAGCATCTTTGATTTCTTGAATCAGTTGGGACAATTCTTCTTCTTTTCTTATAAATCCCAACCCTTTCTCCCATAGTTTTCTATAATCAAAGACAGCACACTTTGACTCAGACAATGCTTTGTCATAAGTGAGCACATCATGATTATCGGTAAAAGTTGGATGTGCCTCTTTCAAATAAGTTAAAAAAGCTTCCAGTAGGGCCTTATTGGAAAAAGGAATATCATTGTTTGTTGCATATTCTTTGTCGCTTTCATTTACTACTTCAGAATTGGAGTTGGTAAGTCCCAACTGGTCCATTATTCTCTGATCTCTTAATCGTACAACTTTAATACGGTTATGTAAGTAATAAGCTTTAATGTATGGCTCTGCTTCTTTTTCTGATAAATCAACCAAATAGAATTTTATCTGTTTGTCGTCTTGAGAACCAAGGATTTTTAAAAGCCAATCAATACAATTCCTAAAATTGGGATCTGTTCCAGAAAAGCCTATTAGACAAAATACCCCTTGTAACATTTCTGTATTCAAGATAGTCTTGAATGCAGAATGTTTTTCTCCATAGGAGTCGTAATCCTCTTGAGTTATAATATAACTAGTATCATTACATCCATCAAATCCACTTGAATCATTTTGTTCTTCTCTTAGACTACCATGAATCTTTATTATTTTACAATCAGCGGACGTATTTGAAAGATCTTTTCCTCGTTTAATAACGGTTATAGGTCTTTTTTCCCTATCTATCGAGACTTCGAGAAGGTTATCATAATTAGTGGTGAAATAATTGCGGAATCCCCCACATTGAAGTAACAATTTATGCAATTTTAAACAATCGACATCACACTTATCTATTTCTTTGTCTTTCTTGAATAAATGAATCCCTTCATTTCCAATTTTAGCATATGGTATATGCTCCTCAATATATGCGTCAATTGACTCATGCATGTTGTCGTGTTCAAGAACATATTGCGATGCAAGAGGCAAAGCACCTTTCTCTTTTATCAACTCAGAAACTTTGTCAAAACAAAAATCTTTCTGACTCTTGCTTCCTATTATTATATGGTTTTTCTTTATGTATTCTTCGTACGCTTTTTCTATTTGACTCTTATGTTTTTCGAATACCATATCATATAAAAGCCCATTCCATGTAAGATAATGGTTCGACACATTTAAAGAAAAACCAGCTCCAACTAAGGCCGACATAATACCTTGCTTATAATCTTGCCTTAATTGTTCTAAAGCTGTAAGTTCTTCATATTTTTGGTCTTGAATGCTCATATATGCTTATTCTTTTATTAAGGGTCTGAATAAGAATTAGAATGCAAAGAACTTATCTTGCATCTTGTTTTTGAGATTGAACTTCTTGGTGGTGTCAAGAGCACGTTCAATGCAGATGAACTTGGTGTCTGTATGCTGCATGAAGTAATCTACAGTTTCATCATAAAGTTGTGAATCGACGGTAATAAACGCCGTTTTCACGCCGTCGGTAGCTTTGTAGACCCTGTTTTGAGTGAACTGCGACTGTACTTCCAGTTTATAGGTAAGCATAAAGCCCTGCTTAATCAGAATCTCCGTAATCAGTTCGTCTTCATTGAAAGCAAGGGTAAGCTGCTGTTCCTTCTGAGCGACATATTCTTGGAACAATGCAAGGTTCTCTTCTTCACTCTTATCTGGATTGGGAGCAAAATCCACACGGGGGAAGCTGGATTTACTCAGCGTGAATACCTTGAAACCAAGTTGGTCTATCTGTTGTTGGTCTTCTGGAGTAATGAGTTTCCCTTCATAGGAAGCTTTTATCTTATCATATACTGCCTTGTTGCGGGCAATGGTAATTTCACTAATGGTTTTGAAACCAGCTTTACGAGCAGGAGAATCTTCTTCTGTTGCCTCTGGTATTTGAACCAAGATGAATCTTCGACTACCATCAACTTGTTCTTTGTTAAGCAAGATGACAGCGTGTCCAGTGGTGCCAGAACCAGCAAAGAAGTCCAAAATGATGTCATTTTTGTGGGTTGCTATTTTCAATAATTGTTTTATAAGACGAGTTGGCTTTGGATTATCAAAAACATCTCCTGAACCGAGTAAATCTTTCAACTCTTTAGATGCTTCCTGATTATGTCCTACTTCTTTGTTAGTCCACCAAGTCCATGCGTTAGCACCATCTACTTCGGACAAGAAAACCTTTTTGCGAGGGCGTGAACTACCATCTTCACCAAACCAAATACGATTATCTTTGACCAGATCGTCAAATGTATTTTGGGCTAATGCCCAGCACCTGCCCACTGGAGGTTTATATTCCATTCCAGAAGGAGTGACGATAGTATAATATTGAGAATCGGTAGCATGACCTGTTTGCCCTGTTATATCCACAGAAGCCCACCTGCCCCTTGGGTCATTATCTGGATTCTTGTATTCTGCAGCCCTTTCCTCTGTCAACTCTACTTTGTTCAGAGTAGGTTTTAGCGATTCTTTGTCTTTTGCATAGACTAATATGTAGTCATGTGCAGGACCAAGATTAGTACGTGCATCAGGAGAAGTCCTTTTTTGCCATACGATGTTTGCGACAAAATTGGATTCTTCAAATATTTCATCACACAATTTTTTGAGGTGATGTATTTCGTTGTCATCAATGGAAAGAAAGATGATGCCTTCTTTCTTTAATAAAGAACGAGCAACAAGTAATCTACTATACATCAAGTCAAGCCATGTACTATGGTACTTGCCATCAGCATCAGAATTGGTGTCAATTCTAATGCCGTCTTTTACGGTTTCTGTACGCTCCCAGTATTTTTCTGTGCTTTCTGCATAATCATCTTTATAAACGCGGTCTTCTCCTGTATTGTATGGAGGATCAATATAAATGCACTTTACCTTTCCCCTATAGCTTGAAGATAGAATCTTCAGAACTTCGAGGTTTTCTCCTTCAATGATGATGTTGTCGGTTGTGTCAGCATTGACACTACGTTCAGCATCGTAATGTAACGTAGCACGTGTAGGCGTAAAAGCATTACGCTTGGCAGCTGATTTGCCAAACCAACGGAACTCGTATCGTTCAGTCTCTTCAACGCTGTCCGGATTGACGGCTTTCTTGACTTCGTTGATATCAAGATGGCCTTCCTGCGTGAACCAGTCAGGGAACAGTTCACGGAGGGTGTTCAGACGTTCCTCGTTCATGTCGGGAGTTAGCGTTATGTGGTCTTTATATGTTTCCATTTGCCTGTGTATTTATTATTTGTTCAGCTTGCGCCTTGAATGTTGAATATTCACGTATTGGGGCTCTATAAACAGCCTCGATGCCAAGAGAGTTGAAATGCTTAATAGCACATTTTATTCGGGCTATTTCGTGAGGAGTAAGGGCCTTTTTGTCGTTAATATCATTGGTTCCTTTAATCTCCACAACGAAATAGTATTCCTGCTGAGCTTGATTATTCCGTAAAGACACACGCTTCAACACAACACCAAAGTCTGGCTCGTAGTTGCCAATCGGTGTGGGAATCTTGTACCATGAAGGGAACTTCAAGAAACAAAGCACATCAGGGTTCTTGTCTTTGTTGTCTGCATCAACTGCAAAATCACGTTCGAGTCCACTGTCATAGAGCGTTTTATCCCATACGCCATGATTAGGTGTTGAGACGTAATTGTCGCAAGCATCCTTGGTGAAGTCGGCAAAGTCGAAGGGATAGACCTCATTAGTAGGATTATACTCAACAAATCTAACCAATTCTTCAAGTTGCACCTGTTTTATTTTAAATGCGGCCTGTTCCAAAAAGACTGGCGGATTCTTCAAATACTCCTTTTGAGTTTCTATCTCCTGAACTATACGCATTACAGAATTATAGCACAATCCCGTCTTTTCGCTAAGATCTTCCACCAAGTCCTGTGGCGAATAATATCCTTTTAGGTCACGATCTTCTGAACCTATATATTCTCGTTGCGATAAATCCTCAATGTCGCCAACACGATAGCTGGAAACTTCGGCTTTGTATTCCGCAATAGAAATGTTGTTCAATTTCTCTATACTACGACGTATGATAGCATCCTCGTCAAAACTCACACGATAAGTGGTTTTCTTAGCTATTGTATTCCAGAACCTGCGGAACACGCTTTGAATGCCCTCGTCCTTGTTCAGTTTGAACGTTACGCGGTTCTGATGTTTGCCTTTATGTGTATGCTTGAGCTTGGCACCTGCACCAGACTTACCAAATGCTTTCGCGTTTTCGTCCTGATAGCTGCGGGCAAACGTTTCGTAGGTTTCATTAGGTACCACTGTGAGTTGATTGATAACTTCATCGTCTGGCATACTCTCTGCGTCATACACACGTTCACCTTGCTGGTTCACACAGATGCGAAGACCTCGGCCTATTTCCTGGCGCTTCTTATTCTCGGAGTAACTTTCATTGAGTGTGGCAATACCAAACACATTTGGATTATCCCATCCGACTCCAAGCGCAGAATGAGAGAATACGAACTCTATTGTACTGCCAAATGACAATAGTTTTTGCTTGTTATGCAGGATTTCGTCGTAGATTTCTTTATTACTCTTATTGGTCTTCTCATTATCGGTGAATTCACCTGTAGAGGTCTTTGCAAAGTAAAATCCTTGAACGGCTGTTACTTGTTCATCCGATGGGGTTTGCCCATTGTGAAACTCAGCATATACAGTTTTGTACTGCTGTTCAAAGATTTTCTTGATGACAGGATTTTCTGGGCTCATATAGTTAGCCACCTTGTCAATGAAGATGAGAGAAAGATTCTTGATGCCTTTAGGTTTCAAACGTAGTTGGTTTTCGAAATGACGGCGTATGAGCCATTCCAGCTGTAAGGCCCACACCTGTTCTTTATTAGCCGACGATGCACCCTCTTCGATGCTGGTGCCATTGGTGAACTCTACCACCCATTTACGAGTACTCAACTTCTTGTATATGCGACTGATTGTAAAGTCGGAATAGGTGTCGTTACCTGATTTCTCAGCAAGATTATCACCTTTCTTCAAAAGGTTGGAAACTTTAAAGACGAAGTTCTCTTTGGTCTTGTTGTATTTCCAGAACTTCAACTTAACCTTTGGTTCTGTCTTGGTTTCCTGCACCTCGCTGATTTCAATTTTCAGCGTTGCTTCATCGTTTTTCTCTGTAACGGTGAGTACTTCTATCTTCTTGACAAGTCCTAAGCGATAACTTTCACTGGGAGTCAGTTGATAGAGCATATTCACCTTAAAGGCATGCGTAGCAGAATAGCGGAACTTGAACAACGGAGAAAGCTTTGAAAGCCAAAGCTGTGAGTTTTCTGTGTCCATTCCTTCCTGCGGCTCGTCCATGAATACGATAGGATGCGTACGAGCAATAGCCTCGATAAAAGGCTTGTTGTTGAATAGGTCTTCGCGCACTTCCTGATTCAGAATCTTGTCTTCAGAGTTGAACGAGGCCATCGTCATAATCATAATCTGAGGTGTCTCTGCAGTAATGAAATCACGAAGGTCACTCAACTTGGAACTATCGTACACAAATGCATTGGGAGTAAAACCGTATTTATCCTCCAACTGAACTTTGAAATTCTCAAACGTATCTATGACTCCTTGGCGAATAGGGATTGACGGCACAAGGACGATGAATTTGGTAAGGCCATATTCTTTGTATAGTTCATAGGCTGTTTGGAGATAGGTCAAGGTCTTGCCCGTGCCTGTCTCCATTTCGATACATGCATTCCTGGTTTCTTGAAGATATGATTGTAAAGGATCTATTCCATTTTCTGCCGCAATCCTATTTATGTTTGCCATCAATGCCTCCAAGGATAGCGAGCAATAGTTTGCCCGAATGTCCTCATCCGTTGCATTGTCGTACGTATTCTTTTCCATCCCACGAAAGACCTCCACCACACTTTGTATGGCTATTCTTTGGTGCTCTGGTGTTTCTAATTTGAATATCATGTACTTTACTTTGTAGGTGTTATTAAAGTTCTTACATCCACGTCCAAAATGGTTGCGATCTCATTCAGTTGTGTAATGGATGGCTATACCTTATTGGCGCACCATCTGGAAACAATATTAATTTTTTTAAATTCGTCACCCGACAAATTGGCTGTGAACGATTGAATCTTATTATCTACTGACATAGTTGTTATTTTGCAACAGACTCCATGAACTTTTTATCATATAGTTCCTCTACACTAACATCTAATAGCTTCGAGATTCTGGCTAATGTCTCAATGTCCGGCTGTGAAGAGTTGGTACACCACTTGGAAACAGTAGATGGACTCACTCCAAGTTCCTCAGAAAGCCATTTACTGGTTTTCTTCTGTTCCACTAACACTAATTTCAGGCGATTTACGTCTTGCATACATTTCAAATTTTTAGTTTGGGTGTAAAGTTAGTGAAAACTATTCATCCTACAAAGAAGAAAGTTCTTTTTTTAGAGTTTTTTATGAACATATGCCACAATAGCGGTCGCCCGTTATTCCCTTTTGTTTGCCATATCACAAACGGTTCCCGTAGAAGGGTGTAGCCTAATACGCACTTTTCTGTGGAGTGCCACACAAAGATGCTTGTCTGCTTTCTGATAAGCAAGTTCGGTAGGCATTAGGTTTTTGTTTCCTTGAATTGAGCGCAGTACCTACGAGGTAATCGGCTTGCCGCTTCGCTCGTCGAAGAACTGCTGACAAGCTTCAATAGCTTCGTTACAATGATGAAGGAGATGGTCAGTAGAGGTAATGACAAAGGGTTACGATTTGGCAACCTAACTCCTTCACCAATCCTCCCCAATTTGCTTTCAACCCCAAATTGAACTTCCTCATTTCTCCCCGTGTTGCCTTTATTTCAGGCCGAATTCTTGCTCTGGCAAGCGTTTCTTAGAAACGATTAGCGTTAATCTTCGAAAATTGCTCGTTTGTTACAAGCTTTTTTCGTAACTTTGCAACGTATTCAAATCATTGCTTATGACTATAAGGGAACAAATCAGGGAAATAATAGAACCGAGGAATGAGAGCATCTATTCTCGTCTGTACGACTGGACTATGCTGTCTGCTATCGTCATCGGCATTCTGCCTTTGATGTTCAGGGGACATCATAAAGTTTTTTTCTATTTTGACTTATTCTCAGGGTTCTGCTTCATCATTGATTATCTGCTTCGATGGATAACTGCCGACGTGCGCTACAAACACAATCGGGTTTTGGCATTCCTGATTTACCCCTTCACCCCTATGGCCATTATCGACTTGTTGTCTATCTTGCCAACCTTCAATATGCTCAGTCCCACCTTTAAGGTGGCTCGTGTGTCGCGCCTGCTCCGTTTGCTTCGCGTCATCAAGATTATTCGCTATTATGAGCCCTTGGAGATTATCATAGCCGTGATTCGTCGCCAGAGTCGAATCCTCTGGACCGTATTCTCATTGGCCATATTCTATATCTTCATCACAGCCCTCATCATGTTCAATGCTGAGGAAGACATCAATCCTGAAACGGGTGAATATCTCTTCACTACTTTCTTCGATGCTTTCTATTGGGCAGCTTGTACACTTACCACTGTAGGTTACGGCGACCTGTATCCCATATCAAATATCGGTCGTGTCATCAGCATCATTTCGTCTATGGTTGGTATTGCCATCATCGCCCTGCCTTCCGGTATTGTGACTGCTGGCTATATCGACGAACTGAAGAGTCGTAAGGACAAGAATTCAGAGTCAAAATAGAGAATTTCAAAAGATACTCACCATACTCACCCAAGTAGCCTGAATCATCGATGTACAGGGCGTTTCTCGTGGGTGAGTCTGTAGTTTACACTCACCCAGTGACTCACCTTCGTCACCAAACTCATAGATATACGCTCTTTGCATCATACATATAGGCAATCTTCGTCAAACATCTACGCTATCTTCATCAAACATATACGATATGTTTCATCAACATAGCCTATATGTACATTGTCGATATAGGCTTTTCGCAAGCTCAGGAGCCTATGTTTGCATGGTCAGGAGCCTATACTCACCATGCGAGTAGCAACTAGCGACGATGTCTGGAGCAACTCTAGATGATGCCAAAAGTTACTCTACTGAATGCTCAGCAGTCGTAATTTACAAAAACTATCCCCCTATACACCAAACACCCCGTAAACCACGATACACAGGGCGTTTGCGCTTGGTGTATAGTTTCCGAACTATACACCAACTATACACCATACTATTCACCAAGACCTTGAATCGACTCTAAAACTTTGGGTGTAGTGATGGTGTAGTCTTGGTGTAGTGTTTGACCAACTATACACCATCGCCAATCCCTTTATATATCGGCATTTGAAGCCTGTTTGGTGTATAATACTGTATATCTATACATTTGCGGGTGAGTGGCAAGGTGAGTCATTGGGTGAGTGTAAATAAGAGGCACTCACCCGCGAGAGTCCCTGTGTACATCGGCTTTTCAGGCCACTTGGGTGAGTATGGTGAGTGTTTTTTTAATTCTTCATTTTCAATTAAGAGCCTACTCATGTCACACTAGCTGGCACGGTGTGATGATACTATTTCCAAATGAAAAGATGAAAACGTCAAGTCTTTCTTTCCATACCCAAACCAAATATTTTCCATAGAACACAATGTGCAAAAAATTATAACCTATTGATTTATAAACACTTCAGCCTTATTCCGTTTTTCTTATTTTCCATGAGCATCTGATACAACGTAAGAGAAATAGTTGTAACTTTGCATCAAAATCAACAACTATGCAGACAAAGACGTTGTATATGTTCTTTTTAATCGTTTTGCTGATGGCTTGCAGTCAGCAGGACCCCAATTCACAGACAGCAGTAAGTTGTCTGGCAGAAGCGGAGGCAGCTTTGGCTAACGATAGCATTCGACAGGGTGAGACCCTGCTGCGAAAGACCATACATTTGGCTGAAGTTTCTGAGGATTGGCACACCGATTATATTGCATACCAACGATTGGCAGAGGCTTTGTCGCAGAGCAACCCTGAGGAGGCCTTGCGACTGATGAAGCAAGCCCTGACAATCTACAAACAGCATCCTGACGATGAGCACAATTATGTTATCCTGCTCGACTATGCAGGCACCTTCGCAGCACAATTAGCTTTTATCAACGAGGGACCATTTGACGAAGCACTCGATTTCATCCATCGTGCATACGATATAGCCAAGAAAAACCAAATGAACGACATGATGTGCCAGACGCTTACTAGTCTTGCGAACATCGCATGGGCCAAAGAAGACTATCGTCAGGCACTAGACTATGCTCATCAGGCAGAAGCTGTGGCGACTGACGAACTACAATCTGGCACACTACAGGTGCTCGCTCGCAGTTACCTCAGCCTCAATATGCTCGATTCAGCAGAAACCGTCTATCGGAAGATTCATCCTGGCGATGATGTCCATCTAGCATACATTGTACAGAGCAATCTCGCTAAGATTGCGCTTCGACGTATGGGGGCCACACAAGTGGAAGACAGCGTGGCTGAAGCTTTCGACAAAGTGGAAGACATCTATTATAAGGCTCTTGAGCAGAAAGATGAGTACTATCAAGAGACGCTGCGACAGGAAATGGAGAACCAGCGACTGGAGTACCGTTCACAAATGTACGCACGTACATTATTTATTGGTATTATTGCATCGCTCATTGTCATTTCAGCGATGATGCTGGTAATTCGATATAGGATGCAGGCACAACGCCAAGAGAAACAACAACTCCAGCAGGAGGCAAAGCACCAGAAGGCTCAACTACATCAGGCTAACGAAGTGATAGCATTCCTACAAACCTTCATTCTCGAACGTACGGAGATAATGAAGAAACTCAACCAGCGCGGCGATTCGCTCATTTATCTCAGTCCGCACGAGTGGAGCGAGATAGAGCGTACGCTAGATGCCATTGACAACAAACGCTTTGCCAATCTTCGCGAGAAGTACCCCAACATGCAGGAAGACGACATCCACCTATGTCTGCTCACGCGTCTGGGCATTAGCAATCGCAACATCGGCAACATCTACTGCATCTCCATCTCTGCCGTTCAGCATCGTAAGCTTAAACTGAAGAAGGACGTGTTTGGAGAAAGTAATCCCGATGTTACGCTGGAGCAAATACTTACCAGATAAAGGAAAAAGTAAAAAGACAAATATGAAAAGAACATTACTACTTATTACATGTATGCTGGTATCATTGACTATGACACCACAGGTGGCCTATCGCCCATTTGTTGAAGACGGTAAGATTTGGAAGGTGGGAGGTAAAGACTCTGGTAATCCAGTGAAATATGTTGCTTACTATTATTTCGATGGCGATACCGTCATCGGTGGAAAGACCTGCAAGCAGATGATGTGCCAGCGGTATGTTAGCCCAGATTGTCCAAATAGTACGTATTATGATTATTGGGCACAGCTACCTTCCCTGAGCAAAGTGGGAGCTTGGTACGAAGAGGACAAGAAAGTGTATGTTTGCAGAGAGGGAACACAGGGTATGGAGATGTTGTATGATTTCTCTCTTGAAGCCAACGACACCTTGATTCTCAATAGTTATCAACCTTCTTATATTGTAGGGCCGAAGCAGACTGGAGGATTAAAAGGCTTTAAGGGCGTTTATAGAGATATTATGATTCGTGGCCAAGATAATTACATTACTACTTGGTTGGAAGGTGTCGGAGGTATTGACGGTCCGCTCAGAAATGTATATCCTGAAAATGAAAGTGATCCGCAGTTCCTAATGTCATGTTCTGTTGGTGATGAAGTTATCTACCTTAACGACGAATATCAGGATGGAGCTACACCTGAGAGATTGAACGCACCCAAGCAACGCTTAGACTTCACCCATATCATCAAGACTAAGCCTAAAGCACCGATGAAGAGAAGTGCTGAGCAACCACTATATGGTGAATACAACAACCAACAGTTAGGTATCAACCTCGACCCGCTTGACGAAGCCTACATGATACGCATAACTGACGAATCAGGTAAAGCCATCTACGAGAAAACCATCAACGCAGGTAACATCGTGGCCCTCAGCATTGATATCTCTGACTACCCCAAAGATCGTTATACCGTAACTATAGAGAATAGCTTTGAGTCATTCACTGGACAATTCGATGCTAAAACAACAGAAATTATAGAAGTAATAAATAAGAAGCTTGAGGAAAAAGACGTTATCTACAACCTTCAAGGCCAACGTTTCTTTTTATTACAAAAGGGATTGAATATCGTTAATGGGCGTAAGGTTCTTGTAAAGTGAAACAAACTTTCGCAAGCTGAACTGACTCTTTGTAAACTGGGAAACAAGGAGTTCTGTACAACAGGTAAGCGAATTCGCTTACCTGTTATTCTTTTCTTTCCATACCCCCATCCAATTTGTTCCATATAACAGTATTCTTCCATATTATAATTATTTGTATTTCAGTTATTTACGATACTTACGTTTCCATGGCTGGCTATCATTTCTTGCGAAATAATACCATAACTTTGCAGACAGTTTTATTTTTAACTCAAACATTGTTTATAGGATATGCAAGAACGTCACAAAAACAGGAAACTCTATTTCCATGAACTGGCCCAGACCAGCCAAAAATACTTTATTCCATATATCAAGCAATTCAAACAGCTTGGACAGGACAGTCGCATACTAGAGATAGGCTGCGGAGACGGCGGCAACCTGCTCCCTTTTGCCCAAATGGGGTACTATACGTTAGGAGTGGACATCTCTGAAAGAAGAATTGCAGATGCACAGAAGTTCTTTACAGATTGCAATGCGAAAGGCGACTTCCTTGCATCGGATGTATTCTTACTTGAAGAACTGTATGGCACGTTCGACGTCATCATCTGCCATGATGTGATTGAGCACATCGGTGAAAAAAAGCGTTTTCTTTCGTTACTGCCACAGTTCCTCGCAAAGAATGGCATTGTCTTTATGTCGTTTCCTGCATGGCAGATGCCTTTTGGTGGACATCAGCAGATATGCAGAAGCAAGGTCATAAGCCATTTACCGTTTGTCCATCTCTTGCCCAAAGCATTGTTCCGTTTGCTTCTGAAAGCATGTGCAGAGGATGATGCCTGCATTAAAGAAATATTGTCCATAAAGGAAACAAAGACATCGATAGAGATATTTGAGAATATACTGAAAAGCATTGGCAAGTTCACTATTGCAGATCGAACCCTTTGGCTCATTAATCCCCATTATGAGACTAAATTTGGAATGCATCCTCTTAAATTGCCTAAGTGTTTGGCTTTAATCCCATATGTTCGTGATTTTTTCACGACTTCATGTTTTTTTATGTTAAGCATGGATGAATAAATTACTATGTGGATCAAATGGGGACACTTGTGACACATCCAAACAAAAGAATCGCTATCAGCGGATGATAGCGATTCTTATTTTGTTTTGCATTTGATGATTATGCTTTGATATTGGGCTCTTCCAGTCCGATACCTTTCTTCTTGTCTACCACCTTCAGCAACAGACCGAGCAACAAGGCAGCTACACCCAGTGAAGCGAGCATGACGAGCGGTGCGGTATAGTCGAACTGCGTGGGGTCGGTGACTCCTGGGTTGGTGGCATCAAGTACCTTGCCAATGAGCAGGGGGAACAACCACAGACCAATGTTCTGAATCCAGAAGATAAGGGCATAGGCTGAACCAATGACCTTGGCATCAACGAGCTTGGGCACTGAAGGCCACAGCGAAGCGGGTACTAAAGAGAAAGAGGCACCCAGCACCAGAATGGTGGCATAGGCAATGATGATGCCTCCCACAGCATTACCCTTGAACATAGGAAGAACAAAGGCGAAGGTGAGGTGACAACCAATGAGCAGCAATGAGCCCAGAACGAGCATAGTGGCTGCCTTGCCATGATGGTCGAGATAGCTGCCCAGAATAGGGGTGATGAGCACAGCCAGCAAGGGGAATACGGCAAAGATAGACTCTGCAGACTGACGCATATAGCCCATATAACAATAGGTGATAAGGGCAATGATGCTTATAGCTAGCAAACCATACTTGCTGGCACTTTTCTTCTGGAAATTAGAGGCAAAGCCAGTAGCAGCCACGATGAGCATGATAACATACTGGACGATGGTGACATCGGGTTGTGCCCAGAAAGAATCGGCATCAGGAAGGGTAAGCGTCAGGTTGCACTGGAGCATATTGACAGCATACTTCTGGAAGGGGAAGATGGCTGAATAGTAAAGCACGCAGAGCAGGGCGACAATCCAGAAACCGCTGTCGCTGAGAATCTTGCCAATGTCGCTGACCTTGAAGGGGTCGTCCTTCTCCTCAGCCTCACCCGTCTGTGCATCGAGTTTCTGATCCATGAAGAAATAGACAATGGTCATGATGAGTGCTATACACATCAGTACCACACCAAAGGCTACGCTACGGCTAACGCTGACTACACCACCTAAACGGGCAAAGAAGGGCGAGAAAATCATACAGGTGGCTACACCCAGACGAGCCAGAGCCATCTCTGAACCCATAGCCAGGGCCATCTCACGACCCTTGAACCACTTCACGATACCTCTGGAAACGGTGATACCTGCCATTTCGCAACCACAGCCGAAAATCATGAAGCCACAGGCTGCAAACTTGGCTGAGGCGGGCATGCCCTCGTAGAAAGGAGAAACACCTAGTTCGTCGAAGCCAGGGATGTAGTTGAGGTTGTTGTTAAACCAAGTCTCCAGTCCACTGCCAATAAATGATTCGCTGATAGCATACCACTTGACACAGGCTCCCACCAGCATAACAGCTGCAGAGAGTACGGCAGTGAAGCGGACGCCCATCTTGTCGAGGATGATACCTGCAAAGATGAGGAAGAAGACAAATACGTTGAGGAACACCTCGGAACCCTGCATGGTGCCAAAGGCGGTAGAATCCCATCCGCGGGTTTCCTGCATGAGGTCCTTGATAGGAGAGAGAATGTCCATAAAGATGTATGAACAGAACATGGCCATTGCTAACAGCAAAAGGGCTGTCCAGCGCATGGCTGCTGAGTCTCTCAAAGTTTTCTGAATTGCTTGAGTCATCTTAAATATTTATTTGATTTTCGAAATTTGATTGCAAAGGTACAAATAAGTGAGTGAAATGCCAAATATATTTGAGCATTTCCGAGCGAAAATGCCTTCAACGCAGTTAAAGGTACAAAATTATTCTTATTCTTAATTCTTTATTCTTATTTTATTTGTATCTTTGCCCTCACTAATGCGAATCAATGATGAAACAGAAGCACAAAGACAACTTGGTAATGCGAATGATTTCGCGTGGCGGATGGCGCAATTTGAGCCTGATTGTCGTGTCAGCTCTTTTGTTGGAATTGGTATCTGCCCTGCAATACTATTATGCGCATGGCTTGTTGGAAGAAGAAACAGAAGAGCGTGTGCTAACTGTGCTGAACTATAAGGCTTATTCATTGAGACAGGTTCTGAATTCTACGGAGCAGATGATGCGAGACCATTTATGGGATGTGGAGCGTAACCTGCACAAACCTGACTCGCTCTACAACGTACTGACTCGTATTGTTAGTGCTAATGACGATGATAAGATAGTGGGTGGATTCCTTTGCTTTGTGCCCTACTATTATCCTGAGAAAGGACGCTTGTTTGAGCCTTATGTATATGAAGAAGGTGGTCGTTTGGTAAAGGAACAACTGGGTGGAAAGAATGGACACGACTATACAGAGCATCCTGCTTACCAGAGAATACAGAGAGAGTTGAAGCCATTATGGAGCGATCCTTATGAATACAAGAATGCATCGGGTGTAATGTCGTTGACCACCTATTCTTTCCCGTTGCTGAACAAGAAAGGTGAACTGATAGCTATTTGTGGACTGGATATATCGTTGGAATGGTTGGGCGACACGCTGAATGCCACACGATATAATCTATCGTCATTCGACTTGTTCCTGACGAGAACAGGAAAACTGGTGGGTGGCCCGCCAGAAAAGAGGGTAAGTGTGGAGCGTAGAAACAAAGTGGTATCGCTGATTAACGACAGCACCATTGAACGGGAACCTACCTTCAACGAGCATGTCAGCGTGATAGAGTTTTACGATAGGGAGATTAAGGATAAAGGCTATATCTACACGTTGCGCATGGAGGCGGCGCCCCATTGGACATTGGCGTTGGTAGGCTATGACAAGGAAGTGTATGGTCAGTTGGATGCGCTCAGAATCTATATCTCATTGTTGATGCTGGTTGGTTTCTTCCTATTAGGCTTTATCGTGCATCGTTCGTACCGTAATATATATCGCTTGCATCAGGCTGACATGAAACAGGAACGTATAGGCAGTGAACTGCATATCGCACAACAGATACAGCAGTCCATGCTGCCGAAGGTGTTCCCGCCATTCCCTGAACGGAATGATATAGATATTTATGGAATGCTGCTGCCAGCCCGTGAAGTGGGAGGTGACCTGTTCGACTTCTTTATTCGTGACGAAAAACTATTCTTCTGCATTGGCGATGTATCAGGAAAGGGTGTGCCGTCTGCGATGGTAATGGCACAGGTTCTTTCGCTGTTTCGTAGCTTAATGTCCAGGGGCAACAATCCTGCCCATATCATGGTATCGCTGAATGAAGTGTTTTGCCATCATAACGAGTCGAACATGTTTATCACGTTCTTTGTAGGAGTGTTGGACCTGCCGACAGGACGTCTGCGCTATTGTAATGCTGGTCACGACCTTCCGATTATCGTTGGACAGGGTTCTTTGGATGCCAACCCGCATCTGCCATTGGGCGTGCTTGATGATGTGAAGTATGAGACGCAGGAAACTCAACTGGAGAATGGAACAACACTATTCCTTTATACAGACGGACTGACAGAGGCCATGAATAAACAGCATGAAATGTTCAGACTGAAGCGAGTGATGGGAACGCTTGTGGAGAAGGAGTCTTGTCAGGCACTGGTTGAGCATATGCAAGAGACGGTGAAGACCTTTGTCCAAGGTGCAGAACAGAGCGATGACTTGACGATGCTTGCCATTAGATATCATCGTCCTGAAAACGCATATATTTTGGACGAGAGCATTGTGCTCAATAGCGACCTTAAAGAAATCCGTGATTTGAATGATTTCATAAAAAAGGTGTGTGGTGCGCTGTCGCTAGACGAGAAGATGACCCGCAAGATTCGATTGGCTGTGGAGGAAGCTGTAGTCAACGTGATGGAATATGCCTATCCAGAAGGAAAGAAGGGCGATGTCATCGTGGCAGCAAAGGCTGATAGCAATCGCTTGAAGATAATCATTTCAGACCAAGGAAAGCCATTTGACCCCACCCAGAAGGAAAAGGCTGATGTGTCACTGCCTGCGGAAGAACGTCCGATTGGTGGACTGGGCCTCCTGCTGGTACGCGAACTGATGGACTCTATCAATTATGAACGTGAGGGAAACAGTAATGTGCTGACATTAAGGATAAACTATAATAAGTAAAATAAGAAACGTATGAAAATTAACATGAAAGAAGTGGACGGCAAAGTAGTCGTCACATTAGATGGAGAAATGGATACCACTGCTGCAGTGGAGGTGGAAAAGGTTTTGAGTCCGCTCTATTCTGAACAGGATAAGGATATTATCCTTGAGTGTGCAAAACTGGAATATATTGCCTCGAGTGGATTGCGCATCCTGTTGTCTATCCTGAAGGGTGCTAAGGCAAGTGGACGTAGTGTGGTGATGCGCCATGTGAATGAGGACATCAAGGATGTGTTCAAACTTACAGGGTTCATCAACATATTCACTTTCGAATAATCGGAAAATAAGAATGCGTAGCCAATCAGCTACGCATTCATATTTTCTGTTCGTATTTGTTCTTTAGTCTTTCAACCAACGGTCTAACCAGTCGAAGAAAGTACGTTGCCACAGAATACCATTCTGAGGCTTCAATACCCAGTGGTTCTCGTCAGGGAAGATGAGCAACTCTGCAGGAATACCACGCAGACGGGCAGCATTGAAGGCACCCATACCTTGGTTATAGACGATACGATAGTCTTTCTCACCATGGATACAGAGAATAGGGGTGTCCCACTGGTCCACAAACTTGTGGGGTGAGTTCTCGTAAGTCTTGGCAGCGCGAGCGGTGCGGTTCTTGTTCCAATAGGCATCATCGTATTCCCAGTTAGAGAAGAAGACCTCCTCAGTATCTGTGTACATTGACTCAAGGTTGAAGGCACCATCGTGAGAGATGAAAGCCTTGAAACGCTTGTTGTGATGACCTGCGAGATAGTAAACGCTGAAGCCACCAAAAGAAGCACCAACAGCACCCAGACGATTCTTGTCAACGAAGGGCAGAGAATCAGCGGCGAAGTCAATGGCTGCAAGATAGTCGTCCATGCACTGACCTGTCCAATCGCCAGAGATTTCTTCCTTCCACTCTTGTCCGAAACCAGGCAGTCCGTGACGGTTAGGAGCCACTACGACATAGCCGTTGGCGGCCATCATCTGGAAGTTCCAGCGATAGCTCCAGAACTGTGAAACAGGCGACTGAGGTCCACCTTCGCAGAAGAGCAGGGTGGGGTACTTCTTGCCTTCCTCATAGTTGGCAGGCAACATAACCCATACCAATTCCTTCTTGCCATCGGTCGTGGGTACCCAGTATTGCTGCATCTTACCAAAGGTCAGCTGGTCGAGAATGTGTTTGTTCTCGAACGAGAGCTGGGTAATTACAGTACCTTTCTTTATTTTAGGTGATACCATGTAAATATCGGTAGGAGTAGAAAGGCTCTGACGGGTAGCTAGGATGCGCTGTCCGTTGTTTGCCATCTGAATGCTGGTCCAGTCGTCCCAAGTCTCTGTGAGTTGTGTTACCTCACCTTTCTGATTGGCCATGTACATGTTGCAGCAACCATGCCATACGCTGAGGAAATAGAACTGCGGATCGGTGACCTTCATTTTCTTGCCATTGGCGGGTGCCCAGCAGAAAGCTTCTACATCACTCTTCCAATTAAGATAATGCTTCTTGCCAGTTTCCAATGAATAGATGCACAGACGGTTGAGGTCAGCCTCATAACCATCACGGGCCATTGACTGCCAAGCAATGTATTTGCCATCAGGTGAGAACTGGGGATTCTGGTCGTAGCCAGGATTCTCGCGAACGGTATTCTTGTTAACAGCTTGATCAGCCTTGGTGTGTGAAGGGTCGCTCTGAGGAGCAACATATCCTTCAGGCTTGCAAAGGTTCTTGGTCTCGCGCGTACCTATATTATATAAATAGATGTCAGAATCGGTAGAGGTGGCATAGTTGATGCCCACCTTCTTGCGACAAGTATATGCGATGGCCTTTGAGTCAGGACTCCACGCCAACTGCTCAATACCGCCGAACGGTTCCATTGGGCACTCGTAGGGTTCGCCCTCCAAGATGTCAACCATATCCTGGGAAATCATTTCTAATTTCTCATTTCTCATTTCTAATTTCGCCAGATAGGGATGTTGGATGCTTTCCACATAGTGGTCCCAGTGGCGATACATCAGATCAGTAACCCTACGACCTGTAGCTTTGGGCAGATCATCGGGATTCTTCTGGATAACCTCATGGAAAGGCATAGACTTAATGATGATGACCTTCTGACGATCGGGCGAGAACTTGAAGCCTTCCACCTGTCCATCCGTCTTGCTCAACTGCTTACGGTCAGAACCATCGGCCTTCATCATCCAAACCTCACCACCACTCAGATAGGCAATTCTTTCAGCATCCAGCCACGTAGGATCGGTTTCGCTCTTGCTGCTGGTTGTCAACTGACGATTGTTGCTTCCGTCTGCATTCATGATGCAGATGACCTGATGGCTTTTGTTCTGCTTAACACTGTAGTAGCCTACCTGATAGACTATCTGTTGACCATTGGGCGAAGCCTCTACAGTTCCGATGCGTCCCATAGCCCATAAAGCCTCAGGAGTCATCATGCGACTTTTCAGTTTGATATTACTCTTTCCGATGTTCACGTTGTCTTCTGCATTTACGCTGCCCAGTACCGTCAGTACGGTGACAGCCAGGATAATTAGTCTTTTCATATGAGTATAAGTAGGTTAGAGGTGCATTCTTATGACTTCTTTCTGACGGGATCGCAGGTCAGACCGCATCCCAGTTTCTTGAAAATCTTGCGGTCTACCTCGCTAAGCATCACCGTTGAGTGAACTTGACAGTCGCGCAACTTAGGTAATTGCTCCAAAGCACGACGACAAAGGTCATCGTTTTCTGAAAGTACGCTGAGAGCTACCAATATCTCATCCGTATGCAGACGGGGATTCTTGCCTCCCAGATATTCAATCTTCGTCTTCTGGATAGGCTCAATCATTGACTGAGGAATGAGCTTCGCCTCATGGTCGATGCCTGCCAGATGTTTGGTGGCATTGAGCAACAAAGCTGCAGAGCAACCTAAAAGAGGTGACGATTTCGCTGTGATAATGGTTCCGTCAGACAATTCAATGGCAGCAGCTGTCTGCTCGCTCAACTCTTGTTTTGCAGCAGCAGCTACGGTAACACGACGATAGGCGGTTGTAATCTTGGCCTGATTGAACAGCAACTGTATCTTGTGAACCTCATTCTCATTGTCTGCACCATCGGCCAACTTGTTAGTGGCATCGTAGTAACGACGGATAATCTCCTCGCGACTGGCATTGCAGCAAGCCTCATCGTTGCTGATACAGAATCCAACCATGTTGACACCCATGTCCGTTGGTGATTTGTAGGGATTCTCTCCATAAATGCCCTCGAACAAGGCATTAAGCACAGGGAATATCTCGATGTCTCGATTGTAGTTGACTGCAATCTTGTCGTATGCTTCCAGATGGAATGGGTCAATCATGTTCACATCGTTCAGGTCGGCGGTAGCAGCCTCGTAGGCAATGTTGACAGGATGTTTCAAGGGAAGGTTCCATACAGGGAACGTCTCAAACTTGGCATAACCGGCACGGATGCCACGCTTGTTCTCGTTGTACAACTGAGATAGGCAGACAGCCATCTTACCAGAACCAGGACCAGGAGCAGTCACAATAACCAGCTCGCGACTGGTCTCTACATAGTCGTTCTTTCCAAAACCTTCGTCCGAGGCAATCAGTTCTACATTATGGGGATAACCATCAATCAGATAATGGAAATACGATTTGATGCCCATACGTTCCAGACGATGACGGAACTGATCGGCAGCACGCTGACCGTTATAGTGGGTGATGACAACGGAGCCTACCATGAAGTCGCGCTGCATAAACTCGTCGCGCAGTCGCAAAACATCCTCATCATAGGTGATACCGAGGTCGGCACGTACTTTATTCTTCTCAATGTCCTCAGCGCTGACCACGATGACAATCTCCAATTGGTCGCGCAGCTGGGCAAACATTCTGAGCTTTGAGTCGGGCTTGAAGCCTGGCAACACACGACTGGCGTGATGGTCGTCGAACAATTTTCCGCCTAACTCGAGGTAGAGCTTTCCGTCAAATTGTGCTATACGTTCGCGGATGTGCTCTGACTGTATCTTAAGATACTTTTCGTTATCAAATCCAATTTTCATCTTTTACCTTTGAACTTTGATCTTTGAACTTTGATCTTTGAACTTTGATCTTTGATCTTTGACCTTTGAACTTTATGATTAGTGTTTACGCTGGCGCTGCATCTCATCGGCCTGTTTCTGCAAGGCTTCCAAGCGGGCAGCCAGTCCACTTTGCTTCTTGGGGTTGTTCTTGTTGGCTTGGTAGTTAGCTTCCAGAATAGCCAGCAGTTTCTCATCGTTTGTCGTCTTACGCAGTGTCCACATGATAGCTGCCGACATGAACAGTGAGATGAAATAGTAGAAGTTCAGACCAGAAGAGTAGTCGTTGAAGATGAAGAAGAACATGAGTGGCATGATGTACATCATCCATTGCATCATCTTCATCTGCTCAGCCTGTGCACCCACCATCTGGTCTTTCTGCTGCTGCATAGAGAACCATGTGTAAACCAGCTGGGCTCCGCAGAACAGGATACAGGTCAGTGACAGGTGGTCGCCAATACCCCAGATATTTGTGCCCCATTCCAGAATTGGGTCGTAGGTTGACAAGTCGCTCATCCAAAGGAAAGATTCTCCACGCAACTGGATGGCATTCGGAACGAAGAAGAACATGGCCAACCAGATAGGCATCTGGATAATCATGGGCAGACAGCCAGAAAGAGGCGATACCCCATACTTGGAATAGAGCGACATCATTTCCTGCTGTTTTTTCATCTGATCCTCAGGCTTGTCATACTGCTTGGTAGCCTCGTCGAACTTTGGCTTTAGCACACGCATCTTGGCACTAGACATGTAGCTCTTCTTCACCATGGGGAAGGTGATGACCTTCAACAGGATGGTAATCAGAATCAGTACGATACCCATGTTGAGGCCTAAGCCTGTCAGCCAGTCGAAGACATAAAGCGTGAACCAACGGTTAATCCAGCGCAACAACCACCAACCCAAGTCAACCAATTGCTCCAGGTCGAGGTCTTTGCCAAAGGTGCTCTGCTCCTCGACGGACTTAATCAGTCGGAAGTTGTTAGGACCAATATACATCTCAAACTCAGACGCCTTGGCACCCGTGGGGTCGAAGGCTGTCTTCAGCTTAGCATCGAAGTATTTCAGATAACCACTGCCTTTCTCGTCTTGAACGGTAGAAAGGGTACTGTTGGCTGCAAAGTTGTCTTTTGAAATCAGGGCAACGCTGAAGAACTGGTTGCGGAAAGCTATCCAGTCGAGTTCTTCCTCAATGGTTTCTTTCTTATCAGACGACTCGCTCAACTTATCAGTGCTACCACTCATTGTTTCCTTATAATATAAAGAGGTATAGCGACTCTCAAACGAGAAGCCTTTCTCCTGCTGACGGCAGTGGTCGTTCCATTCAATCTCCATTTCCTTGTATGAAGGAGCAAAGAGGTTGCCCAATCCCTTGGTCTGTAAAGAAAGGTTGAGCAGATAGTCCTTTCCTAATTGGTATTTCAGACTGATCTCTCCTCCGTTTCCTGCAACAGCTGTCATCGTAACGGTTGAATCAGTCTGCTCGGAAGGAGTAAAGAATAAGTCGGCAGTAACAATATTGTCCTGCTTGCCTGCCAACATGAAGTTCAAGTTCTGGTCTTTCTCGTCAAACAGGGTTACGTCCTGCTTGCCATCAATGCTCTTGAAATCCTTGATGACGGCCTTCTTGATAACACCACCTTTGGTGTCAAGGGTCAGCTCCAACTTGGAATTTTTGAGTACTACCTTCTGTGAAGTACCGTTCATAGCCTGATGGAAGAGGGCAGTAGTGTCGCTTAATGCAGCGGAGTCAACTGCGACTTGCTGTTTCTCCTGAGCAATTTTCTGCTCCTGAACAGCTTTCTCTTTCATGACTGATTCAATGGAATCCTGTACACGTGCAGCTTCTATCTCTTCTGCGGATGGTTGATTATACCAGCTGAAACCAATCAGCACTACGGCAATGAGAACGAAACCGATAATTGTATCTTTGTTCATTTTACACCTTTTATTAATTTACAAGGTGCAAAGGTAATTAAAAAATATGAATTATGAATAATGATTTAAGATTTATTTGTATCTTTGCACTCGATTATGAAATACAGATATATTATATTCTTATTATTGGTCGTGCTGTCATCTGTTGACGCATCAGCCCAACGTCGTAAAAAGCAACAAGTGGTAAAGCCTGATACCGCTCAGGTTGTCAAGGATTACATCGACTCTCTCACGATGCTTCGTCGTCAGTTAGACTCGTTGCATCAGGTGAACGCCCAGTTGAGAACCGAAGTGTCTGACGGTCGCTATTTCCGTTTGTTTGCACCTACCACCTTTTATCATTCTGGTGCAAACAAGCAGTTGTCGCTTTCACCCCAGACAGGCGATGAGGTGACGGATGCTATAGATGAGGCTTTGATGAACATCTATATGCGACGTCCTGACTTGGTGAAAAACAATGAGAGCGTTCTGAGAAATGTGGGCTCGCTGCGTGGTGATGTCAACAAGGAATTAACGCAGAAGGTCGACCTTGTTGATATGGCAGCCCCTGTTCCAGAGGAGCCAGAGGCAGTTCCCGTTGCTGTCGTTATCAAGAAACCCAATTTCTGGAAGTTCAAAGCCGATGGCTATCTGCAATTCTTGCAGAACTATGTATCTGACAACTGGTATAAAGGTGGTGAGAGCAACTATTCTGCTGTGACAGCAGCAACGTTGGAGTTGAACTATAATGATAAGGATAAGGTGCTTTTTGAGAATAAATTGGAGATGAAATTAGGTTTCCAAACATCCTCTTCTGATACCGTTCATAAGTTCAAGACCAACAACGACCTGTTGCGTCTGACCAGTAAGTTGGGATTGCAGGCACATAAGCATTGGTACTATACCTTGCAGTTGCTGGCATATACTCAGTTTACTAGAGGTTTGAAAGCTAACGATAGGAAAACTTACTCAGATTTCATGTCACCTTTCAATTTAAATGTCGGTGTCGGTATGGAATACAAGGTGGAAGCTTTCAACAAGCGACTGACAGGTAGTTTGAACTTCCTGCCGTTGACACTGAACTTAGTTTATGTGGATCGTGAAGCGCTGATGTCAAGCTATGGCATTTCTGGCGACCACCATACGAGAGAGGAGTTTGCCTCCCAGTTTACTGCCGATTTGAAATGGCAGTTGACTGATCAGATTTCTTGGAAATCTCGTCTATATGCCAACACGTCATACCATCGTGCCTTGATAGAGTGGGAAAATCAGTTTGAGCTGAAGGTTACTAAGTACCTTTCTGCCAACCTCTTCCTCTATCCACGTTTCGACGATTCCAACAACTGGGATGAACATTTAGGATACTTCCAATTCCAGGAATGGAGTTCGCTCGGATTGACCTGCTCATTCTAATAGTACATAATAAAAGAAGCACTACTCATATCGGGTAGTGCTTCTTTTTATGAATTCTTTCTTCTTATTTCGCCTCGGTCATATCACCTTCAATATACAGGCGAGTCATCTCGACAGCACCATTGGTGCGCACCGTGATAGACTTCTTGAAGTGTCCGGGGAACTTACCGGCACCATTGTATGTTACCTTGATTTCGCCCTTCTCGCCTGGTTGAACAGGTGTCTTGGTGTATTCTGGAACAGTACATCCGCAAGATGCAATAGCCTGGTTGATAACAAGAGGTTGTTCACCAATATTCGTATAGGTGAAAGTACAACTTACCTTGGGATTGTTTTCAGAGAAAGTCCCAAAGCTATGAGTTGTTTTCTCAAACTTAATCTCAGCAGGTTTCTGGGCCATTGCCATTGTCATGCCGCAGACCAGCATTAGTGTCAATAATATCTTCTTTTTCATATTTTCTTTCTTGTTAAGGTACATAAACCGCTGCAAAAGTAAGGCATTTTCTGCATAGTCGTATCATTTGTTGCTTGATTTTTAAATATTTTAAGACTTTATGAACTCTCTTATGATGCATAATTCATAAATAATTAGTAATTTTGCAGGCTAAAGAAGAAAAACAATATATATAAATAATGTATAGGACAAAGACTTGTGGTGAGCTGCGTCTCACCGATGCTGGCAGCGAGGTTACGCTGGCTGGCTGGGTACAGAAAACGAGAAAGATGGGTGGCATGACGTTTGTCGATTTGCGCGACCGTTATGGCATCACACAGTTAGTGTTTGACGAATCAAAGGATGCAGCCCTTTGCGAACAGGCTAACAAGCTGGGTCGTGAGTGGTGTGTGCAGGCTACTGGTATCGTCAGCGAGCGTCAGGCAAAGAATCCTAAGATGGATACTGGCGACATTGAGATTCTGGTTTCAAAACTGAATGTCTTGAGCGAGAGTGTGACTCCTCCGTTTACTATTGAGGATAATACCGATGGTGGCGATGACATTCGTATGAAGTATCGTTATCTCGACCTGCGTCGTTCTTGTGTTCGTAAGAATCTGGAATTGCGCCATCGCATGACCATTCTGATTCGTAACTTCTTGGACAACCTGAACTTTATCGAGGTGGAAACACCTATCTTGATTGGTTCTACACCTGAGGGTGCTCGTGACTTCGTAGTGCCCAGTCGAATGAATCCTGGCCAGTTCTATGCACTGCCTCAGTCTCCTCAGACCTTGAAGCAGTTGCTGATGGTCTCAGGTTTCGACCGTTACTTCCAGATTGCCAAGTGTTTTCGCGATGAGGACCTGCGTGCCGACCGTCAGCCAGAGTTCACACAGATTGACTGTGAGATGTCGTTTGCCGATCAGGAGGATGTGCTGAACATTTTCGAGGACTTGGCACGTCATTTGTTCAAGGAGGTTCGTGGTGTTGAGTTGCCAAAATTGGAGCGTATGACATGGCATGAGGCTATGCGTCGTTTTGGTTCTGATAAGCCCGATCTTCGTTTCGGTATGGAGTTTGTGGAACTGATGGACGTACTGAAAGGTACTGGCGAATTCCCAGTCTTCAATGAAGCTGAATATATTGGTGGTATTGTGGTTCCAGGCTGTGCTGAATATACTCGCAAACAGCTCGACCAATTGACCGATTTTGTGAAGCGTCCGCAGGTGGGTGCCAAGGGCTTGGTTTATGTAAAGTTCAATGCTGATGGTACTGTGAAGAGCAGCATCGATAAGTTCTACCAACCTGAGGTTTGGCAGAAACTGAAGGAGAAAACGGGTGCCAAGGATGGCGACCTTGTGTTGATTCTCAGTGGTGATAAAGCCAATAAGACACGTGTACAACTTTGTACCCTTCGTTTGGAGATGGGTGACCGTCTTGGACTACGTGACAAGAATACTTTCAAATGCCTGTGGATAGTCGACTTCCCCCTCTTTGAGTGGAGCGATGAGGAGCAGCGCTTGATGGCTACACACCATCCGTTTACCCTTCCTAATCCCGATGATATTCCTTTGCTGGATACTGCTCCTGAGAAGGTACGTGCCGTGGCCTACGACTTCGTTTGCAATGGCATCGAAGTGGGTGGCGGTTCACTCCGTATTCATGATGGAAAACTGCAGGAAAAGATGTTCCAGATTTTGGGCTTCACACCCGAACGTGCTATGGCTCAGTTTGGCTTCTTGATCAATGCGTTCAAGTATGGAGCACCTCCCCATGCTGGTCTCGCCTTCGGTCTCGATCGCTTCGTCAGCATCATGGCTGGTCTTGATTCTATTCGTGATTGCATAGCCTTCCCGAAGAACAATTCTGGTCGCGATGTGATGTTGGATGCTCCTGGTGAATTGGATCCTAAACAGCTGGAAGAATTGCAGTTAGCACTTGATTTGCATCAAGAATAATTAAAAAAACTGTAAAAACCAACTGTTTGCGTACACAAAATAATTGAAAAGTTCTTAATTTTGCACTCGATTTATAAGAAAATCAATTCAATAGTGTATAAATTTTTAAAGAACTATGGCAGAAAAGAAAACTACAACAAAGAAGGCTGCTGCTCCTAAGGCAGCTGAGAAGAAGGCAACTGTAAAGAAGGCTGCAGCTCCTAAGAAGGCAGCTTTGGTTGTAAATGGTGAGAACGCTGGTTTCAAGGCTGGTGATGTTTATCAGGCTCTGGCAGCTGCTGAGAAGGCACTGACCCTGAAGGAGATTGCTAAGGCAGCTAAGATCAGCGAGGAGGAGACTCTGCTCGGTCTGGGTTGGCTCTTCAAGGAGGGCAAGCTCGCTACTGCTGACGAGAAGATTACATTGGCTTAATCTCAATTACGAAGCATAAAAGGGGCTGGTAAGCTACAAGGCATACCGGCCTTTTTTGTATCAAAATGACTTACGACCAACAGATACTTCATATCCTCACTGCTGCAGGAGAACGTGGAATAAGCGTACAGGCTATTGCCAAGCACGTTTATAACATGAACCGTACCTTCTTTGTCCAGCCAGATTTGGAGGAAATACACAATTATGTACAACAGTATCTGTTGAAAAACAGTAAGTCTTCCCAATCATTGATTGAGAGCACGGGTCGTCGTGGCTATTATCGCCTGAATACTACGGGTTCGGCAGATGCTCTACAAATGATGCTGCAGTTTCGCGAAGAACAACAAGGAATAGAAGAGGAGAAGCCTCAGCAAGACCTCTCCTTAAATTTGTTTGATTAATTTTGCTGGAACGCCAGCAACAAGTGAATTATCTGGTACATCTTTTGTAACAACAGCGCCTGCAGCCACCACGCAATGCTTTCCAATGGTTACGCCAGGCAGAATCACCGCGTTGGCGCCAATCCACACATCATCCCCAATCATTACCGGTTTAGTTGTAATACCCTGTTCGTCAATCCGCTTGTTCTTGTCTTCAAAGTTGTGATTCAGCGCTGAAACAGTGATACCTTGCGCCAGATTCACATGATTTCCGATACAAACAGGTCCGATAATGGTGTTATGTATTCCAATTCGGGTGTAATCGCCAATCACCACATCACCCACCGCATTGTTGATGCAACAATACGATTCAATGACACTATGCTTCCCTAGAAAGAATCTACGATAGGGTGGAGTATCCATCCTGACGCTTCCGTATATCTTTGAACCACGTCCCCTGTGTTGGTATAATGGTGCCAATAATCTTATATACCATCGAGGTCTCGCATCCCGCTGGTTCATAATGATGTAATCCAAAAATCGTTTCATCTTTGGATTGGACTTCAATCCTTGTCTTATTTGTTCTTTATCACTCATTGTATATTATCTTGTTCCATTGTTCAATGATATGCTGGATATGAAATCTTTGTGCTATTTGAATAGCTTCATCTGATTTCTTATCCCATTCTATTACAGTTGCTTTATGTAGTTGTTCTGCTAATTCATTAACATTACCATTAGTGAAATACATGCCGAAGTCACCCATGATTTCCTTACTGGTCGGAAGATCTGAAGAAACAATTGGTAATCCATGCGCCATCGCCTCCACTAAAACTAATCCGAATCCTTCCCATCGTGAGCTGAGTACATATACTTGTGCTTTGGTATAGTATTCTTGTATGTTATTGGTAAAAGGATGAAGCGTTATTAGTCCTTCCAACTTATAATCAGCTATCATTTTGCGATAAAGAGGTTCTTCCACCCCTTCTCCAACTATATCTAGAGTCCATTCTTTGTTGTTCTTGGCAAAGATGCTGAAAGCCTCAATGAGTAAGTCGAATCCCTTATGTCGATGAGAGAAACGTCCCACTGCCAGAAATCTTTTGGAATTACCTTGTGATGGTTTGCCAGGAACCAAGGTTAATGGATTATAGATAACTTCTAATGGGAAATGATATTTATGGGCATCATCTTGGCAAAGAACAATTGTCTTGTCTAGTTTCTGCAGTTGGTATTCATAATGCTTTCTTAGTTCTGGTCCAATGTATAAAGAACCTGCACCGAAAAGAGCCTTGTATGAATTATGAATCCACCCAATCAGTTTGGTGCCCCCTAATTGCGACTTACATGCAGCTAAACGGACTGCTAATGGAGCATGAACGCCAATAATCACATCGTATGCCTCATCTTTCAACTCTTTCGCCAATGCATCTCGTTTCTCTGATGGGAACGAACTATGACTATACCAGTCTGATGTCAATCTGGTTTGAGGTAATATCTTCCTGAATAGTCCGCTATAAGCTTTACAAAACAGTTCCTTCCACCTTGGTGTTTCTGGATAGCAAAAAAAACGATAGTGTATATTAGCTTTGTTCAAATCATACAGAGAAGTGTTTTCTGCTTTAGGATCATCAAAAGTCACAATGGTAACGTCACAGTCTTTTGCCAGTTCTTTGGCGATGACTGCTGTCACTCGTTGTACCCCTCCGTACGAGAAGATAGAATCCATTAAAAAGCAGATTTTCTTCTTCATCATTCCTGTCGTCTATTGATACTGTTTCTTGTTTTCAGAATATACTTCATGATATAATTTTAGTAAGTCTTCTGCTGTCTTTCTCCATGAGAAGAGTTTGGCACGCTCTAATCCTGTCTCTTTTTGTTTATTATAGAATAACTCATCACTTTCAAGGCGAAGCATCATCTGCGTAATTTCTTCACTGTTCTCAGGATTGACCAAAATGGCATCAGGACCTCCTATTTCAGGCATTGACGATGTATTGCTCGTAATCACTGGAGTACCGCAAGCCATTGCTTCAAGCAATGGAATGCCAAAGCTCTCTCTTAATGAGGTATAGAGAAATGCAAATGCACTATTATAGATAGAGGGCAAATCTCTATTCACAATATATCCAGGCATTACAATCTTCTCTCGAATATTTTCAATATGATTCCGTTCAATAATGCCATTCAGATAATTGGGGTCAAGATCGGCCATTAGTAATTTTCGCTTTATGTCTGAACGCTCAAGATATTTTGAATAAGCAACCAACGTTCTCTCCGTATTCTTTTTTGGATCCGTATTACCAAGAAAGAAGAAATATCCTTTCTCTGGAATATACTTTTTATAAACTTCCTCTTTATCTTCGAGAGGTTTGAACCAGTTGTTATATCCATTGTATATCATGGCCATCCGTTCATGAGGAATGTTTAATTTCGAAATGATGTTTTCCATTTCAAAATTAGAAACGGTAATGATACGTTGGCATTTATCCAAAATACGAGGTACATTCAGTCTTCTATATAGCCAACCCATATTTTGGTATAACGAATGATTTTGCTTGTCGCGAGGCTCTAGAAAGATAATATCATGAAGCGTCAAAACCAGTGGAATATCACACCATATCGGAGCTGTATTGCTGGTACAATGCAGGATGTCAACTTTGTGTTTTTTTGCCGCTTTAGGCAAAGCCCATTGTTCCCAAAGAGGATACGAAGGACAGTTCAATTCTATGACATGTACATTCTTTGTACTCTCCACGCATCGGTCTTCCCCAGGTTTTATAAATACATAGTATTCATTCTCCGTGTCTATTTGCTGCAATTCTTTTATCTCTTGCAACACCACGTAGTCCATTCCATGCTTGTTCTTACGAAAAATCCGTTGAGCCTCTATTCCAATTCTCATGTTTTGAATACTATTTGCATGCAAAAATAAGCAAAATGTTTGTTAATCCAAAATTAATTTATAATTTTGTAGCATAATTGGATGTAATAATGCCTGAAACTGCAAATAAACTCAAGTTAGTCTATATTACTCCGGCCCTCTATATGGCAGGAGGTGTAGAACGTGTACTAACACTCAAGGCCAATTATTTTGCAGAGCATTTTGGTTATGATATTACGATAATTCTAACCGAAGGAAAAGACACACCTTTATTTTATCCATTGTCGAATAAGATAAAGGTAATCAATTTAAATATTGGTTTCGAGGAGCTTTGGACTTGCTCATTTGTCAAGAAGGTATTCGTATATCTAAAGAAACAACGACAGTTCAAAAAAGCATTGACTAAGGAGTTGATGTGCATTCGTCCTGATATTACCATCAGTCTGCTACGACGTGAGATTAATTTCATTAACGATATCAAAGATGGCAGTCGTAAAATAGGTGAATTGCATATCAATCGCGCTAATTATAGAAATTACGGTACCGAAAAGGTCTGTTTCATAAAGAAACTATTCGCCAAGTTCTGGTCTTCAAATCTTTTACACCATCTTCAAAAGCTCGATAAGTTGGTTGTTCTTACAGACAGAGATCGTGAGTCATGGGTTGAATTGAATAATGTTGTTACTATTCCAGATCCTTTATCTTTATCGCCAACTACAATTAGTCCTTTAACAGAAAAGCGAGTTGTTGCAATAGCCCGCTATTCGCATGAAAAGGGAATTGATTTGTTACTAAAAGCATGGTCTGTTGTAGAAAAACAAATATCGGATTGGAGGTTGGATGTATTTGGAGATGGGGATAGAGTCCCTTACGAGCAACTGATAGATGATTTGAAGATTAATAGGAAGTTTTGTCAGTTGCATGGCAGAACGAATGATGTTGAGAAAGAATATTGCAATAGTAGCATTTTTGTATTAAGTTCTCGTTTCGAAGGATTCGGCATGGTTCTTACTGAAGCGATGGCTTGTGGCCTTCCTGTAGTGTCTTTTGATTGCCCATGGGGGCCGCGTTCAATAATAACTGATGGGGGAGACGGAATCCTTGTTGAAAATGGTAATGTTGAGGCTTTGGCTTCAAGTTTATCTAAGTTAATGAGTGATGAAATCCTTCGACAGTCATTATCAAAAGCTGGATTACGCAATGTTCAGCGATTTAGTATTGAGCAGATTGCGGAACAGTGGAGAAATGTATTTGAATCGTTAAACGTAAGTATATCATGAAGATATTATTTCTTGTTTATCATGGATTTTCGGAAGTTAGTGGAATTTCTAAAAAAATCCACTATCAAGTAAAAGGGCTTCGGGAAAATGGCCATGATGTCCGTCTCTGCTACTATGGTTTTGCCGAGAATGGTCATCGGTGCCGGTATATTGATGACAAGGTGATACAAGATTATGGAACAGGAAAACTTGCAGGTCTTCGGCAACGTCTAAGTTATGATTGTGTTTACGATTATTGCATCAGGGAAAAGATTGAGTTTGTCTATGCCCGTTGTTTTCAGAATGCTAATCCGTGGCTTATTCGATTCTTCAAAAGAATAAAGAAGGCAGGAATTCACTCGGTGACTGAAATTCCCACATACCCTTATGATGCAGAATTTGTCGGATTCCCTTTTCAAACACAGATGAATCTGAAAGTAGACCAAATGTTTCGTCATAAGCTCTGTGCTCAGATGGATGCAATCGTTACTTTCTCTGATGCTAAAGAAATCTTTGGTCAACGCACTATTAATATAAGCAATGGTGTTGATTTCGGCAGTATACCATTACATAAGCCCGTGATTACGAATGACGAACTTCATTTAATAGGTGTTGCAGAAGTCCATTATTGGCATGGTTACGACCGATTGATAGCAGGCATTGGCGAATACTATAAAAATGGCGGGAAAAGAGATGTGTTCTTTCATATTGTTGGTGGTGTTGCTTCCTGTGAAATGCATGATTCTATGCATGCTCCTGGTTATATAGAACTGATGGAGAAGTATCATGTCAAGGATAGGGTTATCTTTCATGGTCAACTTTTTGGCGATGAGTTGGATGCTGTATTTAATCAGTGTCAGTTTGCGATAGGCTCTTTAGCACGCCATCGAAGTGGCATTACTGTTATTAAGACCTTAAAGAACCGAGAGTATGCAACTCGCGGGATACCTTTTATATATAGTGAACAGGATAGTGACTTTGATAGTATGCCGTATGTGTTGAAGATACCGGCAGATGAATCACCTGTTGATATGAATAAAATATGGAATTTTATGGATAGTTTCCAGATGAAACCTGTCGAGATTCGTAAGACCGTTGAACATCTAACATGGACTATACAGATGCAAAAGGTTGTTGACAACGTTTTTAAAATATCTTGAAAGATGAAACATATTCTATATATATATTCAGAAATTACGATTAAAGGAGGGGCAGATAAAGTCCTGACAGAGAAGGCCAATTATTTGGCAACTCATGGCTATCGCATCACTATCCTGACAGAATCGCAAATGGGACGTCCTATGTCATTCCAATTGTTTCCCCAAGTGGGTCATGTCGATATGGGACTAGATTTTAATAGCCAATACACCCATGGATTATTCCGACGACTATGGATCTACAACACGTTAATGTGGCAATATAGAAAGAAACTAAAGGAAACGCTTCTAGAATTACATCCAGATATCGTTATTACAACGATGGGTCGAAGCCTTTCGTTATTGCCTAACATGAAAGACGGTAGCGTGAAGTTGGGAGAAGCGCATACAACAATAAACCATCTGCGTAGTCTCCATTTAATGGAACAAAAAGGAGGCGTGTTTAAGTGGGTGGCTAAGTATATGCGCTGGAAGATGTGTAGATGCGCATCAAAATTGTCTGCCATAGTTCTTCTTACTCCCAATGATGCGGAGGATTGGAAAAAATTTTTGAAGACTTTTGTCATTCCCAATCCACTCTCTTTTTATCCATCGGAAGGCGCAAAATTGGACAATAAGCAAGTCATCATGGTTGGTCGTTATAATGATGCGAAAGGATATGATTATTTGATTCCTGCTTGGGAGATGGTGCATCAACGTTATCCTGATTGGATTTTAAATGTTTATGGGTCAGGGGAACTTCATGATGATGTTTTTAATTGGGTACGAGAAAGACATTTAGAAAATACTATCATTCTTCATGACCCTGTTGATAATATCATGGAAAAGTATATGGAAAGTTCTATATGTGTTCTGAGCTCTCGTTATGAAGGTTTTTCTTTAGTAATGCTTGAAGGTATGGCTTGTGGCGTACCGTTTGTTTCTTTCGATTGTCCTTATGGTCCACGTCAAATCATTCGAAGTGGAGAAGATGGTATTTTGGTTGAGTATCTTAATTATAAAGCACTTGCTGACGGGATTTGCTCGTTAATTCAAGACGAATATCTACGTAAGCAGATGGGGGCTAATGCTAGGAAAAACATTGCACGTTTTTCTAAGGATACCGTCATGAAGCAATGGTGTGATTTATTTAATTCTTTATGATGAAGTGGAAAGATCAAATAATTGAAAGTGTCAAGGCTACCAAATATAACATAGGTTTCGTTGATGAGCCTTTGAGAAGTGTCATTGATGGAGTTCCCATTCATATACATTGGCTTAAACATTCATATACAGATCGTTGGTTTGCTGACCCTTTTATTCTGGACTTCAATGATGAGGAAATCATCGTCTTGGTTGAGGAATGGTATGACCCTATTTTGCGAGGTCGTATTTCAAGATTGGTGGTGGACAGAAAGACCTATGAGTTGAAGTCTTTAAAAGTCGTTTTAGACGAAGGTACACACTTGAGCTTTCCAGCTATAGAAAGAGTAGGTAGGGATGTTTATATACATCCCGAAAATAGTGTGGTGGGAAAGTTAGAGAATTATAAGTACAATGAGAAAGAAGACCGTTTCGAAAGAGTTGGACTCCTTTGTAACCAGCCTTTGACAGATTCGGCTATTATAGAATGGCAGGGTAAACGAATGATGTTCTCCACCAAGCTGCCGGATGCCAATGGTAAAGAACTAGGAATATATCAGTGGGATGAGAAGAAGCATCTGTTTGAATTGAAAGAGAACTATTATTTTACAGATAATATTTCTCGGATGGCAGGTAATATCTTCCAGTTAGATGGCAAGTGGTATCGTCCTGCTCAAGTTTGTATTAAGTCCTATGGTGATGCCGTTTCTCTCCAAGAAATAGTCTGTGATAATGGGCAATGGAGTTTTCATGAGGTCAGACGAATCTATTCCCCACATCCCGATTTTGAATTAGGATTCCATACTTTTAATGTTTGTCACGACATGATTGTAGTGGATGCGTTAGGGTATAGAAAACCTAGGTTGGCCCATCTGATTAAAAACATTCGGAAACCCTTTAAAAAGTTGAAATGAAGATACTATATGCATATGATGCGATAGCACGTCATGGAGGGATGGAACGTGTTATTGTAGATAAAATGAACAGTTTTTCCCAGATAGAGGGTGTGGACGTTTATCTGCTGACAACGAACCAAGGCAGCCATCCCATCCCTTTTGAATTGGCACCAGAGGTTCATTATGAGGATTTGGGTGTTCAGACGCATTTACAATATCGTTATCGTGGACTACACCGATTGTGGGAAGGCTACCGTCGAAATAGGCTGCTGAAGAAACGTATGGCAGAGAAAATCATTGATGTCCAGCCTGATGTCATCTTCTGCACAACATCCAGATTGGTTGCAACGATGGTACACTTAAAAGGGCATATTCCTTTAGTCATAGAGTCTCATTCCGACTTTGAAAACGTGATGGAGAGCGAATGTGACTCTTGGTTGAATCGCATCAAGAAAAAAATACGCTATAGACAAATCCAAAAGGCTTCAGTTTTGGTGACATTGACAGAAGAGGATGCAAAGGCATGGAGGACAATCCATTCTAAGGTGGTGGTAATTCCCAACCTTGCTCATCTGAATAATACCGATACAATTAGCGATTGTATGTCGCATCATGCAATCTATATGGGACGGTATTGCAATCAAAAAGGTCTGCCGGCATTATTAGAAGCATGGACCTTCGTTCATCAGAATCATCCAGACTGGATACTGGATATGTATGGTGACGGTGAATTAGAAGATTGGCTGAAGAAAGAGGTTACGCGATTAAATATTGGCGTACAGGTTCATGAACCAGTAGACGATGTGTTTTCATGTTATTGTAATAGTAGCATGTTATTACTAACATCCACATGGGAGCCCTTTGGACTGGTATTGCCAGAAGCAATGAGTTGTGGGTTACCCGTAATATCTTTTTCAGGATTAAAAGGTCCTGATAGTATTATCACAGACGGAGTTGACGGGTTTTTGGTAAAAGATAGAGATGTTGAAAATTTTGCACGTTGTATATGTCAACTCATAGAACAACCTAATCTGTGTCAGGAGTTGGGTAGAAATGCAAAGGCATGTTCTCAACGTTATGCTGCAAATCATATTATGCCTATGTGGATAAAAATGATAGAATCATTAAGCAACAAGTAATATATGAAGAATTGGTATGATAAATACATGTCTATCTATGGGAAACCTTTTTCTGAGGTCTCTCAAGATACGATTGAAAGCATTCGTCAGCAACTTCAGAGGCTGCAAAATCCAAAGCCGTTGGTTTCTATTGTTGTCATTGCTTACAACGAAGAGTGTCGTTTGGCCGCATGTTTGTGGTCTTTAAGTGAGTTGCAAACAAAATATCAGATTGAGATATTAGGTGTTAACAACAACTCCAAGGACAGAACGGAGGAAGTATATCAGTCATTAGGATTGCCTTATTATAACGAAACGAAACAAAGTCCTGGTTATGCACGACAATGCGGATTACAACATGCCAAGGGTAAATACCATTTCTTCATTGATGCCGATACGCTTTATCCGTCATGCTATGTTGATAAGATGATGGAGAAACTGACGAAACCGGGCGTTTCTTGCGTTGGCACTTTCTGGAGCTTTTATCCTGATGAGCAGCATTCTGCGTTTAGTCTGTTATTGTTTGAATTGATTCGTGACACCTTTCTTTGGGTACAACATTTCAAGCGTCCGGAGTTGAATATACGTGGAATGACCTTTGCTTTCAATGCAGACTATGCTCGACAATGTACTATTCGTACGGATATTCGTCGTGGCGAGGATGGATCGTTGGCACTTGAATTAAAGCGCTTTGGAAAGATAGTATTCCTTTATAATCGCAAAGCTCGTCCAGTTACTGGTTATGGAACCATTGGCAAACAATCTGTGTGGCAGAGCTTTATAGACCATGTTAAGGTCCAAATGAAAGGTATTACTCGTATCTTCCATTCCACTGATCATTATGAGGATTCAGAGGATAATTTGGTGAAGAATAAGTGAACAATTAGATTATTATGTCAAATTGCCAACACCAGTTATGTAAGGGATATTCTTTTCTGTTAACTTGTGCTTTCTTGAAAATTCCTTGTGAATCTCGGAGATTCCCTCTAGGACCATGTATACGACCGCTATGCATCCTTTCTCCATTAATTGCATAGCGAACTTTGCATCCTGCGACATTTTCAGAACATTTTATATGTATACTATTGCCTTTTATGCCAACAGATTGGACAATGTCTTTATTAGAAGGTGAAATAACACTGAATCCATAATGCTTTATTTTGTAAACAGAAGTAGTGTCAAATACCAAAGGTGGGTATGGTACTTTGAAATTGATGACGACTTCGTTATCAATACACTCGATGGAATTTGGTGTCAATCCTTTCGTGTTCTGTTTGTTGTGAATAATGTCTAATGCAGACATTGCAACAAATTTACCATGAAGCTGCTGACCAATAGCATTAATATGAATACGCTCTCTTACAAAATCATAAAGATAGGTTGGACTGCTAGGCCAAAATAGTGAGTCATCTTTTATTAGTTCAAGTTGACTTTGTGGAACAATGCTCTCTTGGCAGTTGAAACGATTTTCCTTAAATTTTCTTCCACCTGACACATTGTTTGTTTGATAGCATACAATTCGCACATCCTTTGCTTGATGGGTTATATTTCTTATATCATTGGCTATGTCAGTCTGAAATTTTTTCAATAGTACTTTGTAATTTGTTTCTGGATACTCTTCAATATCGCTTTCTCCTTGCATCCAGCAAATTGCAGGAACCACAAAATCCCATTCTCGTTCTTTTGCATTTTTGTATGCAGATTCTATATTATCTAAAAAGCATTGATATGGACGAGTGCCTTTGCTAAGATCTTTAATTGCAGTTGTACCTTGCCCTCCAGGGAAGATACATATTATAGTGTCTTTCCCTAAACTATCTGCTAACATCTCTGCCATACTATATATGGTCAGCTCAAATGAGCGTTTTTGATAATGGATAATCCTTTTTGCTTTTTCCTTAATTATGTTATTATCAAAATAGCCATATGCGTGGTCAAGGTTTTCTGTAACGATACGACCGTCTGCATAGCTTGCAAGGGAATCGAAATCCGTAATACGTGTTGCTTCTTCTCCTAATGCTAAACTTTGTCCATAAACAGGAATACATATAACTGTTTTGTGCTCGTACGATTCTTTACATGATACGAGAAACATTAATATGACTAATAGCGAGAATAGTTTTTCTTTCATGAGTGCAAAGATACAAAGTCTATTCAAAACCTCCAAATAATCGCCTCTTTTTCTTATATCCGAACCTTCGGCATTGGCTTGTAATTCATCCAGTTTTCATAAGCCTGAGTGATGATGTGGGGCAACTGCTTGGCTCCGAAGTAGTTTCGAATCCAGGTAGTGATGGCCTCTGAGGGCCAGTTCTCGATGCCCACTCTGCAAGCCATATGTTTAATCAGATGGTCGCTGATGAACATACGGAGTATTTCTCGAGCTTTTTCACCACTCACGCCATACTTCCTCATATAGGCATACTCGAACTCGTTAAAGAATATGTAATGAAGGTTGTCGTCGTTGTATATCTTCCACAATCCCTCTTCTACACGTTTGTAAGCGTCCTTGTTTGGCTTGACATGAAACTTGGGCACTAAAGCTGTTGCTGGTATAGGCCAACGTTACTTCGTCCATATACTCGATGGCTCCATCAAACAAGTACTTGATCTTGCCAATCTCGTTCCACGTCAGTTTCTTGGCTCGCCAATGGCGGTTATAGCTTCTGGCGCTCGTAGCGGCCAGCGCATAGTCGTTCTTACGTATCATCCTTAACAATTTAATTCTGTCGGGGTGCCCCCTCCACCAGGGCACCCCCATTATTACATTAAGGCCTCCTTAGGCCTTTAATTAAGCATATTAGGCCCTATTTATAGGATAGGGCCAATGTAAATTGGCTATTAAAGCAATGTTCGGCATTTCCCGAATCACCAAGCATAGTCATCTTGCCACCCATCATAGTGAGGTTCCTTCGTATAACCATGCTCTTTGCATACTTGGCCGATGAACGCTTGCATCTCTGGAGAGATGAGTCGTTCGCCTCTTCGATACTCATAATACTGGCGACGACCATAGTGAACGATGAGTCGATGCTTGATGCCAATCTCTTGACTACGAGTCATCTCATCGTAGAAATGCATCATGCCCTTGGCGTAGCGAACGTGCTTTTTCTCGCGATAAAGTGCACACTTGTTGGCCTTCACTTCAGGATGCATGGGGTTGACACTTAGAATGATATAGTCGTTGCTCTGCAGTTCCTGACCTACGAGCCAGCGCAGACAAGTCGCTCTGCGCGGACACTCGTTTATGAAACAGAGCAAATAGTTTGGTGCCTTATGGCTGAATACTTCTTTTTCTGTCATCCTTTTAGCTGTTTTTTAAAAGCATGCAAAGATACGAAAAATAATCGAGATTAATGCAGGATACGCGAGGAAAAATCAGCGCAGAGCCTACTTTTTTCTTAAGTTGCCGCTACTTATCTTGCAAGTAGACGCTACTTACCATCAAAGGAGCCTATACTCACATGTGTTTCTCCTAGAGAAACACTCTGTATCTCCCAAAGAAACACACTGTTTCTCTAGGAGAAACACTTCCGTTTCCTTAAGATTCAAAACCCCATCACTTTTTCAATGATTGGTGCAATATCGTAATATTTGTATTCAGCTAAACGACCTCCAAAGGTGACGTTTTGTTCTAGGTCAGCTAACTCTTTGTATTTCTTATAAAGATTGTTGTTTCGCTCGTCATTAACGGTATAGAATGGCTCAATGCCAGGATGCCATTCTGAGGAGTATTCTCGCGAAATGACAGTCTTGGGACAACGATAGACATCTTCGCCAAACATCTCAAAATGCTTATGCTCAATAATTCGTGTGTATGGAACCTCTGCGTCAGTAAAGTTCATAACGGCATTGCCTTGATAGTTGGGCATATCTAGTGTCTCTTGCTCAAATCGAACACTGCGCCATTCCAATTGGCCAAACTGATAATCAAAGTATTCGTCGATTTTTCCTGTGAAGAGGATATGCTCGGCAATGTTTTCCCAATGCTGTCTGTTGTCAAAGAAATTGGTGTTGGTTCTCGTCTCAATACCCTCTAATAATCCATCAATGAGCTTGTTAAAACCACCCATAGGAATACCTTGGAATCGGTCGCTAAAATAGTTGTTGTCATGAACAAATCGGACGGGTAATCGTTTAATAATGAAAGCAGGCAACTCAGTACACTTTCGTCCCCATTGTTTCTCTGTATATCCTTTAATCAGCGTCTCGTAAATATCTTTACCGATTAATAATAGTGCTTGCTCTTCTAGATTGCGAGGTTCTGTAACACCATCTGCTTTCATTTGTTCCAATGCTTCCTTTCGTTGCTCGTCAATCTTTTGACGAGCCTCTTCTGGTGTCAACACTCCCCACATCTGATAGAAAGTATTCATGTTGAAGGGCAGGTTATATTGCCTGCCTTTGTAGTTGGCGATAGGTGAGTTCGTGTATCGATTAAACTCCACAATGCTGTTTACAAATTCCCATAATTGTTTATTGTTTGTATGGAAAATGTGTGCTCCATATTTATGAACATTGATGCCTTCAATGTTCTCACAGTAGATGTTGCCCCCCAAATGCGGACGAACATCAATTACCAAGCATCGCTTGCCCTCATGCTTGGCTTTATAAGCAGCTGTTGCACCATAAATGCCTGCACCAACTATCAAAAGATCGTATTCCTTCTTGTTCATTGTAACTAATATTCTTGTAAATAGACTCGAGGCAATTGATTACTACGATGTATATTGCTTTTGGTTATGCATCCCCCATTTGCCATAAAGACTGTTTTGAAATGATAGCTGGAGATGAGATTAATTTCCCGATTTCCAATTTCGTTGTTAGAGCCGTAAGGAAATGCGAAATGATGAATGTCGTGATGGGTAATGGACTTCAATTTAGTGATACATCCGCTTATTTCATCGTTAAAGCGACTCTCTGAAACTCGATTCAGCGCAGGATGCGATACGGTGTGTCCGCCAATAGTACATAGGGGATCTTGGCTAATGGTGCTGATTTGTTCCCATGTCATGGCTTGTTTCTTAACAGGTCCATACCAATCAATACTGCCATCGTTGAATAATTGATTTAGTTGTTCGAAAAGATTCTCTTGGTTAAAACTGAGTATTTTTTCGCGTAACAGTCTGAAGGTGTCCCATCGTTGCTGGAATGTCTCGCATGGATAAGTGATGCCATCAGAGGTCGTAATGCTGTCGTTTCGAAGAATCATATCTTCAATTGTATCCCACCAAAGAATAGCTTTCCTGTCTATGAAATCTGTGGCAACAAATATGGTAAAGGGAACATTGTGGCGTTTGAATACTGGATAAGCATGTGTATAGTTGTCAAGATACCCGTCGTCAATGGTAAAGGCAATGAATGGATATTCAGGGAATTGTTTTTGTGCTATCATTAGACTTATCTCGTCAAGCGAGATGAACTGAAACCCTTTGGACTTGTATTTTAGAATAATCTTTTCTAAGAATTCTGGAGAAATCTTTAAATCTTCGTTTGTTGGGATTCTAGTTTTATCTTTGTTGGTTATATGATGAAGCATGAAGACAACGCCTAAGGCACCTTCCTTAATAAGCTGGTGCCTGCTGAGATAAGACAACATTGGGTATTGTTCTTTTACTACATGCTGATAGTAGATTCTACCAATCCGTCGGACTATTTTGTGTATTATAGTATTCATCTAAATAATATTTCTGCAAAAATACTGTTTTTTTCGGAAATATTACTTATCTTTGCCCAATAAAATAAAGATAGACATGAAATTATCGATAATAACAGTGAACTATAATGATGCGAAGGGGTTGCAACGCACGATTGAAAGTGTCCTTTGCCAGACCTTTCATGATTATGAGTTTATTGTTATTGATGGAGGCTCAACGGATGGCAGTGTTGAGGTTATAAAGAGATACGAGAAGTACATTGATTATTGGGTTTCTGAGCAAGATGGAGGAATTTACCCAGGAATGAATAAGGGACTCCGTCAGGCAAAGGGCGAATATGTTAACTTTATGAATGGTGGTGATTGTTATCATTCATCTGATGTCCTTGAAAAGATTTTTTCCTTTGATACCAATGCGGATATTATTACGGGTGCTCATGCAGGAAGTCCTCATCCTAATGTCGGTCGGAATGGTATCTCGATGTATGACTTGTATACTGGAGCCGTTGATCATCAGGCCTCATTCATACGTAGGGAACTGGCAATTCGTCATCCTTATGATGAGAGATATAAGATTGTTTCCGATTGGAAATTTTTTATAGAAGCTTTGATATTGGATAACTGTAGCTTCTATTATACGGATACCATAGTTGTAGATGTGGATATGGGTGGTATTAGCAATACCAATTCGGAATTAGACAGGAAGGAGCGCCAGTCGGTGCTAAAAGAACTTTTTCCGGAAAGAGTCTTGAATGATTATAGATTGTATGCTTCCATTCATCCCAGATTGTTGGATTTAGCCACTCGAATTAGCAAATCACAGACCATATTGTCTGTCATTATAAAGATGTCTAAATTGCTTTTGTGGCTTAAAGGTGTCTGAGTCTGTATTGACAGTCGAGTGCTTTCTTTATAATTTTAGCGATGAGGAACATGCGGTGGGCTGCAGCCCATAATTCGATTCGTAGTTTCCAATCAAGTTGTTTGAATTGCCATATATAGCGGTGCGTTTCTGGGAATACGTTAAGCCAATAATGATAATTGTCTATATTGTCAAAGTTGATGACAAGTGACATCTTTAAGGAGAATTTTCGGAATTCAATTTCTTGGGCAAATTCGTCATAACGTTGGCATGACCTCATCAACTCTTCTATCTTGCGTCCTATCATGATGCCGCTATCAATAGTGGTCCGAGTATGGTGAAAGGAGGAAGAATAACATGTGTGTCTGTAATGATAAGGAGCGAAATCTATGCCGATGATTTTTTTTGCATAAAGGAAAGTTTGTAAATTATAATACAAATCCTCACCCATATTCAAACCCTCAGGGAAGGTAATGTTGTGATCCGAAATCAGTTTTGTTCTTGTAAGAGATGTGCATAGCGATGGATGTATCTCACCGTTAATTAGTCGTCTGATATTCTCATTGACCGATTTTGCATATTGTTGCTGAAGAATGCTTCTTTTGTCAGAATATTCATGGTATATATTGCATCCGACGATGTCTGCTTCCGTTTTTTTAGCTTGTTCGTAGAGACTTTCATACATGTCTCTGTCAACCCAGTCGTCGCTATCTGCATGAATGACGTATTCGCCAGTTACCTGAGACATACCCACACGTCTGGCATTCGAAACGCCCATGTTTTTCCTGAGTTGTACAATCTTGATGGATGGCTGCAAATGAGGGTAAGATTCTATCGTTTGTTTCAGTTTCTTTATGCTGCCATCGCTTGACGCATCATCAACGAAAATGTATTCGATACCAGTCAATGTCTGCTCAAAAAGAGAACGAACACATTCCTCTATGTACATTTCCCGATTGTATATTGTGATGATAATGGAAACTTTTGGCATCATATCAATTATTTTATCATGCAAAAGTATAGAAATAATATGATTTCCTCAAATTTTAACCAATTTATTTTGGAAATTTAGAATAATTATGCTACTTTTGTCAAAACAATAGAGTTCAAAAATGGACGAGCATCAGATAAAAGTATCAATCTTAGTTCCTTTTTACAAGGTGGAAAATTATGTAGGTCGTTGTGTGGAATCTCTTTTTACCCAGACTTACAAAAATATTGAATACGTGTTTGTGAATGACTGTACACCTGACGGGAGTATGGAGGTCATAAACGAAAAGATTGACAAATACGGAATGACCGACAAGTGTAAGATGATTATTCATGAACAGAATCAAGGTATCTCTTCATCAAGAAATGATTGTCTGGACAATATGACAGGCGATTATTTCCTTTTTATCGATAGTGATGACTATATAGATAGGGATATGGTGGAGCTACTTGTTGAAGCTGCCGTGAAAGAGAATGCAGATATTTCAGGTTGTGGCTATATAGAGGAATATGCAGACCATAGCGTGGAACATCCGCAAAAATATACTAATGACCATGACGAAATGATGCGTGCAATAACATTGCTAACCATCAAAGGAGTGATGTGGAAGTTGCTGGTTCGCAGTACGATTGTGACTGAGCATAAGGATGAAGTTCGTTTCATTCCTGATAGGAATATGGTGGATGATTATTTTTTCTGTTGTCAGATATTCTACTATGCCCAACGTTTTGCAGGAGTAGATAGGTGTATGTATCATTGGATTCAATACAACCCTAACAATTACACCCATACTACAATTTTTGCTGTTGAAAGTCAAGCTGCAGCAATTCGTAAAACAGAGGAATTCTATCGCGAAAAGGAAATTTACGATGTCGTAAAAACAGAACTAATTCAGCGCAAGTTTATTAGTAAGTTACCTTTGCTATTTGATAAGGAATGTATTGATGTCGAGCGATGGAGAAATCTGTTCCCTGAGAGTAATAATGTATGGAAAAGCATGAACTTCTCGTTAGGAAATAGGATATTGTTTATGTTGGCTCAATCGCCATTTTATAGACTTATTTACCATCTGAAATGATAAATATGTTTACCAATAACATCCATCCTCAATATCCGAGGACTTTTGTGGTGTTTCTGTTTCGGATGGACGAACCCAATAAGGCGTCATAAATGACAGATAGTTTTTCCCATTAAAACCATAATTGGGATCTTCCCATCGTTTACCCTTTATACCAAATAACAATTGAGTCGCTCCACCTAAATGGATAGCTTTTTTCCCTTGTCTTTTGCAATGAGCAGCTAGAGGGAAACCATATGCGCCGCAACCGATAATGCATATGTCGTAATCAATCATGTCAATTTCATTTTGCATATAGTGGAGGGCTTCAAACCATGTTTCAAAATTGTCAGGCTTTTGACCTGTTATTGATTGTACTGCTTTTAGTGTTATGAGGGTAAATTCTGGAAGTAATCTAGGGTCTTTATGCACATGTGATCTTTGTGCATATTGTGCTTGTATTGTGTCTGTAAAAGGATGAACGACTAAGACTTTCTTACCCTCTAATGCTAAGGTCCATGGTTCGCTATCACAGCCCCACAATGGATTTAAAAGCTCCAAGTCTATAAATGTTGCATTTGATAATTTATCTAAGAAATATCCTTCTTCTTTACACCAAGATCCTAATACGTCGAGCAGAGGCATGGCACTCATCATCTCTTCTCCAAATTTATCTAATTGCTCTATGCTTGGAGAGAAAAAACCTGCATTATAATACATCCTGTTAATAGTGCTTTCTGGATACCACCATATATCACTCTTTCCACGTACATAATTAATTAGATTGTACTTGTAGAACTTTCGGTTTCTTGTAAACACGGTACATTCTATTTCATTGGAACCAAAACGTCCAATCATACATGGCTTGTCTGAACTAAGCAAATCGTATATAGTCTTATTTGCAAATGTGGGGTCCCTATTGGGGATGGGTTGGGGTAGTATGTATTTGCCGAAAAAAGTAGCGTAAAATTTTCTCGCTGCGTTGAAAAGCTTGATTATAATTCTGTCAGATAATGAGGCCATAAATGTTACTTTTTGATGTGAAGAATAGAAAGAATGCGCATGTAAAAATCTTTGGCACCTTTACAGAAAAGATAAATTAGAGTTAAATTGATGGCAAGATAAATAAGAACCCCTATGGTGGCAATATAGAATAATTGCATGTAGTTTTGAGGAGTTGAGTCAAACATCTCCAATAATGCATGTGCTACAGCAAAACTGATGATAGATACGATGAAGTTACGAGAAGCTCCTTTCCAATACGTAGAATAGCTTAGGTGTAGTCCGGAATGAAAAAGATAATAAGGCTTCCATAATAAACCTATTAAGGTTGTAGTTATAACTTTATTAAGTAAAATACCAGCAATTCCCCATAGATAGCCACCAATTAATGTAATAACTATTGTTAAAAACAATTCTAACCATGCTGTCCATGTATCAGCAAATAAACCATGTGTGGCATTAAACATGTCAACACTTCCTCTTGAAGTTCCAATGTATATAGATAGAACTAATAGTATGAGTATTTCGCGTGAAAGAATATATTCTGCCCCTAACCAAAGACTAATAAAGGGTTCCATAAAATGATATATAGAGAAGCATAGGAATCCTGCTACAAAGTGACGAATGGTTGTTATTTCCCAAAATACTCTCATAATATTTTGTTTATTTCCTTCTGCGACAAGATTCCCAATGCTTGCTTCCATACTACCTAAAATAGAAGTAAACAATTGACCCACTTTGGTTGTTATAATGGTATAATTCCCATAGAAAGCAACCATTTTAAGTGATACAAAAAGGAAAATGAACAGTTCGTCGCTTTTGTATATAAGGAAATCTTTTATCTTATGAATGAATATCTGTCGTGTGTATGTTAGTATACTTGGATATTTCATAAGAAGTGCACGTCCTTTTGTTTTGTGTGTCTTGAGCCATGGATACTCTTTATTAATTTTCCAATTCAGTATAATACATCCAATAATTCCAAAAATAAATTCAACAGCTACCCATAAATATAGGTTTTTGTAATTGTATGCAAAATAAATTTGGAGTAGAATCTTAGCCAAGTTGGCTGATTGAGAATAAATTGCAACAAGATAATTCTTTTGATCAGCACTTAAGAGAATCTGTCGATAGTTTATAAAATAGCCAATTAAAGACGAACCAAGAATGGAATAGAAAGAAAAGTAGACAATGCCTAATCCCAATTGTGTATTCCCAAATATAAAAGGAAAGAAAAAACTAATCACTATGCCAGCACCAAGTATAATGCCACCAATCCAATTGTACAAATAGCCAAATACAGATAGGATTTCAGATATCTCAGCTTTGTTTTTCTGTTGTAATGGCTTATATAATAAATAACCAATACTTCCTTCAATTCCTAATTCAGCTAAATTTAAATATCCTAAAATATTTGAAAGAGTGCCATTTAAACCTATAAATTCTGCTCCGAGACATTCTAGAAATATCTTTCGAGAAAAAAAGGCCAAGAAAAGTGCAAGGAAATAAAAAATTAGATCTACTTCCGCATTTTTAATACTTTTGCTGACACGTTCACTCATTTATTCTTTAAATAGTATAAATCATTGACAACTCTCCTATATAGAGCATGCCAATTGTTGATATTAAGCCCAACTTGTGCATCTTCAAGAGGCATGATTATAGGAATATGTTTAATACGAAGGTGGTGATGTTCACAGAACACATTGATAAGACGTTCACTCATATATCCATAGATGCGACTCTGGATGGGGTCATCAATAGGGGCGACACGACGTTCCACCTCAAATAGTATATCGAAGAGCCATTCGGAATAAACATCAAAATGTTTCCAATGAGTAATAAACATATTATAACCAACGGCTTTGTTGCTGTGATCCATTGCCTTTTCAAAAGCAGGAATGTATTGCGGACTGCGTTCTTTAATTATATTTCGAAGCGTTTCCCAATCCCTTGCAATATGATAATCACCATATTGTTGAGTGTTGCTAACTCGCCAATGGCGTGCAATAGGTAGGATGATGTCATATTTCTGCAGAATCTTTTCCAAATCAGGAAACTCGTAATCTGTTTTTAGAAATTCTTCAGTCGAAATGAAATGTTTATCAGCCGAGAATTGAGGCCACCTCCGTGTGAAATCGAAATAGCGACGATAATGATTCAATCCAATAATATCCACATTTTTCAGATTCTTCCACGCCCAGTAGTGGCAGGTCAATTCGCAGAAATGAGGATTTTTTATAGAGATATTATCCCCTTCGCTATCTGGTTGGTAGCCCAATATGGGCTTATGGAGGGCAGCCCCAGCCTGAACTGGTAGGAAATAGGGATGTTTGGGTAATTCAACCTCTTTATGGGAGCAGATAAAAATCTTGATGTTGCACATGTTCTATCCGTGTTGAGTGTGAATGAAATCATTATTTTTTCTGTCGACCTTTAAAATGTTAAGAATCATTTTCCATACCAAAATGGGAATGGATAGGACTTTGCCAAACACTGAATGCTTGCGCAACTGTCGAGGTGTTGACACATAGAGAGAGATACAGATAAATAGGAACAACAGCCACCATTTCAAACACCATTCTCGAGAGAGTAGGGTGATGAAACAGGCTAACATGAAAGTAAGGACAATGAGCATGGAACGTGGAATGAGTGCCTGCTGAACGGTTTTGTCAATATAATCAATGTTTCCCGTGATGATAGCATGAGGGATGTTAGGAAGAAGTCTAAACAAGCTTTGAATCTGAGCTGTCATCCAGCGCAGGCGTTGTCTTTGGAAATTCTCCTTGTTGCTGACCTTCTCGTCGAAGACGGGGATGTTTTCTTCATAATGGATATAAATCTCTTGCATAAGTAGCAAGGCTTCCAACTCTCGATCTTCACCTGCTGTACTAAGGTTATAGACGTTCTTTCTGAACCACTTGAAATCGAAACACATACCAGAACCAATCAAGGCAGAAGATAATCCGATTCGGTTGTGTGCCTTGCGGAAGATGGTGTTGTTGATCTCCTCACTGACACCATCAAGCACAGCAATGTCGTTATTGCTGTTTTTGGCACAGCGGTGGCATTGGATGGCTTTATAGCCCTTGGTACATACTTCGTTGAGTTTTTCCAGGAAATTGGACTCAACAACGTTGTCCGCATCCAAAATAACAACAAAGTCATAGTCTTCTTTGATTTGGTCCATGGCATATTGCATGGCCTTGGCCTTGCTACTCTTTTCAAAAATAGGAGTCAATAGCGTTATGGGCAGTTCACGAAGTTGGTTGTTGGTTTCTTCTGTCATGTGGTCAGAGATGACTGCCACGTGGAATTTCTCGTATGGATAATATTGCCCCAAAGTTTTATGTACAGATTGTACAATGACTCGGTCTTCGTTATATGCAGGATATAGAATAAGGTATTTGTATTCTAAATCCTCACGTGTTGCAGCAAGTTTTCCAGAGAAATAGGTAACCAGGCGAGATACGGGTTTCTTCCACATCAAGGAAACAAGTGCAAAAAACAAAATGTACGCTCCAGAGGCTGCTAATAGCAGCCAAAGGAAAATTTCTACGATATGAATTAATAGCCAGATCATGATTGAAAATTATAGTTTTTGATTAACGTATGCTTTAAGACGTCTGCCAATAAAAGTTTTGGAAAGTATTGAACTGAGGAAGATAACGGGTAACATGTAGAATGTCTTGTCCCATTTATCATCGACTAGATAATTGGGAGTCGCTATTGCAAAGATTAATAGTACGAAAGCAAACAAAGCCCACCATTTAATTGCTAAAGTGAAATAGATAAAAGGTAGAATAATACCCATCAATAGAATAATGACCATCATAATCATACGAGGTAACAACATCCATTGGAAAATCTTATCTATTAGATTATATTGCTTGGTAAATAGCGCCTTAGGAAGATAGAGAATGTTTCTGTTAATATTAGAGAACTGTGATGCTATCCAACGACCACGCTGACGACTGAAATCCTCAGCATTACGATATTTCTCTTCAAACACTAGGATGTCATCGAAATAATCGATAAAGATATGTTGGCGAAGGAGTCGGATTTCCAATTCCTTGTCGTCAAAGATAGTGTTGATGGTCATGATGTTCTCCTTGAACCATTCAAAATCGAAAGCCATCGCAGAACCTGCTGATGCGGCAGAAAGACCTAATGCGATGTGTCCACGACGGAATATTGTGTTGTTGATTTCCTCAAAGGTAGAACTTAGACGGGCAGATGCTGTATCGCGGTTTTGTGACAAACGATGGGCCTGAATAGCCTTTGTACCTGCAGATTCGTAGGCATCATTCATCTTCTCAAGAAAGTCTGGCTCAACAATATTTCCTGCATTGAGAATAACTACAATGTCATAAATCTTAAATTGGGGAAGGTTGTTAATCGCTATTTGAAGCGACTTCGCTCTAGAACTCTTTACAAAGTTTGGGGTTAAGAGCGTAATAGGTTGTTGAGCTAGACGGAAATTGCTTAGTTCGTCGATATGATCGGAGATAACAGTAATATCAAAAAGACGTTGAGGATAGGTCTGACCCAAGGCTGCTCGTACTGTATGTTCTGCTCCAATCCCATTCTTATAGACAGGAATGAGAATAACAAAACGATTCTGAGTTTTGGCTTTGGGTACATCAGTATGTTTGCTAAACAAAGATGCAAAAGCAAATACAGCCAAGTATAAAACAGTGGCTGATACAAATGTGAACAGTGTAATGTCGATATAATAAATTAAACTCCAAAACTCCATAATATTATAGTTTTATTAAACTAACAACACCGCGAATTGTGGCTCGAACTAAATCCCAACGTTGTTGGAATGCGTATTTCAGTATGTCTCTGATGGCAACAATACTTATTAAATATAAATAGGTAATGTATTTCGCCATAGCCTGTTGGTTGCGCTGGGCAAACAGTAGTCTATTACGAGTGATATAGTAGGTTCTCAGCGGACTATTTTGTCCTGTCGTCTGACTCTCTTTGTGGAAAACAGTACACGCAGGCTCATACCAGATGTCATAGCCTACACGACGAATCATCATAGACCAATCTAGTTCCTCGTAGTAGAGAAAATAGCATTCAGGCAACAGTCCAGCTTTTTCAATAACCTCTCGTTTAATCATCATGGCAGCCCCATGAGCATATGGGGTGAGATGAGGCGTATCGAATTGTCCATGGTCTACTTCTCCACATCCAATGGCTTTGTTGCGCATGGTGATGGGGGTGAGTGGGGTGTAACCAGCGAACTGAATTAACTGATTGCCCCATGTGAATCTGATTTTAGGACAGACCATACCAATCTTAGGAGAAGTCTCTAAACGGGAAATAAGAGATCTGATGTCTGATGTCTGAGGTTTGAGTAAAGTGTCGTTGTTTAAAAAGAAAAGATATTTTCCTTTAGCTGCTTTGATTCCCAAGTTATTGCCACCTGCAAACCCTAAATTCTTTTTAGAACGGATAATTTTAACTTGAGGGTATCGTTCCTCAATGATTGTAGCTTCATCTTGAGCAGAGGCATTATCTACCACGATTACCTCTATGGATTTATCTTCTAAAGGTAATGATTCTATCAATTCACAGGTGTCTTTCTGCCCGTTGTAATTGATGGTAATAATAGATAATATTACTATATCCAATTAAAAATTGATTTAACTCGTGATTGTTTCTTTTTCTCTAATTTTAATTTCTTTCTCTCTTCTTGTTTTGCAAGAAGTTTATTTTCGTATTCAATCCATTCGCTTTCAATATGTGGAAGAATATAGACAATGGTCAGACCTCCGTAGAAAACCAAACAATTCGGGAATTGCATTAAAACTTGGTTCCCATATCCACCTAATTGTTGGGACACGAATGCACAACAAAGCCCTGCACCAATGCCCCGTAAAGAAGAACTTTTTATTTTGAAAAATACAATCCTGCATGCACCTATCAGCATGACAGCTGTACAAATTAAAAAAATGGTAATGCCAATAATGCCTGTATGAATCCAAATAAATACATATTCAGAGTCTGGCGGGATGGTTGCCATAAAGGTGTATTTATTGTTAGTAGGAACATTTTGGTAACCAATATTCATACCAATTCCCCAAGGCGCTTCTTTCATGTATTTTTTCATAGCTTCTTGATTAATTGTTCGTTGATTTGCAGAAGCATCATTTTTGTCAAAAGCCGATCTCATTCGGCGGATTTGCTGATTGCCATTGCCTATCTTTGTAAATGCAAGAAAAAAAACAAACAGGGCAAATACTATAGTAAATGGAATTGCAATCTTGATAGACTTGGATAAAAAGAGGTAGGCTATGAAACCCGCCATCAAACAGGCAATGGCTGTACGAGTTCCAGAAGGGAACATTCCCCAAGCACATGCGAACCCGACAAGCAAAAAGAAATATTTGTATCGTTTAATCTTTGCTGTAATACCAAATATAATAAAAGCCACGGCTGTTGAGGCTATACCAATGCCAAAATTCGCAGCATCGCTATATATAGAAAAATATCTTATTAATGTACCACCATATAGGATATGTGTTAATCTTCCTCTTGTTTGAATCCATTGATTCTCTGCAACTGTTAATCCCAAATTTTTTTGTTTCCAAACCCAAAAAACGGCAAATAGCGCAAGCGCCCCCCAAAAGAATAGGTATTTAACTAAAATATTAGGCTTTGATATATATATGCTAAAAACAATAAAAGCGTACATTAATTGGAATGCCATCATTCTTGCTGCCGTGTACCATCCACCAACGTCAATTCCGATGCCACAAGTGTCATTTAATACTTCAAGTGTACAAAAACCGCACCAGATAATGAGGGTATATAACATGATGTTGGCAGTTCGCTCAAATTTTACTTCTTGCACGTTGATGATAGCTAATGCAATAAGGATGATTTCAAGCATCTCATTGTAGATTGACATGGGTATTCCTTCTGGTAATGGTGTATTCTTCCATTGTATAATGTAGTTAAGAAATATTAGAGCCCAGAATATGAACATTTTATATCGAAAAGTTGCAATTATTAGGATGGCCAATATTGGTGACAAACAAACTATTGCAAAGGCATTAAAGCCAACACTGACAAACAGAAATAAAGAAAGCAAAAACAGGAGAAAGAGTAAAGATACTCTTCCTCCGTGCTCTTTTACATATAACTTTATCGCCTGATTTGTCATTTATAATGAATGTTCGTTTTCGGTTGCTGTCAAGCCTAATTGTGATATTCGATATACAAAGTTGTTGAATCTAGTGTAGGGCGGTAATTGACCCACAAACTCTTCCACAGCATAGCGACTTGCTTCAGTCAGATACATGAAGAGGCTATTTTTATGTTCATCGTCCAGCATGGACTGTAATTCTTTAAGTGCTTTCTGATCCACATCTTTCCAAGTGCGATTAGCACGGGTGACCATCAAATTGATAGTGCCCATATTCAACAGAGCTGGTGAAATAGAATTGTCGTCCATATTCGGATATTCGATGATAGCTATCTCGTTGGGGAGAATATCAGGGCAAAGGTCTTTGATGCCTTTTGCTAAAATGAACTTACTATCTTCTGCCAAGAAATCTTCATCGTAAGTCAAACGACGCACTTCCAAACCGATGGAAATCCAATAGTTTTCCAACTCTTGTGCCAAATAGCTTTTTCCGTTACCAGAGTCGGTGGAAATCAAGTTAAGTACATTCTGCTGGCCTTCTTTGAAGTGAGGAAGAAGTGATTTGCTTAATTGTTTCATGGCCATGTCTGCAATGGTCTTGTTGAAACGACGGTAACGTAAGTTGCTTTCTTTGGGGAAACAACCCATAACAGGAATCTGGGTAATACGCTCTGAACGCATACGGTCACGAAGTGTACGATCAAGCATTTCTATGATAAGGAACCACAATGCAGTTAACATAAAGGTTAACAACAAAGATCCTAATAAAATCATGATTCGATTGGTAGGTTGCGCATTTAATGGGAACATGGGAGGGTTTAACACACGAAGTGTTGCCGTGGACATTTGCAAGTTGCGTTGGCGCATACGAGCAGCATTCAAGGCTTTTAGCATCTCCATGTAGTTTCCTTCAATAAAGCCAATATGACGAGCTTTTCTCTCTATCGTAGCACCAATAGGAGAATAGAATAAATACTGCCGTTCCAAATTTTCTTTCATGATATCTGTTGCTGTCATTTCGGCTTTTGTTTTTTCCATCAAAAGCAACTGTTCTAGCCATCTTTCTAACATGTCATTGGCCTTGACGCCTGTTTCAGTACTAAAGGTAGAGGCTTCAATATCCTTCGTCAGTTGGGTTACGCGACCTGTTGCTTTTTGTAAATCTCGTTGGGCTTTGGCTAATTCTTCTTGTGATTCATTATTTTGACCGCCTCCCTCGCTACTCATTATACGTAAATTCGATATTCGTGACTGAATACGGGAAATATCTCGAACTTGATTGGTGAACTCTCTATTTGAACGAATTACTTGTGCACGGTTGCCCAACTGGCGCTCTAAATAGTCAAGCAAAGCCTTGGAAGTGGTATAGTTCATCAACTGGTCATTACGGAAGTTCTGCTGTTGTGCTTCCAAACCTGTTAAAGCTTTTGTCTGCTCTTCGTAGTTGATAATTTTCTTGGAGATATTGTAGCGAATCAGGTCATCTTCTGCATTGCTCAATACTTTATATAGACGAGCCACCTCTTTTTCAAAGAACCGAATCACATTGTTGGTCTCGCCAAAACGAAGTTGTTGGTATTGACGGGCAAATACTTTATTTAGGATGTCTAAAGTATTAAAGGCAATGCCTGCGTCATTTGCAGAATAACCAATATCAATGATGTCACTTTGATCTAATTGGAGAACCTTCAAACGAGAAGTAATGTTATCTATACCGAAATATTGATGATAATTGAGAAGCCCAAAAAGAAAATTATCTTGAGAGGGCTTCTCGTATGCTTTCAGATTTGCATAGGTTTGATCTTCGCTGTTACGATTAATGAGCGCTTTTACTTCGGGAGGAACGGTAGCATTTAATTGACGGAAATGCTCAGCAGAAATATAGTTATTGTCTTTGTTTGGGTTGCCATACATCATACAACGGCCAAAAAGTCGCAGTGCAACTTCGTGGATGGTATTGTCTGTTGTGACAATCAGCATTAAGTTGGTAATATTTGTCTGTGAATTTCCGCCGACTGATCCTGTAGTACCTTCCAAATTATATCCGGTAATCATACCAGTATAGATGGTCGTATTAGTGTCATAAATATGTTCCATGTTACGAGTCAGGAACCATGCTACGATTAATGAGATTATCGGCAGGATAATCAGATACCAACGAATTTTGTATAGGAAACGGACAAAATATCTAAATAAATCCATAACAGTTCTTTTGGGTTATTTGTTGTTCTTTAATGCTTTGGCTGCTTTTTTTTGAGCTTTTAACTCTGCTTCTTCCATCTTACGATATCTTTTTTCTTCAGCCTTTGCATTTTTCTTTATTACTTTTTCAATAGCTCGATTAGCCTTTTGAATTTGTTTTTCAGACAATTTCTCATCTTCCAATGTGATATCTGTCGTGGTATTTGTTAGGATGGGAGTATGGGTTAAAATCTCTAATGTAATAATATCTGTAGTGATTTTAGTTTGTAGTTCCTGATATCCCTGAACAACACCAATTTCTCTCATTTTTGTAAATGCAAAATCTTCGATGGTCATATTCCCTTGATGGAAATCCTCTTGGTTCAATGCACCAGCACCTTGATAAATAGCTGCGGCTTCACTGGAGGTTTTTAATGCTACGAGGTTATTTGTTATACTAATGTATAGTGTCGCAATTTGTAATTTCAATTTATCAAATTCCTCGTCTTTTTTGAGGCGAGCTTGGTCAACTAAAAGTTTTTTACGTTTAATAGCAGCACTCAAATCGAGAATGTCTTCCAAAGGAACGGCTAAATTGATGCCAACATTCCAATAGCTTTGCTCACTACCTTGATATTGCTGTAAAATCGTATTATAAGAAGTAGACCCTTGTCCCCACATGTCTGTTTTACCATAGCTATAGCTGGCATGTCCCGTTACATATGAGAAGATGTGGCGTTTTTGCTTGCTTACTTCTGCTTGGGCAATTTCCTGTGCTTTATCAAACGAAAGAATGGTGGGATTTTGTTTTGCATTCTCATACAACACACCTAAAGGGGGGAGATGGAAAGTAGAGAAATTGATGGTGGCATTTTCACTGGAGTCAAAGAATCCAGCGCTAATACCACTATTATTATATTGGGCAAAACTTGTTGTAGCTGTAACTACAAACAAGGATGTGAGGAATATGTGCTTAAAACTACTCATGCGTATGATAGGATAAATTTATACGTTGCCTTTCTGAACAAAGGCGGTCAAGGTACGTAATATAATCTTCATATCAAGTAAAAAACTGTAAGTCTGGCCATAGGTGATGTCAAGTTGCTTGCGCTCTTCTGCAGACATGTTACCACCTCTGCCACGCTCTTCAACCTGCCAAAGACCGGTCAAACCAGCGGGAGCCATGAAACGGTCGATGCTGGAGTCTGCAGTCAACTTCTCTGCCTCGTAGAGTGGGAGAGGACGATTGCCAACAACAGACATGTCGCCTTTGAGAATATTGAAAAGCTGAGGGAGTTCGTCAATACTGTATTTGCGGATGAAACGGCCAACCTTCGTGACACGTGGATCGTTTTCAATCTTTACAAATGCATTGTTAATCTCTTCTTCCTTCTTTTTGGCGAAATCGCTTTCTGCAACAACAAAGTCATCACCTACCAGCATGATCTCCTCGTCGCTAATCATCATTTCGGATTCCATGCCAGTACCCATCATGTCCATCTCGGCCTGGTCGCCTAAAGGTGCAGTGATGGTCGTCTTGGGCTCCTCGGCTTCTTCGCTGGCAGCATATTGGTTACGCTCCTTGCTCAATTCCTTCAACCGGTCCTCGGCATCCACATACATACTGCGGAATTTGAGGAAATCAAAGATGGTGTAGTTGGTTCCAACACGTTTTGATTTGAAGAGAATAGGACCTTTGCTCTCTATCCTAATGGCAATAGCTGTCAGGATGAAGATGGGCGACAGGACAATGATGGCCAGCGTTGAGAAAATAATATCGAACATACGCTTCCAAACTGGAATCTTGAATTTCAAGATACCATATTTGGGAGCCTCGTCGTCGAATAATACATTCTCGCGGTCGGAGATAAACTGTATTTTCTTGTTTAACTCGGTAACAGATGCCTCTTGATGAATTGTGTCATTGATGCCACATTTCATATAAATGCGTCGTTCATCTTCCGTCATGGTGTTAGTCATGAGGACGATATAGACACGGGGGCATTTCTTGCGCAGATAGGTAATGGCAGTAATGTCTTCACTACGGACATTACGCTCAAAAAACACTAGGAAATGCTCGTTGGCAACGTGCGGAGTACAAATCTGGGCGGCATCCTTGTAGGCATTCGTCATACGAACTAATTGCCCTGGGATGTATCTCAGACGTTCCTGTGTTTTTGAGTTATTACCTAAATATACAACACCTATCATGTCAATTTACTATTTGACAATTTACAATTTACAGATTAATTGGGAAGGATCTTCTTGACACGAATCTTTAACTCCATCGGGTTGAATGGCTTTACGATATAGTCGACAGCACCGATTTCCAACAGACGGATGCGCTCGCTGGTTGAGTCTTCGCTAGACAGCATGATTACTGGAATGTGACGGAAAAGTTCGTTCTGCTTTATCCACTCCAGGAAGTCGTCACCACGCATGCCTGGCATACGAATGTCAGAGATGATAAGGTCTGGCGTATTACCTGCCTGCAACCATTTTACACCCTGTAAACCATCGGGCAACCACTGTACGTCATAGTCGCTCATCAAGTAGATAGAGAGCACCTTTGCGATGGTCTCTTTGTCATCAAGTATTAGTATCTTCTTTTTCATATATGAAATAAACTATAGTCAATAGAAAGTTATTCTATTGTGCAAAGGTAAAAAAATATTTTTAATTGTAGCCAAATAATGATAAAAAAATGCCTAAAAAGGGCAAAAAAGTTGGTTTTTAAAAATAATTTAGGGAATTTTGTAGTTGAAAACGTACTATAATTAGTGAAACTTTAAATACAGAATTATGGCAAATAGATATTTGTTAGGCTTTGATGTTGGTAGCTCTTCAGTCAAAGCATCATTAGTGAATGCAGACTCTGGTAAATGTGTTGCAACAGCTTTCTATCCTGAGAAAGAAGCTCCTATCATGGCCGTTAAGGCTGGTTGGGCAGAGCAGGACCCACAGATGTGGTGGGACAATGCAAAGCTTAGCTTGAAGAAAATTATGGCAGATGCCAATGTGAAGGGTGAGGATATCAAGGCTATTGGTATTTCTTATCAGATGCACGGCTTGGTATGTGTTGACAAGAATTTGAAGGCGTTGCGTCCTGCAATTATCTGGTGTGACTCTCGTGCAGTGCCCTATGGTGAAAAGGCTTTTAAAGAACTGGGTGCAGAAAAATGCTTGAGCCACTTGTTGAACTCTCCTGGTAATTTCACGGCAGCAAAGTTGGCTTGGGTAAAGGAAAACGAGCCTAATACCTATAATAGTATATATAAGGTAATGTTGCCTGGTGATTATATCGCCATGCGTCTTTCTGGAACCGTAAACACAACGGTTAGCGGACTGAGTGAAGGTATGTTCTGGGATTTCAAGAACAACAAGGTGGCTGATTTCCTGATGGATTATTATGGCTTTGACAATTCTCTGATAGCAGATATCGTACCGACCTTTGCAGAACAAAGTGTGGTTAGTGCTGAGGCTGCTGCTGAGTTGGGACTGCAAGCTGGTACGCCGATTACCTATCGTGGTGGCGACCAGCCTAACAATGCCTTGTCGTTGAATGTACTGAATCCTGGTGAGATTGCAGCAACAGCTGGAACATCTGGTGTGGTTTACGGCGTTTTGGGTGATGTTAATTATGACCCAAAGTCTCGTGTAAACACTTTTGCTCACGTGAATCATGCGGCAGATCAGACTCGTTTGGGTGTTCTGCTTTGTATCAATGGTACGGGTATTTTGAATGCTTGGACTCATCGTAACATTACTCCTGAGATTGGCTACGCAGAGATGAACGACTTGGCTGCCCAGTCTCCAATCGGTAGTGAAGGCGTGACTGTTATACCTTTCGGTAATGGTGCTGAGCGTGTCTTGGAAAACAAAGAGATTGGATGCTCTATTAATGGTGTGAACTTCAATAAGCATTCGAAGGCTCATCTGGTTCGTGCTGCCCAAGAGGGTATCGTGTTCTCCTTCTGTTATGGTATGGAAATTATGCAACAGATGGGTATGGATGTTAAGAAGATTCATGCTGGTAAGGCCAATATGTTCCTGTCGCCTCTGTTCCGCGATACGTTAGCTGGTGTCAGTGGCGCCACTATCGAGCTTTACGATACAGATGGTTCTGTAGGTGCTGCCAAGGGTGCTGGTATCGGTGCAGGTATCTATGCTAATGCTGATGAGGCCTTCGCATCACTTGAGAAGTTGCAGGTAATAGAGCCTAAGCAGGCTGATCGTGCTGCCTATGCTGAGGCTTATGCCCGCTGGAAAGAAGTTCTTGCAAGCAAGAAATAAGAGGTAAAAAGGAAGAAGGGAGACAAAAATGGGGCGGATGATAGAATCTGCCCCATTTTATTATACGTATACTTTAGCTTCACGCTTGCCTTGTAATACCGCTAAGGCGTTAAGGGCAAGTGCTTCCATCTCATCTTCTCCTGGGAATGTATAAACTGGAGCCAAGAATCCGATTCGCTTACGCAGTCGACTGATGATATAGTCGGAATGGGCCATACCTCCTGTGATGAGTATGGCGTCAATTTTACCACAAAGGACGGCAGATTCGGCAGCGATGTTTTTGGCGATATGGTAAATCATGGCATCAACAATCAGCTGGGCATGTTCGTCGCCTTGTTGGATGCGTTTCAAAATCTCACGCATATCATTGGTTCCTAAGTGGGCATTCAGTCCTGCTTTGCCAGCAATACGTTTAAGAAGTTGCTCCTCATTGTACTTGCCGCTGAAACAAAGACGGATGAGATCCACAGCAGGTAGGCTACCGGCACGTTCTGGAGAGAAAGGACCTTCTCCGTCTAATGCATTATTGGCATCAATGGCTCTGCCGTGCTCATGGGCAGCAATGGAGATACCTCCTCCTAAATGACAGATAATCAGATTGAGGTCTTCATACTCTTTTCCGATACCTCGAGCGTATCGTCTGGCAATGGCACGCTGGTTCAAGGCATGCCAGATGCAGATGCGTGGCATTAAGGGAGAACCACTGATGCGAGCCATCGGTGAAAGTTCGTCCACCACACCAGGATCGGCAATGAAGGAACGACAATCTGGAATCTGGGCAGCAATCTCATAAGCTAGCAGACACCCTAGGTTGCATGCATGGCTATGCATGACACAACCATGCAAGGTGTCATCGAGCATGCGCTGATTGATTTCGTAAACACCACCACTGATAGGCTTTACCAGACCTCCACGTCCGATGACTGCATCGAATTCTAAAGGAATGTCGGCATTCTTGAGCTCATCCAGAACGAGTTGACGACGAAAATCCTGTTGCTCTGTGATGTTGCCGAAGGGAGCCAACTCCTCCGCAGAGTGTGCGATGTTGCGCAAAAGGATGGGAGTCTCGTTTTCATAGACAGCCATCTTGGTGGATGTAGAACCAGGATTGATAACGAGGATTTTCATATAGCAGCCAAAGCGAGTGAGTAATACTTGGATTCAGGACTGTCAGCGCGTGAAGGAACCACACAGCAACACTGGGTGCCTTCCAATACACCGGCTGTTTTAGCATAACCGAAGAGGGTCAGCGTCTTGTAAAACACATTACCTGCTACGATGTCAGGGAAGATGAGTGCGTCTGCCTGTCCATCAATGACACTGTGGATGCCTTTCTCACGCAGAGAGACACTGTCGAGAGATGTCTTTAAATCGAGTGGTCCGTCGATGATGCAACGCCCAAACGTTCCCGTCTGTGCCTCGGCAATGATTTCCAAATAATCGGTAGTGTAGGGGAATGCCTTGGCACTAACTTTTTCGGCACAGTGGATGAGTGAGATGCGTGGTTCCTCAATACCTAAACCATGACATACGTAGTTGACGTAATGAATCTGCTGGCGGCGCTGAGCGGGAGTGGGGACTGGGATAACAGCTGCATCGGTAAAGAAAAGCAGTTTCTCATATTTGGGAATCTCTGCCATTGCGACATGAGTCAGTACATGACCGGGACGGAGAATGCCATTTTCCTTATCAAGAATGGCGCGTAGCAGTACATCGGTGTTGATGAGACCTTTCATCAGAATGTCGGCTTCACCCTTCTTACATAGAGCAACGGCACGTCGGGCACAATCTTCTTTGTCGTCACCATTGACATAGATGGGTTCGATAAATCCCATCTCCTTTCCTTTTTCTACAGCATAGCGAGTACTGGCATCTGTACCGGATACAACAGCAACGCGTTTACGGTCGCCCCGCTCTTGCAAGAAGACAATCATGTCATTTAATGTTCTAGTAGGTTGCATAGATTTAAAGTTATTGGTTATATTAGTGGTAAGAGGCAGAGCCTTGCTATTGCAGGCTCTGCTTATACCATTCAAAGAGTTTCTTTACGCCTTCGTCAATCTCCACCTTGTGAGTCCATCCTAAGGAGTGGAGTTTCGATACGTCAATGAGTTTACGCATGGTTCCGTCAGGCTTAGAGGTGTCAAATTCTACAATGCCTTCGAAACCGACAGCCTTCACCACCAACTCGGAAAGTTCGCGAATGGTTAGTTCCTTGCCTGTTCCCACATTAATGTGGCAGTTGCGGATTTCACCCAATGAAGGGATAGCGCCACCACGACCAGCACTATGGTTACGGTCTACGGCACCATCAGTTGCTGCTCCATAATGTACACTTGAATACTTCTCAATGCCAATGACATCTTTAAAGTCTACATTCAACAGTACATGAACGGAAGCGTCGGCCATATCCTCAGACCATAAGAATTCACGTAATGGAGTACCTGTACCCCAAAGCGTTACCTTGTTATTCTCGATACCGTATTTTTGTAATATCGTTAGAACGTTATTACGATCAGCCTTACCATCGACGCCCTCCACGGGACGGATGTCTAAATCGCGACGGATTGCCTCCCAGTTGTCTTCGTGAATGAGTTTTGCCAGATATATCTTACGCATCATGGCTGGCATCACATGACTGTTCTCCAGATGGAAGTTGTCGTTAGGACCATACAGATTGGTAGGCATCACAGCAATGTAGTTGGTGCCATACTGCAGGTTGTAGCTCTCGCACATCTTCAGACCAGCTATCTTGGCAATGGCATATTCCTCGTTGGTATATTCCAATGGCGAGGTCAAGAGGGCGTCCTCTTTCATGGGTTGGGGCGCATTCTTGGGATAGATGCAGGTGGAGCCGAGGAAAAGCAATTTCTTCACTCCATGTGCATAAGCCTCTGAGATGACATTACACTGGATCTTCATATTCATCATGATGAAGTCTGCACGATACAATGAATTGGCCATGATGCCACCTACAAAGGCGGCTGCCAATACCACTGCATCAGGACGTTCTTCATCAAAGAACTTCTTGACAGCGAGCTGGTCGGTCAAATCAAGTTCTTTGTGGGTTCTGCCCACTAAGTTTGTATAACCTCTCTGCAGGAGATTGTTCCAAATGGCAGAGCCCACCAACCCGTGATGGCCAGCCACATAAATCTTACTATCTTTACTCAGCATCTTGTTTGTCCATTTGTGCTTTTAGGAACAGTTTCTTCACGAATTTCATGTCGTGCTGTACCATAATCTTAACGAGTTCTGGGAAGCTGGTCTTCTGTGGATTCCAGCCTAACTTTGCCTTGGCTTTTGCAGGATTACCCAACAACTGATCAACCTCAGCAGGACGGAAATACTTTGGATCTACCTCAACAAGAGGCTTACCTGTTTTCTTGTCATAACCCTTTTCATCGACACCATCGCCACGCCATTCGAGTTCGATACCCACTTCCTTAAAGGCGAGGGTGGTAAACTCACGAACGGTATGATATTCACCGGTTGCAATGACAAAGTCATCGGGCTCCGGTTGCTGCAGGATGAGCCACATGCACTCAATATAATCCTTGGCATATCCCCAGTCGCGTAATGAATTCAGATTACCGAGATAGAGTTTGTCTTGATAACCCTGTGCAATACGTGAAGCTGCAAGGGTGATTTTACGAGTTACGAAATTCTCACCACGACGCTCACTCTCATGGTTAAAGAGAATGCCGTTGCAACAATACATGCCGTATGACTCACGGTAGTTCTTCATAATCCAGAATCCGTAGAGCTTGGCAACAGCATAGGGTGAACGGGGGTAGAATGGGGTAGTCTCCGACTGAGGAACCTCCTGAACCTTTCCGTATAACTCAGAGGTAGAGGCCTGATAGATGCGACAGGTTTTCTCCAGTCCGCAAATTCGTACTGCTTCCAATAAACGCAGAACACCATCGGCATCTACGTCAGCCGTGTATTCTGGAACATCGAAAGACACCTTTACATGGCTCTGGGCTGCCAGATTATAGATTTCTGTGGGTTTCACCTCGCCAATGACGCGAATCAGTGAAGATGAGTCGGTCATGTCTGCCCAGTGCAGATTCACCAATCGGGCTTTCTTCATGTCGCGTACCCACTCGTCCAGATAAAGATGTTCAATACGTCCAGTGTTGAATGATGATGAACGGCGCAGAAGTCCATGAACCTCATAGCCTTTTTCGATAAGGAATTCGGCCAGATAAGAACCATCTTGGCCAGTAATACCTGTTATCAGAGCAACTTTTTTGTTCTCCATTTTGAAATTATTGATAATAAATGAGTTGTTTTTGTTATTTGTCTTGTCCGGAGAATTGCTTGATACGCTGTTCTTCGGAAAGCTTACATATTAATAAGGTGTCGTTGTTCTCTGCAACGATATAACCGTCCAATCCCTGAATGACAACCTTCTTCTCCTGTGTGGTGTGAACCATGCAGTTGTGGGTTTCAAAGAGATGGATGTCCTGACCGATACATGCATTACCATACAAGTCTTTTTTGGTCTGCTGTTGCAAAGAGCCCCATGTTCCTAGATCGCTCCATCCAAAGTCGGCAGGGCGAACAAAGATTTCTTCCGCTTTCTCCATGATGGCATAGTCAACAGAGATGTTCTCGCATTCTGGGAACAAACGGTCAATAGTTTCCTGCTCCTTGTCTGTGCCATAAATGGGTAGCATGCCTTCGAAAATCTTGGAAATAGAGGGCTGATACATGCGGAAAGCGTTGACAATAGTCGATACATTCCAGATGAAGATGCCTGCATTCCAGAAATAATTGTTTTTCGAAATATACTGTTTGGCTGTGGCCAAGTCTGGCTTCTCGCGGAAAGAGTCTACACGGAAGATTTCTTTGTTACGCAGTGAGTTGGCTGACAGGTTAGCCTCAATATATCCATAACCAGTCTCGGGACGATTAGGCTTCATACCCAATGTAACAATGGCATCACTCTCAGCAGTAAACTTCAAACATTCGCTGATTACACGGCGGAACTCTTCCACATTCATGACTACGTGGTCACTGGGAGAAACTACAATATTAGCCTTAGGGTCTTTCGACTTGATGCGCCAAGACACATAAGCAATACAAGGTGCAGTGTTACGACGACAAGGTTCGCAAAGAATGTGATTGCGAGGCATGTCGGGCAGTTGTTCTGCCACTGTTTCTGCATAGCTCTTGTTGGTGACAACCCAAATGTTCTCTGCATCGACCAGCGTCTGGAAACGCTCAACGGTCAGTTGCAATAGTGATTTGCCAATACCAAGAACATCAATGAACTGCTTAGGCTTTTCGGCTGTACTCATAGGCCAGAAGCGGCTTCCAACGCCGCCTGCCATGATGACAAGATGATTGTTGATTTTTGCCATAATATACTACTACGCTATAATTATCCTGCAAATATACAAAAATATCTGTAAGTAGACAAAATTTATACTTGTTTTTTCTTTAAATATGCTTTAACGACAAAATAAACGATACCAATCAGCACTAAAGCGATGATAAATAGCTTGATGTATTCTGCATATTCAGTAATCTTGTCGTTCAACTGATCCTCTGGGACGATAGCATGAAGATACCACCCTAGAGCAGCCAAAATAGCATGCCATACGCCAGCACCGATAGTTGTGTAGAGCAAGAACTTCCAATAGTTCATCTTTGCAAGTCCTGCGGGTATGCTAATCAGATGACGAATGCCTGGAATCAAGCGTCCTGTCAGGGTTGCTACAACGCCATGGTCGTCGAAGTAGTGTTCGCTTTTTTCGACCTTCTCTTGGTTCAATAGACACATCTTTCCCCATTTGCTGTTGGCAAAACTATAGATAACGGGACGTCCTACGTAATATGCTACGATATAGTTGATGGATGCTCCCAAGTCTGCACCAATGGTAGCAAACAAGATGACAAGAAATACGTTCAGGTTTCCACCTGCAGCATGATAGGCTGCTGGGGTTACTACGAACTCTGAAGGCACTGGTATAACTGTACTTTCAAGCAACATTAGAAATAGAATCGTGCCATAATTCAGGTTGCTGAGCAATGATGTAATAAAGTTCATTCTTTTAATTGCTGAGTTATGTAATTGTAATAGTCATTCACGTCCATGTCCTTGGGGAAAAGGAAGCCTAATATGAATCTGGTCTCTCTGGGATATTTCTCAGTGGCCAGTTTGAGGTAGTGTAAGAATTCTTCTTTATGCCCTAGGTCATGGCAACATAATGCGAGATAGGGATAACCTTGTGATAAGGCATTATCCTCTTCTTTGTAATACTCATAAGCTCGTTTCAATATGTCGTAACAAGCTTCAATATAGTGGTTGTCATAGAGTGATGCGACAATCTGCATCATAATAGTTGCGGAGTAGTTGGAATTAACCATGGCTTTCCTCCACATTTCTTCAGCTTCGTCATTCAGATTGTTCTCCAACAGAATATGGCCTTTAAGAACCAACAGATGATTGGGGTCGTCCATCGTGGATGCAGACTTCTCAAGAACTTCTATCGCTTTTTTAGGCTGTTTGAGAGAACTATAGCAGAATGCCTGTTCTTGATAGATTTGTGAGATAAATGGAGAATCTTCTCCACTTAAAGCTTCTGCATGAAGTAAAGCTTCTAATGCTTCCTGTAATTTGCCTCTGTAAATCAGACAAACACCTCTATAGAAATGTCCAGCCTCGTCGGAAGGATTAATCTCTGAATATCGTTCGTAATATTTCTCCGCTTCTTCGTAATTCTCAAGCTGCAACAATGCGTTGGCCTTAGTGAGTAATCCTTCTGCATCATTGGGGTCGATGGCAATGGCATATTCGCTACTGGTAACGGCATTGCTAAACTCTCCGTTGGCAAGCTGAGTACCAGCTAATGCCTTCCAATATTTGGAGGCATAGGGATTGTTGTCTATCAATTCATTGAAAACTCGTTCTGAATCACTGAACTTGCCCAAACAAAAAAGAATATGGGCCATCAGTTCCTTAAAGTCATCCGAATTATCGCCAGGACTACGCATCATCCATTCAAGGGCCTTCTGGCTTTCACCATAGTCATAATAAAGGTTTGCACAGTCTTTGACATAATCTTGATATTCATCGGGATCGACCCTCTTCTCATAATCACGAAGATATTTGTCTGCTTCCTTAATATTTCCTTCGGCTATCAGGATTTCTGCTTGTAAATAATGATAGTCAGGATCGTCCTGATCCTCAATACAATCTGAGTAGTGGCGAGCCAAATTATAGTCACAGTCCATCAACGCTTGTCTTGCCATGAAAACATTCGGCAGGGTAGCGCTAGGATAAAGCTGCAGGGCATGCTCTATCACTTCAATGGCTTCATCAGCTCTTTCGTAATGGTTATAGTAGTCGGCAATATCTACAAGGTCATCAACATCCATGAAGGGGTGTTCTCCCACCTTCATGGATGCCTCATAATAGTTCAGCAATTCTTTAAAATCCTCGCTGTTAAAATACTCTTCGTTAAATGGCATTATTTGTTGATCTTAGCCCAAGTGTCTTTCAGCCCAACGGTCTTGTTAAATACCAAATGGTCGGGTGTAGAGTCCAAATCGGGTGTGAAGTATCCAATGCGCTGGAACTGCAGGAAGTCACCAGCTTTCTTCTCCTTCAGGTATGGCTCTACATAGCAATTGTTAAGCACACGGAGAGAGTCGGGGTTCAACAGGTCGCGGAAGTCGCGCTCATCAGCACCAGGATTCTCAATAGAGAACAAACGGTCGTACAGACGAACCTCAGCCTTTACAGCATCTTGGCAATTTACCCAGTGCAGGGTTTTGCCCTTAATCTTACGGTCGGCACCAGGCTGTCCACTGCGAGTCTCTGGATCGTAGGTCGCATAAATGGTGGTTACATTACCTTCTGCATCCTTGTCGCAGGGGTGTTCCTCGTCGCATTTGATAATGTAGGCATTCTTCAAGCGTACTTCTTTTCCAGGAGCCAGACGCTGGAACTTCTTCTCAGCCACTTCCATGAAATCGTCGCGCTCAATCCAAAGTTCACGACTGAAGGTAATCTTGTGGGTGCCGTCTGCCTCATTCTCAGGATTATTGATAGCTTCCATCTCCTCGGTCTTACCCTCGGGATAATTGGTGATGACCAATTTGACTGGGTTCAGCACTGCACTTACGCGACAAGCCTTCTTGTTCAGGTCTTCACGAACACTAGCCTCTAACAGAGCATAATCGTTTAATGCATCGAACTTGGTGTAACCAATCGAGTCGATGAAGTTGCGAACGCTCTGTGACGAATAACCACGACGACGCATACCGCAAACGGTCGGCATACGGGGGTCGTCCCAACCATTCACCAGATTCTCGTCCACGAGTGCCTTCAGCTTACGCTTTGACATCACGGTATAGGTCAAGTTCAGACGATTGAACTCAATCTGGCGCGTGCCGTCGTATTTGTTCAGGATGTCGGGATTGAAACCTGTGGTATCCGTCTGTTCGTTGATATACTCACGCAACAGGTCTACGAACTTGTCATAGAGCGGGCGGTGAGGCACAAACTCCAACGTACAGATAGAGTGGGTGACACCTTCGAAATAGTCGCTCTGTCCGTGGGCAAAGTCGTACATGGGATAACAGTGCCACTTGGTTCCTGTGCGATGGTGAGAAATCTGAATGATACGATAGATAATGGGATCGCGGAAGTGCATGTTGGGGTTAGCCATGTCCAGTTTGGCACGCAGCACCATGCTTCCCTCTACTGCTTCTGGGGTGTTCATCTGATTGAACAAGCGCAGGTTCTCCTCAATGGGACGGTCGCGGAAGGGACTTGGACGTCCGGGCTGTGTAGGTGTTCCTTTCTGTTCGGCAATCTGCTCTGAGGTCTGCTCGTCCACATAGGCCAGTCCTTTGTTGATAAGCCAAATGGCAAAGTCCCACAACTTCTCGAAATAGTCAGAAGCATAGTAAATGTTCTCCCAGTGGAAGCCGAGCCACTTGATGTCGCTCATGATGTTCTCTACGTATTCTGTATTCTCCTTCGTGGGGTTCGTATCGTCGAAACGCAGGTTGCAGATGCCGCCGAATTTCTCTGCCACACCGAAGTCCATGCAGATAGCTTTTGCATGTCCGATGTGAATATATCCATTAGGCTCTGGTGGAAAACGAGTCTGAATACGTCCACCATTCTTACCTGCTTCCAGGTCTTCCTTTACAAATTGTTCTACGAAGCTGAGGCTTTTCTTTTCCTCGCCTTCGGTCATAATCTTTTCTTCCATATATTAATAATGTATATTATGGCTGCAAAGGTACGAATAAGTGAGCAAAAATCCAAATAAACCCATTAAATTTTGGTGCCGAGCTTAGGTTTGGAGCTAGCTCAGATTCTACTTCTTGAGCAAAATATGTTATATAACATAAAAGAATATTTGGAAAATTGATATAAATCAAGTAACTTTGCCAACGTTATCCTGAATACAATCTTTTTACCTTAAAAAAAGACTAATACCTAATAAGGTGAGGTGCCCTCCACTGTGAAGTGGGTGGCATTTTTTTATTGTATACCTCTTTCGTTCAGGGCTTTCGTGTATTTATCCGCATTCTTCAGGTGCTCCTGATAGGTACGGGCAAAGTTGTGGGTTCCAGAGAAATCCTCTTTAGCACACATGTACAGATAGTCGTGGCTTGTATAGTTTAATACGGCATCAATGCCCTTGATACTCGCTATCTTGATGGGACCAGGAGGCAGTCCTTCGTTACGATAGGTGTTATAAGGACTTTCTGTATTCAGTAATTTGTTATAGATGCGTTTCAGCTCAAACTGTTTCAATGCAAATTTGATGGTGGGATCAGCCTGCAGAGGCATTCCTTCTTTCAAACGATTCAGGTACATGCCTGCTATCATCGGCTTTTCTGCATTGTTGGAAGTTTCCTCATCAATGATGCTCGCTAGGGTACAAACCTCTATTGGCGTCATCTGCATCTCGGCAGCCTTTGCTTCTCTGTCCCCTTTCCAGAAACGGTCGTGCTCTTTCTGCATACGTTGCAGCAATTCGTCAATGCTCATGTTCCAATATACATCGTAGGTGTTGGGTACAAACATAGCAGCGATGGTACAGGTGTCATAACCCAACTTCTCACAAACCTCCTGACTGGTCAGTGCTTCTGCAATGGTAGCAGAGTCAAGCATCAGCTTATTAGAGAGAATGGCTGCCAAGCGATCCATGGTGCGCGACTCCGGAATGGTTAGGTTAAGGCTGGTCTGACGTCCACTTCTCAATCGACGAAATATGGTAATAGGACCATCTCCTGGCTCAATAGCATAGCGACCTGTACGAATGTTTTCGCTATATCCGCTATGGCGAATCAGCGTGTTGAGCGTAGTCATGCCAATGAGGTTGGCAAAGGGCTGTATCTTGGCAATGACGGAGTCTTGGGTGTCGTCTTCGTCAATATAGATATATTGCGTTGTTGCTACGTTTGAAACAGAAGAAAACGCATAATATATCAACAGTCCGAGAATCAATAAAAGTCCACAGACAGCTAATTGTAAGTTGATACGTGGGCTAAATTTAAACTTTTTCATTGTTTCTTTTCATTTATTGGGTGCAAAGTTACGAAAAACTAAATAAAAAATGCTATCTTTGCAGAAAAGTTCTACGAACATGAAATTAAAATTCACACTACGATATAGAACCTCTTGGGGCGAAAGCCTGCATGTTGCTATCGCTTTTCATAGTCAAGATGGTTCAGTACGCCAACAGAATCTGCTGATGCAGACAGAAGATGGCGAGCTATGGACTTTGGAAACAGCTGCCTTGGTGGGGCGCCAGCATCCGCTCTCACATATCATCTATCATTATCAGGTGGAGAATGCCGATGAACAGGTATTGCGCAAGGAGTGGGACATGGTTCCCCGCATCTACTACTTCGATACCTCGAAAGACTATATCTTCCCAGACCAGTGGCGCGACCGTCCCTTGCCTTATCATCTGTATAGCAATGCTTATCTGACTACCGTACATGGACATCGTGATGAACAAGTTGAGGCATTACGTCTGCCATTGTTTCGTCGTACGATTATCTTCCGAGTGTCTGCTCCCCAACTGAAACAAGGTCAGGCTGTGGCTATCTGCGGCTCTCATCCAGCCATTGGCTCTTGGAATGCTTCCCGCTATCTGCAGATGCAGTATGTTGGGCAACATGAATGGATGCTGTCTGTCAATGCCTTAGGGTGGTTGATGCCTATAGAATATAAATATGTGGTGGTTGATGAACAGACTCATGCTTTGTTGAAATGGGAAGAAGGAGACAATCGTATCATCGAAGAAGAGGTTGTCGATGGACAGGTGCTGGTGCTCTATGGCGAATCCCTTCGCTTGTGTGAAGACACTTGGCGAGCTGCTGGTGTCGTGATTCCTGTATTCTCCTTGCGCAGTGAGCATTCTTATGGAGTTGGCGATTTCGGAGACCTTCGTCGTTTTGTCGATTGGGCAGTGGCTACTGGTATGAAAGTCATTCAGGTGTTGCCAGTCAATGACACTACGATTCATCACCAATGGTCAGAATCCTGTCCTTATAATATCGTCAGTGCTTTTGCTCTTCATCCCCATTATGTAGATTTGGAAGCAGCAGGTACACTTCGCTCTAAAGATCACATGACACAATTTTTGCGTCGTCGTCAGGAGTTGAATGCCTTGCAGAATAGCGATTATGAATCGGTGGATCGAGTGAAGAACGAGTATCTACGAGAACTGTTTAAGGAACAAGGTGACAAGGTGATGGCTTCAGAAGACTTCAAGACGTTTGTTCATGAGAACGAGGAATGGTTGAAGCCTTATGCCCTATGGCAAATGGGAAATGAGAAATTAGAGGATAATGAAGAAATGAAGGAATGGCATTTCTCGTTTATTTATTATGTTCAGTACTTGCTTCATACCCAACTGAAAGCTGCTGCAGACTATGCTCGAGAAAAGGGGGTTATCCTGAAGGGTGACTTGCCCATTGGCGTATATCGTGACAGTGTTGAGATACAAGAGCATCCAGAGTTGTTCCATCTCGATTCCTTGGCAGGTGCCCCTCCTGATACCTTCTCACAACAAGGACATAACTGGGGATTCCCTACTTATCGCTGGGGTAAAGAACTGGTTGCTTGGTTCCAACAGCGCATGAAGCACATGGAGCAGTATTTTGACGCCTTGCGCATCGACCATATCTTAGGCTTTTTCCGTATTTGGGAGATTCCTGCTGATTCTATTTCTGGTTTGTTAGGTCATTTCTCACCAGCATTGCCTTTGACAGTTGATGAGATTGAATACTTTGGATTGCCCTTCCGCAAGGAACTCTATACCCATCCTTTTATCAACGACCGCTTATTGGATCGCCTCTTTGGCGTTCATGCCCAGTATGTTCGCGAACATTTTCTGGTCAGCAAGGCTTACAACTTCTACGACTTGAAGGATGAGTTTGCCACTCAGCGTAAGGTGGCCGACTATTTCGCAGATCGTCGTGATGAGAACAGCCTTTGGATTCGTGATGGACTGATGCGTCTAATCAGTGACGTTCTCTTTGTGGAAGATCCTCGTCAGACAGATATGTATCATCCTCGCATCGGAGTCCTTTCTGAGCCAGTCTTTGAGGTACTTAGCGCTGAGGAAAAGGATGCCTTTGTGCGACTTTATAACAATTATTTCTACCAACGCCACTCCTTCTTCTGGGGACAACAGGCCTTGAAGCGCCTACCTGCCGTGATGAAGAACTCGCGGATGTTGGTATGTGCCGAGGATTTAGGTATGTTGCCCGATTGTGTGGAACCCGTTCTCGACCAACTGCGCATCTTGACACTTGAAATCCAGCAGATGCCTAAACAACAAGGCTTTGAATATACCCATCTGGAGTCTAATCCGATACGTTCTGTCTGCACCATCAGTACTCATGATATGCCTTCGCTGCGTCAGTGGTGGCAAGAGAATCCTGAGCGTCGTCAGCGCTATTATGTCACAATGTTGCAAAAGGAGGGTAGGGCACCAGAGCAGTTGCCTGCTCATTTGGCTGAGGAAATCATAGCTCGTCATCTCTATTGTCCATCCATGTTCTGTATGTTGTCGTTACAGGATTGGTTGGCGATGGATGGAGAACTGCGCTCAAAACATCCGCAGAATGAGCGCATCAATGTGCCCAGCGATCCATTCAACCGCTGGCAGTATCGCATGCACCTTACCATCGAGCAATTGTTGGCTGCAACAAAGTATAATAATAAGGTACGTACAATGATAACACGTAGTAAAAGGTAAAAAACGATGTATTCGACTTATATTTTCGATTTGGATGGTACGCTGTTGGATACCCTGCAGGATTTAGCCAATTCTGTCAATTACGCCCTGCGTCAACATGGGATGCCAGAACATTCGATAGATGATATCCGTCGTTTTGTGGGCAATGGTGTACGACTGCTGATGGAACGAGCCGTACCTGATGGTGCTCAGAATCCTCAGTTTGAAGCAGCCTTTGCCACCTTTCGCCAACATTATATGCAACATTCGCTCGATACCACTCAACCATACGATGGAATCTTGGAAACGATTCACGAACTGAAAGCTCGTGGCTGTCACATGGCTGTGGTCAGCAACAAGATGATGGCTGCAACGCAGGAGCTCGTTCGTTATTTCTTCCCTGAGATAGAGGTGGCTATTGGAGAAAACGAAGCTGCAGGTATTCGCAAGAAACCAGCTCCCGATACTGTCGTTGAAGCCCTTCGGCAATTGGGCGTTGGCAAGGAAGGGGCTGTCTATGTGGGCGACAGCGATGTGGATGTGGCCACTGCTTGTAATAGCGGACTACCTTGTATCAGTGTGCTTTGGGGGTTCCGCGACCGCGAGTTCCTCATGCAGCATGGAGCCACCACTTTTATCAATCATCCTAGGGAACTGTTAGAATAACAAATCATCGGGACACCTCAGAGGGCATCCCGATGATGATAGTATCAAGAATTCAGTTTCTTTACTTGTTTACCTGGAACTTGGTGTCACCATCCTTGAAGAAAGCGTTGATTTGCTTGGCGGCAGCAATACCAGCATTGATGTTGGCCTCAGCTGTCTGAGCACCCATCTTCTTGGGGGTAGAGAAGTAGCGACCCTCGAACTTCAGGAACTCGTCGTTAGCATCAGGCATGATGTCCGTCACGAACTTCAGGTCCTCACGCTCAGCCATCAGCTTAATGAGCTCAGGCTCGTTGATGACTTCCTTACGGGCTGTGTTCACCAGCACACCACCCTTCTTCAGCTTACCAACCAGTGCAGCATTGATGCTCTGCTTGGTCTCAGGAGTAGCAGGAATGTGGAGTGAAACAACGTCGCAGGTCTCAAACAGGGCGTCCTGATTGGCAACGGCGTGAACACCAGCCTTCTCGATTACCTCTGCAGGGCAGAAAGCATCGTAAGCATAAACTTCCATACCGAAGCCCTTGGCGATGCGAGCCACATTGCGACCTACATTACCGAAAGCGAGGATACCCAGCTTCTTGCCCAGCAGTTCAGAACCGCTCTTACCGTTGTAGAAACCACGAACGGCCATCACCAGCAAACCGAAAACCAACTCGGCTACGGCGTTTGAGTTCTGACCAGGAGTGTTCTCAGCGACTACATTGTGAGCAGTAGCAGCAGCGAGGTCGATGTTGTCGTAACCAGCACCAGCACGAACTACAATCTTCAACTGCTTGGCAGCATCCAGCACCTCAGCGTCCACCTTATCCGAACGGATAATCAGCGCGTCGGCATCCTTCACTGCATCCAGGAACTGAGCCTTCTCAGTGTATTTCTCGAGCAGCACGAGCTCATTGCCTGCTGCCTCAATCTCTGCCTTGATGCCATTGACAGCAGCTGCTGCAAATGGCTTCTCTGTTGCAACTAATACTTTCATATACCTTATTAATATATAATTAGTGATTAGCTTCGAACTCCTTCATGCAAGCTACGAGGGCGTTGCAGCCTTCGATGGTCTGGGCATTGTAGCAAGATGCACGGAAACCACCCACTGAGCGGTGACCCTTCACACCAACCATACCCTTGCTGACTGCGAAGTCGAGGAAGTCCTTCTCCAACTCTTTATACTCGTCGGCCATTACGAAGCAGATGTTCATCACAGAACGGTCTTCTGCCTGAGCAGTACCCTTGAACATCTTGTTGCGGTCAATCTCGCCATAAACAATCTCAGCACGCTGCTGAGCCAGCTTGTCCATAGCTTCAACACCACCGTTCTTCTTGATCCAACGGAGGGTCTCAAGAGCAGAGTAGATGGGCACTACAGGAGGAGTGTTGAACATAGAACCCTTGTCAACGTGTGTGCGGTAGTCGAGCATGGTAGGAATCTCACGAGGAGCCTTGCCCAACTTCTCGTCCTTCACAATGACGATGGTTACACCGGCCATAGCCAGGTTTTTCTGAGCACCAGCGTAGATGGCATCATACTTCTTCACGTCGATAGGACGACTGAAGATGTCTGATGACATATCGGCAATCAGAGGAACATTCACGTCGAGGTCCTTGCGAATCTCAGTACCGTAGATGGTGTTGTTGGTTGTGATGTGCAGATAATCAACATCAGCGGGAACACTCCAATCCTTAGGAATAAAGGTATAGTTGGCATCAGCAGAAGAAGCCACCTCTACTACTTCACCAAACAACTTAGCTTCCTTCATGGCCTTCTTAGCCCAAACACCTGTGTTCAGGTAGGCAGCCTTCTTAATCAGGAAGTTGTAGGGAATCATGCAGAACTCCAAAGAGGCACCACCACCGAGGAAGATAACGGAGTAACCCTCAGGAATGGAAAGCAGCTCCTTGACGAGCGCTACAGCCTCGTCAACGACGGGCTGGAAATCCTTGGCACGATGGCTGATCTCCATCAGAGAGAGACCAGAACCGTTGAAGTCTAAACACTGCTGTGCGGTCTTCTCAATCACTTCGCGTGGAAGCATTGAAGGACCTGCGTTAAAGTTGTACTTCTTCATTTTTGATTGTGATTTAATTTATTTGTGATACGTTGTTTTCTTTTTTGCGGTGCGAAATTACACTTTTTATTTGAATTGGGCAAATATTTCGAGCAAGAATTAAGCATTTTGCTTGTTTTTCTTTCTTTTTGTCAAGTCTGCCTTGCAATTTTATCGCACGGGTTCAATGACCGTTCGTATGCCCTTTATCTTTTCTCCTTGAGTTTGACGCAACACTTGTTTCAGTTTTTCCCGTTTGATAGCCACGTAGGCATAACGGTCTTTCACGTCGATGCGTCCTATCTCGTCGGCCTTCAGTCCACCGTTCTTGCAGAGGAATCCTACGATGTCGCCCTTCGAGATTTTATCCTTCTTTCCCTTACCTATATATAAGGTGGTCATCTTGGGCAGGGCTGGTTCTGTTTGCTGAGTCTGAGCCTCTGCATATGGGACTACGTCGCCTTCAACATAGGCGGGGATGTGTTCCTCGCTATTCAGGATGAAGAACGAGTGACCTGTGGCATCCCAGCGGGCTGTACGGCCCACACGATGGATGTAGCCGTCTTCGCTCTCAGGCAAGTGGTAGTGGATGATGTTTTGGATGTTTGGGATATCAAGACCTCGCGATGCCAAGTCCGTTGCTACCAGCACATTGGCAGAACCATTGCTGAAGCGATATAGTTGGTCTTCGCGCTGTCGCTGGTCCAATCCTCCGTGAAAACTGCTGATGGTGAAACCCTCCTCTTTCAGATAGTCGCTTACACGCTCTACCGCATTGCGATAGTTCAGGAACACGATGCTGCTTTCGTCGCCAAAGCTCAGCAACAGTTGCTTGAGGGTTCCCAACTTGTCCTTCTCAGCACTGCGCACCTCATACAAGGTTACGCGCTCAGAGGTCTGCTCCTCTTCGGGCAGGAAGTCAATCAGCGTACCTTTCTTCGACATGTTGACGAATCCAGGTATCTCTTCGGCATTGGTGGCAGAAAGCAGGATTCTGCGTTGCAGTCCAGGCAGACTCTTGATGAGTTTCTGCATCTCTGCCTGAAATCCCATTTCCAGACATTTGTCGAACTCGTCGATAACGAGCCATCGGATGCCGTGGCGCGAGATGTTCTCCTTGTCCAGGTGGTCGTTCAAGCGTCCAGGTGTTCCAAAGACAATCTGTGGTTTCACCTCTTTCAGCACTTTGTGCTCGTCCATAGCTGCGCGTCCACCATAGCAGGCTGTAGAGCGTAGTCCGCAACCCATGCTTTTCAGCACGTTGTCAGACTGTAGGGCAAGTTCACGTCCAGGAGTGATGACGAGGGCCTTAACGGTATCGGATGTGCCGTCCAGCAATTGTACGAGGGGTAGGAGGTAAGCCAGTGTCTTGCCCGAACCAGTGGGAGAGAGTAAAACAACATCACCGTCGGAGCCCAGTATGGCTTCGGCGGCGTGTTGCTGCATCTCGTTGAGTTCAGTGATGCGGAGCTTCGTCAGAATTTTCTGTATGTCCATCCTCACCTCTTACCTCTTCCTTCTTACGTCTTATTTCTTTTCTTCCTTCTTCTCGGTCTCTACCTTCAAGGTTGACTTGTAGTGCTTGTTCAGACCGTTGATGACGTCGTTGGTAATATCGTAGCGCTTGTTTGCCAACAGGATGTTGTCGCCCTGCTTCGTCAGAATCAGGTCATACTTCTTATCCTTGTTATAGGCAGCCAGGAAGTGCTGCAGCGAGTCGCGCAGACCCTCGTTATACTTGGCAGTCTCGTTGCCGAGCTCGTTCTCCAGACGGGCCTGTAGCTCCTGCAAGCTCTGCTGCTGGCGCTGGATGGCAGCCTGCTGGCTCTCAGCCTGTTCGCGACTGGTAAATCCGTTGTTGTTCAGCTTCTGCTGGAAGTTAGCCATAGCGCTCTGCAGAGCCTGACCTTTCTGGTTCAGGGTGTTGCGGGCATTGTTGCTCTTCTTCTGCAGAATCAGGGTAAACTCTTTGCAGAACTCATACTGAGTCATCAGGGAATCAACTTCCACATAAGCGATTTTCACTCCGCCTATGGCGTTGTCGTTAGCAGTGGCGGGCTGTTCATCCATCTTAGGACTTGCGTTGTTGCACGAAGCCAGTGCTACGATGGCAGCAGCGGCCATAAACATGTACTTTTTCATTTTTCTTGTTTTATTTTTCGTTATTATGTTATTTCGATGTTTCGATTTTCGTTATTTCGATTTTTCACTGACGGCAAATCTACTCTTGCGTCGCATCTCTCGGTCTTGGTCCATCACGCAGTGGATGCCCCTTTCCCGCATGGCTTGGCTGTCGTGAATATGCTGCGAACTGAAGCTTCCATTCTTGCGAAAAATCAGTTTTACGCAGAAAAAAACCATGCCGATAGCAATTATTAACGCGCTTAATAGCAATATTTCCATCATAAATGATTAATTTTGCGCTGCAAAGTTACAAATAAAAGATTAAACAACATTAAAAAATACATTAATAATGAATAAAAGTGAGTTAAAACCTGCAGTTGTCTTCGAACAGTTTGCGAAGATTAACCAGATTCCGCGTCCGTCGAAGCGTGAAGAGAAGATGATTGCATACCTGAAAGAGTGGGGCGAGAGCCACGGGTTGGATACGAAAGTGGATGAAACGGGTAACGTGATTATCCGCAAGCCCGCCACAAAGGGTATGGAGAATCGCAAGACGACCATCTTGCAGAGCCACATGGATATGGTGTGCGACAAATTGGTGGACTACGAGATAGACTTCGACAAAGACCCTATCAAGACGTATGTCGACGGTGAATGGCTGACAGCTGAGGGTACGACGCTGGGTGCCGACGATGGTATCGGATGCGCCATGGAACTGGCGCTGTTGGCTGCCGACGACATTGAGCATGGTCCCATTGAGTGTGTATTTACTCGTGACGAGGAGACGGGTCTTACAGGTGCTGAGGGCATGAAGGCAGGCTTTATGACGGGCGATTTCCTGATTAACCTCGACTCTGAGGACGAGGGCGAAATCTTCGTTTCTTGTGCAGGTGGTCGTAACACTTCAGCCAAGTTCACCTTCCAGCGTGAGAATGCTCCTGCCGGTTCCTTCTTCCTGCGTGCCCAGTTGAAGGGCTTGGTAGGCGGACACTCTGGCGACGATATCAACAAGCAGCGCGCCAATGCTATCAAGTTGCTCGGAAGATTCCTCTTTGCTGAGATGCAGAAGTATGAGGGCATCCGTTTGGCACAGTTCAATTCAGGCAAACTGCACAACGCCATACCTCGTGATGGAATGTTTGTCATTGCCGTTCCCAACGACCTGAAGGAGAATGTCAAGGCCGATTGGAACATCTTCGCTTCAGATGTAGAGGAAGAGTTCCATGTTACTGACACCCAGATGGTATGGACGATGGAAAGTACCGATGCCGAGCCCGTTATCGAGGCTCAGGTGGCTCGCAACTTCATCTATGCCCTCCAGGCTGTCGACAATGGTATCTACGCCATCTGCCAAGATCCTGAGTTGAATGGTATGGTGGAAACCTCCAGCAATATCGCTAGCATCAAGACTTTGGAAAATGAAATCGACATCTTGTCTTCGCAACGCTCTAACGTGATGTCTAATCTCGACAATATGTGTGCCACCATCGAGGCTTGCTTTGCATTGGCTGGTGCCGAGGTAAAGCACTCTGACGGTTATCCTGCCTGGAAGATGCGTGCCCATAGCGAGCTGCAGAAGATAGTTCGTGAGTCGTATGTGAAGCTGTTTGGCAAGGAACCCATCATGCGTGGCATCCATGCAGGCTTGGAGTGTGGCCTCTTCTCCGAGCGCTATCCTAACCTCGATATGGTAAGCTTCGGTCCCACATTGCGCTTCGTTCATACCCCCGATGAGCGTCTGCACATTCCTACTGTACAAATGGTATGGGATCACCTGCTCGATGTCCTCAAAAACATCCCCACCAAATGAAGCGTATATATATAATAATAGGTGTAGCTCTGTTGCTGTTCGCTTCGTGCGGAAGGCAACAGCAGGCCAAGTCTTCTGTCAAGGATTTCGTTGAGCAGCAGTTGCATCGCGACGTCAGCTACCTCGATTTCTCCAGTGTCGACAGCACTCGCGCCATCACCGATTCGCTCATTCAGACCTTGCGCCATAGAGCAGGGCAGGACGTGCAATACCAAAATCCTTCTGGTGCGACGTTGCTCCACATCCGTGCACAGTATTTGCAGGATGAAGATACGCTCAGTGCCACCTTCTATCTCGACCCTGCGACAATGGGTGTTGTAGCTTATAAGGAGAATTAGTTGATGGCTAATTCTCCTTATTATTTTATTGTCTTTGTCTTGTTGTTATATTCTCATTACTTGCTTGACGCCTTTGACGGTGCGTAGCTTCTTCATGAGACCTTCTAGACGGGTGTTGTCGTCAATCATAATGGTAAGGTTGCCACTGAACAGTCCGTCGTGCGAATCGATGTTGATGCTGCGCAGAATAAGCTTTTCGTCCTTCGAGATAATACTGGTCAGATTGTTGACGATACCGATATCGTCGTTGCCGATGACGCGAAGGGTGATGGCATACTGGCTGGAGCCCTTGCCGCTCCACATGGCTCGGACGATGCGATAGCCGAAACGTTTCTTCAGCTCGGCAGCATTGGGGCAGTCTTCACGATGAATCTTGATACCTCCGCTTACGGTAACAAAGCCGAACACGCGGTCGCCATAGATTGGCTGACAGCAACGGGCCAGCTGGTAGTCGATGCCTTTCAGGTTGCGGTCGATAACCAAGACATCGTCCTGAATGGCTTGATGGGGCAGTTTGGATTCGTCCAACACGAAGTTGGCAGCACTCTCAGCCACATTATTACCCGTGACGGGCTGGTCGCCCTGCTGTAGATCGATGTAGCGATCGATAACCATGTTGACATCCAAATCGCCCGAGGCTACATGGCGATAGAAGTCGCTGACCTCCTTGAAACCCAGTTTGCGAATGAGCACCTGCATGATGCTTTCGTCCATCTCCAGCTTGCGGTTCTTGAACTTGCGCTCCAGTGTTTCCTTGGCAAAGAGACCCTCCTTGACTTGCGTCTCCTTCAGCGCAAGACGAATTTTCGACTTAGCGCGTGACGTCTTGACCATATTCAGCCAATCCTGCTTGGGCTTCTGATTGGCTGCGGTCATAATCTCCACCTGGTCGCCACTCTGCAGCTCTTGGCGCATGGTCACCACCTTATTGTTGATGCGTGCACCGACACACGAGTTGCCTATCTTGGAGTGGATATGGTAGGCGAAGTCGAGCACGGTGGCACCCTTGGGGAACTTGTAGAGGTCGCCCTTGGGAGTGAACACGAACACCTCGTCTTCGTAGAGGTCCATCTTAAACTGGTCCATGGCCTCCATACCATCGCTGGTCTCGAGCATGGAACGGATATTCGTCAACCAATCGTCCAACCCCGACTCGCTCTTTACACCCTTGTAGCGCCAATGGGCAGCCACACCTCGTTCGGCCACTTCGTCCATGCGCTCTGAACGAATCTGTACCTCGACCCACTTCTGTTCAGGACCTAAAACGGTGATGTGCAATGATTCATATCCATTGGTCTTAGGCACGCTGAGCCAGTCGCGCAGTCGCTTGGGGTTGGGCTGGTACATGGAGGTGACGATGGCAAAGGCTTGCCAACAGTGCATCTTCTCCTTTTCCAGAGGGGTATCGATGATGATGCGGATGGCGAAGAGGTCATAGACTCCCTCGAAGGCACACTTCTGCTTCTTCATCTTCTGCCAGATACTATGGATGGACTTGGTGCGCCCCTTGATGTGGAATTTCAGACCCGCCTCCGTCAATCGCTGGCTGACGGGCTGGATAAAGCGCTGGATATAAGCATCACGACTCTGCTTGGTGGCACTGAGCTTGTCCTTGATGTGATAGTAGGCATCGTGCTCAAGATACTTTAGCGACAAGTCCTCCAACTCGCTTTTCAACTTGTAAAGACCCAGTTTGTGAGCCAAGGGAGCATAGAGATAGGCAGCCTCTTGGCTGACCTCCATTTTCTCGCGATGAACAGCAGAAGAGACATCGCGTATCTGTCGCATCAGATTGACACGGTCGGCTATCATGATCAGTATGACACGCATGTCCTCTGCAAACGACAGTAGCAGGTTGCGGAAATTCTCAGACTCGACAACGGGATTCTTCTGATACAAATCCTGAATGCGCTGCAAACCATGCAGAATGCGGGCTACAGACTCACCAAAATAGGTGCGCACCTCATCGACTGTCAGCAAACCCTGCTCCACGTTGGGACGCAGCAATACAGCCAACACACCGTCGCGACGCAGCCCAATCTCATCGACTACCAACTGGGCAGTCTGGAAACTGAGCAGGATGGGGTTCAAGCCAAAAACGTTGCGATTGACCTGCTGACTCTCCAGGGCACTCATCATCAGTTGGCGCATGCGTTCCTCGTCACCCTCGTGCAGCGAGGATGCTATCTGTTCGCGAATGTGTTGGTAGAGTGCCAATGTCTCTTCCTTCTCCTGAGTCGTAAATTCCAGTCGTTCTGTCATGATTTAAATTAGTTTTCAATGTGCAAAGGTACAAATAATTCTTAATTCTTAATTCATAATTCATAATTATTTGCTAACTTTGCACCCCAAATGGAAAAAAAGAAGATGAAAGCAGCATTGTTTGACCTCGATGGCGTGGTGTTTGACACGGAACCTCAGTACTCAATATTCTGGGGCGCACAGTGTCGTGAATTCCACCCTGAGCACCCAGGACTAGAACATGAGATCAAGGGCCAGACGCTGGTGCAGATATACGATGCGTGGTTCTCTGGACCTTTGGCTGACAAGCAGGCATTGATAACCGAACGACTGAACGAGTATGAACAGCAGATGTCGTACGACTATTTGGCTGGCTTCGAACAATATATAAAAGGTTTGCGCGCACAAGGTGTGAAAACGGCTGTGGTGACTAGTTCGAACCAGCCTAAGATGGAGGCTGTATATAAGAGTCATCCTGAGTTCAAAACGCTTTTTGACGCTATTCTGACCTCAGAAGACTTTGAGCGCTCGAAACCCGACCCCGACTGTTACTTGAAAGCTGCAGAGCGCTTTGGCGTAGAGCCCAAGGACTGCGTGGTGTTCGAGGATTCGTTCAACGGACTGAAATCAGGTAGGGCAGCAGGGATGTACGTTGTCGGATTGGCAACAACCAACCCTGCAGAGGCTATCAAGCCTTATTGTGACGAGGTGATTAATGATTACGTAGATCGTAAATAGATAAATTATAAATCAAGATGGGATATTTAGTAAGCGATAATCGCAAGGTGACAACACACCGTTTTATGGAGATGAAACAGAAGGGTGAGAAGATTTCTATGCTCACCTCGTATGACTATACTATGGCTGGCATTGTGGACAAGGCTGGTATTGACGCCATTCTGGTGGGCGACTCAGCCTCGAACGTGATGGCCGGTAATGCTACGACTCTGCCTATGACGGTAGATTATATGATCTACCACGCCCGTTCGGTGGCTCGCGCTTGTCAGCGTGCACTGGTGGTATGCGACATGCCTTTTGGTTCGTATCAGGTAAACGCTGCCGACGGTGTGACCAACGCTATTCGCATCATGAAGGAAAGTGGCTGCGACGCCCTGAAAATGGAGGGTGGCGTGGAGATTCTGGATACCGTAAAGCGCATTCTGGATGCAGGTATCCCCGTGATGGCTCACCTTGGATTGACTCCTCAGTCAATCAATAAGTTCGGAACCTATGCTGTACGTGCCAAGGAACAGGCTGAGGCTGAAAAACTGATGAGCGACGCCATCGCTCTGGATGCTGCAGGATGCTTCGGCATTACACTGGAAAAGGTGCCTGCCAAACTGGCTGCCGAGGTGACGAAGGCAGTGAAATGTCCCACGATTGGCATTGGAGCAGGCAACGGTACCGACGGACAAGTATTGGTGATAGCTGATATGTTAGGCATGACACAGGGATTCTCGCCCCGCTTCCTGCGTCGCTATGCCGACCTGAACGCTGTCGTCACAGAGGCTGTGGGACACTACGTGGAAGACGTAAAGAACTGCGACTTCCCCAATGAGAACGAATCGTATTAATGAATGAATACACAGAACACACCTGTTCATATCAAACTGTGGCATCGTGAGTTTTGGCTGATGGCTATCAGCTCGCTGTTACTGACGATGTCTGTCTATATGCTGATTCCCGTCATGCCGCAATGGTTGATTCATACGGAGAATTTTACAGCAGAGGAGACGGGCTGGTCTATGGGTGCCTTCGCTTTGGGACTTTATCTCTTTGGAGGCCCTTGCTCATGGTTGGTTCAGCGGTTCCGTAGAAATGTGATATGCATGCATGCGGTGATGACCGTAGGATTGGCTATCGGACTGCTGTGGTATATCGATATGCTACGCTCTGAGTTTGTCGAGTTCTGGATAATCGTGGCACAAAGACTGTTGCTGGGTGCTGCCTTCGGATTGGCTCAGATGGTGCTGTCGTCAACGCTGATTATCGATACGTGTGAGTCGTTTCAGCGTACAGAGGCAAACTTTAGCGCATCGTGGTTTGCCCGTTTCGCTTTGTCGTTAGGACCGTTGGCAGGTTTGCTGACATATCCCTTTGGCTTTCATGCGGTATTGGTGGCTACCATAGCGATGGCTGCTGTATCACTGTTGCTAATCAAAATTGTGAAGTTCCCTTTCCGAACACCAGAAGAGGGCGTCCATGTGATGTCGCTGGACCGATTCTTTCTGCCTCACGGATTCGTGCTTTTCGTGAATCTGATGTTGGTAAGTATCGTAGTAGGATTGTTGTTGTCGATGTCCCACGCTCCTATGTTCTATGCCCTGATGATGGGCGGATTCCTGCTGGCTTTGCTGGCTCAGCGTTTCGTATTCCGTAATGCGGAGCTTAAAAGTGAGGTGCTGACAGGACTGATCCTGATGGTGGCAGCTCTGATAATTATGTTGGTTTATCCCGTATCGCCAGTATCTCCTGTTTTTATAGGACTGAGTGCAGGTATCATTGGCTCGCGCTTCCTGCTGTTCTTTATCAAACTGAGTAGGCATTGTCAGCGTGGTACGTCGCAGAGTACCTATTTCTTAGGATGGGAAACGGGGTTAAGTCTGGGCGTAGGATTAGGCTATTTATTATTCTATAAGCAAACAGAACTGTTGTTATATACCGCCTTGTCGCTGACCATGATGGCGCTGCTGATGTACCACTTCTTTACGCATTCGTGGTATGTGCATAATAAGAACCGATAGGTGTTAGCGTCGACATAGTTGGGCGTATGGGCAGGTGCGACAAATCTTCAAATCGTCAGTAGGACAGAAAGGTATGGTGGATGAGAATATCTCGTCCACTTTTTTGTTTAACAGCTCATTGAAGCGGGCAGAATGTTCCGCAATGTCCAGAATAGGTTCTTTGCCAAATTTCAATGTGGGGTCGTAGTCCTCGGCTCCAGCATGTTGGATAAACAGCAGGGCAGGAGAAACCGCCTTGTCACGTTGTTTACGAACAATATCGGCATAGAGGAAGGCTTGCAGGTAGTAGTCGCTGTGGTTATGAATCTGCTCAGGGGCAAAGACGGCATCGACATTAGGCATCGACTTGATGTTGCGACTGCTGGTCTTGTAGTCTACCACACGAATACGCTCCAGTGGGGTCCCTTCGTCAACGAGGTCAAGGCGGTCGATGCGCCCTCCGATTCTAAAAGTAGATAGTTGACCGTTTACCGTTGACAGTTGACGATAAACATCACACTCGAGTCCGAGAATGGTAAAGGGAGTCAGACGACGATCAATCATGATGAGTTGGCGCAGGTAATGGATAATTACTTCGCGATTGATGATATGTAGACCGCTCAGCGGACTATTGGGCATCTTGTTGTGGAAGGCCTCATCGACAGCACGCTCTATCTCTACTTTTGTGTTTAGCAGATGGTCGAGTATGTCCTTGGTGATATGTTGAGGCAAGCGGTGATAGATAATGTCGGCCGCATCGTGGAAGATGTCACCAAACATTCGGTTGTCCAGTTCTTGTTCATCGTCAGGAACATCGGGCTCCTGGAGTCCTGCCACATAGCGATAGTAGAACTGCAGGGGACAGCGCATGTATTTACTGATAGCGGTGGGGGATAATGTTATGCTTTGAGATTTGAGATTTGAACCTTGAGACGTGAGGATGCTCATGACGTGTTCAGTCTTCTCAATGGGCTTGGGTGTCCAACGCTCTGCTTGTTTACCAGCTTGCAAAGTGTGTTGTGTGATGGGGTGTCCGCTCTCCACAAGCATCTGTAACATGAAACGACTCATCTCACCCCGTTGTCCGTCTTCTGTGGAATTGTTGTAAAGGATGGTGACATCGGAGGCACGCTGAAGCAGGCGATGGAAATAGTAAGCGTAGATGCTAACCTTGTTTTCCACAGTAGTCAGTTCGTAAGCTTGACGAATGCTATGAGGAATGAATGAGCTGTCGTTGACACCCTTGGGCATGTTGCCTTCGTTGCAGCTAAGCAATAGCACATGGTCGAAATCTAGGTTGCGAGTCTCTAGCACGCCCATCACCTGAATTCCCTCTGCGGGCTCACCATGAAAAGGAATACTGGCTTGCTGTATAATCTGGGTGGTGAGTCGTTGTAGTGTCTGTTCTGTGACCTGAAGATCACCGCTCTCTATCAGTCCATTCAAACGATTAACCAAAGTATAGGCGCGAAATAATGACTCTTGGAAGAGTGGGTCTTGGATTTCGTCCTTAGCATTTTGGGCTATGGTACGAAGCATGCTTGAGAGATTGGAAGTGAGTGGAGTGGAAGAGGAAATGGCCTGTTCCAAATCGACAAAACGGGCATAGGGATGGCGCTTGAAAGCACGCAACAGACGAGGAGAACGCCCGCCTAACTGTAGGTTGTAATAGAGTTGAATGAATGAAGCGATAGGTGTCTGAGCCAGAGGATAACCTGTGGTGATGTTGACCTTCTCCGTTTCGTTAGGTAAACAATGGATAACGGTAGGCAACAGACTTTCGTCACATAGGACAATGGCTGTTCGACGTCCGTCCTGATAGCGTTCCTGCTGGCGTAACCAGCTGCTGACATAACGAGCCTGGATATGTTCGGTGGGGGCTGCGATATAGCGGATGTCTTTTGGGTGATGGAAATTCTGATAGATTTCTTCATCCGTATTATCCAGTTCGTTGGGGAAATATTGCAAGTATTGGGCGATATAGCGACCTGCCTCGTGGTGCTGCATGTAGTATTGGTCGAAATCCCAATAGAACTTGGCCTTTCCTTCTTTCTGCAAGGCAGTAAAGAGCTGTTGTTCTACTTTCTGTAGTAGATTAAAGCCTATAAAGAGATAACGATCGTAAGGAAATGCTTGCGTAATGTTTGTTGCCGTGGAACAGTTACAAACGGAATCACAAACAGAACGATAGAGGGCTCCCTCATAGGCAAGGCCTTGTTGTGCCAATCGCTGATTGAAATCGTGATAGACGTCGGCAAAATGGCTCCACAGGTTAAGGAAGCGTTGTTTCAGTTCTGTTTCGTGTTCCTCTGTGAAATGGCTGAAGAAGTGACGCAATAGTTGGCGCTGTTCCTCTGTAAGGAAACTCAAATCATCCAATTCGTGGATATCGCGCAGATTGGCAAAGACACGATTGGCATCAACCATATTCTTGTCGATATCATCAAAATCACTAATGAGCAGCTGTCCCCAGCCATAGAATTTGTCGAGAGTCTCGTCAGAGCCGGTTTCTTGGCAAAAGGACTTGTGCAGGTCGCATACCAGTTTGATTGGGTCGGCTACTTGCAGGTTGCTCTGCTGACGAAATAGTTCACTGATGGTAATATAGGCAGGACTCCAAATAGGACGCTGGGCGATGCGTGCCAGTTGTTCGTTGAGGAACAAGGATGCTCGCTTGTTGGGAAATACGACAGCCGTTCGGGAGAGATTGGTGCCATACTTTCGGATGATATCTTCAGCAACGTATCTTAAGAATTCTTTCATTTTTTCTGTCTACTTTTACCTTCTTCTATCCTCTAACTTCCTCAATTTTATTAGAATAAACGTACCATAGCCAACCTCTGACATTGGGCATTTGCATCTCGCGGAGCAGATGAATATACTCACTGACTTGTTCGTGATATTCATCATGTTCGCGACCGAATTTAAAATCGATGACATGGGTCTCTATACCATCGGTAATGACACGGTCAGGACGACGTTCTACCAATTGATTGTGTTCGTCTAAACGTAGGATACTACATTCGTTAAATAATTGCCAATTAACAGAGAACCAATTTCTTACGCGATTATCTTCAAGTCTTTGTTTGATAGTTCTTGTTAGCTTCTCACGCGTTACCTCATCATCGTAAAGAATACCCTCACTTTGCATCTGTAATAAGGCTTGAGGAATGTCTTCCGTTGTTCTGATTGTAGAGAATATTTCATGGAGTATGGAACCCATTTTGATATAGCTGAGTGTTTCTTGTTCATCCTCGCCCGCTATGAAATCACGACTGCGATTGCTCTGTCGGAATTCTGTCTTGACTTCGAAACTCTCCATCGAAATGTGTTCAGGGGTAACAGGTTGGAGAAAGGGATTGGGAGATTTAAAATGTTTGATGGAAGAGGGAAGAGTGATAAAGTCTCCAAAGGTGAATTCAAGGGGGCTACGTTCGTCTCCCTGTCCTTGGAGTTCGGCTCCCTCCAGTTGAATTTCAGACAGTACTTGCTCGATAAGTGTCGAGCGATTGTTCTTACTGCCTCGTTGACCGATGACAAACAAATGGCGGATGGCGCGTGTAAAAGCGACATAGAGCAGGTTGAGATTATCGACCGTATTCTGTAAATGCTCATCTAGATAGGCAGACTCATAGATGGTTCCACGCATTTGTTTCTCACTATAATCGATAGGTACAATGGGTAATGCATCAAAAGGAGCGACATCAGGTTCGCACCACAGGATATCGGGCATTTCCAGTCTCCAGTCGCAGAAGGGAATGATTACATGTTGGAATTCCAATCCTTTACTCTTATGAATGGACAGGATGCGTATGCCGTTGTTCACATCGCTTTGGATAGTCTTGCGACAGATGGTCTCGTCCCATTCGCGTACGAAGGCGTCAATATCCGTAGAATTGTCTTGCGTAAATTGGTTCAGTTGGTCGTAGAAGGCGCAGATATACGCACTCTGCTCGTCTAAACGTTGGAGGTCGAAAATGGCATAAAGACGTTCTACGAGTTCATAGAGTGGTAATTGCAACAGTTCTGTGGTATGTTGGGTAAAAGCCTCAGGCAATAAATCGTCCAATGGTTGGTCCTTAATGAGAAGATCTTGCTCGGCGATAGAATCGCTGAGTATGGCGCGATGGTAGAGTTTAGCTATTGTAGCTTTCGCCAAAAGGTCTTCGGGGTGGGTAAGCAGATGGAGGGCTTGTACCAAAAGGCATACTGAGACAGAGGCATCGAGGCGGAAAGCTTCGTCACTGACAATACGTACATCGGGCAGATGAACACCCAGATAGTCGGCAATGAGTGGAATATGCTTGTTGGTGCGAACAAGGACGGCGATATCGCTTAACGATGCTCCTTGTCGGTGCAACAACTGGATAGTGTCAACGACTTGGCGCAAGGTTTCTTCCTGATAGTCATTATCCGGCAAGAGGCGAATATTAACCAATCCTGTTGTATCGCGATAGGCAGGTACCTGTTGTTGGACATCTGCATAAGCGTGTTGCAATTGGAGAGCTCCCTTCGGGTTCTCTTCTTCCATTCGGGCAAACTCCTGTTGGGCAGCCAACGTGAAGAAGGCATTGTTGAAATCGACGATGTTTCGTTCAGAGCGATAGTTGTTTTCCAAAGGACGGATGTCTACCATCTTGTCTGCATAAGAGAACTCTTGGTCGATGGCATTCAGCAGTCGCCAATCGCCTGAACGCCAGCGATAGATGCTTTGTTTGACATCGCCCACAATAAGGTTTTCGGCATGCTGATGACTCATGCATTCCTGCAAAAGAATCTTGAAGTTCTCCCATTGTACTGTACTGGTGTCTTGAAATTCGTCAATCATGATATGTTCCAATTGGGTACCAATCTTCTCAAAGATAAACGGAGAATCGCTATTGCTGATAAGCGCATGTAGCAGTTGCTGCGTGTCGCTGAGTAGGAAACAGTTGGATTCTTCGTTTAGTTCACGCACTTTCTTTTCAATGCTACCCAATAGGCGTAACTGACTGAGATGACGGAGGGTAAGATCAGCTGATTGGTAGAGACGATATTGTCTGGGGCGCTCTTCTATGGCTCTTCTGAGCAGTGGTATCAGCGAGGATTCTGCTACCATATAGATGGTTTCTGCTTTCGAATTCGTCTTGGTGTACCATTTTGTGGGGTCGCCCATGGCATCCAGTACACGTTTGCCCACGATGCCTTCGTCCATCTGTCCGTTTTGAAGTTTGAGGAAAAATCCTGCAACGCCCGATTTCCCAAAAAGGAAATCATCGATGGTTAATCCCTCTGCATTTAGGATGTCAAAGAATGTATCAGCGCATTCCTTCATCAGTACCTGGGCGTTCTTACGAATGTCACGTAGCTGTTTTGTGTATGCTTCAATAAACCCTTTCTCCTCTAGTTTCTGCTTTAAGACCTTACTATGTTCTTTGTAATAGTCGCGGAAAATGGTTTTGCCAAATTGCTTCACTTGTCCGATGATGTTCCAAGAGCGATCATCGCTTATTTTCTCCATGATATAGCTCAGAAGCCATTGAAGCATTACATCCGTATGGGTCAATGAGTCAATGAGTTGGTCGACAGCCTGTTCTTCTACCTGTGTGTCGTTGAGTCCGATGCGGAGATTGGCTGTCAAATCGAGTTCGCGGGCAAGATTACGCAAAACGCTTTGGAAGAACGAATCGATGGTTTCAACGCGGAAGTTGTTGTAGTTATGCAATAATAAATGGAGTGATTCGCCAGCACGTTGGCTAATGATTTCATCAGAATAGCCTGTGTCTTCTTGGATACGTTTCAGATAGTTTTCTGAGTCGGGAAGATGCTTCCAGATGCCATAGAGTTGAGAGAGGATGCGCATCTTCATCTCTTCCGTAGCCTTGTTGGTAAAGGTAACAGCAAGGATATTACGATAGCTCGTGGGATCCTTCACAAGCAATTTAATATATTCTGTAGCTAGCGTGAACGTCTTTCCGCTTCCCGCACTGGCTTTATATACAGTGAGTGGTTTTACCATCTTCTGAATAGTTCTATCGTAAATTTACAGCCAAAGCTCTCGAATTTTGCTCCAACGAAACTCGTAAAGAATCCGGTGGATAAATAACGAGTGGTAAACCCGTAGCCTAATTCGAAATAAGGTTTTCTGCGTTCGATATTTAGGGCGCTGAAATAGAGACGCTCCATCTCGACGAAATGACCTACGAGAGGTACCCATGTAAGTGCCAAAATGGGGGATTCAAAAGAAAGATGACCACGAATGTAATAGTTAGATTCATTATACCAGCGGCTATCAAGCAACTGGAACTGACCTGTCCAGTCATCATCCCAACCCGTTGCCAGATTGTTGTCGCGGAAATTGGTATAGTCGACAAAATAGTCAGAACTACGCTGGGTATAGAATCCTGTACCTGCTCGCAGATTAATCTGACGCATGCTCTTCATGTCATGCTTATAGGAAAGATCGAACTCCCATCGCTCATAATCAAGATCGGATTTAAAGATACCCTTGATGGCTCGCTCATAGTTGGCTGTTAGGGTAGGACCTTTTTGTTGCCAAGGCTTAAAATGAAATGTTAACAGGGGAGCAAAACTTCGAAACTCATCAGGGAAGCCAATGCTCTTCATCAGTTCGCGGTTGGTAGAACGACGACGGTGATATACCAAACCTGTCATAACTTCCACCCAATCAAATGCTTCTACATTGTTAACCAATTGGAAGATTTCGTCTTTAAACTCAGGAACCTCGAAATTTTCACCTTCTTTTTCGATGATATCATCCACCAAAGAAGCATGGTTTGTGCGATTACCATTTGCCCATGTAAATTCGGCATATCCATTACGCTTGGGGTTGTAGATCATGCGCAAAGGAGCGGTATAATAAAACTGCCGTTGCTTGAAATTGTAACCCATCTGAGGATTCAGTGTCAGATAACGGTGGGTGTTGAATGTATATTGCAGACCGATGTTTAGCTTATAAGAGAATCCGCGACTCTGACTATAACTGAAATAGAGAGGGTTGAAAAGGGGTGAGATACGCATGGAGGCAGGTCCGGAATTAGCGTGGGTGCTGTTGATGAGGTTGTAGCCGATATTCTCCCAAAGGAAATCGGTAAATCGGGCGCTTTTTTTCTCAGGTATTGTATCTTCTGGCTGATTCTTCATCTCCCTTGCCTCCAGATGTCTGTCGTAGATTTCTTGTTCGTTAGTGGTCAAGGAAGTTGGACGGAGGGTTTCCATCAGCTTTATGTCCTCTACATTGTCAATGGAGTCGGGGAGGGTTGTTGGACAATTGTAGTTAGCACGGCAGGAAGCGACAATTTTGTTGCCTAAGAAATTGAATGTACTCTCTGTCAAGCAGCGGTCAGGTAGCACAATGTCCTCCTCATTGGACATGTTCATGGCAGCTGTGACATTGAATTTTATCATATCGAATTCGCCTTCAAAGCCGATAGAGTTTATGCGCCCGGTTTCTATATTTACAAAGGCGCGCCCTCTGATTAATTGTGTATTGTTGGTTCTTGGCCGGAAACGTATAATGGCTAATTTGTCAGTAACTGGAATGACTAAATATTTATAAAAGAAACGGTTAGAATAATAAAAAGGCGACAACATCTTATCGTCATAGAGCGTCTCATTATATAGATTTGGTGTGAGATACTGTAGCATATTGGGCATAACGGTCCTATTGTGCGGAATCGTACTGCAAATTACTTGGCGATGGAAATCATAGTGGAATGCATCGTGGAATTTCATCTTATAATAGGCCTCACCAAAGAATTCACGGGCTCCTTTTGCAATAGAATACATAGTAGGAACCAAGAAAAGGGTGGGGTTGCGACGTTCAGTCTTGTATGTATATGACAGATACACGTTTCGTTCAACGCCTTTGCTGGTCTGTTGATGGTTTTGGGCATAGTTCCATACCTTGAATAGTACCAGCGAGTCGACAGAACGGTCACGTGCAAAACAAATGCTGGGCATGAGTATCGTCATGCCCAGCATCAGTAATATGATGTGTAGCTTTCGATTCACGACCCCAAAATTACAAATAATTTTTGGAGCCACAAAACTTTAGCCCAAATATTTCATCAGAATACGTGCATTACCAGAATCACGTAATTTGGCAATGCTCTTCTCACGAATCTGGCGAACACGCTCACGTGTCAGTCCCAGCTGATCACCAATCTCCTCCAGACCTTTTTCGTGACAGCCAATTCCAAAGCACTCGCGGATGATGGTAATCTCACGCTCTTTAAGCACTTTCTGGAGTACAGTGTTCAGTTCTTGAGCCATAGACTCATGGTCAACCTGTCGGTCTGTACGAGAATCATCGCCAGAAGCCATTACATCAAGCATACAGTTGTCTTCGCCATCTTGGAAAGGGGCATCAATAGAGACGTGATGACTATCTGCCTGCATAGACTGGGCAATCTTATCCTCATCCATGTTTGTGGCGTCGCTCAACTCAGAAACAGAGGGATGACGTTGGAACTCCTGTTCGAAACGATTAATCTCGTGACTAATTTTATTTAAACTACCTACCTGGTTAAGTGGCAGGCGTACGATACGGCTCTGCTCTGCGATAGCTTGCAGAATAGACTGACGAATCCACCATACGGCATAAGAAATGAATTTAAAACCACGGGTCTCGTCAAACTTCTGTGCAGCCTTAATTAGGCCAATGTTACCCTCGTCAATCAAGTCAGTAAGCGTCAGTCCCTGATGCTGATACTGCTTGGCAACAGATACTACGAAACGCAGATTGGCAGTAACCAATTTGTCCTTGGCACGCTCGCCTTCAGGACCGCCCTTGCGTATTTTCTGAGCCAGCTCGATTTCCTCATCAATACTGATCAGAGGTGCACGACCAATCTCCACCAGATACTTATCCAGTGCTTCACTTGAGCGATTCGTAATACTTTTCTGAATCTTTAATTGTCTCATCTTTTACTCCTTAAATTCTCTGTAACTATCTGAAATTCAGATATGTGTATTAATTAATACCATTAAAAGCGGTTGCAAAGTTACGAAAAATATCGATTCGTTGTTCTCCGAATGCGAATTATTTTATGTTAAAAAGGCTTAACGTCCGATTTCTTCTTTCCTTTACCATGATGGGGCTTCCCACCTTTTCCATTACGGTGCCTTCCTCCTTTTCCACGTGTATTCTTACGGGGAGCAACTGGTTTGTATTCAGGTCCCTCACCCAGACCTTCGGGTAGTGGATTCTTTGGAATCTCACGCTCTAGGAAGCGCTCGATGTCTGCAAAATAGCGCATGTCTTGCTCAGACACAAAGGTAATGGCTACACCATCACGCTGGGCACGGGCTGTACGTCCGATACGATGAACGTAATCTTCTGCATCGTGTGGTACATCGTAGTTGATGACCATTAAGATATCATCAATGTCAATACCTCTTGCCACAATATCGGTGGCAACCAGTACATCCACCTGACCTGTCTTGAAACGATACATTACCTCATCGCGCTCTGCTTGTGAGAGATCTGAGTGCATGGGAGCACAGTTGATGTGCATGTGCTTCAATTCGCGAGTAATGTCCTTAACCTTGTCTTTCTTGCCAGAGAAGATGATGACGCGTTGCAATTCGCCTGCTTTAAACAAAGAACGGACAATGCCCAGTTTTTGAGCTTCATAGCAAACATAGGCCGATTGCTGAATCTTTTCTGCGGGTTTTGAAACAGCAATCTTAACTTCTACGGGTTTATTTAATAAGGTACGCGCGAGTTGCTGTATCTTGGTGGGCATGGTGGCAGAGAACATGATGGTTTGATGGGAAGATGGCAACTGCTTGGCAATCTGTAGGATGTCATCAGAGAATCCCATATCAAGCATACGGTCTGCTTCATCAAGTACAAAAAAGGAGAGGCGCGACAAATCGAGATGCCCCATGCGAATATGTGAGAGCAGGCGTCCTGGCGTAGCAATGATAACATCAGCCCCCATTTTCAGTCCTTTGGTCTCTACATCAAAACGGTTTCCATCATTACCTCCATAAACAGCTACACTCGAAATCCCATCGAGATAATAGCCAAAACCCTGCATAGCTTGGTCAATTTGCTGGGCCAGTTCACGAGTTGGCGACATAATGATGCAGTTGACTGCATCTTTTGGAAAACCACCATCGTCTAGCATGCTGAGTATGGGCAGCAGATAAGCAGCTGTTTTTCCCGTTCCTGTCTGAGCCACGCCTATGAGGTCGTGTCCATCCAGAATCTCAGGGATGCAGCGTTCTTGTATAGGTGTCATTTCCTCGAAGTGCATGTCGTATAGCGCGTCAAGGATATTATCGTTTAAATAAGTTTCTTCAAATGTCATTTTTTACTCTCACTTTTCCCTTAATTGGGTGCTTGCTTATAACAGAAATAAGCAATGAATGAATATAGGATATTTGGAATCCATGCTGCCAGCATGGGAGGTGTATCTGCATTAATAGCAAAAGTGGCGCTGACTGTCTGCAATAGGATGTAGGTGAACGACAGGGCCAGACCGATACCCAAATACAATCCCATGCCACCCTTACGCTTACGTGAAGATAGGGAAACGCCAATGATGGTCAGGATAAACGATGCAAACGAGGAGGCTATTCGTTTATGATATTCAACCTCATATTGCACCACATTGCTGGATCCGCGTTGCTGCTGTTTGGAAATATAGCGCAACAACTCAGGCGAAGTGAAGGTCTCTTGCTGTCCTTTCGAGAAGATGAGATCCATTGGCTCCATTTGAATCAGAGTGTCAATCTCTGCACCACTGGTTATCTGTTCACGCATGCCTTTCAAAGTTCGAATCTTATAGTTACGGGCCTTCCAGTGATAACGCGAATCAGAAATGGTGTCGTATTGAATCACATTTGCATTCATCTGCGAAACCATCTTCTTGTTCTCAAACTTATACAGAGCGAAGCCATAGCCCGTCTTGCGGGTGTCATCATATTGTGAAATATAGGCAACAACCCCCTTATCCACCATAAGTTGGATGTTAGAGGCTGACGTATTCTTCTTGTTGTTCTTGTATAGCGCTTCGAAGTCATGTCTTACTACCGTTCCTTTAGGTATGACATATGAACCCAAATAGAAATTGAGGGTTGCAATGATGGCAGCTGAAATTAGATAAGGACGTAGCAATCGCTTAAAACTCATGCCACAAGCCAGCATCGAGATGATTTCAGAGTTTCCTGCCAACTTCGAGGTGAAGAAGATGACTGCAATGAAGACGAATAGCGGCGAGAACAAGTTGGCAAAGTAGGGTACGAAGTTCGTGTAATAGTCGAACACGATGGCACGCAAGGGTGCGTGGTTGTTCGTAAACTTAGCCAAGTTCTCGTTGACATCAAAGACGATGGAGATAGAGATAATCAGGATGATAGAATAAACATAGGTACCGATGAATTTGTTGATGATATACCAATCCATACGCTTGATGAAGCGGAAGGGATTGTATGCCTTCAACCACGCTATCTTCTCCCAAGGAATACGATTCCAGAGAGCCTTTATCATACCTATTATCTCTTTAAACTTCTCTTTCATCTTCTGCGTCCTAAGTTGTCAATCACTGAACGTTTCCATTGCGTGAAGTCGCCCTGTTCTATATGCATGCGAGCATCTGTCACCAATCGTAGGTAGAACGCCAGATTATGGATGCTGGCAATCTGCATGGCTAATAACTCCTGCGCCTTGAACAAATGATGAAGATAGGCTTTCGAGTGGATTCTGTCGATATCACAACCATCTGGATCGATGGGTGAGAAATCGTCAGCCCATTTCTGATTGCGCATGTTCATTGTTCCCTCATAGGTGAACAACATCGCATTACGTCCATTACGAGTAGGCATTACACAGTCGAACATGTCGACACCTCTTTCGATAGCCTCGAGGATGTTCTGAGGCGTACCCACACCCATCAAGTAGCGAGGACGGTCCTTGGGCAGAATCTCGTTAACTACCTCTATCATCTCATACATCACCCCAGTGGGCTCACCAACAGCCAGACCACCTATTGAGGCACCACCACCATCGTTCAACTTGCCCAACGTGTCAACGACATGCTTAGCAGCATCCTGACGCAAGTCTTTATAGGTACAGCCTTGCACAATAGGGAACAATGTCTGATTATATCCATAGAGTGGTTCTGTCTCATTGAATCGCTTGACGCAACGTTCCAGCCATCGCTGAGTGAGTCCAAGTGATTTTTTAGCGTACTGATAGTCGCTCTGACCTGGAGGACACTCGTCGAGTGCCATCATGATGTCTGCACCAATCACACGCTCCGTATCCATCACATTCTCAGGGGTGAAGAAATGCTTAGAGCCATCAATATGACTACGAAACTCGCATCCTTCTTCTTTCAATTTGCGGATACCCGTCAACGAGAAGACCTGGAAACCACCTGAATCTGTCAGGATAGGACGGTCCCATGTGTTGAACTTATGCAATCCGCCAGCCTTGCGCAGAATGTCCAGTCCTGGGCGCAGGTACAGGTGATAAGTGTTGCCCAGAATAATCTGAGCCTTCACCTGCTCGCGCAATTCAGAGAAGTGAACACCTTTCACGCTTCCTACCGTTCCTACGGGCATGAAGATAGGAGTCTTAATCTGCCCGTGGTCTGTGGTAATCAAACCAGTACGTGCGTCAGATGCGTTGTCTGTATGTTGTACTTCGAACTTCATTTATTTCTCGCCTTTCTTCTCGTCTTTCTCCTCAGGAATCTCGAAATTCAGCGGATGTTCTACAATCTCGTCAGTCAGTGCAAATTTCCAAACGTCCTGCACGTTCTCAACATAATGGAACTTAACACCTTTCAGATACATCTCTGGAATCTCGTTGATGTCCTTCTCGTTCTCCTGACACATCACGATGTCTGTAATGCCAGCACGTTTAGCAGCTAGAATTTTCTCCTTGATGCCACCTACAGGCAACACTTTTCCACGCAGGGTAATCTCACCCGTCATTGCTGTGTTCTTGCGAACCTTGCGCTGGGTCAGGGCTGAGGCAATAGAGGTGGCTATCGTGATACCTGCTGAGGGTCCATCTTTTGGTGTAGCTCCCTCTGGCACGTGGATGTGGATGTTCCAATTGTCAAAGATGCGATAGTCGATGCCCAGTGTGTCTACATGTGCTTTCACATATTCCAGTGCAATCACTGCCGACTCCTTCATCACATCGCCCAGATTACCTGTCAGCGTGAGTTTGGCACCCTTTCCTTTCGATAGTGAAGTCTCGATGAACAGAATCTCACCACCTACACTTGTCCAAGCCAAACCAGTGACTACGCCTGCATAAGCATTACCCTGATAGATGTCACGATAGAAAGGTGGCTTGCCCAGCAAGTCCTCAATCTCCGTGGGGGTAATCTTCTCGAAGGGCAGTTCGCCACTTTCAGCTTTCTTGTACGCCATCTTACGCAGTGCCTTGTTGATCTGCTTCTCTAGTTGACGTACACCACTTTCGCGTGTATATTGCTCGATAATCTTGTCAATAGCAGCCTTGTTGAACGTCAGTTTCTTGTCGTTCAGACCTGTATTCTCCTTTTCCTTAGGAATAAGGTGGCGCTTGGCAATCTCGAATTTCTCTTCTGTGATGTATCCGCTGACCTCGATAATCTCCATACGATCCAAAAGAGGACGAGGGATGGTGCCAAGATTGTTGGCAGTAGCGATGAACATCACCTTTGACAAGTCGTAGTCCACATCCAGATAGTTGTCGTGGAAAGCGCCGTTCTGCTCTGGATCCAAGACCTCGAGCAGGGCTGAGGCTGGGTCGCCATTATGCGTATTCTGCGTCACCTTGTCTATCTCGTCCAAAATGAAGACGGGATTGCTTGAACCTGCCTTCTGGATGTTCTTGATAATACGTCCAGGCATCGCTCCAATGTAGGTGCGACGATGACCTCGAATCTCAGCCTCGTCGTGCAGACCACCTAACGATACGCGTACATATTTACGTTTAAGGGCATCTGCAATCGACTTACCCAATGAAGTTTTACCTACACCTGGAGGGCCATAGAGGCAGAGAATGGGCGACTTCAGATCACCACGAAGCGACAAAACGGCAATGTATTCCAAAATGCGCTCCTTCACTTTCTCCATACCATAGTGGTCACGATCCAGAATCTTCTGCGCACGCTTCAGGTCCAAATCGTCCTCCGTATATTCTCCCCAAGGCAGACTGACAAGTGTCTGCAGGTAGTTCAGTAACACGTTGAAATCAGGTGAGTTAGGATTCAGCTGATCCAACTTCTCAGCCTCCTTATAGAAGAACTTTCCAATCTCCTCAGGCCATTTCTTGGTCTTTGCTTTCTCCAGCAGTTCCTTCTTCTCAGGCGTACTCTCGTTACCCATCTCAGCCTGCAGGTTCTTAATCTGCTGTTGCAAGAAGTAATTACGCTGTTGTTCGTCAATATCGTCGCGCGTCTTGTTGCGGATGTCCAACTTCAGCGTTTGCAGGTTAATCTCACGATTCACAATACGCATCGCGTTGAACAAACGCTCCTTGATGGAATCGAGCGTTAGCAGGGCAATCTTCTCCTTTACAGAGAAGGGGAGGTTAGAGCAAATGAAGTTCAGCGCCATCAAGTTGTTGCTGACATTCTTAATGGCAAAGGCTGCCTCCTCAGGAATGTCATCGCTCATCTTGATATACTCAGATGTCTGACTGCGCAGGTCTTCCATACCCGTCTGGAACTCCATGTCGCGTTTGCCTGGCTCCTCCTCAGGAGCAGGGGCTACATGACCAATCAGGTAGGGCTTGTATTTCTGAATCTCCATCAATCGCAGGCGACCTAAGCCCTGAATAATGGCTGTGATGTTACCATTTGGCAAGGTCAGCATCTTCAATACTTTGGCATAAACGCCCATATCGTAGAGGTCTGCTCTGATAGGCTGTTCTACCTCTGGGTCGCGCTGGGCTACTACGCCAATCAGTACGCTACCCTTCTCAGCCTTGCGAATCAGCGCCATGCTAGACTCGCGACCTATTAAAATAGGTGATACTACACCAGGAAATAATACCAGATTACGAACTGCCAGAATAGGCAGTGTATCAGGCATTTCCATTCTCGTCAGGTCGCTGTAATCGCCCTCTACATCGGCAATCATTTGGAACGACCTATTCTTATTATCCATATACATCGTTATTTTCTCTTCCATAATTGAGGTGCAAAGGTACAAAAATATTTTGGAATAACGCTTATCTAATAAGATATTTTAATATCTTCCATGTGTTCTTTCCTTTTTCTGGCCTTGTGCGGAGTAGCTTTTGACATCGTCTCGAGTTGCTTCTCACCATGTCCCGAGTTGCTCGGCATCATGTGCGGAGCCACTCGGCATGAGGTGCGCATAGGCTCCGTACCACATGCAGAGCGTATCCTTGTAGAATAGAAAAAAGAAGGATTATTTGTCAGTATCTTATTTTTTCGTTACTTTTGCAGATGGAAACCTAATGAGCAACAGGGATAAGGTGTATGTTTAAGTTCAAGCATTTTTCAGTCAGACAGGATTTGTGCGCCATGAAGGTGGGCACGGATGGCGTGTTGCTGGGAGCATGGGCAAATGGTGGTGACTGCATTCTGGATGTGGGCACAGGAACGGGACTGATTGCCCTCATGATGGCTCAGCGTTATCCTAATGCACAGATAACGGCTATCGACATTGACGAAGGTGCCACAAGGCAAGCCCTGCAGAATGTGGAGAATGCTGGTTGCCAACATCGGATAAAGGTGTTGCAAGAGAAGGTGCAGGCTCACGAAGGACTGTATGATGCTATTGTGAGTAACCCACCTTTCTTTATAGATTCATTAGGCGCTCCTGATGCTCAGCGCAATATGGCTCGACATGCTGACACATTGCCTTATGCTGAATTGATGCAGTCTGCTTGGCGACTTTTGAAAGACGATGGGGAACTGAGCGTGGTGGTGCCTTTCGACTATCGTCAGCGTATGGAAGATGAAGCTACGTTTGTAGGCTTTTTCCCAAGTCGAGTGTGTGCCATAAAGACAGTGGTGAGAAAGCCCGTCCGTCGTTTCTTGTTGTCATTCAGAAAACACCCCTGTGAACGAGTGCTTGAAACAATGACGATGGGCGACGATTACTATCAGCAATTGACTAAAGATTTCTATTTGTAAAATCCAGTTTGTATAAACTCGTCAAATTGTGCTTGGTAGCCATTGAACACATTGATGTCAACGGCACCAGTGATTCCATCAACCTTTCCATCTGGACATAGTTGCCAGTAAACCAGTTTTACATCGGGCTTGTATTGTCCATAGCGGGCTATCCATACGTTGTACTTCTGTTTGATGTCAGCGGCATTGTTCATGTGATGATTGATGAAACTCTGACTGATGTAAAGAATTGGTCGCATGCCTGTACGCTGTTCTACGATGCTCATAAAGACTCGAACGCGATTCATCAGTTCCTCGTCACCCCCAATCTTGCGAATTTGTGCATCTGTGGGTTCTACGTCGAGAACAGGGGGGAAGTCGCCCTTGCGGAATAGCGTATGATTGACAAAATAATTGGCTTGCGCCTTTGCTGGTGATTTCAAGGAGAAGAAATGATAGGCGCCCACGTGAATGCCTTGCTTCTTGGCTTTCATATAATCACTCAGAAAATATCGGTTACGGATGTTCGTTCCCTCTGTCGACTTGATATATACAAAGGAAATGGGGAAGGTTCGACCTTCTGCATTATGACGAGCACCCAACGAAGTAATTCGCACCTTTTCCCAATCAATGCCATAACGTTTGCGCCCCTTCTCGTGCTGATGGCGTGAGATGTCAATGCCATAGATGCGCTCAGAAGTGTATCTTAATCGTTCGCCCAGGAATTTCCCGTTTTTCCATTCTCCAGTCTTCAGCTGTTGATAAGGTGAGGAAAGGAAACCAAATCCGTGTGGACGACCATATTGCCAATGTCCTTCGTAGTAATTTCCGTTATGGGCGATGAATACGCCTTGTCCACTGGCTTGCAGATAAGCATCCATCTGTCCTTGATAGATTCCTGTTGAGTCAATGCGAATAGCGGAAACCACAGTGTCAGCAGCATAGACAGCAGATATAATACGCCCTTGGTCGTCACGCGTAATGGCCTTACCATTAAGGGGTGTGAAATGATAATGTCCTGCACGCCAATAACCTTTAGAAAGCTTAACAGCGATGAGTGGACGATCTTTGGCTGGGATGGTGATGGTTTGACTAGTAGAACCAGTGTGACTAGTTGAACTAGCTAATTTTGCTAATCTGGCCTTTCTATCCATCAGTGTGGCATTGTATCGTGCTACCTGATTATAGCCTTCGTCCGTGACATTGTGTACCTTTAGGTAATACTTCATTTCAGACAATTGTGCCTCCGTTTCCTTCAAACAATTTGCAATAGAATCTGTTGGTATTGTCTTTGTATATCGTATCTCTACCTTATCAGGTATGCAAGGTGCCTTGAAAGGATGATAAGGAGTGAGGGTGCTGGTGGGGTTGATGATGACAATGATAGCTAGGATTAGCAGGTCAGTATAGGTTATGTCGCGAACCTTCTTCATCGAGCAACCTCCTCTAACCAAACGTCAATCAATTGTCTTGCAATGCTTAGCTTCTCTGGAATGTGGGGCAGATGGTCTTTGTCGAACCATGCACCCTTTGAGAGCTCTGAGCGTTGCAGGTGTATCTTCCCACTATCATAATCAGCCATAAAGCCAACCATCAGTCCGCAAGGGTAGGGCCAAGGCTGAGAACCAAAATAGCGAAGGTTGGTGATATGCAGTCCTGTTTCCTCCATCACCTCGCGATGTACAGCTTCTTCCAAGGTCTCACCCGTTTCTACGAAGCCAGCTACCAGTCCATAGTGATCGTCGCGGAAATTGTTGGCATGAACAAGCAACACCTCATGGCCTTTGCGAACAAGTACGATAACAGCGGTAGCCAATTGGGGCCATATCTCCTTTCCGCAATGTTCACATTTCTTCGAGATATCCGTGTCGAAACGCATAGGACCTCCGCAGATGCCACAGAATTTGGTGTTCTGGTCCCAATAGAGCAATTCGTGGCACTTGCCTGCTTTTAGGTAATCTTCGTGGGATAGTTTATAGTAACTTTGTCGTAGCGGACACATTTCGTAACGTTCAGACTGAGTCAGTGGCTGGTCTATGCGATATGCCTTTGCTCCGTCAACATTCATTACCGTTGTCCAAGGCTTAGTTTCCGTAGGTGGTTCTTGCGGAATAGCATAGCCGTCAGCAGTCTTTTCCAATACGAGGTCGCTTTGACAAAAAGTGAAATATTGCATAGCTTAATCCTTGATAACCAAATCTTTACTCTTTGAATAACAATTTACGATCGCGCTCAATAGCTGGCTTTGCCCACTCTTCAGGAACGAATCGCCAATTGTTCAGTGCCTTGGGTGTTACCTTTCCTTCACGTTCAATCTTTTGAGTCAGATAGTAACGCTGATCACGCTTGCTCATAAAGGTGATACGCAAGGGGATGGAATCCATTGGGATGCCTGCTCCACGTGTCAACAGTTCGCCTCCACCATTGCCTTGATAGCTGTTCATGGCAACAAGATACCACGCGTTTTCGTCGAATTTTCTGCCATCGGAGAATTGCTTGATGTTTACCTTCTGTCCATCAGGTTTTGTTACATCCACCTCATAGTCGATGCCTGCTGCTGAGTCGAAGTTAAAGGTGTAGTTCTTGAACTTTACTTGCTGATTGTCACCAGGAGTCTGTGGCGCAAACAACATAATGTGGTCGTCAGGACTTTTCATGGTGTTTACCCATTGATCGTAGCTCAGTTCCAGCAACTGTCTTACTTCACGTCCTGTCATTCGTAAGGTGTAAATCTGGTTCTCAAAACGATAGAGCTTGAACATGTCGTTCATATATACGGGACCAGCCTTGATTTCTGTGTCGAACACCAATGGGGCAGTCAGCGAGATGTCAGCATGACTCTCTTCCAGTTGAAGTTGGTGGATATAGTCTACGAAGGGTGCTGAGCCAAAGAAAACGTCACGTGAACGAATGGAGACAAGGAATGTGCCAATTTGTCGCTCTACATAGCTCTTGATACTATCCATCTGGGGCTGGAAATGACGCACATAGTCTTCGTCAATAGCCTCTTTAGTGACATCAACCAGTTTGCCTTCCTTCTTGGTAACCATCCATTGTCCCTTCTTTTGTGTACATTGGATGGTGGCTTCTGCCACTTTCATGGCATTGCACGAAGGATTCATACAGAGTACTCCATTGTCCAGCAGAACGTTGCGCTCAGTGTGATCATGACCAAAGAATACAACATCAAGGTCATCAACCTGCTCAGCTACTTTCTTGGAGGCATCCTCATCGTAGCGTTCTGTGGTAATGCCACCTTCCCATCCGCTATGGAACAGTCCTATAATCAGGTCGGCTTTCTTTTCCTCTTTCAAGAACTTTACCCACTTGCGCGTGCTAGTAACCATTTCTTCGAAACGCAGTCCTTTCCACAGGTTCTCGTGCAACCAGTTGGGAATAGCAGGGGTTAGCATGCCAAGGATGGCAATCTTCACACCTTCGCGCTCTAGCATCAGATAAGGCAAGACATAGGGGCTCTCTTGACGTGTGTCGATAATGTTGGCACCAAGGGTTGGACATTTCAGGTCTTTAATCCACTTGTCGTAAACAGCATGCCCTGTCTCTACATCGTGGTTGCCAAATGTTTGGGCGTCATATCCCAGATAGTTGATAACTTCTGCTGCGATGTTGGGCTGGTCTGTTTTCACAAAGTTTGTATAGTAGCAGGTAGGTTGTCCCTGCAGAATATCACCGTTATCCAATAGAATCAGGTTCTTGCCGTATTCCTTACGTTGTTTTTTTATATATGTACTCACGCGAGCCATAGTTCCCTTCATGGGCTTTTGCTCCGTGAAGTCGTAAGGAAAGAAAGCTCCATGTACATCACTCGTCTCCACTAATTTCAGTGTGACAGTCTTGTCTTTTTTTGCCATTGTCATGGTAGTGAGGCAAAGAAGTGCCAGTGTGATTATCGTTGTCTTTTTCATAGTTGCAAAGGTATATAATAATTCTGACTTATGCAAATTTTGGTACGCTTTTTGCTGCTATTTTTTTAGAAATAGTATAAAGAATTAAATAGGAGGACGTAAGATATGGCATTTATTGATTATTACAAGATTTTAGGCGTCGATAAGACGATACCACAGAAAGATGTGAAGCGCGCTTATTTGAAGCGTGCCAAGCAGTTTCATCCGGACTTGCATCCTGACGATCCTAAAGCCAAGGCAAAGTTCCAGGCTTTGACGGAAGCCTATGATGTGATAGGTGATCCAGAGAAGCGTGCCAAGTATGATAAATATGGTGAGCAATGGAAACAGGCTGAGCAGTTTGAGAATGCTGGTTTTGGTGGAGGTGGCTATGATGCCAGTGGTGGCTTCGGTGGCTTTGACTTCTCGCAGTTTACGGGCAGTGGAGGTTTCTCTTCATTCTTCCAGGATTTGTTTGGTAGTCAGGGTGGATTTAATAGTCATGTGAACTATTCTCGTCGTCCCACTAATACAGAGGCCAATGTTACTATTGATATGTATACAGCCCTCTTGGGTGGAACAATCATTGTGACTACAGGAACGGGCGATAAGTTGCGCCTGAAGGTAAAGCCAGAAACGCAATCAGGTACCAAGGTGCGTCTGCGTGGCAAAGGCAGGAATGGTACTGACCTGATTATTACTTATCAGGTCAAGTTGCCTACTAACCTAACGGAGCATCAGCGTTCCTTGTTGCGAGAAATGCAGCAAGGATAGGCGCTGGATGATTTTATTTTCGTGATGCCAAGAACACTTCGGCCCTTTGTAAATCTTCAGGGGTGTCGATGCCTACTGTCTCCACATCGGTAAGTCCTACTCGGATGCGATAGCCGTTTTCCAGCCAGCGCAACTGCTCCAGACTTTCTGCTATCTCCAGAGGCGATTGGGGTAGTTGGGTGACTTCCTGAAGAACCTCACGACGATAGGCGTATAGTCCTAAATGCTTGAGGTATGGGAAATGCTGCAACCATTCAGATTGCTCTTTTCCACGAACATAGGGAATGATGGAACGACTGAAGTAAAGAGCAAAGCCACGCTTGTCTGTTACAATCTTCGGAGAGTTAGGGTTCATGGCGGCTTCTATGCTTTCAAAGCGCTTGCCCAATGTGCCAATCTGTGTGCTGGGCTCATCGAATAAATGCATGAGCGTCTCAATCTGAGACTTCTGGATAAAGGGCTCGTCGCCTTGAATGTTGATAATAACGTCAGCCTGAGTGCCTATCTTCTCAGCAGCCTCCTCAATACGATCCGTACCACTCTTATGATCTGCACGCGTCATGATGGCTCGTCCACCAAACTGCTCTACAGCTTGGAAGATTCGCTCGTCGTCAGTAGCTACATATGCCTCGTCCAATATAGCTGTAGCTTGTTCGTACACTCGTTGGATGACAGTGCGTCCACCCAACATAGCCAATGGCTTGCCCGGAAAGCGCGTAGAAGCGTAGCGAGCTGGTATGATTCCAATGAATTTCATAATCTCTAAAATCCTTAATCTGTGTGCAAAGATAGTGAATAATTTTTAAAACGCTTGGCTATCTCGAAAAAAAAAAGTACCTTTGTGAGGTTAAAATATGAAGTAGAAGGAATGAGATTTCGATATATATTCTTAAATGTATTATTATTAGCCTCTTCTGTGGTGATGGCTCAGAAGGTGACTCTGGGCGCTTGCGTGACGAAAGATGGAGGTAATTATCAGGGCGAAATGCAGTCGGGTAAACCTCATGGAAAGGGTGTCACCAAATGGAAGAACGGCAACGTATTTGAAGGTAACTACGAGAAGGGGAAACGTCAGGGCTATGGTGTCTATACTTTCTTCGATGGAGAAAAGTATGAGGGAGAATGGTTCCTGGATCAGCAGCACGGACAAGGCACTTACTACTTCTCTAATAATAATAAATATGTAGGATTGTGGTATCGTGACTATCAACAGGGACATGGAACCATGTTCTACTATAATGGCGACACATATAATGGCGAATGGAAACAAGACAAACGTCACGGAAAAGGTCGTTATGAATTTAAAGGCGGTGCCTATTACGACGGAGAGTGGGCTAATGACCAGAAAAACGGTAAAGGTATCTACAATTGGGGCGATGGTTCCAGCTATGAGGGTCAGTGGAAAGACAACCAACGTTCAGGAAAGGGCACTTTCCAGTATGCTGATGGTGATGTATATATCGGCCAATGGGCTCGTGACTTACAGCATGGACAAGGCATCTACAAGTTCCAGAATGGTGACATCTATGAAGGAGGCTATGTAGATGGTCAGCGCACAGGACAAGGTGTGTTCCGCTATGCCAACGGAGATAAATATACAGGTCAATTCCTGAATGGTGATAAGGCTGGTCAGGGAATGCTTGTATGGAAAAACGGTAATACTTATCAGGGAGAGTGGAAAAATGATAAGCCCAATGGGCGTGGCAAACTGACAATGAAAAATGGTGATGTTTTTGAAGGTCAGTTCCTGAATGGTCAGATTCACGGCGAGGGTATTGCCCGCTATGCTGATGGATCGAAATTCAAAGGCCATTTCGAGAAAGGCAAGCGTCAAGGTCCTGCTATTGAGGAAGATAAAGACGGGAACCGTTTTGAAGGCAGTTATATAGACGACCGTCGTGATGGCCGTTTCGTGGAGAAAGACCGCAATGGAAACATCACTGCTCAGGGTTCCTATAGCCGTGGGCGCAGAACATTAGACAGATAAGGCAACAATTATAAAAAGTATAACTCTATTAAAACAAAAGCATTATGATTATCGACAAAATTGAAAATCTGAAAATGTACGAGTCTGTGAATCCTCTGTTCGCTAAAGTAGTGGAGTTCCTGGCTCAGAACGACTTGGACAAACTGGAAGTTGGAAAACATGAGATTGTGGGAAAAGATCTCTTTGTGAACATTCAGGTGGCAAAGGGTAAAACACCCGATGAGGCTGTGATTGAGACTCACAATAAGATGATAGATATCCAGATTCCCATTACAGCAGCAGAGACCTTTGGTTATACCCAGCGCGACTTGTTGCCTGATGTAGAGTATAATGCCGAGAAGGATATTACCAAGATTCCAGGCATTGCAGCCGATAGCTATGTAACTTGTCAGCCAGGTATGATGGCTATCTTCTTCCCTGAGGACGGACATGCTCCTTGTATTGCTGGTGTACCAGAATTGAAAAAGGCTATTTTTAAGGTTAAAGCATGAAAAAGTAAATCGGTAAATTGTCAAATTGTAAATAGAGATTATGGCAACAACTAAGAAAACAACAGCGGCCAAGAAGGCTGCCCCTAAGAAAGCCACTCCCAAGAAGGCTGCTCCTAAGAAGACTCAGAAAGTTCAGGAGCCACAGCATATTGGGTTAGTTCGCGACGACTCGTGGTTGGAACCCTTTGAGCAGGCTATTCGTGGTCGCCACGACCATGCCGTTTGGAAGATAAACCAGTTGACACGTAATGGCAAGTCAACACTCTCGCAGTTTGCTTCTGGTCATTTGTATTTTGGACTCCATAAATTGGCTAAAGGTTGGGTGTTCCGTGAGTGGGCTCCCAATGCTACAGAGATTTACCTGATTGGTGATTTCAACAATTGGCAGGAGTCTGAGAAATATAAGTGCAAGCGCATTGAGGGTACTGGCAACTGGGAACTGAAACTCAGTGAGAAATCCCTCAAGCACGGACAACTTTATAAGATGAAGGTGAAGTGGAATGGGGGAGAAGGCGAGCGCATTCCCGCTTGGTGCCGTCGTGTGGTTCAGGACGACCAGACAAAGATTTTCTCTGCTCAGGTGTGGAATCCAGAGAAACCCTATGAGTGGAAAAAGAAAAATTTCAAACCCAACAAGTCTCCTCTGTTGATTTACGAGTGCCACGTGGGTATGGCTCAGGATGCCGAGAAGGTCGGTACTTACAAAGAATTTACCCAGAATGTATTGCCTCGTGTCAAGAAGGACGGCTACAATGCCATTCAGGTGATGGCCATCCAGGAGCATCCTTACTATGGCTCGTTTGGCTATCACGTATCCAGCTTCTTCGCTCCCTCCAGTCGTTTTGGTACACCTGAGGACCTGAAGGAGATGATTGACACTGCTCACAAGATGGGCATTGCTGTCATCATGGATATTGTGCATTCACATGCTGTGAAGAACGAGGTGGAAGGTCTTGGCAATCTGGCTGGCGACCCCAATCAGTTCTTCTATCCTGGCGACCGCCATGAGCATCCAGCTTGGGACTCTCTTTGCTTCGACTATGGTAAGGACGACGTGCTGCACTTCCTGCTTTCTAACTGTAAATACTGGCTCGAAGAGTTCAAGTTTGATGGTTTCCGCTTCGATGGTGTCACCTCTATGCTGTATTATTCACATGGATTGGGTGAGGCCTTCGGAGGCTATGGCGACTACTTCAATGGTCACGAGGACGACAATGCCATCTGCTATCTGACGCTGGCAAACTGCTTGATTCACGAGGTGAACCCTCAGGCTATCACCATCGCTGAGGAAGTGTCAGGTATGCCCGGCCTTGCTGCTAAGTTCGAGGATGGCGGCTATGGCTTCGACTATCGTATGGCCATGAACATTCCTGACTACTGGATCAAGACTATTAAAGAGGTACGCGATGAGGACATCAACGTTTGCTCTATCTTCTGGGAGGTTAAGAACCGTCGTCCTGACGAGAAGACCATCTCTTACTGCGAGAGCCACGACCAAGCTTTGGTGGGCGACAAGACTATCATCTTCCGTCTGATTGATGCTGATATGTACTGGCACTTCGCCAAGAAAGATGTCAACGACCTTGCACGGCGCGGTATCGCCCTGCACAAGATGATTCGATTGGTAACAGCTGGTGCCATCAACGGTGGTTATCTGAACTTCATGGGTAACGAGTTCGGTCATCCTGAGTGGATTGACTTCCCACGCGAGGGTAATGGCTGGTCGTACAAATACGCCCGTCGTCAGTGGAACCTCGTGGATAACAAAGACCTCTGCTACCACTGGCTCGGCGACTTTGACCGTAAGATGCTGGAAGTCATCAAGTCGCAGAAGAACTTCCAGGCTACTCCAGTTCAGGAGATTTGGCACGATGATGGCGATCAAGTTTTGTGCTACATGCGTGGCGACTTGGTATTCGTCTTCAACTTTTCACCTACACGTTCGTATACCGATTATGGATTCCTTGTTCCTACGGGTTCTTACGAGGTGGTATTGAACACCGATGCTAAGGAGTTTGGTGGCAATGGTTTTGCAGATGATACAGTAACCCACATCACCAACTACGATCCGCTTTATGTGCAGGATAAGAAAGAGTGGCTCAAACTCTACATCCCTGCTCGTTCGGCTGTGGTTTTGAGAAAGATGTAAGGCCCCCTTTTTAGGACTACACCTTATTTATTATAATGGCTATGCTGGTGTCTTGTTTCATCAGTATAGCCATTAATATGATGCTAATTTGTGTACAGAAGATAATTTTTTTTGTAAATCAGTAACATTTTACAATTAAAATGTGTAATTTTGCAGTCATAAAAGAAAGAATTCTTATTTTTTATGGTACATAATATCTTCAAGGGTTTAGGTATTGCGCTGATAACCCCTTTTCAGGAAGACGGTTCAGTGGACTATAAAGCGCTGATCCGTTTAGTGGAGTTTCAGCTCAAAAATGGAGCAGACTTCTTCTGCATTCTCGCTACGACGGGCGAAACACCTACGTTGACTGCAGAGGAAAAAAAGAAAATCAAAGATTTAATAGTTGACTTGGTTGGTGGACGAGTGCCCATCCTGATGGGATGTGGTGGTAATAACACTGCAGCCATTGTGGAGGAACTGCAGAATGGCGACTTCAAGGGTATTGATGGCGTGCTGAGCGTTTGTCCATATTACAACAAGCCTTCTCAGGAAGGTCTCTATCAACATTTCAAGGCTATCGCAGCAGCTACCAAACTGCCTGTGGTGCTTTATAACGTTCCAGGACGTACTGGTGTAAACCTGAAAGCAGAGACTACAGTCCGTTTGGCTACTGACTGCAAGAATATTGTAGCCATCAAGGAAGCTTCTGGTAATTTGGAGCAGGTTGACGAGATTATCAAGAACAAGCCTGCATCCTTTGACGTGATTAGTGGCGATGATGCCCTGACATTCCCAATGGTTAGCTGTGGTGCTGTGGGCGTTATCAGTGTGATAGGCAATGCTCTGCCTAAGGAGTTCTCAAAGATGATTCGTCTGCAGATGAAGGGTGAATACGATGGAGCACGCAAGATACACCATCGCTTTACTGACCTCTTTTCGCTGCTTTTCGTTGATGGCAACCCCGCTGGTGTGAAGGCAATGCTTAGTGAGATGGGCTATATCCAGAATGTTCTGCGCTTGCCTTTGGTGCCTATGCGCATCAAGAATATGCAGCGCATGAGTGAGATACTGAAAGAACTTAAGATATAAGGGATAGAATGTAGTTACTACTTATCCTATACAATGTCAAACCAATATATGAAGAAAGAACTAAAGCTAAAAAACCAGATAAGTGAGCTGGAGAGGGTCAACCAGTTCGTCGGGGAGATTGGCGACGAGCTGGGACTGGACATGGAGCTCCAGATGAATCTGAATCTGGTGATGGAGGAGATGGTCAGCAATGTCATCTTCTATGCTTATCCTCAAGGCACAGAGGCCGAAATTGAATTAGTGGCTGAAAGTGACGGAAAGGAAGTGACTTTCGTGTTGAGTGATAGCGGAAAGGAGTTTGACCCAACGATGAAAGAGGGTGTCAACACAGATATTAATCCAGCAGAAAGAGACATTGGCGGCATGGGCATCTTTATTGTAAAGAACATCATGAACAAGGTCACTTATCAGCGTCTGAAAGGCAAAAACCTGCTGACAATGAAGAAAGATATCAAGTAAATCAACAAGAAAATAGAAATAATAAATAAAATTGTAAGACTATGACAGAGATTATCAAAGAAGATGGCAAGACCATCATTAAAACAGGTGAGCGTATTGATACAATGAATGCTTCACAGTTTGAACAGGACATCCAGCCCGTTCTTGTTGATGGTGGCGTCAACGTGGAAATGGACTGCACGAATCTTACCTACATGGCCAGCTCTGGTCTTCGTATCATCCAGAAGACTATGCGTACCGTTACCCAACAGAAGGGTGTGTTCAAGATGACCAACGTTAGACCTGAAATCTATAAGGTGTTGGCTATGACTGGCTTCACAAAGTTTATTAAGGTAGAAAAGATAGCTGAATAAGATATGTTATACGCTTTTATCATTGTACTTGTAATAGCCATTGGATTGGCTACTGGACTCTATTTCCAGATGAAAGCCAGTCACGGGCAGGCTGAGGAGCAACAGAAATTGCTCAATGACTACCAGTATAAAGTGGACGAACAGCAGAAGCTGTTGGACGACTATCGTGCACTGGAGAAGAACTTTGATAACATCGGCGAAGGCTATGAACAAGCCCTGCTCTCCTTTGAGAAGATGGAGGCAGAAGCCAACAAGGCAAAGTCGGCTAACGAAGCCCTGCAAAAGCATTGCAATAGCCTGCAGGCTGAGTTGGACGCGCTGAGAGAGAGCGATCAGAAGAAGAGTGAAACAGCTAAACAAGTGGTTAAGCAGATGTTGGCAACAGCAAAAGCCAATGGCGATATACGTGCTATATCCATGATTCTTAAGCTGACCGATTTGGACGACATTCAGCCTGATATGCCACCCATTGAGCGTACAGACAATATTATGGTAGCTCAGGTGTCTGACGAGGCCATCAAGATTTCTGGCGTTGAGAAGTCGCAGTTTGCCAATTTCGCCTATAATGTGGCTCCTGATGCTGCGGCTACTATGCTTTCCACCAATCAGCAGAAGGCTGTTCGCGCGTTGACTCATCTGTTGGACAATGCCCTGAAGTTTACCAGCGAGGGCACCATCACTCTGAATGTCTCTGTGGATATGGACAAGATGCAGATTATCTATGCCGTAGAGGATTCTGGAACGGGCATCGAAGCAGCTGATGCTGAACGCATCTTCGAGCCTTACACCAAGCTCAACCAGTTCTTTGATGGACAGGGCATAGGTCTGACCGTTGCGCGCAACTTAGCTCGTCGTCTGGGTGGTGATCTCACCTACGATTCTGCCTTTGCAGGTCCAGGTTCACGCTTTGTGCTTACCCTTCCTATGTAATTGTTATCACTAAAGCTTTTACAGATAATAAGGAAAGCCTCTCGGGACATGGTGCCGAGAGGCTTTTCACCATCTAAGTATAGGCTTCTCGCATGGTGAGAAGCCTATATCCACGTTGTACATATAGGCTATGTTGCATGCAGATAGCGTATATGTTTGATGCAGATAGCGTATATGTTTGATGTGAAAAGCCTATATGTTTAAAGCAAAGTGCGTAGATCTATAAGAATGAGCAACTCATTCACATTGTTTGAGCAACTCAAACGGTTCGAATTAGCAACTAATTCTTAAAAAAATAGTTTTTTTAAAAACAAACCTAACCCCTAACCCAATAGGGTTGAAATATCGATGTGTAGGTCATTTGAGGCGGGTTAGGTCTCTCCAGAGACCTAACCCAGACCTAACCTTTTTTCCTTAAAAGGTCATCTCAATACTATTTGGTTTGTTTTAGATTCTGGGTGAGTTCTGGGTTAGGTCTAAAAACAGACCTAACCCGCGCTAATCCCTTTGTACATAAGGGATTGAAGGCTGTTAGGTTAGGGGTTAGGTTTATTTGCAAAATTTCTAAAATATACTCTGGAAGAACAAAGTATTTATTGAATGACATTTTTTTGAATGGGGTTTCTCCTTGTAAATTTGGCAATGTTATGGAAAAATCGTATCTTTGCAATTCAATTAAATATATATGGGAGATATCAATGATACTTTGTTGGCGCAACTGAACGATAGTCAGCGCGAGGCCGTTACGTATTGTGATGGTCCTCAATTGGTTATAGCGGGTGCAGGCTCAGGAAAGACGCGTGTGCTGACCTATAAGATAGCCTATCTGCTGGACCATTATGATATGGCTCCTTGGAACATTCTTGCGCTGACCTTTACCAACAAGGCTGCGCGTGAGATGAAGGAGCGCATAGGCAGACTGGTGGGGCAAGATAGGGCCATACGCTTGCAGATGGGTACTTTCCATTCGGTGTTTGCACGAATTCTACGTGCAGAGGCTGAGCATATTGGCTTTGGTGCCAACTTCACCATTTACGATCAGTCAGACTCTCGTTCGCTGGTGAAGAGCATCATCAAGGAGATGCAGCTCGACGACAAGACGTATAAGGCTGCATCGGTGGCCGACCGCATCTCGATGGCTAAGAACCACTTGTTGTTGCCTCAGCAATATGCTACCAGCTCGTGGGCTGCTGACGATGCTCAGCATAAACGTCCGATGGTGTCCCAAATATATAATAGGTACGCGGAGCGTTGTCGTCAGGCTAATGCGATGGACTTCGACGACTTGTTGGTACAGACATTTGTGCTGTTCAAGAATCATGAGGACATCCGACAGAAATACATAGAGCGTTTCCGTTATGTACTGGTGGACGAGTATCAGGATACAAACTTTGCTCAGCAAGCCATCGTATTGTTGCTGACTAAAGAGCATGGAAGGGTGTGTGTAGTTGGCGATGATGCACAGAGCATCTATAGTTTCAGAGGTGCTAACATCGATAATATCCTGGACTTCCAGAAGCATTATGATGGGGCACGACTGTATAAACTGGAACAGAACTATCGTTCTACACAACTCATCGTGCAGGCTGCTAACAGCCTGATACGCAAGAACGAACGACAGATACACAAGGACGTGTTCAGCGAGAATGAGCAAGGTGAGCGCTTGACGCTGAAACCTGCCTATAGCGACAAGGAGGAGGCGATGATTGTTTGCAACGACATCAAGCGAATTCGCAGACAGGAGCAGTGTGAATATAGCGACTTTGCCATTCTCTATCGCACCAATGCACAGAGTCGTTCGTTTGAGGAACAGATGCGCAAGGATGGTATTCCGTATCGTATCTATGGTGGACTGAGCTTCTATCAGCGCAAGGAGATTAAGGATGTGATAGCCTACTTCCGTGTAGTGGCTAATCCCAATGACGAAGAGGCACTGCGACGCATCATCAACTATCCTGCAAGAGGTATTGGTGATACAACCGTGGGTAAGATAGTGGAAACAGCCAATCTGCATAACGTCAGCTTGTGGCAGGTGATAGCACAACCGATGGTTTTCGATTTGAAACTATCGAGTGGCACGCTGGCCAAGTTGGAGGCTTTTAAGACGTTGGTGGGAGGATGGATGGGTCGTATTGCCGACGAGGATGCTTACGTGCTTGGACACTCCATCATTATGGAGAGTGGCATCAGTAAGGATATCTATAGCTCGAACAATCCAGAAGACTTGTCGAGACAGGAGAACCTGGAGGAATTCCTGAGTGGTATGCAGGACTTCGTGGAGAGTAGGAAAGAGGAGGGGCGCGAGCAGGAAATTGGGCTGAGCGACTTCTTGCAAGAGGTGGCTTTGTTGACAGACTTGGATAGTGAGGGCGATGAAGATCAAGCGAAGGTGACGCTGATGACCATTCACTCAGCAAAAGGTCTGGAGTTTTCTACCGTATTTGTTGTGGGTTTGGAAGAAAACATCTTCCCGTCACCCATGTGCATAAATTCCATGCGCGAACTGGAGGAAGAACGCCGTTTGCTCTATGTTGCCATCACGCGAGCAGAGAAGCATTGCATACTGACTTGTGCCCAGAACCGTTTTCGCTATGGCAAGATGGAAGTTGACACTCCTTCACGCTTTATCAAGGATTTCGACCCAAGTCTGATTAGGATAGAGGGTGGAAGTGCCAGCACCTTTGGTCTTTCTGATCACTCTAGTTCTTCTAGAGAATCTAGATTTTCTAGAGATTCTAGACAGTCTAGTGATTCTAGATTTTCTAGAGAGTTTAAAAGCCCTCTGCCTTCAAGGTTCCAGAATCCACGCCCTGTGGCTACGCAGTTTGTGGCAGATCCAAAGCCCCGCTTAATGCCTATACGACAAGAAGCACCACGTCCACAGTCGGCTATTGGTAACATAGGACTGAAAGAGGGCAACGTGATAGAGCATCAGCGCTTTGGTATAGGAACGGTGATTAAGATAGAAGGCTCTGGCGAAAATACAAAAGCAACTGTAGAGTTCAGGAATGCTGGAACTAAACAATTGCTCTTGAAATTTGCGAAGTATACGATAATCAGTTAAAGAGCATCATCTTCCGGACGTTCTGGAAGATGATGCTTTATTTTGGGCAAGTGCTTCTTCTTGCGAAGAAATGCAGCTTTGCGCGCTTCATATTCCTCGAAGTGTTTCTCGAGAAAATTGTCTGCCATCAGTTCTTGTTATTATTATATATGATACTGATGCGCACAGGTGTATGTTTGTTCTTCTTGCCTCCAACCAGTCGGACACTGTTTACATTCATCTCATTCGATACAGTAGTCGCATTGGTTGTACCAGAGGTCTCAACCTGTACAGGAATCAATACCACCTTGTTCCAATCAACCGTTGTATAGCGACGCTCCCACATGTGGTTAATCAATGTTGAGAGATTGTTGAACGTATAAGTCTTATAGGTGGTGTTGAACGTAGCCAGATAAGAAGTCTTGTTGTTTGGCACGCTATTCAACTCAAAGAAAGTCTTCAAGCTGTCGCGTTCAACCATCAGCAATTGGGTGGGCTCTTCAAGCACAATGTCGCTGAAATCGCTCTTGTCAGTCATACGGTTGAACACAATTCTGGCAGAGGTAATCGTGTCATTCTCATGTCCTCTCTTAATGTCTTCTACGGGCAATGTAACTTCAGTATAAATGCCAGCAGGAGTCTTTAGATAGGTGCATTCCTCGTCGGCAATGAGCTTATCGATACGACTCTGGTCATTGATGATATGCGTAGTCTGCAACACTTCCTCTGTGGCGTTGATGTTTGCATATTCAATGTAGGTTACATCATTAACAACGTAATGGTAATAGATAACCAGCTGTGTATAAGCAACTTCAGTCATTACACCCAATCCATCCACACACTTCAGGTAGAAGCCAGGACATACGTTGCGAGTAAATGCTTTTGAGTTCTTGTAATATTCAGGATGGTCATAATACTTTTCCATTAAGTAAGTACCGTAATTGTTATACTTATTACCATCCTTGTCGCAATACTCGTCGTTCAGGGGAATGTCTACCGTCTCGTAGTATCCTTTCTTGCGATAAACAGAGCGAAGACTGTCGTTGGTTGTCAAGTCAGTCATGGAGTAGACAACATTTTGGGAAATAGCGCCTTCATCCTTGCGAACATAGCCTTTTTCCTCTGGGTCAAAGTTGGTATAATAAAGATTACTTTCCTCAACGGGCTTAGCAAGTTCGCGTAATGACAACTTCATAGCGGCCAAAGAGTCACCCTGATAGCTGTTGACAACGATACGAACAAAGCAAGAGTCGGCAATAGGAGTGAAGATACCACCTTTTTCAGCAATAGTCTGTTGGCTAGGGAACATCTTGCTGGCTTGATTCTCCAAAATATGGAACTGCGTCATGTAGTGGCTGATAATGTAAGAACCTGTCTCTGGGTCTTTCAATCTGCCAAGATAGCTATAGACGCTTCTTGAAAGCACGGAGTCTACCTTGATGGACTGTGTGGCTACATCAAATGTATCAGTATAGACCTCGTATTTATCATTGGAACTCGTCAGCGAGTTGCCCATCAGGTCAGTGGTTTCCGTACATGAAGAGATTGCAACCGCAACGAGTGCAATCACCGCCATTATTATTTTTCTCATCACTGAAGTTCTTTTGTCTAAATAATATTATCCTTGAATATTAAATCTTATCATAGAATTCCTCGTAGGCATTCTGGAAGTCTTCGCCTGGATAACTCAGCGTGGGAATATTGTTGTCTGCAGCATATTTCAGAAGTTTCTTATCAACATTGTTGCAGCCTGCAATAACACCATCGCTATAGTCAATAGCCAACTTGCTCAGTTCTTCGAAGTCAAACTGGTCGTTATACTTCTTCAGCAATGAAGCCTTTGCATCACGGAACTCGATGCTCTTCTTGAAATTGTCGTCAAGATTAGAATTCAGACTCTTGCTGAAGAGTGATGTTACCACCTTGGTGCTGGCAAATGAAGGCTCATCATGATAGGCTGTCTTTATATAAAGAGGTATAACAGCGCCCATCCATCCCTGAACATGGATGATATCGGGCACCCAACGCAACTTCTTGACAGTTTCCAGTACGCCACGAGCAAAGAAAATGGCACGCTCACCATTGTCTGCATAGTCAACGCCGTTCTCGTCAATAGTCATCTGACGCTTGGCGAAATAATCATCGTTATCAATGAAATAGACTTGGATGCGTGTCTGGGCGATAGAGGCCACTTTGATAATCAGTGGGTGGTCTGTATCGTCAATAATCAAATTCATACCAGAGAGACGGATGACCTCATGCAATTGTCCGCGACGCTCATTGATATTGCCCCATTTGGGCATGAATGTACGAATCTCGTGACCATTCTCCAGCATAGCCTGCGGGAGTGCTTTTCCCATCAGTGATAAATCGCTGTCGGGTACATAAGGGGTTATCTCCTGATTGATGAATAATATCTTTTTTGCCATATGGGTTACATTTTTCCTTTGCAAAGTTACGAAATTTAATTCACAAAACGACAGAAACGTGCATATTTAAGGATTTTTAGCCCCTATTTTGGCATATTTTTACGATATTTTTTCCTTATTTGATAAAAATGTTGTTATTTTGCACCCGTTTTATGACAAAGTAAGGAAAAAGAATGAAAGTTTTTGAAAAGATTGTAGATCTGCAAAATCAGCTTTTTGAGGATCGCAAGCAAGGGAAAGAAATAGGGTTTGTACCCACCATGGGAGCCCTGCATGAAGGACACGCTTCGCTGGTACGTCGTAGTGTGGCCGAAAATGGGATAACAGTAGTATCTGTATTTGTTAATCCGACTCAGTTCAACGATAAGAACGATTTGAAGAATTATCCTCGTACGCTAGAGGCTGATTGCAAGTTGCTTGAAGCTTGTGGTGCTGATTATGTGTTGGCTCCTTCGGTGGAGGAGATGTATCCTACACCTGATACGCGTCAGTTTGAATATCCTCCAGTGTCAACGGTCATGGAGGGGGCTCATCGTCCAGGTCACTTCAATGGTGTCTGTCAAGTAGTTAGTCGCTTGTTCTATATCGTGAAACCTACTCGCGCATATTTTGGAGAGAAAGACTGGCAACAGATTGCTGTTGTAAAAGCGATGGTTCGCCATCTGGGGATTCCTGTTCAGATTGTGGAGTGTGATATTGTTCGCGATAAAGATGGCTTGGCTCGTAGCAGTCGTAACACTTTGTTGTCGAAGGATGAGCGTGCCATTGCCCCCAATATCTATAAGGCGCTGAAGGCGAGTCTGACCTATGCCAAGAAGCATACGGTGAAGGAAACACATGACAAGGTGGTGGCAGATATTAATGCTGTGGACGGATTGGACGTAGAGTATTTCTCGATAGTTGATGGTAATACGTTGCAGGATGTTGAGTCTTGGGATGAAACACCTTATGTAGTTGGTTGTATTACTGTATATTGCGGAAAAACACCAATCCGCTTAATTGATCATATTAAGTATAAAGAATCATGATGATAGAAGTAATGAAGTCTAAACTTCACTGTGTGACAGTGACGGAGGCTAATCTTAACTATATGGGTAGTATTACCATTGACGAGGATTTGATGGATGCTGCCAACTTGATAGCTGGAGAGAAAGTACAGGTGCTTGACAACAACAATGGCGAGCGTTTTGAGACCTATATTATAAAAGGTGAACGCGGTTCAGGTTGTATCTGCCTGAATGGAGCTGCAGCCCGTAGGGTACAGGTGGGAGATGTTGTTATTATTATTTCCTATGCCCACATGGATTTTGAGGAGGCAAAGACGTTCACGCCTACCGTGGTCTTTCCTAAAGAAGGAAACAGGTTATAAAATAAGAAAAGCCGCTCAACATCGAGCGGCTTTTCTTTTATCTAAGTGTTGATTTGATTTATTCAACAACGACCAGTGCGTCGTCTTCCATCACACTCTGACCAGGCTTTACGCAGATAGCAGTTACCTTACCATCTTTCTCAGCCTCAATGTTGTTGGCCATCTTCATGGCCTCCAGCACGAGCAGTGTGTCACCTGCCTTCACCTCATCACCAACATTGACGTTGATAGATGTGATAACACCAGGAAGTGGAGCCTTAATAGCATTGTTGGTGTTAACATTGGCAGAACCAGATTCACTAGCCTCGCTAGATTCACTAGCCTGAGCAGCGGGGCGAACCACAACTTTCTTCTCGGGCTCAGCCTCAGGCTCCCATGCTACCTTATATTCCTCGCCATTCACAATGACTACGGCTTCATTCTCTACAATCTCACCAATGGCAACTTCATACTCATTGCCATTGATGGTGTATTTATATTCTTTCTTCATAATTGTTCACTTTTCAATTATCACTTTTCACTTCCTTAGGGATGTTCTGTCATTGTCAGGGCATAGCCATTCCACTGAGTCTGTTTCTCTGCAATCGTAATGATGCCAGGCTCCTTGTCATGGACATTGTTGCCCTTGAACTCGTAAAGTGCCATCGCAATGGCTGCATAAACTTCGTTCTTCATACGCAGAAATAATGATTACATAGGAATGTTTCCATGCTTCTTAGCAGGCAGAGCATCGCGCTTGGTAGCGAGCTGAGCCAGTGCACGACAGATACGGAAACGAGTATTACGAGGCTCAATCACATCGTCAATGTAGCCATACTTGGCTGCCTGATATGGATTGGCAAACAACTCGTTGTATTCCTCTTCTTTCTCAGCGATGAAGGCCTTAACATCCTCACCAGCCTCTTTCTTAGCCTTAGCTTCTTTAGCATAGAGTACTGCAGCAGCACCAGAGGCACCCATTACAGCAATCTCGGCAGAAGGCCAAGCATAGTTCAAGTCAGTGTGGAGCTGCTTAGAACCCATTACGATGTGTGAACCACCGTATGACTTACGCAGTGTAACCGTAATCTTGGGAACTGTAGCCTCACCATAAGCATAAAGCAACTGAGCACCATGCAGGATGACAGCATTGTACTCCTGACCTGTACCAGGCAAGAAACCAGGAACGTCAACAAGTGAAACAATAGGAATATTGAAGGCGTCGCAGAAACGAACGAAACGAGCACCCTTACGTGATGCATTTACGTCCAATACACCAGCGTAGCAAGAAGGCTGGTTGGCTACGATACCTACGCTCTGACCATTGAAACGGGCGAAACCAACGATGATGTTCTTGGCAAACTTAGGCTGTACCTCGAAGAACTCATTGTCATCGGTAATAGCCGAGATAACCTTGTACATATCGTATGCCTCGTTGGGATTCTCTGGGATAATCTCGTTGAGTGAATCCTCCAAACGGTCGATGGGATCAGTGCACTTCTTGCGAGGAGCCAGCTCCATGTTGTTTGATGGGATATAGCTCAGCAGGGTTTTCAGCATCTCAACAGCCTCTTCTTCAGTCTTTGCAGTGAAGTGGGTAACACCCGACTTAGAAGCGTGAACAGATGCACCACCCAGATGCTCCTGGTCAATGTCCTCGCCAGTAACGGTCTTCACAACCTTTGGTCCAGTGAGGAACATGTATGATGTGCCTTCCATCATCAAGGTAAAGTCGGTGAGAGCAGGGCTGTAAACGGCACCACCTGCACAAGGACCGAAGATACCAGAAATCTGAGGAATAACACCTGAAGCCAGAATGTTACGCTCGAAAATCTCTGCATAACCAGCCAAAGCGTTGATACCCTCCTGAATACGTGCACCACCTGAGTCGTTGATGCCAATAACTGGAGCACCCATCTTCATGGCCATATCCATTACCTTGCAGATTTTCTGCGACATGGTTTCTGAAAGAGAACCAGCATGAACGGTGAAGTCTTGTGCGAAGACAAAGACCAGACGACCGTCAATGGTACCAGAACCTGCAACTACACCATCGCCCAGGAACTGCTTCTTCTCCATGCCAAAGTTGTGGCAACGATGTTCCTTGAACATATCGTACTCTTCGAAAGAGCCTTTGTCGAGCAGCATGTCAATGCGCTCGCGAGCGGTGTATTTGCCCTTGTCGTGCTGTTTCTGTATGGCTTTCTCGCCACCACCGAGACGAGCCTGCTCGCGCTTCTCGATGAGTTGTTTGATTTTCTCTAATTGCTTACTCATTGTTTTATTTCGCGTTATTACGTTATTTCGTTATTTCGAATCTTTACTCTGGGTGTTCGCAGAGCTCTGTCAGGATTCCGCAGGTTGACTTCGGATGCAGGAAAGCAATGTTCAACTGCTCAGCGCCCTTGCGTGGCTTCTCGTCAATCAGACGAACACCCTTCTCGCTTACTTCTGCCAAAGCATTGGCGACACCATCTTCTACGCAGAATGCTACGTGGTGCACACCCTTGTTGCCCTTGTCAAGCCACTTCTGGATAGTGCTTTCAGGAGATGTGGGCTCCAGCAATTCCAGCTTTACCTCTCCACACTTTAGGAAGGCAGTCTTTACCTTCTGATCTTCTACAACCTCGATGTTGTAACACTTCAGGCCCAGCACGTTCTCAAAGTACGGCAGGCTCTCTTCGATGCTCTGGACTGCAATGCCCAGATGCTCAATGTGAGAAATCTTCATATCTTTCTGATGTTAGAATATTATTAATAATGTGCAAAGGTAATCAATTTCAGGCACATAACGAAGTAAACTCCTCTTTTTTTGGCTTTTTTATACTTTTTAGTGTTGACGAAGGTTCCACTTTGAGTTATCGCTATGGAAATCATACGCTGCTAGGGTAGGAGTAGAGTCAGCTGCAGAGTAGATAACATAACGGGTATTGAGTCCTGTTTCTCCTGGAATACGCTTTGGCATGATGCGATAGGTTCCATCCGTTAACTGCTCAATGCGCCAAAGTTGTTCATCGCTTCCTGTAAAGACGGGAACGGTTGTTAATTCTTTGTCTGCAGTAGCTGCCAGAGTGCGCTCAGTCCCTTCAATGGTAATCTTGAAATATGGATTGCTGAGATATCCGCCAGCCTCTTCTATAGGAGTAATTGTCCAACGCTGGTGGGGACGGAACATGTAATCACCACATCGTAGAGAGATGTTTCCCTTAGGCCAATTGCTATTTACCTCTTCCAATTTCTGGTTCGGAATAGATACCAGAGGCTTGGTTAGATCCATTTGCCAGAAACGCTCACGTTCCTGTTGCATGCGGACAAAGTCGACAGCCAGTTCCAAAGCATATCCTCGTCGTTCGCTCTCAATCTCATACGTGCCACCTCGGAGTTGTTCGCCTGCAATAGGCCATCCGTTTTTCCAAAGTAAAGGTCGGATGCCTAATACAGAACGACCGCTTCGTTCGAAATCAGCTTCAAAATGGCAAGACATGATTTCCACGCCTTCGTCAATGATGGTGCGTCCAAAATGACCAGGACCACATACTCTGTCGCCTGCAGCTATTACCATTCGTCCACCTCCATGAAACATGTCACGTCCGATGTTGTCGAGATAAGGACCTTCTACAGAGCGTGAACGTCCAACGACGATGTTATAGGTAGAGTTCACGCCATCGCAACAGGTGCCGTGAGTTCCCAGCAGATAATACCATCCGTCACGATATATCAGGTCGGTGGCTTCACAGTCTATGGCAATATCCTTCTCTTTGTTCCCCTTCATACGGAAGCCCGTCTTTGGGTCCAGTTCTATCAGTCGGATGGTTCCGAAGTAGGTGCCGTAAGTAACCCACAATCGACCTGTTGTTGGGTCAAGTAACAGACAAGGGTCAATGGCATCCTGATCTTCCATTCCATCACTGGAGCAAACTTCAATAGCCTCGCTGAATTTGAAATCTGGTGATTTGGGATCGAGTGTTTTGTTCCACATGGTCAGAATTCGTCCGTTATGTCCACCACCCAGTCCACCGCCAGTGGCTCCATATATAATAAGGTAACGGTCGCCAATCTTCATGACATCGGGTGCAGCACCACCTCCAGGACGTTCTGCACCATTGTGCCAAGACCATCCATCTTCGGAAATCAGTCCACCACCTCCTGTTCCAAAGGTATAATACTTACCTTCACATTCTGCTATGGTAGAGGGGTCGTGGATATAGGGAGTTCCTGACTGAGCCTTTGCTGAGGGAATAAATAGGCAGGAAGCAAATAGTATAATTAGAATCTGTTTCATGACTTTATCGGGCATTAATGGTATAGTTGGTAATTGGATTTCCTTTCTCATCAATAAATCGGGCACACATGTCGCTGAGTCCTGGTCCGTTAATCACTGCACAGCGCAAGATGTTACGTCCTTTCTTCAGTGTAAGACGATGAGATACACCATCATCCTCCACCATGCGACGATCGCCTTCCAACAACAGAACTTCCTCATTGTTCAACCACCACATAGAAGCTCCGTTTGAACCCACAGCCAAACGGACGTTCTGCAGTTCTTCATTACACTCGATGATGGTTTCACACCAGAAGAAGGAACCATAGGTCTGCTTTCCGTACTTTTCTGCAAAACGGAACAGCTTCATATTATAATTCTCACTATCCAAAGTGTACCATTTCCCTTTCTGCTTCGGTAATTTGTTTAGTTCCTCAGAGAATTTGGCTCGAAGCCATGAGTAAGTGAAGATAACGTTGGAACGAACGTCTACAGCTATGGGCTCCATCATTCGCCAACGACGGATGAATCCTTGGTCATCAGGTTTAGATGGTGCGGCATTAGCAGGGACAGAGGAGAAGTAGTGAGGACGATTCTTGAATTGTAACCAGTCGACACTTACACCATCTCCCTCGCAGGTCACAACGAGGTCGGTAACACCTTTTGGCGTAAAGGCTAATGGTGCTGTCAACGTAAGCCATTGTCCAGACATATCACGACGGAAAGGACCTACTTCGCTCTTTACGGTTATGTCGACTTTGGCAATGATTTTTCCCTTGGCACTCTTTTCACGAACATACAGTGTAGTGTTCTCCTTGGCCATTGCGCTGATAACCAAATAACCATCCGTAATCGGACTGAAATCCACATCATTATAGCGCAACCAACTACCTTTCTTTGGGAGGGTGGCCTGATAGCTACGGAAAGTGTTGATAGTGTCTATCAGCTGCGTAGTCACATCATTGCTTGCATTGCTAAATCGGTCAATCTCGATTTTCTCTGTTGCCAGATTGATACCAACTCCTCGCTTGGTGGGCTTGACCTCGCGGATGGTTCCGTCTGCATTGAAATAGATGTTCTCAATACAAGCAGAACGGCGTTTATCATCGCGAGGTGAGAAGTCGTTGTGGTGATAGAACAGATACCATTGTCCCTTGTATTCAAGGATGCTATGATGATTGGTCCAACAATGATTTGCATGCTCTGCCATAATGATGCCTTTGAAATCCCAAGGACCTAAAGGCGATTTTGACATAGCATAGGCTAGTGTCTCTGTAGGATTGGCTCCATTCTCTTTCGAACCACGAACCCATGGGAAAGTAAGATAGTACCAATCACCACGACGGAAAGCAAAGGGACCCTCCTTGAACCCTTCGGGTAGCCCCTTCATTTCTTCGCCTCCCACCATTATAGGGGGCATTTCTGGCATTCCTTCACGTTGGGGCATCTTTACTTCTTTCAATTCTCCGTCTAGTTCTTTCATGTTATCCTTGAGTTTACCTCCGCGAATACCCATACCACTCCAATAGATATACGCCTGATCATCCTTGTCAATTAGTACACAAGGATCGATACCTGATACACCTTTAATGGGTTCTTGCTCCAAGGTGAAGGGTCCTTCTGGACTATCTGCTGTAGCTACACCTATGGCAAAGCCATGCCCTGTCTTTGGGGCATTAGGGAAATAGAAATAATACTTTCCATTCTTCTCTACGCAATCAGGGGCCCACATGGAATAGCCGTCTTTCTTTCCCCAAGGCACTTGTTCCTGTGATATGATCATCCCATGATCCGTCCAGTCTGTCAGGTTGCTGGAAGAAAATACATGATAATCCTCCATGCAGAACCAATCCTGTCGCTGACCAGCGGGTGGGGTAATGTCATGCGAGGGATATAGGTACACCTTATTATTAAATACGCGAGCAGTAGGGTCGGCAGTATACTGATCACGAATAATGGGGTTCTGTGCCATAGTCATCGTAGCGACCATACACAGAACTGAAGTTGATAGCAAATAATGTTTCATATGGTTGTTGCTTCCTTGTTTTCTTCGTCTAGTTGATTACTATGATAAAGCCACCACGAGGCTGGCATATTATAGAAGTTGGCAATTTCTTTATTTGATGGATATTCCAATCTCCTTTTGATGTATCTTCGAAAAGCGTTGCTTTCGAAAACTTACCAATGGCTTTCTTGTCAATAGTCAGTTCCTTTTCTTGGTCCGAACCATTGATACCTGCTATATACCAAGTCTTTCCATTGCGCCTTGCCATCACGACAGATTCTCCAGGATAGCCTGACAGTAGATGTGTCTCGTCCCAAACAGTAGGCAGATTCGTGAAGAAGTCTTTCACTTCTTGGGGTTGAACCATATAACTCTCAGGTCGATCAGCTAGGTGTTGCAGGGCACTCTCAAAAAGTACGGTCAATGCCAACTCATGAGCTTTCGTTGTGATGTGTGGATGCTGCGAATCGCTGAAGGTACATGGGGTATAGTCCATCGGTCCTATAACATTGCGAGTGAAAGGCAATGTGGCATTATGACATGCAGCCTTGTCTGTAAACGTTGCCACATTGTTATACCATTCAGCACCATATACTCCCTCTGTCGTCATGAGGTTCGGATAGGTGCGTTGCCATCCGCGAGGAATCGTTGCTCCATGGAAGTTGACTAGCAGATGGTGGCGAGCAGCACTTTCCAGCAAGTCGATGCAATAATCCATATTCCGTTGTGTATCGCCAGAGAAGAAATCAATCTTCACACCAGCAACACCAATTTTCTCAAGCCATGCGAACTCACGTTCCCTGTCATCAGCCTTGTTCAAACGGAACATTGGCGTTGGGGCACCATCTACCCAACCTACTGACGAGTTATACCATATCAATGGCTTTACGCCTTGTGCTTTAGCATAATTGACAGCGTCCTCTATGGTCTTGCCATTCTTCATTTCGTCCCATTCGGCATCAATCAACACGTAGGGTAACTGAAGGTCGCGAGCCATATCCACATATTTTTGGATAATGTTATAGTCGTTCGAACCATGATTGTAAGCCCAATAGATCCATGACACCACACCTGGCTTTATCCAACTTGTATCCTTTATCTTGCAAGGGTTGCTGACATCTGTTACTAATGTCGATTCAACTACATCACTCAAACTGCCAATGATAGCCAGTTGCCAAGGGGTATGGTCGCAGGTCTTACCCTTTATGGTTTCTGCTGGAATGACACGATACCATACTCCTTCGTTGAATAGGGAAGAAGCACTTTGTCCTTGCTCGATATTCGCTTCAGAAAGGAGTACGAATATTCCATCTGTTGGCTCCAATAGGGCAGGATAACCCCAATGGTTGTTCCATCCTTCCTTCGATTTCGAAATACCACTATACGAAGGAATGGGTGCTATCTTATATGTTGTATCAAGCGTGAAGAAACCCTCGTATGAGTCGCACCATTGTTGCATCCAGCGATGCATACCTTCAGGAATGCGATAAGTCACTTCCGTGTTCCGAAGAGCAATGCCATTGTTATACACACGCAACAGCATCTTTCCACTACGATATTCGTTGGCTTCGTTATGGCAGTGCAGTCGCTTGCCCGTCAGCATTTGGTAATCGTCAGTTACCTTGCGAACCCATTGCAACGGACTATCTATTGTTACACTGGCATCCAACACCATCTTACCTTGGTAAAACACAGTCAGATGGTTGCCGTCCTGCTTAACACATATTTTTTCATTGGGCGATGAGTATTGCGTTGCTGATGCCTGTAAAGCGCCAATTACCAGAATCGAGATAAGCAAGGAGCGTAGTATCTTCATATCACACAGAAGGGTTATTTTGTTAGGGCTTCCAGATATTCTGCACGGGCTTGCTTTATCAGTTGCTTGAAGTTTGCGTCAGCATGCATACGAGCTACAAGAGCTGCTCCCAACAATCGTCCAGCTTCTACATCTGATGGCCAGTGGTAACCAACTATTACGCGGTCGTAACCATAGTTGAAGCCAATGCGTAACACTTCATCCTGATTTTCAGGGGCCACCTCTGCCAGAACCATTGACATGCTCCAACCCAGATTGGCATGATGTGATGCATAGCTGCTCGATTTGCGCGAGCTTTTTTCCCACTGAGGAACAGCTGTTCCTTCACCTAACTGCACATAGGGACGCTTGCGGAAATATTGGTTCTTCAAGTCTCTAGCCGACTTGTCACTCTGCTTGTCTACCAATTCCATCAAGGCTACGATATGAGGTGTAGATTCTCTGGAGATAGTGATGCCGATGGCCTTGCCGTAGATCTTCATCAGATAATCTATCGTAAGGTTGTCATTCTGTGCAGCCACCTTACCACGATAGCCATAGCGTTGTTGCTTAGCCTTCCAAAAACGGAACAGGTCGCCTTCGTAGCGATAGCTAGTAGTATCTACAGGCGCATTCAAGATTTTATATCCTTGTGGTAATCCTGTGGAAGCTGTGGGGTCATAGTCTGCAGGCAGATCTTTCAGTCGCTTGTACTCTGCACGTGCAGCCTCAATATCCTGATCGAATTCTGGATGCAGGTGGGCACGTGCAAAAGCTGCTGAAGCACATAGATAGCCAGCAGTGACATCACTCTGGTAGTGTGCACCCGTAATGATGCGGTTTTCGCCAAACTGGAAACCACGACGCATGATAGTGTCCTGTAGTTCTGGCCACATCTCAGCAAAGACTAATGCGGTGCCCCATCCGAGTGAGGTATGTCCAGAGGGATAGCTGCCATTGGTGCGCAGGAAATCTGTGTCATACTCTGCCCACGTGTCTTCACCCATTTGCACGAATGGACGCGTCCTCATATACAAAGCCTTGGCAGCAGCTGTACTTTTATTGCCCGTATTATAGGCTCTCAGCAGCAGGCGAGCCAATGCAGGTGTCTTTTCTTTGCAAATGGTGTCTAGTCCCAAGCATTGTGACATTACCGATTCCATGATGTAAGGCATCCAGGGTGATTCCAAATCAGCCTGACGTCCACGTGGAGTATTACGCTGTGACTTACCCCATTGCCATTGTATCATGTCATCGACAAAGTCCATGCTTGAAGTGTCTGGAGGTGCTGGCAGATAATAGCCTGCATTTGGCATCTCGAAAGGTTTTACATATATGGTGTCAGCGCTTACGACCTGACGAGGCTTCTTGCGTGCTGACACATTTACTGATAGCAGACAAGCCAACAGTAGCAGTAGGATTTTTGAATACGTCTTCATAATATCATAGTTTTAATAATGTTTTACTTCAGTTCAAGACGGGTAGGGGATTCTGGGCATTAAACTTCGACAAATCCTGTGGCACGAAGATGGTGTGCTCGCGACTGAGCGATGTATCTTCTTTCATGATGGCTTTATAGTCGCCCGTACCACCATCTTCAATGATGCGCTGACGAGGTTCTTGTTTTTGACAGCAACCCTTATTGCAACAATTACTTTCCCTGACGCAGTTCAAGAAACAAACCATCTTCTTCAGATTCTCTGGAGTGTACATTTCAGGTCCTCCATGATTGCCCTCTGCAGGGAAGGTTGCCTCAGTCTTGACACCTGCTGCCTTCAGCAATTCATAGAACTTCTTACCCTGACAATTGGGAACCACACCATCTTTGTCACCATGGAAAATGATGACAGGGGGTGTGTTGGAGCTGATATACTGTGTGGCACTGAGACTCAGGTACTTATCGGGCTCTTTCGAGAGTTTCGATCTGAGCAACACGTCCTCAGGACTATTCTCGCCCATGGTCATGTGTTCGCCACAATCCATAGCGGTCAAGTCTACAGGACCAGACCAGTCGCAAGCGGCATTCACAGTACTGAGCTGATCGGTATATTTTCCCAAGTTGCCCTCAAGGTCGAGTGTAACACTGCCTACAGTAGCTGTCTTCATACCACTAGTGGTTGCTGTGATAGAGGCTAAATGTCCACCACTGGAGAATCCGCTGGTAGCGATAAATGAGGTGTCAAACTTGTAAGTCTTTGCTTCGCCACGAACAAAGCGTATCACGGCACGGATGTCGTTTATCTGGGCAGGCCATGGGGCATCGATGCTAGAACGGTGATTAGGACAAACCACAGCGTAGCCTGCGTCCAACAGACTCTTGACGATGGTGCCTAGATCGGCCATTCCCTTACCGTTATTGTTAAACCAGGCACTTCCGTAAATGTGAATCACCACTGGATAGCTGTCCTTCTGCTCTTTGGGCAGATAGATGTCGCAAGTGTGATATGTCTGGTCATCGCCCACATAGTTAATATCCTTCCACTCTTGCGAGGTCTCCAGCTTCGTTTGTTGCTGAACACCTCCAAAGCCACCTGCAGGCTGAGCCATTGCAACAGCTGTCAGGCAAAGCATACATACAGATAATAATTTCTTTTTCATATGATTTATTATTGTTTATGATGCAAAGATACAATTTTTTTTCCACATTCAATATATGATGATGTAACATAAACTATTAACAAAGTAACTTTTGACATCGTCCCGAGTTGCTTCTCGCATGGTCCCGAGTTGCTCCGCATGTGGTGCCGAGCCTGTGCGGACAAGGTGCGGAGCCTATGCGCTTAGTGCAAGAAGCCTATGGGCTTGTTTCCTTTGATGAATACTGGGATGTGGGCTTTGTCGACAGGAGTCGTGATGGTTTGTCCACCCGCATAGTGCTTACCTGTGCGATAGTCGGTCCAACCTTCTTTGTTCTTGGGCAGGTAGGTCTTCCACTCTTTGACACCAGGCTCTGTGATGGGGCAGATGAGCAGGGAAGGACCAAACATGTATTCATACTTTTGCTGAAGAGCTTCTGGGTCGTTGGCAAAGTCGAAGACGAGGGGGCGCATAATGGTGTAGCCCTCTTTGGCTACACGCTCAGCACATTGCTCAATGTAAGGACGCAGACGTTCGCGTTCTTTTAAACATTCTGTGATAATCTGCTGGGCCTCAGCACCATAGTTCCAAGGCTCTGTGTTGCTCATATAGCCGTGAACACGCATAAGAGGCAAATAGACAGAGGTCTCTATCCATCGCAACATGCGTTCGATATAGTCTTGATTGGTGTATTGGTCGCCAGGACGGAAGAATCCACCAGCGTCGTAGGTCCACCAAGGAACACCAGCAGCCTGAACACCCAAACCTGCCACGATCTGGCGACGGAAGGTCTCCCAATCGTTGCCCACATCGCCACTCCAGAGAGCAGAACCATAGCGCTGAATGCCTGGGAATCCGCAACGGGTGAGAATCATGGGCTCACAACCAGCAGCTACCAATCCTTCATAAACGGTTTTGTTAACCAACAAGGGATAGACATTACGCACCTGCTCACCACTCCAACGCCCATTGTTGACACGACGCCCCACAAGGTCGTCGTTCTCTGGTTCTGTAGCATCCTGCCACCAAGCATCTATGCCTAAGGGCAACAAGCGCTCGCGGAAGTTCTGCCAATAAGACGATGCAGCTTGAGGATTGAAGAAATCAATCCAGTCAGTTCCAGGAATATAATACTGGTCGCGCACCATCTGACGCCCCACGTCAGAGTTCTTGTCAATCTTCGACCATACGCTGAGCATCAGTCGTATATCCATCTTGTGCAGACTATCCGTCAAGGCCTTGGGGTCAGGATAGAATTCCTCGTCGAACTTCATAGAGTTCCAACCATACTTGCCCCAATATTGCCAATCCTGCACGATGAGGCTGATAGGCATATTCTCCTTGCGAAAGCGATTGGCAGTCTCGAGGATTTCCTGCGAACTATGGAAACGCTCACGACAATGAATATAACCCAAAGCCCATTTGGGCATTTGTGGACAAACACCCGTTAATTCGCGATAGCTGGCGATGATTTCATCAGCAGAGCCAATGAAAACGGTATAATCTACTGAAGTGGCTACGGGCGAATGGAAAGTGGTCTCGTCCTTTACCTTATTATAATATAGGGTAGGGACATCATCCTTGGTTAGCTCAGCAGTGAGCTGATGATGACCTTTTGAAAGATGTACAATTTTGGAGGCTGTAGGAGGAAGCCATAGGTTCTGCATCTCAATGACGGGTTGTCCATCAATGCAAAGGTTATGGCGACGCGCCATCTTCTGACCAACGTCCAGCAAAAGGGCATAATCACCAGCCTCAGCAATATCAATAGAAGCCTCGAAGATATGGCGCTCGCGCACCTCTTCCTTCCCACCTTCAGTTGATGTGACATTCACCACTTCCTGCTTTCCTGCACCGCTTTGTTTCTGCAATTTCACACTTTGGTGGCAAGGATTAAAATCCGTCAGACCATAGTTGTTCCACAAGATGCCATATCCCTTGCTGGAAATCAGCATAGGCAGACTGATTTGTGTATTCACCTGAGTCAAACGTCTGGAGAGTCCACGAACATTGCTATAGCCATCTTGAAACTGACCCAGTCCGAAGAGACATTCGTCCTTGGAAGACAAAAACGTTAGAGTAGCCTCACTTCCATCAAATTGATGACGAGTAGCTGTAAAAACGGTCTTTCCACTCTTGTCCTTGATGAACAAACGTTGGTGTTTCTTGTCCAGCGTAACATTCAAATTATTGCTCTTTACCGTTTCATGCTTTACGTAAATCCAGTCAGGAAGATCATTCTGTATATTGCCCTCTGTATACTGGATTCGCACAGCATTGTGAGCCACTTGCTGAACGGTAATCTTTCCTCGCCCAAAAGGTTGTTGAGCGAAAATGGTTTGTACGCTGAAGCATACGATAAGGATAGCAATGATTCTTTTCATCGTTTTATTTAATTGAACTGGTTGAGAAATAATACTCTCTTAGGGGTTTATTGACTGCCTCACCTTTCAGCGTTATCTGCTTTTGCAGACGGATGTCAACAGACGATACTCCAATCTTGATAGCGTAGGTGCCTGGAAGAATGTTCCATTGGCGCTTGCCATTCTCGTGACTGTAAAAACCAAACTGCTCTGTATACAATCTCACCTTAACAGTCTTGCTCTCATTGGGTTGGAGGGGTATGCGAGCAAAGCCTTGGAGTTGGATAGGACGGATTGGCTGGTCGTCTGATGTGGAGGAGATATATACCTGAGCAATCTCATCAGCAGCCATATAACCAGTGTTCTTTACTTCAAATGATAAGTCGATAAACGGATTAGTAGTTTGGAATTCGCTTTCCACTTTGAGATTCTTATATTCAAAGGTGGTGTAGGTTAAGCCATAGCCGAAAGGCCATTGTACACGTGGATCCTGCTCTGCTGAATAGTTATAGCAAAGAGGCTCGTAAACCTCGGTATTAGGATAACTAACAGAAAGTTTGGCTGAGGGGGCTATCGTTCCATAAAGGATGTCAGCTACAGCATGGCCTCCTTCTTCGCCAGGATACCATGCCTGAACAACAGCAGAGCAACGCTCAGCAAGATTGGAGATGACCTGGGCACGACCTCCAAACAAGACCAGAACGACTGGTTTTCCTGTAGCCAGAAGTTGCTCTACATATTGTTCTTGTTTTCCAGGCAGACGGAGCCCCTTACGATCTCTGTTCTCACCACAAAGCATGACGTTTTCACCCATAGCTGCGATAATAACATCGCACTGCTTAGCCAACTTGAGGGCTTCCTGAGGATCGGCCTTTTCTCCAGCATCTACCTTGCGATGTAGAAGTTCATACTCCCAAGCGCGTTCATCGCCACCTTCTGTAAATTTGGTCTCAATATCCTCTGTCCAATCGCAACCACGCGAATAGAGAATGTTCATGTGAGAGGGCTTTCTGTCACGCATACCTTCCAGCAAACCAACGACATGAGGATGGTCAAGGTCTTGCTCAACCCTTTTCCAGAAATAGCTCATAGAAGGGAACGAATAGTCGCCACACATGGCCCACATCGAGTTGGCATTTGGGCCAGTGATGAGGATTTTTTCAGGCGATTTGCCCTCATCAAGTGGCAAAGTGCCATCGTTTTTCAATAGCACGATGCTCTGTGTGGCAATCTTATAGGCTGTTTCGCGCTCTTCTGGAGAATCTAATTCTATCTTCTCCGTACTATAAAGATAAGGATTCTTGTCAAACAATCCAGCACGGAACTTATAGCGCAAGACATCCTTGACAGCACGTTCAAAGGTTTCAGGTTTTACCAATCCTTTGTCGATGGCTTCCTGAAGATACTGATAATTGGCACCAAAGGGGAAGTCGACATCATTGCCAGCATTGATGGCTGCAACGGCTTTCTCCATTGGAGTGGCAAGGTTGGGTATTTGGTCAATAGCAGTATAGTCGCTCACCACCATACCATCAAAGCCTAAATAGTCACGCAGAATGTCTTGCAGAATCTTTGCATTTGCCACACAATTGACATTCTCACCATTATTATCTGCCATTGCATGATAGCCAGGCATAACGACCTTGCTGCCTTCCATGCGTATCATGGTTTCATGAGGCAAAAGGATTTCTTCCATTAATTCCTTCTCGTCAGCATCACCACCTCCACCATATCCAAGATAATGTTTGGAGCAAGCACCAACGCCTTTCTTCAAGTCGCCTTGCTGCAATCCGCGAACAAAGGCTGTTCCCATAACAGCAGACAAGTAACCATCTTCTCCATATGACTCCTCCAAACGATTGAAACTAGGTGTGCGACAAACATCCACCATGGGCGAGAGCGACAAGACACCACCCATTTTTCGCATAGCAGTACTCGTCTGAAGGGTTTTCAACTCAGCCAACTCTGGATTGAATGAGCAAGCCTGGCCAATCTGTTGGGGATAGATAGTTGCTCCACGTGCGTTGACACCTGAAAGAACCTCTTCATGGAAGAGGGCAGGGATGCCATTGGGCGTATTTGTCATCAACCACTGTTGCAAAGCTGCCACCATATCTCGCAGAGTATTGGGATCTCTTTGCTTCTGAAATGCATATTGGGCGAAATGACCAATACCATTAGGTATCAGTTGACGACATTTTGCAGTATCCAACTGTCCCTGCTCGTCGAAGAGATCTTCCATATACATACTTCTCAACTGGGCAATGCGCTCTTCCTGCGTCATCTTGCCATAGAGCTCGTCAACCTGTTGCTCTAAGTCAGGGGCACTACATCCCATGAAAAGTGCTGTTGTGCACATCATTGTCATTGTTTTAATTTTCATTGCGTTTGTCTTGTTCTATTTAAACTGCCACCAATCGAGGTGTACGTCTCCTTGGGCATTGCTGAAACAAATGTAAAGGTCGTGAACACCTGTAGCCTCCTTCACTTTGGTGGTGAATGTGCGATATTTGTCTACACTGCCAGTACTCTTCACATTCAGGGTTCCAACAACAGGACCTTTATTGCTATTCAGACGGAGTGTGATGGTGCAACCTGCTTTCATAGCAGCAGAAGCTGTTATGGCAAACTGCTTGGCGCCCTTGCTTCCAAAGTCAACACCACGCAGACGGATATATTCACCATCGTTGATATCGTAGATATACATATTACGCTTGCCAGTGGATTCAGGCATGTTCTTCACAACGCCTGTGTTCTGGATGCCCATCTTCGAAGATTTCAGTCCATAGCCCCAATTCATGGTTTCTGCTTCTACACGCTGATAGGGATTGAGCCAATGCAATTGGTTCATGGGCTTCTGGTCGAGCCAGTAAGGAACTTCCTGAATGGTTCCATCAGCATTGTAGGTAATCTCTGTAGCGGAAACACTACGACGCTCGTGATGTTCGAAAGTCTCAAGATGCATCAGGTCATAATTCTGTCCAAAGACATAAGAGTGTCCCTTAAAATCACAGATGCCAGGATGATTACCTCTATCACGAGGGGTGGGTTTCATGATATAACCCTTCCACTCCCAAGGACCTGTGGGACTATCACTCATCGCATAGCCCAAAGCCTCTGGACAACAAGTTGAAGCGAAGCCCAGATAATAATGTCCATTACGCTTGTAGAACCAAGGACCTTCTTGATAGTTGGGAATGTGTGGCAATTTGGTCACACCACTTGTGAGTGAGGTCATGTCGTTGCCCAACTTAGCCCAGAAAGTATGGGGATTACCCCAATACATATAGGCTTGACCATCGTCATCGGTATAGACGCTGGGGTCAATGTCATACCAATTGCTTTGGTCCCAAACCAATGGTTTTCCAAGGGGATCTTTGAATGGACCATAGGGGGAATCTGCCTCCAACACACCAATACCATGTCCATGCAAAGGAGCATAGAGATAGTATTTGCCATTACGTTCGACAGTCTGGATAGCCCAGGCGCCATTTTCACGACTGCGCCATGGGAAATCTTTTAGTGAGGCAACTGCACCATGCTCCGTCCAGTTTACCATATCTGTCGTGGACCACAGCAACCAATCGTACATAAAGAAACCTGCTGACGATTTCTCGTTCTCGTCAGGAATATCCTCAGGAGAAGCATCGTGTGACGTATATAAGAATAAGGTATCGCCAACAACGAGAGGAGAGGGGTCTGCAGTATATTTGGTTTGGAAAAGTGGCATGTTCACTTGTTCCAATCCACGCATCTCCCACCAATCGAAGTTGAAGAGCTTGGGTCCCTTACGGCCTTTGAATACAAAATACATATCATGGTGTCCACTGGTAATGGCTGTCAGATCAGTGGTAATGGTTTGCCACTGCTCCCAACCACCTGTTCCTGGAACATTCACAGTTCCAAGCAGCTTTCCACCAATGCTATCGATACGGATCTCGATTTGTCCACCACGCAAGCCACTGGCTACACGGGCTGTGAAGGTGCGAGGAATCTTATTGCAGAAATGTACGTTCTGCAACTTGATATAGTCGCCATTGTGGATATCTGTTACATAGACACCTACCTGATCGTTCTGTTCTGTCTTCACGCCCTTTGAGAAAGCCATCGTCTCAGCCTCTACCTTACGATAGGGATCAAACTTACCAATAGGTTTCACTCCATCGTCAGTAGGAAGAATTGTTGGGAAACTGCCATCTGCATTGTACTTAAACTCCTCCACAGCAACACTGCGTCCAAAGCCTCCGCCATTAGGTAATTTTCCTGTATGATAGAAAAAGTAGGAATGACCCTTATAGTCAGCAACACCACAATGGTTGGTAAACGACTTGGTGTCACTCAAGGGCATAATTTCACCAGCATATTTCCAAGGTCCAGTAGGCGAGGAGGCTGTGCTGTAAGCAATATGCTCTGGTACACCACCAGCTGCATAGAGCAATTGGTAAGTACCATTGCGCTTGGTAAGCCAAGGACCTTCCACGTAAGAATCTTTATATTTCTTACCTTTCTCTCGCTTGCTCATAATGGGACCACCAAAGGCTTCCTCTGTCATGTCGAGAAGGCCCAATTCACCACTATAGGAAATCATGTCGCGATTCAACTTCAAATAGTAACACTGTGGATTGCCCCACATCAACCATGCCTGCCCATCATCATCAATCAATACTGTTGGGTCAATATGATCCCAACTGCCATTCTCGAACAAGGGCTTTCCGATGGCATCGCGGAAAGGTCCTGTTGGTGTGTCACTAACTGCTACACCAATAGCCATACCTTTAGAAATCTTGGAGTGAGCACAGATGTACCAATAAAATTTTCCATCACGTTCTACACACTGTGATGCCCAGGCTCTGTCATCCGCCCAAGAGAAACTCTCCAAGGCCAATGGTGAACCATGGTCTAGCCAGTTGACCATGTCGTCAGTGGAATAAACTCGCCACTCCTGCATCCAAAAGAAGTCGGCATTGTCTTCATCGTGTCCCGTATAGACATACATTCTTCCATTATGTACCATAGGGGCTGGATCACTCGTACACCAAGTCTGCACAAAAGGATTTTGTGCTGTACTGTTCATTGCTATCGCTAATGCAGCAGTAAGTATTATAGTTTTCTTCATCTTCATGGTTGCAAAGTTACATAATAATAATGAGAAAAACGTTATGCTATGTTTCGTGAACTTTCGCTATTGTATCAGCAAAGGCTATATTTATACACAAAAAAGGGCTATTCCTGAAGAATAACCCTTTTTCCTTATGACGTAAGTTCCTCTTATTCGTAAACCTTTTCTGATTCAGGCTCTGTATACCAGTCCGTGTGCGTAGTCATATCCTGTGCCCAGTTCTTAAACTTCAAGTATGCATTATTAATACATACACGCTCCAAAGGATATTCAAAGATTCCAGGAACGATGATAGCATAAGGGGGCTCACCAGTCTGTGGTATCCCAACGGTTTTGCCTGTTGACTTGTTTTCAATGAAAATATTCTTTAGGTAATCTGGTATAGAAAGAGTTTCTGAAACAGTAACCTCGGCAGAAATAGCATCTTTTACATTCCCGCCTTTTTCTGTATTAACAAAATGGTTATTGCCTTCTGAATCTACAGCTCCAAACAATTCATGTACTTCTTTGTCGTTGTGGACCCAGCCTGTAGCTCCATGAATATAAACATTGTCTAAAGCACCGGTAGCAACAATAGACAATATCAAGGTTGTTTTGTCTTTACGAGTGCAACGTAATACTACGTCATTTAAGTCGTAGTCTGCTGTGGCGGGACGATCCTCGAAACACATAGTGTATACTTCTGTACCAGGATCTGGTGTCTCGTCAATTCTGTTGAGACCACCGCCAATCTCAATAACCATATCGCTGAAGTTGCAGTCTGAACCTTCCTCGAAACACATATAGGTTTTTCCGTTAGCTGTGAATATGGAAATACGCGGGTCTGTCCAGGTCATGCCGCCCTCAAACAGGCCTCCTAAGCTCGTATCCATAGCACTCAAAAAATCTCCGTAATGGTTAATCTCGTAATTCAGGCGACCGTCACCATATGTACATCCATATATTTTATTTGTTATGTCATAGGTACCTATGTTAACCGTCTTTAAATTAAGAAATCCTACCTTGTAGCCTTTAGGGAAGATAGCAACGGCTTCGTTATCACCTTGAACAGGATCGTTTTTGTAGAACGGCAGTAAGAATTCTTGTCTGCGGTAGTAAGTGCCTGCATTCTTTTCGACTGTGGTTTGTATACGCTCCACCTGAATGGCCATGTATTTTGGCAATTGTTTGATGTACTCTACTTCGTCCATGCCACTTGCGATAACGTCCTCTGGCTTAAAATAATAGTAGAAGAGATGGTTCTGCTTAAAGTCATCCGTATAGGCTTGAATGGGTATCAGGGTAACGGGATTTACGCCGTCAGTCTCGAAATAGTTATGGTTGTTAGAGGCATAGTAGGCGCTGTTGCGAACTGATTCAACATTATTCTTTTTCTTCTTTGCTTCTTTGTTAGCATATTTTTCAAAGAAACTGTTCATAATCATCTCCACATTGGCCAACTCACCTTCTGCAAAGCCGTCGATATCGCGGTAGATGACACCTCTGTTGTTAGCAACATCTGCTTTCTCACCTGCTTTTGGAGAATCCATTTTCCAACCGTTGCTAAAGGTCTGTCCATCTGCAATGACCCACATGTTGTCGTTCCATTTCGAATCTTTCCACATACTGAATTTTGCATCAGTTGATTCTGTGCGACGAGTGTTTACTGACTTTTGAGGGGCTTTCAGCTTGATGCTGGTGAAATCTGGTGCATCGCTGGCAAGAGCTCTACGTGCTGAATTAGATTGCTTGGCTTGTGCAAAACTAACGCTTGTTTGTCCAACATCGAATACCTGAATGTAATATACACCCTTGTTGTCAACGCAAGCCGCAACTAACTGCTTATAAACGTTTGGAGCAGAGTAGGTCAGTGTTACCTGATCTCCATTCTTGACATTGGCCTCACTCAGTACCTTGGCATCGTTGTTCAGGAAGGGAGCTTCGGTCAGAATCTGTACCTTAACAATGTTGCTAAGATTTGCGTTGGCGGTAACGCTTACAGTCCCATTGCTAATGCTGTTCCAATCTTGTTTTGGGTCAATCTCTCCAAAAATTTTGGCAGCATTCTCTTTAACCTCTTGAGCCTCTTTTGCCTTTTCGGCTGCGGCTGCCTCATCATAGTTGAGGTCAAACTTGTTACAGCTGACGATCGCAGCTGCACCTAAAAGCATGAATAGAAATTTTTTCGTCATAATCTTGTACTTTGGTCTAATTATTCGGCAAAAGTACAAAAAATAGTATACGCGCGTACAATAAATTTAAAACGAAGGGTTGTAATTTAACTTATTTTATAACTCTACAACGATTTTTCCGTTAATTTGTCGCCCTGTCAAATAATTAGGCACTGCATATTGATGGTTTGTCACATCCGTTACCCAATAGTATGAATTGACATTAGAAATACCAAAGATGTTCAGTGCATCAACGCCCAACCATATTCGCTGATGATTGCGCTGATAAGCCAAGAAACTCATACCGATATCTGCTCTTTTGTAGGCAGGTGCACGGAATTGCTGGTACTCCAATCCACGATGCGGTGGGCCAAAGGGTAGTCCGTCTGCATAGGCCAGTTTTAAGGTCATCTTCCATCTCTCTGTGCCAGGGAAATAATCGGTAAAGTGCAAGTTAACGCCCCAGCGTTGGTCTGTAGGCATAGGAACACTTACTCCATTAATCTTCTGTCTTGCAGACATAATGCTAAATGTAAGCCATGAATCTGTGCCTGGAACGAATTCTCCAAAGAGTTTCAAATCCAGTCCGAAGATATGTCCTTTTGCTTTGTTTTCGCCATAGTACACCACTTTCATGTTCTGAACGTTGTATGGTACTAGGTTGTCCATTAGCTTATAATATGCTTCTGCTGTGAAGCGGAAAGGACGATTGACCATGCGGAACCGATAATCAAAGGCACCCACAATGTGAATACTTCGTTGACTCTTTATCTTCTCATTCAAAGTCACTATGGTTTGTCCGTTGATGGTTGTTGTGTCACGCAATTCCTTGTAGAATGGAGATTGATAATAGAGTCCTGTTGCAAAACGGAAAGTAATGTCTTGGTTGAAAGAGGGGATGGCTGCCAATGAGACACGTGGAGATACGATGGTTTCTTTGTTAAAGCTCCAATTTGCCAATCTTACGCCATAATTCAGCGTAAAGTACCATGGTTTCTCCCCTTTGCTTTGGAAACGATAGCTGTCTTGAAGATATGCCTCTATGCGAGTGCTTTTCAGCGTATTTTGGGAAGCCAGCGTATAAATCAAGTCAAGTCTGTCTGCAGTGTGAGGAATGCTATAGCCACTGGAGTCTCGCATCTCGTATTCACGTGCATTTTCTTCTATCTTTTCCCATTTAAAGGTAATGCCGGCCTCTATGTCATGCTTCTGCGTCTTATGGTTGCCCATCAGTTTTACACTCTGTACATTTGCTGTCAGATAATTGCGGGCATGCTCCATATATGTTCCCACGCCCAATTGTTCTTGTGTCTGTGTGTCATCTAGCCAGTATTGTCCTTGTATGTCGTACGTCTCTTGCTCTTTAGTATGGAAAGCAGAAGCTAAAAGGCTAACCTTTGTGTTTGGTGAGAAATTTCGCTGTATTCTCAGGGTGCCGAACAACGTGCGGAAGATATCCTTTTCTTGTCCATCAAAGTATACCCTGAATGACTTTACATTTTGCATGGTACCAAAGGAGGTCTCTCTGGTTTCAGGGGTGAAGTTGTAGTGATTCTCAGAGATGTTTCCAATGAATTCAATCGCCCATCTTTGGTTGGGTTGATAAGTGATATATGTCTGATAGTCAAGGAAATTAGGCTTGTATTCTCCTTTTGTTTCTAAAGACCCCAACAGGTATTTGTTAGTTTTATAGCGAAGACCATGACTCATGGTGAATTTTTTGGAGCCATAACCTACGAATGCACTCCCCCCTAATAGTGAGGCTTGCAGGTTTGCTTCCCATCGTGTTGGCTTTCGATATTGGATATCTAGTGCTGATGACATTTTGTCGCCATATTTCGCTTCAAATCCGCCAGATGAAAAACCGATTTTTTCTACCATGTCCGAGTTGATGACGGATAATCCTTCCTGTTCTCCGCTACGTATCAACAAGGGTCTGTACACTTCCACATTATTAATATACACGGAGTTCTCGTCAAATGATCCACCTCTTACATTATATTGTGATGATAGCTCGTTGTGAGTGGATACACCTGCTTGTTGTTGCACCAGTTCCTCCACAGCGTTACCTGTTGTTGATGGTGTTTGTTTTAGATTTTTAGTGTCCAGTTGCTCTGTACTGCTAGTTTGTCTTCTTCGCTCTGTTACCACCACTTCGTCTAATGCTTTCATGGGATGCAGGGTTACTAGCATTTTCTGGTTCCCTTTAGGACGTCGTAGCACCCTTGTTCTTGTCTGGTAACCTACCATCGAGAATTTAATGACTACAGAATCTGCCGAATGCAATTTGAGCGAGTATTCACCCTTTAGGTTAGCCATTGTTACGGCTCCTTGTTCCAGACAGGAAATTGTTGCTAATTCGATAGCATCTCCATTTTCGTCGCTCACTTTTCCGGAGAGCGTAAAAGACTGTGCCTTCAACAGCAGTGCCATTGAAAGCAGTAAAAGCGTCAATATATGTCTAGAACCGTTCATCGTAAACAATAAACGCAGGAAAGCCCGTTTTATTGTGCACAATGCTCACTCTTTACTTTTCACTTGCACTTCTTCATTCCCTCCAAAGCCAAGAAGCCAAAGCGTTGATCCATCTTATGCTAATTCGGAACCACCGATATGTGCTCACCTCCTTACCTCCAAAACGGAGAATGAAGTCTCTATAGGGATTTTTGCGGAAGGGAAGTCCTACATCCAGAAAACGAATATGCCGACATCCCATTTTGTGAGCATCTCTGATGCTTTCCCAGAATGTTACGGCGTTCGGATGTAAGGCTACATAACTTTTTCTTCTTGCAGCAGAAAACCATAGATAAGCATCTTTACCTGAATAGACACATACAGTACTTCCGATAACTTTTTCGTGGTATTTGGTGATGAATATCTTGCAATTCCCTTTCTCCATCATACTGCGGAAGAAGAAGTCGTCAGGAATGTATCTTCTTGGTTTTAGCCAATTGTGTCGTCTCATCAGTTTCGAGAAAGCCTTGAATTCCTCCTCAGTCTCAACCGTCTTAGTGATTGCTCCACGTTGTTGCGCGTTCTCTATGCGTGTCAACTGTTTAGCGGATATCCGCTCTTCTGGTGTTTTCGAATGCAATGAATTATGTACACTCATCCATCTGACAGGGAAAAAGTCTTCACTGCGTAGTGCTTCATAGCCAAACATTTTTTGCGATAGATTACTGAATTCCATATATAACACCTTATTCTGCAACCTCTCCTTCAATGCACTGACCATCAAACCAAACACTTGCTCGTTGGGTTCTTGTTGATATATACCCTCGCCAATAATCCTGACGTGTGTATATAAATAAGGTGGAAATATAGCCCTTTTATAGCGTGCAACGGCTAGTAGATGAGCCACTTCGTGTTCTTCGTCATCCACCACAACAGCCATGTATGGCTTATGTCGAGGCGTATATTCATACAGTTCCATTAGTTCTGGACTATGGAAAAAACTGCCTGATTTTAGTGTAGGCAATGCTGTAGTGTGTTCGTAAACGAAGGCTTTCATCGATGCAAAGATATAAAATATTTCCGTTTGGTAGATGCTATTAGCTATTTTTTTGTATCTTTGCATCGAAATTTTTACGAGTTGAGATATGGATTTTAAGGATTTAGTACAGTTGCGTCGCTCTCATCGTAAGTTTACTGATGAAGAAATTGATGCTGACGATGTGAAAATGATACTGCGTGCAGGTTTGATGGCTCCAACCTCAAAAGGACAACGTGCATGGCAATTTGTCGTAGTAGATGATAAAGTTGATCTCGAGAAACTTTCTGATGCAAAGGATATGGGAGGTCAGTTCCTGAAAGGAGCTCCTCTTGCCATTGTTGTTTTGGGTGATCCTATGCAGAACGACTGCTGGGTGGAGGATAGCTCCATTGCTGCCATCTCTATGCAATATCAAGCTGAGGCACTTGGACTTGGCTCATGCTGGATTCAGATGCGTGGTCGTGGACTTTCTGATGGGACTAGTGCAGATACCGTTATTCAAGGAGTTTTGGATATTCCAGAGAATATGTCTTGTCTTTGCATTCTTGCCATTGGTCATAAGGCTGATGAGCGCAAGCCCCAGAATGAAGATAAGTTGAAGTGGGAAAACGTCCATTTGAATAAATTCTGATGCGCATTGTATTAGTAGGAGCTGGTCGCTTGGCTACCAATCTTGGACAAGCACTTCGTCTGGCAGACCATGATATTGTAGCGGTCTATAGCCATACTAAAGCAAATGCAGAAAAGCTCTGTTCTTTGGTTGGTGGTATCGCTAGCGACGATATAGCCGCACTTCCTAAGGAGGCTGACGTCTTTATTGTTGCAGTGAAAGATGCCGCGCTTCCCAGTGTTGCAAAGCAGTTAGCAAAGGGTAGGGAACAGCAAGTGTTTTTCCATACTGCAGGTTCTATGCCTTTAAGCGTCTTTGAGGGGCTGTCCATGCATTATGGTGTGTTCTATCCCATGCAGACCTTCTCGAAAGAACGTCAGGTTGATTTTTTGCCTATTCCAGTCTTTCTTGAGGCTTCCGATGATGCTACGCTTTCTCTAGCTCGCACGTTGGCAGAGAGTATTTCCCGTCATGTGTATGTCCTTTCTTCAGAAGATCGAAAGTTCCTGCATCTTTCAGCCGTTTTTGCCTGCAATTTCGCTAACCACTGCTATGCACTCTCTGCAGAATTGTTGGAAAAACATGGCATACCTTTCGATGTCATGCTTCCTTTGATCGATGAGACAGCTCGCAAGGTTCATGAGCTCCATCCGCTTGATGCACAGACGGGACCTGCTGTCCGCTACGACGAGAATGTCATCCGTATGCAATCCTCTTTGCTCAGCGATTCTCCCGCTTTGCAGGAAATCTATAACCTATTGTCACTCAATATTCACCGAAAAGCGAAAAAGCAATGATCAACTACGATTTGACCAAGATACGAGCCATCATCTTCGACCTTGATGGAGTTCTCTCAGCTGAAACGATTTCTTTAGGCGTGGATGGTACCCCTCTACGTACTGTAAACATCAAGGATGGATATGCTATCCAGTTGGCTATGAAGATGGGATTGCGCATCGCCATTCTTTCTGGCTGTAAGATAGAGGCTGTGCGCCACCGTTACGAAGGCTTGGGCATGCAGGACATCTTCTTGGGCGCAGCTGTGAAGATTCAAGTATATGAGCAGTTCTTGGAAAAATATGGATTGAAAGACGACGAGGTGATGTTCATGGGCGATGATATTCCTGATTTGGAAGTTATGCGTCGTGTAGGTTGTCCCGTATGTCCTGCTGATGCCTGTTCTGAAGTCAAGGCCATCAGTTGTTATGTCAGTCAACAGATGGGTGGTTATGGTTGTGGGCGCGATGTGATAGAACAAACCCTTAAGGCCCAGGATAAATGGTTGAGTGATGAGAGGGCATTTGGCTGGTAATAATTAGGAATTTAGAACTCGAGCTTTGCTCGCTTTCATAAAAGAAAGATTTATGATTACTTCATATAAGGTTATCTTAGCTTCCAATTCGCCACGCAGAAAAGAATTGCTGGCAGGAATTGATGTTGATTTCAAGGTTCGTGTCATTCAGGATATTGATGAGAGTTATCCTGCGGATCTTCCCACCAAGAATATTGCGGAATATATTTCTCGTAAGAAAGCATCTGTCTATCAGCAACAGATGGCTGATGACGAACTGATTATCACGGCTGATACCATTGTGGTGTTAGGCGATGAGGTAATGGGTAAGCCTCACGATGAAGCTGATGCTTCACGTATGTTACATGAGTTGAGTGGACAAACCCATCAAGTTATTACGGGTGTTACGTTGACTACAACCACTCGTCAGCAGAGTTTTTCCGTTGAGACGGATGTGACCTTCAAGGCACTTTCTGATGAGGAGATTGACTATTACGTTCAACACTATAAACCCTTCGATAAGGCTGGTGCTTATGGCATTCAGGAGTGGATTGGCCACATTGGTGTGACGGGGCTTCAGGGTAGCTATTTCAATGTCATGGGACTTCCTGTTCAGCGCATCTATGAAGCCCTACGAAAGTTCTGATTGAAGTCCGATTTTACCTTCTTTTAAACTCAGAACAAGTTATAGCTGTAGCTATTGCAACATTCAGACTCTCAGCAGTTTCCTTTGAATTGCTAAAGTTTGGAATTAGTAGCCTATGAGTAATCATTGAGCGCACTTCTTGGGAGATCCCGTTCCCCTCATTACCCATCACGATGATGCCATTTTTCTGCAGTTCTTTCTGGTAAACGTCCTCTCCGTCTAACAGTGTTCCGTAAATGGGGCACTCCACTTTGCTGAGTAATTCCACCAGATTGCAATACGTGATGGGAACATGTGCTATGCTGCCCATCGTTGCCTGAACAACCTTTGGGTTATACACATCAGCGGTTTCTTGTGAACAATAGATGGCATCAATGCCGAACCAGTCGGCTATTCGGATGATGGTGCCTAAATTGCCTGGGTCTTGAATTCCATCGAGAGCTAGCGATAGACCATTGGGGTTGATAGGACGATGCTCAGAATCTGGAATCTCAAACACAGCCAAGACCTCTTGTGGGTGTTGCAGGAAACTGATGCGCTGGAGTTCTTCCTCTGTCACGAGTTGTCCGTCTTGTCGGGGGCTTGTTGAGAAAATAGAGTGTGGGCGAAATCCTGCTTTCAGTAGGTCGCCTACCACCTTGGGACCCTCTGCCACAAACAGGTGTTCACGCTTTCTGTTCTTCTTCAATTCCAGCGAGCGTACAAACTTTATTTGGTTCTTGCTAAGCATAATCTTTTATTTTTGCTTGCAAAGATAATAATAAATATGAATAATTTTTGTACCTTTGCCGAAAATTTAGCAAATCATGCGCATTCGCATCTTCATATTTCTGCTTCTTACTGCCTTGCTGGCTTCCTGTTCAGTGACAAAATTTGTCCCTGACGGCGAATACCTATTGGATAAAGTAGAGGTGAAGAGCGACACAAACGCCTTAGGTGTCAATCCTAGCGAGATGCGTCAATTAGTTCGTCAGCGTGGTAATTCGCGATGGTTCTCTGCTGCCAAGTTGCCTTTGGCCACTTATTCTCTTTCTGGTCGTGATACCACCAAGTGGTTCAACCGTTTCCTTCGCTCCATAGGCGAGCCCCCTCAACTCTATGATTCTGTTAGCACTCGAGCGTCAATGGATATTCTTCAGACTCAGCTTCAGAACATGGGCTATCTGCGTGCTTCAGTTGATGTGTATAACAAGATTAAAGGTAAGAAGCTGGTTACCACGTATCTGCTGCATCCCCGTCAGCCCTATTTTATTAATAAGGTCGATTACGACATCCGCGATTCTGCCATTGCTGTTGTACTTAATTTGGCTGATAGTACTCGTCGTGGATTAAAGTCGGGCATGATGTTCAATGTGGCCAATCTCGACAATGAGCGCTCGCGCATCAGTAAGTATCTCACCAATCGAGGCTATTATCGTTTCAATAAGGATTTCATCAGCTATAGGGCCGATTCAGTTCCAGGTAGTCCTCTCATCAACCTCACGCTTGTGTTAGACAAGTATCGTAGTGGCGAAGAAACTAATCTGCCTCATCAGGTATATACCATTGGCGATGTCAACTTCCGTAGCGGCAATCCCAATGACTCTGTCATTCTCCTGCGCCAGTCTGTGTTGGAGAGCAATACTTTCTTGGAAAGTGGTGCGCTTTATGCGTCCAACGATTTGCAGACCACCTATAATCACTTCGGTCGATTGGGTGCTGTGCGTTATACCAATATCTCTTTCCATGAGCATGAATTCGAACCCGTTTTAGACTGCGATATCCTAGTCAGTACCAACAAGCCTTCTACCATCTCTTTTCAACCAGAGGGAACCAATACATCTGGCGACTTGGGAGCAGCTGTTTCGCTGACTTATCAGAATCGTAATATATTTCATGGGTCTGAGAATCTGAGCGTTGTGCTTCGTGGAGCCTATGAGGCCATTCGAGGCTTGGAGGGCTATAGTAATACCAATTTCCAGGAATACAGCGTGGAAACCAGCCTGTCTTTCCCACGCTTCATAGCCCCATTGTTGTCCACCAGCTTCCGTCGCCGCGTCAATGCCTCTTCCGAGGTGTCACTCCTTTACGACCTGCAGAACCGTCCTGAGTTCATGCGCAGGGTGTTCTCCGTCGCTTGGCGTTATAAATGGAACGACCAGAACCACCACGACCGCTATCAAGTTGACTTGCTCGACTTGAACTATATCTCCATGCCTTGGATCAGTGATACGTTCAAGGCGGAATATCTCGACAATACTGATTCGCGCAACTCCATCCTGCGTTATAACTACGAGAATCTGTTTATCATGAAGTTGGGATTTGGCTATACCTATAATAATGGACGCTATGCCATTAAGGTGAGTGCCGAATCGGCAGGTAATTTGCTCAATCTGGCGTCTCATATGTTCCATTTCCACAAGAACAGCGAGGAACAGTATACCTTCCTCGATATCGCCTATGCACAGTATCTCCGTGGAATTTTTGACTACACGCGCAATTTCGTGTTCGACTACCACAACCAACTTGTCTTCCACTTTGGCTTTGGCATTGCCTATCCTTATGGAAATAGCACCATTCTGCCTTTCGAGAAACGCTTCTTCTCTGGTGGTGCCAACAGCGTGCGTGGATGGAGCGTGCGCAGTCTGGGTCCTGGTAAGTTTATTGGTAGAGACGGGCGTATCGACTTTATCAATCAGACGGGCGATATGAAGCTCGACCTCAACTTGGAGTATCGTGCCAGCTTGTTTTGGAAGTTTGGTGGCGCTCTGTTTATCGACGCTGGTAATATCTGGACACTTCGTGATTATGAAGATCAGCCTGGAGGTCAGTTCAAGATATCAGAGTTCTGGCAGCAGATTGCTGTTAGCTACGGATTGGGTCTTCGACTCAATTTCGACTATTTTGTCGTACGTTTCGACATGGGTATGAAAGCTGTCAATCCAGCCTATGAGGATGAGAAGGATCATTTCCCTATTTTGCACCCTCGTCTCAGTCGCGACTTTGCTTTTCACTTTGCGGTAGGCCTTCCATTCTAACCTTCCACTTTCCGTCTCGCAGTACGGTCGTGATGTTAAACATTGCCTCGTCCACTCGATGTGCTGAATCAGCGGGTAGGGTGGCACTCACAAAGTTTCTGACTCTCAATTGTACAATTCTCAGCGTGTCGTTGGCTTCTGTGAAGAAATCATCTACATCAACGATGGCTTCTCCATCCTCTTGCACTAATTGCAGGTCGTGCTCCGTTGTGTTCGAGGCAGCAAACCTCAGCCATCGTTCACTTTCTGGGGTAACATACTGCTCCGCCTCGTGGAAATCATAGTTGAAGTAAGCCTCTGCCCATCGTGCAGCGACGTCCATCGCTTCGTTGTCATCCGTCAATACGAGACTGCAGCCAGTCATTAAAAATGCCGTGCAAAAGAGAAAAAACACTTTCATACCATTAAATAAGTAAAAAATCTCTGCAAAGATAAGGAAAAACCGACACTTTTTTATTAATTTTGCACAAAATTTGAAAGAATCATGCTAAAGTTTATATCTTTTGGCAGTGGAAGCAGTGGTAATTGCTACTATCTGGCAACCCCCACAGACGTCCTGCTAATCGACATAGGAGTAGGGTTGAGAGGCCTGAAGAAGAGCTGCAAGGACTATGGATGTAGTCTTTCGCAGGTTCATCATGTGCTCATTACCCACGACCATGCTGACCATATCAAGTCGGTAGGCTCTTTCAGTCACGACTATTCAGTGCCGGTCTATGCCACCAAGGAAGTGCATGAGGGCATTAATCGCAACTATTGCGTCACCAAGAAGATTGCGCCTGAGCTCACTTGCTATCTGGAGAAGGGCGTGACCCGTCAAATTGGCGATTTTATGGTAACTCCCTTTGCCGTTCCTCACGATAGTTCCGATAATGTAGGCTATCTCGTTGAGGCTGAGGGCGTTGTCTTCTGTGTAATGACTGATGTAGGCGTAGTTACTGACGAGATGAAGACCTATATTGCCCGTGCTAACTATCTGGTCATCGAGGCCAACCACGACATTGAGATGGTGCAGAACGGTCCTTATCCTCAGTTTCTCAAAGAGCGCATTCTCTCTCAGACGGGCCATCTCTGCAATCGCGATTGTGGTATAGCCATTGCCGAGAATATGACCGAGCAGTTGCGCCATGTATGGCTCTGCCATCTCAGCGAGGAGAATAACCATCCTGAGCTGGCGCGTAAGACCGTTGAGAGCGTGCTTCGTGGCTATGGCATCGTGGCAGGTGTCGATTTCCAACTGGAAGTGCTCAAGCGCACTACGCCTACAGGGCCTTATGACTTAAAGTGAAATATTTAATCTTTAACATATATTGTAAATATGATCAACATTACTTTCCCAGACGGATCTGTTCGCTCGTATGAGCAGGGCGTTACTGGTTTTCAGATTGCCGAGAGTATCTCACCCGCTCTCGCACGCAGTGTTGTAAGCTGTGGAGTAAATGGTGAGACCGTAGAGCTGAACCGTCCTATTAATGAGGACGCAACGATTGAGCTCTATAAGTTCGATGACGAAGAAGGTAAGCACACCTTCTGGCACACCTCTGCCCACCTTTTGGCTGAGGCTTTGCAGGAATTGTACCCTGGCATCCAGTTTGGTTTCGGACCTGCTGTCGAGAATGGCTTCTTCTACGATGTGCTGTTGCCCAATGGCGAGAGCATAAAGGAGAGCGATTTCCCCACGATTGAAGCTAAGATGAAGGAACTGGCTTCCAAGAAAGAGCCTGTTGTTCGCAAGGAGGTTGCCAAAGCCGATGCTCTTAAGGAGTTTGCTGCCGATGGCCAGACCTACAAATGCGAGCACATTGAGCAGGATTTGGAAGATGGTTCTATCACTACTTATACGCAGGGCAATTTCACGGACCTCTGTCGTGGTCCGCACCTTGTAGATACGGGCGAAATCAAGGCTATCAAGCTTACAAGCGTTGCTGGTGCTTTCTGGCGTGGTGACGCTAATCGCGAGCAGATGCAGCGCCTCTATGGTATCTCTTTCCCCAAGAAGAAGATGCTCGACGATTATCTTGTGATGCTCGAGGAAGCCAAGAAACGCGACCATCGTAAGATTGGTAAGGAGATGGAATTGTTCATGTTCTCCGACAAGGTTGGTAAGGGTCTTCCCATCTGGTTGCCCAAGGGCACTGACCTTCGCATTCGCTTGCAGGACCACTTGCGTAAGGTTCAGAAACGTTTTGGATATCAGGAGGTTATTACTCCGCACATTGGCTCAAAGAACCTCTACGTTACCTCTGGCCACTATGCTCATTATGGCAAGGATTCCTTCCAACCCATCCATACGCCTGAGGAGGATGAGGAGTACATGCTGAAGCCGATGAACTGTCCTCACCACTGCGAAATTTTCGCTTGGAAGCCACGTTCATACCGCGACCTGCCTCTGCGCATTGCTGAGTTTGGTACCGTCTATCGTTACGAGCAGAGTGGCGAGCTTCACGGCTTGACTCGTGTGCGTTCGTTCACGCAGGACGATGCTCACCTGTTCTGTCGTCCAGACCAGGTAAAGCAGGAGTTCCTCAATGTGATGGATATCATTAATATCGTGCTCAAGGCTTTCGGCTTTGAGTTCGAGGCTCAGATTTCGCTCCGTGACCCTAACGACCATGAGAAGTACGTAGGTACTGATGAGGACTGGGCACTGGCCGAGCGCGCTATCCAGGAGGCTTGCGAGGAGAAGGGCTTGCACGCTAAGGTAGAATACGGTGAGGCAGCATTCTATGGTCCTAAGCTCGACTTCATGATTAAGGACGCCATTGGTCGTCGTTGGCAGCTTGGTACTATTCAGGTTGACTACAACCTGCCTAAGCGCTTCCAGTTGGAATATACCGATGAGGACAACCAGAAGAAGACACCTGTCATGATTCACCGCGCTCCCTTCGGCTCTCTCGAGCGCTTCACCGCTGTACTCATCGAGCACACCTCTGGTCACTTCCCCCTCTGGCTCACGCCTGAGCAGGTGGCTATCCTGCCTCTGTCAGAGAAGTATAACGATTATGCCAAGGAGGTTGCTAAGAAATTTGAAGCTGGTGGCGTACGTCCTACCATCGACCTGCGCAACGAGAAACTGGGCCGTAAGATTCGCGACAACGAGTTGAAGCGCATTCCTTATATGGTCATTGTTGGTGAGAAGGAAGCAGCCGACGGAACTGTTGCCGTTCGTCCTCAGGGCGGTGGCGAGCAGACCGTTATGTCAATCCAGCAGTTCATTGACCATGTCAATGCCGAGGTTGCAGAGATGACCAAGGAGTTCTAATCTTTTTGAGATACTATCGACTAAAGGCTGCACTGTTTGTGCAGCCTTTTTAGGCTCCGCAGTATGCGCGGACGCACTCGGCAGGTCGTGAGAAGCCGCTCGGCACAGCATGAGAAGCCGCTCGGCAGGAGGTAAGAACGCACTCGGCAGGAGGTAAGAAGTTAATGAGCAATATAAAAACAATAAGGAGAAGGAGTATGAAGATAGTCATTCTTGATGGTTATACAGCAAATCCAGGCGACCTGTCGTGGGACGGGCTGAAGTCATTGGGCGACATAACCGTGTATGAGCGCACGCGCCCAGAGGAAACGATAGCAAGGTGTGAGGGGGCTGACATCGTGCTGACTAACAAAGTGGTGATGAGTCGAGAGGTAATGGAGGCATTGCCGACATTGCGATATATCGGCGTGCTGGCTACGGGCTATAACGTGGTGGACACGGAGATGGCCAAGGAGCGTGGCATCGTGGTGACGAACGTACCAGCATACAGCACAGAGAGCGTGGCGCAGATGGTATTTTCTCACTTGCTGACGGTAACTAATAGAACGGAGCACTACGCACATCAGAACCGTGAGGGACGATGGACGCGAAGCCAGGACTTCTGCTACTGGGACGAACCACTGACGGAGTTGGCTGGGAAGACGATGGGCGTCATAGGATTGGGAAATATTGGCAGTCGCGTAGCTCAGATAGCGCAGGCCTTCGGCATGAAGGTGAAGGCAATGACGAGCAGACGCCAAGAGGATTTGCCCAAGGGTGTGGAGAAGGTCACTCTTCAAGAGCTGCTTTCAACATCAGACGTGGTATCGCTGCATTGTCCGTTAACGGAAACAACACACCATCTGATAGGTGAGGAAACCATTAAATGGATGCGTTCTACAACAATACTGATTAATACAGGAAGAGGTCCGCTGGTAGACGATGAAGCAGTGGCCAAAGCATTGAAGGAAGGGCGAATGAAGGCTTATTGTGCCGACGTGATGACGGTCGAACCACCTAAAGTCGATAATCCGCTGATAGCATTAGAGAATGCTTACATCACACCGCATATAGCATGGGCTAGCACAGAGGCGCGCATGCGATTGGTGCAGGTGGCTATTGACAATGTAAGGGCTTTTGTGGAGGGAAAACCTAAGAACGTGGTTTAAAGGCTGACATTGAGGCGAAGCACACCAGCGCATAGACCATCGCCATCAGTATTGATAATATGTACTACGGGCTGGATGGAAAACCAGTCGGTGAGGTGAACCTTGCAGGTAAGTTCAGTGGCAAACTCGTAACCATCTGTGGCAATGTCCAGATCAAGGTTGTCATAATGAACAAAGTCGGAGAAGATGCCGAACTCTGCACGTCCCAGAACGTAGCGAAGACCGATGCCTGCAAAGTGGTTGAAGACTTCGTCGTCGCTGAAAGCATGCGAATAGGCAGCCAACAGGGTAAGGTCGGGTGATAAGGCCTGCTCGGCAAGCGTCCATATACTTGGGCGCGTGATGCGCTCAACGCCCTCGAGGGTAAAGTCGCCATGATAAAGACTGCCTCCCAGATAATAGTGGCTGTCGCCATGGCGATATTCCACTTGCGTCAGAGCAAAGACACCATCGGTCTTGGGACATACGCGGAATACGTTGTAGCGACCCGTGAGGTCCTGATGGGCAAAACCGTTGTAGAGGGAAGCCTGGAAGGTGACGTTCTTATGGTCATAGACATAATGCAGTCCCATTGCCGATACAGGATACGTTGGCATGGTATAGTTTCCGGTAAGGGTAGGGAAGCCTCCGCACGAGCTGTTGGTAAAGACGGAGAGAGCATCGCTGCAGAAGTAGTCCTCGTCGATGCGACGAATGCCTGCAAAGAGCGAATGGCGGTCGTTAATCTGCCATGTAAAGCCCGCCGTGCTAAGGGCAAAAGCCACATTGAGAGCATCGAGGTTGGAGAAAATCTGCATGTCTTCCAGGAGTCCTTCCTCGTCGTTGGTGTAAAAGCTAAGCGTACCTATGTCGAACTTAAACTTGCGCGATATGGGTATGGTGGCATGCAGTTCAAGCAGATTTGCCCATTTGGCAATCTCGCAGTCGGTCTGTATCTCGGTAGTGGCGTCGAGCGAGAAAGTAGGGCGCAACGAAGTGCTGTCGCCTTGTGCCATAAGACGAGTGCTATAGCCTAAAAGAATGGCCAATAAGAGGATGATAGTCTTAGCGTTATTAGTCATACTTTTGAAACAAAAAGAGACATCGCTATAATAGTGATGTCTCCTGCTTGGGTGCCCGGACGGACTCGAACCGTCGACATTCAGAACCACAATCT